>Ga0209168_10000062_pt1 | contig 125501 bp, 95 predicted proteins | sample Coa_R1_FD_187156 | JGI IMG/M metagenome (GOLD analysis project Ga0209168, IMG submission 187156) | Surface soil microbial communities from Centralia Pennsylvania, which are recovering from an underground coalmine fire - Coalmine... | ecosystem: Environmental > Terrestrial > Soil > Unclassified...
TCTACCATCCTTATCCGTCACTCCGTTTGCGCGTCACTACTTGAGGCAAGAGCCCAGTGCGGGAAATCCGCTCGCTGGGATCTGTGCGGGGGGTACGGAGAAATCCGTATCCCTACCGCGACACCCCCTCCACCCCATGCGAAGCATGGCAAAAACTCTCACCCCTCCGCAGCTCTCCGGGATCATCAAAAACTCACCTCTGGCTGTGCTGGAACCGCCATGCTGCCGGGGCCTGGATCAGGGCGGCGCGGAGCGGGCGGCGGATCGGGAAAGGTAAAGACGGCTAAACAAGAAGACACACTGGCAGCGGGATCGCGGAGAGCGGATCAACGGAGCCAACCCAAAAAGGCAGGCAGTCAGACTGTGCCTAGTGGCGTGGCTGCGTAGTCAGGGGTGGAACGGCAGAACTATCCAAGGGCTCAGCAACCTCAAAAAAAACCCTATTAGACATTAGACTTCCGGTAAACACGCCCCTCTTGTTGCGCCCCCCAAAGGTTCCAGAAAATACGATTCCGACGCTATACATACCGGGAGTAAAAAACTCCGGATCGAGATTTACCTTCATGGTCTGCCGATAGGCGGTGCTGGGCGCTATAGAAATTATCTCGCCCTCAAACGTCGGCCAAGGATCAACAATGGTGTTCCGGCTTCGATATCCATCGGCTAAGGAGCATGCGTTATTTGCAAAACCTACCTGCGCTCCTATTCCGGCCGGAGACAGCCGCACTACGTGCTGAGTTGTGTTCAGCAGCTCTACATTGAGGATCATAAATTTTGAACCACTCGCAATCGTGCTATCTTGCGGGATGATTCTAAAAATCAGGGGCTCGTCGCTCGCTTTGGCTGTTTGCGACATACCCGCCAGACTCGAGCAGAGCGCAAAAAGTAAAACCTGTGCAAGCTTCATCATTTTTGGTCCTCGTGTTGTTTCAGTCCATGTTGTGTCTTCTGATCATAATCTGCGTTTCGCTTCTGAGTATTCTGTTGGTTGGAAGTTTGCTTTTGCTTGATAGCACCATTCAACTTCTTAGACGCCGCCGCCTGCGCCTGGGTTCCTGTAGTTCCCGATCCAAGACCCTTCGTTCCTGGAAGGGATTTGTCAAGTTCGTGTGCACCCTCGCTGTTGATCTTCACATGGCCGTCTTCATGTTCTTTCAGACCTTCCATTTGCCCGGTCCAGTCAGCTTTATCCAGAGGGCTGGCTTTATCAGCCTCTACCCAATTCGGCAGAATAACCGTTTGGTCGAGCTTTACGTCGGCACTCTTCACGCTGATCGTATCGGTTACGGCAACACCCTCATATCCTTGAACATCCTCGCTAGTCTTGATATTGACAACGGATTGGGCTGGTTGCGTGCCGCCCATGAACGTCTGGCCGTTTTCTTGAACTGGTGAGACTGCCAAGGCGTTGGCGCGCGCTTCTGCTGCTGTGCTGCCATGCACATCATAGGTTTTGTACGTTACCGTCTCCTTAACTTCTCTACCATCCGTGTCAATCAAGCTCGTGGGCCTGTTGGCCGCGTACATGTAGAGATTCCAGCTTTGCGGGTTTTCAGGATGCTGGTCAGCAAACGGTTTGTCAGGCGTAATCCAGCGGCCTATCGCATTTCCGTAGTACCTTGCCCCGAAGTAGTCGAGGCCGGATTCTGCGTCCCGCTCTTTGCCGGTGAATTTGTAGTGGTTCGAATCGTTGTTGGTGAACTGAAGCTCACCACCCCAGGGATAGTAGTCTTCGTCTTCCGTGATGGTGCCTGCCGCGTTGGTGATTACAGACGCCGTCTTCAAATGGTCGGAGAAGTAGTAGGCAACGGATGTTGTGCTGCCCGAAAAATCTTTGCGGGCCACACGCTCGCCATCGAAGTACACGTACTCCGACTTCAGCGAGCCTGTAAGATCGCTTTCACCCACGATCCCCGGCGACATGTACCAGTAAATGGTTCCGGTGGTGCCGTTGGATTTCTCCACGCGGTTTCCATCCGCGTTCCTTCGCCTTGGCAGCTCAGGACAGGCTACGGTGTAGGCGTAGCCGGCGGCGCCAGTGATGCGGTTTTCCTGGTCAAAGGAGTAATTGTTGCCGGTGGTGGCGTCGTGGGTCATGTTGCCCGCAGCGTTCCTTCGCCCTGCAGCTCAGGACAGGCTACGGAATAACCGGTCAACTGATTGTTCGCCAGGGCCGTCACGCTCAGGTTTTCCGCCGAGCACTTGGTTATCGTCTTCTGCAGCAGGTTGCCCCAGGCGTTCCTTCGGCTGCACAACCTCACCTCAGGACAGGCTGCACGGTAAGCTGTTGCCCCGGTACCCGGTCTTGCTGTTCACTGTGGTTTTCGTGCTGTCTGTCGCGGTGTTTTGGGCCTGGGTTCACGCTTTGCTGTCCGTTTGCGGCTGAGGATTGCACCTACGAACGCACCCAACAAGGCGGTTTGAAAACCGGTTACCAGAACAAGAACGACATTGAAGAACGTCACATTTTGAGCCCTGGATAGGCGATCCGATCACCACGGAAGACGGCTGACATTGCTGATCTGGCGACGAGCGTAGGGAGGGCGGCTAAAAGGAAAGTCCACAGCGCGGCGGATGTTCGCCTGTAACGTATTTGGTGCTGAGTACTGTCAGACCAATCGGAGTGGTCGCTTATCGTAAGAATCACGCGGCCCGTTTCTTTGTCGGTGCTAATTACGTCAACGACGTCGAATTCTTCAACAGACACTAAGCGTGCCTCCATTTTTCACTTGCTGCGCTACTGCGGCGGTTGGACAACCTCACTTTTGCAGGCGAAATTTGCGTGCGTCCAGTGACATAGAAAACTGCGGCTCCGTCCCTGACGTCAGACTCCGTAACCGGTTCTCTTTTGTTCGTTATGTATGTGGTCGATTATCCGCACGATTGCAACTGCGGTAAGGGCAAATGTGCCCAATCCGGAGTAACTGCCTTACGGTCTGGAGAACGGATATCGAAGAACTTCTCGGAGCCAAGCCATTCGATTGCTGCGCGTTGTTTTTGGAGCACCTCAAGATCCCTACAGAACTCTGGAAACTCACAGAACTTGAGTGATACTCCACCGCTGGCCAAGCTCTTTGATGCTGCCAGTTCCTTGGGAAAGTCGCCTAGGCCGAGCCACCGGGCTAGCTCGTTGCTGAAAAAATTGAGCCAATAAAAACCAGGAAGGCCAGTCTCAAGATTCATGCCCGCATAGCTGTAACTATTCGCGGGGCGGTTCTTAGCCTTCAGGTCAACCTCAGTCGTCAGAAGGCCAAAATCCGAACCCGTCACGCGAAACATTTCGGCGATAAAATCCTCGATCTTCTCGATTCCAACTCGATGTGCCCACTTGCCATCGAAGTCCCCTGTCCAATAGTTGGTAAACGGCCCTGCCGGAAAGCGGGCGTCTGGCGAGCGTCTTAAGTTCCACATTTCACCGGTTACGTAAGCTGGGCGCCCCTTACGATAAAAGAACTCGCCATGCGGTTTGGCCAGCCATCGAATTGGCTTGCTAATGTCGGAGGGGTCAAACGGGGTCCTGATTGGCTCGAACTCGCTGCATTTATCAGGCCGCATCAGGCCACCGCCAAAATCGCTCAGCGCGGTAATCTGTTCCCTGGCAACCGACTCCGTCAAGCATCGCCGCGAAAACAATCGCATTGCCAATTCGTTCTTCATTCTTGATCTTTTTTCATTGGTTCGATCTGGAGGTTATTGTTTCTCTGAGCGGGCCCAGAGGCTTTCGCATTAGGGTCCGTCGTTACTACCTTCAGCGGTTGGCCCGTTTTATCCGCAGCGGCTTGACCCATCTTCCGGAGTTGTTGTGTGTTGCTAATCGATTCCCCAGATTTTACTTCCACGTGCTGTCCAGTTTCCGGTATTGTCCCGTCTCGTTTTGTGCCGTTAAGGATCTCGTTGTTATTTTTGACGGCGCCAACCGAGTCTAGGCCCTCCTTTTCGGCGGCAGAGCCGGGTGCTGTTTGGCCTGGCTCCTTAGAAACAAATTTGCCTTGAGCATCGCGGCCTTGCTCCGTGTTTTGTTGGAAGGAATTGTTGTCGTTCTGCTTGCTATCGTTGTTCTGGTTCTGATTTGCACTCCCCCAGGGCAGACGCAATTGCCTTGTGGCGCTGGCAGACCGCGCAGCGGGTGCGGCGGCGGACCGGAGATCCACCAGTGCCCAATGGAGTTAGCCGCATCCGCAAGGGCCTGCCCCACTCTTCTCCAGTCTATATCCTGGACTCTTGGAAGCCCATCAGGATCGGCCCTACTTGTGGGAACGTTCCTCACATAGCTATAAAGATTAAGAGACTGCGGGTCACCTAGGTCTACGTAGGGCACCGCTTCCGGCTTCGCGGCCCAATCGGCTGACATGAACCGCCCCATCCAGTTCCCGTAGTACCGCGCCCCGAAGTAATCGAGGCCGGTTTCGGCGTCGGGCTCTTTGCCGGTGAATTTGTAGTGGTTCGAGTCGTTGTTGACGAACTGCAACTCGCCGCCCCACGGATAGTAGTCTTCGTCTTCGGTGACGGTGCCCGCCGCGTTGGTGATTGCAGACGCCGTCTTCAAATGGTCGGAGAAGTAATAGGAGACGGTATTGCCGGGAAAGTCCTTGCGCGCCACACGCTCACCAGCGAAGAACACATATTCAGATTTCAAAGAGCCTGTGAGATCCGACTCGGCGACGATGCCAGGAGACATGTACCAGTAGATTGTACCTGTGCCGCCGTTCGATTTTTCGACCCGGTTTCCGTCCGCGTCGTAAGTATAGGTGTACCCGGCGACGCCGGTGATGCGGTTTTCCTGGTCAAAGGAGTAGTTCAGGTTCGTGGTGGCGTCGCGGGTCATGTTGCCTGAAGAATCGTAAGAATAACCGGATAGCTGGTTAATTGGCCAACGCGGTCACGCTCAAGTTCTCGGCACTGGACTTGGTTACGGTTTTCTGAAGCAGGTTGCCCCAGCGTTCCTTCGGCTGTACAACCTCACCTCAGGACAGCCTGCACCGTTGCTGTTGCCCCAATACTCGGTCTTGCCGTTCAGTGTGGTTGAACACCCAATCACTCGCTCTTTGTGAATCTGGCCGCTCTGGGTCGCGCCGGTGTGGGACAAGCAGCACTAGCAGCGCTAGCGTTAGAAGAAACGCCACGATTTGTAGCGGAAGAAAAAAAAGTTGTTGTGTTCCGGTCGATCGTCACACCGGGCGCGCGGATCGGGACTTACTTCGAGAAAACCGCGCGGTGTTGATCCTGAGCCTCCACCCAAGAAAGCCAAGTCGAATTTAACGCGGGCGGAATCATCATGGGTAACAAGACCCCACCTCTCTTGTACCAGTCATAGGCGGCTGGGCCAACATGCTCAATCAGAGGAAAGGGATTCTTAAGGAAATGCGTTCGAATCCAACGGGCGAGGGAGTTATACCACCTCTCGTAGCCGGGGACTGGGTTCTCGAAGCTACCGTAGAGACGTCCGCAAAGCATTGAGTGCCTTCCATTCCACTCACAAAGCGCTGATGGAGAAAGTTCGAGCGTAGGCAGCGAGCTTCCAGCACTGTAGTAATCCCGCCCCGGCATCACAATGTGGTTTCGTCTCAACGAGTTTAACAATCCTTGATTCCATACCGTCATCACGTGCATTTCGGCAGAAGGCTTCTCCAGTTCGATTATATTGGGCGAATTGGAATCCCTGAGCGTCACAATGATTGGATCACGCCTGCGAACAAATCCCAAGAACGCCTCCAGATCCTCCGGTAGCGCATGAAACTGTACTTGCCTGCCCATAGTTTCCCTTAGCCCGTCGCAGTTTTGTCCGGTTTTCGCCGGACGGTCACTCTCGCCCGACTGTTCCAGGCGACATGTACCAGTAAATCGTTCCGGTGCTGCCGTTGGATTTTTCGACGGGATTGCCGTCGGCGTTCCTTCACCTTGGCAGCTCAGGACAGGTTACCGTGTGGGTGTAGCCCGCGGCGCCGATGATGCGGTCTTTTTGGTCAAACCCGGACACCTTACGGCCCTCGCCGCGCTACTCTGACCTTCAGCCTTGAACTCCTATGTGGCCAGGCTTCAGCATTCACCGCAAGGCAACCTCAACTAACTCGGCGGTTCGGTCGGAGGCCGCCAAGCCCCAGGTTGTTAATGGTTTCGGTCTCCCATAGAGTAAGCTGTCGTCGAGCATCCTCAGGGTCTGCCAAGAGTTTGGCTCTAATGGACTGCGCTCGGAAAGCGACTTCCTGCTGCCATGGCACGGTCGTGTCAGTTAGTTTTAGAAGGGCTGCGATGGCATCCAAGGCGGCCTTCACCTCGTCGGCCTGAGCAAAAACATAGGCAAGAGCCTCGTGAGAGTGCGGATTGTCGCGCTTTGCGAACGGTTCCAATGCCTTCATGACTCCTTTAGGAGTACTGAGGTTAGTGAGGAATGATAGATCCTTTTGCATTTCCGTTCGTAGCGCGACTTCCAAATCGGGCTGATCAACACTCCATCGCTCGCTGTGCCCCCGCGCCAGACGGTGTCCAAACGTGAAATGTACGTGCCTCGTTGGGATGCACAAGGGCAAGAAGAACACATTCACGTAAAAATCCTTCTTACTGAAGGCAGACGGTTCGAACTGGAATCCCCGGAGTGTGTGATTTAGGGGTTGAATGAACATTAGCGCTCCCTTGGTTACAAATCCAGGAAAGCTTGCCAAGAGACGTTTTTCGATCGCAATAAATTCTTTGGTTGTCACTGTTGTGGCTTAATCTGCTTTATGGGAACATTGCTCCCGCCCGGAAGTTGATTTTGTATTTGCTGAGTGCGCGAAGGGGTTAATACTGCATTGCCCGTTTTCAGGTCATAAACAGCCGTTGGGGCATCGAGTGGTCCCTCCACCACGTCTGCACGAATCGAGCCCGGAGTTCCGTAATCAACGACCTGGCCCGCCTTGTATGACACTTCAGTGGCAAGGTTGGAATTGCCCAAGCCGTCTACCAAGTTAGCGAATTCTGAGTGTACCGCCGTTCCATAAGCAGGTCCACTCCCCGGTCCTACTGTGTCAACAGCCTGAGTGGCCAACCTTGACAGAGCGGCTTCCGTGCTCTCCGCATTCAGTCCCGGCACGAACGCGGTGCCCACAGCAAGGCTGACCTGAGTTGCCTTTGAAGCATCAGCCTGTACCTGGTTGGATGGCTGCAGAGACTTGGGGTTGGGTTGCATGAGGATGGAGGCAGCTCCTGTGGGATTGCTCGTTGCTGCGCCCATTTTGAGAGAGTTGACTACAAAGGCCCCCGTTCCCTTGGCTGCTCCTATGACCGTGTCCTTGGCAGCCTGTTTGACGCTGCCAGAAAGCGCAACCGCTTTCCCAACCCACTGTGCGAACGCATAACAGAGATCACAATGGCCGTCGGGATCACCGAGCGTGGTTGGATTGTTCTGGGCGTAGCGATAGAGATTTAGGCTTTGCGGGTTGCCAAAGTTGGCGTACGGAACTGTGATGGGTTTCGATCCCCAGTCGGGCGTTAGGAACCTGCCCGTCCAGTTGCTGTAGTACCGAGCCCCGAAGTAGTCCAGCCCGGTTTCGGTGTCGCGTTCGTGGCCTCCCAGCTTGTAGTGGTTGCTATCGTTATTGACAAACTGCAACTCCCCACCCCATGGATAGAAGTCCTCGTCCTCTGTGATAGTGCCCGACAAATTGGTAACTACAGATGTGGTCTTCAAGCTGTCGGAGAAGTAGTATGACACGGCATCGCTGGGGAAGTCCTTCCTCGCTACGCGCTCGCCATCGAAGAACATATATTCGGACTTGAGATTGCCGCTCAGATCACTCTCGGCCACAATTCCCGGCGACATGTACCAGTAGATTGTGCCGGTGCTGCCGTTGGATTTTTCGACCCGGTTTCCGTCCACGTCGTAAGTGTAGTTGTACCCGGCGACGCCGGTGATGCGATTTTCCTGGTCAAAGGAGTAATTCAGGTTCGTGGTGGCATCGTGGGTCATGTTGCCAGCGGAATCGTAAGAATAACCGGATAGCTGGTTATTGGCCAACGCGGTCACGCTCAAGTTCTCGGCACTGCACTTGGTTACGGTTTTCTGAAGCAGGTTGCCCCAGGCATCATAACTGTAGCTGTTGCCCCAGTACTCTGTCTTGCCGTTCACTGCGGTCTTCGTGCAGTCTGTGCCGGCGTTCTGCGCAGAGGTCAAACGGTTCAGGGCATCGTAGGTGAAGGTCTGTATGCGGGTGAGGTCCTTGTTGTTGACCAGGCGGAAGACGTTGCCATTGTCCCCACTGCCCAGGTGAAAGTCGTAGCTCAGATCGATTACGTTGCCGATGTTTGTCCCGTCCGTGCACGAGGCAGGCGGAGTTCCGGTGGTTGCGGAGAGGCGGCAGGGCTGCAAGCGGGTGTTGTAGCTGAAGGTGTTCGTGATCCCGGCAAAGCTGCTGCTGTTGCCGCTCACGAAGCCGGTCAAGGCACTGTCCGGCCCGTAGGTTGCTCCGGTGATGTAGTTGATGTTGTTGCCCGAGTCGACGGCAGAGAGAATCCTGCCCGCTGCGTCCGGGGTGTAGGTCACCACCGCGCCGCTGGGATACTTTAGCGTGGCCACGGAGTTATCCAGGTTGTACGTGTAGCTGAGATTCTTCTGAATTCCCGCGATGGTCCGGCTCTCGCTGCCGATCCGGCCCAAAGCGTCAAAGCTGTAGCTGCCTGAACCCGCCTGATCGGTCAGGCTGGTGAGATGGCCGATGCCGTTGGCACCGGCGTCATAGGTGTAACTGACTACCGCTGTCCCTGACGGCAGCTGGCCGTTGGTACACGTCTGCGCCGAATAGGCCTTGCCGGTTGTGCGATTCAGCTTGTCGTAGCAATAGCTGAGGGTCTGCGTGGCCGAGCCGGTCTGGTTGGGCGCGGGCGAGGTCTTCTGCAGCATGTTTCCATCGGCATCATAGCTGTAGCTGATCTGCCCCGACTCGGGGTTGGTGGCCGTCAGCAGGCGTGAGAGCGAATCGTAGGTAAACGACCGGACACGCCATTGGCTGGAACTGGTGACTGTGGGATCGCCCTTTTGCGTTACATTCAGCAGGTTGCCCAGCGCATCGTAGCTGTACTGGGTGACAAAGTAGTTGAAGTCCAGCGACGCGGTTTCCGGGTTGTAGCCGCCGTTGAGGGCCGTAGTCGCCGGGCAGCTGAATGACGGGCTGGAGAAATAAGTCCCCTGGCTGGTGGAAGAGCCGCAACTGATGGGGACGTTTCCCGCAGCGCCTATGCTGGCGTAGGTGATGGTAAGGGTTGAGCCGGAGACCGAAGCCGTGACCGGCGACCCGGAACGGTTCAGATTATTGGGATTGCTGGAGCTAATCAGCGCCTGCGCCACCTGCCCCGCCGTGCTGTTTCCGCTTTGGCTGTAGGGAGCGCTGGCGTCAAAGCTCCCGATGGTCACCGTGACCGTGCCCGAGTCATAGACCGTCGACGGGTTCGTGCCATTCGCGCCCCCGGTCAGGCTTGCGCCCGAGGCGCCGGCGGTAAAGGAAGCCTGGGTGAAATATTGGGTGTTGTAGCTGGTGCTGGCCGCCAGGGAAAAATTGCCGCTCGCACCCGCACTGCGCGCCTGCAAATACAGCGTGGCCGTGGGCGGGTTGGCCGACAGGTTCACGCTCACACTGCTCACCTGAACATAGGAAGAGGTATTGTTGATGGTGCTCTGCAAAGCGCTGCTGATCGAGCTTACATTGTCGGTCTGCTGGTTCGCTCCATAGTTGTAGGTGTACGGCTGCCCGTTGACGGTGATGGTGACTGCGCCCGAATCGTAGGTAGTGGTGCTGTCCGTCTCCCAAGCGACACAGCGGCCATTGAGGCCGTACTGATCGCAGACCCTGGTGCTCGTAATGATCGATTGCTGATGGCCACTGATCGTCACGCTGCCGGTGGCCGTTGTCGCATTGGTGCCGGGAATCGTGTAGGTCTGCAGATTCCCGCCAACGGAGAACGAGCCTTGCGCCTGGCTGCCACTGAAGTTGTCGCCCGGCTCGTGCACCTCGGTGAGCCGACCAAGGCCGTCGGCGCAGGTCAGCCGCTGCTTGCCGGCTTCATCGGTGCTCTTGGTGCAATCTCCGGCGACTGCCTGAATGGGCACGGTATCGTAAGCCACGCTGCTCGCGCTGCCATCCTGCTTGGTGACCTGCGTCACCCGCCCCAGAGCGTCGTACTGGGTCTGGATCACGCCGTAAGTGGGATCGCTGGTGGAGAAGTAAGGATTGGTAACGCTAACCGCATGATCCAGGCCATCGTAGGTGGTCTGCACGGTAGCGTTCCCACTGGGAGTAGAGTGTTGCCCCTCGTACACACGTCCCAGTCCATCGAAATAGTTGGTGGCCACGTCATTCATGGACGCAGTGATGCTCCTGGTGCGCTGCACGTTCAAGGGAAAGCTGTTCGCCGGCGAATAGGTCAGCGTGGTCTGCGGGTGGTTTCCGGCAGGATCGGCAGGAAGCTGAACCGTGGTCAGCCGTGACATGAGATCGTAGCTGTAGTTGCTGGTGTGCGCCGGATCCCCCGGAGTGTTCCCGTTGGCCGCATAGCTGCCGTTAGCATCGGTGAAGCTGGTCAACAGGCCGGTATTGAAATCATAGGTGCCGCTCACGCACTGGCTGAGCGCGTTGCAGGTCCTGGTCGAATATCCGCCCACGTAAGCCGGATCGTAGCTGTGGGTGGTGGTGTTCCCCAGCGGGTCGATGGCCTGGTACACCTCTCCCGTGTCGTACCAGTTGCTGTGGCTCACTACGGGACTGCTGCTGGTGTTGAGCCACTTGCTGACCGTGGTCAGATTGCCGCGCACCGCGTTGGGCGCTGCTCCGTGTTGGGTGGTAACGTTCGATGGCGTCAGGTAGGCGGATTCATCGTAAGTGTAGTCGGTCTCCGCTACCCGGTTGCCGTTGCCGTCCTTCACGATCACCGCTGAGGGAAGATCGAGCAGATGGGCGGTCAAATAAGCGCTGTTCACCTGCCACTGGTAGGTGGTATCGGTCTCCCGCAGCAATGCTCCCGCAGCCCCCTGGCCCCAGTCATACTCCTTTTCCGTAACTACATTGCCGAAGATGGGAGCATTGGCCCCCAGGCCGGCGTCATAGCTCTTGGTCACCAGCTTGACCTTGCCGCTCGGATACACCGTGGTCTTGATGCTCACTGGCACCACGTTGCCCACGTCACTACCGCTATTGTCATTCAGCACTGAGCTGCTGTAGACGGTATCCACCTGCTGCAGCAATTGCCCGCCACTTTGCCGGCCCTGGTAATTCTGGGTGCTGGTCTCGTAGAAGCGGCAGCCGTTCCCCAAAAACGTGAACCCATGCACCGTGTCATTGCCCAGCGGATCGGTCACTACATTGGTCAGGCTGTTGTTGGCCGGCGTGCCCCATTGGTAGGTCCAGAGATAGGAGTGGCCGTTGTTGTCGTTCAGCGTCCGTGTGGCCACCGCCCGGCTCACCTGCGCCAGCCCGCTGCAACCCCCCGACTGGGACACTGTGGTCCAGGTCAGGCTAATCGAGCCGCCCGCCGGCAGCTCCACGGAGGTAATCTCACCGTAGCTGTCGTAGTTGAAGACCCACTTGCTGCCGTCGGCCAGGATGGCCGTCACCAGCACCTGCACCGCAGAGACGGAGTTGGGCGCCTCTTTAATCTGAACTCCATAGGCCGTCTGGTTGAAGGCCGTGGCCAGCGGCAGGGTCGCGTAACACAACTTCAATTGCTGCTGCGTCCCGTTGGGCGCGTTGTAAGCCATCAGATAAACGCCGTTGATCGTCAGGCTGCTAACGCACCCCGCAGTATCGCTGGTCGAAGTTCCGCTTTCCAGCGGCTGCCCCCGGCCCAGCGTGTCTACTCCGGCATTGGAGTTCTGGGGGCCATGAAAGCTCATCTGATTGCCGTTGGCATCCGTTACCTGCCACAGCCACGCAACCTGGGTGCAGTACTGGTCCCCAAACGGCGCCGCCATCTGCACCGGAGAGCGCCCGCCCACGCTGGGTATGGGCGCGATGTTCGGCACCGTGCAAGACGAATACGCGTCAAAGTTTCCCACATATTGCCGGCCCTGCCGATCGGTCAAGGTCACCGTATTCTCGATCCCGTTGAGGTCGGCATTGCTCATGACCACGTGATAGCCGCTGGTATCGATGGTCTCCATGGCCGCGGGATCGGAATTGCCGTCCACGGAAATGGGATAGAGCTGATGGGTGGCCATATCGGCGGTGCGCAGGGTGTACCCGTTGATCCCCCAGGTCAAAGTCCCGGACCCGTCGTTGGTCTTGATGACCGTCCGCGTGAGCCGCAGGTCGAAGCCGCGCTCCAACAGCACCCCGCCGAATGAGTTGGCGCCCAGCGAGGGAACCGGTCCTATGCTCCACTGGCATACCGGCCCGGTGCTGGGGAAGGTACAGCTGGGCTGCCAGTTCTTGGAGGTGGAGTACATCATGAGGTGGTCGGTCAACGAGCCGCGCTGGACAGCATCCGGGAGCACCGGCGCATGCAGCATCCAGTTGCCGTTCGTTACGTTGACCGTATCGAGGTTCGTGCCGTGGTACGAACCGTAGTTCTTAAAGCCGTTTTCCGCGTCCGGCGCGGACTGCGCCAAGGCGCTAATGCTGGCGAGAAGAATCATTGCGACTGCAATATAGAACCCTGGCGATCTCATCTCTTCTCCAATTAAACATTGTGGGGACCCGGACAACCGACAACAGATGACTTACCACGAGCCATGACGTTTATTTCCCGCCACTCTTACAGACGCACCACGGCAACACCTATTGACACGTCAAGCTGCTACGAGGTTCCCATGAACCGGGCACACCTCGGCGATATCGCCGTGCTTATTTGTTCCGGCTAGGGGTTGCTCACGCGGATGGAGTGGGCACGATCCTTCCGCGCGTTCGTTACCTTCATGCTTCAGCGCGCAGGAGTAGAGTGGGGCTCCTGCAAAATGCCAGTCTGATTTTTATATGGAAGGAGCTCTGGAGCTGTCAAGAAGAAACCGCTAAGAAAATGTTAATTTTTCGTCTGGGCAAACTCAATCAAGAGGCTCTGCGGAATGACAGAGCGTTTCCGGGTTAAGAAGCACGACGATGAGGCCGGCACCGATGGCAGTGGACCCTGATCCCTCAAGTGAACGGTATTGGCGCTAAAACCAAAGCTGGTGGAGGGCGCTGTTTTCGGGCTCTAAGAGCCCACTCCCCAGACTCAAGATCAGGGTTCGAGGTAAACTCAGAGACATGGCAGTTGACGCATTCATGTGGGCGACATAATATCCGCTCAAGGCCTCTTTCGTCCGGGGAACTATGCCCAAGAACTCCAAAAACAACGCCCGCAAGTCCCCTTCCGGCGAAGTTGTGATTCCAGATAAGATCTACTTCCGTATTGGCGAGGTCAGCCGCCTGTGCCGGCTGCCCAGCTACGTACTGCGCTTCTGGGAGACAGAGTTTCCTCAACTCAAACCGTCCAAAAGCAGCACCGGACAACGGATGTACCGCAGGCCCGACGTGGAGAATGTGCTGCAGATCAAAAAGCTGCTGTATGAAGAGGGTTTCACCATTGCCGGAGCGCGGCAGTACCTGCGGTCAGAAAACAAGAAAAAGCAGTCCGCGCTGCCCTTTGCCCAACCAGGAGCCGATCTCTCGCAGCTTAAGCAGGTGCGACAGGCACTCAAGGACATTCTAGGAATGCTCTCGGGCCGGAAGTAGGCCTGGGTACGAAAGAATGCCTCCCAAGAAATCCGGCCCGCATCCAACAGAGTGGCTATATAATTAACGTGGGCTAACTTTTGGGTGTTTGATCCGTCTTTCGGGTAAAGGTCTTCAATAATGTCGAAAAAGCTGCAGGTCCTCCTTCTTACAACCTCCATTTTTATCGTTGGATTCGCCGTAATTGGCGGCCTGGGGGTGCATGCCTCCTCCAGCAACAATACCGACGGCGCTTACAACCACATGCAGGTTTACAGCGAGGTGCTCTACCACATCCGCACTGAGTATGTGGAGGAGCCAAACATGCCAATGGTGACCAGCGGCGCGCTGCACGGGCTACTGGAATCACTGGACGCGAACTCCAGCTACCTGAGCCCGGCGGAATATAAGACGTATAAGGCGAAGAAATCAGATGGAAAGGCCAACATCGGGGCCACCATTTCCAAGCGCTTTGGATATGCGGCCGTGGTTTCTGTGATCCCCGGTGGTCCGGCGGACAAGGCGGGAATCGGCAGCGGCGACATCATGGAATTCATCGATGGGAAGAGCACTCATGAAATGTCGCTGGCTGAAATCAGGGGCACGATGGCGGGTGAGCCCGGCTCTCGCCTGGAGTGCTCGATCATACGCCCGCGCAAGATTGAGCCACAGAAAATTACCATCACCCGCGAAGTGCCGAATCCACCTGCTCCCACCGAGCAGTTGATGGCGGACGGCGTCGGCTATATCAAGGCCCTGGTGCTAACCAAGGGCAAGGCGCAGGAAATTGCGGCCAAGATCAAGTCACTGCAAAAACAGGGAGCCAAGAAGCTGGTCCTGGACCTGCGCGATGACTCCGAGGGCGATGAGGAAGAAGGTGTTGCGGTGGCCAATCTCTTCCTGAATCATGGCATGATTGCCTACCTGGAAGGGCAGAAGGTCACGCGCGTCACCTACAATGCCGATGCGCAAAAGAAGATCACCGATCTGCCGGTGGTGGTGCTGGTGAATCGCGGGACTGCAGGAGCGGCTGAAGTTGTGGCTGCGGGAGTCCTGGACAATGCGCGCGGCGACGTGCTGGGCGACAAGACCTTTGGTGATGGCTCGGTGCAGAAACTGATTGAAGTCCCAGATGGCTCCGCCCTGATCCTTTCGATTGCCAAATACTACACTCCGAAAGGGAAGGTAATTCAGGAAACGGGGATCACTCCCAACATAGAAGTAGCCTCGGCGGACGATCTGGCCGCGCTACCCGATGACGAGGACGGCAGCACGGCGAACACGGAAGAGCCGCAGAAGACGGCGCCCAGGGAAGATGAGCAGCTTCATCGAGCCATTGAAGTTTTGAAGACGAAGGTTCCCAAGACCTAGGGAAAGTACCAGGTTATCCGCCGTGGCGGGCTTTCAGCCCGCCACGGCAGGCTTTCAGCAGGGGACAGGGGAAGATTGCTTGTGCCAGCCTCCTCTTGTCATGACAAGCTTGGTTGCAAATGGGCTCAGGTTATTGGTTATGGAGAATTTCGCGCCAGGCTTTACAGACTGTTTCCATGAGATTCCAGTGAAGAACGGTTTCGTGAGAACTGCCTAAAGCAGCATGATCAGATCGGACAGTGTCGGGATTCCTTCGGCTCCGCTCAGGACGGGTTTTTCGACTACGCCCGCCGCGGCGGGCTCCGCTCAAGATGACAGGCGGCAAGTTTAACGACGACGGCGAGACTCAGTTCACACCTCTCCCCTTTCACGAGTTCAGGGTTCAAGGTGCACTAAAACGGCACAACCCTTTGTAAACCTGTTCCCTACAACCTGTACCCTGCTACTTCGTGCTATTCTGGGCTTGATCTCTCCGGCTGCAAGATGAAGTTCTTATATTCACATCTTCCCGAGTTTCATGTAGGTGGGAAGAAACTGGTTCGGCGCGTTTTCTTCACGCTGCTGGTCCTGACCTCCGCACTGGCGGGAAGCCTGGCAGGGCTGCTGATTGTTTATTCCACTGATTTACCCCAGATCAGCGAACTGGAGCGCTACCGGCCCAGCACCATTACTGAAATCTATGATAAACACGGACAGGTCATAGGATCGTTCGCGCTGCAGCGACGAATCCTGGCTTCTTATGAGGACTTTCCGCAAGTCCTGCGGGACTCTATCATCTCCACTGAGGACAAGAGCTTCGAACAGCATTGGGGCATCAATTTCTGGCGGGTCCTGGGAGCCACGTATCGCGACATCGTATCCGGTTCGCGCGCCCAGGGAGCGTCCACACTGACCATGCAGCTTTCACGCAACCTGTTTCTCTCTTCCGAACGGCACTTCAGCCGCAAGGTACAGGAAGCGATGCTGGCCATCCAGATTGAGCGCCACTTCACCAAACAACAGATCTTCACCATGTACTGCAACCAGATTTTTCTGGGGCACGGAGTGTATGGCTTTGAGGCGGGCGCGCAATTCTACTTTAACAAGCACGCCAAAGACCTCACCCTGGAAGAAGCTGCCCTATTGGCGGGATTGCCCAAGGCGCCCAGTTACTATTCGCCGGTTGCCAGCCCGGAACATGCGCTCAAGCGCCGCAACGTGGTGATCAACAACTTGCTTGAAGATGGCAAGATCACAGCTGCGGAGGCCAGCCGCGCCAAAGCCGCCCCTGTGGCGTTGAACCTTCAGCCCCTGGAGAATTCCACCGCACCATACTTTGTGGAGGAGGTACGCCGGTACCTGGAGAAGAAATACGGGTCTGACGAGGTACACGAGTCGGGAATGCGGGTTTACACGTCACTGGATCTGGACCTGCAGAAAGCAGCCAATCAGGCGGTGCTGAATGGCCTGGCGGTGTATGAGCGCCGCCACGGCTGGCAAGGACACCTGACCAACATTGCGGCTTCCGGCGCCTCGCTGGAAAAATATCAGCATCCGGATTGGGACCAGCCAATCGCGGTTGGAGATTACGTTCACGCGCTGGTTACATCTGTGAACGCGCAAACGGCGACGGTGAAGCTGGGCAGCTATACCTGCGTTTTGTATCCGGGTGACATCGGCTGGACCGGCCACAAATATCCACTGGACATTCTCAGTACAGGCGACATTATCTATGTGAAGGTGCAGGCGATTGAATCCACCCACGTGGTTCATGCGGTCCTGGAACAGGATTCCGGGGCGCAAGGGGCATTGCTGGCCATTGATAACGCCACGGGCGACATAAGAGCCATGGTAGGCGGGCGGGACTTTGAAGAATCCAAGTTCAACCGCGCTACCCAGGCACAACGGCAGGTTGGGTCCTCTTTCAAGCCGTTCGTCTTTAGCGCCGCCGTGGAACGTGGAGCGGAGCCGGACGACAGGATCCTGGACGCCCCAACGACTTTTTCCAGCGGCGGCACACCTTATACTCCGCACAACTTTGATTACAAGTTTGAAGGCAATATCACGCTTCGCCACGCGCTGGCTGACTCCCGAAACGTCCCGGCGGTAAAGCTGGCAGAAAGAGTGGGGATGCCGGCATTGATTGACTATGTGCGGCGCTTCGGCATCAGCTCCCCGATTCCGGCCTACCTGCCGGTTGCGCTGGGCGCCGCGGACCTGACCCTGTATGAACAAACTTCCGCCTATTCGGTTTTTCCCAATGACGGCGTGCGCATTGAGCCCCGTTACATCATTAAAGTCACCGATTATGAAAACCACGTTCTGGAGGAAAATTTTCCAGACGCCAAAGATGTGACCTCAGCACGCACGGCGCGCACGATGGTTTCACTGCTTGAGGACGTGGTGCAGCGGGGTACGGGAGTGGCGGCAGCAAAACTCAAACATCCCCTGGCGGGAAAGACCGGCACCACCAACGATTTTACTGATGCATGGTTCGTGGGCTTCTCTCCCAGCATCACCTGCGGAGTGTGGGTGGGTTTTGATGAGAAACGAACGCTGGGCAGCAAGGAGACAGGAGCTCAGGCAGCCTTGCCAATCTGGATTGATTTTATGCGCGTGGTCGTCGCGGACCCCGCAGTCGAGAATGAATTCTTCCTTCCTCCGATGGAAGACACGAACAAGACTACGATCAAAAAAGCGAGCCTGAAGTTTCCCGCCCACGCGAATGATGCTGAGGCGCACTGAGACGTGCTGCGGCTTATCAAATATTTTCTGCTGGGCCTGGTGCTGCTGCTGGTATGTCTTTCTTCCGCGCTCCTCTCCATGCGCTTTGCCATTCACGGGCGCGAGGTGCGCATGCCTAAGTTTGTGGGCCTTACACCGCTGGAGGCGGAGCGGCTGGCAAACTCTGAAGGCCTGGTGATTTCCATCGACAACCGCTTTTACAGTCCGGATGTCCCGGAAGGCTATATTGTTTCCCAGTCACCGGCTCCCAATGCCAAGGTGCGGCGCGGCTGGAAGGTGCGCCTGGCTGCGAGCCTTGGACCGCAGCGGGCGTCTATTCCAAACGTAGTTGGCCAGAGCGAACGGGTGGCCGAGTTGAACATCAGCCGCCGGGGGTTGGAGATGGGAACAGTGGTGACCATTCATTCTCCCGGAGCCCAGCCGGCAACCGTAATTGCACAAAGCCCGGCGCCCGATGCCAAGAATGCGGTGTCCCCGAAGATTGGCCTGGTGATTTCCGCGCCCGATAACGCTCAGTGGTTCGTTATGCCGAATTTTGTGGGACAGCCACTCAGCGAGACGGTAACGGCGCTGCAGCAGGCCGGCTTTACGCCGGGCAAGGTGGATTATGTGGATGATCCTTCGGGAACATCAGGGATTATTGTGCGGCAGTCGCCGGGGGCGGGGCAGAGGATCATGGCGGGAGGGACGGTCAGCTTTTCTGTTCGACGGTAAAGACGGTCAACACCTACCACCGAGGCACGGAGACACTGAGATTACACGGAGAAGAGCCAAACCTTTGAAACGCTGAGGAAAGGAGGACGCAGAGGAATCGAGGAGGAAGTCACTCTGTGTACTCCTTTCCTCTGTGGTCAAGATCTTTCCTGGTTCTCTGGAGGACAGCGGCGAAGAAGCCATCGCAGGGATGCGTGCCGGGGAAGGTTCTCAGGAAGTTGTTCCTTATCAAGCCATCGATATCCGGCCAGATTAGCTCGCCTGAGCTTTTCAGGCGTAATAGCTCTTGCCGGACTGGGATGATTTCAAAATCAGGATTTGCTTTCAGCGCTGTCTCAATTACCTGCTCATCTTCTTCTACTTCCAGAGAGCAGGTGGAGTAGGCCAACCTGCCGCCGGGAGCTACATGCTTCAAGGCAGCATTCAGGATGGCGATTTGCCTTGCTTGCAGGTCCGGGATGTCTTCCGGTTTGAGCCGCCATTTGATTTCGGGATTGCGGGCCAGGGTCCCGGCGCCGGTGCAAGGGACGTCAGCGAGGACCCGGTCAAAGTCTGCGCCGAACGGGAGTTGCAGGGCATTGGCTGTGAATACGTGGACGTTCGGTTGGGGCGCCATCTGGCGCAACAAGCGAGAACGATGCGGATGAAGTTCGGCAGCGAAGATTTCCGCTTCCGGCAGCGCGGTGGCCAGGGCTGCGGTCTTGCCGCCGGGCGCAGCACAGCAATCGAGAATACGCTTCCCTTCGCCAATCAAGGCGGCAACCAGTTGTGATCCTTCGTCCTGAATGGCGATGCGGCCGCTGCGGAACAACTGGCTCAGGGTGACATCACCCGCTGTGATGACGCGCGCATTTTTCATGAGAGCGCCGGGAGCGAGTTGGATGCCTTCGGCGCGAAGCTGGTCTTCGTCCGGTTGGCCCGAGATGCGCATGACGGTTGCGGGAATTTGCTGATCGTAGCGGCAGATATTCTCTGTCTTCTCCGGGCCGAAGGCCGAGGTCCACCTCGCCACCAGCCATGACGGATGGGCATAGTCTCCGGCAGAGATCAAGGCGGCGCGGCGCGGCGCCAGTTTGCGCATTACCGCATTGACGAGGCCGGCGGCGGAGCGCTTGCGGGATTGCTTCACCAGCTCAACGGTTTCATGCACGATGGCATGGCCGGGAATGCGGTCCAGAAATGCCAATTGGTAGGCTCCCATGCGGAGCGCGATCAGCACTTCAAGATCGAGTTTTTTCAAGGGCTTTGCTACCAGCGTTGCAAAGCCTGCGTCCAGCAAGGACTGCCAGCGGAGCACGCCCACGACTATTTCATGGGTGAGATTGCGGTCGATGGCAGAGAGGCCGTCAAGAAGAGAGGAATGCAGAAGCTCTACGGCCCAGGCGGATTCCCGCTCGACCCGGAGAAGGATGGTGAAGGCGGCTTGACGGGCGGGGGTCACGGGTTTTGCAGCTTGTAGAGCGTTTTCATGATTGCTCTGGTCTTGTTAATGGCAGTGTACTCCCGCCGGTCTTCGCACTCGGGCACTCGGCACTCAGCAATCAGCACTCGGCATTCAGCCCGTGTGCTATCGCAATCCTCAAGAAGCTGTCGTCGGCATGGCTACAAAAACCAAAAAACCTTACCACTGATGACGGTGATGTGATTGATCCTCCACTGATAAGACCAAGGAAAAAAGTGAGAATCTGCGCTTCGGGATAAACAGCGGAACCTATAGGGACCTCTCACTTCGTTCGAGGCAAGCTAGAAAGATAGCCGCTGATGAAATCCCGCGAGGTTATGGCCTTCTTACCTTCTGGTTGCACCTGGAGCAGTTGCAGCGCGGTTTCTGCGCCACAGCCTACCAGCAGCGCATCGCCGCTGACGCGCATCTCGCCCGCAGGAATTGAGCTCTGTTCTTGCGCCGGGCGGGCAGCGACGATCTTGAGGTTCTTTCCTCTGAACAGGGTGTAAGCCCCGGGCCAGGGCTGAAAGCCGCGCAGGCGGTTGTAAATCTCCGCCGCCGTTCTGGTGAAATCGACCAGGCCATCCTCTTTTTTGAGGATCGGCGCCAGGGTTGCACGCGAATGATCCTGCGGAACTGGAGAGATGCTGCCTTGTTCGAGGCCGTTCAAGGTCTCCAGCAGCAGGTCCGCGCCGAGAGAAGCCAATCGTGGGGCCAAGGTGACCGCCGTATCTTCCGGCTGGATTGCGGTCGCTTTTTGCAGCAGGATGTCGCCGGTATCCAGGCCTTCATCCAGGCGCATGGTGGTCACGCCGGTAACAGTCTCACCGCCGGCTATGGCCCATTGGATGGGCGCGGCCCCACGGTATTTGGGCAGCAAGGAGCCATGAACATTGATATTGCCGAAGCGCGGCAGTTGCAGCATCCATGGAGGGATGATCCGGCCGTACCCGACAACGATGATGGCATCGGGATGGATACTGGTTAACTGTGATTGAAAGTCTTCGTTCTTCCTGATCTTCTCGGGCTGAATGACAGGCAAGCCCAACTTGAGCGCGGACTGTTTTACCGGAGGGGCCGCGAGTTCCATGCCCCGGCCCTGGGGGCGGTCAGGCTGGGTGACCACCAAAGCAAGATCGAAGCCGGCTGCGGCCAGCTTTTCCAGCGAAGGCACAGCGAACTGCGGGGTACCGCAAAAGACCAGCTTCATTACCACTCGCCAGCCCGGATGAGCTTTTTGATTTTGCGCTTCATCAGGTCGCGCTTTAAGGCGCTCACGTGGCTGATGTAGAGCCGGCCATTCAGATGGTCAGTTTCATGGAGGAAGGCGCGCGCCAGCATCTCTTCCCCGCTGGTCTCAAACCACTTGCCCTGCAGGTCCTGGGCGCGCACGGTGACGACATTGGCGCGAGTCACGTCCTCACGAAATTCGGGCAAGCTCAGGCAGCCTTCCGTGCCTCGCTGGCGGCCTTCCGCCTTTACGATCTCAGGATTGATCAGGACCAGCTTGGCGTTTGGGTCTTCCTTGAAAGTAATATCGATCACCACAATGCGCTTGCTGATGCCGATCTGCGGCGCAGCCAGTCCGACGCCATGAGCGGCGTACATGGATTCAAACATGTCGTCCGCCAGTTTGCGCAGATCATCAGTGAATTCGACAATGGGTTCGGCCGGCTTCTCCAAAACCGGGTCACCATACTTCACGATGGGATAGATCATCTTTCTCTTCAGAACTCCCGCAGTTGTTGTTTATAGCCCTCAAAATTCCGGAGCGTTTCCAAAATTGAGTCTCCACCAAACTTTTCCAGGGCGCACCTGGCCAGGGTGAGCGCCACCATGGCCTCCGCGGCTACGCCGGCCGCAGGAACCACGCAGACATCAGAGCGTTCATAGGCCGCCTTGACCGGCTCCCTGGTTTCAAAGTTGACTGATTCCAGCGGGCGGCGCAAGGTGGAAATCGGTTTTAGGTAGCCTCGCACCAGAATATCCTGGCCGTTGGAGATGCCGCCTTCAATGCCTCCGGCGTGGTTTGACTTGCGCGTGAACCCGGTAAATGCATTGGCCGACGAACTCGCTACATAGCCGATCTCATCATGCACGCTGGAGCCGAAGGAGAGCGCTGAGGCGACGCCGCTGCCGATCTCCACCGCTTTCACGGCCTGCAGTGACATTACGGCCTGGGCCAGCATGCCGTCCAGCCGCTCGTCCCATTGCGCGTAGGTTCCAAGTCCGGGAGGAACGTTGTGGGCCACCACCTCAAATACTCCGCCAACGGAATCGCCGGTGCGCAGCGCCTGATCAACTTCCGCCTTCATGCGCTCCTCAACTTCAGGGTCGGCACAGTTCAATACCACCTCTTGCTTCTCTTGACTGGCGTGGAGTTGCTTCAACTTTTCCCAATCCGCCTCAGCATTCGCAACCGCAGCTTTGCCCACGGCGATTACATGGCTGAGTACTTCCATGCCCAGCTCACGCAGAAACAGTTTGGCCATGGCGCCGATGGCGACTCGCGCAGCAGATTCCCTGGCCGATGCCCGCTCCAGCACGTAACGCGCTTCAGGAAAGTTGTATTTGAGGGCTCCCGCGAGATCGGCATGCCCTGGACGCGGCGAGGCGACTCGCTTGTGCCGGGCAGAATCGCCTTCTTCCACCGGCAACGATTCCTGCCAGTTCTTCCAATCCCTGTTTTCCAGCAGCATGGCGATGGGCGAACCGATGGTCTTGCCATGGCGCACTCCGGAGAGAATGTGGGCGCCATCTTTCTCGATCTTCATGCGGCCGCCACGACCAAATCCCTGCTGCCGCCGCCAGAGTTCGCGGTCTATGAATGCCTGATCAACTTTGAGTCCGGCGGGCAATCCGGAAAGAAAGGCGACCAGGGACTCTCCATGCGATTCTCCGGCAGTAAAGTAGCGCAGCATAAGGGGATGTTTTGGAAACTTATGATTGTAGCTGAAGGGCAGGTTGCAGGGGACAGGGGACCCGCCACGGCGGGCTTTCAGCAGGGGATATCCCCGCCACCGGTTTTGACCGGATTGAACGAGCTGTGACAGCGAGATTGCCAAAATCGCCGTAGTTGCCAAAATTGCAAGGCAGGGAGATCGGAGCGATCACGTGTGATCGGGTGATCCGGTGATCGGAGAGGCGACGCCGATTGTGGCCGATTCGACCATACTGGGAATGCCGGCCATGCTTCCCGGGGCGCGCAAACCGCGTGCGGGCATCCGGAGAATGCGCCAATGATAAAATGTTTGTAAGCTATTGAAACAGCGAGTCTGGCGGTGTAGCTCAGGTGGTTAGAGCGACGGTCTCATAATCCGTAGGTCGTAGGTTCGAGTCCTACCGCCGCCACCAATAATTCCAACCGTATCAACATCTTGCAATTCACCCAAATTCGGCCGCTGCTCAACCACCCCCTGTGTGTGCGGCCTGTGTGCGGATGTGTGCGGACTTGTTCCAGATGGCCGGAAATATCGGCGGTCAGCAGGGCAAACGTTTTGAGCAGATTCCAGGAACGTTTCTGCCTCGTCTCGTGTTAGTTAGCGCGGTTGCTTGAAACTGTGTATCCATCGCGGTCCTTCGGACTTTGCGTCCCAGGGATGCGGGATTCGATTTGAGGAGTTCGTCTGCAACCGCATAGCTGAAAACTCCTCTCACAACAGCGAACGTATTGTTAATACCGGCGGGCAATTGGGAACGACGCCGCGCGAGCCGAGTGCGGTCAGCGCGGCGACCCTTGCGGAGTACACGCCGCAGGAAACGCTTACTTCACGGTAAACGGCGCCGACGCCGTCACATTCTCCCATTCGATGAGCAGTTTTCCCTTGGCGCCGCCAGCGCCCGACAGCGTGATCTTGAGGGTTTCGACTGGAGATGACGGCTTGCCCATGGTGAGCGAAGCGCGGCCCAGTTCGGTGGCCGGATCATTGGTGGTGGCGCCCTCGCGAATGCCGTCCGGTGATTTCCCCACGCCCCAGATGTGGCGGGCCCCGTCCATCAGGGTTTTGTTGACGATCAGCTTCCACTGGCCGTTGTCGAGATCGGCGTACAGGGTGTAGTCGCCCTTGGGGATGGCGAGGCCATTCAGGTCAAGGTCGGCGTCGGTGTGCAGAACAGTGGCGTAATCGGCGCCCAGACGCCATATTTTGCCATCCGGCTGGAGCGCGCCGGCGCCGCCGAAAATGCGGCGACCCCTGACGGAGGGGGCGTGGTAGTAGATCCAGAGGTTCTTGCCGTTGATGGTAACGCTGGTTTCGGCGCCCGGACTCTTGGTGTTCTTAGTAGCCAAGTCTTCCTTCTTCACCTGGGCGACGGCCAGCATCAACCCGCTTAACAAAAGAGCACTCAATAGGATTCGTTTCATTTCCGATGTCGTTCCTTTCTCTAGGGAGTATACAACGCTCGCCACGGCCTCTCCCGCCGGGTTTACAAGTGGAAACGGATCAAGATTTCGGAGACGGCACCAGAGAATTCTCAGCCGGAAGGATTGGACGTTGAGAAAAGACTGGCAAGGAAACGGACTTCCCGTACAATCTGCGGTCGCGTGATTCCGGAATGGGATCGCCCGTTCGAAAGCGTGATATTTGGCAAGATCCGGACTGCACGCGACAAGCGCCTGAAAACACCGACGCTAAAATCCCATCGTTTAAGAAGACTCTACAGGGTGGTCCGATGGCGGGCCGCCCTGGGTGAATCCGGGCACTGCGGTGGTCGGTCGCTTTGAATTTTCAGCGTTGCCAGGCGATCCGCCCGCCGAAGGGGCTACAAGCTGGCCCATTCGACTTCGCTCACTAAAGTAACTTTACTCTGTCCCAAAAGGTGCCACAATTGCGTTAATCAGTAATCCCTCGAGAAAGGGCCAGGTATGGGAACCGCGCAAGCACAGTACCAGGAAAAACGGAAATACCCGCGTTACTCCTGCGATTTAGGGGTTGAGGTGCGGATCGCCGGCGCAAAAACGGGCTACTGGGGAACACTGGCAGACATTTGCCAGGGTGGGTGCTACGTGAGCACGTTCTCGCCCCTGCCAATGGGAACACGCGTTGTGCTGGTGATCAAGACCAAGAACCTTGAAATTAATATCGCCGGGAAGATTGTGACATTTCATCCCGGCGTAGGCATGGGCGTTCAGTTTGCGGGATTCGTCCACCCGAACGGTGAGGCGTTCCTGAAAGATCTGCTGACTCAGCTCGCCCAAAGCCCCGGATAGAAAACGCAGGTAGCGAAAAACGCTATTTGTGGCCGCTGCTTCCGCTGTGGCTCCTCCCACTGCTGTGACTACCACCGCTATACTGCCGAAACTTGCAATCACTAGCCCTCATCGCGGTGGACGGTACCGGGAGAAAATGCGGGCAGGCAAATCGCAATATACTCCGCCCCTTCTTCCGGAGTTGAGTACTGGATCCACTCTCCGGGATGAGCAACGATGGCCTGGCCCGCGCGGACTTGGACAGTACCATCCTTATGGCGCACGTGCAAGCTGCCGCGCAGAACAATAGTGTATTCCTCAAATTCAGGCGTCTGCCCTGGCTCCATCCAACCCGCAGGGCTGCGCATGTGGGCCACGCTGAGGCGGCCTTCATGGTTGTTCAAGCGCCCAATGTATTCGTCAATGATCTTGGGCAGATTTCCCGCCGGCTGGACGCGAGTGGCATGTTCAATGAGGGTCGGCATTGAAAGCGCTCCGTTCTTTCGTGGGGTTACCGCGGCGGACGTCCGCCACCCATCATGGCGCCCATGTCCATCTTCTGGTATCCGGCTGGAGGCTGGAAAAGCGAGGCATCCGGCGTGCCCTCTTTTACATTGGTTAAATCGAATTCGGCGCCATCAGCACCCAGCGCCTTGATAGGAAAACTCAGCTTCTGGTCAATCCATGCGGTGCCGGTGCGACCTTCCTTGTCCTTGCCTACCCACTTGTCACAAACTCTGCCGTTCACGGTTTCCGTCCCCACCTTTTGACAAGTCATATCCTTACCACAAGGATGGGCTCCATCGAACGTTGGGGATTTTGGCGCCCGGCTCATCATAGGGTTGACCTGATTGCCGTGCGTTTCAATGTACATGTGACGATCATGCATGACGATATAACTGGTTTGTGTGCTGCCATCCGTGATCATGCTCATGTTCTGGCCTTTTTCAGCCATGTCCATGCGGAAGCTGGGTGGTGAAAAATAATACTTTCCAGACGCTTTGGTGCCGTTGTGGGTTGTCATCAACATGTCCGCGGAAAACGGCCGGGGCGCATAAATCTGGCCGACGCACACGGGCACAACCGTCAGGACCAGCAGGATACAGAATGTCAGCTTGACGTATGTACTTCTCTTCATAAATTGGCTCCTTTGATCTGGGGAGGCTAAATCTAAATAAGGTCGATGTCCTATACCATCAGAAGCCTGCAATTTAGGCAAGAACTCTTTTTTGTGCCGCAACACTTTGGTTTTCAAGAGGCCAACTAGTACCATTTACAGTTTTCGCGCTGAGGTCAAAACCGGAGATCCCCATGAAAAAGTGCTGTCTTACCGCCATTCTGCTTTACTCTTGCCTTGTTGCCGCACAGAACGCCATCCTTGAACGCCTGCGGGTGGATGCCACCGACGCGCCGCGTAACATCCTGCATTCCACCATCATCCTACCCGCGGCCGCCGGAGCCATGACGCTGGTGTATCCCAAGTGGATTCCCGGGAACCACCGCCCGACCGGCCCCATCCAGAACCTCACGGGCCTGCATATCAAAGCCGGCGGGCAGGAAATTGAATGGCAGCGCGACCTGGAAGACATGTATGCCTTCCATCTGCAAGTACCCCAGGGAGTGCGGGAGCTGGAAGTCTCGATGGACACGCTCACGTATAACGGCCGGAATTCAGCGGCTTCTTCCAAAGTGCTGGATTTGCTCTGGAACCAGGTCGTGATCTATCCCAAGGGAGCGGCCACAAATGCCGTACAGGTGGCGGCGTCCATCCGGTTGCCGCAGGGCTGGAAATTCGGCACCGCGCTTACGCCGACGCAACAATCCGACAGTTCGGCGGACTTTCAGACAGTATCCCTGACCCGGCTGGTGGACTCACCTTTGATTGCGGGGGCGATCTACCGCCAGGTACAACTCACACCTCCGGGAGAGACGCCTGCGCACGTAATGGACATGGTGGCAGAAAGCGAAGAGGCGCTGCAGATGACGGACAAAGACCTGGCCAGCTACAAGCAGCTCGTCGCGGAGACGGGAAAGCTCTTTGGCGCACGCCACTACGAGAAATATCACTTTCTCGTCACGTTGAGCGACCAGACGGCCCACCACGGGCTGGAGCACCATGAATCCAGTGACAACGGAACCGCGGAAGATACTTTCAGTGATCCCAACTGGCATAACCTGGAAGCTGATCTCCTGCCGCACGAGTTTGTTCACTCGTGGAATGGCAAGTACCGCCGTCCGGCGGGCCTGGTCACTGCCAATTACCAGGAACCGATGAAAGGCGACCTGCTGTGGGTGTACGAGGGCCTGACGGATTATTTAGGAGATATTCTGGCGGCGCGAATCGGGCTGCGCTCGCCGGAGCAATGGCGAGAAAATGCGGCCTATACCGCCGCCATGCTGGACCATCGCGCCGGGCGTACGTGGCGCCCTTTGCAGGACACGGCAATCTCCGTCCAGACCCTGTTCACCGCTCCCCCGGAAGGAGCCAACTGGCGCCGCTCTGCGGACTATTACCCGGAAGGGTTTCTCATCTGGCTGGAAGTGGATACGCTGATTCGGCGCCAGACCCATGGGCAGAAGTCGCTCAACGATTTTTGCCGGGCATTTTTTGGCGGGCCGAGCGGACCGCCAACCGTGGAGTCCTACAAATTTGAAGATGTGGTGACCGCACTCAACCAGGTCACGCCCTATGACTGGGCGAAGCTGCTGCGCGAGCGCCTGGACTCAAAGTCTCCGCGCGCTCCACTGGGTGGCATTGAAAATGGCGGCTGGAAATTGGTTTATACCGAGCAGAAGAATGCCACCATGGAGGCGCAGGAAAAAACCGGCGACTCCGTTGACTTGAGTTTTTCTCTGGGCATCATCATCGCCAAGGACGGCGCGATCACAGACGCAATACCCGGATCGCCTGCCTATGTTGCCGGCGCAGGCCCGGGCATGAAGCTGATTGGCGTAAATGGCCGCAAATACTCGAAAGATGTGATTCGGACCGCCCTGCGCATTGCGGTGGGCGGCACGCAGCCGATTGATCTGCTGGTGGAGAATGCCGAGTACTATACAAATTTCAAGGTGGATTATCACGGTGGGGAGCGCTATCCGCACCTTGTGCCCAATGAATCCCAGCCCGACGTGCTGACTGAGGTGATTAAGCCACTGGCCGCTACTCGGTGAGGCGGCAACCCATCTTGGTTCGGATCGGGAATGCCATACGAAAAAAGCCCGCCGGATTGCTCCGGCGGGCGTTAACAGAGTTTCAAGTTCTTCTTAGAAGGTAATCTTGCCTCCCACGAAGAAGGTGCGGCCACCTGCCGTGGTGAGCGACGGATTGGCGAAGCCCTGACCGAAATTGGCCAGCCCAGCATCCTCAAGAGTGCTGTCAACGCTGGAGAAATTAAAGTGGTTGAGAGCATTCAAGGCAGTTGCGTGCATTTCGAAGTTTACCCGCTCACCCAGCTTGATGTTCTTGAACACGGAGACGTTGGCAATGTTGGAGATCGCATCCCTGAGGGAATTGCGGGGAACATTACCGAACGGCGTGCCAAAAACAGTCTGCGCAGTGCCGGTATTCATAATGAAGCGAACGTCGTTATTTGTAACAGTAACGACGTTGCCGTTGTTCAACGCGTTGAGGCTGACGAGCTGAGTCGCCGACAACGCGGTCAAGGCTGCTGCATTGGCGTTTGAGCAAGTGAGATTGGCAGCCGCGCAGGCATCATGTGCAAAAACGCCAACTGTGTTCGACGGTGCGCTGAGGCTTCCGAAGAACGGCCGCGCTACATCAACGCCTACGAAGGCATTCACGAAGGACGAGTCATAGTAGTTCGCCGCACCCGTCAACAGTGCCTCACGGAAGGCTTGCCGAGGCGTGTAAGGCTGGCCAGAAGCCAGGAGATAGTCAGCGGAGATGGCCCAGCCGCCCAGCAGGTGACCGATCGCGCCGTGCTGCTCGCGGAAGAACGGCAACTGCTCGGTGAAGAGAATGGAAAAGACGCCAGGGTAATTGAGCCCGGAGATAGAGCGCTCCGCGCTGCCGGTGTTGAACGGGTTCTGCGAAGCAAAGAGCGTGTTACCCGCAGTACCGGTAGCGAAGATCTCGCTCACGTTGTCCAGAGTCTTGCTCCAGGTGTAGCCGGTGCGCATGGTCAACTGCTTGAACATGTTGTTAGCGCGGAACTCCACCTGCAGAGCGTTATAGTCGGAGAAGGCACCGTTATTGCGGGTGCGTGTTACTCCCGGACCGCAATTGACGCGGCCTACGTCCGACCCGGCGCCAGCACCAACCTGCTGGGTTGCAGCGCAGGGCGTGAACGAGGAGGCATTAGGAATGAACTGCGGAAAGGTCTGTAACAGGCCAGGCTTGGCGGCTGTGCCCAGATAGGGGTTGCCGTCAATAGTCTGATACAGGTTTGTCGCATGATTGCCCGCGTAACGAGCTTCCAACGCGGAGTTTTTGGTGAGTTCCCGTTCCAGCCCGAAGCTCCAGGTATGGGCTTTGTCGGGACCAAAGTTATTGGAAACCGTGGTCTCAGCCGCCGTCCGTGGGTCAAACACTCCCGGTGTGGTGGTAGAGGAGAGTTGGTTGCGCACGGTCGGACCGTTCGGCTGCGTCGCTAGACCGAAAGTGCCAGTTGGAAGTCCGATGGCATTGGTGAAGGACTGCAGGAACACAAACGGTGACGAGGTTGAAACGTTCAGGAAGATGTTGTAGAAGGGTGGATCGTATAGTAGCCGGTATCCACCGCGAAAGGTAGTTTTGCCATGGCCTGTCAGGAAGCCTCCCCACTGGGGTGAATAGGCAAAGCCCACGCTCGGACCGAAGCTATTGAAGATCGAGGGAATGGTCGGATCCGTCGTGACCGAAAGTGGCAGTGCCGGGTTCCAGAACGGACTGGAGCCCTGCTGCTGTTTTGTGCTTAAGGTGTTGAACAGGTTTTCGGGATTGCCATAGTAGGTCCAGGTCAATCCCAGGTTCAGGGTCAGGTTCTGGCTTATCTTCCAGTCGTCACCAAAATAGAGGAACGTGTCGTACTCGCGGAAGTCGAGCACAGGTTGACCATTGGCGATGGTCACGGTGCTGGGTGAGTTCGAAGCCAGGAACTGGCTCAGGCTGCTTACGTTCACTTTATTGGCGGCGGGACATGGTGTAGTGGCAACCGTACAAGTCTTGGTCGTGAAGCCGAACTGCCCATTGAGATCAGGCAGGAAGGTATTGGGTGAACGCTGGTAGGTGAAGTTCACTCCCGCCTTGATAGCGTGTTTGCCGAGGACCCAGTTCCAGTTGTCCTGCGCCTGCCAGGTGTTGACCAGGCGCGCCTGGGGCAGGTTCGTAGCCGGGCCCATGCCCAGGAAACCGCCTGACATGCTGATGTTGGTGAAAGCCTGCGATAAATTGCCAGAAACAGGCTCACCAGGATTCAGCCCGCCGCCAAACTCTACATTGAGGCGGCTGAAGGATACGCGGGCCTCATTTACCATGCGTGAGCTAAAGTTGTGGGTTTCGCTGAACAGTACGGATTGGCTGAGCGCAGGCTCATTGAATACCCAGCCGGCAGCACCGTTATCGCTGAGATTGAAGAAATTGTCACGGTTAAACAGATACCGGGCGGACAAGCTGTCGTTGCTGCTCAGCTGCACGTCTGATCTCATGACCCAGTTGAAAGCGTGCTGAGGCGTGGATAGCACGCGGGTTACACCACCAACCTGTATGACGCATTGACCTCCAGGGCCTGTGCCAGTTAGAGCCACACCGTTGGCGTTCTTAATGGTGGTAGTGGTGAAGGTGCCACCCGGTCCCGTCGGGCGGGCAGTCGGATTGCCCGCGCTAAAGGCGTAAGGTCCGAAGTTCTGCAGCACCGAGAGCGAGTTCGCATTGAGGCCCGCGCATCCAGCCAACTGCGACAAACCGAGGGGCGTGGGCGTCAAGGAACTGGTGGTATAAACCGAGTTGGCTTCGGAAATCTCCTGATCAAATCCACCGAAGATGAAAACCTTATTCTTCAGGATTGGGCCACCAATGGTGCCGCCGCCAAACTCGTCATTGCTGCGAGGTGGACCAGTGAAGCCGACGCCAGCGGGAGTCTGCGGCGTAATGCTTCCCGGTTTGAGGGTATTACGCTGGGTATTGGAAAGGGCGTTAAGGAAGGAGTTGTTCTCCGTGCCATACAGGCTTCCATGCCAATTGTTGGTCCCCTGCTTGGTGATGATGTTCACAACCGAACCGGAGTTGCGTCCGTATTCCGCGCCAAACTGATTGGTCACGATAACGTACTGCTGCACAAATTCTGTGTCGCTCACGAACAGGCCGGGGCCACCGACGCTATTGTCGTTGTTGTTCTGGCCATCAATTTCCTGGTCATTATTGCGGCCACGCAAACCGTTGCTGGAAATGCTGGCGCCGTTGGTGTTGGAAAAGTTGTTGCTGCGGCTGGAAGCAATGCCGGGGACAAACAGGGCCAGACGATCCAAGCCTTCATTCTCCTGGACGCCAGCGAAGGTCTGCAATGTGGTTCCGGAGAAGGTGTTGGTTACCTGGGCCTCCGTGGTATCAACCAGCGGAGCCGCGCCTACAACTTCCAGCGTGCTGCTGGCTTCACCGATCGTCAGGCGCATTGTGCCTAAGCCGGAATCGTCGCCAGCCTTAACCGCTACATTCTTGTTTTCCAGGGTCTTAAAGCCCTGGGCGGTGATGGTAATGCTGTAGGTGCCAATCTGCAGCAGATTCAAGCGGAAGAGACCAGAGCTGTCGCTGGTCGTGGTGGAAACTGATCCTGTTTCGAGGTGTGTCGCCTTTACCTGCGCGCCGGATACAACCGCGTTCTGCGGGTCAACGACTGTGCCTGAAATCGAGCCTTTCAGCACCTGACCTACAGAAGGGATGCACCAGACCAACGCCAAGGTAACTGCGACGAGAGCCATCATGTCTCGCAGTTTGATATTCATCCTCATTCTCCGTTATCTCCATCTCTTGGTTGGTGAAGTGACAACGAAAGTGGGAGTTATCCACTAGCCAATTAAGTTTTTACGGAAATTCCCCCACAAATCGTTGGCCGAGATTACGGCAATCAGAGTTCCACAGATAAAAACCTGTGTAATCAATTAGTTACAGCTTTTCCAAGGGATGCAAATCTCCGTTTTATGGAGTTAACCTTCCATAAATATTCCAAAAATGGAATAAGCGTGGTTTCGGCAGACGTTCCGGCCTGCGGAAGCAGCTCTCCACCTGGGCAGATTTTCGGTTTCCGAGCAATAAAAAAGCCCGCCAGAATGACTGGCGGGCCAAGAAGGTTTACAAGAAAATCAGGTTAGAAGCGGAGCGTACCCCCGAAGATGATCTCGCGGGTTGCCGGGGCGAAATAACCAGCGGGCACAGTATTTGTTACCGCCGGATTACCAAAGCCCGTGCCCTGAACGCCGTTTACGCCGGCGTCCTCAATAAAGGGATCGATGGTCTGGAAGTTCTGGTGGTTAAAGACGTTCAGCATTGTCGCGTGGAACTGGAACGAGGCCCTTTCGGTCAACTTGATGGTCTTAAATACGGAGAAGTTGCCGATGTTGGTGATTGCGTCTTGGGACAGGTTACGCGCGGCATTCCCAAACGGAGTGCCGAAGATCCCCTGAGCGGTTGATGCGTTGATGATGTATCGCACCTGGCTGTTGGTGACGTTGACAGTGCTGCCTGTGGTGTTCAACGCATTCATGCTAATGAGCTGAGTAGCGGGAGCTGCGCATGCCAAACCAAAGACGTTGCATGCATCCCCGGCAAAGACGCCCACGCTGCTCGCCGGCGCACTCAAACTGCCAATGAAGGGACGGGCCACATCCGTACCTACAAAGTTACCAATAAACCCAAGGTCATAGAAATTCCCTGGGGCAGTCAAAGCGGCAGCCGCAGTTACCTGGACCGGAGTGTAGCGCTGACCGGAAGCTACGATGTAGTTTCCGGACAAGCCCCAGCCGCCCAGCAGGTGGCCCATGAAGCCGTGCTGCTCTTTGAAGAAGGGCAACTGTTCAGTGAAGAGCATGGTCCAGGTGTTGGGAATATCCAAACCGGAGAAGGAGTATTCACCTTTATTGGTGTTCACCGGGTTCTGGGCATAGGTCAGGGTGTTTCCACCACCAAAGGTGCTAAAGATTTCGCTGACGTTGTCCAGGGTCTTGGCATAGGTGTAACTCATGCGCATAGTCAACTGCTTGAAGAGGTTGTTGGCCCGGAGCTCGGTTTGGATACCGTTGTAGTACGAGTATCCACCGTTGTTGCGGGTTAGCAGCACTCCCTCATTGCAGTTCACGCGGCCGATGGCGACCGGGTTAAACGCCTGAGAAGCCGGGCAGGGGGTGAGTCCTGCTGGCACTTGGCTGGGAAATTGCGCGGCCAGATCGCCAATGAACGGGTTTCCGTTAACGCTCTGGAACAGGTCGTAAGCGCGGTTGCCCGAGTAGCGAACTTCGAAAGCGGAGTTCTTGGTGATCTCGCGCTCGATGCCCAGGCTGTAGGAATGAACCTTGTCCGGCCCGAAGTTCGGACTCACGTTGGTTTCGGCGAAGGTCCGCGGATCAAACACTCCCAGGGTTATGGCGGATGCGACCGACGATCTTACGTTCGGCCCTGTCGGCACTGTGGGCAGAGCATGGGTAGCCGGCGAGGGCAAGCTCTGCAGGAAAACCATGGGCGAAGAGGTGGATTCATTGATAAAGATGTTGTAGTACGGCGGGTCATAGAGGAAGCGGTATCCGCCGCGTATGGTGGTTTTGCCGTGGCCGGTAAGGAAGCCACCCCACTGCGGGTTATAGGCAAAACCCAGGCTGGGCCCGAAGCTGTTCTTGATTGAGGGGACCGTGGGATCTGTGGTCACGGAAAGCGGCAACGCCGGGTTCCAGAACGGAGTGGAACCTTTCTGCTGCGCCGTAGTCAGAGTGTTGAAAAGGTTCTCCGGCTGGCCGTAGTAGGTCCAGGTGAGACCCAGGTTCAGGGTCAGGTTCTGTCCGATCTTCCAATCATCACCGGCATAGATGAATGTGTCATACTCGCGGAAATCGAGCGATGACTGTCCATTGGCGATGCGGACGCGGTCAGGAGTATTGCCCACAAAGTTGGTCCAATCGTCGAACCGGAATTGACCATTAATGTCCGGCAGGAAGATATTGGGTGAGCGCTGGTAAGTCCAGTTCACGCCTGCCTTGAAGGAGTGCTTGCCCAGCACGTAATTCCAGTTGTCCTGGAACTGCATGGTATTCACGATGCGGGACTGGGGAAGATTGGTGGCTGGTCCCAAGCCGAGAAATGAAGCACCGGCAAAAGCGGGGTCTTCGCAAGCCGATCCGCAATTGAATCTGAAGGAGACGTTGGTAACGGCGTTCGCAAGATTGTTGGCCGTGGGGACGGTGTTGATGGTGTTGCCGCCAAAGTCGACGTTCAAGCGGTTAAAGCTGACGCGCGCTTCATTCACCATGCGGGAAGTGAAGTTGTGAGTTTCGCTGAGGAGAATTGCCTGGCTCAGCGCCGGAACGTTCACCGGATAGCCGGCCGCGCCCTGGCCGAAATCGTTATTGAAGGAATTGCCGCGGTTGAACAGATAGCGGGCGGTCAGGGTGTCACCCCCGAGTTGCCAATCAGCTCGCGTCGTCCAATTGAAATTATGGACCGGCTGCTGCAGAAAGCGCTGGACTCCCGCAAATGGCACACCGGTGCAAGCCCCGACGTCTACGAGGGTGGCGGGGCCGAGCTGAGTCGGGTTACCGCCGCTGATGGCATAGGGACCAAATTGATTGAAAGCGGTAAGGCTGGTGCTACCGGGAAAGCAAGCGTTTAACTTCGCCAACCCCGCAGGGGTGGGTGTCAGGCTGCCGCTGCTCAAGTTACCCAAGGTGGAGACGATCTGCTCGTTAAATCCTCCAAAGATGAAGAACTTGTTCTTGACTACGGGGCCGCCAATGGTGAATCCGCCAAATTCATTATTCAGCCGTGGAGGTCCTGAAAGCCCCTCGAACTGCTTCTGGAAATTGTCCATGGAATTCAGATCGGAGTTGTTTTCCGTTCCATAGAGGCTGCCATGCCAGTTATTGCCACCAGACTTGGTGATGATGTTCACAACCGAGCCGGCGTTGCGGCCGTACTCCGGACCAAAGTTATTGCTGATCAGCACATACTGACCGACGAATTCGCTGTCCGTCACGAACAGCGAAGGACCGGCCACGCTGTTGTCATTGTTATTCTGGCCGTCGATTTCCTGGTCATTGTTGCGGCCGCGAATTCCGTTGACGGAGAAGCCTCCGCCTCCGTTGGTATTGGAGAAGTTGTTATCGCGCGAGGAGACGATTCCGGGCACAAACAGCGCCAGATTGTCGAGGCCTTCATTTTCCTGGACACCGGCGAAGGTCTGCAGGGTAACGCCGGTGAAGGTGTTGGTTACCTGCGCCTGGGTGGTTTCAATCAGGGGGGCGGCGGCGGTAACTTCCAGCGTCTCGGAGGCTCCACCAACCGCAAGTTTGAGCGAACCCATGCCCTGGTCGCTGCCCGGGCTCACGGGCACGTTGTTCTGCACCGTGGTTTTGAAACCCTGGGCGCTGATTTCTACTTTGTAGGTTCCAGCCGGTATCAGGTTGAAGCGGAAGAGGCCGGAGCTGTCACTGGTGGTGGTATATACCGCTCCTGTGTCGGTTTGGGTCGCTTTGACCTGAGCGCCGGAAACTACCGCGCCCTGGGGATCAGCCACTGTGCCCGAAATCGAGCCCTTCAGGACTTGCCCCATGGCCGGTATGCACCATACCAGCGCCAAGCTTAATGCGACCAGTACTAATACATCGCGCAGTTTACTATTCATCGACTATCTCCCATGTTTCATGTTTATTGAATTGAAGAGTACTTACAACGAATCTCTAAGATCTTCTTAAAATAATCTGTGGACAATCAATTTGCAACTTGCGTACCTATCTTATCCTTTTAAAATCATAGACTTAGACTGTACCGTTAGCATAAGATCCCGAATTCAGGATATTTTACCCAAATAAAATCCGGATTTCGGAATGAATGCGAAAAACATCGTGGAGTCTGGAGGCTAATCAATACGGGCTGAAGGTTGGAATCAGGTGAGGTCTCAGCGCTTCATCCTGGCTGTGGCGGCGTAAAGTCCTCGGGCCGGTCAGTCATACGGAACCGGGTGCGGAAGTGCTCTGAAAGCAACATCACTGCGTCCTTATTCTGCTGCGGATCCTGCTGAACCAGGTACTTCATGGCTTCAACCAGGAGGCGCTGGCCCTCAATGTACCTGGGATCGTCATTTTGCACACCTTTCCGGCTGCGGCGACGCCTCGCCGGATCGGGCAGGACGGGTATGGTGAAGACTTTGGCCATGTTCAATTAGATCAGACGCCCGAGATGGCTCCCAGCGTTGCAAGGATTGTATGGGAGCATCGCCGGGAAATGATAGGGAGTACTTTCACTTATTTTGGGTAAGGTGAGAAGCTGCTTCAGATCATTGCGGCTTTACCGTCCTGGTGTGTGGGGTCGTCTTGATGCGGAAGACATCTTCAGAGATCTCGCCATTCAGTTTGAAGCCGGTGTAATGCGAGAGCCAATAATCTCCAGCAGGTTCAATGACCTGCTGTTTGATGGGAACATCATGCTGCGGATCAATCCATAGAACAAACTGGCTGAACATCCCGCGGACTTTTGGCGACAGGGGGGTGAGTTCGAGCCGGGCGGTTTTTACCGCCTCTACGGTTTCCCATCCCGCCATTTTTACGTCGTAGGATTTCAAAAGATCATGCCCGCGGGCGCCGAAGCCCAGGCTGAGGAAGGCCTCCACATCGGTTTTATTTTTCCCTGATTCATACTCGGTGATCTGATCGATTTTTGGGTTATATAACTTGAGTTTGCCGTCCTTGAACAGCACCTGCTTGGCAGCCGGCGAAGTGATGTCAAACATGGCCTCTACATCGTTACCTTTGCGATGGAAATAGATCCGGCCTTTTTGCTTCTCGGTTTCATCCACAACCTTCTGGTAGTTGTCCCATTCGAAATCAGCCTGCACCGTCTTAAAGGACGCCGAGACACGGTCCATTTGCGCGAGGACAGCTTCCAATTCGCCGCCAGGTGCGGGAGCAGGGCCAGAGGGAACCGGGGTCTGTTTTCTGCCCGGCAAGGCCAACAGCAGCAAGCACAGCAGCGCGACATTTTTCACAAGCACCTCCAAGCCACTGGGACAAAGTCCTTGCGTGGCGGCCCGTCCCGGCAAGGAAATCTTACCGGCGGCCTTCCTTACGGACCACGGCGCGATAAGCCACAATATGATCGGAAGAGTCCCGGAGCGCTTCCATTTTTATGATGCTGACTTTGCCGGAGATAGGCTCGATGACCCGCAGCAAGTTATTGCGGACCATGGCTTCATCCTGGGCATCGACGACGGAGGCATCCACCTGGTACACAAGCTGGTTTCCTTCGGCAGTAAAGAATATCCCAGTGGGATGCCCCAAATGCTCGGTTGGCTGGTCTTTAAAGTTGATGTAGCGCGGAGCGACAAAGATGAAGACGAGGATCAGCGTGACCATCACATCGTAGTGAAAGCTGCCACGCTCATACGTCCAGAAAATATAGCCCTTGATGGTGCGCCACACGCGAGACATTCGTTTCCAGTGTAAACCCGCGCCAACACGATCAGCAACGAGCGAAGTGAATGATCCAGGACACACTCCATTGAGTAAGTTGCTGATTTGGTAAGTGTGGGTAATCTAGAACTTCTTTGCGGTAATGCGGTCGGTGCACATGTAGGGCCGCAGGGCTTCAGGAACCACAACGCTGCCATCGGCCTGCTGGTAGTTTTCCAGGATGGCCAGCCAGGTCCGGCCAATCGCCAGCCCGCTCCCATTCAGAGTGTGGACAAACTCAGTCTTCCGGCCACCTTCCGGACGCCAGCGGATGTTGGCGCGCCGTGCCTGAAAGGCTTCAAAGTTCGAGCAGGAGGAGATTTCGCGGTAGAGCTGCTGACCAGGCAGCCACACTTCCAAATCATAGGTCTTGGCCGAAGCCGCTCCCAGATCGCCGGTACACAGAAGCATCACGCGATAGTGCAGTCCAAGTTTCTGCAAGATGCTTTCGGCATCGCGGGTGAGCTGGTCGTGCTGCTCATAGGATTCCTTTGGGCAAGTGAACTTGACGAGTTCCACTTTCTGGAACTGGTGCTGGCGGATAATGCCGCGAACATCTTTGCCGTAGGAGCCAGCCTCACTGCGGAAGCAGGGAGTATAGGCGGTCAGGGAGACGGGGAGACGGGCCTCGTCGAGCACCTCGTCGCGGTAAAGATTCGTCACGGGGACTTCAGCAGTCGGGATCAGCCAGAGGTCCTTTCCATCCGTAGGAACCCGGAACAGATCTTTCTCAAACTTAGGAAGCTGTCCGGTGCCGTACATGGAGTCAGAGTTCACCATGTAGGGTGGCAACACTTCTGTGTAGCCGTGCTCGCGGGTGTGCAGATCGAGCATGAAGTTTGCCAGAGCACGCTCCAGCTTGGCCCCCAAATCCCAGTACACGGCGAAGCGCGCGCCGGAAAGCTTGACAGCCCGCTCCTGGTCCAGTATTCCCAGTTGTTCGCCGAGCTCCCAATGAGGCTTAGGGTTGAAATTGAACTGTGGTGGAGCGCCCCAGCGGCGCACCTCGACATTCTCTTCAGCGGATTTTCCCACCGGCACGGAAGTGTGGGGCATGTTGGGAATGCCGGCCAGAACGCTTCTCAACTCCTGCTCACTGTCATTGGCCTGCTTCTCGAGCGCCTCGCCCTGCTCGCGCAGCCCCTTATTCTGTTCGATCAGCGCGGTGGCATCCTGTCCGGATTTCTTGAGCCGGGCAATCTCTTCCGAGGCGCGGTTCCTTTGCGCCTTCATGGTCTCGGCCTGGGTGATCCAGTTGCGGCGACGCTCATCAATTGCGCGGAAGTCACCCAGGACCTGGCCGGGATCCAGCCCCCGGTGGCGCAGCATTTCCTCGACGGCAGGCAGGTTTTCGCGTACGAATGCAAGATCAAGCATGGAAGATAGAACTCAGTATTTAATATTTAGCTCTTAGCTTTGGTGCTTCACTGTTGCCAGAACTCAAGTGACTATTGTATCCGACGCAATAACCAGGGTCGTCGCGGCGGTCCAGAGCTGCCGTGCTTTCGTTCAAGTCTGCTCTGCGGTCCCCGCGCGAGGACGAAACAAGAATGCCGGGCCGAGGCAGCGGGCACTGATGAATGCCGCCAGAACTGCAGGCAATGGATTCAATACGAATTACCAAGTGCTAATTGCTGATCTACGCATTTACACTAGAGAGACTCCATGGCGATACCATCTCCTAAAAAGCCGGATTTGAGCGTGAGCTTTGCCGGCATTACCTTTAAGAATCCGGTAATCGCAGCCAGCGGGACCTTTGGCTATGGAGTCGAGTTTGAGGACATCGTCTCCCTGGAAAAGCTGGGCGGATTCGTGACCAAAGGCCTTTCCCGCGAACCGATGGCTGGGAACCCCCCGCCGCGCCTGTTCGAAACGGCGGCGGGAATGTTGAACTCAATCGGGCTGCAAAACATTGGGGCCCGCGCCTTCATTGAAGAAAAACTGCCTAAGCTCCAGCGCAAGAAAAATGTGGCGGTGATTGCCAATGTTTTTGGTTATGCGCGGGAAGATTACGAGGCCGTAATCCACATTTTGAACGAGGCGGAAGGAATCGCCGCTTACGAGCTGAACGCCTCTTGTCCCAACACTCGGCACGGTGGGATCACATTTGGCAGTGACCGCGTGCTGCTGGAAGAGCTGGTAGCGGGCTGCAAAGCAGCGGCACGGCGTCCTTTGATTGTGAAGCTCTCTCCCAACGTGACCAGCATTCCCATGATGGCCAAAGCGGCGGAAAATGCGGGCGCCGACGCCGTTTCCCTGGTGAATACCTTTGTGGCCATGGCCATCGATGCGGAGACGCGCAAGCCGCGCATCTCGAATATCACGGCCGGACTGAGCGGGCCGGCGATCAAGCCTATTGCGCTGCGCATGGTTTATGAGGCGGCACATACCGTGGATATTCCCGTGATCGGGCTGGGCGGCATCTCCACCGCCCAGGATGTAATTGAATTCATGCTCGCGGGGGCCGCGGCTGTGGAGGTGGGCACAGCCAACTTCTGGGACCCCTGCGCCACGGAAAAGATTGTGGATGGAGTTGGGCGTTGGTGTGCTGAGCATCGGGTAGCGAAGATCATCGACCTGGTGGGGGCGCTGGAGGTCAATGATGGAAGCGGATAAGTGGGCATGATGGATTGCCCAACATTGACATAAGTGCCAAAGTTGCCAGAATTAAAAACCAAAATCGCGCGCCCTGTTCCGCCGCTCAAACGGAAGAATCAAGGTGAAGGCTTGAGAACCAAAACCCAAGGGCTCTTTATTTCATCAGCTTTTCCTGAATACGGCGGGCATGAATGCGGGCTACATCTGCCACGACTACGGGCGCCGGAGTGGCCACGGCTACGATCAGCCAAACGACGCTAAAGAAAAGGAATCCGGCCAGGGCAATCAACTCCAGAACCAGCGCGTGACGTGGAGAATAGTGCCGCACCGCGCCGAATGCCACCAGGAACATGACGGCGGAGATGGTGGCCACGATCATGAGCACGATATCAATGGTGCGGTTCAAAACCTGGCGGGATTGGCAATGAGTACATTCCGCCAGGTGCTGCTCGTAGTCGCCGCGCATCTCCGGCGCCAGGCCGGAAATATCGTAGCGCCAGCCCGCCAAAATATTGCCGATCACTTTGTCCGTGCAGATTGTGCTCATGTTCTAAACCCGAGCCTGTAGGTATTTGCGCCTATGTTCTCACCCCAGACAGAGCGGTTGCAAGGGTTTATCCTGGTGAGCGATGGTCAGTGCGCTGCTTTGGAACAGATTAAGCCGGTTGCCCAGGGCCTTATACGCCGTCTGGCGCGCCAGTTCCGGGTAGTTGTTCTGCTCGGAGAGATGCGCCAGAACCAGGAATGCGGCGCCGCCATCGTAATCTGAGCTTAAGAATTCAGCCAGTGCCGAGTTCGAGAGGTGCCCGACGCGGCTCATGACCCGCTGTTTGACCATCCAGGGGTAGGGGCCATTGCGCAGCATTTCCAGGTCGTGGTTCGATTCGAGCAGCAGGCCATCACAGCCACGCAGATGATGTTTGACGTTGTTGGGCAGATACCCCAGATCGGTAACCAGGCCGATCTTGACTCCCTCGGCCCTAAAGGTGAACCCGCAGGGGTCGGCTGCATCATGAGGAATGGTGAAGGGGTTGACGGTGATGTTGCCGATAGAAAAGCTGCGGCCTGCGTGGAAATGTTCGCGCTGCTCGAGTCTGGCCGGCTTGCCTTCCGGATCGCGCGCGGACCTGCGCCAGCTCTCATAGGTGGCTTCAGTCATGTATACCGGAAGCTTCAGTCTCCTGGCGAGAACCTGAAGTCCGGCAACGTGGTCAGCATGCTCGTGCGAGATGACGATGGCTTTAAGATGGCATGGATCCTCGCCGGCGATCTTCATTCGTCTGAGGGTTTCGCGCCAGGAGAGTCCCGCATCCACCAGAATGCTTCCTGCAGAGCTGGAGAGGACAGCACAATTTCCCCGGCTTCCACTCGCCAACACTGCCATGCGCACAGCCATGGTTTGCAGCATAACGGGAATCTCACTATGGCGGGAGTAGCAAAGTAGTTAACTGGGGATTGCCGAACCTCTGCTGCCTCTCTTCTTCTGTGTAGAGGATCTTACTTCTTCAGGCTTCGCGGATACCGTCCATAAAAGCGCGCAGCTTGCGCGAGCGCGACGGATGGCGGAGTTTGCGCAGGGCCTTGGCTTCGATCTGGCGAATGCGTTCGCGGGTGACGGCAAACGATTGCCCGACTTCTTCCAAAGTGTGCTCCGAACCATCCTCCAGACCAAAGCGCATCTTGATGACTTTTTCCTCGCGCGGGGTAAGCGTGCGCAGCACCTGTGCGGTCTGGTCCTTCAGGTTGACATTGATGACCGCTTCAGCCGGCGAAACCATGGAGCGGTCCTCGATGAAGTCTCCCAGGTGCGAGTCTTCCTCTTCGCCGATGGGGGTCTCCAGCGAGATTGGCTCCTGGGCGATCTTGAGCACCTTGCGCACCTTGGCCACGGGAATATCCATGCGCTTGGCGATTTCCTCGGAAGTGGGCTCGCGGCCCAGTTCCTGGACAAGCTGCCGGGAGGTGCGAATCAGCTTATTAATGGTCTCGATCATGTGCACAGGAATTCGGATGGTACGGGCCTGGTCGGCAATGGCGCGGGTAATCGCCTGGCGGATCCACCAGGTTGCATAGGTGGAGAACTTGTAGCCGCGGCGATACTCGAACTTATCCACGGCCTTCATCAACCCGATGTTGCCTTCCTGGATCAAATCCAGAAACTGCAGACCGCGGTTGGTATATTTTTTGGCGATGGAGACCACCAGGCGCAGGTTAGCCTCAATCAGTTCGCGCTTGGCCGCCTCCGCGTCAACATCTCCCTGGATGATTTCCCGCTGGGTGCGCTTCAGCTCCTGATAGCTGATCCCGGCTTCCTGCTCCAGCCGTTCCAGGTCCGCCCGGTGCGTCCGCTGGACGCGCCGTAACTCCTTTCTAGCATCCTCGCTGCGCGTGCCTTCGACCTTCTTTTCCAGGCTGTTGACCTGGCGATCAAGGGCGCGCATGGTGTCCACGGTCTTGTTCACCCGGTCAATCAACCGCTTGCGTTCCGGATGAGTAAATTTCAGGGTGCGAATACCGATGGAGACCAGGACCTGCGCGCGGCCCAGCGACCAGCGGCAGCGGCGATATTCTTTGGGTTTCTTCTTCTGTTGAATCTCCAGAAGCTTTTCCGCAAACTGCTGGACTTTTTTGTAGTGCTTACCCACCTCGTCAATCTGGCCGGTAAAGTCTTTCAGGCGGGCTTGCACGATTTCGTCAGTAATCTCTTCTTCATCAAAGGCAACCAGTTCCTTAATGGAGCGGACCCCCCGCTTGAGGTCTTCTCCGAGCGAGAGGATTTCCTTGATGACGATGGGAGAGCGGGAGAGGGCCTTGAGAACGCGGAGCTGCCCGCGTTCGATGCGCTTGGCAATTTCAACTTCGCCTTCGCGGGTGAGCAGGGGCACTGTGCCCATCTCGCGCAGGTACATGCGCACGGGGTCGTTGGTCTTTTCCAGCGCCCCGGGGGAAAGGTCGAGTTCAACGTCCTCGCCTTCCTCCAGGTCTTCAAACTTCTGCTCGGAAGGCAGTCCTTTGGCGGAATCAAGGACGTCTATGCCCTGGGTACCAATTGTAGTCAGCAGGTCGTCGAGATCATCGGGTGAGTGGACATCACCTGGTATGAGATCATTCACTTGATCATAGGTGAGATATCCTTTTTCTTTGCCTGCATCGATCAGTTTTTTAATGTCGTCGAATTTATCGTCTAGAGCCAAAACCACGGTCCTCGTTTGTTGTGAGTCGTACGGGGCTGAACGCTCCTATTCCGGTTAGTATGTCGGTTTGGACGCTCAAAAGCACGCAATTCCCGAAGATACTTAGAATACCACGCGAAATCCAAGAAGAAAAGCACCTATAAGCCCATACCTGCCTAAAAACAAAGGAGATAAAAATCACGACCAGCATCTGTTTAGATGCCCGGCCCGGCGAATGGTTTCGATACCATCTTCGGCTTCCCGGTCGCATGATCATGGATTTCGCTTTCAGGAATTCCTTAGCCTTGCGCGGCCGCCAATTTGCGGTCCAGCTCGAGTTTTTCCTGCTTGAGCCGGACCAGCATATTCACATCGTTGCGCCGCTCAGCCTCAGAGATGCCCTGCTTGATGTCGCGGTCGCGCTGGACGAGCCAGCTGCGATGCCGCAAAGCCTCCAATGCCCCTTCCAGCAGTTCCGGAGAGAGCGGTTCATCCCCCTGCATCACGATGCGCATGAGCAACTGCCGGTCCGAGTCACTGAGCGGAAGCTGCAACGGGTCGGCAAATTTCTCCGCGTTCCCGAGTAAAGCGTCCAGCAACGACTCCGTTGTCAGGCCAAGGTGCAGACTCTCGCTGGCCAAGGCTTCCATGGCCGTCTGGCGCATCCCGGCTTCCGCGGCCAGCGCGGTGGAGGCCGCGCGGACCAGGACTTTTTCTGAAGGGGTGACCTGGAAATCAGGGGTAGTACGGACCGCAGCCGACGATCGGCGTGTGGCGGCCGTTCTCAATTCCTGCCGCAGCACCTGGGAGCTAATTCCCAGCTTCTGGCCAATATCATCGGCCAGGCCTTCGCGGATGATTCTGCTGGGAACGCGCTGGATATGGGGCAACAGGTAGTTCACGGCCTTGACTTTGCCTTCCGGGGAGCGGACAGGGAACATAGCCATGGCGCGGCTGATCAGGTAATCAAAGTATTTGACGGCTTGAGTCAATGCTTTGCCATAAGCCGCTGCTCCCACGCGGCGGATGAAGAGGTCAGGATCGAAACCCTCTTCCAGCCGCAGAATTTTGAGGTTGAACTCCTCCTGCACCAGCATGCCCAGTGAGCGATCCGTGGCGGTTGCGCCAGCAGTATCGGGATCAAAGTTGACGACGAGATTCTTGCTGAAGCGGGCCAGGAGGCGCGCCTGAGTTTCAGTAAAAGCCGTGCCGGAGCTGGCAATCACGTTGCGAAAGCCGGCAGAATAGACGGCGATGCAGTCCATCTGGCCTTCCACGATGATCGCGTACTCCAGCTTGCGGATGGCGTCTTTGGCTTTATCGAGGTTATAGAGAACCCTCGACTTCGAGTAGATCGGTGTCTCGGGAGAGTTCAGATACTTGGGACCGGCTTTTTCGTCGGTTGAGAGCGTGCGTCCGGTGAAGGCAATGGTCTTTCCCTGCTCATTGGCAATGGGGAATACGATGCGATTGCGAAAGCGGGAGTACATGGTCGCCGCATCCGTTTCGCTCTTCCAGGAAAACAGGCCGGAGGCGCGCTGAAGTTCTTCATTAAAGTCCGCTTTCAGGCGGTCACGCAGCACAAAGCCGGAGTCCGGAGCATAGCCCAGACGGAAGGTGCGGACAACGTCGTCTTTCAATCCCCGGCTGGCCAGATATTCACGGGCGTGCGCCGCCTCCGGACGGCGAAGCTGGTCCTCAAAGAAGAGGCAGGCGCGCTCATGCATGTCAATGAGTTGTCCGCGCTGCCTGGCTTCCTGGGCCTCATGCGGCGAACTGTAATCCATCTTAGGAAGCTTGATATCAAGCTTCTGGGCTACCAGCCGGATGGCTTCCGGAAAAGTAATGTTCTCCAGCTTCTGCACAAAGGTGAAAACGTCGCCTGAGACCCCGCATCCGAAGCAGTGAAAAAACTGGCGCGTGGCGTGGACGGAAAAAGACGGCGTCTTCTCCTGATGGAAGGGGCAGAGGCCGGTGAAGTTTTGCGCTCCGGATTTTTTCAGCTTTACGTAGTCGCCTACAACGCGAACGATGTCCGCCTGCTGCTTGACGGTATCTGCGAGATCACCTGGGTTGGCCATGTAGAAGTATTCAACATTGTGCTCGAAAAATCCTTCTTGGGGAATGCCAAACCTTTGGTGCAGTTTCGTCAAACCATCCCTCTGGCCTTGCTTCAGATGCAATTTTCTCCATTGCGTCATCGTGTCGCAGCCGAGGAGCTGTGTAACTCTGCTTGATCTGCTACCTTGCCAGCACCAAGTCAGTTCTAGCTGAGACAAGCGGAATAGCGCACAATACATAATGTCCTTCGGCTTGCTGCGGGGCAGGTCCTTTGGCGCGAAGACGCGCCTCAGGATGACACCGGGGTAGCGAGTTTGGCTGCAAAATGTAGCGCGGTTGGTTGGGCAAAATAGCACTACTTCGTCCAAGGCCGAAGATCGTGAGAAGAAACTCTATGCGAATCGAAACATTGGTAATACATGCGGGGCGCAAAGGTGAAGCCGGAACGCGCGATGTTACTCCCGCTATCCACCTCTCCACTACATTTCAAAAGGCCGAAGATGGCAGCTTGCCCGGTGGATACCTTTACGGCCGCAGCAATAATCCCAACCGCGAGAGCCTGGAACAAGTGTTGACCGCGCTGGAAGAGGGCGCGGCAGCTCTGGCATTCTCTTCCGGGAGCGCGGCCACGCTAGCGCTATTCCAGTCTCTGCGTCCGGGAGACCACGTTGTGGCTCCTGAGGATGTGTACTACGGCACCGCCGTCCTGCTAAAAAACCATCTGGAGTCCTGGGGACTGAAATCAACATTCGTTGACATGCGCGACCTCGGCGCGATTGAGCGGGCGGTAACTCCGGGAACGCGGTTGATCTGGACGGAAACACCATCGAACCCTCTGCTCACAGTCTGCGACATCCGCGCTATCACTGCTATTGCCAGGAAGTCCGGCGCTCTGGTGGCATGCGACAACACCTGGGCCACGCCGCTGCTGCAGCGTCCGCTGGAACTGGGCGCGGACGTAAGCATGCACTCGATTACCAAGTATCTTTCCGGACATAGCGATGTGACCGCCGGCACGCTGATTTTCAAGAATGCAGACTCGCTCTTTGAAAAGGCGCGCAGTATCCAACGCGAAGGCGGCGCGGTTCCCTCTCCCTTTGAGTGCTGGCTCACGTTGCGCGGCCTGCAGACGTTTCCTTACCGCGTCCGCGCCCACTCGGAAAGCGCACAACGCGTAGCGGAATTCCTGAGTCAGCAGCCCAAGATCGAGGCCGTACACTATCCTGGCTTGCCCAGCCATCCGGGGCACAAGATCGCAGCCGCGCAGATGTCCGGCTTTGGCGGCATGCTCTCCATCCAGGTGAAAGGCGGGCAGGCCGAAGCCTTTAAGGTGGCCGCCACAGTCAAGCTCTTTACCCACGCCACCAGCCTGGGAGGCGCGCACAGCCTGATCGAGCATCGGGCATCGGTGGAAGGGACGGCAACCCGCGCTCCCGTGAATCTGCTCCGGTTGTCAATTGGATTGGAGCATCCGGACGATCTGATTGAAGACTTGGAGCAGGCCCTGGAGACATTGCCAGAATTGCCATGAAGGTATTTGTGATTTCTGATTTTTCGATTTTGGACTTAAAGCAAAAACCAAGAGCTTAAATTTTCACCTGGACATTTGCCCGGTCGGTTGCTTCTGCGGCAAATAGAGTCGCGGCGGAAAAACCCATTGTGCCTGCTACCAGGTTGCGGGGGAAGGTGGCGATGGCGGTGTTGTACTGCAATACAGACTCGTTGTAGAACTGGCGGGCAAAGGCGATGCGGTTTTCCGTGGAAGTGAGTTGCTCCTGCAACAAGGTAAAACTCTCAGCCGCATGCAGCGTGGGATAGCGCTCGACGACGGCAAAGAGATTCCCAACTGCGCCCGTCAATGCCAACTCTGCCACGGCGCGAGCGCCAATGCTTGCGCCTGTAGTCATTGCCTGAGCGCGGGCGCTGGTCACCGCATCCAGCGTTTGCCGCTCGTGTTCCATGTAGCCCCGCACGGTTTCCACCAGGTTCGGCACAAGATCGTGACGCCTTTTCAACTGCACGTCTACGTCCGACCAGGCATTCTGCACACGATTGCGCATGCCGACTAAGCGGTTGTAGGTCCTGATGAGCAGGAACAGCAGCAGGGCCGCAACCACGAAGATCACGATGGCATAGGAAATATCCACTTACTCCTCACCTCTTACTTCTCACGGCTTACGTCTCATGGCTTACTTCTTACCTCATGATCATCGATGGGCCAGCCAGAAGAAAATTCCGTGGATGACCATCAACCACAGCATCAGGAAAACCAGATTGAGCATGATCATCATGGCAATGGCCACCAGCATGGCTGCTCCGGCGACCAGCAACAGGGGACCAATAATCAGCCACAGCACCAACATCACCGCGGATGTGCCGAGCCCCCACTTTCGCGCGCCCAGTTCCACATGCGCACCCATGCGGTCCAGGCGCTTCAGCCTGCGTTTGAGCGGCGGATGAAATGAAACCATGCTTTGCGTCTGCAGGCCGGTGGTCTGGAACTGTGGCTTCTGTTCATGGCGGGCCCGCAATCGCGCGATGGCTGCCGGGTCGCCGCGCTGCGCAGCAATGATGTCGGCGGGGTTGGGCATCTCCATGGCATTGCCGCTTGCTCTGGCCACCATTGCGCCAAAACTCATCAGCCGAGTCAGGGCGGCGCCATCTCCGTGCATGGCGGCGCGTTGCAATTCCCTGATTTCACCCTGGACGCGGGCAATGTCCGCCGCGCTTACCTGCGCCACAGCTGCCGGGCCGGTGGCAGCCAGTGGATTACCCGCCTTGCTTGCCTCCCAGGCCAACACCAAGCGCTGCATTTGCGCAGGGCCGGGTTGAGAAGCGCGCATGCTGGAATCGCCTTTGGGATTCATCGCAAACAGATGCGAAGCCCACACGCTGCCGGGGATGGCAGTGTTGTCCTGACTCAATTGTTGCAGCGCCGTGGCCAATCCATCCGGATTGCGCGTGAGCTGTACGGCGCTGGCATCGGCCAGATAGCGGCGCGTGCGCCACACCAGCGCCATGCATGGACCCAGCAGGATATTGAGAAAGAACCACAGGGTGAGCTCAACCGCCATGTTGGTAAAGAGAATGGGGAAGAAGACAAAACTCAGGAACTTGCGCCAGGACGACCTGGTTTGGTCAGCCGAATCGAAGAAGCGGTCAATATCGCCTTTGCCCATCTCCAGGCTGCGGGAGAGGAGAGAGGCCACAGCGTCCGCCTCTGCGGCCTGGCCTGCCTGACTGGAAGAACGGCCAAAACTGTAGCGAAGAATGCGCCAGAGAATGCCGCGCGACTCGCGGCCAAAAGGGGAGTTAATGAGCGTGACGAGCAGTCCGCAGGTCTCAAATACGCTGGTCACCATGAAGGCCACGCGCAGATCGCCGTTGCCGATCGAGCCGATGAGCTGCCCCAGCAGTCCTTCAAGCTGGTCGCGGTTCAGGTCGTCCAGCAGACGCCGGGAAACGACCAGGCGGGCATCCGCTGGTGAGGTGCCAATGGCGGCCGCGTTAGCGCCCGGCGAATCCAGCAGCATGACTTTAGGTGAAGGCAGGCCGGCGGCGATGGCCATCTCCTCCACTACGTCCGCCAGCTGAAGTTCCTTGAGATCGTTCTTACTGGGCTCACGCGCATTCAGGCTGAGGAGGGTGCCGCCCACACCGGCGCGGCGGAAGAGCGCCAGAACGCCAATCCACAAAAAGAATGCGATGAGAATTCCCGGCAGCAGCACTACCGCTAGGCCCAAGGCAAGCGTTTGCGGGTCGAGATCGCCCTTGTGATTGATGAAGTAGTCACCAATCTTCATGGCAAGCTGGCCCAGGGCGCTCACGTTTTGCCAGAATTCCGGCGGCAACGGCGAAAAATAATTGATGATCTCCGCAACCACCATGGTGCCCGCATAGAAGAGCGGGCTGAGGACCAGGGTGAGCGGAATTCCCATGAGCAAAGCCGCAACCAGGCACAAAAAGGACATGCGCCAGGTGGCGCGCCGGTTGCGTTTCTGCGCCGCATAGAAAGTTTCCGGGTCCCGCAGGACGAAGGGACGCGTAGCGCCAGCGGCATTGGAGGTGGTGCCCATGTGAGGGGAGATTAGCACATCTCGGAATCGAGAGATCGGGGGCCAGCAATTGGCAAATAGCAGTTGGCAATTAGAGCATTCGATTGCCAAATGATCCGCTTGCAATTTTTTTTAATGTGCCTCTAAGTTACTGAAAAACTAAGAAGAAATTTAGGTGCACCAAAGTTGCGCGGCAAATCCCAATTAGCTATCCTGCACCCCATGAATACATGGAGAACATATTTCATCTTAATGACAAGATCCGAAATCCACTGGCAGTACCCCAAATCTGCCTGTCTCGGGCTCAGGAGTGCTCGCCGGCCGGCGGGAGCCACCCTCTGCGCCATGGACGCGGATTTCGGAGGAATCCTCCCTTCCTCCGGAAACCTCCGGTGTGGGAATCCCCTGGATTGGCGCGGATTCCGGAGGAACGGAGGAATCAGGGCATTCTTAGAGATGCTCTGCTGCTATAGGAAGGACTACAGCAATCGTGAAAACGCTCTAGCGAGGGCGGATTAAAAAGGCACAATCACGGATTTCTTTCAGGCGAAACGGGGCGCCTTGACGTATTAGATTCGCAATTCCACCACTGTCGCCCCGGCCCCGCCTTCGTTCTGGTTCGGTTCAATCAGCTTCTCCACGTGCGGATGCTGTTGCAGGAACTGGCGGAGGGCCTTGCGCAAAATGCCCATGCCGCTGCCGTGGACGATGCGCACCCGTGGCATCCCGGCGAGGAATGCGCGATCCACAAATTTTTCTACCTCGCGGGTGGCTGTGTCCACATTCTGGCCGATCACGTTGATCTCAGTGGGCATGTTGAGATCATCCTGCTGGAGAGAGACGGATATGCCTTTTGCGCGCGCCGCGGCCACGGGAGAGCTGCCGGTGTGGGCCACCACTTCCGCCACGTCATGCCGGGGGATTTTCATCTTCATGGAGCCCACTTCGACTTCAAAGGTGTCTTCATCGAGCTTGCGTTTGATGACGGCCGTGCGCCCCAGCGATTTCAGCTTGACCGTATCCCCTTCGGAGATGCGCTTGACCTCGTGCGGGCGGGCGTTGGGATCATCCGCGTCCGCGCCGGTTTTGTGGGCAACCACGGAGGAATCAAACTGCTCTTTGAATTCACGCCGCAGGCGCGCGATGCGGCGCTCGGCCTCTTTCGATAATTTCTGCGCGGCCACGCGGTCCTGCACCGCATTCACACTCTCGCGTATCTGGTATTCGAAATCGCGCAGCAGGGAATCCATCTTGCGCTCAAACTCGCGCGTTTTCTGCCGCTGCTCCTGAGCGCCCTCCGCTTCCATGCGCTTCAATTCGCGGTTCAGGTCCTGCTCGCGCCGGCGGGTGCTTTCGCGTTCCTGTTCCAGTTCTTTCAGATCGGAGTGCAGGCGATCAAGAAAGTGGGCCACATCCCTGGTCTGGGTGCTCAATTTGGCGCGCGCCGCCTGGACAATCTGGGGATTCATCCCCAGGCGCTGCGCGGTGTTAATGCCTGCGGACGCTCCGGGCACACCCATGCGCAGCTCATAGGTGGGTTGGAGCGTGTCCTCGTTAAATCCGACGGCCGCATTCAATACTCCGGGCGTATTGGCGGCATAAACTTTCAGCGCCGTCAGGTGGGTGGAGATCACGGTGAGCGAAGCTGCCCGGTGGAAATGTTCGGCCACGGCCACGGCCAGCGCGGATCCCTCTTCGGGATCAGTAGCGGAGCCCAGTTCATCCAGCAGCACCAGCGAATGCGGGGTTGCGGTGCGGGAGATGAAATCAATGTTGGTGGCATGAGCGGAAAAAGTGGAGAGGTTCTGCTCAATGGATTGATAGTCGCCAATATCCGCCAGCACGCAGTCAAATACCGGCAGCCTGGCTGTAATGGCCGGCACGGGAATTCCGCTTTGCGCCATCAGCGCCAGCAGCCCCACGGTCTTCAGGCTGACCGTCTTGCCCCCGGTATTGGGGCCGCTGATGACGAGCTGGCGGTGAGCGCTATCCAGCTCCATGGTGAGCGGTACAACTTTGCCGCCGCGCGGGCGCAGGTTGCGCTCCAGCAGGGGATGCCGGGCGTCCCGCAGCTCCAGAAAGTCCTCCGTCATCTCCGGACGGACGCAGTCATAGTCACGGGCAAAGTGCGCCTTGGCGAATTGCAGTTCCACCTCCGCCATGATTTCAGTCGCCTGGGCAATCGCGCCGGCATCCGCGCCCATGCGTGCAGTCATCTCCATCAGGATGCGCCGCACCTCCGCCTGCTCTTCTTCCAGCAGACGCACCAGATCGTTGTTCTGCTCGATGGTCTCCAGAGGTTCGATGAAGACGGTCTGTCCGCTGGAGCTGGCGCCATGAATCACGCCGCTGACTTTTCGCCGCTGCTCGACCTTGACCGGAATGACGAAGCGCTCGCCGCGAATGGTGACCAGTTCCTCCTGTGCTGCGCCACCTTCCGCCAGCCGCCGCAAATAGCCGCGCAATGATTCCTGGATCGCCCGCTTCTGTTTTTCCACTTCACGGCGAATACGCGCCAACTCCGGCGAGGCGCGATCATCCAAAGTGCCATCGGGCGAAATCTTGTTGCGGAAGAAGCGCAGCAGCGGGGTGAAGTCTGCAATACCCTGCGATAGCTCGCGCATGCCGTCCCATTTGGATTTGAGGGCGTCCGGCGGATTCAAGGCGATTTCCCGCCACTCCGCCGCCTTGTCCACCAGCAACAAGATGTCCCGCAGTTCCCCGATTTCCAGGGCCGCGCCTTCGATTCTTGATTTAGCCAGCAGCCCGCGAGCGTCAAACAAGGGCGAAAAGTCGAAACTTCCACCGGCAGTAAGATACTGGCGCGCCTCTTCCGCAAGCTGCTGTTGGCGGTTGATCCAGCCGCGATCTGAAGTGGGGACAAGTTCGGCGACGCGGGCTTTGCCCAGCGGTGAACTTACGTATCCGGCGAGAGCTTCGCGGAAGGGATCGAACTCCAGAACGCGGGATGAGGTGTGTTGAAGCGGCTGCATTCTTAATGATGGTAGCGCAACTAAGCTCCTAGCTGCTGGCCTCCAGCTGCGAGAGCTTGTTTCAAAATTCCCGGGAGGTAAGGCTTAGCCACAGCGCGACGGAAGCCGCAATCAAAGACCAAGACCTTCAAACACAGAGGACAGGGGACGCAGGTTGGGTTTGAAATGCATCGAAATCCCGGCTAGATCCTAGTGGCCTGCTTGCCCAGCTTTTTTGGTGAGAAGTTCCATCCTCTTCTGGCGAGCACGAGACGCCGGCTTTGAAACGCGTTTATGCTCCTCCAATCGATTCCATGATTACAACTCCTTTACCCGAAGATTGCTTTGGTTCCAGAGCGACAGTGCTAGGCCAACGACCATAAGAGCGAGGAGTACGAAGTTCACGATGAAGCCAGGTGGTATTCCCGCCCTGACAATGGGCATGACGTGAAAAATAAGCCTTCTGCACAGGTGTTCCAGCAGGAGTAGGGCAAACATAAAGGGGATCATGGCGCGATATCGAGCTAAGACCAATAGACATAGCAAGCAGATGATAAGCTGGGACAGTCCCCAGGCCGCAAACATAGAAACGAATGCCAGTGCGCCGGCTGGCGTGAACATATCGAGTGGGATCCCGTCTGCTGAACTCGCCACAAAGTGACCATTGAAGATGGCGTTGAGGCTCATGGCAACTTTCATGAACACGACTAAACCAAAGACCCAGAGCGCGAGCCTGTAACCGTGATAGGTGTTATCGACGTGCCGGGGAAGGAGCCGGTCGGTCAATACAGCTGTGCTCATACTGTTTACCTCCTTGGCGGGCGACTAAATTAAGCGTGCTGCGGGGCGCGTCACCACCGCTCGATCTATCAAGAGGCTGGGGCGGGCAACGGCTGCACCTTGGCGCCCTTGATCAGAAGCCACAGCGTGATCGCCATCTCTCCAAAGAGAACTGGAAAGGCAATGCGAGAGACCATGACCTGGTATTGCGATAACAGTAAGCTCGAAAAGCTCATAGCCCCATAGGCGAAGCAGTTGACGATCAACCACACGCCCAGGATCCGTGGAAGGAAGCGCGATTTCATCACCAGCACGCCGAAGGGGAATAGCCAGAGTCCCGAAAAGATCTCGTTGATAACGAGTCCCTGGTCATGCAGGCGGAGGAACAGCATGGCCAGGGCGTCCCGCTGGGGTTTTTCGAATACCGCGAGGAAATCGGCGCCTAAAAAGAGCGTGAGGGCCGCGATGCTGTTCAGCACATTCATAAACCCAACCGCGGCGGAGACCAGAACCAAGACCACCATCAGCAAAGCATGCGTCTTGTTCACGCCGCGGAGCAAACGGTAGAGAGCCATGACCACAAAGATAAAAATGACTGAGGTGATCAGCTCAGCGGCGATGCCGAGACGGAAAAGCGTCTCGTGAGACAGAATGTTGTTGGCGGTCGCGGTGGCGTCCCCACGCACGATCAGAGTGCGTGGAATATAGATCAGGCTGAAGGGGGCGGTGACTGCCATAGATAGATATACCGCTCCTGCGACGCGTGCAGCTTTGTCGATTGGATGCATGCCCTCTCTCCTTATTTCCCTGGGGAGGAACGGCGCCGAAGGATCGTCTCCGGTACGGCGACAGAATCAATAGCTTGGCCGCGTTTAGCGGGTTTGCGTCGTTATCTCCCCGAACAACATAAGCCATGAAAAAGTTGTTACATTGTCGCAGCCGCATTGCCGCGATCCTGCGGTTGTAAATTTCGCCGGTTCCCGACGCTTGCAGCAGCATGACAAAGCTGTCGCGAACAGCGCGTTCGTCGTCGACCACGAGAATCTCATGTTTCGTAGGGTCAGACATCGAACCCTTCTTCGTCTCTATGCAGATTTTCAAGAAAAGGATTACATATCAGCAACTCACAAAGCTGTACCAAATAGAACACTGAGCATGGGCAGTTGCGTGCGCCCTGCAAGGCCAATGCAAATACCGCTGGAGATTCCCGCGGCCCGGAGCGTCAAGGCACCAATAACCCCAATTCTGCAGGACCGCTGATCCGATGGACCGACAAGCGATTTTCATCGCTCTCTAAACCTGCCTGCTGCTAGACTTGTAAAATGCCTTTCCCGGTCACACGTCTCCGAAGAATGCGGCAATCGGAGCTTCTCCGCTCGCTGGTGCGCGAGACCCGTCTTACTCCCAAAAACTTTATTTACCCGCTGTTTGTCTGTCCGGGAGAAGGCGTTCGCCGTGAAATTTCGTCGATGCCGGGAGTGTTCAATCTCTCGGTAGACAAGGCCGTCCAAGAGGCGCGGGAGAGCCAGTCGCTGGGGCTGGGCGGGATTATCCTGTTCGGCTTGCCGGAGAAAAAAGACGAAGTGGCCACCGGCGCCTGGAGTGACGATGGAATCGTACAGCGCGCTACCCGCGCCATCAAGCAGGAGGTGCGCGAGCTAGTGGTGATTGGCGATGTTTGCCTGTGTGAATACATGTCCCACGGACATTGCGGTGTAGTGCAGCAGAAGAAGCAGACCCCAGGGACGGCGTCAGGCTCCCACAATGGCGGCTCGGCCGCCGTACAAACCGCCGCCTGCACTGAATACGAGATTCTGAACGATCCCACGCTGGAGATTCTGGCCAGGACTTCAGTCTCGCTGGCCAAAGCCGGCATGGATATTATTGCTCCTTCAGACATGATGGATGGCCGCGTGGGCGCGATCCGCAAAGGACTGGACCAGGCCGGATTCGAGAACACTCCTATTCTTTCCTATGCGGCAAAATATGCCTCAGGGTTCTACGGCCCTTTTCGTGAAGCTGCCGATTCTGCTCCGCAATTTGGCGACCGTCGCTCTTACCAGATGGATGGCGCCAACCTGCGCGAATCCATGCGGGAGATTGAACTGGACGTTGAAGAGGGCGCAGACATGATCATGGTCAAGCCGGCCATGCCTTACCTGGATGTGATTGCCGAGGCGCGCCGCCGCTTTGATCTGCCCCTGGCCGCATATCAGGTTTCCGGCGAGTACGCCATGTTGCAAGCGGCCATCCGCAACGGATGGCTGGATAGAGACCGCGTGATTCTGGAGTCGCTGGTTTCCATACGCAGGGCCGGGGCGGAGCTGATCCTGACCTACTTCGCCAAGGACGCGGCGAAGTTGCTATAGATATTCGCCGAAGACCTTACCACTGATAAAGGGTGACCGAACCGATTTGCGCTGATGCCTCCATCGGGAGGTTGCAATGTGTCTTCCGATCTCCTGATCGCCCGGTCACGGCGGCCACGAGATTCTTCCGGCCCGATTCCTTCTCCCGCTTCCATTCATCTAATGTGAGGGGCGTAATTTACAATCACGTGTTTGACTTCCACTTGAGGAGAACGCTGCTTTGCCAGAGACAATTTATGACGTTGCCATTATCGGCTCAGGTCCAGGGGGATACTCGGCCGCTTTCCGCGCGGGCCAACTTGGCCTTAAGGTTTGCCTGATTGAAAAGGACGAGCGGCTGGGCGGCACCTGCCTGCACGTTGGCTGCATTCCCACCAAGGCCCTGCTGTTCAATGCCGAAGTGTATGACCACGTAAAAGCGGCGGAAAAGTACGGCATCGACGGCATCACGTCAGCCAAGGTGAACTGGAAGACCATTCAGGACCGGAAAAACCAGATTGTCTCCAAACACGCCAAGGGCCTGGATTTTCTGGTGCGCAAGAACAAAGTCACACGGCTGGCGGGATTTGGACGCCTGACCGGCCCGGCAAAGAATGGAGTACACACCATTGCCATTGAAGGCGGCGAGGCATCGCAAGTGCAGGCGAAGAACATCATCCTGGCTACCGGCTCTTTCGCGCGCATGTTACCGGGACTCACCGCCGATGACCGGATCCTGACCAACATTGAAGTGCTGAGCCTCTCGGCCATTCCCAAGTCCATGATCATCATCGGATCGGGGGCTGTGGGCGTGGAGTTTGCCTCCATATACAGGTCGTTCGGGGTGGAGGTAACGGTTATCGAGATGCTTCCACGGCTTGTGCCCGTGGAGGACGAGGAGGTCTCAAAAGAGCTGCTGCGCTCGTTCAAGAAGAAAGGCATCAACTGTTTCGTCAGCACCAAGGTGGACAAGGTGCAAAAGAGCAAGGACGGCGTCACGGTTGCCTTTACGCCTGAAGGCGGGGCGCAGCAGAAGCTGGACGCTGAGAAGGTGCTCATCGCCGTGGGGCGCGGACCCAGTACGGAGAAGATCGGCCTGGAGAAGACGCCGAACGTCAAGACGGAGCGCGGATTCGTTCATGTGAACCAGTGGATGGAGACGGGAGAAAAAGGCATCTACGCCATTGGCGATATCGTGGCGGGAATGCCGCAACTCGCACACGTGGCCAGCATGTGCGGCATGGTGGCGGTGACCAGAATCGCCGGCAACCCAGCCAAGGCCGTGAATAAGAACCATATCCCCGGCTGCACGTATTGCGAACCCCAGATTGGCAGCGTGGGGCTGACGGAAGCCAAAGCCAAAGAGGCCGGTTATCAGGTGAAGGTTGGGAAGTTTCCATTCACCGCTAATTCCAAGGCCACTATCCTGGACCAGCATGAAGGCTTTATTAAGGTCGTCTCAGACGCCAAGTTCGGTGAAATCCTGGGGGTACACATCATCGGGCCGGTGGCGACGGAGATCATCTCTGAAGCGGTCACCGCCATGGAGATGGAGGCCACAGTGGAAGACATGATGTTCACGATTCATGCCCATCCCACGGTTGCCGAGGGATTGCTGGATGCGTTTGGCGCGGTGGAAGGCAAGGCGATCAACTTCTAAGCAGTCAGCCGGGTCGCTGCGCTGAGAGGCATTGACTACTTTCCGGCATTTTTGGTCGATTACGCAATCGGGTGATCGCCGAGATCGGGTGATCGCGCGTGATTGGACGAAAGAAACGATGCTTCGGCGTGGTAAGCCCTCGTCTCGTTGGCTCGATCGTTCTCCCTGTTCATTTCCGAACAGATGCTTTCCGGTAACGAACAGGCAGCCACGGAAAACGCCCTCACCATCTGCTTCTGATTCAGTCTAATCAAGCAGTTACGCAGCTGAGCATCAAGGCATGCAAAGTGCATGATTCCCCATTAGAAGTTTTGCTGGAGCCTGGGAAAATGATTTGTGAAGCGCAGAGTGCGGCTATGGCGTCGAGGGCAAAAGAGAATGCTGGTTCTTCGGAACGCCCGCGGGTGCTGGTATCAGAAGACCAGGACGACGTTCTGGCAGCACTCGGCCTGCTGCTTAAGAACAATGGCTACGATACTGAGTTTGTAAAGTCTCCCGCAGAGACCATGAAGGCCCTTGGCAGCCGAGATTTTGATGCGGTTCTTCTCGATCTGAATTACAGCCGCGATACCACCTCCGGAGCGGAGGGTCTGGAATTGCTCTCCAAGGTCCAGGCGCTTGACAGTACGCTGGCTGTGGTGGTGATGACGGCCTGGGGAACCATTGAACTGGCGGTGGACGCCATGCACCGCGGTGCTTGCGAATTTGTTCAGAAGCCCTGGGACAACGCGCATTTGCTCCGCGTTTTGAACGAGCAGATGAAGCGTTCGCGCGAGCTTCGGGAAAAACGATTGAATGATCAACTGGAGCAACAGGAGGCGGCCCAGATTCAGCGCGCCATGCTGCCGGGTGAAATTGCCTCGCCGGATGGTTTGACTATTGTGGCGTGCACGCAATCGGCGCGCACCGTGGGCGGCGACTACTATGACGTGATCCGCATCGGGGAGCACCGGTCGGCAATCTGCATTGCGGACGTGATGGGCAAAGGCATGGGCGCCGCTCTGCTGATGTCCAATTTGCAAGCTGCGGTGCGCATGCTGGCGCCGCAGGTGGAAGGCCCGCGGGATCTCTGCAACCGCGTGAACGAGGTAATCTCAGCCAACAGCGTTCCGGGGAAGTTCATTACCTTCTTCTACTGCGTGGTTGATCTGGAACAAGGGCGCATCCGCTATACCAATGCCGGACACAACTGGCCTATCCTGGCGCGGAGCAATGGCAATTGCGAGAGGCTGAACACGGAAGATGTTGTGCTCGGCACGTTGCGCCAATGGAACTATCATCAGCAGGAGGCTGAGTTGTGCGGCGGCGACCGCCTGGTTCTATTTACTGACGGCATTACCGAATCCGCCGGCGCTGATGGTGCAGAATTCGGCGAGGAGTACCTGCTTGGCCTGGTTTCACAAAATGTTCAGCTTCCAGCCGACCAGCTGAAAGAGCTGATCCTCGGTTCGGCGAGGAATCACAGCGGCGGTGTGCTCACGGATGATGCAACCTTGATTGTGGCGGCCGCCCGCTGATTTGTGATTGATGATTTGTGAGTTGTGATTTGAGAACCGGGCAACGACCCCCCTTGGCTCTAAATTCAAAAATCACAAATTAAAAATCGCAAGTCTCCTACAATAGATCTATGCGATTGCGCGTAATCAACGTTCTCTACTTAGGGCTCGTGGATTACCCTACCGCGCTCGATCTCCAGCGGACCGTGGTCCATCTGGTCAAAGAAGGACGCATCGGCCACACGCTGCTTCTGCTGGAACACCCGCCGGTCATCACCCTGGGGCGCAATGCTGCCGAGCAAAATGTGGTTGCCTCGCGGGATTTTCTGGCGAGCAAGGGCATTGAGTTGCATGAAACCGACCGCGGCGGTGACGTCACGTTTCACGGCCCGGGGCAGCTTGTCGGCTATCCCGTTTTTGACCTGCGGGGGTTCACGCCGAAGATCGGCGCAGTCGAGTTTGTCCGCAAAGTTGAAGAGACGCTGATCCGGAGCTGCGGCGATTTGGGAGTGGTCACGCAACGAATTGCCGGCATGACAGGCGTGTGGACCGAAGGCCAGGCCAAGATCGGCGCCATTGGCATCCACATTTCGCGCGGTGTAACCTCGCATGGCTTCGCCTTGAATGTGAACACGAACCTGGATTATTTTAAGTTGATTGTTCCCTGCGGGATCGCGGATAAGCCGGTGACCTCTCTGGAGCGCGAGCTGGCGCTCTCCGATCCTTTACGCACGATGCCGACACTCGAAGAGACAGCCGAGCTGGTCTCGCGCAATTTTGGCCGCGTGTTTGAGGCGCAAACGTTGTGGCTGGAATCATTGGATTCGCTCTTTCGAGAGCCACAGGATCTCCCGGCGCGCGCTCCTGGGGAATTGCGAAAAATTGCGGGTGAAGAAGATATTTACCTGGCCTGAGTTACTGACTGCTTCCCAGCATTTTGGTTGTGCGCAATCGGCCGATCGCCGTGATCGGGTGATCGCGCGTGATCGGAATGCGCTAACATGACTGACCCTTTCTCATGCTGATGGGCCCGCCCGAGAAACACTGCTCAATTCAACGCCTCGGAACTGCGTTTTTCGCGGATGTAGGCTCAAATCAATCGCATATTTGTTGACATACTGGTGACAAGCTCCTGACAACTCACTCAGCCCACCTCGTTAATATTTCCGGGTTCGTAGAAGCCGCCTCAAAGTGAGCACCGGTTACTAAGGTGATGCTTTGTTGCTCGTAGCGTCTGCGAGTTGCCGCCAGGCGCTAACGGCAGGCGAGACCCTATCCCGAAGCACAGCCCTGCGGCGATCGAGCAGCAGTGGGCTGTCCCTTGATGCTGTAACTGCCTTGCCCCTGGCGCAGGCCTGCTGTGACGGCCGGAGCCGAAGACAACAAATTTGTTCAACGTCACACTGTTCAACTTACTGGTTAACCAAGGAGGATTAGCATGGGTCGTAAGACGGATGATAGAGAAGGTATCTGGCTATCTGAACATTCTGATAAACGGCGCCTGCGGGACGCGGAAAACGCCCGTCGAAACCGCGCCGAGATTACTGCGGCCCTGTCTCACGGCAAGGTCTCACGGCGCGATCTGGTCAAATGGGGTTTCTTCACCGCCGCCGGAATCATGGCGCCCATAGGCGGCTTAAACCCATTGGTGCGGCCGCTGCATGGAGCAACGTTCAAGGATGGTGGAGGTGGTGGGGACGGCGGGGGCGGATGCAGCCAGATTCCCACTGGATTGACCCCCAGTCCAACCTTTGGCGTGGCGGCCTTCAGCCAGCCGATGCCGCGGTTTGACGTTTTGCCGCGCAACGCAGTTTCTACCCTGACTCCAGCCCCACAGGCGCAAGCCAATCAGACCCAGCAGCCGGTCGATCCTGCTTTGGTAGGCGGGCAAACCGGGCTGACAGGGCCAATCGAGGGACGTCCACCAGGACCAGCCTGGGCGCACCAGAGGTTTGCCCAATTGCCACCACAGGTGGCGATCGAGGTCACCACCAAGCCGTGCACCTCCAACATCAGTTACAACCCGGGCGTCACCTCAGATTTGAACTCTGGCATCAATCCGGCTACATCCCTTCCGCCAAGGTTCCATCCCAGCTTTCCGGTGCAGAACTCGAATCGAATCTGGACCTTCAACGGTACCTTTCCTCCCAAACTAACTCAGGTCCGCTACGGTGAGCCGGTCCTGTTCCGCCACCACAATGGTTTGCCTACGGACATCACCAACAATGGCGGCTTTGGCCGATTCACTCTCTCCACCCACGAACACAATGGCCATCACGGAGCGGAGAACGATGGCTTTACCGGCGCCTATTTCTGGCCCAACCAGTTCTACGATTACCACTGGCCATGGGTACTTGCCGGCTTTACCACCATCAACACCGCTGCCACGGACCCGCGAGCCGGAGCTCCTGATGGCAATGGCGGCATTAACAAGCTGCCCGGCGATTGGCACGAAACCATGAGCACGCACTGGTTCCACGATCACATGTTCACCTTCACCGACCAGAACGTGTACAAGGGCGAGGCCGGGATGAACAACATCTACAGCTCACTCGATCGCGGAAACGAGGCGCTGAACGATGGCGTGAATCTGCGCATGCCCAGCGGCTCATCGAAGGACTGGGGCAACCTGGACTTTGATGTGAATCTCCTGCTGGCTGACAAAGCATGGGATTCGAATGGCCAGCTCACCATGGACACCATGGCATTTGACGGCTTCCTGGGCGACCAGATGACCGTTAATCTTGCCTGGAAGCCATTCTTTAACGTGTATGCGCGCAGGTACCGCTTCCGCATTCTGAACGCCAGCGTCTCCCGCTTCTTCGCCCTGGCGCTGAGCGATAGCTCAAATATTGTCCAGATCGCCAATGACGGCAACCTGCTGCCACGCACCGTCAATCTCTCGCAGACCGACCAGCTGGGCATCGCTGAGCGGTATGACATCGTGATCGACTTCTCCCGCTACAAGAGCGGCCAGACCGTTGATTTAGTGAATCTGCAACAGATGTCGAGCGGACAACTGCCGGGCCAGGTCCTGAGCGTCTCCCAGGCCACCAGCGGGACTTCCTGCGATCCGTGCGTGGGCTCGTTCCTGCGCTTCCAGATCGTAGGCCCGCCGCCTCATGCTGACCAGAGCGTCGATCCATCCGGCAACGGACAGGGCATCGTTCTGATCCCCAACCCCACGTTGCCTACCGCCGTCCGTCAGCGCACTTTCAGGTTTGACGACAACGGCAGAGCCACGACCAATGACCCAATCACCAGCTATGCCGGCCCTGGCCCGTGGGGGATTCGCACCGAAAATGGCGGGAGCGAGACCGACACGCTCTTCGCGGACTACGGCCGGGTTTCCGCACAACCTGGATTCGCCACCTCGGAACAGTGGACCCTGCAAGGAGGCTCGGGTTGGGATCACCCTATTCATATCCACTTTGAAGAGGGCCAGATCCTCTCTCGCAATGGCAGCAAGCCTTCCCCAGCGGAGAGCGGGCGTAAAGATGTCTATCGCCTGCATCCGAACGGAACTGTAGTACTGCAAATGCAGTTCAGGGACTGGGGCGGAATGTTCATGGAGCACTGCCATAACACGATGCATGAAGACAATGCCATGCTGTTGCGGTGGGATATCAACAACGCGGGACAGCCATTCCTGAACCCGCTGCCAACCCCAATTTCCAAACCGACCGGCGTCACTTTTGAGACTCCGGATGATATCCTCCCCAACGCCTAACCCCACGTCCGGCGCGCGCCTCCCCAACGCGCGCCGGACGTCAGCCACTCAATGAAGATTGGGTGGTCGGGTAATTTGGTAATTGGGTACTTGAAGGCCAAAGGCAAAATCTCCCCCCAGGGATGTCGAAGGATCACGTCGATTGCGCAAGAGTTGGATAAAACCGGCAAGGGCGGCAGTGCTTTTGATTGCGGCTCAATTTCTATTTTTTACGCATCTTTCATTATTTACCCAACCAGCGGCCGCTGCCGGGCCGGACGCCAGCCATTTTCCTAATATCGAACTGATTACCCAGGATGGGAAGAAAGTCCATTTTTATGATGATCTGGTCAAAGGCAAAATCGTCGCCATCGACCTGATTTACACCACTTGCGGGTATGCCTGCCCCCTGGAAACGGCACGGCTCGCCCAGGTGCAGAAGAAGCTCGGCGCCCGCGTGGGCTCAGACATCTTTTTTTATTCCATCAGCATTGATCCGGAACACGATACCCCCGAAGTGCTGAAAGCTTACATGGAAAAATTCCATGTAGGACCGGGCTGGACCTTCCTTACCGGCAAGAAACAGGACATTGAGTTCCTGAGCAAGCGGCTGGGGTTATACTCCGATCCCTCCATCAATAAGGACGGCCACCTCCCTCACCTATTGATTGGGAATGAAGCGACGGGACAATGGATGCGTGGTTCTGCCCTTGATAATCCGGCCTTTCAGGCGAGAATGATCGGTGATTTCCTGGACAACTTCAGGCATGCGAACCTGGCACAGCAGAAGAGCAAGTCAGATGGCCAGCCACTCGAAAACTTCGACAAGGGGCAGTACCTGTTTGGCAGGCAATGCGTCGCCTGCCACACCATTGGCCATGGCGACGGCATTGGGCCGGACCTGCTGGGTGTGACTCACGCTCGTAGCCGCGAATGGCTGCTAAGCATGATCCAGAAACCGGACCAGATGCTGGACGAAAAAGACGCAATCGCTACCGCCCTATTGAAGAAATATAACGGCGTGCGCATGCCGAACACCTTTGTCGGCGACCTGGACGCACGCTACATCATCAGTTATATCGAGGCACAGACGGCTGCGCATGACAAAGCTTCGGCCAGCAGCAGCGGCGCAGCGAAATCCGGCGAACTCCCGAAATTACCCTAATCCCGAACAACGAGCTACCAGGAGATCCAGGCCTGTGTGAATACCTGTCTTCCGATGATCCCGTGACCCGATGCACCAATTTTCTGGCGGCTGATTGCTGTAAACTGGTAAGGTCCCATGGCAGCGAAAACTAAAACTTCCAGAAAAACCACCGTTTCTTCATCTTCCAGTAGCCGCAATGGCAGTGGCAGCAACGGCAATGGCCGCACTGGTCGGCCACCGGGCAAAGCTCCCCAGACAAATGAGTATGGAATTCCTGACTGGCGGCTGGAGAAACCTGATTTTAAAGTGATTGAGGTCAGTAAGGGCCCGGACGTTCACTATGAGATCCGGGGCGCGCTGGATGCCCCCGTTCCGCCCATTCGCGAATCGCAATACCTGAGCAAAGAACAGTGCGTGCAGCTCTACCGCTGGATGCTGCTCAACCGCCGCATGGAGCAGGCGTTGGAGAACCTTTACAAGCAGGGCAAAGTTGTAGGCGGAGTTTATTTCGGCCTGGGGCAGGAGAGCTGCTCCTGCGCCTCGGCCCTCGCGCTGGGTCCGGATGACTGGTTTGCTCCCATGATCCGCAATCAGGGGGCACAACTAGTGCGCGGCTTTCATGCACGCGACATCATGATGCAGTACATGGCCAAGGCCGGATCGCCTACCGGGGGCAAGGATGGAACCTCGCACTATGGCGATATCGAAGAGCGCAACATGGTCTCGCCTATCTCCATGCTGGGCGACCTGCTTCCGGTAATGGCCGGCGTTTCGCTGGGGGCGCGGCTGCAAGGCAAAGAGCTAGCCTGCCTCACCTGGATTGGCGATGGCGGCCAGTCCACGGGCGTGAGCTATGAAGGGATCAATTTTGCGGCGGTGCGCAAGCTGGGACTGGTCTTGATCGTGGAGAGCAACCTCTGGGCCTATTCCACGCCCACCGAATACCAGGTGGCTGTGAAAGACCTGGCCAACCGGGCCATCGGATACGGCATTCCGGCAGTGATTGTGGATGGCACCGATGCTTGCCAGGTTTACGATGCGACCTATGAAGCCGTCGCGCGCGCGCACCGCGGCGAAGGCCCGACCATGATTGAAGCCAAGATGATGCGCATGAAGGGGCATGCCATCCACGATGCCGCCGCGTATGTTCCGGAAGAGCTGCTGGCCTTCTGGCGCAAGCGCGATCCCATTGACCGGTTTGAAAAATTCCTGCTGGCAAAGAAATGGCTTACGCCGGAGCAGAACCGCAAGCTGGTGGAAGAAGTAGAAAAGGAATTAGAGGCCGATCGTGAGATTGCGGTGAACTCGCCCATGCCCGAACCACACACCGCGGCGGAGGGCGTCTACTGCGACAAGGGCTGTCACGACATCAAGCCGAAGTACGGGACGCCCAAGGCAGCGAAACGCGATTCCGGCAAACTGAAAGAGACGGAGGCGGCGATACATTACAAGTAGGAGTGAATCATTTTTGATTTTTGATTCTTGATTTTGAATTCGGCGCCGAAACCGTAACCAAAAGCCTTGTTGACTTTTCAAATCAAAAATCATGAATCACAAATCACAAATTTTTGACCGCTGCATGCTTCAATGCCACGTAACGCTAGTTTTGACCTGTGCTGATTTGTCCAGGTGAAAGGGTTATGGCTCAATCAACTTATCTCGAAGCGATCCGGCAGGGACTCTGGGAGGAGATGGAATCCGATCCCACGGTCTTCTGCATTGGCGAAGATATTGGCGTCTATGGTGGCGCGTTCAAAGTCACTGATGGATTCATCCACCACTTTGGCCCGCAGAGGGTGATCGATACTCCCATTGCCGAATCAGCTATTGTGGGCGCGGCCTTTGGCGCGTCCCTGACCGGCTTGCGCCCGGTGGCCGAGTTCCAGTTCATTGACTTCATCGGCTGCGCCTTCAACCAGATTGTGAATATGGTGGCCAAATCACACTATCGCTGGAATGCTCCCGCGCCGCTGGTGTTGCGCGGCCCTGCCGGAGGCGGCGTCCACGGCGGGCCGTTTCACTCGCAGAATCCGGAGATGCATTTTGTGCACACGCCGGGAATCAAGGTTGTCGCACCGGCCACGCCCAGCGATGCCAAAGGCCTGATCAAGTCGGCTATCCGCGATAACAATCCCGTGCTCTTTCTGGAGCATAAGTTTCTTTATCGCCGGATCAAAGAAGAAGTGCCGGAGAACGGTTATATTGTCCCTCTCGGCAAGGCGCGCTTGCATCGCGAAGGCGGCCATTTGAGCATCATTACCTACGCGGCGATGGTGCACACGGCGCAGGAGGCGGCTGACCTGCTGGCCAAGGAAGGCATCGAGGTGGAAATCCTGGATCTGCGCACGCTGGCGCCGCTTGACCGCGAGGCCATCACGGAGACAGTGAAGAAGACCAACAAGGTGATCCTGCTGCACGAGGACACGCGCACCGGCGGCCTGGCGGGTGAGATTGCCGCCATCATTAATGAAGAAGCATTTGATTACCTGGATGGCCCGATTGTTCGCATCACGTCCCTTGACACCCCAGTTCCATTTTCTCCGCCACTGGAGCACTACTTTTTGCCCAAGGTGGAGGATGTGGTGAGAGAGGCGAGGAGATTGCACCGGTATTAGGTTTGAGTTTTTGAGTTTATCTCGAACGAAGTGAGAGAACCCTATGGCCACAAAGATGTCCGGTAAACTCAGAATCACAAACCCAGCGTTAATGAATGCTGCACAGTGTGTTTAATTTTTGGGGACTTAGTGCCTCGTTGTCATAGGGTTCCCTCCCCTTCGGCAAGCTCAGGGTTCGGGATAAACTAAAAAAACCATGTTCTACTTACTCAAAACTGAATCCTCCGTATACAGCTTCGCCGATCTGCAGCGCGAGAAGACTACGATCTGGGACGGCGTCACCAATCCAGTTGCTGTGAAGAACCTGCGCCAGATGCAGAAGGGCGACAAGCTGGTGATCTATCACACGGGCGACGAGCGCCAGGCGGTGGGCACGGCGACGGTCGAGTCAGTCGACCCGGCCGATCCAAAGAATCCCAAGGTGAAAATCAACGTGGGCAAGCCGCTCGCCAAACATGTCACTCTGGCCGAGATCAAAGCCAACAAGCTGTTTGCCGATTCGCCGCTTCTGCGCCAGGGAAGGCTCTCCGTGGCGCCACTCACCGAACAGCAGTATAAGTGGATTGCGGAAAAGTAGGATTTCTGACTTGTGATTTCTGATTTGACAGGGTACCAGGGCGGGTTGGGTCTGAATTCACAAATCAAAAATCACAATTCTCAAATTGCCGACGGCCCGATGACCCGTTGAACCGATTCTTTTATAATCAACTGTTTAACACCAAGTGAAGGAAACTCATGCCGACTGATGTAATCATGCCCCAAATGGGGGAGTCGATTTTTGAAGGCACCATCACCAAATGGCTGAAGAAGCCGGGTGAAAAAGTGCAGCGCGACGAGCCGCTGTTTGAAATTTCCACGGACAAGGTGGACGCCGAGATTCCGGCCCCCGCGAGCGGCGTCCTGAAGGAGATCAAAGTTTCCGAAGGCGCAACGGTTCAGGTGAATACCGTGGTGGGAGTCATTGATCCTGAAGGCGTCGCGGCTGCTGCCGCCTCGCCCGCTCCTCAGCCATCCACGGCGGGCGCTCAGACCACCGGCGGCGCGGCGTCTACGGACGGCGCGGCCCAGGTGAGGCCCGCCCCCCAGGCCGATGGAACTTCTGCTCCGAAGCAGCCGCCGGCCACCGAGACTGCGCCTCCCGTAGCTGCTCACGGCAGCTCAAATGGCGGCCCCGGCACGGATGTAGTCATGCCGCAGATGGGCGAGTCCATTTTTGAGGGCACCATTACCAAATGGCTGAAGAAGCCCGGCGACAAAGTCCAACGGGACGAGCCGTTGTTTGAGATTTCTACCGACAAGGTGGATGCGGAAATTCCCGCGCCCACCGGCGGCGTGCTGCGTGAGATCAAAGTGCCCGAAGGCTCTACGGTGCAGGTAAATACCGTGGTCGCCGTGATCGGCGATGGGACCGCCACGCCGGCCAGGCCCGCAGTGGCAGCTCCGGCGGCCCGTCCGGCAGAACAGAGAGTCGTGGTGGCTGCGCATGTGGAAGCCCCACCCGTCGAACGGCCACGCGAGGTCATCAGTTTCCCGGCAACCGAGGGCGCGACGGACGGCGACGGTGAGCGCATCCGCTCTTCACCGCTGGTCCGCCGCATCGCGCGGGAAAACAATGTGGATCTGGCCGGCGTGCCGGGAAGCGGCCTGGGCGGGCGCATCACCAAAGATGACATTCTGAGCTTTGTGCAGCAGCACGGCGCGGGAACTGGAGCACAGCCTTCACGTCCGCCGGCGCCGCAACCGGTGACCCGGCCAGCGGCGGCAACGCCTCAGCCGGCCGTTCAGCCCCAGGCCCCGGTTCAACCACCGCGTCCAGCGGCTGCAGCGGCAAAGCCCCAGGTGTTACCGGAGCTCGCCGGAGAGCTGGTGCCGATGACTCCTATGCGCAAGAAGATTGCCGAGCGCATGGTGGAATCCAAGCGTACCAGCGCCCACGTCCACACGGTTTTCAAGGTGGACATGACGCGCATCGTCAGGCTGCGCGACAAGGGCCGCCGTCAATGGGAAGAACGCCACGGAGTCAAGCTCACGTTCATGCCCTTTATGGCCAAAGCGCTGATGCACGGCATTCGCATCAAGCCGATTCTGAATTCCTCCGTGGTGGGTGACGGCATCCAGTACCACAGGAACGTCAACATCGGCATTGCCGTGGCTTTGGAGTGGGGGCTGATTGTGCCGGTGGTCAAGGGCGCAGAGAACCTGAGCTTTGTCGGCCTGCAGCGCGCCATCACCGATCTGGGCGAGCGTGCCCGCGCCAAGAAGCTGGTCCCCGATGAGGTCCAGGGTGGCACCATCACCATCACCAATCCGGGAATCTATGGACCGCAGTTTGGCACGCCCATCATCCTCCAGCCGCAGGTGGCGATCCTGGGCATGGGTGGGATCTTTAAAGAACCCGTGGTCCTTACCGATGAGAACGGCAACGACTCTATCGGCATCCGCCACATCATCCGCCTGACTCTGGGCTATGACCATCGCATCATCGATGGCGCGGAGGCCGACCAGTTTATGGTGGCCATCCGCGATTACCTGGAGAAGTTTGATGAGGACATCGGATGAGGGCTAATTTGGTAATCGGGTAAATTGAGTAATTGAACACCAAAATCAACGTCTCCCCTATTGTGAACACGGATTATCGCCGGGCAAACACCTTGGTCTGCTCCCGGCACATTCATCCCTCATTGTTGAAAGCTTCCCGGGCTGAGACAATCCTGCATCTAAAGTGACCTAAGTGCCTGCTCTTATAGCTGTTATTGGTGAATCCGGAGGAGAGTAAAATCTAACGAGCTGCATTTGGCAGCGACTTTCAAGCAATCAGTGGTGTTTAAGTAACGAATAAGGGGGCAAGATCGATATGCGCGGTTTGTGCATGGTGCTTTTGAGTTGCAGTCTGATTCTGGGGGTAGCCGCTTGTGGTGGAGGCGGTTCCAGCACACCACCGCCGCCACCGCCGCCATCCTTGACCGTGTCTCCAGCTTCAGCAACCGTAGGCCTGGGGACGACGCAACAGTTTACGGCCACGACAGGCGTTACCCCGACCACCGCGACTTGGAGTGTCAATGGAGTGCAGGGCGGCAATTCCACTGTGGGCACGATTGACGCTACTGGCAAGTACACCGCTCCTGCTTCGTTCCCATCACCCGATAAATTCATGGTGACGGCTTCAGCCTCGGGCACTACCGCAAACGCGAATCTTACAGTGGCATTTCCCAACGACAACCACGTGAGTCAAACGGGGGCCATTAAGCTGGGCACGACTGGCGGCAATTCCACTGATTCCACTACTACTGGCACACCTCCGAATCAAACCGTCACCTGCTGCTCGGGGACTCTGGGCAGTCTGGTAACCGACGGTGTGAACCTCTTCATCCTTAGCAACAATCATGTGCTGGATAAGTCGGACCACGGCACCAATGGAGATCCCATCACCCAGCCCGGGTTGGTGGACAATAACTGCGCTGTGGGCGTGGTGGTGGCCCACTTGACGAAAGCCGCCACCCTGAAACCGACCAATGGAACCAACGGGCCAGCGCCCAGTAACGTGGATGCTGCCATTGCGGCGATCGTAAACGGAAGCGTGGACCCCTCCGGCAACATCCTTGATCTGGGCGCAGCAGGTCCAAACAGCATCGCTGCTGCTCCTCCTTCTTCCCTTGGGCTAGCTGTTCCAGCCAATGTTCTGGCCGCTAACGAGGGCGTGGCCAAGAGTGGCAGAAGCACGGGTCTGACCTGCTCAAATTTGCAGTCGGTCAACACCAGCGTCAGCGTTGACTACAACGTATCTTGTGGCGGTGCAAAGGCATTCACCTCCACCTTCGCCAACCAGGTCGTCATTAACGGCGGCAACTTCAGCGCGAGCGGCGATTCCGGCTCCCTGGTTGTGACCTCCGATACAGCGCGTCCGGTAGGCCTGCTTTTCGCCGGAAACACCACCAGCACAACCGCAAATCCTATCCAGGACGTGGTGAATGCGCTTGCGCCATTGACGTTCGCCGGCACAGGAGGAGATCACGCGGTAAGCTGCGATCCCACCGCTACGGCCAGCTCGGCAAGTAAAACCGTGGGTGCAAGTGCGGCGACGCTTTCCGCGCCTGAGAAGGATCGCGTTACCACGGTGAAAGAAAAGTATGCAAGTAAGTTGCTCGGAAGTCCGTCGGTCAGCGACGTTAACGTGGGCGCCAGCGTGGACAATCCCCAAGAAGGCGCCGTGGTGATCACGGTCCGTGGAGCGACTCCGCTGCCGGCCACCCTGGATGGCGTACGTACCCGCGTCGTCTATGCCAATTCACCCCCGCCTCGAGCAGCGGTCGCTGATATCAAGCGCGCGACAGCGATCAAGGAGGTCCATGCTCAGGGCCTGATGTCCCAATCGGGAATCCAGGGCGTTGGTGTGGGCGTGAGCGATGACAATCCGGCTGAACCAGCCCTGGTGATTTACCTAGTAGCCGGCATGCCGCATCCGGAGATACCCGCGGTGATGGACGGCCTGCGCACCAAGATCATTGAAGGCGACCGCTTCCGCGCGTTTGGATGGGGCAAGGAGACCGTGAAGCCGCCAACCTGCTCCCCGAAGCAAGCCAGGGCATTGCCAAAATCGCTGGAACTGCCAAAATTGCCATAACCTGAAATCCGACGCTTCTCCGCGTGGTTGAGCGCCGGCGGTTGATGTCGGCTCACGGCAACTATGGCGATTAAGGAAGTGTTCTCAGCTCTCTCGCCGCCATAGCGGCCAGGCCCCGAAGATCGGAAACCCTGGCTACCTGGATGGCATGCCGCTTGAGAGTCTCCAGAGCAAATTCGATCTCGTCGCTCCTTTCTTTGTCTTTGTCTTGATCCAGTCCATCTTCCACAATGGCCGTCAATTGGGCCTGGGATTTTTCGATCCGCAAAATGCCTGCTGCCAGTTCGGGATAACTGAAGGCCAGCACCTTGGCCGCTGTGATGTCCGTTCTCAGCGAGATGGCCTGGAACATCTTGATGGTGGAATCCGCCTGATACCCACAATCGATTTCCAGAGGATCACCGGCACGCGAGAATTTGGAGGCCGGGATGTCCTTCCACATGCGCCGCCATACTCCCGTCTGTTCGAATTCCTGGCGCATACTTTGATAGATCTTTTGACGCGCGCTCATTTCTCGTGCCCGCCGGACGCTTGGCGCTTCCAGGTAGATTCTGGCAAGTTCATCAGCTTCCTGTGCGGGCACGGCGGTCAGGCACGCCTTAGATTCTGAAGCCTGCAGGATGTTGGAAAAGGAATCCGCTATCCTGGTAAATATCAGCTCCTGATTGCCCTCCTGGCTGAGCTCATCGCGGAATGCATCCAGCAATTCGGTGTCAGCCTGCGGATCGAGGGCCTGCACCCGCGACCAGTTTCTGGCGAAACGCAGCTCGGGTGGGTCGTGTGGTGACAGAAGCACCAGCCCGATATTCACAAATTCATTCCTGATGGCATCCGGCACATACCGGAGCAGGAAGAATTTGCAGTTTTGCCGTGTTGTTGTCATTATTCCGATCCTACAACCCACTCATATGCATCGCTAAAGCCAAAATCTAAATACTCCGATCACATCAGATAAGCATGTGCCGCCGTTTGGCCCGCTGTCTTGCCCCAGGCGGGAAACGGATTGCGCGATGACTCGCGAAAGGCGGCAATCAGATCCCGAACCCTGGATCTGCGCTGAATCACAGTCTCAACCAGTGCCTCCAGCGCTTCCCAGTCATCGCACCACTCCGGGGGGATGTAGCCGGCGATGTCCTGGATCACTTGCGGGCTGAGTTTTTCTATCCTCGAAAGCCATGGTTCGAAAGATTCCCATCCCGTCACGTGCGCATAAACGCGGTTGCGGTAGAAAACTCCATGCAGGGCCAGATCGGGAAAGGTCCATTCACCGGCGTTGAAGCAGTAACCCTGGTCAATAAAACTCACCTTGTATTTCTTCTCACCCGCTTTGCGCCAGAAAACCGCCTGGCGTCCATCGGCGTTGCCCAGCCACTTGTCCAGTGCCAGCATGCCCGCGAACGTCTCAGCATTCTTGATCCGATCGAACATACTTTCGGGCAGGTAATCGAGGATCTGGCCCTCAAAGGGATCGCAGACATAACGCGCCCCAAACTGCAGACCGGACTTGCAGGGTACGGAATGTCCGGCGCTCTCAATTCGCAGCTCGGGAGTGTTTTGCACCAGCCAGTCTGTCACGCCGATGATCTCTGTGGCTGGAACGGGCAAGCCAACCTGCTCTGCCAGGCGGGTGGCCAAAAATTCATTGGCCAGCACCTTGAGGTGCTGCGGATTGTTCTGGAATTTCACTACGTAGTAGTGCCCGTCTTCAGCGCGCATCAAATGGCCTTGCGCGCCACCCCGCATTCTCCTTACATGCTGGACCGCGGTCGTGGGCATGAGGCAGTCATTGTAGCAATTGGCCCGCCGCAACGGGCTAGGCGCCGGTATTTGTGCCGGGTTGCGGGCTCACAGCCTGGCTACGGTCATATTCCGCAATGAAGTTCTCCACGCTCTGAACATACGCGTCGGCAAAATCAACCACGTATCTGCGCCGCTGGATCAGCTCCGTAGCATCTTTCAGGGACCAGCCCAGAACCCGCAGAACCGCCAGGGTCATCATGGGCGCGCGGTGCACCCCGGCTGCGCAGTGGATGAAGATTTTGCTCTGCGGCTCATCCAGCGCTTCCACTGTAAACTCGACTCCCCTTCGGAACAGCTCCGGGGGCTTGATCTGAAAATCGTCGTCCGTGGGGTTATAGAGCACCTTGACGCCGTAAGGTTCCGCAATGGGGCGGTCATCGAATTCAATCTGCATGTCAATGATGTGGGTCACGCCCAGGCGCACCAGCTCTTCCATGTTTTGATCGTTCCAGATGCCGCCACCGAGCGCAATGCGGTCGGTTACCCAAGTCATATCCATATCAGCATTTTAGATGCTGGCAAGGAAAAATCGCAGGCAAAGTGGGCGATATGGACAATCCAAACGAACATGCACCGAAATGATCGTTCAGTTTAGAAGCCCGGCGTTGGGCACAATTGCCAACACTGCCAAAAGTGCCACAATTGTTATTCAAATGCACACGCCTGCACGAACGCCAAATTCTGGCATTTTTGGCAATTTTGGTAACTCCGATGGCGCTCTCCCAGGTTTTAAAATAGCTTTATTCCCTAATCTCGGAGGAAAGAATGGACCAGATACCCGGACTCATAGGCACGCGACGGAACGAAGACATTGCCCTGGACATGATGAAGTTCATTGCCGCCACCACCGGCTACGGCAAAATGAGCTCTCCTGGCGCGGGCTTTCAGGGTGGCAACGTGAACAAGGAGGAGGATTATGCCACTCACCTGCTCGATCTGTACACGCGGTGCCTGAACACGGTGAACGGCCGCAAATAGGCTGAGGAAGGTTTGCACTGGGATGGGCTTCTTAGGGATAATCGGGGGCAGCCGCAGGGGCGGCCTGCCGGGCCGGTGAATCTACCTAATTACATTACGCTCTCGCGTATAGCAACCATCCCGTTGCTCATCTGGATCCTTACCAGTCCGTATTTCAACCACCCTCGTTTCATTGGTTTTAGCGGGGAGCGGGTGATCCTGGCTTCGGCGCTGTTTATTCTGGCGTCGATCACGGACGGGCTGGATGGCTATCTGGCGCGGCGGCGCGGGCAGATCACCACCATGGGGACGCTGCTGGATCCGCTGGCGGACAAGCTGATGATCACCGCCGCCTACATCACCCTGGTCCAGCTTAGCCCGAACATGGTGAACGTCTGGGTGGCAGTGATCATCATAGGGCGGGAGTTCCTGATTTCCGGGCTGCGCTCCATTGCCTCATCCGCGGGCTTCACCATTGAGGCCAGCGAGTTAGGCAAGTTCAAAATGGTGGTGCAGATCGTCTCCGTGGTGGCGGCCATTTTGGCCCTGCATTGGGACTATTGGGATTTTTACTACTTTATTCTTCCTGTCCGTGTGATTGCGCATACTGCTATCTGGTTCATGGTGGCCGTTTCGGTGATCTCTGCGGTGGACTATTTTGTTGCCTTCTGGAAGAAGATTGACCAGCGGGTAGAACGCCGCCGGCGACGTCTCTTTGTCCTCAGCCGGCGCAGCAAGAAGTCCGTGCCGCCGGCCGAAGCCGACAACCCAGCCAAGGCGCATTAGGAATCCACATCAGTCATCGCCAGGAATGTAATTGCTGCCATTGCTCAATACAACCAGAAGTCGATTCGTCATATGTTTGAGAGATATACAGAGAAGGCGCGCCGCGCTGTTTTTTTCGCTCGCTATGAGGCTTCAGAGTTTGGGAGCTCCTTCATAGAAGCTGAGCATTTGCTGCTGGGCATATTGAGAGCAGATAAACCTCTGGTAAACCGCCTTTTCAGGTCCGTGGCAGCATTCGAATCGATTCGCAAGGAAATTGAGGGCAACACTGAAGTCCGGGAAAAAGTTCCGACTTCAGTTGACCTGCCGCTCACCAATGTTGGAGACCGAGCAGGTGCGCGAAGAGGTGCGTCAGCTCGCCGGAGAGGGTACGGCACCCGCAGAACCCACGCAGCGGAGTCACGTCCACCTTTCTGAGTTTGGCGCCGATCTCACTCATCAGGCCGAAAATGGGGAGTTGCCACCACTGATTGGGCGCGAGTTGGAAATGCAACGCGTCATACAAGTTCTCAGCCGTCTCACGGGCAACAACCCGCTGCTGGTGGGCGAGCAGGGGGTGGGCAAAAAAACACTTGTCTATGGACTCGCACAACCCATAGCGGGGGGCGTGGTCTGCAACATGGCCGGCAGGTCCATCGTGAATTTGGATCTGGCGGTGATTGTGTCAGGAACCAAGAGCCGCGCACGGTTTGAAGAGAACCTCGAGCAGATTGTGCAAGAAATACTTTATGACCGGCCCGGTCCAATTTTTTCCATTGACGGCCTGCACAGCCTGGCACGGACGGAACATTTCCTCAGCGTGGCCAACGTGATTAAGCCGGCCCTGATGAGCGGCAAGGTCCAATGCATCAGCACCGCAACCCCAGCAGAACACGCAAAGACCGTGGAGGCTGCGCCCTGGCTGGAAGAATGTTTTACGGTCGTTGAAATCAAGCTACCCAATGAAGCTGAAGCTATTCAAGTGCTTGTGGGTGTGAAGGACCGCTTCCAGAAGTTTCACCAGGTCACTTACACGGATGAGGCGATTCAATATGCTGTTTTCCACTCCAACAGCTATTTTCCCAACCGCTATCTTCCAGAAAAAGCGATTGACCTGATCGATGAAGCGGGGGCCCGCGTTAAGCTGCGCCAGAGCACTCTGCCGCTTGAGATGCGGGATGCCCAGAAACAAATCAAGCTTTTCGGTTCCCGGCAAGCATACGCCATCAACAACCACGAGTTCTCAAAGGCCCGCTTTTATGAGGACGAACTAAAAAAAGCGCGTGAAAACCTGAAGGCGCTGGGAGAGAAGTACAAGATTGACTCGATTGCAACCGTCTCTGTCACCCGCGAAGATGTCGAGCAGATCGTCGCCGAGCGGACAGGGCGTTCGCTTGAATCGCTTCGGCAGTCACGCACCATATCTTAACAACCACGTCCCATGGCGATCCAGGCAATCATTAATGGTTCTTAATATAGTCCCACTATGGGATCCATACCGTACGGAGAAATATTTCACGGCTGTTCCCAAATCAAACTACAATCAATGACGCGTTGCGGCTAAATGACAAGCCGTCGCACAAGGAGGTCTTGACGACCATGGAAAACAAACCAAAGAAGCTTACCCTTAATCAGGAAACCTTGCGAAATCTAACTCAGGAAGAAGCGACGAATGTGGTGGGCGGTGCAAGTACCCGGCCTTGCACCTTGACCTGCCCTATTGTCAGCATTTGTGAAATCTGTCCGTAAACCGAAAGCAGTTTTGCAATTGCCAAACAAGCAGGTATTCAGCCAGGAAACCCTGCGAAACTTTACGCAGGCCAACTGACAACACGTTGGATCACAGCCCCATGTACATACTGATAACCATCTAGACTGCCAAGCCACGGAGGCGTTGTTACCAGCGCCTCCGTGCCGAAATTCATGGTTCGGGTGGCTTGGCGAATTGCTCACAGCTCGGCCGGCATTTTTTGTGACCGGATGAGGTCGGGCGCTGTACCCAGCGATTCATCTGCCGTTTTTGGACTTTCCCGCGCAGGAAGGCAATGGTAACTCTGCCTGCCGTTAGCTGGCACCGCGAGTGCGGTTTGTTGTAGGCTGAAATTGTCCGAAACATCGATACCCTGCATGGAGAGTGACAGTCTTTCCATCTCTGTACCCGGCGGATGGGATCTGCTTGCTCTTCCTTTCAGGTGGCGACACGCTGATCTGCAAAAATGTACACACCTGCCACTTCAAGGCTGCGCTATTGGAAACCCCTGCTGGACCATGAGCATGCACAGGCTGCACTCGCTTCGATCCATGAAATCGCGATGGCACTGGAACGCGATCTTAGAGACCAGGAGCGCGCATCAGGGAACCCTGAACTTGGAGCAGGCGCAGCAGGCATCGCAACTTTTTTCGCATATTTGCAAACTGCAGGCCTTTTCGCCGGTGCGGGAGACCTTGCTCTTCAATACCTCAACATCGGCATTGACGCGCTGGCCGGCCAACCGATGGGACCTTCGTTGTACGCCGGATTCACAGGCATCGCCTGGGCAGTGGAGCACGTGAACAATCTGCTCACTGGCTCTTCCGCAGACATGTGCAGCGAAATTGATCTTGCTCTGGAGCTCTACCTCAACCGCTCTCCCTGGAAGGAGGATTACGACCTGGTGGGCGGCCTGGTAGGGGTGGGCGTTTATTGCCTGGAGCGTGGCGGGGCGCCTGTCACGGTTCGATGCCTGGAGTTGATTGTTGAACGTCTTTCCGAATTGGCCGAGGCTTCTGGAGATGGGCTCCGCTGGTTTACCCGCCCCAACCTCCTGCCTCAACAGCAACGAGAAATATATCCTCAAGGGTATTACAATCTGGGCCTGGCGCATGGCGTGCCTGGGATCATCGCGCTGCTCGGCAGAATCCAGGCTGCGGGAGTCGCGCAAGAGCAAGCCGGACGGCTCCTCGAAGGGGCGGTGTGCTGGTTGCTGCGGCAGAAGCTTCCGGATCATGCAATCTCGTGCTTTGACTCTCTTGTTTCCCCGGACCAGCCGGCTAAAGACGCCAGGATGGCTTGGTGCTATGGCGACGTCGGATTGGCCGCCGCTTTGTTTCTGGCAGCGCGGCACACTGGAACAAAGTTATGGGAGCAGCGGGCTCTGTCCATCGCCCAAAAGGCAGCACGCCGCGAGCCCCACACCAGCGGGGTCATTGACAGTTGCTTCTGTCACGGATCGGCCGGGCTGGCCCACATCTTCAACCGTTTCTACCAGGCAACCAATGATGAGCTCTTTTCTCGCACCGCCTGTTATTGGATCGAGAGGACGCTTCAATTTCGGAAGCCCGGCACGGGCGCGGCTGGCTATTCGGTCATGACGCCCCGCGATGATGGAGAATTGGGATTCCAGGGACAGCTCGGTATCATCGAGGGTATCGCCGGCGTGGGCCTGAGCTTGCTCGCAGCCATTACCGGCATGGAGCCCTGCTGGGACCGGGTTTTCATCGTGGACATCCCTCCACTGTCCATCCAGGCATGAATCAATTCACCACATCGGATTTTTTCGTACTGCGAACTCCCCTCCTTCCTTTTCAGGAATTTCTGGCTCTTTCCGCGGGACTCAGCTTTGCGCAAGCGCTCCACAATGGTAGTGACCTTTCCTCTGCTGTTGTTGCTGACCGCAAACAGGTTCGCGCCAGGCTGCAAGAACTGGTGGAACGCCCCGAGGTGAAGGAGGCGCTGTGGCTCGCCTCGCCTGAATTTTGTGAATCCCTTTCGATTTGGAAGAAGGAACCGGAGAGCGCCAACGGACAAAAGCTGGAGCGTGCGCTCTATCGCTACGTAGCGCGGATGACTAGCCGTCCCACGCCGTTTGGGTTATTTGCCGGTTGCTCCCTGGGAAAGATTGCCTCTGAGACGCGCCTGGAAATTGGGCCGCGCGCCGGCTACTGGCGGCGCAGCCGCCTGGACATGGAATATCTCTGCAATCTGGCGGAGAAGATCAGCTTTGACCCTCTGCGGCACAACCAGCTTCACTTTCGCCCTAACACCAGCCTGTACCTGGCCGCGGGCAGATACCATCACGCCCAGAGCTATACCTCCAATGAGGTCCGCTGCTATCGCCTGATTGCGACAGAGCATACGACGTACCTGGCAGCAACCCTGGAGAGGGCAACAGGTGGCGCGACTCCCGTGGAACTGGCGCAGGCCCTGGTAAAAGATGACCCGGAAATAAGCCTGCAGGAAGCAGAGGAGTACGTTCGGCAATTGATCCAATCGCAGATGCTGGTTTCCGAACTTGTGCCTCCGATTACCGGCGGCGAGCCAATTGGGGACATGCTGGTCCAGTTGGAAGGAAGTCAGGACCCGTCTGTAAGCGACGCGCTCAAGTCAGTTTCAGAGCGCTTGCACAAACTCGACCAGCGCGGGGTGGGAAATGATATGGCGGACTATCAGGAGATCGTCAATACCATCTCTCCGCTTCCCTGCAAATTCAAGCTGGACCACCTGGTGCAGGTGGACATGATGAAGACGGCGGCACATGTCTCTCTGGACCAGCGATTGATCCGCGACATTCTGCGCGGGGTTGATGTCCTGCATTCTCTCAGCCCCTCTTCCCCACCGGACCCGTTCAAGGGGTTCAAGGAAGATTTCCACGAACGCTACCAGGACCAGGCGGTCCCGCTGCTGCTGGCGCTGGATGACGAGGTTGGCATCGGTTTCGAGCGGAAAGAGGGCCCCGAGGTTGCGCCGGAGCCTTTGATCGATGACATTGACTTTTCCGGCGCAGACGAGGATTCCACATTCAAGGCGCGTAAATCAGAATTCATCCTGATGCGCAAGCTTGAAGAGTTGGCGGAGCAGAAAAAGACCACCCTGGAGCTGGACAAAAAACTTCTGGAAGCGCTGCGGACAGAAAATCCTTTACCGCTGCCGCAGGCCTTTGCCGTGATAGGGCATCTGATTGGATCGGCAAACGCTCAGGAGAACAAGCTTTCTTTTCACCTTCAAGGCGTGAGTGGGCCTTCCGGCGCTCTGCTGTTAGGGCGGTTCTGTCACGCAGATGAACGGCTCACGGCTTGCGTCCAGAGGCATCTGCGAGCGGAGGAGGAGATCAGGGCCGGTGAGGATGTAGTCTATGCGGAGGTGGCACATTTGCCGGAAGGCCGGATCGGGAACGTCCTGTGCCGGCCCATGCTGCGCCGGTATGAAATTCCTTTCCTGGCAACTTCCCGCGCTCCCCTGGACCAGCAGATACCGGTCACGGACTTGACGGTCTCCATCGAAAACGATCGTGTTGTGTTGCGCTCGCAGCGATTGGGATGTGAGGTGCTCCCCAGGCTCACATCTGCGCACGGCTATCAGCATGGCCGGAACCTCAAGGTGTACAAGTTCCTCTGTGTTTTGCAGACCCAGGGAGTTTCCGGCGGCATGAGCTGGGACTGGGGCATTCTGGAGCAAGCTGCTTTCCTTCCCCGCGTGACCTTCGGCAACATAGTCCTGGCATCTGCCCGCTGGCGGATGAGCAAGGAGGTGATCGAGACTCTGGCCCGGGAACGGGGGGCTGAGCGGCTGAACAGAATCGATGCGTGGCGAAACAGCAAGGGAGTCCCGCGATTTGCATTACTCACGGAGGCAGACAACCAACTCTTGATTGATTTCGACAATGTATTGAGCGTGGAAACCCTGATTGAGTACATCAAGAAGCGGGAGAGTGCGCGGCTGGTGGAGATGGCCGCCGGCCCTGACTGCCTTTCCGCGTGCGGGCCGGAAGGAAAGTTTACTCACGAGGTTGTCATTCCCTTTGTCCGCCGCAAGGACCAGCCGGTTCGCTCCGAACCCGCTACGGTTGCAAACCGGAATCAGATCAGACCGGCGCCGGCCATCAGGGCCGCCAAGACCGAACGAAATTTCTTGCCGGGGTCAGAATGGCTGTTTGCAAAAATATATGCCAGCCCGTCGCAGGCTGACCGGCTTCTGGTGGAGCAGATCAAGCCATTGGTGGCAAGAGTTCTTGCCGCCAAAACAGCCGACAACTGGTTCTTTATCCGTTATAGCGATCCTCACGGACACCTGCGCCTGCGTTTTCATGGCATGCCCGGACCCTTAAGCACAAAGGTGCTTCCTGAGTTGTGGGAGTGCATCGAGCGGCAAAGGCAGCAGGACATGGCGTGGCGCATGCAAATCGATACCTACGAGCGTGAGTTGGAACGCTACGGCGGCATGAGGGGCACGCTGATTGCAGAGCGGTTGTTCCAGTTGGACAGTGAACTCGTCCTCGATTTGCTGGAAGCAATTGCCGATCAACTGGGCGCCGAAATCCGCTGGCATTTGGCGTTTGCCAGTGTTGATTGCCTTCTCTCCGGCCTCGGGCTGGACTTAAGCGCCCGGCACGCGCTCGTCAACAGTTTGGGGAAAAGTCAGGAAAAAAATTTCGCGGTGCAACAGATTTACAGGAAGCAGGTTTCGGAAAAGTTCCGCAAGGAACGGCAAGCTCTGGAGAGGCTGCTGGAGACAGCCGTCGATAGCGCCGGATTTCCCGCCCAGGCACAGTCCGCCCTGACTCGCTTCGCCGGACAGCTAAAAACGATTCGCGGCGAACTGGAAGCTGCGCAGGAGGCGGGAGAGCTGACCAAGCCGATCGCCGAGCTGGCCGGGAGCTACGTTCACATGCACTTGAATCGGATGTTCCGCTCCGCCGCCAACGCACAAGAGATGGTGCTCTATGACTTTTTAGCCCGGACGTATGATTCGAAGCTGGCGCGGGAAAAGACAGGCTGACAAGTAAATCGCTGCGGTCTCCATCTTGTGCAATGATGGCGGTGGCAATTCAGATCAGGCCGCAAAGAACAAATACAGTCGCAACAATAATTGCGAGTGATCCGAAAACTATGAGCACGGTCACAGTAAGTTCTTTCCCGCCGGAGGCTGAGTGTCCGGCGCCGGCAATGGGAGTAGATCGGCTCGTCCCCCACGCCGCAGCGAGGATGAGCGCCAGCCAGATCGCATACATGCTGGAGATCGCGGCCCAAGCCGCAAAGCGCTGACTTAAGAGTTGCAGCTTCAGATGCGGCCAAATCAGTCCGAATGCCCAGAGAACTAAAGCATTTTGCACACCAGCGAGATGCGCGGATAGACCCATCCTTGGATTCGGAAAGCGCTGCACCAGGACGCCGTTTAGAAGTCCCAATAAGAACAGAATCGTGCCATGAAGTAGAAGCTCTCGTGGCAAAGACGCTTCGAGCATCGCAATATCTCTCCCTGCATACCTTAAGCAGCTCGACCTGCTAAACCTATTTCTTGCCTTCTAAAGATACCTGCTAAACCTATTTCTTGCCTTCTAAAGATAAAAGATAGGGAATGAGAGAACCGGGATCATCCCCGTCCCTCTAGCATCCCGTGCGTCCCAAATCTCACGAACGCCAGCGCGTGAGTGAATTTCAATAAGCCGAGGCCGGAACATACAATCCAGACAGAGCAGCCTCCGTAGCGTAGTAAGTACCGGTTGATCTTATTAATTTGTTTTGAGCAGTGTTGGCCGGAGAAATGACCTCACGCATGCAGCTTTCCTTGGGCGAGCTTCTGAAACTGGTCAAAACGTCTTATGGCGATAATGGACGCACAGCCAACCTAGACCGTCATTAGCTCCTTCTCTTTTGCCTTCCCCATCTCTTCCATTTTCTTGATCTCATCGTCGGTGAGCTTCTGGACTTCCTCCAGCGCGCGGCGTTCTTCATCTTCACTGATTTTCTTATCTTTCATCGCTTTCTTGATCAGGTCGTTGCCGTCGCGGCGGATATTGCGCACGGCCGTCCGGTGGTCCTCAAGGATCTTGTGGAGGTGTTTAACCATGTCTTTGCGCCGATCTTCCGTGAGGGGCGGGACGGGAATGCGGATAAGTTTTCCGTCATTCATTGGGTTCAGTCCTAATCCGGCTGAACGGATGGCCTTGTCAATGTCTCCCAGAATGCCGGGATCGTACGGCTGCACGGTCAATAGTTGTGCTTCCGGGGCATGTATCTGGGATAGCTGGCTGAGCGGCATCTCCGAGCCGTAGCAGCTTACCCGAATGTTGTCCAGCATGTGCACAGACGCTCTTCCTGTGCGAGCGGCAGCCAGGTTCGCGCGGAAGTCTTCGACTGCCTTGTCCATGCGCGTCCTGAGTTGGGTGTAAACGTCCTTCAATGCGGGGATAGCCGCTATTCCTGATTGTGCCATAGTCAGAGAGCCTCAAAGTTAGTAGTGAAACGTCTGATTATAGCGTGAGGGGCTGAGGAGAAGTGAAGCTGTGGACACCGCTGTCTTCAAACGCACGTCGGCGGTCAGGTCTTTTGCTCCCCGAGCCGCACCTGGCCGTAATTCAGCAGGCTGACGATCGCTACTCCGCCCACAATGTTGCCCAGAGCGCAGGGCAGGAGCCAGCGAAAGTAATCGGCGAGGTAGAGATGCCCGGACATGATCGCTGCCATCACCTCTGCGCTGCTGGCAATGCAGTGGGAGAAGTGGCCGGCGCCCACGATGAAGGTAAGAAGCCAGGTAATCACGATCTGGGCGATGGTCCAATGGCTGCCTGCCACGCACCAGGCTACCAGCGCAATGAGCCAGCCTCCTATGACTCCCTTGGCAAAGATCAGGGTGAAATGGCCTTCAGCAGCGCGAATCCCGAGGCCGGCCAGGGCGTCGGCAAAGTTCGCTGGGAGCGCGCCAGTCTTCATTACCAGCCAGCCAAAAAAAACTGCGCCGGCCACGTTGGAGGAAAATACCGCGGCCCACAAGCGCAACGAGTTCAGAACGTGTTTGTGTTCATCCAGGACCAGAACAACTGGATAGAGCGTATTCTCAGTAAAGAGTTGTGCCCGGGCAATGATGACTACAATGAAGCCGGTGGGATAAAGGAAGAACGCACAAAACTGCTGTACTGGACCATCTCCCAGATAGCTGAGGGCCAGGGCCACTCCCAGTCCGGTGAGGCCCATGCTGATTCCACCGGCCAAACCGGAAAAGAGCAGAGCAACAGTCGATCGGGAAAGTTCCTCGCGGGCGTTGTTGAGAACTACATCAAAAATTTCTTCAGCGCTTCTGCGCGTCGTGTCTTGCATGAATCAGTTCAGATGCAAATGAAGCGCCTGGTTCTGGCCGCAGTCATTGATTTGCCATGGTATCCAGGAAACCGAATGGATGTTATGAGCTGAGTCTGACTGGATGGTCTCTGGGTTCGGTCTCGTTTCTTCAAATTACCTACTTGCCTACTCTGTCTCCTTGAGTGTGTTGCCGCAGGTTGGTGTCAGATTCTGGCAATTTTGGCATTTGTGGCAATCCTGGCAATCAGGGACAAGGCTTCCTCTTTGGTAGTGATTGAGCCTTCAAGTTGGGCATCTTCGGCCGCGCTCAGCAGCCCTTTGAATTGCGGACCGGGCTGGTACCCTGCCTGGATCAAATCATCTCCGGTAAGCAAAGGCTTGGGGCGAATCTGCTCCGCCGGCATGCTGCACGCCTTCTCTTTTGCGAACTCATAAAGCGCCAAATCCCGATGGCTGCCCAGACAGTCCAGCCGGTGCAACTCCAGGTGCTCCTCAAATTTGGACAGACGGAGGAAACGCTTGAGCGTGGATTCTTTCATGCGCGTCACGTCGCCAAAGCGCATGTGATTTGCCACCAGCGCACAGACCTGTCCGCTTTCATCGTTCGAAAGCCGGAACCGCCGGCAGATTTCTTCCGCCATCCTCACCCCTACTGCCACGTGATTATCAAAGCGGATGCGGTCAGGCGCTACGCGAAATGTTGGCGGCTTGCCTACATCGTGCAGCAGAGCACCGAGCGCCAGGGTCCTGGAGCAATTCGCCGGCAGGCCTTCCAGCAGCATCAGCGTGTGGACCCAGACATCGCCCTCGGGATGGAATTGTGGCGGCTGCTGGACCCCCTGCATGCGCTTGATCTCCGGCAGAACCTGCTCCAGTAAACCAGTCTGGTCAAGCAGTTCAAAGGCGCTCCGGGCTTGGCCTTCGGTGAGCATCTTAAGAATCTCATCGCGAATGCGTTCACGGCTCACCTGGTGAATCTGCGCCGCAGATTCCTGAATCGCGTGAAATGTCTTCGGTTCAATGGTGTAGCCGAAGCGGGCGGCAAAGCGCACAGCGCGCAACATGCGCAGCTTGTCCTCGGCAAACCTCTGGCCGGGGTCGCCGATGGCGCGAATGGTTCTGAGTTTCAGGTCTTCGCGCCCGCCAACGTAATCCAACACTTCCTGAGAGAGCGGATCGAGAAGCAAGCCGTTAATGGTGAAATCGCGGCGCTGGACGTCCGTCCGCGCATCATGGCTAAACTGGACCTGATCAGGATGGCGGCCATCAGAATAGTGGCCATCACTGCGAAAAGTGGCTACTTCGACCGAGTAATTGTCGCGATTGCCCGCAGCATCATCGCGACGGACAGGGACAAGGACCACCCCGAATTGAGCGCCAACAGCATAAGTCTGAGGAAACAGGCGCATGACTTCCTGCGGCAGCGCCGAGGTGGCCACATCATAGTCAGATGGCTCGCGGCCCAGCACCAGATCGCGCACGCATCCACCGGCTAAATAGGCTGAGTATCCCGCCTGGCGTAGTTCGCGGACGATGCGCGTGGCTTCCTGCGCTCTATCGGAAGAGAGATCCATGCCCACGCTAAAAATTTTACTAGAACCCCCGGTTTCTAAAATGTTTGCGCAGGGATAAGCGATTGTACTTGCCGGCTAACGCGGCTTATTCACGGCTGCGCGAAACCGGGCCGCCCACGTACATGTCCACGACCCTCAATTTTGCATCAAGGATGACATAGGCTGCCAAAGGAGGCGGCTGACGATCGGAAGAAATGCGGGCAAAGCGCAAATCAACGAACTGCACCTTGTAGCCCGTTCCATCCGGCAACCGGTCGGCCTCCACGAGCGGATACGCGGCCCAATCCAGGTAGACCCGCCCCAGCCGGGACTCCTTGGCTGCCAGGGTCGCCGGGGTCTCTTCCGGTTTGGGACGTCTTACGGCGGTCCCTTCCGGGTCAATCTGGCCCGTGCGCGGATTCGCCAGCACGGATTCAAGAAAATCCCGGGTCTCCACCACGCCATTCCAAACAAATGGATTCCAGTAGGTCGCATAGGCGGAGGCGCGGCGCGGGTCCTGATCGGCATAAGTAACCGACTGAAGCAGATTCACGGCGCGACGATGCTCGAAGTCGCGTACCACGATTAAAGCAGCAAAAAAGACAAGAGCGAAGATGGCCGCTCCACGTCCCCGCGAAGACTTGTGCGCTCCAATCTCCTCCGATATCAGCCCAAGGAGGGCGGGAGTTATTAACGCCAGCAATAGGACAGCCAGGAGGATGGGGTCGACAACGAAAACAATGTCCCACGAGTACCACCTGGGATTAAAAGGCGCAAAGGGACGGACTCCGTAACTGTTGGTGAAGTCGAGAAAAACGTGAAGGAGCGTGGCCAGCAGAGCGTAAAGATAAAGCAAGGGCCAATTCGGAGCCAGCTTGAGTTTTCGTCCACGCGAGAGCAGAAGGCGGTAGATGCCATAGACCAGCGCGAGAGAACCGGCAGCCACAAACGGCGCGCCCAGCAGAGTGTGAGTGATTCCGCGATGATGCTGCAAATAGGACACTGATCCGCCAAACAACGTGACAATATCCACGTCGGGGGCCTCGGAAGCCACGACCAGTGTCAGGGTAGCCAGCCCCGTCTTGCGATTCAAACCGGCACGGCCCAGGCAAGCTCCGGTAAGAAGGTGGGTAACAGGTTCCAATTTTTGCGCCTCTTAAGGAAATGAGCATTTTACCTGTGTTGCCCTCGCTTGGCTGCAAACTTGGTGCACGCGTGTGGGAAAAAACTGAGCATCGCGGAGTTTTGCCCGAGAAGCGAAGCTTCGGCTACTTGAGTGAGCTGACTCTCAACCTGGTACTATCCAGCAATTGAGGCGGCAGTTGGGAATAACCCAGCTGTTTGGCAATTTTCTGGCCACTGGAGAAGATCCAGTTCAACAAAGTGACAAGGGAAGCGCGGCGTCGAGCGTCAGTGGAAGTAGTGCGCAGATACAACCAGCTAAAGCTAGTGATGGGAAAAGAATCTGCTCCAGGGGCATAGGTCAAGGACACCGCAAACTTATTCCATCCTGGGGCTTCGATGGCCCGACAGGCCGCAACGATTGTCTGTTCTGAGGCCTTGACAAAGTTTCCCGACGCATTTTGCACCCGTCCGGCAGAAAGCCCTGCCGCCAGTGCGTACTGCAGTTCTACATATCCAATGGCCCCGGATTCGCCTGCGACCTTGTCCACCATATCCGAACTGCGTTCTGCAGGTTCTCCCACAGGCCACTTAGGGGAGGCAGAGCGACCTATGCCGGCGTGGAAATCAGCGCTGGTTTTGGAGAGGAAATCAGTGAGCACGTAGTTGGTTCCTTTGCCTCCGGGCCGATAGACGACTTTGATGGGCAGGGCCGGCAGGGACACGCCAGGATTGAGCCGCGCGATCTGTGGGGAGTTCCAGTTTTTCACGTGGCCAAGAAAGATCTGGGCCAATAATTCGCCTGAGAACTTGAGTTCCGGATTTCCGGGCAGATTGTAGACAGGGACAATCGCGATGATCACTGCCGGCAATTCCAGGAGGTGCCCTTCCTCCCGCTCTTTTTCAGTCAGCAGGACTTCACCGGCACTAAAGTCGGTCTTACCTAACTCTTCTTTGCTTCCGGTTATCAGTTTTATACCCTCGCTGGTTCCGAGCGGCTGGTATTGCATCTGGACTGTGTGGCTGACTTTGTTGAATTCCTGGGCCCACTTGTTATAGAGCGGCAAGGGAACCGTTGAACCGGCTCCAACCAGTAACACGGAGTCTTGACCCAGAGTGCTCAGGGTAAGCGTCGCCATAAGAAGCGTGGCAAGCAGCCCAAAAAATACACGGCGTAGTTGATTTGGGCGTAGTGCAAACACGGGTGCCCTCAACGCCTGAAACATCTTTACCATATCCATGCGAAGTACCTCTCTTATTCTGAATTGCTTTGGGACCCTGGTCTTATGCCTCGGTTGCGAGCGGTTGCGCTGAGGCATTCTCTATTTGGATTGAGTATAGAGCAGTATTTAATGGCCGAAAGCATTTACGGTCGTAACCAGTCATATTCCAGGCTGCTACAAACGAACGCGAGCTAGTCCCAGCCGGCGCCGAGTCTTCCCCTGAGCTTCAGTCCCCGTAGCCGCAATCGGCTGATATCCTTATGGGTTGGAAGGTTGGCATGAATTTTGTATTGACTGACGTTGAGGCGCGCGTGCTTGGCTCGCTGGTAGAAAAGGACATCACCACTCCGGATTACTATCCGCTTTCTCTCAATGCGCTTATCAATGCCTGCAATCAGAAGAACAATCGCGAGCCGGTCTTGAATCTGGAGGAGGAACCAGTCCGGAAGGCGTTGCGCACGCTCAATGAGAAAGGGCTGGCCGGGGCAGCCGGGGGCGCGGATAGCCGGGTCACCAAGTACGAACACCGGCTTCAGGAGGCCTTCAACTTTACCCGCCCGGAGATAGCGGTCCTGTGTGTGCTGTTGCTGCGTGGGCCGCAGACGCCCGGCGAACTGCGCGGACGCACCGAGCGTATGTACCGCTTTGAGGAGCTGTCAGATGTCCTCTCCGGCCTGCAGCATTTGATGCAGCGCGAGCCGCCGATGGTGAAAATGCTGCCGCGCCAGCCAGGCACAAAAGAATCCCGCTTTGCGCCCCTGTTCTGTGGTGATGTGGAAGGCTCCACTTCGCTGCCCGAGACTTCTACGACGGCTGCTCCCAGCGGTGAAAGCGAACGCATCGAGCGCCTGGAAGCGGAAGTAGCGGCGCTAAGAAGAGAGCAGGCCGACCTAAAGGAGCAACTGGAGCGTTTTCGAAAACAGTTCGAGTGAGTGAGACATGGGGGGGTATAGGGGACAGGTTACAGGGAACAGCGCTGTCACCGATTTTGACCGGATTTGAATAAGCTGCGATAGGCGGGGATTGCCAAAGTGTCAAAATTGAAAAGCAACAGCAAAGACAGTGCTATTCATTAACTCTTCTCGCTTTTCTGTGAAATCTCGCCGGTGGCAGGATTCGCAGGGAGTTGCACCCTGATGGAACCGTGGTCATCCAACTGCTTGATGGTCTGCTCTGCTTGTTCGTATGAATAGCCTCTACTCTTGAGCCATCCACGCAATTGCACTCCGTCCAGTTCATCCATCGGCTTCTCGGAAACCATCACGCCCTCATAGACCTTGTAGTACTTCACTATCGTATAGATGCTCATGATTGCTCTTTGCTATTTTCTTGGGGCATTAGGAGGTTAAACGTCCTCGGCTCAATCGTCACCTCCACCGGCAGCGTTCCCAGCAGTTCGCCATCAACCTCTGCATGGATGCTGGTGGGGTCCTGTGACGCGAGCGGAGTACAGCGGAACCATGTGGAATGGGCAAGTTCCACTTGCGGCACAGTCCAGTTTCTTCCGCTCATCACGCTGCCAAGGTAATTCAAAAAGTGGCGGACTTTATTGGTGTGGAAAAGCATCAGCCGGTAGTCGTTGCGCGCGAGTTCCGCGCCCAGCCGCGCACGCTTCAACAACCCGGGAAATCGACTGGCCCGGACAGCCATCACCATTGCCACTTGTCCGCTGCGCCAATTTCCCTGCTCATCTTTCCACTCTACCTTGAACATGGGAAAGCGGCGGCGAAGGGCCATCCGGAACATCTCCAGGAAATAGGCGTAAACACCGTAGCGTTCTTTGGCTTCCACGGCGGTCCGGTACATGAGTTCGGCGTCTGACCCGACCCCGGCAACAATAACGAAATAGCGCTTCTGAAGCCCTGACCTGTCCTGATAACTCATCAGGCCGGGCTGCAATGCGCGCGGTTTGTAGCGGAGCAACGCCTGGGCGGCGGCCTCGGCATCTATGGGCAAGCACAGATCAGTTGCCAGCACATTGCCGCTCCCGAAAGGAAGCACTCCCAGCACAGCTTCAGCGCTGGAGAGCATGAGGCCATTCAGGATTTCATTGGCCGTGCCGTCTCCGCCACATGCAATCACCGTATCAAAGCCTGCGGCCACAGCTTCCTGAGCCTGAGTCACGGCGCTACCGGTATGGGTGGTGGCGCAGCTTTCCGCAGCCACCCCAGCGGCACGAAAAATGGCAAGCGCCCTGGAGACCTGATCGACGCGATGCTCTCGCCTGCGGCCGGATGACGGGTTATAGATTAGGAGCGCCCTCTTCATGATATTGCTAATCGCTGCGGCCTTATTGCTTGATCGTGCTGCCCCTGAAGTAGTCGGGACTCAGCATTTAGTATTTAGCAAAACCGGAATCAAATGTTTGCCTAGCCGTTGATTGACGCTTTGCAGCACGGATCAGCGGAACGGCTCAATATAATCTACACATGCCCACACGTCCTAAGGATAAAGATATCGAGCGCCAGGTGGAGGCCCTGCGGGAGAAGATTCGCCATCATGAACACCTCTATTACGTCCTGGACGCCCCGGAGATCAGCGATGCCGACTTCGACCGTTTGATGCGGGAGCTCAAGACATTGGAAGCTGCGCATCCGGGGCTGGTGACGCCCGATTCTCCCACGCAGCGCGTTGGCGGGAAACCGCGTGAAGGCTTTGTTAAGGTGCCGCATTCCCGCCCCATGCTCTCCCTGGACAACGCCCTCAATGAAGAAGAGCTGCGAAACTGGGAGCGCCGTGTGCGCGAACTGGCGGGCACTGACAAGATCGAATACGTGTGCGAGTTCAAGATGGACGGCATGTCGCTGGCGCTGTGGTATCGCCACGGCAGTCTGGAACGGGGCATCACTCGCGGAGATGGCTCCGTAGGAGAAGATGTGACCTCCAACGTGCGCACCATGCGCTCGGTCAAGCTGTCCATCGATCCGGCCACGCTTAAGCGTGCAGGCATCCCTGCTGATTTTGAGGTCCGGGGGGAGGTCATCATGCCTCTCAAAGATTTTGAGCGAATGAACGACGAACGGGAACGCCAGAACCTGTCAAAGTTTGCTAACCCCAGGAACGCGGCTGCGGGAACAATTCGCATTCTGGAGCCAAACATAGTTGCCGATCGGCGGCTGGACTTCTACGCGTACTTCCTGCTCGTGGATGGCCAGTACTTTCCGGAAAAGCACGCAAAAGCGCTGGAGGCGCTCACCCGTGTGGGTTTCAAGGTAAACCCGCAGCATGCTGTCGCCCACAACGTGGATGAGCTTCTAGCCTTCATCGACAAGGGCGAGCAAATGCGGGAAAAGCTTCCCTATGAGATTGACGGAATTGTCATCAAGGTAAACTCCACCCGGCTGCAGCAAAGGCTGGGCTTCACCGGCAAAGCGCCGCGATGGGCCATTGCCTACAAGTACGCCGCGCGCAGCGGAACCACGCAGGTGGAGGGCATTCTGGTGCAGGTGGGGCGCACTGGGAAACTTACGCCGGTAGCGGCGCTCAAGCCTGTATCGATTGGCGGAACTACAGTCACGCGGGCGACTCTTCACAATCAGGACGAGATTGAGCGGCTGGGAGTGAAGATTGGCGATTGGGTAATGGTGGAGCGCGGTGGCGACGTGATTCCCAAGGTCGTCAAGGTCCTGGAGGACAAGGAGCACCCCAGGGGCGACAAAGTCTTTCACATGCCGGAGCGCTGTCCGGTATGCGACAGCCACATTGTCCGCGCAGAGGGCGAGGCCGATCACCGTTGCGTAAATGCCAACTGTCCGGCCAAGCTGCGGGAGAGCATTCTGCATTTTGCCTCGCGCTCCGTGATGAACATTGAGGGCATGGGCGAATCTCTGGTCAACCAGTTGGCCGATCGCGAACTGGTAAAGGACATCGGCGATATTTACGAGCTGACAAAGGAAAAGCTGCTGACCCTGGAGCGTATCGGCGATAAATCGGCCGAGAACCTGCTGGCTGAGATTGAACAATCGCGCAAGCTGCCGCTGGAGCGGGTAATCTTTGGGCTGGGAATACGCTTTGTGGGAGAACGAACGGCAGAATTCCTGGCCGAGCATTTCGGCTCCATGGATGCGCTGATGGTCGCCTCGGCTGACGAACTGAAGGAGGTCAACGAAGTTGGCCCACGGGTGGCGGAGAGCATCCGCGAGTTCTTTGTCGAGCCCAGGAACCAGGCACTGATAAAACACCTGCGCAAATACTTGAATTTCACAGGCAAAAAGAAAGAACGCGGGACCGCTCTGGCCGGGAAAACATTTGTACTCACCGGCACGCTGCCCAATTACTCCCGCGATCAAGCCAAACAGATGATTGAGGATGCGGGCGGCAAGGTCTCCGGCTCAGTCAGCAAGAAGACGGACTACGTTGTGGCGGGTGAGGATGCGGGATCAAAGCTGGACAAGGCGCGCAACCTGGGAGTGAAGGTTATCGGTGAGACAGAGATGCTCGACCTGGCCGGTAAAAAACTCACCACTGATCAACGGTGATGTAGGCTGAATTCTCTAATTTTGATCTGCGTGTATCAGTTCGATCAGTGGCCCTGCGTATCAGCAGTAAGGGTTTCAAATTTTTCCTTGATCCGCTGGTAGGTGGTCTCCAGCGCTTCAGGAACCACTCGGGTCTCGCCAATCACGCTGGTGAAGTTGGCGTCGGCAATCCAGCGAGGCAGGACATGCATGTGAATATGCCCGGCCACTCCTGCGCCCGCAGCCTTACCCAGGTTCATTCCCAGGTTCAGCCCGTCCGGATTGTAGACATCGCGCAAAATGCCTTCCAGTCTCTGCGTTAAAACCATCATTTCCTGAGCAGCGGGAGCGGAGAGTCTCTGCAGCTGATCGATGTGGTCGTACGGTACCACCAGCACATGCCCCACGGTGTAGGGAAACGCATTGAGAACGACAAAACAATACCGGCCACGATGGACGATCAGCGCCTTGGCGTCATCTTTCATCTGCAGTTGCGCACAAAAAACGCATTCCGCGGCGGCTTTGCCGGCCTGGGTAATATAGGCATATCGCCACGGGGTGAAGAGGTGGTCCATAGTGCCAGAAAAGACTACCAGATTCGCAGGCGCTCACGCCGGGTGTGGCCTTGCAGGTGTGCCGACCGCAAGCAGATAGATTGGTGGTAAGGAGAAATGGATTTGTAAAGAATTGATGAATTTTTTGTCTATTAAAACCGGTAGAATCATCCAGGAAAAGCTGTTGCCTGCTGTCCGCGCGTACATGGCCAAAATCCTGTTCTGTTTTTGAGAATTTGCCCGCCTTTGGGTTTGACACCCCGGTGAGCCGTTGCTATAGTCGAAGGAGTCTTATGAGCGCTCGAAGGGGCGTTTTTTAAGATCCGGCCGCTGGTTTTCCAGCTTCTGCGAAGAGCAGGGGCCAACCACACCAGTAAGACTCGGAACCACGAGTTTCGCCTTCCAATACGCTCTTTACTCCAGTGGATTGAGTTGAGATTGTATTGCAGGCTCCATTGAGCAGATGCGCGACGATAACACAGCCCGCACCCTTGAAACTACGCCGCAAGCCGAACAGGGCTCCACTGAGTTCCGTGCCAACACAATCTCTATGCCAGGGAATCATCCTCAAATTCAATCCTCGGAGCAACCTAACGTGGGTCTTGCTCAAAAAGAAGATAATCACATGGACGATTTTGCAGCCGCACTTGAGTCGTACACCCTAGAAACCGAACCGGCGCCCAGCGAAGATAACGTCTTCAAAGGCAGCGTCGTGAAGATTACGCTCACCCATGTCGTGGTGGACATTGGCTTTAAATCCGAAGGCCTGGTGCCGATTACCGAGGTAACCAACGCCGATGGCCAGGTGAAATTCCAGCCTGGCGACGAGATTGAAGTCATGGTCCAGCGCGGCGAAAACGAGGAAGGCGCAGTCCTTCTCTCGCACGAGCGCGCTCAGCGCGTGCGCGTGTGGGAGCAGATTGACAAGGCCTATCACTCGAAAGAGCCGATCAAAGGCAAGGTCGTCGAGCGCGTAAAGGGCGGTGTCTCTGTAGACATCGGAGTAAAGGCCTTTATGCCCGGCTCTCAGGTGGACGTTCATCCGGTGCGCAATCTGGAGGCCTTGAGGGGCCAGGAGATTGATGTAAGGGTAATCAAACTCAATAAGAAGCGGGGCAATATTGTGGTCTCGCGCAAGGTGATCCTGGAGGAGGAAACTGCTTCCAAGCGGGAAAAGACCCTGGAGCACCTTGAGGAAGGGGCGATCCTTACCGGCACGGTCAAAAATTTGACCGATTACGGCGCATTCGTTGACCTGGGCGGGATTGATGGTCTGTTGCACATTACGGACATGTCCTGGGGCCGTTTGACGCACCCACGTGATCTGGTGCATGTCGCTGACCAGATCCAGGTTAAGGTCCTCAAGTTCGACCGGGATAAATTACGCGTTTCTCTGGGCTTCAAGCAGCTCACACCTGACCCCTGGCTGGACGCGGCTGAGCGCTATCCGATTGGCGCACGGGTAAAAGGCCGCATATTGAGCGTTACCGACTACGGCGCATTCGTGGAACTGGAACAGGGAATTGAAGGCCTGGTGCACGTGAGTGAGATGTCGTGGTCCAAACGGATGAAACATCCTTCCAAGCTGGTGAACGTGGGAGATGGCATTGATTGCGTTGTGCTCAATGTAAATCCGCAGGAGCGCCGCATATCGCTGGGATTGAAGCAGCTTGAGTCCAATCCCTGGGAGCGCTTGCACGAAAAATATCCTATCGGCTCAACTGTAGAGGGCCGGGTGCGTAACCTGACCGACTTTGGCGCATTTATTGAGATCGAAGACGGAATCGACGGCCTGGTCCATGTGAGCAATCTGAGCTGGACCAAGCGGGTCAAACATCCCTCAGAGGTCTTGAAGAAGGGCGAGAAAGTAAAGGCCGCAGTGCTGGGCATCGAACCGGAACAGCGCCGGTTGTCGTTGGGCGTAAAACAGCTCCAGCCGGATGCCTGGGAGACCTTCTTCACCACCCATCGCATTGGCGACGTGGTGCGCGGAAAGGTCCTGCGCATGGCCCAGTTTGGAGCATTCGTGGAGATTGCCGAAGGTGTTGAAGGGTTGTGCCACAACTCTGAAGCCACCGATGCGGAAGGCGATCCCATCAAGCTGGAAGCCGGGCAGGAGCACGACTTCAAGATCATCAAGATGAACGCCGAGGAAAAGAAAGTCGGGCTCAGTTTGCGGGCCGTTGGCAAAGAAGCCAGCCGGGCGGATGTGGAGGCTTACAAACATCCTGCATCCAGCGCGACTGCAACCCTGGGCGATATCGTCAACTGGAAGCGCGCAGGGAACGATCAGGATTAACGCCTTAAATTGGGTAATTGCGTGATTTGGTAACCGGGAAATTGAACTGCTACAGCATTTCAATTACCCAATTACCAGATTTTTCAATTACCCAATTTTATTTACTTGATCCTCAGTGTGATATTCACCTGCTTGCGGTTATCGAAGGCGCTGAGAGTTTTGGTGTCACTGCGTGAGCCGTTGTAGTCGGCATAGACTTCATAATCCACATTGGGAGAGAGCGCGGGAAAGCGGTAGCCTCCATCAGGATCGCTGATGTAGGTCTTTACCGCCAGCGACTTTGTGTTCTTGAGATAGACAATGGCCTTCGCCACAGGCTGGTCTTGCCGGCCAAACACGTGTCCCGTCAAGGTGCGTGTGTGGTCTTGCGGTTCTTTAGGTTTGCCAAATTGGGCTGCCGCCAGAACCGAGAGAGAAATCGTCGCAAGCGCTAAAGCAGCAGCGACATGAAGCAAGAGTTTTTTCATTGGGCACCTCGCCCTGCTCTGGTTCCACCCTGGTATCTCTAACCCGGACATCAGGCGAAGGTTTCTATTCCGCCAGGTGCAATCCCACGTCCTGCCGTTCCTCGGCCTGAATGTGGATTGTCTTTTCAGCTTTGAGTTTCTTCTTCTGCTTTTTTTGTGGTTCCCCGTTTTCAAGGGGAAAAATCTCCACCTGGCCTGTAATCAGGTAATCAGACGGCCCCGGAGGAACGCGCTGGGCAAACTCGCCGCGGTGGTCGGAAAAAAGCTCCCAGTTGGGGTGCTTTTGTCCAACCGGATGAATTTCAATCTTGACGCCGTATACGGGCCGGTCGTCGGGGCCATAGGCGGTACCGAAAATCAATCCAAAATGTTTTCTTAGATCTTTGTCCTTATCCTTTTCGGCAAATGATGAGTGCAAAGAAAACAGGACCAGCAGGCACAGGACAGCTGGGATTCTCGTCCGCCGGCGGTCAGTATTCACTTTCTTCTTCTTCCTCCTCTTTTGCGTCGTCGTCCTCATCTTCATCGTAGTCTTCCACCGGATTCAGTTCCAGCGGGTGAATGGTGACCACCTCGAAATCCGTCCCGCACTCGGGGCAGGCGACGATCTCGCCTTCTTCGAGTTCCTCCTCATCCAAGTCCAGATCGGTTTCGCATTCAGGGCAATGCGGCATGTGTTTCCCTCCTCGAACAGAGCGCCCCCAGTGGCAAACGCCCTGTAACTATATTTAGAATCTCTGCGTACAACCGTCAAGCTCCCCCGTGAGGATTCAAATTTTGAGCCTGGTCCCGTTGATGAAAAAATCCCTGCCAGCCGTGATTGCGACTCTGATGTTGTTGCCGCACACGGCGGTTGCCCAAAAACAAGCTTCCAAACCACCGCATCGTGCCGCAGCCCCATCAGCCGAAGAGAAGAATATCGCACATAAAAGGCTGGAGCGCGACCCCGTAATTGCGCAAGTGACTAAGGACATTTCCGCCGTCCGCATCCAGCAGACGATCGAGAAACTGGTCAGCTTCCATACCCGTTCTACGCTCTCCGTGAACAATCCGGATGCCGCAACATCGGATAAGGGCATTGTGGCCGCGCGCGCGTGGATCAAGTCTGAAATGGAGCGATACTCCGCGGACTGCGGCGGATGCCTGGAGGTCAAGACCGATACTTTTATCGAACAACCCAGGGGGCCACGGGACCGGGTTACTCAGCCCACCGAAATTCAGAATGTTTATGCGATTCTGCGCGGCACGGATCCGCAGCAGCAGAAACGCATTTACCTGGTGACCGGCCATTACGATTCCCGCAACAGCGATCCTATTAATGGAACGAACCAGGCGCCTGGCGCAAATGACGACGGCAGCGGGACCGCAGTTTCTTTGGAATGTGCCCGGGTCCTGAGTAAACACAAGTTTCCTGCAACCCTGATCTTTCTCACCGTTGCCGGAGAAGAGCAGGGTTTGCGGGGCAGCACGCATTTTGCCAAGATGGCCAAAGCCGAAGGCTGGCAGCTTGAGGGCGTTCTGAATAACGACATTGTGGGCGGCAACCACACTCCCGGGGATACCCAGCAGAACAGCAACTGGGTCAGGGTCTTCTCGGAAGGAATTCCTGCAGTTACTAATGAGGCCGACCTGCGCCGCATTCGCGCCATGGGCTCAGAGAACGATTCGACGTCACGGGAGCTGGCCCGCTACATTCATGAGGTAGCGCAGACCTACAATTTCGGCCCGTTCGTCCCCAAACTCATCTTCCGCCGCGACCGGTTCCAGCGCGGCGGAGATCATAGCGCGTTCAACGAGCAGGGGTTTGCCGCAGTCCGCTTTACCGAGTATCGTGAAGACTATAATCACCAGCACCAGAACGTAAGGACGGAAAACGGCATTGAGTATGGCGACCTGCCGAAGTTTGTGGATTTCAGTTATGTTGCCAATGTGGCCCGGCTGAATGCCGCGACCCTGGCCGCTCTGGCTTCGTCGCCTGCGCTTCCTGCCAAGGTAACGATTTCGACGAGACAGCAGGAAAATGATTCTAAAATTGAATGGGTGCCTGCGGAGGGAGCCGTGGCTTACGAAGTGCTGTGGCGCAGAACCACCGATCCTGAGTTCCCCGGAGAGAACGTGACCCGCACAACAGAATCAAAAATAGATTTGAATCAATCGCGGGACAACGTGGTATTTGCCGTGAGGTCCGTGGATGCAAAAGGTCATCGCAGCCTGCCGGTAACACCACAACCAAGCGTCATCAGCACGCCGGACGCTCCTCCGGAGACGAGACCGAACGAGAAGCCAAACGAGAAGTAAGATGCGTAGAACTGGCAACCTTCAATTCGGATTTCCCAGGTTTCATGGGGCTTTGCGGTACATCGTTGTTGTGAGCGCCGGAATTTATATTGCCATAGTTCTGCTGTCAGCGTTCACCCGGCAGGCTGGCGACCAAATCCTGGCACTAGGAGGTCTTTTCCCACCAGCAGTTGGGCATGGGTGGATATGGCAGCTTGTCAGTTACGGTTTCGTGGATCGGGATCCTTGGCATTTTCTGATGACCATGCTCGCTGTATATTTCCTGGGCTCTGCCGTGCAGGAGCGCATTGGTTCAAGGGCGTTGCTTGAACTGTATTTGAGTTCTCTCGTCGGCGCCGGCATATTAGGATCCGTCTTTACACTGACAGGCGCGATACGCCCGGATATAGTTTTTGGGGCCGGCGCTGCCGCTAATGCAATCTTGATGGTCTTTTACCTGCTCTTTCGCGAAGCGCCTATTATGCTTTTCCCCATCCCCATCCCTATCCCCGTCAAGTACATCGTCATCTTCACGGCGGCGGTTGAGGGCGCGTATTTCCTCCTTTCGCGGTTTGCACTCTATTACCTTGTTTTGTTGCTCGGTCTGGTTACAGGATATCTGTGGTACCGGTTCCTATGGCGACGCGCCAGCCTGTCTGCCGTGGTGCAAGACCGGGTTTACGGGATGAGGAACTCTTATCATCGCTGGAAGCGCCGCCGCGCTGCCCGCAAATTTCAAGTCTACATGCGCAAGCACCAGCACGATCCCAAGCAATACTTTGACGAATATGGCAACTTCAAGCCGCCCGATGATGGCGACAAGAAAGATGGTGGTAAGGGTGGATGGGTGAACTGAAGCGTATTGTCAAAATCGCCGGAATTGAAAAGCTCTGGCTGACTGCTTAGAGTTCAACGCTTTGTTCTCTCGGGAATTGGCCGCGAGCGCGGTGCTTTTCGTTGCTCTGAAGCAGGCAACTGCGGCCCGTCGGCGCCGCCAATTACATGCAGGCGCATGAAGTTCGTCGAGCCGCTGCTGCTGCGGGTTCCCGCAACGATCGCCATAACGTCGCCCTCCTGCACGGCGTTTCTCTCCCGCAGCAGGCCTTCGGCTTTGGCCACCATGTCCTCTTCCTGCCGATCAATCTCACACAAGACCGGACGCACTCCCCACATCAGATTGAGCCGGGCGCATACCGGCCGGCTCGGCGTAAGAGCGTAGATCCAGCACTCTGGGCGGTACTTAGAAATAAGCCGGGCAGTGGTGCCGGTTTCCGTGTATACCGCGATCGCGCGCATGTCCAGGTCCTGGGCAGCGTGGGCCACGGATTCGCAGATGGTCTCCGAGATCGATAATGTCCGTCTGTGGCGGCGGCGCAGGAGGGTGTCCTCATGGTGCGATTCGGCTTCCTGAATGATCCTGCCCATGATAAGGACCGCCTCGCGCGGATACTTGCCGTTGGCGGTCTCGGCCGAAAGCATGACGGCGTCCGTGCCATCAAAGACGGCATTGGCCACGTCACTGGCCTCGGCCCGGGTAGGCCGCGGATTCTCCACCATGGATTCCAGCATCTGGGTGGCGGTGATGACGGGTTTGCGCCATTCAGCCGCGCGCCGGATGATGTGCTTTTGAATGGTCGGCACTTTTTCTGGCGGGACTTCCACGCCCAGATCGCCTCGGGCCACCATCACCCCGTCGGCCTCGTCCAGGATCTCCTCCAAGCGCTCAATGGCCTGGGGTTTCTCCAGCTTGGCGATCACCCAGGCATCCGATTTGTGTTTGGCGATCAGGCGCTTGGCCATGCGGACGTCTTCGGCAGTCCGAACAAATGAGGCCGCAATCATGTCCACGCCGTGTTTCACACCGAATTCCACATCCTTCTCATCCTTTTCGGTAAGTGCAGGCACGTGCACCACCGTTCCAGGCAGATTGATTCCTTTGTGCTCGCCCAACTGGCCACCATTGACTACTTCGCATTCCACATCGTCTCCATGGAGCGCCCGAACATGAAGCTCAATGAGCCCATCCGCCAGCAAAATGCGCGCGCCCGGCTCTACCTCGCGCGCCAGGGTCTTGAAGGTAGTGGAAAGCAGGCTCGCAGTGCCCGCGATATCCCGGGGCGTGATAGTAACGTGAGAACCCGACTTCAGGGACACCGGAGTGCGATACTTAAGCCGCCCAGTGCGGATCTTGGGGCCCTGCAAATCCTGGAGAATACAAATCGTGCGCCCCTCGCGCTGCGCAACTTTGCGGACGCGTTCAATCATCCGGGCATGCTCTTCATGTGTGCTGTGGGAAAAATTAAGGCGGGCAACATCCATCCCCAGGCGCAGGAGGTCACGCAGAATGACTTCAGAATTGCTGGCCGGTCCCAGCGTGCAAACAATTTTGGCCTTGCGCTGCGTGGTTATAGCGCTGGATTCAAACGGGTTGGACCCACTGCTCACTTTTATCCCCTTTTCTCTACCGGTTCGGGCTCCGCAACTTTTGGATAAACCTGAGCATTGAACTCGGCGCCCAGCAGGACAATGACGGAAAGAATATAGAGCCACACCAGCAGCGCTATAGCAGCGCTGAGAGATCCGTAAACAACGGTGTAATTGGCATAGTTGGTCACATACCAGCCGAAGAACATGGTGGCTGGAAACCACAGGAATGTAGCCATCACGGCTCCCGGAAGCACCCGCCGCCAGGATTGGGTCTTGGGCATTGCATGGTGGTAGATGAGTCCAATGAAGGCAATGCTGGTGAGAATAGCTATGGCCCAGCGGATCAGCAGGAACAGCAGCCACACTGCAGGGCGGAAGATGTGGAGCACCGCCTGATGCAGCCATACCTCGATCTGATCGCCAAAAACTACCACTACGGTGGCAAAGCTCATGGGAACCAAAGCGAGAAAGACCAGGTAGAGAGCCACTGCCCGCTCCTTCCAGAATCCCCAGGTGTTCTGCATGCAATAAGCGCGGCGAAAGCCTTCCATCCAGGAAACCATCACGCCTGTTGCCGCCAAAACAGTCACAATGGAGGCCGAAATGATGAGGCGAGTGGGATGATGCTTGCTGGACTGAAAGAAACTCAGCGCCATGGACCTGGTCCCCGGCGGAAGCGCCCAGCCTACGGCGGCTGCGATGTTTCGCAGCAAGCCTTCGGTTTCGTTCGAGGCCTCCAGCGCGGATGCGATCACCAAAAAAGCCGGGAAAAGCGTCAGGATGGAAGAATATGCCGCGCCTTTGGCCAGCAAAAACTGCCCGTGCTGGAATGCCCGCCAAAACGACAGGCGCAATCGGGTGAAATGCATGAAAGGACTAGGTTAAAAGAGCAGTTTGTAAATGGCAATCGATGATCAGCAAAAGCCGGGTTCACCCTAGTTACGGGATGAATACCGGCAAGCATGCCCAAATTTGAAATCGAAGGCAGAAAATCCAATATGATATTGGCCGCGAGGCGATCAACCATGCCACAAGAGAAGTCCCCTATCGCACCTACCCTGATTGGCATTCCCCTCTACCCAAGCTTTGATTCCCTGGATGTAGCCGGGCCTCACCAGACTTTCTACATGCAGGAGCCATCGTTGAAGCCCCTGATCATCGGATCGAACACATGCGATCCGGTGGTCTCGTTTGAGGGAATGAAGATTGTGCCGGATTGTGACTTCGAGTCCTGTCCTCAACTCGATGTCCTGTTTGTGCCTGGCGGGGTCGGCCTCGACAAAGTCCTGCTTGAGGACAAGAGACACGGCTTTCCCTATCTGCATTTTCTTGAGCGCCAGGCGGCCAAGGCCAGGCTGGTAACCTCAGTGTGTACCGGGGCGATTTTCATGGCCGCCGCCGGCCTCCTGGATGGCTATAGGGCCACCACGCACTGGGACTACCTGTCTGTGCTCAAGTTGTTTCCCAAAGTCATTGTGGCGGAGGGATACCCGCGATTTGTGATTGACGCAAACCGGGTCACCGGCGGCGGCATTTCATCCGGCCTGGATGAGGCCATGGCCATTGTGTCTCTGCTGCTGGGGAACCACGCCGCCAAACGCGGCCAGTTGACCATGCAGTACGCTCCCCAGCCTCCCTTCAACGATGGCGATCCTTCTACCGCCGAGCCTTCGATTCTCTATCAAGTAAGCTCGAACTTCCGCCAGAGCGTAGAGGATCTGAGCAAGGTGGTGGAGAAAGTACAGGCCAGTTTCAGTCCGAAAGGCAGCCCCTCCATCCGCAAGTAGCACGTACATGACTGTGAGCATACGGAGGCTTTTCGGTAAGCGCACGTCACTTTAAAAGGCGCGGTATACTGCGGTACTATCGTTGAGGGCGTCACAGCTCGCTCTCTTCAAAAACCTCAATATTTGCTTCATTCGAACTACTGGAAAGGAAATCTGATCCATGCCAACAAAAGTGCTCTACCAGACCTCTGCGCGCGCCACGGGCGGCCGGGATGGCCAAGCTGAATCAACGGATGGGACCCTCAACGTGAAGCTGACCACTCCGAAAGAGTTGGGTGGCCCCGGCGGTGAAGGGAGCAACCCGGAGCAGCTCTTTGCCGCGGGTTATGCTGCCTGCTTTCTGAATGCCATGAAGTTCATCTACACCCGGGGCGGCGGCAAGTTCCCAGCCGATGCCAGCGTCACCGCGACGGTTGGAATTGGCCCAAATACGGAGGGCAGCTTCGGTCTGGAAATCGCCCTGGCCATATCCCTGCCCGGTTTTAATGAAGCGGATGCAAAGGCGCTCATGGAGAAAGGGCACCATGTATGTCCCTACTCGAATGCAACGCGCAACAACGTAAACGTGCAACTCAGCCTGGCGTAGGGCAACATGAAAGGTTTGAGAATCCTGCTCTGCCTTATTTGTCTGTCGCTTTGCGCGCAAGAGTCGAAGCAAGTGGATAAGGAAGCACAGGCGAAGGCTGCAAGCGATCTTCGCGCTCGAATTGAAGCGTCGCCCACCCTGCCCTTTCACGGCGTGCCTCTCGCCGTCCAAGCGCCCACTGTGGGATGGGAATCGGGATTCGTTTCCTGGGTGGCCGTTGACAGCCAGGGAACCATCTACGAAATACAACGTGGCGACAAAGCCGACCCAGTCCTGGTTCTGGACCACGCAGGGAAACTCCTGCGTTCGTGGGGCAAGGGGGAATACAAGATCCCGCACAGCATCCGCATCGATCCGGCAGGCAAAATATGGACCGTGGATGCCGCTTCTTCCACCATCATCAAGTATTCGCCAATGGGCAAAAAGCTCATGACCATCACCGTGGGTGAGCAGCCGGACACCGGCAACGCCTTCAACGGAACCACGGACATCGCCTTCGCGCCCAACGGACACCTCTTCATCGCCGATGGCTACGGCAACTCTCGCATTTTGGAATACACTCCCGACGGCAAGAGGGTGAAGGCGTGGGGAAAGCCTGGCACTGGTCCTGGCGAGTTTCACCTGCCACATGCAATCCAGATCGACGAGGAAGGAACACTCTATGTGGCCGACCGGGAGAATGGCCGGATTGAAAAGTTCGACCTTGATGGCAAGTTTCTCGGCGAGATTTCTCATATTGGACGTGTCTATTCGCTCAAGCTGGCCGGCAAGGCATTGTGGGCCGGCGTGCAGCCGCTCGACCAGCCCACCGGTTCGGCTGGCTGGTTGGTCGAATTTGATCGCAAAACCGGGAAGATGTTGGGGCACCTCGACGTCCCCGAGGCGCACGGATTACATTCCGTCGAGCAGATGCCATCCGGAGATCCGCTCACCACTCTGGACAAAGGGTTGCTCTGGTTCCGGCATTGACCGAAGCAAGAACCAAATCCACGCCCGTCGATTATCCCCACGGCGAGAGACACTTTGTCCGGCGGCGAACGAAGTTGCCAAGTCCTTTGATTCCAACACGCTGTCTCGTTTAAACGGCATGATTTTCGACTCGGTAAACGAGTGACCCCGTGTCCGCCCGTTTTGTGCGACTTTCCGGAGGTCGTGCAACATGCGTAACTCCGTAACAAACCGCATAAACATTGACGATTTCTGCTTGCCTTAGCCGTAACTTTTCGGGAGGATGGCAGTTGGCAATTGGCCAAGCATTTGGACCCGAGGGCCTCTTGGGACCTGGAAGCCCTGACCTCGACCCGTAATGGCGGTTATACCCGACTTTTGCGCCACTGCTTGCACAAACTTGCCCGCCCGTTTTTGTGCGACTTTCCGCAAATCGTGCAACATGCGTAACTCCGTAACAAGCCGCATAAACATTGGCGATTTCTGCTTGGCTTAACCGTAACTTTTCCAGGGAAAGCGGCACTTGGCAATTAGCAGTTAGCGTCCCAACGTGGCTTCGAGGGGAAACCGGCCGTCGTGATGTCTTCGGGTCGAAGCCTCCTTACTCCCCTAATATCGCCCATCCAGACTGTCTGCCGTCTTAAATTCCTGTGCATAGCAGTGTGGGAGCCGGGAGTAAGAGGCTTCGATTGGCCGCCGCGTTTTCCAGGTTGCCATTTTTTCCAGTTTTGTCGTTTTCTAATTATCAAGGAACGAGTGGCAATCTCGCTGACGAGCGCCGTTACAAATAGCCGTTAACTACTCGACACATTAAAAAGGTTCACGCGTCACGGCCTTGCAGGCAACATTATTTCGGAGCAGGGCTTGCCGTGCAACTTTAGGGCACGCAAAGTTGCGGGGAGTGCTCAACTGTGGTAAAGGGCTGGAGAAAACTGGGGGATTGCCAGAATAAGCTGAAAGATGCAAGCGCACGTCCACGATACAGTTGGATTTGGCCCAGATAACCAAAACAGCGATCTGCCGCCCAGCCAGATTCTACTGGTATTTCAGCTTCCTGTGGTATTACATTATTATAAATGTAATGGAGAGAATATGGAATCCGCTATCACCGTGAAAGGCCAGGCAACCATTCCGAAAGAGATTCGCGAGCATCTCGGGTTAAAGCCCGGTGACCGCCTGAAGTTTTTTTACCACCCCGATGGCAGCGTGGTTCTGCTGCCGAAAGTCTCTGCCCGAACCTTACGGGGCATGGTCCGATCCCGGCGCCGGCGGCCAGTGACCATCGATGAAATGACCAAGGCGGCCGCGCAAGGGGCGTCTGGCAGCGCCCCGCGTGCAAAACGCCAATAATCAATGATCGGCCTCGATACGTGCATTCTTATACGCTACCTAACCCAGGACGATCCGGTTCAGTCGCACAAAGCAACTGAAGTCATTGAACGCCGGTTGAGCCTGGCCAATCCCGGCTTTGTGAGCGTGGTGACGATGGTCGAGACCGTGTGGGTTCTGGACCGCGCCTACGGCTTGACAACCCAGGAGATCGCCACCGCGATCGAACGCATGCTTCAGGTCAAGGTCCTTCTGGTAGAGAACGAGCAGGAAGTTTTCGCGGCCATGGTGGCGCTCAAGCAGGGACGTGGAGCATTTGCAGATGCTCTGATCGCTGAACTGGGCGCTAGAGCCGGCTGCACCCACACCCTGACGTTTGACAAAAAAGCCCTTCGGCTCCCGCATTTCAGACTTCCGTGATCTGGGATGCAGTATCCTGGACCTTGTATGGCGAAGTTCGGTGGGAATCTCAATGACCTCTCACCGATGGGACCGTTGTGCCTTTTCTGCGGCGAGGATAACGTCCGAAACCTTCACGGAATAGACCTGGGCCAGTGCCTCTAATGTTCGTAGAGTCGGGCTTTTTCGCGCCATCTCTATGGCAGAAATAGTGTTGGTCACGTAGTTGAGGCGGTCTGATACTTCGCGTATTGACCAGCCTTTTTGCATCCGCAATTCAGTGAACACAGCGCCGACAGCCTGGCTGAGGGTGCGTACTTCCCGCTTTTTCTCGGCGCCAACTTTTTTTGCCACTGCCTATCATTTCGGATTGACAGGCAAATCATTGACTCACTAAAGTAATACAATGGTTTTTGCAGCTTTTATCTTGGGTCGATTCGATGAGCCGCCGTTTCCGCCTGGTTACAAACCGGACCCATCAGCTCTCCTATGGTTCGTGTTGGGACTGGGAACCTTCATCTTTTTCTTTCTGCTTGCCGGCATTTTATTTAGTAGCGCTTTGTGAGGAAAAGAGGATGAAAAGAAATGAGTGTAAAGAGGATGCGCCTGACCAGACGAATTAGGCTGCTATTGTTTCTGTGAAAGGAAGCACCGCCAGACGCCAGCACCGTGGCTCCACGCGACGCTATGCGCCAGTCGCGACGAAGAACATTGCGGATAGGGCAGGCAACAGAGAAATTAACTTACCCACTTACCCTGTCTGCCTGATGCGGATACACTGAAAACAGAGAAGATGCCTGGACCAGCGCGCACTCTTCGTGTAGTCATTCCCGGCGGCACCGGACAAATTGGCCGGGTTCTCGCGACCCATTTCTGCGGGCAGGGCCACAACGTGACGGTACTATCGCGCCGCCCAGAACCCGCTCCCTGGCAAACAGTCTCCTGGGATGGCCGCGATCTAGGTGAGTGGGTAACAGAAATCGACGGCGCCGACGTTGTGATTAACCTTACTGGCCGTAGCGTGAACTGCCGCTATACGCAGGCCAACCGCCGGGAAATCATGGACTCCCGGATCCTTTCCACCCAGGCGATCGGCCGGGCTTTCGCGCAGGCTTCCCGTCCGCCGAAGCTCTGGATGAACATCAGCACAGCCACCATTTACCGGCACGCTTTGGACCGTGCCATGGACGAGGCCACTGGAGAGTTAGGCGGGAGCGAACCGGATGCGCCCTCAACCTGGCGATTCAGCATCGATGTAGCTAGACGGTGGGAACAGGCATTTTTTGATGCGCCAGTGCCAGGAACCCGGAAGATCGCTCTGCGCAGCGCCATGGTGATGGGGCCGGGGAGCGGTGGAATTTTCAGCGTGCTGTTGAATCTGGTCCGGGCGGGCCTCGGCGGGAAGGCGGCTTCCGGCAGGCAGTTCATCTCGTGGATCCATGAGACCGATTTCCTCCGCGCCATGGATTTTCTGATTGCGCACGAGGATCTGGATGGCTGCATCAACATTGCCGCGCCCGTGCCGCTGCCAAACAGCGACTTTATGCGCGTGCTGCGCCAGGCCTATGGAACCCGGATCGGCCTGCCCGCTTCAAAATGGATGCTGGAGATTGGCGCTTTCTTCCTGCGCACGGAGACGGAGTTGATTCTGAAGAGCCGTCGCGTGGTTCCGGGGCGGCTGCTCCAGGCTGGTTTTGAGTTTTCGTTTCCTGAATGGGAAGCTGCGGCCCGTGATCTGGTGAAGCATTGGCGACAGTAGAATACTACCATCAGGCTAGTACCTTTTCTCGCATTTGGAGAGACTTTGCAATCACGTCAGTCGCGCCGAGCTCCTTGTATATTTTTAGGGCCTTATCCTTGGCCTTGTTGAGAACGCTCACAGATATGGGCTTCACGACGGCGGCAATCGCTTCCGCAATTGCATCAGTAGTACGACTTGCCAGATTCCATTCTTCTCCTACGATCAGATCGACGTAATATCGAATGTCACGCAGTTCGTCTGGCTCTAGATTCTGACCGTGCAGATACTCCTTTACTTGACGGTCAATCAAGATGCAGGCAGCATACAAATCGCGGTCAATATCGGGATGAAAGACATCGTCTGCATGATTCTTGACAAACGTCTCTGGTCGCCCTCGCGCTTCATCCGGTTTTTGGAGTGCTATGGCTATAACCGCTTGCGCCAATGTGCCCATTCCCACAATTTTTTTGATCGGCTTTTTTAGGCGACGATATTCGCCTTTTTTCCTGTCGTAAAATAACCCGTATAGCCGTAGCCGATCTTCAATGTCTTCCTGAATTTGATCGGTGGCCATGAGAGAGAGCATGCTCACAGGAGTTTGAGAGTTTGTTGCTTTTATGATTTTGGAGCGGCTTTTCTCATCCGCCGGAACTACAACCCTCACCAAAACATTCCTGGTATCGCTATCCTTCTTGTGGCCGTTGTACCATTCAAATATTTCATGCGAAGTCTGTAGCCCATTGACGACCTCGGGATTTTTGATTTTTATCTTGTGCCCGTTAACGGGACACTCATCGGCAAGGATCGTGATGCCATTGTTGAGCCACCAAAAATCTTCTTGGGAGGCAGAACTCACCTCGTCCAGCGTGGCCCTTATTTGTTTATTGACGGGGTTTGACTTGCCGTTATAGTCGCGGACATTTGGCTCGAGAAAACGCGTCTGTAATCCGCCCTCAGAATTTGTCAGCAGTTTTTCCGCATAATCCTTTAACTTTATAAGGCACACAGTTGACCCATCTCCGGTCGAAAACGATTCCGAGACAGGTATAACTACGTCCGACTCCGGCACTGTTCTCGCTGTTTCCAATAAGCGTTTGGCGGTCCAGGGTGTAAAGGTCACTTCCGCAGAGGATAGTATGCCTTTCACAAAGTTAACAAGATTTTGCGCTCGCAAGCTCACTTTGTCTTTGGGCCCGGGCGCGGTGGCTGCTTTGCAGGCATAGTGGAATTTGACCGCAAGGGTATGAGGATTTCCCATCACCTCATCACTGTATTTCTCGCGAAAGTTTTTGATGGCATCGCGAGCTCTAGAGTTCAAATACTTGAGGCCATCAACGGGCTTGTCATAGCTCAACAAGTCTTTAGCAAACGACTCAAGTTTCTGAACTGCCGTTTCCCCAAATCCCTTTTCATATTTGGCTTGAATGAGATGTAGTTCAATTGGACCCGCAGGGACAATCGGAGGGGTTTCGAGAGTGATCAGGGTGGTGTTCATGAACAAATAAACGCTGTCAACCCCGCCATCGTCTTCGCCGCCGAGATCACCCGATTCAATCGAATCATTGGACAGATCAAAATCCTTAAGCACCTGCTCGACTACGTACCGCTCAAATGCTTTGGAATCCGACAAACCGGCTCCCCGGTCAGCCTTCCAGACGTTGAAATTGGCCTCAAACAGTTTGACTTCGTGTGTACTCATAATGGGGCAATCATACGCCTGCCCTTTAATGAGGCGAGAATATTTTAGCCCTGCCAAGTTTTTTGATTCCAACATATTGCTTTTTCAAAACGGCATGCTTTGCGACTCGGTAAACTAGGTGACTCCATTTGTTTTGTGCTCCCCGGCCCAGCGGTTTGGCTCTTTTTTGGCGGGAACGGAGATTGCATGACGATGTGCAACAGCGTTACAACCCTCGTCTTTATTGGCGAAGTCGGATTTCAAACCAAGCGCAACAATTGCTGGCAATTTAGCAAAATCAAGTCATCTTCTTCACTTTCGCCCGAGCCATCTGAGCAATAGAGTCGGATTCATCCAGCTTCATTTACCGCGAACGAAGTTGAACCTTTCCAGGGTCTTCTGCCGTTCCGCACTGCTTGCATTCGTTCACCACACGAGCCGATGGCAGAATAGCGAAGGAGAACTGTCGACGCAACATTAGTGCACCTAATTCTCTCCGGTGGGTGCCTAAAAGTGGGATGAGTTACAGAATTTGATCTGGAGCTAGGCTGACTGAACGTGTCTTGATCTGATTCCGCGATGCGCTGGCTAGCGGCAGCCAGCCGCAGGCTGTAATTGGTTTGGAAGTCCCTCTAGAATCGCGGTGTGCTCGCGTCGTCGGGACGCCTGGGGGCACCATAATCCTAATGTTCAATGCCATCGTTCCGCTTCTCGCGTCAGTAAAGTCGATATCTGCTCTTCTGGGAGGGCGAGATGGAGAAGAAGCACCCCTCGAAGGAGGGCACGCATCTTTTGGTTGAGGAAAAAGATTGCTGGTCCTGAGACCGGACTTCTGTTCCGTCGCGAGTTCATTTTGCTGCCTGCATGAGTATAGAAGTTACGTGTTACGACTACATCTATGACGAATTTATCTCGGTCTATGCCCATTTGGAGGAGCAGAAACTCGCTGAGACGGTTGCATAGCTCCGTCAGCCTCAAACTGAACGGCGGATCGTTCGCATAGGACATCGTGGCGCACAATCTCTGGGCCAGGGCAGGCTCGACATTTTCCTGCCTCAGCAATGTGGTGTATGCCTTGCGTATTTTTCGAAGTGTTGCCCGGTCGGTTGGCGGCGCTGGTGTACTTGCACGATGAAATCCTTCGAGAGCTTGCGCTAAAGAAAGAAACTCTGTCTCCCAAAAGAGCTTGCCTTTCCGGAGCACACCAAGTGCTAGATTCTCGACAGAGCGAAACTCCTCAGACTGGCACAGCCAGATGGCCACACAGTTCGCGAGCTGACTGGGCGTACAGCGGACACAGTCGAAGAGACCGAATTTTCCAACATGCGGATTCCGCTTGGCGATGACGTGTCCGCTTTCCTTTCCGCGATACACGAAAACTGTTTCGAGTGCTAGCGACATTCCAAGAAGCAACGAAAATAGATTTTCCAGGCGATTGCCGATATCGAGGTACCAAGAGAGAGATTCCGGAGTCGGAGTTTCGACCTCGATATAGGCAATTGGTTTACTCAAACGTGTTCCATCCGCTTCATTCGTCTTCAATTCGGAAAAGACCTTCAGACTTACGTGGATATGACTATCTCGCAGACAAAAGCTAAAAACATTCTTTTCATTGAGGGGGATTTTTAAGACCACGTGGTCAGGTTCCCACGATTCGCTCGCAGCAGCTTCAGGAAGCCACTCACTCAATCCAGTGAATGTGTATCGAGCCGATTTGAGGCATTTTTCTTCTAAACCGCCGAGGTGCATGCCGGTGACACAGACCAAAGCGCGATAGGAGTTCGCCTCGATCGACTGCCCTAGCCCGTAATCCATCAAACCTGGATTTGCCACTTCTACCAATTGGCAGAGCGTGCAGAGACCCTCTGTGGTGAAGCCGTGCAGCACGGGCATTCTTGGGACAGCGCCACTTTCTGAGATCCGCATCACCGAGGTTAGAGACTTTACCGAACGTCCTCGGCTGTACTGGGGTGCGGTTGTAAATGTAATACCGTCGCCGTCTGCGGTCAGGGTTCCGGGCTGAACAGATTCGGCCGTGTCCGGCGCCCAAAAGGCGCCCACAATGTTGAACTGGGAATCGAGCCGAATGTGCTTCTCTGCCATTACAACATCCTAATCGAGCTTGGTTCGGCCGTGAGCACCAGTGATCTTAAATCGAGTCTCAAGTTGGAAGCTGTAGCGTCAAGCTGTTGCTTCGTGATCCGGAGACCAAGAGTCCTAATCTTAGGCATCTCGTAACGGGGTGGAGTTCCCTCCTCTTCGGTCGGGGAAAACCCCAAATAGAATCGCGGGCTGGAGAACTTCCAGCCCGCGATTCGTTTCTGGTTTAGCGCCGATGTTACTCGGCGGCCATTTCTTCGGCTTCGCCTTCCTGGCGCAGCATCTCCAGGGCGCGCTCGGCTTCGGCGTAGGCCTGGGAGACTTCCTCCTGGACCTTGGCCGCAGCCTCTTCCAGCTCGGGCGCCAGGCGGATGTTGCGGTAGTACTCCATGCCTGTGCCTGCCGGGATGAGGCGACCTACGATTACGTTCTCCTTTAGGCCGCGCAGATGGTCCACCATGCCCTGAATCGAGGCTTCGGTGAGCACCCTTGTGGTCTCCTGGAAGGACGCTGCTGAGATGAAGGACTCGGTGGAGAGCGAGGCCTTGGTGATGCCCAGCATGAGTGGACGCCCGGTGGCCGGACGGCCGCCATTGGTGATCACTCGCTCGTTCTCCTCGCGGAAGCGGAACTTATCCACCTGCTGCTCGAGCAGGAAGGTGGTATCGCCCACGTCTTCCACTTTCACCCAGCGCATCATCTGGCGCACGATGACCTCAATGTGCTTGTCACTGATGGTCACACCCTGGAGGCGATACACCTCCTGGATTTCGTTCACCAGGTAAGCCTGGAGTTCCTTCTCGCCCAGCACAGCCAGAATGTCGTGCGGGTTGAGCGGCCCATCCATCAGAGGCTCGCCGGCCCGGACGCGCTCGCCTTCCTGCACGTTGATGTGTACGCCTTTAGGCACCGAGTATTCTTTCTCCGTGCCGTTATCGGCCACAACGTACACTTTGCGCTGACCTTTGGTGACTTCGCCGAACTTCACCACGCCGTCGATTTCGCTGATGATGGCGGTCTCGCGCGGCTTGCGGGCCTCGAACAGCTCGACCACGCGCGGCAGACCACCGGTGATGTCTTTGGTCTTAGTGGTTTCGCGCGGGATCTTGGCCAGCACGTCGCCGGGATGCACCTCATCTCCATCCTGCACCATCAGGTGGGCGCGGGAGGGCATCAGGTAACGCCGGGTAGTCTTGGCTTTGATCACGATTGCCGGCTGGCGCTTCTCATCGGAAGATTCGCCCACCACATGACGCGAGAGGCCTGTTACCTCGTCCACTTCTTCATGCAGCGTAACGCCTTCCTGCAGGTCCTTGAACTGCACCGTGCCGCCAATTTCCGTGAGGATGGCAAAGGTGTAGGGGTCCCACTCGACCAGTACCTGGCCGATCGCGACCTGCTGCCCTTCTGTCACCTTCAACTTGGCGCCGTAGACCACCGAGTAGCGCTCTTTTTCGCGGGCCTTGTCGTCCACGATTGCGATGGAACCGGCGCGGTTCATCACCACCAGATCGCCGGTCTTGGATTTCACCGTTTGCAGGTTGATAAAGCGGACCATGCCCACGGTTCTGGCTTCCAGGCGAGACTGCTCGGAAACTCGAGATGCCGTACCACCGATGTGGAAGGTGCGCATCGTAAGCTGCGTTCCCGGTTCGCCGATGGACTGGGCGGCAATGACTCCCACCGCCTCGCCCAACTCGACCACTCGTCCGGAGGCAAGGTTGCGTCCGTAGCACATAACGCAGACCCCGCGCTTGGACTCGCAGGTAAGCACGGAACGGATTTTCACCCGCTCGATGCCCGCAGCCTGGATGGCTCCCGCCAGTTCCTCGCTGATCTCGTTGTTTACGTCAACGATCACGTTGCCTTCGTAATCCTTGATCTTCTCCAGCGAGACGCGGCCCACAATGCGGTCGCGCAACGGCTCGATGATGTCGCCCGCTTCCACGATGGAGCCTACGTAGATGCCATCTACCGTGCCGCAGTCCTGTTCGCTGACAATCACGTCCTGGGCCACGTCTACCAGGCGGCGCGTCAGGTAACCGGAATCCGCGGTCTTGAGGGCGGTATCCGCCAGTCCCTTGCGGGCGCCATGGGTGGAGATGAAGTATTCCAGCACGGTAAGACCCTCGCGGAAGTTGGCGGTGATGGGCGTTTCAATAATTTCCCCGGACGGCTTGGCCATAAGGCCGCGCATGCCGGAGAGCTGGCGAATCTGCTGTTTTGATCCTCGGGCGCCGGAGTCAGCCATTACGTAAATCGGGTTTAACTGGCCTGACTTATCTAGCTCCTGCATGTTGGCGAACATCTCGTCGGCGACCTTTTCCGTCACGTTCGACCAGATTTCAATCACCTTGTTGTAGCGTTCGCCGTTGGTGATGGCGCCATCCAGGTATTGCTGCTGGACGCTGCTCTGCTGCTTCTCCGCCTCGCGCACCAGCGCCTTCTTGTCCTCGGGAATGACCATGTCGTCGATTCCGATGGAGAGACCGGCGCGGGTAGCAAAACGGAAGCCCAGTTCCTTCACCTCATCCAGCATTTTGACCGTAGTTTCCAGGCCAAAGCGCAGGTAGGTGTAGTTCACCAACTGGCCAATGCCTTTCTTCTTGAGCAGGCCGTTGATGTACGGCATGCCCGGGGGCAGATGGTCGTTGAGAATGGCGCGGCCCACCGTGGTGTTAATGAACTGCCGTTCGAACGGCACCGGATCCGTGTGAACAATGTCCTGATCGTCATACGCCTGGGTGAGATCAATCACCTCACCGGTATGGCGCAGGCGAATGGGGGTGAGCGTCTCCACTTCCGCGGCTTCGAGCGCAAGCAGCACCTCGTCAATGTTGGCGAAGGCGCGGCCTTCACCCTTGGCGCTGGGCTTGGCTTTAGTCAGGTAGTACAGGCCAAGCACCATGTCCTGGGTAGGTACGGTGATCGGCTGGCCGGACGCCGGCGATAGGATGTTGTGCGAAGACAGCATCAGGACGCTGGCCTCAACCTGGGCCTCGGGCGAAAGCGGGATGTGTACCGCCATCTGGTCGCCGTCGAAGTCGGCGTTAAAGGCAGTGCAGACCAGCGGATGGATCTTGATGGCCTTGCCTTCCACCAGCACCGGCTCAAACGCCTGAATCCCCAGACGGTGCAGGGTTGGAGCGCGGTTCAGCAGCACCGGATGGTCTTTGATGACCTCTTCCAGAATGTCCCAGACAATCGGTTCCTGCTGCTCCACCATCTCTTTTGCCTGCTTGATGGTGGTGCAGTGACCGGTCTGTTCCAGACGGTGATAGATGAATGGCTTGAACAACTCCAGGGCCATCTTCTTGGGCAGACCGCACTGGTGCAGCTTGAGTTCAGGGCCCACCACGATCACAGACCGGCCGGAGTAGTCCACGCGCTTGCCCAGCAGGTTCTGCCGGAAGCGCCCCTGCTTGCCTTTGAGCGTATCGGAAAGCGATTTGAGCGGGCGGTTGTTGGCGCCGCGCAGAACGCGTCCACGGCGGCCATTGTCAAACAGCGCGTCCACTGCTTCCTGCAACATGCGCTTTTCATTCCGCACAATCACTTCAGGAGCATGCAGGTCCATCAGCTTCTTGAGGCGGTTGTTGCGGTTGATGACCCGGCGATAAAGGTCGTTCAGATCGGAGGTAGCAAAGCGACCGCCATCCAGTGGAACCAGGGGGCGCAGCTCCGGTGGAATCACCGGGATAACGTCCAGAATCATCCACTGTGGCTTGTTGCCGCTCCGGCGGAACGCATCCACCACTTTGAGGCGCTTGGCATACTTGAGCCGCTTCTGCAGAGAAGTCTCATTCCTCATCTTCTCGCGCAGTTCTACCGAAAGCTCTTCCACGTCCACGCGCTTCAGCAGCTCTTTGATGGCTTCAGCGCCCATCATCGCCTTAAAGCCCGTGGCGCGGTGTTGCTGGTCCAGTTCGCGGAAGCGCGTCTCTTCCTTGATGACCTCGCGGTCTTTCACCGGCGCCTCGCCGGGGTCCACCACCACATAGGATTCAAAGTAGAGGACAGATTCCAGGTCGCGCAGCGAGATATCCAGCAAGTGGCCGATGCGCGAAGGCAATCCCTTGAAGAACCAGACGTGAGAGCAGGGCGAAGCCAGCTCAATGTGGCCGAGGCGCTCGCGGCGCACCTTGGAAAGTGTGACTTCAACACCGCACTTGTCGCAAATCACGCCGCGGTGCTTCATTCGTTTGTACTTGCCGCACAGGCACTCCCAATCCGTGACGGGGCCAAAAATCCTGGCGCAAAAGAGCCCGTCCCGCTCCGGCTTGAAAGTGCGGTAGTTGATAGTCTCCGGCTTTGTCACCTCTCCGTGAGACCAGCTGCGGATTTTCTCCGGCGAGGCCAGGCTGATCCGGATGGAATCAAAGTCGGTGATTGAAGTACCCAGGTCGAATGGACTTGAACGGTACAAGGTTTGTCCTCCTGCGGCTTTTGCGCGGCCGCGGCGGCTTCCGGCTCCTCTGTGGCGCCTTCTATCTCAACTCCAGGCCGGAAGCGCACAGGAGCCGGATAAGCGGCGTAAACTTAGTCTGCCGCAGCCGCGACTTGTTTGCGGCTGCCTTCAATGCTCTTGATTAACTCCACATCCAGGCAGAGCGACTGCAGCTCGCGGATCAGCACGTTGAAAGACTCCGGCACGCCAGGTTCGATGGCCGCCTCGCCTTTCACAATGGCCTCATAGATCTTGGTCCGGCCAAAGACGTCGTCTGACTTCGCGGTCAGCAATTCCTGCAGAATGTAAGCTGCGCCGTAGGCTTCAAGCGCCCAGACTTCCATTTCTCCGAAGCGCTGTCCGCCGAACTGCGCCTTTCCGCCCAGCGGCTGCTGGGTAATCAGCGAGTACGGCCCGATGGAGCGGGCGTGGATCTTGTCGTCAACCAGGTGCGAGAGCTTCAGCATGTAGATATAGCCCACCGTAACCGGCTGCTCGAACTTTTCACCACTCATGCCGTCATAAAGGTCAGTCTTGCCGGATTCCGGCAGACCGGCCTCACGCAGCATGGCTTTGATTTCGCTCTCGCGCGATCCATCGAACACCGGCGAGGCGAAGTACACGCCCTTGGTCATGGTCTTGGCCACGTGCATCAGTTCGTCCTCACTCAGGTCGGAGATCCTGTCCTCGAACGGAGTGCCTTTGAAGATGCTCTTCAACTCGCGGCGAATCACCTCTTCGCGGGAATTCGCTTTCAGGAACTCGCTGATGCGTTCACCCAACTGGTAACCGGCCCAGCCAAGATGCGTCTCCAGAATCTGACCCACATTCATACGGCTGGGAACGCCCAGGGGGTTCAGCACGATTTCGACCGGCGTACCGTCCATCAAGTAAGGCATGTCCTCTTCCGGCAGGATGCGGGCGATCACGCCTTTGTTGCCGTGGCGTCCCGCCATCTTGTCGCCCACGCTGAGCTTGCGCTTCATGGCGATGTACACCTTGATCAGTTTGATCACGCCCGGAGGCAGCTCATCGCCTTTTTGCAGCTTGGAGATCTTTTCGTTGGTGATCTTGCGCAGAACGTCGATCTGGCGCGAGGTCATCTCCTCAATCTCATCAATCTGCTCGTTGACGCGCGGATCCTTGTCCGCATACTTGATGCGCTTCAGGTTGCGGGTAGAAATCCGCTCGATGGTTTCCCGGTCCAGCAGGGTTCCCTTGGTGAGCAACCGCTTGTTGGTGCGCTCATCATGCAGGTCGGCCTGCACTTCCTTGCCGCCCAGGATGGCTTCCAGGCGCTTCAACCGCTCATCCGTGAGGATTCGGATCTCGTCAGCCAGGTTCTTTTCCAGCCGCTCGATCTGTGCCGCTTCAATCGCCTTGGCGCGCTCGTCCTTTTCCTGGCCTTTGCGGGAGAAGATCTTCACATCCACCACCGTGCCTTCAATTCCCGGAGGGCAGGTTAGCGAGGCGTCGCGAACGTCACCGGCTTTTTCGCCGAAGATGGCCCGCAGCAGCTTCTCTTCCGGCGTGAGCTGGGTCTCGCCCTTGGGCGTGACTTTGCCCACCAGAATGTCGCCCTGCTTTACGGTGGCGCCAATGCGGATGACGCCGCTTTCGTCGAGATCGCGCAGGGCGGATTCGCTCACGTTGGGAATATCGCGGGTGATTTCTTCCGGCCCCAGCTTGGTATCGCGGGCTTCAATCTCGAACTCCTCAATGTGCACAGAGGTGTAGTAATCCTCTTTGACCATCTTTTCGGAGACCAGGATTGCGTCCTCAAAGTTGTAGCCGCGCCAGGGCATAAAGGCCACCAGCACGTTGCGTCCAAGGGCGAGTTCGCCTTTGTCCGTGCAAGGCCCGTCGGCGATGACCTGGCCCTTCAACACCCTATCGCCCTTCTTGACCACCGGCTTCTGGTTGATGCAGGTGTTCTGGTTGGAGCGCTTGAACTTGGTGAGCTGGTAGATATCGCTGCCCACTTCGCGGGAAAGCTGCGTGGGATGGTGTTCGCCTTCCACGCGTACGATGATGCGCTCGGAATCCACCGAATCCACAAGCCCGTTGCGGCGGGCCAGCACCACCGCGCCGGAATCGCGCGCCGTAACGCCTTCCATGCCGGTACCGACAAGTGGAGCGGCTGCGCGGAGCAGCGGGACCGACTGGCGTTGCATGTTGGCGCCCATCAGAGCGCGGTTAGCGTCGTCATGCTCCAAGAAGGGAACCAGCGAAGCCGCCACAGAGACGAGCTGCTTCGGGCTCACGTCAATGTAGTCAACCTCGTCGCGCGGAACCAGCACAAAGTTGCCGGCCTTGCGCGCGTTCACCAGTTCCGAAACAATGCGGCCTTTATCGTCCAACTCGATGTTGGCCTGGGCAATTACGTGGCGGTCTTCCTCCCAGGCTGACAGGTAGAACGAAAACGGCTCAGAATCGATCGCCTTCTTGCGGCGCTCCTTCAGGTCCGCATTCGCCTTTTCTATCTCCTTCAACTCCACGTGGTCACCCACGCGGTAATCGCTGTCACCGGCATTGACCACCGTGAGAAAGTCTACGATGCGCGATTCCTTCACCCGGCGGTACGGCGACTCGATGAAGCCATAGTCGTTGATGCGCGCATAGCAGCTCAAAGAGCTGATCAAGCCGATATTCGGACCTTCAGGGGTCTCAATCGGGCAGATGCGGCCATAGTGCGTGGGATGGACGTCGCGCACCTCAAACCCGGCGCGCTCGCGCGAAAGACCTCCCGGCCCGAGAGCGGAGAGACGCCGTTTGTGCGTGATCTCCGAGAGCGGATTGGTCTGGTCCATGAACTGCGAGAGCTGCGATGAACCGAAGAACTCGCGGATCGCGGCCATTACCGGCTTGGCATTCACCAGGTCATGCGGCATGGCCGTGGACATCTCCTGGTACACGCTCATCTTTTCCTTGATGGCGCGTTCCATGCGGACGAGGCCGATGCGGAACTGGTTCTCCATGAGTTCGCCGACCGCGCGGACGCGGCGGTTGCCCAGATGATCGATATCATCCACCGCTCCGATGCTCTTGCGCAGCTTGAGCGCGTAACGGATGGTGGCATAGAAATCTTCCGGGTCCAGGGTGCGCTTTTCCAGGTCAGTGGCATCGTTCTTTTCGTACAGCTTGATGTTGAACTTCAAGCGTCCCACGCGGCTGAAGTCGTACTTGCGTGAATCGAAGAACATGCTGTGGAAGAGAGCCGTGGCGGTATCCAGGGTCGGCGGGTCGCCCGGACGCAGCTTGCGGTAAATTTCAATCAGCGCTTCCTGCGGGGTCTTGACGGAATCACGGCGCAGGGTGGCGCTGATCACGTTGCCCACATCGTCGCGCTCGGGAAAGAAAACATGCACTTCTTCGACGCCGGCATCCATGAACTTGGCAAGCTTGTCCGCGGTAATCTCGGTGTTGGCCTCCAGCAGCACTTCGCCGGTATTCGTGTCCACAATATCGGACGCCGTAAATGCGCCTTCAAGGTCAGTGGTGTCAATGTCGATCTCAGAGATCTTCGCCTTCTGGATCTCCTTCAGCACGGCCGGCGTAATCTTGCGGCCGGAATGGGCCACTTCATGCCCGCTCTTGTCCTTAATGCTGTGGGCCAGCTTGAGTCCAACGAGGTTGGTGGGGCGCTCGATGCCCGGATCCAGCATCCAGCGCAGAGCTTTGTCCTTCAGGCTGATGCGGTCCACGGTGTAGAAGGTGCGCAAAATATCTTCATCGGCACGCAGGCCCAGGGCGCGCAGAAAGATGGTGCCCAGGAACTTGCGCTTACGGTCGATGCGCACGTACAGGATGTTCTTCTGGTCGTACTCAAATTCCACCCACGAACCGCGATAGGGAATGATCTTGCCCAGGAAGTAGGTGCGGTTGTTGGCGGTCTCAAAGAATACGCCCGGCGAACGGTGGAGTTGGCTCACAATCACGCGCTCCGTGCCGTTTACGATGAAGGTGCCGTTCTGGGTCATCAGCGGGATGTCGCCAAAAAAGACCTCCTGCTCCTTGATGTCGCGAATGCTCTTGTTGCCCGTCTCCGGGTCTTTGTCATAGATGGTCAGGCGGATGGTAACCTTCAGGGGCGCAGAGTAGGTCATGCCGCGCTCTTCGCACTCCGCCACGTCATACTTCAGCTGCAAGCCAACCGGGTCTCCGCACTTGTTGCAGAAGTCGGGGGTATTGGCGTTATATGTACCGCACTTGGAGCAAAGCACTTCGCCCGGATGGAAGGGGTCCGTAATCACGGTGTTGCCGCAATTCCGGCAGGTAGTGCGAAGGTGGTGCAGCCCTTTCAGGTGTCCGCACTTGCACTCCCAGTTGCCGATTGCGTAGTCAACAAATGCCAGCTCGGAAACATTGCGAAAATCTGTAATAGGGAAAACAGACTGAAACACTGCCTGCAAACCGCTGTCATCGCGCTCGCTCGGCAGCTTGTCCATTTGCAGAAAACGATCATAAGAGCGTTTCTGCACTTCAATCAGATTTGGAATCTGCAAGGTTGCCGGAATTTTTGAGAAGTCGAGACGATAGCGGGCGGCGCCATTCTTGTTAGGCATGAATTAACTCCTAGATCTGGTTGTTCCGTTCGCTCTCGCGGCGAACTGGAGGGATCGGTTCCCGAAAATTTCTTGCATTTCGGAAGCAAACCTGTTAACTAATGCAGCTTCATAAGCTGGTGGTCCCGTTTCCTGGGCTCGGCTAGGACAAAAAACATAGGGCCAACGAGAGACAAGAGTTCCCGTTGACGCCAGTGAAGCGAAATACAGTTGCTGAATTGTGTTTGTCCGCGCCCGTCTGAGTTAGACCGTTCTTTGATCCGCCTATTCGGCAGACCCGTTAAAAAAGACAAAGGGGCAGGTCAGGCCAAACCCCTGCTTCGTATCATTCTACACTTTATTTGAGCGAATGTCTGCCCCGCAAAAACAATAGGTTGGGAGAGGGCACCATCCCCGTCAACATTGGATGGTAAAGCCGCCCTCCCGGATTCAAGTTGGCCTTGGAACCGCAGCCAACCCCGGCTGCGGCCCGTCGAGCCCGTCGAGCCTACTTCACTTCGACCGAAGCGCCAGCCTCAGTAAATTTCTTCTTAATGGTTTCCGCCTCTTCCTTGGAGACGTTCTCCTTGATGGGCTTGGGAGCGCCGTCCACCAGGTCCTTGGCTTCTTTCAGGCCCAGGCTCGTAACCTCGCGAACAGCCTTGATCACGTTGATCTTATTGGCGCCAGCCGCCGTCAGGACGACGGTAAACTCGGTCTTCTCCGGCTCCGGGGCCGCCCCGGCTCCAGCTCCGCCACCCGCGACCATTACCGGGGCAGCTGCTGCCGCTGAAACACCGAGCCGCTCTTCCAGCTTTTTGACGAGCTGGGCCGCGTCGAGCAGGCTCAAACCTACGATTTGATCTTCTAACTGCTGTAAATCTGCCATATGTCTCTCCACTCTTTCGAATCAGAATTTGTGCTTATTTCGCCGTCTCCGTTCCATCGTGTTCCAATGCGCCCAGACCGCGCCACGTGGATCTTTAACAGCGAGAACTTGTTGCCCTTGGAGGCTTGCACCCGTCCCCCAGGCAGGTAACCGGCCAACTAATCAGTAACCTGAGGGTTGACTTCAGTGGGGGCTGCTGCGAGTTGTACTTGAGCAGCTTCGCCGGTGTCCTTAAACTTTTTCTTTTCCACGCCCTGGCTCACCACCACCGCCAGGTTGCGACCCACGGCGTTCATCGCCGTTACCAACCGCTGCGCCGGGGCGTTAATCAGGAACAGCAGCTTGGAATAGATCTCCTCTTTCGAAGGCATGGTGGCCAGCGTCTTGATCTCCTTGAGGGAGATCACCCGGCCTTCCAAGACCCCTGCCTTGAAGGAAAACTCCGGATTATCTTCAACGTACTTGCTCAGGGCCTTGGCTAGCGCCACTGGATCGCCTTCGGTATAAGCAATTGAGCTCACGCCCTCCAGCGACTTCAGCGCTTCAGCAACCTTGGTTCCCTCAGATGCCAGCCTGGCCAGAGTGTTCTTGACCACCTGATACCGGCCGCCGGCCGTGCGCACAGTCTTGCGCAGCTCAAAGTCTTTGGCCACGGTCAGCTTGGAAAACGTGCCCACAATCAGGCTGTTGGCCTTCTGCAGCTCGGTCTTGAGTTTCTGAATTTGCTCCGCTTTTTGTGCTTTTGTTACAGGCATTTCTCAGTCCTTTTGCGATATTTTTTCCGGGTGGCTTACGCCTTGGCCGCAGTCTCAACCTGTGTGGTATCTACCGCGATGCCCGGGCCCATGGTAGAGGAGATGTATGCTCCCTTGATGTACTTGCCCTTGGCGGCCGCCGGCTTGGCCTTGACCACGCTGGTGATGACCGCAGTTGCGTTGTCCACCAGCTTGTCCGGGGTGAACGATATCTTTCCCACCGGGACGTGGATCAAGGCAGTCTTATCCGTACGAAACTCCACCTTGCCGGCCTTGATTTCCTTGACCGCATTGGCCACGTCAAAAGTGACGGTGCCGGTCTTGGGATTCGGCATCAAGCCGCGCGGACCCAGGACCTTGCCCAGCTTACCCACGGATTTCATCATGTCCGGCGTGGCGATCACAGCATCGTAATCGGTCCAGTTTTCTTTCTGGATCTTCTCCACCATGTCTTCGCCGCCCACAATGTCAGCCCCAGCGCTTTCCGCTTCACGAACTTTCTCGCCGCTGGTGATAACCAGAACCTTTTTGGACTTGCCCAGGCCATGCGGCAAAACCACGGTGCCCCGCACCATCTGGTCCGCGTGCTTGGGATCGACGCCTAAGCGGAGCGTGACCTCCACCGTCTCGTCAAACTTTGCATATTTGACCTTTTGCAGCAGGGGTACAGCTTCCTGCAGTGCATAAGACCGCTTTTCCACGGCGGCTCGCGCCTTGGCAATGTTCTTTCCAGGTTTTTGACTCATGATGCTTTCCTTATCTCCCACCGCTATCGGAGAAACTCCGGGCCGTGGTTCATGCGATTGATGAAACTACAAGATCTGTCGCCCCGCTCAGGATTTCGCCCTTCGGCTACGCAAGCTCACCTCGAGGGCAGGCTCTGCAAACTCCCGCTACGTTCAAGCCCGCAAAACGGTTCAACTTATGCGACTACGTCAATGCCCATGCTTCGGGCTGTCCCTTTCACGCTCTTGATGGCTGCGTCCAGAGAGGCTGCATTCAAGTCCGGCATCTTCTGCTTGGCTATGTCCGCTACCTGCTTCTCCGTGACCTTTCCAACTTTGTCTTTGTTGGGAGCGCCTGAGCCTTTGGCGATTCCAGCTGCGCGCTTCAACAGGACGGCAGCCGGCGGGGTCTTGGTAATAAAGGTGAAAGACCGGTCGGTGTAAACGGTGATGACCACAGGAATAATCAGCCCTGCCATCTCTTTGTTGGAGGTCCGGGCATTGAACTGTTTACAAAACTCCATGATGTTGATCTGCGCCTGGCCCAACGCCGGACCGACCGGAGGCGCGGGTGTTGCCTTGCCAGCCTCGATCTGTAGTTTTACTGAGGTTTGAACTTTTTTCGCTGCCATGTTCTCTGTTTTCCCTAGTTTGTTCCTGGTTTGCCCGTGATCCCAAAAAATTCTTGCGCAGCCACGGGCGGCTGGGCTCCGTTCTCGTAACTAGGCCACCTTTTCAACCTGTCCAAATTCCAGTTCAACCGGTGTCGCGCGGCCGAAAATCGTGACCATCACCTTCAGGGTCTCGCGATCCTCATTCACTTCGTCCACCGTGCCGTTGAAATTCGCAAATGGCCCATCGATGATGCGAACGGTCTCGCTCTTCTCGAACTTGACCCTGATCTTCGGCTTGTCCTTGCCCGTATCCACCCGATAGACGATCTGGTTGACCTCGTCCTGGGATAGCGGCGTGGGCTGCTGCCCGGTGCCGACAAATCCGGTCACCCTGGGCGTGGACTTCACCACATGCCACACGTGGTCATCCATGTCCATCTGGACCAGGACGTACCCCGGATAAAACATGCGCTCGACCGTATATTTCTTCCCGCCCCGGATCTCCGTCACTGGCTCGGTCGGGATAAGCACTTTGCCAATCTTCTCTTGTAGACCGAAGGCCTGAATACGCGATTCCAGAGACTCTTTTACCTTCTTCTCAAAACCCGAATAAGTGTGGATGATGTACCACTTCATATTCGGATTGGCGTCGGTTTCACCCGGAGGGGTGATATTTTGCTCTTCGTCCATAACTTCTTTTTTCATGAACTTTCCGGTGCCTCACCTTCCGTGGTGGAACACCCACTTGTCAAGCGCCTGATTCAACACCAGGTCAATTCCCCAGAAATACAAAGCAAACAGGAACACGGTGATGATTACCACGATCGTCGTCGCCCGGACTTCCTTGAAGCTGGGAAAAGTGACCTTTCGCATTTCATTGCGAACATCAGAGAAAAACCCCTTAATGCGGGCCGGGGACTGTTTTAACCTGCCACCCAGACTCTGGTCGTCGCGTACCGCGGTTGCTGCCTTCGCCATTGACCCCTACTCTCTTTCTGTTCCGCCTATTCAAGGGCTCCGCAACGCTTACGCTGCTTCGCCCCCTCGTGCTTTGCTCGCGCTATCCAGCGCTCGCCCCGCACTCACCCTCTGGCTTCTAAATCTCTGGCAGGGGCGGAGGGACTCGAACCCCCAAGTCCGGTTTTGGAGACCGGCAGTTTAGCCATTGAGCTTACGCCCCTAATTTTCTAAGGGCTCCGCAACGCTTACGCTGCTTCGCCCTCGCGCTCCGTTCGCGCTATCCGGCGCTCACTTGCGCGCTCACCCAAATCAACCATTCGACTTAGCCACTGGCAATCAGTCTTTGTCTCGTTCATCGCAAATCCCGCTAAAAGCCGAGAGCCAACAGCCCGCTCTGCTACTTCACCTCTTTATGAGGTGTGTGCTTGCGGCAGCGTTTGCAAAATTTGCTGAACTCCAGACGGCCCGTTGTAGTCTTTTTGTTTTTGGTCGTCGAGTAGTTCCGTTCCTTGCACTCGCCGCACTGTAATGTCACGATTTCACGCATAACCTCACCCTATCGTGTTAAACCAACTAGCCTTCTCTCGCCAGATGGGAAATCAATCGTTAAAATGTAATCCCACCTGATGAGCAGAGTGTGCTCTCGCTCTTCTCGTTGAATGCGCACCCAAACTCCGATGTCATCTGTATCTTCCACGTCAAGTAGGAGCCCAGCCGATTCCCATAAAACACCCGCTAACCCCAGTGCCGCACGACCATCATCGGACAAAACCATTGATACTGTCCGCTCGCTGATATTCACTGGTGTTCTCGAATGCCCACAGTCGAATTCAAAATCCTCACAAGTCTTTCCTCGGCATCAGGAGAACCGGCTTCAAAAAGATTGTCGACCAGATCTTCCCTGATCCGCAAAGGAATAACGTTTCCGTTCAGACTAACCTCGACTTCGAACTTCCCGCTCGACGTCCTAAGCACGATATTCTCAATCTCCGCTTTGGAACCGAGGTCTCGAAGCTTTTTCTCTAGTAATCGGGCGAACATCTCCGTTTTTACAAGCAACTCGTCCTGGGCACGTTCTCCCGCTAGAACCATTCGCGCGTAGGCTTCGTCGGAAGCCCCCAGTTGCTGGGCGACTCTTTTCTGTGCATCGGTCAATGCCGGCAACTTCTCTCTTGGGATGCTTTGCGCAGCTTCCTGAGCAGTCGCGCTTCCTCTCGAACCGTCAACCGCAATTTGCACTTAAAGACCTCGATGGATTCTTGGATTTCAACTACCCAATTACAAAATTATCCATTTACCCAATGCTCTCACTGAATGATCTCGCTGATGGTCCCGGCGCCTACGGTTCTGCCACCCTCGCGGATGGCGAACCTCAGCCCCTTCTCCATCGCCACCGGCGTGATCAGCTCAATCGTCAGCGACACGTTGTCCCCAGGCATCACCATCTCCGTTCCCGCCGGCAACTCCGCCACCCCCGTCACGTCCGTCGTCCGAAAGTAAAACTGCGGCCGGTATCCCTTGAAGAACGGCGTGTGCCGCCCTCCCTCTTCCTTGGTCAATACATAGATCTCGGCCTTGAACTTGGTGTGTGGCGTGATCGACCCTCCCTTGGCCAGCACCATCCCGCGCTCCACGTCTTCCTTGCCGATGCCGCGCAACAGCAGTCCCGCATTGTCTCCCGCCAGCCCTTCATCCAACTGCTTCTTGAACATCTCCACGCCCGTGACCACCGTCTTGCGCGTCTCCCGGAAGCCCACAATCTCCACTTCCTCCCCTACCTTCACCTTCCCGCGCTCGATCCTCCCCGTCACCACCGTCCCGCGCCCCTGGATCGAGAAAATATCCTCGATCGGCATCAGAAACGGCTTGTCGATATCCCGCTGCGGCAGCGGCACATACTTGTCCACCGCCTCCATCAGCTCATCTACCTTCTTCTCCCACTGCGCCTCCCCGTTCAACGCCCCCAGCGCGCTCAGCCGCACCACCGGTACATCGTCCCCGGGAAACTTGTAGCTCTTGAGCAGCTCGCGCACTTCCAGTTCCACCAGGTCCAGAAGTTCCGGATCGTCCACCG
>Ga0209168_10000063_pt1 | contig 124850 bp, 104 predicted proteins | sample Coa_R1_FD_187156 | JGI IMG/M metagenome (GOLD analysis project Ga0209168, IMG submission 187156) | Surface soil microbial communities from Centralia Pennsylvania, which are recovering from an underground coalmine fire - Coalmine... | ecosystem: Environmental > Terrestrial > Soil >...
CAAGGGCAGGAAGATCTCCGATGTAGAACTGTCCGCCATTAACCTCGTGCGTCATTCCTTCCACGGGGATTGGAACTACACCATATCGGGGCAAACAGCTTGAATCATTTATTTATGCACAAAGCCTTAGGTTAGGATCAGCTTTCTCGACTCTTCTCGCTGGCTTTCTTTTGGCGCAATTTCTCCCTCACGGGCATCACGGCGTATTGTTTCCTAGCTGGTAGGCCAGGACCGAGATAGAAGACTCATACTGATATTTGGCTGTCACCGCGCCGATTTCAGCTTCCGTTTGCTGCAGTTGGGCCTGACTCAACTCCACAATCGAACTGAGCCCCAGGTTGTAACGGGCCTGCGCCAGGTTCAGTGACAGTGTGGCCTGCTGGAGAAGTTTGGCCGCTACATCCTCCCGGTCAAAAGCGCTATTCATATCGAGCCAGGCCACCCGGACGGCTCTGGCTACGGTGTCCTTCAGGTCGCGGACGTGTTCGGCTGCTGCTTTGGCGCGTTGTCTCGCCTCAGCGGCCCGCGCGGTGAATAAAAAACCGTTGAATATCGGGATGTGAACGTTCACTCCCACCGCACCATAGGAATTTGTTCCCAGCCGGTCGTTCGCAACCGGGGTGAGGCCGGTCGCTCCCAGGGCATTAATGTCCGGCAATTGCAATCTTTCTTCCGCCGTGGTGAGATGTTCAGCAGCGGTCTGTTCCAGTTCCAGCGCCTTGAGGTCCGGGCGGTTCTCCAGCGCCTGACGGATAATGCTGTCTATGTCTCCCGCCGGAGGAACAGGTGGCGCCGTATCAACTAACTCAAACGCGCGGTCATCAGGCAATCCCAATGCCTCGCTCAAGATGGCATAAGCCGCGTCCCGGTTGTTTTTGGCATTCACCAGCAGTAACTGCGATTGTGCCAGGGCCACGTTGGCAAAACTCACATCAAGGGAGGAACGGAGCTTTGCGTTCTCCAGAGCCTGGATTTGATTGGTCACGACCTGTCGCGCCTGCACAGTCTCCTCGGCCACCCGGACCAGGGCATCGGAAGAAAGGGCGTTGTAGAAGGCCTCGTCTGCTGTAAACACAATCTGCTCGCGCGTTGCCAGCGCATTTTGCTGCTGGGCCAGGGCATTGGAGTTGGCAGCCGCGGTTAAGTTCCTGGTCCGGCCAAAGTCTGTGATTAGTTGGCTGGCCACCAGCCCCGAACCCGCGCGGTCAAAGACGCTGGGATTGTTGAGCAGGCCTGCCGTAATGCGATTTCCCTCATTGAGGGTCTTAACCGCGGTCGCGTTCATCCCAATGGTGGGAAAAAACGCCGAACGCACCTCGCGCACCACCTCTTTGGACGCCAATGCGTTCAGCTCTGCAATCGTAATGCGCGGATGGCTCTTAAGCGCCAGTTGCTCTGCGTCATGCACCGTAAGTTTTGCTATGCCCGCCGACGAAGCCTGCGGGCCGGACTGCACGCCCCCTGTGCTGGCGCCGCTCTGCACATCAGTGACGGACGGCTGACTCATCTCGCCATGAACTGGCGCCGCCGGATCAGCAAGGCACAAGCCCGGGTCCGCGCATATCTTGGCCGTCGCCGTTCGCCTGGGAGTTGGAGCCGTAGGTTCCTGCGCTGGCAGGCTAAGAGTAAGGGCCCAAACGCATAGTGCAGTTTTCGAGAACAATCTGGAGTAGTTCATGTCTTTGCCGGTTCACTCCCCCTCAAATTCGCGCATTGCTCAGCCAGGAGCGGCCTTCCTGGCGGCTCACTGTGCGGCCTCCGTCGCCATGCTCTCAGGCGATGGGAAGCGGCTTTGATAAATCAACAGATAGGCAGCTGGTACCACGAAGATCGTTAGCGCCACGGACGCTATCAAGCCGCCTATGATCACGCGCGAAAGTGGCGCATAAGCCTCGCTTCCCGATTCCAGTTTCAGTGCCATGGGCAGCAGTCCCACGATGGTAGCTAAGGAGGTCATAAGAATCGGGCGCAACCGGATGCGGCAGGAATGCGAAACAGCCTCGCGCACCGGGCGTCCTTCGTTCCGTAGCCGGTTGGCGAAATCTACAATCAGGATGCTGTTGGAAACCACCATCCCCACCAGCATCACGATTCCCATCAACGACTGCACATTCAGCGTTGTGTCAGTGAATGCCAGGGTCAGCACCACTCCTATCAGTCCCGTTGGAACCGCGAGAATGATCAGGAAAGGGTCGAGGACAGATGAGAACTGCGCCACCAGCACCAGATAGACCAGCAGGACGGCAAGCAGAAGTCCCAGGCCGAAGCTGCGAAACGAAGACTGCATGGTGTTGACCAGGCCGCGAATGTCCACCCGCACGTTGGCCGGCAGTTGCACCGCGCTCACAATCTTTGCCACTTCATTGGCCGGGGTTCCCAGGTCTTCACCTGCGGGGGCGACATATACATCTATAGTCCGCTGCAATTGGTAATGGTCTACCTCGGTCGGAGTTTGAATCTGTTTGATGTCGGCCACCTGGTCCAGATAGGTAGGCAGCTTAAGGCTGGCCGCGCGAAGGGGCATGGCCTTTAAATCCTCCAGCGACTTGACTTGGTTCTCCGGGTATTGCACCGTGACGAAATAATTGTTGCCGGTTTTGGGATCCACCCAATAACTCGGAGCAATCATCGCGTCCGATGTGAGTGAAGTAATCAGGTTGTCGATCACCTCTTTGGGGCTCAGGCCGAGTTGGCTCGCCCGTGCGCGGTTCACATTCACCTGCAGTGCCGGATAATCCAGATCCTGGGGAATATAGACGTCCGCTATCCCTGGCCGCGCTTTGATCTTCGCCGCCAACTCCTGGGCGACGCTGTTGGCTGCCTCCATGTTGGAGCCGCTCACCTGCACGTCAATGGGCGCAGGCGCACCCTGGTTCAGCACCGCGTCCACCAATCCACCGGATTGGAAGTAGGTGCGCAACTCCGGAAGCTCCTTCGCCGTCTCGTTGCGCACGCGATCCATATACGTAAAGCTGCTCACCGAGTGTTCTGCCTTGAGTCCCACCTGAACAAACGCGGTGTGCATCCCCGAATTGGGCGTGAATAAGGACGATAAGTCGGGCATGAGGCCGATATTGGACACCACCGTGTTGAGCTCGTCCGCGGGGATCACCTTGTGAATGATTTTTTCAACTTCATCCACATACTTGTCCGTAAGTTCAATGCGCGTGCCGGTAGGGGCCTTCACATTGATGATGAACTGGCCGGCATCCGTGCGTGGGAAGAACGCCAAACCGATCAGGGGAACGAGCAGGAAGCTCAGGGCAAAAGCTCCCACGAACCCTCCCACTACCAGCATCGGACGGTCAAGCGCCCGCTGCACGAAATAGTCGTAAACATCCAGCATGTGCTCAAAGCGGGCATTAAACCAGGCATGAAACCTTGATCCCCACGACTTCCACGATTTTTGCGGCGGGCCCCAGACTACCTCCTCTTTCTTATGGTGCGCGATTCCGCGCAGAAAGTTCGCGCAGTAGAGGGGCACAACCGACATCGCGACGAAGTAAGATGCGCCCAGTGAGATCACAACTGCCAGCGCCAGCGCAGTGAACAGGAACTTGCTCACGCCAAAAAGAAAGGTTACCGGGAAGAACACCACCACCGTAACAATGGTGATGGCCAGTACGGAAAGCCCTACTTCTTTTGCGCCCTGTTCGGCGGCGGTGAAAGGGTCCTCCCCCAGTTCCAGGTGGCGGAAAATGTTCTCCAGCACCACCACGGAGTTATCAATGAGCCGGGAGAAAGCCAGGGCCAGCCCGCTCAGCACCATGCTGTCAATTCCTTTGTCTGCCGAATGCAATACGAAGAGCGTGGCCATGACAGACAGAGGAATGGAAAGAAAGACGGCAAATGTCGCCCTGGGACTTCCCAGAAAAACCAGGATCATCACTCCTGTGAGCACCAGCCCGGCGCCGCCCTCGCGCAATACAGTTGAGATTGCCTGCCTCACGAACACCGATTGGTCAAACACCACATGCGTCTTAAGTTGGCTGGGAATATCGCGCAGCGACAGGATTGCCTTCTTGATGCCCTGGACCACAGAAATCGTGTTGGTGTTACCGCCCTGCTTCAGGATAGGGTCATAAACGGATTTCTGCCCGTTCACGCGGACGATATTGTATTGCAGCGCAGCGCCATCCACCGCTTTACCTACATCTGAGACGAAAACTGATTTCTGGCCCTCCGTCTTCAGTGGAATGTCATTCAGGGCTGCGGGGTTCGGCACCTGGGCGTTGGTATAAAGGTTATAGTCCAGCGGACCGATGCGCACATCGCCCGCGGGCAAGATCAAGTTGGATTCGTTGGTCGCCCGCGCCACATCCATGGGGCTAAGCTGATTCGCCTGTAGCTTGAGCGGATCCACATAAACCATCACTTGCCGGTAACGCCCGCCATAAGGTGGGGGAACAGTGGCGCCCGGCACGCCGGCAATCTGATTCCGAATGGAGAACTGTAGATAGTCGTGCAGTTGGGTTTCATCCAACCCCTCGCCTTCCACGGTCAGCAGGCAAACTGGAAGGCTTGAAGCGTCCACCTGCATCACCACAGGCGGAAGCGTCCCCTGCGGAAGGCGTCGCAGGTCCGCCATGGCCAGATTGGAAATCTCCGTGACGTCTGCGTTGGCGTCTGTGCCCGGCTGAAAATACACCTTGATCAGGCTCACGCCGGCCATGGAACGTGATTCCATGTGATCAATGCCCGCCCCCAGCGTGAAGAAACGCTCAAAGGTGTCGGTGATGTCCGCCTCAATTTGTTGCGGCGGCATGCCGCTATAAAACGTGGCCACGTTGACAACAGGAATGTTGATAGGCGGGAACATGTCCACTGGCATCAGCACCAGGCTGGTCACGCCCAGCACGCAAATAAACAGGCAGATAACGATAATCAGGTAAGGATGTTTAAGAGAGAATGACGCCATAATAAGCCTTTATTGCGCTCGCGCACCATCCACCAACTGCGGCACAACCAGTTGACCGGGTTTGTATTGTGACTGGTTGCCAAACACCACCAGATCGTTTGGCTGCAACCCTTTTAGAATTTCAGTAGTGTTGGCGGCTTGAATGCCGAGCGTAACTTCTCGCTTTTCGATCCGGTTGTTGCTGTCTATCACCAATACCGAGCCGCTGTTCTCGCCCGAGCTCTGCACCGCCTGTACTGGCACTGTCAAGGCATCATGTACGGTGTGTAAGGGGATTTGGACGGAAGCGTACATCCCAGCAACCAGCTCACCATTGGCATTGGGAACATCAACCTCCGTGTGCATCGTGCGCGTGCCGGTATCAATTTGGTCCGAGAAACGAACGATCTTGCCCTGGAAGGTCTTCTTGATTGCGGTAACCTCTACCCCAACCGAAGAACCGACATGGACATCAGCCACCACTCGCTCCGGTACCGGAATCACCAGGCGAAGCACATTGTTCTGCGAGAGGCGGCACAGCGCCAGGTCACCCTTGCTGGAAGAAGTCCCCGCAGGCAGAAGCGCCCCGGTATAGGCGGAGAGATCGGTAATCACTCCATCGAAAGGCGCCACGATGCGGGAGTACGCATACATCGCCTGGTCCTTGGCCAGGGCCGCCTTGGACGCGACTAAAGACTGCTCCGCCGCGGACAGCGAGGCCTGAGCCGCCAGCACGGCTGCGCTCGCTTCCTGATCTTTTGCCTGCACTTCATCAACTTCCTGCTGGGCCACAAGATTAGGCTGCGTTTCTTGCACGTGTGCCAGCCGCGAGTACGATAGGTGGGCCACGTTGTAGGCAAACCGCGCGCGGTTCACTTCTTCGCGCGACCGGGCCAGGTCATGGCCGCTGCGCTGTACTGACGCCTCGTCCAGTTGGAGTTGTTGCTGCAGTTCAGGAATTTCCAACTCGGCCAATAGCTGGCCGCGCTTTACGTGGCTGCCCCACTCAATGTGGAGCTTGCGTATATAGCCGGACACCTTGGCGTATACATTGATCTCCTGGAAGGGCTGCAATTCTGAAGCGATTTCCAGCTTGCTGGAAATCGTTTGCCGTGTCGCTTTCACCACGGCCACGTGCGGAGCTGTGGATTGATTATCGGCATGCACTTTGTTGCTTGAGCTGCATCCCCACAAAAACAACGCCATGGGAAGGATCGCCGCCGCCCGGAAGGCCGTCCTCCAATGTCCGCCAGGAATCAACCATTGCATCATTGTCATCGCATCGCTCAATTCTGGTTTGGCCCCTTCTTGGGCTGCAGATCAATCTTCACAGCCTCTCGGAGCCGTTCGAGTGTGATGCCAGGCGAATGGCATATTCCCACCAAATGACGCCTGGTTTGCAGTATCTCGTTCGCCGCGCTAAGGATTTCGTCAAGCGCCTCTATGGGCACTGTTTGGATTCCATGCACATCGCCGTGAATCAGGTCTCCCGGATGAATCTTCAGCCCGCCCACCTCGACCGGTCCGCCAAAATCAAGCACGTGCGCATAGGCGTGGGAGACAGAAACGTTGCCGGCGAACATATAGAACCCCGTCGGCCGGACCTCAGGCAAGTCCCGGACTGCCCCATTGGTAACAACGCCAACGCAACTCATGGCCAGAAGAATGTTGGAATGGACTTCTCCGATAAAAGCGCCCAGCCCTGGATTTGTATCCATGTCCTGAATGACCAGAATTCGTGGGGCCGGGATAGCGAGCAAGTGGTCCCACCAGTCGGTCCGGGCGTAGGAATAGCGCCCGCCCTCGATCGGCGGCGCTGCCGTCCTCACCCGCGCCGTAGCTGCATGGGCCGCCACCGGGGAAAGCCCTTCGAAAATACATCGGATGTCGGAGTGGGCAAATCCTGTGTTAGGCAGCCGCACATTCGCCGTTTCAATGGCGCTGGCCACCACACATGTGCTCAACCGGCGGAGTTGCTCCAGTTGGCTCGGTAGCGGCAACTTCGATTGCAGCGGATGACTTGGTGCCATAATTCCTTCGCGTCCTATCGCGCGTCAAGCACAGTACGGATCATGAGCGCCTATGCGCTTGCACGCCGCCAGAAGAAAGCAGCATGGACTCAGGTTTTCTCAATCTGGCGGCCAACAGAGAAACAAACTCAGAAGAGCGGGGGAGGGCGAAACCAATGCCGCGAACCCGTAAACAAGTCCCGGGCGAGAAACACCGGCGTCAGGACTGCCTGCCCCGTCTGGCTTCGGTAGTAAACCGTGATAAGAACAAGGAAAAATAGACAGGATCCAGCCAGGGAAGCCATCTTGATCCGGGTATCCTGCTCGTGACTCGGATCAATCCAGACTTTTGCTTGCGAAGATGTGGTTGGTAAAGAATTCGGCTTGAGATTCGGCGCGACCTTTAGGTAAATCGCGAACACAAAAAGACATGCCACCAGAAGAAGAATAAAGCCTTTGCTGGTCCTGCTCGCGCGGTTTCGTGTCGCGGGAAACATCATGTTTCCCTCATATTACACCAAAGTCGTAAAGTTTGAAACGGCTGCAATATTACCTGCGTAAGGCCCCCGCTCCGTTGGCGGCCATCTGGGCTTTTGCAGTTTTTTGTAGTTTATCCCGAACCCTCAGCTTGCCGAAGGGGAGGGAATCCTTCCTCACAAGAAATTCCCTGGGCCGTATGCCGTGAAACAGAATGCATGTGTGTAGCTTTTTGTCCTGACTTCAGCAACAGCCTGCTCGGTGACTCTTTATTGGTCGCTCGCTAAACCTCTTAGAATCAGACCAGGAATGTCTTTAGCTGTTGCCTTTCAATCTTGGCAATTTTGGCAATCTCCCTGGAGTCTCTTTCAGTTCACCACCTGCACCAGCACCGCTGAAGTGCTGCCCAGGAAGTTGGAACTGCCCCCATAGACAACCGTGATGGAATGGCTGCCCCGGCTCAAGCTGGAAGTGGAGAGCGTGGCCTGGCCCGAGGACAAGGTCTTGGAACCAAGCGATTTGGTTCCATCTTTGAAGGTAACGCTGCCCGTAGGGACAGCCGTGCCCGGAGCGCTAGCCACCACCGTTGCCGTAAAGGTGACCGATTGGCCGTGGGTCGACGGGTTGAGCGACGAAGTCACCGAACTGGTCGTTCCATCCTTATTCACCGTCTGGGTCAGGACAGAAGAAGTGCTGCCGGTAAAGCTCGTGCTGCCGCCATCGACCGCGGTAATGGAATGCGATCCTACAGTGAGGGTTGAGGTGGTAAAGGTTGCGTTGCCGTTGCCATCCAGGGTTCCAGTTCCCAAAGTGGAGCTTCCATTCTTAAAGGTCACAGTGCCGCTGGGCACGCCGCTGCCTGGAGCCGTGGCCGTAACAGGCGCCGTAAAAGTGACTGGCTGGCTGAAGACCGATGGATTGGCGGACGAACTCACCGCCGTGGTGGTGGCGGATTTATTCACCACCTGGGGCGAGCCGCTATCGCTTCCACTGCTGTTCGCCCAGCCTGTGCCGCCGGTAAAGGCTGCAGTGATCGTGTTGCTGCCCACGGCCAGCGCCGCTGTGCTGAATGCTGCATGGCCATTGCTGTCGACTACAACGTTCGAGGCCAGCACGTTGCTGCCCTGGGTGAAGGTGACTGTACCCACGGGCGCCCCCGAGCTCGAGGTAACGCTGGCGGTGAAGCTGACAGATTGCCCAAAGGTGGATGGGTTAGGCGTGGAAGTCACCGTAGTGGTGGTGGCGAAATTCTGCACCGTCTGTACCGTACTGCCGCTGCTCGCTGCGAAACTAAAATCTGAGGCGTACGTCGCGGTGATGGTGTCGCTGCCCGTCGCCAGCGCTGACGTGCTGAAGGCGGCGGCGCCGCTCGAGTTCAAAGGAACTTGGGCCAGCACAGTGTTGCCTTGCTGGAACGTCACCTGGCCGGTCGGCGTTCCCGTTCCCGGGGGAACTGCGGTGAGCGTAGCTGTGAAAGTAACCGACTGTCCGCCATTCGAAGGATTGGGTGTGGAAGCCAGCGCGGTAGACGACCCGCTCGCGTGGACCGTCTGCACCAGTGACGCGCTGCCAGCGCTGAAGTTGGAGTCGCCGCTGTACTGCACGGTGATGAAGTGAAAATCGCCGGTCAATGTTGAGCTGGTAAACGTTGCATTGCCATTGCCATCCAGGGCCACGTTGGAAGCCAGCGTGGTGGTGGTAGTTTGCAAAGCCCCGCTCACCACTGAGTAGGTCGTATCGGTAAAGGTGACCGTCCCCGTGGGAATGGTGCCGGAAGTGCCCGTATTGGTAACGGCCGCCGTGAAGGTGAGCGATTGGCCCGTGACTACCGTGCGCAAATCGGGCGTGGAGGACGTCACGGCGATACCTACGCCGTTAATGTTGCCTAAGGCCGACAGCAGGCCGCCGTTGAGCGTGAACACCGTTCCATCCGGACCGATGATGGTCGGCACATAAGGTTCGCCAATGCCGGTGCTAAGCGTCACCCATTCCGTCAGGGAATTGGTAACCAGGTTCCAGCGATACGTGCGGCCATCCTCGCTGGGCGTGAAGATGCTGTTGGTGGCGGGATTCACCGCCGCGGTGTTGATGCACCATTCCCGTATCGCGTGCGGGAAACTGGTGGAGCGAAGCGCCGCATCGGCCGTGGGACCGATCACCGTCATCACCTCGCGCATGATCAGCATGCCGTTGGACGAAGCGTGCGCGTCTACCTCGGTGGCGTTGGGATCGAGCAGGGCGATGCGGTTGATGCCGTCACCATTGTCTCCGCCGCCGTCAGCATAATTGTTGTACTTGGTGAACAGCAGGTAGCTGGACGTGCCGGTATAGGAAGGGACCATGCTGGCCGGAACGATGGCCGCCGTGTTGTCCCAGCCAAAGCCTCCCGCAGGTTGTTCCACCGTAAGATCGCCGCTGAAGTGCAGCATGAAGCCGCGCGATCCATTGAACGGGTTGCCCATAATGCCAAAGTAGACATCGCCGTCCGGCCCCACCATGGGCGAAGCCGTGCTGTCGTCCAGCATCTCCGCATTGTTGGCGTTGTTATTGCGCGGGTCTTTCAGGAACACCTTGAATTTCGTCGCCAGCGTGGTGCTGTCCAGCCCCAGCAGGTAGCCATAAGTCTGGTTGCTGGCGCCCTTCACCACCACGTAGAGCGTCGTCTGGTCGTTGCTCAGTGCGGGGGCGGAGTTGTGGCTATCCTGCCCGATGTTGGCGTCACTGGCTGCGGTGCCGGCCAGAACAAAAGTAGCGTTGCCGTTGGGATCAATGCGGGCAAAGCCGCTCTGCGTCGTGCTCAATGGAGCCGGCGCGGTTCCCTGAACGCGGAAGCCGAAAAAGACGTTGCCGCTGCTGTCGCTGGTGATGGGAGTGTTGATGAACACCGTGGAATTGAACGCCGAAGCATTGGCCTGGTAGTTGGCCAGCGTGGTGTAAAACACCTGCTGCACCGGCGCGCCGTGGCTCACCGAATCAGGATTATCAATGTAGTAGATCGTGCCGCCATTGCCGGGATAGTACAGGCGCGTATCCACCGAGTTCACCGCCAGCCCAGGCTGGTATGAAAGGATCCAGTTGTGCGTGGGCTGTGTGTAATCCGTGGTGAGCGAATACAGCGCCGTGCCGTTGACGGCGTTGAAGACGTTGATTGCGAAGCCGCCGCTGCTTCCCGTCTTCTGGGGCACAATAATGGTATTCGCGGGCGTAATCAAAGGAGCGCCATAATGGGCAAAGGCTCCGGTATTGTTCAAATCAATGGACGTGGTCCAGTGAACCGAGTTCAGGTGCTGGGCGGCAGGATTGTAGACAGCCGTATGCTGGCCATTGCCGGCAAAGCTGGAGACAATAGTCTGTGCCCCAGCCTGGCCCACCAGCGCAAATACCGCCGCTAGAACAAAGACCATGGTTGTGATCGAAGGGCCCCCCGGCACGCGCCGGTTTTGCGCGTAGTGGGGTAGAGTGAGATTTCTCACAATAGAACTTGGGGTGCAAAGGCGCTGGATCATGCGATCTCCTTATCGGTTTCTCCTGGGACGGGATAGTTGAAGCGTTATCATTCCGGCACAAGAGGAATCTGCTTTGTTTCTTCAGATGACCCGCTGCACCGATCTCCTGCGATCTATCCGCGATTTTGTGTTGGGACCCGCTTTAGTTTGTAACGATTCGGCTGAACGCGAGTATACGCCGTTCCCAGACTTCCGCGTGTCTCATTTTGGACAGCGAAAAAACAGGTGGGTAATGGATAGTTGAGATCAACACTACTTCTTAAGTGAACAGTATTGGGGCCAAAGGCCAAGAGTCAAAGGCCAAGAGTCAAATACTAAATACTAGCTTTTAGGGAAACAGCGGCAAATAAGGCTTCAATCTGTCAATCGCCTGAGCCTCCGTAACCTCGTTCGCCGGTCGCGTTGCATATTCCACAGCACTCTTGAAGTCCATAAAGCTGAGGCAAAAGCTGCGTTTTTCCGCGGTTGTCAACTTCGAAAGGAGATCGGCAAAAGGGTATGTAACGGACAAGATTTTGAAATCCTCGGGCCGCGTAGTGCAGTTGCCGTTGTTGAAATTGTCCTTAGCGCCTTTTGACAGCGTGTCTCTCAGAAGAATAAAGCTGTTGGTGTAGTTAACCGATCCGCCTTTCAAGAGGTTATACATAAGCGTGATCAGCGCCAGCGAAGGCACTTTCTCTTCGTCGGCCGCGTATTGTCCCAGTCCGAACCGCCACTCCTTGAATATCTTTCCCGCCCGGTTGATGAGCGCCCGGTTCGTTGGGTTTGCATCGAACCCGGTGTTGAGCGTGGCAGTCAGATTCAACCGGTCGCTCGGCACCCACGAAGAAGGGTCGCCTCCAGGCGCTGGCGATCCCCAGCTTAACTGCGAGCAGGGCATGGTTGTGACCGGCGGCCGGACGCAGGTTGCTCTCGTCGGATTCGCCGTGTCCTTGAGTTCGTTGAAGAAGGCCACGTCAACGTGGTCCTGCGTTGGTGTCGCCGGCACATTGATCGCCACCACAGGGTTCTTGACCTCATACGAATACGGCGATGTCGGTGCCGTCGGCGGTGACGGCGGCGGCATATCGGTCCTGAAGACGTCCCTGGCGAGTTCTTTGAGCTTGATTGCGTTGAGCGTTCCGCTTGTCGGCTGGTTGTCGCCGCCATTGTACTTATAGAGGAAGGCAACATCGGCATCGGACTTCGCTCCATCCGGCTTGCCCAGCGCCATGTTGTACCCTATGCTCCCTTGAAACTGAAACTGCTGTCCTGCCGGCATGCCGATGAATCCGCTCCCGGCATCCCGGTTCCATCTCGTAATCACGCCGTTATAAGTTCGGCTGAACATCTGCTCCACTAGGGTCCGCAATTCGGTCAGCTTGGCCGGGCTCATCTGAACCTTGTTCTCGTAGTCAGTGGACGTCTTTTCACTAACCTCCGCGCGGGCTTGCGCGACTAGCGCGCACAGCGCAACCGTGACCATAACCATAACTATGACCAATCTCCATTTCATAAGCTCATTCTCCCATCACAAGCGATAGTGCACCACCCATAAAACTATGCGCCCAGCCAAGTTTATCATTTCCCCAAAACAGGAAACTATAATATGTTTAAGTTTACTGTTTATGAAATTGTGGAAATCCAAAACAGGACAGAATGTTTCACCTTAAGTTCTCAAGCGCGTGAGTTTCAATTACCAACTTGAGCCGTTTTACGGGCGTCCGAGCCTGCAGGCGAAATCCTGAGCGAAGCCGAAGGATCTTCTTACCCAATTACCAACTTCCACGGTAGTGTGTCTTCGCTGTTGCCTTTCAATTTTGGCAATTTCGGCAATCTTCCCTGTAACCTGTAACCTGTCCCCTGTTACCTGTAACCTAGAACCAACGGGACCAGGTAGCTGGTGCGCCCCAGCACCCCGATCCCGTTTGAAAGCCAATGGCTCAAGGTCCAAAGGCTAACGGCCACAAGCCAAGAGCCCGCTTTCCCTACCGGTCGTGGTCGCCGTGATCGTCATCACCGTCATCGCCGTGTTGGCGGTGAGATGGCTGGATGGCTATGGTATCGGCAAAGCGGCCAACCGTGATCGAATCGTCTATGGTGTTGGTCCTGGTATCAATCACGGCCACGGAACTGCCGGTCCTGCCGGTGTTGACGGCAAAAACCTTCCGGCCATTGTGGCTGATAGCAAGGGCGGTCAAAGACAACCCGGTGGCGTTGATGGTGGTGTCAATCGAGTTGTCGCGGGTATCAAACACTGTTACTGTGCTGCTGCCGGCGATCAAGAGAAAGTCCTCCACATAGACGTGGCGGCCATCGGGTGTTACTGCCAGCCCGGTAACAAAAGCAGGATTACTGGGACTGCCAGGCAAAGGAACGGTAGCCTCCACTCTGTTGGTGTCCGTATTGATTACAAGGACGCCACTGGGAAGGTGTGATGATGGTACCAGCCCCGATTCATCGGACGCATAGAGCCTTTCGCTGTTGGGACTCAGGGCCAGGTCGAAGATGGTGTGCCCGGCAGCAATGGTTGTCGTGGCGGCGTCACCGTCAGCGTCAACCACCAGGATTCCTTGTCCATTGCCCGACCCTACGTACACGTTATCGTTATCGCGGGAAACGGCCACGGTAGTGGGCAGGAACCCCGCTGGTGCAGGTATGGTTTGCAGCACGCTGCTGCTCGCCACGTCAATCACCACCAGGTTACCCGCGGAGTTGGCAAAGTAGGCACGGTTTCCACGCCGGTTAAAGGCAATCGTGGGTCCCGCGCCCTCGCTGGGAGCACCCACAGGGAAGCCGAAGGTGATGGTTCCCGTGACGGTGTTCGTTTCTGTGTCTACCACGGAGAACGTATTGTTGGCGTTGCGGACGTAGAGCAGCTTGCCATTGGGCGAAACCGCCATGTCGGACGGATGAGAAAAGGTAGCGCTGCTGATGGTGGCGACTATGGCGTCGGTTCTGGTATCAATCACGGACACCGTGCGTTCAAGGTTGTTGGCAACGTACGCGTTATGGTTGTCCTCGGCGAAAGCGCTGGCCGGCACGAGGGCCGCCAGGCTCAGGAACAAAACTGCAAGAAGGGCAGACTTCTTCATCGACATTTCCTTTCAATCTCCAAAAGTTTGGGCCGTTCCCAGATTCAAATCGGCACAATAACGTCATTGCCAATTGCAAACCTGCGCATACTTGGCAAAGCGCTTCTGCACGTATCTGATCATAACTGAGCAAGTATCCTGATCTTGGGGAAGACCATTCTGGGAAATGGTGGCATTTCGAAAACTATCAGTGGCCCATCTTGCTGTCAATTACATTTTGTGGCAACCAATGTTCATATGGGCATGATTAAGCATTGTTAATATTGTTTCAATATAGTTTATCCATACTTATCAATCACTTGACCACAAAACCAACAGGCATCCGCCATCACGTAGCAGTTACTTTAGTGTTCCCGATTTGATATCACAATAGTAAGCAACCAACAGTGACCACTACAGACCGTTTCACGATAGGCGTGTCACCAGGCCATGGGGTGCGGTGGATACCGATGCCACAAAAAAAATGAGTGGACCGCAGCCGCTTTCGGCTGCGTCACGGCTTTTTGATCCTGGCTCTGCCGGCTCCCTGCTGAAAGTCCGCCGGGGTGGGTGACCTGTCACCTAGCCGTTAGCTCCGCCACCTCATTCCGCCCGTGTGATGGTATAGATACCAAGGCTGGCTAACTACAGCAGACTCAGCGTAATCAGCGGAGATTATCGGCGAGATGAGGAGCTTGGCTCGGCAGTGGATTTAGCTTTCCCTATCCCCTGACCTCTGTGATCTGTAACTTTGGCTCTTGTACTAAATAAACAAGGGCCAACCAATGGCGAATAGTCAAAGGACGATGGTGTGATGTCGCTGGGCTCCGGGAAGCCAGCGGACAGTCAGCTTCCCTGTAAACTGTCGCCTATCGAAGGCCCTGGCATGCCGTGGGGTTTTGGTGTTGCTAAACTACCAAATACTAACTACCAACTCTTGTTTCGCTGTTCGATGCGGGTTTCGACAAAGAAAAATAGGGGACCGCCATCTTCTTTTTAATCTGTCCCCTGTAACCTGGATTTTCCGGATGATCGGATGATTGATAACTCCCCAGCAATCAATCACCCGATCCCGCTTTTTGGCCAATGGCCAAAAGCCAGCAGAAAAGCAACGATTGTTCGCAGATTATTGGAGTCGTTGAGCTTGTGTATGTGACGCTGATCACATTCGCTGATGGCTCACGATAGTTTGGCGGTTTGGGAAATAGTTGTATCCATCGACTCGGTGGAAGCCCCGAACTTCAGTTCGGGGAAAGCGGGCTTTCAATTTCACGGAAAAACTCCGGCAATTTTCACGAGCGCTTTAGCGCTGGTGCAGATGCAGCTGCCCGGTTGGATGTAATCAGCGAAAATCAGCGGTGAGACGTTGAAGCACGGTCTACAGAGACACCGAAGCACAGAGAAAGCAGCGTGGCTAAAGTCCGTTTTCCCGGTCTTTGCCTTTTCCCGGTTTCCTCTGTGCTTCCTCTGTGTCCTCTGTGGTAAATGGTTTTGATTTTGACTTTGCTAACTACTAACTAACTACTGATGCCCTAATCATCATCCCCATCGCAGTTCTGGCACGTCGAAACAGTGCCGCTGTTCTCGCCGATCTGCAGCGTCACCGTCACCGGATTGGGCACGTCCAGGTCTACGCGGCTGATGGTCACCGAGTAGTCGAAGGCAGTGCTGCTGCCGCGTTCCGCTTTCAGGTCAAAATCCACCCTGAGGCCGGCGATGGTTCCACGAAAGAGATTGCTGGTGTGACATACAAAGTGATGCTGCCCGCCCACCTGCTTGAAGCTGCCGGCAGGGATGGTAAAGGACAAAGTGCCCACGGTAAGGCTGACCGGCTGATGCGCCAGATCGAGCCCGCCGCTGGTTGCGCCCAGGGTCAGGTCGCCATCCAGGCTGACTCTATGCTCGCCGATGTCCAGGTCTTCCACGGTAAACGCGGCTAGCGCCGTGCTCAGGTTGGCAATGGCGATCCCCTCGGGATTGGTGCCTACTGTGATTGGGGGGCCCACGGTATTGCCGGTGGTGGCAATAATGGAGACGGTATTGTCATTAAAGTTTGTCACATAGACAAATGAACCGTCAGGAGTCGCTGCCATAAACTGAGGTCCGCTTCCCACCGTGATCAGGTCAGGTTGCACCGAGTTGTTGGCGGCATCAATTACGGAAACCTTGTTGTTGGTGCCCGCGATGTCCGCGACGTAAACCGTATCGCCGCCTTGCGTGACCAGGACGTCTCCGGCCCCTGGAACGCTGGTGGGTAGAGTGGTTACGGCGTTGGTGGTGGTATCGATTACCTCGACGGTTGACCCGCCGCCGCTCCCCGCATAGATGTGCCCGCTATCCGGCGTTACTGACAGAAAGATGGTGGCCGGGCCGGGAACCGACAAATTAAGCAGAGGAGGCACTACGGTATTGTTGGCAATATTGATCACGGAGACAAATCCGGTGATGTCCGCCACATACGCGCTCGTGGCCTTGGGCAGGATCACCACGTCGCTTCCCAGGTTGTTGATGGGAATGGTTGCGCTCACCGTGTTGTCGGCGGTGTTGATTACCGTCACAGCCGCGTTCCCCAGGTCGGTTACGTAGAGGCTTTTGCCGTCCGGCGTAATTGCAAGTTTGAACGGACTGGACGGATTGGGTCCGCTGGTCACGGCGATGGTGGTCATTACGGTATTGTTGCCCGTATTAATCACAGAGACCGTTCCGTCGCCGGAGTTTGCCACATAAGCGCGGGTGCTGTCGGGTGAGAACACCACCCCAACGGGGGAGCTCCCCACGGGAATGGTCGTCGTCACGGTGTTAGTCGCGGTGTTGATGACAGAAACTGAATTGGAGCTGCTGTTGGCCACATAGGCCACGGTTTGGGCCTGCAGGCTGGTAAACCCGAAAACTGCTGCAAGCAGGCTGAGCGTGAAAAGTCTTATGGGCAATTTTGTGCGAAGTGACATTGTGAATTTCCTTTCCTGAGTAAATATGTGGCAGCCTGGGGGTTTTGCAACTGCAAAATCACTGAATCTGGGGGAAGTGGTTCCATAGTGTACTGCATTCCTGAAATGGCGCAAGAGAAATTCCTGTCTCAAATTGGCTCCACGTCAATTCGGGAACCACTTTATTTCATGCTCTTCCGCATTGCGTTAATTTGCATTTTGGCGTCCCCAGTTCAGCTTTGACTGTAGAAAATCAAAAGCGAGCGGCTTGAGTGCCGGGAACGTGAGAAAAAATCCGATTCCTCAATCAAGCTCACTTTCCTGTTTTGGTCGTGTCAGTGGAAATCAGTCAAATCACAGTCATCATCGGTAAGGTCTTTTGAGGTCGCAGTTTCCATGCCGAAGAGGATCTCGAGGATTGCGAGATAGCACGCGGGCTCTCTCCGTGGACTGCTTCAATAGGTCATTTGGAATCAGTAAGGCCCTAACTACACCGAGACATTGGGTGTTTCCTCCGATGACCCGATGCACCGACGACCCGATGACCGGATTGCCTGCACAATCCAACTCTCGAACAGCAGTCAGTGGCTTCTGTGAACTGCGCTCTCAGCGTAGTGACCCGGCTGAGTGCTGACTGCTACTCTTGCAACAATATGTTGAAGAGTGAACCGCGAATTCGCAGTTCGCCGTTGTATTCAATGAAGCCCAGCTTCCGGAACCTGGTCATGAAGTAGTTCACTCGTACGGCTGGCGCCCACCATCTCTGCCAGTTCTTCGTGGCTGACCTTGGGAATGCTGATCGCAGCCTCGCCATAAAGTGTTTATAATCATATGTTTATAAAGAATTTTGTTCCCAGGCAGAGCCAGATTTTTTCCAGTTCTCCCCCCAAAGATAAAATCCTGGCCTCAATCGTAATATCCGCTCCGGATCAGCCGATTTACTAAAGCATGGACTCCAACTCTCCGCTGCTTCCGGTGGTTTCCGAACCATCAGCCATTTCCGCTGCAGTAGTTTCCGCGCCCCAGAAGCCTGTGATTTCAACCAACGCGATTCTGACTGCCATGTTGCTGGTTGCCCCCAGCGTAAGCGACTTGATTTTTTCTCCGGGCAAGGCCCCGCAGGTGGAGCTGAACGGCGAGCTTCTGGGCGTGAAGGTGGGCGATCTCTCGGTTTTGACCGCCGCAGACACAAAACGCATTGCGGCGGATATTCTTACTGGCAATCAAAAAGGCGCCGACCTCCTGCGCGAGCAGGGCGCCTGCGATGTTTCCTATAGCGTCCCAGGAAAATCACGTTTCCGGGTGAATATTTTCATGCAGCGAGGCACATGCGCCATTGTGATGCGGGTGATCCCGGGGGTGATTCCCGGTTTTGAATTGTTGAAACTGCCTCCCCAACTCAAGGAGATTGCTCAGCTTAAGAATGGCATCGTCCTGGTTACGGGGCCGACTGGTTCAGGAAAATCATCAACGCTGGCCTCCATTCTGGACCTGATCAATGAAACGTGCGCCTACCACATTGTGACCATTGAAGATCCTATCGAGTTCATCCACCGGCACAAGAAAAGCACGATCCACCAGCGAGAGCTCCACAGTGATACTCCAAGTTTCGGACTGGCTCTGCGCGCCGCGCTGCGGCAGGCCCCCAAGGTGATTCTGGTGGGAGAGATGCGCGACCGGGAAACCATTGAAATTGCGCTGGAAGCATCTGAAACCGGACACCTGGTGCTCTCGACACTGCACACGATTGACGCATCCAAGACCGTGGAACGGATCATTGGCGCCTTTCCTCCCGCAGAAGAACAACTGGTTCGTACACGCTTGGCCAACACTTTCCGCTGGATCGTCTCCCAACGTCTAATGCCCAAGAAAAATGGTTCCGGACGAGTGGCCGCATTCGAGATCCTCCGCTCCAACCAGCGCACCCGTGAATACCTGGAAAAAGGCGAGCGAGAAGGAAAATCTCTGCTGGACGCGATGCGCGACGCGAGCCTGGACGGAATGCAGTGCTTTGACGACGAGCTGGAAAAACTTGTCCGCAAGGGCAGCATCACCAGGGAAACCGCACTGGGCTACGCTACCAATCAGGGCAACCTGATGCTGGCTCTATCCGAAATGAGCGAAGAAGGGGCAGCCGACGCTTCCCGGACTGAGTCCACACCGGATGAGCAACCTCAAACTTCCAAGCCATATGTGGTCTAGCGTCACTAACTGTGTTGCCTTCTCACTTACCTGATGCGCATGACCATGACTTCAGTGGACTTGACCAGGGCTGCGGCGACCTGGCCTCTTTCCAGACGCATTTCCCGCACTGCATCGGCGGTAATGATTGATGTGAGATGCTGGCCCCCAATCGAAAGAGTGACCTGCGCCATCAAGCCATCAATTTTCAAGTCAACAATCCGGCCGACGAGCTGGTTGCGCCCACTGATCTTCCTGTAGTTGGCTCTCCGGTTTTGAACCGGGCCGCGCTGGGGAACCGCTGGCAGAAGGCGATCCAGCTCAGTTTCCGGGATACGGTGATGCCCGCCTGGCGTTCTTATCGTCTTGATCTTTCCTTTATAGATCCACTGCTTCAGAGCAGGATAACTTACCCCCAGAACTCTGCAGGCGTGACGAACGGGATATAACTTCGGTTGTGATTCGGGCTTCATACTCGCCTTTCTACTTCTATCTTCTCAATGTTGCGGAACCAGCGGTCCCACTGAAGATTGTCTGACACGGACTGCAGATGCACCGGCAAGCTGGTATTTTCCATCTCATCGCTTTCCTAAAGAGGAGCAAGGAGAGAGCGCAACAACGGGCTTGCAGGAGCGCTGTAGAGTTCGTCCCATGTGCCCCGCTGCATGATTTTTCCGTGTTCCAGCACGATTGCCTGCTGTGGACACAGTCTCTTGAGAACCTCAGCCTGATGATCGACGGCCACCAGGCTGAATCCGAGAGTCTGACGCCAGGAAATGAGATCGTCAATCAGGTCGCGGACCAGGTGACGGTCCAGACCCGCGAAAGGTTCATCCAAAAGGACCAGTGTGGGCTTGCGAGCCAGCATCCGCGCCAGGCTCACTCGCCGTGCCTGACCGCCCGAAATCTGCGATGCCGGCGCATGCCAAAGCGGGCCCAGTCCCAATCGGTCGCGCAGGGTCTCGGTCCACTGTTTCTGCTCTTGCGTCGCCGCTACGACCTTGGCAATGCCGAAGTTGATGTTTTCGCTCACACTCAGGTGGGGAAATAGTCCCGGCTCCTGCGTCAAATATCCCAGCGGACGCAGGTGCAACGGCAGGGAAGGCGGAAAGAGCTGGACATCATCCAACGTCACAAAACCATCGTCCGGCTCCTCGATTCCAGCGATGCATGCCAGGATGGTGCTCTTGCCCGCACCGGATGCGCCGAACAAACCCAACGACTGGCCCCGTTCCAACTCCACTGAGACATCAATGCTGATTTCCCGGCGCTTCTTAATGATGTGGGTTCTAAGCATGGCGCCGTCTCTGTGCCAGCACGTGGACCAGCCAGGGAAGCGGCAGGGCAACGGCCAGAAAGACCACGAGCAGCGGCATCACCGCGGGCAAGCCAAAGCTTTGCAGATTCACCCACAATTGAACAGGCATGCCGGAGGGATAGTAAGCCGTAATAACCACAGCGCCGAATTCGCCGATCGCCCGCACCCAGGCGATGCTCAGGGCAACGGCCAGCCCAAGCCGCGAAAGTGGCAACGTTACTCGAAAAAAGACTCGCCACGGCGTTAGGCCAAGCAGGGCCGCTTGTTTCTGGAGCATCAGCGGAACAGCATCAAAAGCAGCCACTGCCCCAAGCACGTAATAGCCCATGCCAACATAAACCTGCGTGGAGACGAAGGCGGTGGCGCTATTGGTCATTATTATCCCGCAGTGCTCCAGCCATGCGCCCACGGTTCCATAAGGACCAAAAGCCAGCGTGAGGAGTATCCCCAGAGCAAGTGGAGGCAACAAGATTGGAAGCAGCAACACAGCTTGCCACAAGACCCGTTCTCGCGCTCTGCAATGTGCAATGTAAGCGGCAACCGGCGTGCCCACAGCCACAATGATGATCATGGCGCAACCGGTAAGCAAAAGTGACACCCGAACGGAAGCCAATGCCGGCCCGCGCACATCTTCACCCCACTGCCAGGAACCGATGCGCGCGAACAGCGCAGTGAACGGATAAAGGAGCGCTAACGCGAAGAGCGTGGCGCCAACTCTGGGAATCCAACGCTGGCCATTTTTCATGCGTGAAGCGGCGAGGCGTCCCCCGGCGGGTCATAGTTAAACCGGCGAAATATGGCCTGACCCTCATCGCCTTTAAGCCAGTCTGCGAAAGCCGCTGCCCCTTTTGGATTGGGGGCATCCTTGAGAACAGCCGCATAATAAATGAGTGGCTCGGGATTATATGCCTTACCGCCAACCGACAGGGTCACATCCGGACGATCAGCATGAACATTTTGCCCGCTCAGGTTAATTTCCCTGGGCAGAGTTATGTAAGGCAAATTGAACGGACCGGGCTGGATCTTGTAAGCTGATGAGGCGTCCAACTCGCCACTCTGCAGGCGCGCCATAACCGTCGGCTCCGTAAATATCTGTTTCTCGTTGAGCACTGTGCCCAGGACCTTCTCCACCAGGTCTCCCTGCTTGTACATTTTCGCAGCCAGCATGATAGCAAAAATGATATTGCGCCCCTGCGGATCTGTAACCGGATCAGTACGCCCGAAACGGAGTCCGGGCTCCAGCAGGATTCTCCACCACTCGTCTCCGTCCTTGCCCTTGGCCGCGGCCTCAAAGCGGGAAGCAAAGCGGCTCTTGGGACTGTACGCAATCACCATTTCTGTGTGGGCGATCGCCTGCGCGGTCCCGGCTTTTCCAGCGCGCAGAATGGTGAGCGCAGGTCCCGGCGTGACGGGGATGAAAATATCCGGCTGGATGCTGCCTCCCGCAATCAACTGCGCCAGCGCGCTGGAACCCTGGGCGCGGCCGCGGAACTCCAGTCTCAGGCTCTGTGCGGCAGAGGTTTTAATCGGACCCTCCATCATCGAGCTCATGGAGCCGGCATACGCAACGTTGATGGCGGATAACTCTGCCGCCAAAGTGCCGGCAGGAAACCCGGCGATGGCCGCACCCAAAGCCATGCGGCTGCCGCGCACCAGAAGCTCTCGTCTGCTCAGGTTCTCTTTGTTATGTTTCATCAGGTTCTTATTTCCGCCACCGGTTCGCAAGGATAAAGTACGCTCAGAGGGAACGATTTGATACGATATTGACCGTGATTGTCAAACGACTTTATTCAATCCATTGCGTGCAGCTTGATTTGGGCTGCAACTCGAACAGCCACTCACAATGTGACTTGGCCGGTGTGCTGCAAATACTCCGGATATGGGAACCGTGCGGTTGTTTCCCGTTTGTGGTATTTTTTCAGATTGCTGCCTGGGTGCAGCAGGCGGAACCGGTCTTGATTGAAATCAGTGGCGATATTCCCCACCCTCAGAGCTTTCAGGAACAGCACTGGAAGCAGCTGAAACATACGTCTCTCTCGGCCACCAACACCCATGAGAAAAAGACGGCCACGTACAGCGGAGTGCCATTGCGCGACCTGCTCAAGGAGGCGGGTATGCCATCCGGCGTAGACCTGCGCGGCAAGGCATTGACGACCTGCATTATAGTCAGTTCGGCGGACGGCTATCAGGTTACGTTCTCAATTGCTGAGCTGGATGAGAGTATCGGGAATCTGCAGGTGCTGATCGCGGACAGCGAAGACGGAAAGCTTCTGCCGCAAGAGTCAGGCCCGTTGCACCTGGTTGTGCCAGGAGACAAGCGCCCGACGCGCTGGGTGCGATCGGTCAAAACCATCCGCGTGGTGGCTAATCCTTCAGGCGCGTCACCTCAGTAAGGCCCCTTTCCGGTGTCGCCTTTATTCAATCCAGGCGGCTCTACAGAGCCACGCGTCTGAGCCGCAGCGAGTTTCCGATGACAGAGACCGAGCTAAAGCTCATGGCGGCGGCGGCGATCATTGGATTCAGTAATAATCCGAGCAGAGGGTAAAGAACGCCCGCGGCAATAGGGATGCCCACAGCGTTATAAACAAACGCAAAGAACAGGTTCTGGCGGATGTTGCGCATGGTGGCCCGGCTCAGGGTTCGCGCCCTGGCAATGCCCCGCAGATCACCTTGAATAAGCGTAATATCTCCGCTCTCTATGGCGACATCCGTCCCAGTACCCATGGCGATTCCCACATTGGCCTGCGCCAGGGCCGGAGCATCATTGATACCGTCGCCCGCCATGGCAACCACGCGGCCCTGAGTTTGCAGTTGTTTTACTGCTTCCACTTTGGTTTCCGGCAGCATCTCCGCCCTGAAGTCGTCCAGCCCGAGTTGGCGGGCGATGGCGGCAGCAGTAACTTGATTATCTCCGGTGAGCATGACGATGCGAATGCCGGCGGCACGCAGGTCTCGAATGGCTTGCGGGGTGGATTCTTTTATCGGGTCGGCGATGCCGATCAGCCCCGCGACCTTGCCATCCGCTCCCACCCAGATCACGGTCTGGCCCTCCTGCCGCAACCGGCCGGCCTCCGCTCCCAGCGTGCGATCCGAGATTCCTTGTTCCATCAAAAACCGTTCACTGCCAACGCATACCGAGTGCCCTTCTACTCTGCCTGAGACTCCAAACCCGGTATGAGACTGGAAGTCCTGGAACTCACTCAATTGCAGGCTGCGCTCCCCTGCGGCCTTGACCACCGCGGAGGCCAGCGGATGTTCGCTGCTGCGCTCCAGGCTCGCTGCAAAACGCAAAATTCCCGAGTCGCTGTGGCCGGACGCAGCGCGGAGGGTAACTACGCGTGGCTTTCCCTCAGTCAGAGTTCCCGTTTTATCCACAACTACAGTGTCTACCTTCTCCAGCATTTCGAGGGCTTCAGCATTTTTGATGAGCACGCCTGCGGTCGCTCCCCGGCCTGTGCCCACCATGATCGACATTGGGGTTGCCAGACCCAGGGCGCACGGGCAGGCAATAATGAGCACGGCAACCGCATTCACCAGGGCATAGACAAACCTGGGCTCGGGTCCGATCAGCATCCAGCCGGCAAACGTCACTATGGCTGCCAGAATTACCGCGGGAACAAAGTATTGGGATACCTGATCTGCAAGGCGCTGAATCGGGGCCCTGGTCCGCTGGGCCGCGCTGACCATTTGCATAATCCTGGCCAGCAAAGTCTCGCTGCCGACGCGTTGCGCACGCATGATGAATGAGCCAGTCCCGTTTACGGTGGCCCCAATGACCCGCGAATCCTTTTCCTTGGCAACAGGAATAGGCTCTCCGGTGAGCATCGATTCATCTACAGAGCTGCTTCCCTCGACCACAACTCCATCCACAGGCACCTTCTCACCGGGGCGTACGCGAAGCCGGTCGCCGGGTTGAACAAGCTCCAGCGAGATATCTTCTTCATGGCCGTCCTCATACAACTTGCGAGCGGTTCGTGGCGATAGATCGAGCAGAGCGCGAATCGCGCTGGAGGTCCGGCTTCTGGCCCTGAGCTCCACCATCTGCCCCAGCAGGACCAGCACCGTGATGGAAGCTGCGACTTCAAAATAGACTTCCGGCAGTCCACGAGCGCCCAGGAATGATGGTGGAAACAGACCCGGCGCGAACGTGGCAACAGCGCTGTACACATAAGCCACTGTCGTACCCATACCGATGAGGGTGAACATGTTCGGGCTTCTGTTGACCAGAGATGCCCAGGCGCGCTGGAAGAAGATCCATCCTCCCCAGAGGACCACCGGAGTTGCAAGCAGAAATTCAAGCCAGTTCACCATTCTGGCCGGGAATATGTCCGTAATGGAAATCAAGAGCAGTGGGACCGTGATGATCAGCGAGATCCAAAACCGGCGGGTCATGTCACGCAGTTCGGGATTGACTTCTTCCTGTGCAGTGACGGTTTTTGGCTCAAGAGCCATGCCGCAGATGGGACAGGCCCCAGGCCCGCTCCGTATTACATCCGGATGCATGGGACACGTGTATTCGATCTTCGGGCGTGAAATCGGCGCCGCCGCATCCAGGGCCATGCCACATTTCGGACAATCGCCCGGCCCCGCCTGCTGCACCTCGGGATGCATAGGACAGTAGTAGCCGGACGATGCCGCTGGAACGGATGGCGGAGGCTGGGGTACTGCGCACGAGGGGCATTCTTGAACGGCGCGGCGGTTCTGATAATTCTCAGGTTCCTGTGAGAATTTCTTAAGACAGCCAGCACCGCAAAAGTAGAACTTCTGGCCATGGTACTCAGTCGAGTACCTGGCCGTTTCAGGATTTACATCCATGTTGCAGACAGGATCTTTTACCGTGATTCCGGCGCTCGACATTCTCCCAGGTCCCTTCACCTCGCGTGTTTGTAGAACAGATCCGTGAGCTCTTTGTAAGTTTGCCGCGCCTTTTCTTCGTCGCCGGAACGCAGGGCTGCGGTGGCGCAGTGCTGGAGGTGATTACCGAGAAGAAGCCTTTCCACAGCCCGCAGCGACTCATGAATCGCTGCGATCTGCGTCAGAACGTCCGGACAGTATCTTTGCTCATCCACCATTTTCTGCACGCCCCGGATCTGCCCCTCGGCGCGGCGCAAGCGCCGTTGAAGGTTGAGGCGCAGCTCTTCCGGCATCAGTTGGGCGCGTCGGTTCTTTTTCAGGGCTGCTTCCATCTCAATCCACAAATACCCCTGGGAGGTATTATACAAGATGGCCGCTTTAGGATGCCAGGTTTTCCAATAAATCTGTGACGGCGATGGGCCGCGAGGCTCGCAGGAAAGCGGTGAACAACCGCCGGGGATCGGCGCTATAGGAAAGAGCATATTCCCTGCCTCCGAACAATCTCTCGGAGAAGGTGTGAAAGTCAGACATCAGCGTTTCGCGGGTTGCTTCGGAATTTGGGGCCAGCAGGCGATCGTTGATCGAGACTTCCACATCCTGGCCGTTGAAGCGCACTTGTCCTGCCAGGCTTGCCTCCGTTTCAAGCCGCTGGCATGCATTGAGGGCGGCGCGCGCCGCCTGGTCCATGCGATCTTGATTGCTGCCGCCAAGCACGGCCTTGCGGTTGTAACGCACACCCAGGCGGTGGTCGGTGTTGTCGAGGCTATAGTTGCCTTCCAGGCCGATGAGCATAACGCCGGGGCCGCCGGGGACATGGCGGTAGTCGGCAACATCGAGCAATCGCTCCTCGCAGATCTGGCCCTGGATCCAGTTGTGAAATACCGGCACCAACAACTCCAGATCAACACCCTCGGGATCCTTAACCAGGAGCTTTACGTTAATGTGGCCAAGCTCCATCAACGGGCCCCCTTTGCGCTTGCCAGTTGGGGTGGCTCTCCTAGGCGGCTGCTGCAACTATGCGCCGCATCAATAAAGAGCTGGGCTTCATTGATGAGATAGCCGCTTGATTCCAAACTGTAGGGGCCTCCTGATTTCCGGTGGGCATCGAACAGGTAATTTGCGAACTTACCGCCGGCAAAGGGATCAAAAAACAACTGCGTATCGTAAAAATGGGTGCGAAACTCGGACACAATCCGGTCTGGATCGTTGGCAATGTCGGGCAGTTCGATCTTTACCAGGGCCTTCGCAGCCTGCAGCATGGATTGATAAGCTGCGTGTCCCGCCTGCTCTGCGTCACCTCTCTCCAAAGCCAGTTGCGCTTCGAACACCCCTCTTTCGGCGGCAGCCAGATCAAAGTCCATCGCCGACACCACTTCACCGGCACACTCGCCCACGCCCATATCTCCCAAGCTGTATTCCCGCGGGTCTCCCCAATCGCTGAAGTAAGAGCGATCGCCGGCGGGAGGCCGGGTGAGGTCGTCCAGCAAGCCCTTCAATTCAGATTTTCCGCTACGCGAGATGAAATCCCTGAAGCGCTCGCCCTTGTTCCGCCGGGCCACGTAGTGTTCGCTCAGCCGCGTAACTACCTCAGGAATGTTCTTGGAGGGGACGGCGACCACGGGCAATCCGTAAGAATGCGCGTTGTGCTCCCACTCGCCTCCCAGAACAACTTGAAAATGAGGTACTGCGTATCCCGCGATCTTGCGGCTGACGCCGTAGAAGCCTATGTCCGCCACGTGATGCTGCCCGCAACTATTGAAGCAGCCGCTGATCTTGATGTGGAGGTTTTGAACAGCTTCATCCAACTGAAAACTCTTTTCAGATAGTCTCTTGCGCAGCTGGGCGGCAAGGCCCCGCGAAGAGGAAATTCCCAGTTTGCAGGTATCCGTTCCCGGACACGAAACGATGTCCACAATCGATCCGGCGCCAGGCTCGCCTAGGCCCACCGCACACAGCGCTTCGTAAATCTCAGGTAAGTCAGCCTGACTCACCCAGCGAAGAACCAGGTTCTGTTCAACCGTCGCGCGGACGGTCTCTTTAATGAACCGGCGAGCGATGTCCGCTAAGGACCGAAGCTGGTTGGCGGTGATATCGCCCAACGGCAGGGTGACCGTGACCACCACATAGCCTGCCTGGCTTTGCGGACGCACGTTGGTCTTGAGCCAGCGCTGGAAAGGCTCCGAGGTCGCAGCAGGGAATGCACCCGGAGGCCGCAGCGGCGACTCCTCGAATTCCTCAGTTTGGGTCACATAGTCCACCCACCGCGGATCGTGCGGCAGGATTTTGCGTTCCTCCAGAACCAACTCTTTGAATCTCTCCATCCCTAAATCCTGAATAAGGAACTTGAGGCGTGCGCGGTTGCGGTTCTTCTTCTCACCCAGCCGGGCGAAGACCCGCGCGATTGCCTGGGTCAATGGCAGCAACTCTTCCGCAGGAACAAACGAATCGAACAACTTTGCCTGATAAGGGACGGTGCCCAGCCCGCCGCCAACATACATTTCAAATCCGCGTTTCTCTTCTCCATTCTCAATCCGCTTCGCTGCGATCAGGCCTAAGTCGTGCATGCTGGTGAGACCACAAGCGTGTTGCGAGCAACCACTAAATGCCGGCTTGAACTTCCTGCCGAAATTCTGGCAATCGGGGTGGCCCAGCAGGAATTTGGATAGCGCTCGCGAATACGGAGTGATATCGAAGGCTTCGTCGCGGCAAACACCGGCATAGGGGCACGCTGTAACGTTCCTGACGCTGTTGCCGCAGGCTTCACGAGTGGTAACGCTGGCAGCGGCGAGCCGGCGCATCAGGCTGGGGGTATCGTCGATTTGAACATAGTGCAACTGAAAGTCCTGCCGGGTCGTTACATGGGCAATGCCATCCGAATATTCCTCTGCCAGTTCGGCCAGCGTCTCTAACTGAGCGGCATTCAGTCCTCCGCCGGGGACCTTGATGCGCTGCATGCCCGGAGCGTCCCACATGGTCATCGGACCTTTGGTCAGTTCTCCGGATGGATAGGCCATTTTCTGCACCTTCTGCCCATCGTGTCGTTGTCCGTTGTCATAGCGCTGGCCGTACGCGCCCCGGCGTAGCCGGGTCTCGGCAAACAGGCGCTCGTCCAGCTTGCCCTGCTTCCTCAAAGTGATGTCCATTTCAAACGCGTCAATCTCACGCGCCAGGGCTTCCGGCACTTTCCCGCCTAAGTGTTCTTTCCAGAGTGAGTTCGAGGCCTTCATGATGATTTCATCCCTTGTCTTGCGCAAAAATGTTCTGCCCAAAAGATTTTCAAACCAAAATGCTTCGCAAAAAAAAATTCCCAACCCGCTTCTGGGTTGGGAGGCTTGAGCTTTTGTTGGATTAGAACCGGATCAAATCGAGAGCCTCTCATCCCAGAATAGTTGGGTGTGGCAACAACACATGAATCCGCTCTGGGTAAAGGCGCTCATAGAAATACGACTACTCAGTATGAAGGCAACCGCCAGGAAATGCAAGCGCAAACATTGCCGGTATTCTGCTTAATCCCGTTGCAGAATTTTCTTATACCTGGAGCGAAACGATGTTGTTGAGCAGCAATTACCGATTCACGGCTTCGTGGGATATGCCAACATGCGCCCAGATCAATGACCGTCCTTGTATCGTTTTGTGGAACTCGGATTCTACGTGGTCTCGAAGAAATGATGTGCGGGTGGAGACAAGCCTTTTAAATGGCTGGTGGCCAGTGATTCTCCGATTTTCCATGGACACCGACGAGATTGTTGACCCTGCGGTATGGTGACGCCCAAGGTCGGCATTAGTGTATTCGCGGGTCTTATCAGGAGCCCCAATGTCACAGTTGGCGCATTAAGGAATCGGATTTGAATGCTAACCTCTCGCCATCGTCAGGCTTAAACCGGACGATTCAGGATGTAAGAAAAGGAGAGCACTACATGAAGAGCGTTCGAGGTCTAATTGTTGCATTCTGTTTCATGGCGAGTACGAGTGGATATCTGTTGGCTGAAACCGTCCAGGTCGGCGCTTGCAGGAACCTTAATGCGCAACACACTTTCACAACCATCCAAGCCGCGGTGAATGGTTCGCCCGCCGGGGCCACGATCCTGGTGTGTCCAGGCGTCTATCCCGAGCAGGTTGTAATCGACAAGGACTTGACGATCGAGGGTGTCGGCAGCGGAACGTCGAGTGGCGCCATCATCGCTTCTCCGGCAGGCGGCTTGGTGGGAAACTTCACCAGCCTGTCAGGCACACCTATCGCAGTGCAAGTCGCGGTCGTGGGAACCTCGAAAGTAGATCTCAGCAACCTGACGATTGATGGCAACAACAACAAGATTGACGGCTGCAGTCCTCTTCTGATCGGCCTCCTTTATAAAAACGCTTCCGGGGAGGTAAGTCATATGGTGGTGCAGAACCAGGTTGTGACCTCAGGATTTGTCTTATGTGGGAGCGGCTTAGGAATATACGTGCAAACTCGAAACGGAGGAACTTCGACGGTATCGATTAAGGATAGTCACGTTCAGAACTATCAGAAGAATGGAATCACTGCAAATGAACCCGGCACCAGCGTCCAGATTGAGAGAAATACCGTGATCGGGCGAGGCAATAATGGCGAAGCCGAAACCTCCATCCAGAATGCCATCCAGATCGGATACGGAGCCCAGGCGAAGGTCATAGAGAACACCGTGATGGATAGCGTGTTTGGGCCCACCGTTATCGACAATTCAGGTGAAGGAGCCGTGGGAATTCTGGACTTCGCTTCACAGGGTGTGGTCGTCGAGGGGAACACGATCGGTAATACACAGTTCGGGATAGCCTTCGTCTCTGACGACACGTTTGGCTCGGCGGCCGGAGGTACGATCATCGCGAACAAACTGACCGCCACGCGCAACTACGATGCGATTTTGGTCTGCAGCAGCTCGACCCGGGTGCAGCACAACGTGATCAACGGGAGTGCTGAAGCCGGCATTCGCGTGGACGGCGTGGACTGCGACGAGGTTGAAGGCAATCAGATAAGCGACAATACCATCAGCGGAGCGTGTGCTGGAATCCTGGTGGGACCGACCGCGGGAGCCAGCAACATTGGCGACAACACATTCTTCAACACGCAAAGCACACTGCTGACCGCCGACGCGTGCCCGCCTCCGGCTCCGGTTCCACCATCATCGTCTTCCCGGCGCGCGAGCGCGGTCTTCTCCGGCGGCCCCAAATTCCAGCCGGCACGACCCTAGTTGGGAGATGGGAGTTCAACTTCGCATTCCCAGGCCCAGGAGGGACAGGGGACACGCTTGGCGAGGCTATGAATCAGCGCAACGTGGCTTTGTGGATGACGCGATCAGGATTATAGGTACTGGGGCGCACTTTGGCCCCAGTACCGGATTATGCTGTCTTTTAGCAAAACAGGGTTGTGCCAGCGGCGCCTACTCATGTCTCTTACCCATTTCTCGCTGCGGAGACTGTCGCGGTAATCGAATGTGGGGCCGTACTCATTCACTTCAGCGTCCACATCAATTGCCACATCATTTGCAATATTGCGGATACAGGCCCTGAAGTGCTCGCGCGCTTTATCATCACGTACAAATACGGCATGGCTCATTAGTTATTTTCTGCGACAGTGCATCAGCCTCCAGAATATTCCGAATCACAAACAGAAGCATGTACCGCGTCAATGCATACTGTGCGAAGAGCTTGTTTTTGATTTTTTGGGAATGTGGCTATTGCCTCATCGGCTACCACTCGGATCATCACTATACTATGCGATCTGCCGTAACTTCCGGCCGACCAAAAATCACGGCATATTTCACATCAAACACCTGATATTTTCTGTGTGTCGCCCATGGCTCCCCGGGGAAGACGCAGTTCCCTATCCCTTGTAACCTGTAGCCTGTCTCTATGGTTCAGTTTTGTAGAATAGAAGCTGGCATGTCAGTATCCACCAACAGCTTGACCGGCTGGAACGCGCTGCCCGAATCGTACCGCATTCCAGAATGCGCCCCCTCGCTTCCGGAAGCCCAGGCTTACTGCCGGCGTCTGGCCAATACGCATTACGAGAACTTCTCTGTAGCTACCTGGTTCCTGCCGGCAAGGCTGCGCCAGCATTTTTACAATGTCTATTCATATTGCCGCATCTCGGATGATCTGGGAGACGAAGTAGGCAATCCACAGCAGTCTTTGGAAATGCTCGACCAGTGGGAGGCGGAACTGGCCGCCTGTTATGCCGGATCGCCCCGCCACCCGGTCTTTGTGGCCCTGGCCGATACCGTGCGCCTGTTCAGCATTCCCCAACACGAATTTTCTGATCTGTTGATCGCCTTTCGCCAGGACCAGACAGTAACCCGGTTCGAAACTTTCAACCACCTGCTCGGCTATTGCCGGTATTCGGCGAATCCGGTGGGACATCTCGTGCTGTACCTGAGCGGTTACAGCGATTCGGAAAGGCAGCAGTTGTCTGACTCCACTTGCACGGCGCTGCAGCTCGCCAACTTTTGGCAGGATGTGGCCGTGGACTACCAGAAAGGCCGCATCTACTTGCCGCTGGAAGATTTGCGCCGCTACAGCGTGACGGAAGATGACATTGCATCGCGCCGCTTTACGCCCCAGTTCGCCGATCTGATGAAGTTCGAAGTGCACCGGGCTCGGGAATGGTTCAATAATGGCTTGCCTCTGATCAATAAGGTAAACAAAGAGATCGCTATTGATATTGAACTCTTCAGCCGCGGCGGTCAGGAGATCCTGAATGCTATCGAGCGCCGGCATTTTGATGTGTTAAGCGCAAGGCCGGTAATCTCCAGGTCGCGCAAATTGTGGCTGGTGGTGCGCGCGCTCGCAGGCAAGCTGCTGTGAGCCAGCAGATCACACATGCCTATGCGGTGTGCAAAGGCATTGCCCGCCGTTCAGCCAAGAATTTCTATTACGGTTTTCTTGTCTTGCCATCGGAAAAGCGCAATGCCCTCTGCGCTGTATACGCCTTCATGCGCCACGCCGACGATATCTCCGACGATCCCGGCCTGGATACTGCTCAGAAACGGCAAAAGCTGAATGACTGGCTGGACGCCGCAACCCAGGTCTTTTCCGGCAAATCGACCGATGATCCGGTGCTCATGGCCCTGGCCGATTCGCAAAGCCGCTTCAAGATCCCCATCCAGCTCTTCGAGAAGCTGGTGTATGGAACCAGCCTGGACTTGGACATACCGCAGGCATCCGGCGGTCCCGCGCTCATATGCCGTACCTTTGAGGAATTGCAGCGTTACTGTTACTTTGTGGCGTCAGTGGTTGGGCTGGTCTGCATCCGGATTTTCGGCTATCGGGATTCCAAGGCGGAAATGCTGGCGGAAGACTGCGGGCTCGCGTTTCAGCTCACCAACATCATCCGCGACGTAAAGGAAGATGCAGGCATGGGGCGTATTTATCTTCCTGAAGAAGACCTGGCTCGTTTTGGCCTTTCACCCCATCTGCTTGCTCCTGAAAACCTGAGCGTCGGCGGCGAATCCATGCAGTTAAAGCCCGTGCTGGAGTTTGAGGCCGAGCGCGCCAAGCGCTATTATGCGTCCGCTCAATGGCTCATGGAGCTGATCGAAGAGGATAGCCGGCCCGCACTCTGGGTCCTGGTGGAAATCTATAGCCGCCTGCTGAACAAGATTGCGGCGCGCAATTATGATGTCTTTACCGAGCGGGTCCAGCTTAGTTTTTGGGAAAAGTTGAAAGTGCTTTTCCGTGGATTCCTGCAACGCATTGCATGACGGCGGACTCTCAACACAACAAGGTAGCAATCATCGGCGGCGGGCTGGCCGGACTGGCTGCCGGTTGCGCCCTTGCTGATGCTGGGTTTCAAGTGAGTCTTTTTGAACGCCGCCCGTACGTTGGCGGCCGGGCCTCGTCGTACGAGCATCCAGGTACCGGTGAGGTGGTGGACAACTGCCAGCACGTGCTGCTTGGCTGCTGCACCAATCTGCTGCGCTTCTATGAGCAGCTCGGCGTCAGCGACAAGATTCAATGGTATGACGAGCTCACGTTCATAGAACCCGGAGGACGTGCCAGCCGGATTTCACCCACATTTCTTCCCGCTCCCTTCCATAGCATGCCATCCTTCTTTGCTGCGTCATCGCTGGCGCTCGCCGACAAGCTGGCGATTTCCCGGGCGCTCAGCGCCATGATGCGCATGTCTAACGCGCCGGATGACCCCCAGGAAAACTTCCTCCAGTGGCTGCGGCGGCACGGACAGACTGAGAGGTCGATTGAGCGGTTCTGGAAAGTCGTGCTGGTGAGCGCGCTGAATGAAGACCTGGACCGCACCTCCGTACGTTATGCAACTCAGGTTTTTCGCGAATCGTTCATGAAGTCGGCAGCTGCCGGAAGAATGGGAGTGCCAAGGGTGCCGCTCTCTGATTTATACAACAGCGCCGCCGAGTACATTCGCCGGCGCGGGGGAGAAGTCCTGTTGCGCTGCCCGGTTAGCGCGATCAGCCTTGACGCGAACAACGTGAAAATCTCGATCAGCGGAGGAGAGCGAGAGTTCGCAGGTGTTGTGCTGGCCGTCCCCTTTCAATCTGTTGCGGCGCTCCTGCCGTCCGATGCCGCGGCCGAAACACTCAAGAAGAATTTGAGCAAGTTTGAAGCCTCTCCCATCACCGGCATTCATCTCTGGTTTGACCGTGAAATCACGCCCTTGCCCCACGCGGTGCTCTTGGACCGCACCATTCAATGGATGTTCCAGAAAAGCAAGTTTCACGATCGCCAGGGCAGCTACATTGAACTGGTGGTGAGCGCCTCCAAGTCGTTGGTGGAAAAGTCTCGCCAGGAGACCCTGGATCTGGCGCTGGCCGAACTGGCGGAATTCTTTCCCCAGGCCAAAGAGGCCAGGCTGATTAAGGCGGCGGTGATCAAAGAAGTATTTGCCACCTATTCCATCCTGCCCGGATTGGACCGGTACCGGCCCTCGGTTAAGACTGAATGGCCACGCCTCTTCCTGGCCGGCGACTGGACAGCCACCGGCTGGCCTGCGACCATGGAAGGCGCAGTGCGTAGCGGCTACCTCGCGGCCGAGGCACTGACAGAGACCACAGGAAACGCCAGGCGATTCGTCGTGCCGGACTTGGCCGCACAGGGATTCATGCGGTGGTTTAGCTAAGTTTCGGGTTGGACATTGTGGAGATTTGACTAATCTGCGTCCCTTGACGCGTCCAGCACCTCGCGCAATTTTGCGGCAAGGACCTTGATGGAGAACGGCTTCTGCAGAAGAATCGTGCCCGGTTCCAGCACGCCATGCGGCGCAAGAACGCCCTGGGCATACCCGGAAACGTAAATCACCTTCATCCGCGGCCTGCTGGCCAGCAACTTTTGCGCCAACTCCGGGCCTTTCATCTGGGGCATCACCACGTCGGTCAGCAGCAGGTCAACTTCGTCTTTGCAGGACGCAGCCAGGGCAAGGGCTTCTTCTCCACTGGCAGCGGAAAGGACGCGATATCCAAGCTGGCCCAGCGAGTCGGAGATCACTTGGCGCAATGATTCCAGGTCCTCTACAAACAGGATCGTCTCCATTCCGGTTTCATAGTCCAGCAAGATGTTGTCCTTGCTGTGTTCCGGTGATTTGGAACGGGAAACGGATTGACCCGCAACCGACGCGTCCGAAGGAAAGTCACTGTGCTCGATGAAGCTAGGTAAGCTGAATTGAGGGTTGTCCTTGATCATCATACGGTATCGGGATTGTTTTTTTGGTGACCTATTTTAGTACTTGTAGAATCCCCTTCCACTCTTTCTTCCAAACCAGCCGGCATCCACCATTTTGATCAGCAGGGGGCAAGGGCGGTACTTGGGATCGCCGAGCCCGCTATGCAGGACCCGCATGATGTCCAGGCACACGTCAAGGCCGATAAAATCCGCCAATGCAAGCGGTCCCAGCTGGTGCGCCATTCCCAGTTTGAATACCTCATCTACGGCTTCTGCGGAAGCTACTCCCTCCATGACCGCGTAAATCGCCTCATTGATCAATGGCATCAGAACGCGATTGGAGACAAATCCTGGAGCATCGTTAACTTCCACAGGAGTCTTCCCTAGTTTCTCCGCCAGGGCCTTGGTAGTGGCGTACGTTTCGTCGGAGGTGGCCAGCCCGCGAATTACCTCCACCAGTTTCATCAGTGGCACAGGATTGAAAAAGTGCATGCCAATGACTTTGTCGGGACGCTTTGTATTAGCGGCAATCTTAGTGATGGAGATGGAAGACGTATTGGACGAAAGAACTACCTCAGGCCGGCAGATCTGGTCCAGTTCCCGAAAGATTTCCTGCTTGATCTCATATCTTTCAAACACTGCTTCCACGATAAAGTCACACTTGGCCAGGGTCCTGCGATCGAGGGCTGGTTCAATTCGTTGTAACGCGGACTCGCGGTCCGGGCCGGTGATTTTGTTCTTGGCCACCTCGCGTTCCAGGTTCTTGCCGATGGCCTGCATCCCGCGATCCAGGGCGGCTTGGTTCGCCTCTGCCAGCACAACCTGGTAGCCCGATTTTGCAAAGACGTGGGCAATACCGTTGCCCATGGTTCCCGCGCCAATCACACCCACGGTTTTGATTTCCATCATCGTCATTTTAGGAACGGATGAGTGTAACAGACGGAGGGTGCTCGGCATCCTTCGATTTTGCAAGCTCAGGATAAGCGCAAACCCACATTGATCGCAGTTACTCCTGCAGAGTGAAGGCCGCTTTTACTCCTGCCACTTCGAGGATGTCTCCTTCATTCAACTCCCGCTGGCCTGAGACATCCTCGCCATTGACCTTTAGTTTGATCTTGCTATCGGAAGCCGCAATAAAGTATTTGTTGTCGCGCTTGCTGATGAGCGCGGCAGTCTTGGGCGCGAACAAGCCCTTCAACCGGATGGTAGCCATGTTTGATTTCCCAATCATGGTCATCTTGCCCGTCAGGACGTATTGGGACTCATCTGTCCGGCCTTCCAGCACATTCAGTATGCCAAAGCGTTCCTTTAAGGGAGTGGCGCTCGGAGCGGGCTTCGATAGTCCCAGCGGTCCGGATCCAGATTCAGCGGCAGCACTTGCCGCGATCATGTCCTGCGCTTTCTTGGTATCAAGCACCACTGTGGCATCGAGTTTAGGAGTGGCAGGTCCGGCGGGCTCCACGGGTTTTCCGGCCGGGGCTTGCTGTCCTTCATCCTTGAACTGCACCAGATGCTTGCCGATCGTGATCTGGTCACCACTCTTCAACGCCGATTTGCCCACTCGCTGGTTGTTCACGTAAGTACCGTTCAGAGAGCCCAGGTCTTCCACCACGTAGTGGTCCTGGTCCCTGTAGATCTTTGCGTGGTGGCCGGAAACGGCCAGGTTGTCAATCTGAAGCACGTTATCGGGCAATCGGCCAATGGTAAGCGGGTCTTGCGCAAGGCTGACTTCCTTTAAAATATTCTGTTCGAATCTCAAAATGAGTTTTGCCATCTCCGCCTCCAGATTTTGGGGTCCCCGGCACGCGCGGTTTTTGCGGGTGCTGGGGCCGAGATCCAGGGTCCCCATCCTGCGCCGTTTTCCGTACTCCCCAGCGAACACTATACTCGAGCTTGCAGAGTGCTGGTTACGAATGAAGGCGTGGAAGAGAACCACCTGTGAAAAATGTCCTTGTACCAGGGCCGCTCCACAATCTTCAGGAGCAGGCAGGTAATGTTGTCGTCCCCACCCCGGTCTTTCGCGGCCTGAATCAGCGTATCGCAGGCCTGCTCCAACGAGGAAGAAGCGGCAACGAGCTGCAGGATCTCTTCATCGCGCACGTACTTTGTCAGACCGTCTGAACACATAACCAGAATATCGTCCAACACTACTACCAGGTCTTCTACGTCAGGATCCACGCTCTCCTCGGACCCCAGGGCCTTCAGGATTATGTTTTGTATTTCTGAATGCTCGGCCTGTTCCCGGGTTATGTAGCCCCGGCGGACCTGTTCCATGACCAGGGAGTGGTCCTGAGTTAGCTGCTGGATCACCCCTTGCCGGATGAGATAAATCCGGCTGTCGCCTACGTTGGCGATGCAAAGCGCATTGCCCTTCACCAGGGCCGCAACTACGGTTGAGCCCATCCCCGCCTTGGACGCCTGCTGTTGGCCGGTTTCGTAGATTGTTCGATTTGCCAAATGGACTGCGCCCGCCAGCGCCCTGCCATCGCCGGAAACGGTGGGAGGTGCGGGAATCTGGTTATCCTCACCGGTTGTGATGCCTTCGCGAAAATAGGCGAGCAGGATGTCTACCCCCAGTTTGCTGGCCACCTCGCCCGCAGCCTGGCCACCCATGCCGTCGCACACGACAAAAATTCCGTGACGCAAGTCGTAACCGAAGTTGTCTTCGTTGTTCGCGCGCACACAACCAACGTCGGTTTTCCCGGCTACCTCAACGGCTAATGGCATGCTTGTACGAACCGTTCATGAGTCTTTAAGAAAATTTACCACTGATTCTCGCTGATCACACTGAAATTCGCGTGTAGCCGTTGCCGGCCCTTTCGCTGGCCGTGGAACGGAGCATCAGTCCACGCGCAGTAAGAGCGGCTTTTCCTCCCTGCGTCCTCGGACGTTCTCTCCGCTTCAGGTTTTTGACTTTGGTTTTCGTTTCCTCCGTGCCTCGGCGTCTCTGGTAGGTGTTGGGTTTCGCAAGTCACCCGCCGATGTGGACCATGCTGCGCGAAGGTTTCACAAAACCCGGCTCGCCAATGTGATGGCGTGCCTCCTTTTTTTCCACCACAGAGCGTATGTAGCCGGCCATCTCGTCGTCGGTTGCGCCTGCATACATGCGCGTGGCCAGGTCGTGGTCCAGAAGCGAGAAAAGGCAGGTCCTGATCTTGCCGTCGGAGGTTAGGCGTATACGGGAGCAATGGCCGCAAAATGGGTGGGACACCGGCGCAATGATGCCGATCTCCCCCAAACCGTCGTCAAAGGTGTAACGGCGCGCAGTTTCGCTCAATCCATTGGGAAGCTGGCGCAGCGGACGAAATCCGTTCAACGCTTCCAGAATCTCTTCCATCCTGACCACTACTTCCGGCGCCCAGACACGGTCTTCTTCCAGCGGCATGAACTCGATAAAGCGCACTACAACGCCTTCTTCCCGCGAGAAGCGGGCGAACTCCGCAATCTGATCTTCATTAAAGCCGCGCAATAGAACGCAGTTGACCTTGACCGGCTCAAGGCCGGCGCGTTTGGCGGCGCGAATCCCGGCCACCACGTTGTCAAATCCGTTGCTGACGCGGGTAATGCGCGCGAACTTCTCGGGATCAACAGCATCCATGCTTACGGTCACTCTCCCCAGGCCGGCCGTTTTCAGTGGGGCAGCCAGGTCAGGGAGCAGATGTCCATTGGTGGTGAGCGCCAGATCAAGCGGCTGGCCGTCAACCGTGCGGAGTTCCGCCAGTTCGCGCACAAAATCCACCAGGCCATTGCGCAGGAGGGGTTCGCCGCCGGTGAGCCGAACCTTTTCAATCCCAAGCTGAACAAAAATGCTCACCATGCGCAGATAATCGGCAAAAGGCAGATCGGCGTACTGCGCGCCTTCATTTCCCGTCCGGCAATAGACACACTTGTAGTTGCAACGGTCCGTGATGCTGATCCGCAGATCAGTAATAAACCGCCCGTGTTTATCGCGAAGGCGCATATTGGTTCTTAACCGAGATTGTGGGAAGGACGAGACAGGAAAGGAGGTAACTACCCTTTTGGTTCCTTTCCAAATCATGGGAGGCCCAGGCGTTTCCGCATGGACCCTCGTCCTTGCAAAAGCTGCAAGGAGCCGCCGCATCAGCCAGGGTATGCCTAACGGCCGGAAGCGGTCGGAACCTATGTAACCATTATAAGGGCTGAAGATGGGAAGACAATAACCTTAAGATGATTGGTGCTCGTCAGGCGAAATCAGCGGTAGACCGTGGCGTAATTCTCAGAATGTCGAATTCTACTTCCACCTTCAGGCCGGGGAACTCCAATTCGATCCGTCGCTTGAGTTCGTCCACGGTGGGTGCCCCGTTTTGTCCATTGAGGCCGCGAGCATCGTCCATCAGCACCACATGCTTTCCGGAATCGCGCAAGATGGCTTCCAACTCGGTGGTCAGCCTCTGCCTGTCACCTTGAAGACCGGACCAGCCGTAATATCCCGCGTCCAGCCAGAAGAGCGCACGCTCCTGGATCGCCTTCAGCAGCTCGGGGACAACCTGCTGGCTATCGCCCTGGAGAATATGAATGTGGGGATAACGGGCAAACTTTCTTATCGCCCTCTGTGCCAACTGGGGATCGTATTCAACGGAGTAGATGGCCGTAAAGCCGCCCCTCATGGCGGACACCATCTCGCCGTAGTACGTCCCGGTTTCCACCAGCACGCGCATTCCGTATCTCTCCGCGTACTCGCGCACCGTATGCTGCTTTAGCAGATGGGGCGAGCGCACCGGCTTCCCGCGAAGCTTCCAGTACCAGTAGTCGGGATAATGTCCCAGGGCTTTGTAGGCGCCGTAGAGCGGCGTGCGCTGGAGCAGTTTTCGAAAAGCCTTCAAAAGACCTCAGGTTCGCGCCAATTCGTAAAGGTATTCGACGTAAGAACGCGTGGCGCCATCTATACCTTGCACCTTGGGGTTGCGGGACTCGATCACGTAATATTCGTCGGGAGCGTGGGCGCCGCCTCCGTGGCCCAGGCCGAAATGTCCTGCGGGCAGCCGCAAGGGATCGCCGGTGAAGACGTATCCGGGCCAGGAGCCGGCCAGACGGGGTAGCATCACCGGATCAATGCCTGCTCGCTTGTACACTGCAACCTGGGCGCGAATGAGCGCGGAATTATCCGGAGTGCTCGTGGGATCGTAACCGCCGCTCATGTTCACCTCGACGTCACCGAAGCCATGCTTGGCCAGGTGTGCCTTGAGTGCCGCCAGAGCTTCAGCAGCCGTCATGTCTGGTACCAGCCGCAGATCGAGTTTGGCAATGGCCTTGTGAGGCAGTATGGTCTTGCCTCCAGGGCCGGTGTAGCCGCCTACCAGGCCTTCTATGTTGATTGTAGGTTTGGATACAAGGAGCTCAAGCGATTCCTGCCAACCCACATTGTGGATCCAGTGCTCCACGCCCAACTGCTTCTTGGTGATGTCCTCACTCAGACGGCGGGCTGCCTCAGCAATCATCTTCCTGTCGGAATCCGAGAGCGAACGCGCCTTGTCCGCGTAGCCTTCAACGTCCGGAGCATTTCCGTCGGCCGAAACCAGGGTGGCAAGCGCCTGCACCAGATGCCATGCCGGGCTGTCCACCCGCGCCTTGTTGCTGGAATGGATGTCAAGTTTCGGCCCGCGGCCCCAGCGTTCTCCACTGCAAACCAGTTCCAGCTCGACCACCCCTTTGGCGCCCAGCGTGATCGTTACCTGGCCATCAAGGCCCTGGGATGGGAAGGGCATGAACACGCCATCGCAACGCTTCAAGGCCGAAAGCACTTCCGGCTTGCGCACAACTTGTGGAAAGTGCGGCGAACCAATCTCTTCTTCTCCCTCAGCCACAAATACCAGATTCAGCGGCAGTTTCCGGCCTGCGCCGCGAAGCGCATGAAGAGCGGCAAGAAAGGTGGCCTGCGGCCCCTTCTGGTTCACGGCGCCGCGGCCCACAACGACCTTGCCCAGGCCGGCCTTGTCTACCAGCGCGGCATCGAACGGCGGGGAGGACCACTCTGCTGGATCCACCTGCTTCACGTCGTACATGAAGTACAGACCCAGGGTGCGCGGAGCGCCGGCATCCAGCGTGGCGAAGACTCCAGGATGACCATCCGTGGGGACCTTGGTCGCCTGATCGAAGCCGGCATCGCGCAGCAGGCGCATCATCAAGTCGCAACCCTCGTTCATGCCTCGGCTCTCGGCCGCAATCGAAGGCTGGCGAATCCACTGCTGGAGGCGCTGCACGGCTTCGTCGTGGCGCTTTTCAATCTCGCTCCAAACGGGATTCAGGTCCGGGTCTGCGGGAGCGCCAAGACGCGGCCAGGCAAAAGCGGCCGCGCCAGCGGCAGCGGTCGTCAGGAAATCTCTGCGATTCATGGCACCTGAGCATAAAGTAAATTCAGATTCGCTGTCCACAAAAGCCAGGCGCTGCGGCAGATTGTTACACTAGGAAATTAAACAGGTAGGGAAGGGAAGACCATGTCAAGTGACAAGCGCCGGTACTCATTCGTGACCCTGGATGTGTTTACCTCTGTGCCGCTGGAAGGCAACCAGCTGGCAGTCTTTCCTGACGCGCGCGGGCTGAGCGATGCTGAGATGCAGGCCCTGGCCCGCGAAATGAATCTCTCGGAGAGCACGTTTGTCTTCCCTCGTGACCTGGCAACGGAGCGCGACCGGGGCGTGCGCGTGCGCATCTTTACCACGGACGAGGAACTCCCCTTTGCCGGCCATCCGACCCTTGGCACGGCGATGGTGCTGCGGGGGAATACTGGCGCTCCGGCAGTCCATCTGGACTTGAACGTAGGCAAGGTTCCTGTACAGTTTTCCGAGCGCAACGGTGTGCCTTTCGGACAGATGACGCAGCGCGATCCGGAGTTTGGCCAGCGGCACTCGCGGGAGGACGTGTCCCGTGCTGCTGGAATTGCCATCAGCGAGATCGCTGATGATCTGCCCATCCAGACCGTCAGCACCGGCAATGCGTTTGCCATTGTGCCGCTCAAGTCGTTGGCCGCGCTGCAAAAGCTGGCGCCGGCGTGGCCGCAGATGCACTCCTACCTGCAAAAGACTGATGCCAAGTTTTTTTATTTCATCTCGCGCCAGGCGCTGGAGCCCGATGCCAGGATGCAGGCGCGCATGATTTTTTATCGTGGAGAAGATCCCGCGACCGGCTCAGCCGCAGGACCATGTGCCGCGTGGGCGGTGCAATACGGCGCGATCAACCCGGACGAGCAGGTACTCATTGAACAAGGCGTGGAAATGAAACGCCGAAGCAGAATTTATGTTGCTGCCGGCAAAGAAGGTAACAAAGTTGTTAACATTCGGGTGGGTGGGCACGCGGTGCAGGTGGCGCGTGGAGAATTATTCGTCTAAGGTGCGGCCCGCAAGGAGGCAGGTTTTCCGCGACCTTTTTCGCTTTCAGTCGCACGCGCACAATTTTCATGTCAGCAATTTGCCTATTGGCTTTCACGGTACTTTACAGGATTTTTTTTTGGACCTAACATTTGTTAGTCGTTTTGCTCAAGTTTCTTCCAGCCCAAAAAATTAAATTAAGGTCATCTGTTCACGGACCTTGCTCTGGCGCGTCTACGGATGCGAACTGATTTTCGGGGAAAATATGCGACCAAAAAGAACCATCCTGTGTGTTGACGACAATGAACAATCTCTTTCCATCCGCAAAATCATGCTGGAAACACGCGGCTACCGCGTAGTCACCTGCACCAGCGGCCGTGACGCCCTGCAGGTTTTCAAGAACGGTGGCATTGACCTGGTGCTGAGTGATCTGGTCATGCCGGACTTTACCGGAGACAAGCTGGTGGCGGCCATCAAAGATCTCTCGCCCGAAACTCCTGCGATCCTCTTCTCCGGAAAAATCAAAGCCTACGAGAAGGATACCCGCGCTGACATCTTTCTCCCCAAAGGTATGTACGCTCCAGCGGAATTGCTGGAAAGGATCCGCTTGATGCTGATAAAAAAGCGCGGCCCCAAGAAGTCAAGCGCGTTGGCCATGGAAAAGTTCAAGCAGGCCAGCTAAGGAATCTGATGATCCGGTGATCCGAGGCAATCCTGCCGAGGTGAAGTCCTTACTCCGGCGATGTATTTCAGGCCTACCTTGGTCGATTTGCCGGATCTTCTGATCACCGGATCACCCGGCTTCCCGCCGAGGATTTGGTAACATGAACTTACCAAGAGCGTGCCTCTCATCATCCAAGTCGAAAATATCACCAAGGTCTATCGTATCGGCAAGGTAGATGTGCCGGCGTTGCGTGGCGTAACTTTTGAAGTGCAGCGCGGTGAGTTTGTTAGCATTGTGGGGCCCTCGGGCAGCGGTAAGTCCACTCTGTTCTACATTCTGGGCGGTCTCACCGCTCCTACTGCCGGGCGGGTGCTGATCGACGGCGCCGATTTTGCCAAAATGTCCGACGGCCAGCGCACAGAGATGCGCAAGCAGAAGATCGGTTTCGTCTTTCAAAAGTTCAATCTGCTGCCCACCCTCAGCGCCAGGAACAACATTCAGATTGCCAGGGAAATTGCCGGAAGGGATGGCGATGGCCGGGACCGCGAATTCGAGGCACAGGTTACGCAAATGCTGGGTATCGCGGAACGGCTTGAGCACCGGCCCTCCGAGATGTCCGGCGGCGAGCAGCAGAGAGTGGCGCTGGCCAGGGCGCTGATTAACCATCCCTCTATCGTGCTGGCCGATGAGCCTACCGGCAATCTTGATTCCAGGAACTCAGAGATTGTGCTCAAGATGCTGCGGCAGACCAATCAGCAATTCGGCCAGACCGTTCTCATGATTACTCACAATCCGGCAGCCGCCGCCATTGGTGACCGCATTATTCACATGCGCGATGGCCTGATCGTTCCCGCGGCCGAGGACCCCCAATGGACGGCCCACTAACGGCCCCCTTCGAGGCTGCAGGTAGTTCAATCAGTTCTGGACGTTGAATTGGCGGTCAATATTCGCTGAGGACCAACGGCCCAGGGGCCATAGGGTCGTTTGATATAATCAAGACGAACTTCTGAGCGGGAGTAACTCAGTGGTAGAGTGCGACCTTGCCAAGGTCGAAGTCGCGGGTTCAAATCCCGTCTCCCGCTCCATACAAGCAAAAAGCCCTGCTATCCCTCGCCGCTGGCGAGGGTTTATCCTGTCAGGGGTTGATCTCAGGGGCGCGGTACCCAAGTGGTAAGGGAGAGGTCTGCAAAACCTTTATGCGTCGGTTCGATTCCGACCCGCGCCTCCAACAAACACCCTGCAATCCAGGTCACTTGGAATACTTATTTGCGAAAGCGGCAAGCCGATTAAGCATGTTTTGTGCTGCGGCTGTTTGAACAACAAGGATCCGTGCAATCGCGGACAAAAGTAACGCTGTTTGGTCCTTCGAACCTGCGGCATCTGCCTGATTGATTTGATCTATTGCTTGGTTAAGCTGTCCCAGGAATATCTGCTGTTCCGTGCTTATCCCTTCGTGAGTCGCCGGTTTCATGAATATTTGCTCGCAATTTCAGAACATCTGGCCCCACAGACGCTTAATTTTTCGTTTTGAGATTTTGACCGCCGTTTCAAAATGCCCGCTAGAGAGTCCCCAACGATTTTATTGAGGGGCGTCAGCGGGCGTTTAAACGCGATTGTGTGGCATTCTCGTTGGCTTAAGCTTACTTAAAGATAATTTGCGAAAAACAACGCGATTCGGAGGTTGTTTCGTCGTTCAATGTTGACGGTGCATCGTGATTCAGCCCGGAAAGGATCAACAAACAATCTCGAAATATGAAATTCAAACGAATGGGAATAATTGCGCTCTTTCTGTTTCTGTCGGTTGCGAATTACTGTGAGGCATGGGCACAGAACCTCACAGGCGCCAATGATGCGCGCCACGAGGTTCCAATCTGGAGCGCAACTTAACCGGGTTCTGGTGGTTCCCGCCCAGCTTACTGACTTCGAGCGCTATGCTTCCGCTGCCGACCAGCCGCTCGTCACCCTCATCTTTCCTGCGATCACGGCAGTTCTAGCCCCCAACGTCTCCTTGAGTTTGACGCCGCGTGGTCTCACTCCGTTCGGTGCACCTGATGCCCTTAAGGCTCTTGCCGTGGAGTTCCAGCTCGCCCAGTCTCTGCCGGCCACTCGCGGCGTCCAGCTTTTGCAATCGCACTCGGTTGACACGTTGCTGGATTTCGACGAATTGTCGGCATTCCGATCGTTGTTCAGTGCGCTGGCCGCTACAGGGATGCCACGGCCACCGTTCTCGGATGCCATGGCGGTTGTCCGCATGGCATCGAAAAGCGGCATGCGCTTGGAATTCACAGCCAGGCCGGACGGGCGGATTCAGTGCATCGTTGCAACTGACGTCGACTCCGTCACTCTTTCGCTTGATCCTGACTCAGCACAGAAATGGGCGGATGCATTCATTGCCGCCAGACGCACCCTGGATTCCGCCAGGGACTCGAGGGCACAGAGGGAGGAGACCCCCGCATTGGATGTCGCTTCGCATTCAGCATTTCGAACCGAAGAGGGTGTCTTCTAAGTGCGCTGCGAACCGACCGGCCATGCTGCTTGTCAGGCGATGCCTTTGAGCAGAGAGAACATGGATACATCTAATTCTTCGGCGATGGCCTTGAGGACCGAACAGCGCGGATTGGTTTCTCCGTGCTCGATCCTGCTGATATAGCTCGGGTCGATCCTGCACATCGATGCAAGTGCATTTTGGGACCAGCCCTTCTGCTTTCGTAACTGCCTGATTCGCTCGCCCAGAGCACGTTGTACAGATCGGAAGCTGCTGGAATTCGAATGCTTCATGAGATCACCTCTGCCGCCCGTTTTGGGCGTTCCCGGATCGGGTTTTCAGCGGTTATAACACGTCATATAATAAACAGCCCTAGTATAACAGGTTGTGTTATATACGGTGCAATATGAAAATGAATTCCCATGAAACCTGTTTTGGCGGCCTTAGGAACTCGGATTCGCGAGTTGCGCACAAAAAAGGGCTGGTCTCAGGAGTCATTTGCGGACGAGTGCGGCATTAACCGCAGCCACATGGGCCAGGTTGAACGCGGAGAAACGAATATGACGTTCGCCACCCTGTATTTCATTTCCCAAAGGCTTGAGATAAGCATTGCTGCCCTGTTCCAGGACATAGGTTAGATAGTTTTCTTCCCCGCCTTTAAGGAGTTGGCATATCCACACTGCCGGCTCTGCCTTCTGCGGCTGATAACCAGCGCAATAAAAAAAGCGTCGCAGCGGGAATATTTCCTCATGCTGGTAGTTATGTGATCAGGAACCAGGCGGGCATTCTGTACAAGCAGCCGTTCCGGGAGAACAGTTATGTCTGACAAGTCAAAAGACGAGATTTTGCACGATCACAACCATGATGGAATTGACCGCCGCGGTTTTCTCAAGTGTATGGCCTGGGCAGGTACCGGAGCGCTGTGTGTGGTCAAAGGCGGCGTCCTGAAGTCCTACAGCCTGAGCAGCCTTGCCGAGATGGGCTCCGAAGCCTCTCACGGAGAGCTCAGCTTTGTTCAGATCAGTGATAGTCACATGGGTTTCAATAAACCGGCAAATCCTGACGTTGTCAGCACCTTGAAGGCCGCCGTGGAGAAGATCAATGCTTTGCCTTCCACGCCGGATTTCATGCTTCACACCGGCGATATCAGCCATCTCTCGAAGCCGGAGGAATTCGATACGCTCGAACAGGTCCTTAAGAGTGCCAGCGTCAAGGATGTGTTTTACGTTCCCGGCGAACACGATATTCTGAACGACGATGGGAAGCAATACCGCGAGCGCTTCGCCAAAGGAAGCAATGGCGCTGGCTGGTACAGCTTCGAGAAGAAGGGCGTACACTTCATCGGCCTGGTTAATGTGCAAAACCTGAAGGCGGGTGGCCTTGGCAGCCTGGGCCAGGAACAATTGGAATGGATCGAGAAGGACGTCAAGCACCTCTCCAAAAGCACCCCCATTGTGGTATTTGCCCACATTCCCCTGTGGAGTGTGTATCCGGAATGGGGATGGGGAACGGAAGACAGCGCGCAGGCGCTTGGACTTCTGAAGCGGTTCGGCTCGGTCACCGTACTCAACGGTCATATTCATCAGACCATGCAGAAAGTGGAAGGCAACGTTACCTTTCACACCGCATGTTCCACCGCTTTCCCGCAACCTAAACCCGGCAGCGCACCCGCACCCGGCCCCATGAAGGTCCCCGCCGACCAGTTGCGGAGCGTCCTGGGTGTAACTGAAGTGAACTATCTCAAAGGCCGGCACGCCCTGGCCGTGATGGACTCACCGCTGGGGTAACCAGTAAAACGACAACAGGTAGCGACACCAGTGGAACGCAGGATACAACTGGCAGCATCTTCGAAGGAGAAGGTTACAGTGAAACGGACATTCTGGATTCTGATAGCAGCAGCGGTCGGGGCGGCGCTTATCGCAATGGCGAGTGGACCCAAAGTCTTCGGCGCCACTGCGGACGCGCCGCCGGCGCCCCAAACCGAAATCAAGATCGACAACTTCACTTTTGCTCCCGCCACCATCGCCATTCCGGCGGGGACGGCTGTGCGGTGGGTCAATCACGATGACATTCCGCATAACGTGGTCAGCGAAGACAAGAGTTTCAAATCCAAGGTGATGGATACCGACGAGGAATTTACCTACACCTTCAGCAAACCCGGAACCTATGTCTATTTCTGTTCCATCCATCCCAAGATGACCGGCAAAGTGGTCGTACAGTAATGTTCCGCCCGGAGAAAAAGTGAATCCTTTTGACCTGAAATCGGCGCTGCTGGCCAGACACGCGCAGCATGTCGTGCTCATCCACTTTCCCATCGCACTCTTTATGGCCAGCGTGGCCTTCGATTTTGCCGGCTATTGGACCAGGAAGGCCGCGCTGGCTGCAGTCGCGTATTACAACCTGCTGCTGGCGGCTGCTTCCTCGCTTCCGGTGGTTGCAACCGGCATTCTGGCTTGGCGGTGGCAGCTTGAAGGCCAGCGGCTCCACGGCGTCCTGCTCCTGCATTTCACGCTCGGATTTATTTCCAGCGCGCTGATTTGGTTGGTGTGGTGGGTCCATTTCCGTGCGCATCGAAGGCCGGAGCATCCTCTCTCTATATATCGACTACCCGTGGAGCTGCTGGCCGTCATGGTGGTTGCTTTGACCGCGCATCTCGGTGGATTTCTGAGCGGCGTGAATAGTCCCGGATAGAAGTTTTTGGCCCTTCCAGCAGTAGCCTGGCGTAGTGTTCGACAAATCTGCTCCGGGGATCGATTTCCGTATGAATCGCTCCCGCAAGCCAGGTTTTATTGAATGCAGCGCCAAATAGAGAATGCTTATCCGGTTGTCGCTGCTTTCCTCAAGCGGCGAATCTCTTGCTTGGGACCAATTCTCTCTGCAGGCCGGGGCGAAGCAACCGAAAGAGAGAAATCGATAATGTACCGGACGGTGTTAGGGCAGAACAGGCAAGGCGTCTCCTGGATTTTCTGCAAGTCTTCTGTCACCACGCTCAAGGGAAATGAGCGCAAGCAGTCAGTGCAGGTCAGAACCACGTAGGGTATCCCGTGCGAATCCTTGCCGTTCCGCGGTATCCACACCGGCGCCGATTCTTTCACATGGTCCACAGCGTGTGCCGCGGACGTCTGCACCAGATCCGCCACCAGGCGCAAGAGGACCTCCGGACTGCTTTGACCCTTGGGATAAAAAGCGTCTGCAATCACGCCACCAGGCACCGCGTCACCGGAGTGATAGGCGCCACTCATGGCGATCACAGATATCTTCGGGAACCGCCGGCGGATGACCGAGAGAAATTCAAATCCTGACATTTGCGGCATGTTCAGGTCGGAAATGATCACGGTGGGGAGCGCTTTGTGCAGTTGCAAAAGAGCGTCAAAGCCGTGTGTCGCGCTGGTGACGCTATATCCTGCCGATTGCAGCAACATGACGAGACTGTCACGAACGGCAGCCTCGTCATCCACGACTAAAATTTCATATTTGGCCGAGTTTGGCATAGGAACCTTGCCTGAAGAACAGATTTTCAAGTCACAATGATGACATTCAGCAACTCACAATGCTGTGCGAAAAGGAACAATTCCGGGAAAATGAAATAGTGTGCAATTGTGAACAGGACACCGTGCTGAAATGGAGTAATGGAGTACCATTGCGGCGATCAGGATTGGCCCGCCGGAGCCGGGTGGCCTAAGCGTAACTGCTATTTGACTCAAAATGCGAGCTTAGTCAGCGCCGGAGGAATCAGCGGTGGCGCCGGGCTGCTAAGCTGCGGCTTCTGCCTGTTTTGCGGACATAAAGCTACTTACGGTTTCCTTAAGCTGTGCATCCACTTCGTCCGCGATGATCATTACATCTAGCAGCACCTGGTTCTGATCGAGCTCGCCTTGATGAAGATGTAATGTGCCGAATGTGCTCACCTGGAACACTCGCGACTCCTCCACCAGCATGGGGGCAGAGTAGCCTTGCGCAAAGCGCATTTTTCCGTGGGCGGCGGCGGCGGCGGAGATGGATGGCTGGGCATCCCGGGGAAGACGAAGGCGGCAAATCAGGTCGTTGAACAGTTTGGGCAGATGGCCCGTGCGGTCCACATCGCTCAGCGCAATCTTGGTCAGGTCTGGCACCAGATTCACCCGCCTCAGCCATTCCTTGATCGTAGGATTGAGTTCCCGCTCGAGTATGTTTGCTATGGTCTCTACCTTCTGCGTCATGTAATGCTCCTATGGGTCGAGGGTACGCTCTCATTGGCATGCCCTGCTCCTGCTGCATTGTCGTACTGGGCCATTCAATAGCTGGTCCAAACAGATGATCTGCGGTCCCTGCCGGCAGGCCGATGCGGCCTCGAACAAGTTCGGCCAGGTTTTTCTTTGAGGCTTGAGGGCTTCATCTTAAGCGGTCTTCAATCAACTGACTTTCTTCTTGAGCAATCGCACAATACCTCCGGTTCAAAGCAGCGCTCAGGCGGCGCGCGTCGTAGCCGGCGTCTGTTCGCTGCCCACGTAGCTGCGGATCGCTTGCATGAGCTGCCAGTCCACCTCGTCTGCAATCACCATCACGTTCATCAGCAGCAGGCTGAAATCCACTTTGGCCAGATTGCTTTGCAGCGTCTGGAAGATGCTCACCTGGAGCATCCGTGACTCCTCTACGATCATGGCAGCGGTATATCCTTGTTGGCGCCGCAACGTTCCGTGCCCCAGCGCGCATGTGGAGGTGACTCGCCCGCTCTCCAGACTTTGTGGCTTGCGAAGCCGGTTAACCAGGTCTAGCATCAACCGGGGCAAATGGCCGGTGCGCTCCTTGGCTGTAAGGGTGATGTGCGCCAGGTCCTCGCTGGCATTCACCCGTTCCAGCCAATGCGCAATGGTGGCAGCACCCGTGCGCTCCAGGATTGTGGCCACCGTTTCCGCGCTGATTACGGTATCCACCACGTCCTTGAGTTGGGTACTGTCACGGTCAGCTATCTTTTGCTGAATGAGGTTGACAAGAGGCCCGATCTCAAGCGGCTTCAGCAAGACATGGTCGGCCTCCAGCAGAATGGCGGCCGCAGCGTCAGACATCTCTGGGTATGCGCTCATCACCAGGGTAATTGCCTGGGCATTGGCATGACGCATGGCGCTCGCAACCACCAGGCCGTCGCCACGTCCCGGCATATGCAAATCGCTCAGCAGCACATCAAAAGGCTCGATGGCGGTGGCAATAAGCCTCAACGCTTCATTCACGTTTGCCGCTGTGACTACGGCAAAGCCTTTGGATTTCAATATTTCCTGCATGGCCGTTCGCAAGGCTTCATTGTCATCCACTAACAGGATTCGGACTTTTGGCATGGGGGACCAACCTTCTTCTCTTACGCTTTGACCATGATCTCATCGGCTGCTCCCGCAAGTCTGACCACAATTGGACACAGGACATTCGTCAGCGTGAAATAGCAACCCCGGTTAAAACCGCCTGGGATCTGACTTGTCTACATAGGAAACCGCCGCCTTTGGAGCGAACTCTAAAAAGGCCAGGCGCGTACGACGGTCACGACAGGATGCACATAGTGGAGCGTTGCCTGTGCTGCCACAATCCACACAATTTCCTTTTAGGACAATCTTTCTGATTTTTACAGGTCGCACTTTTAATTCCTCATTCCTGGTTGCGATTTGGCTGCTCATAACGAGTGCCGCGAGCAGGCCATATCTGAGTTCATCATTGAAAATATTGTGGGCGAAGTTATTCTGAGCGCCCCAGTTTTTCTCTTTGCTGGGGCTATCGGCGGCGGGAAGCACGCACTTAAGGATTTGCAGCATCCGCAATCATGCTTCTTAATAAATCACGGGTATTTGCTGGGAATGGCCCACTGATGTATGAATAAAAGCATCATCGGCAATGTGTGCGTCCGCTCGGACCGAGAACTGCTCTTGCACTCGATCCGGAGTCTGAGTACGCTCGTTCTTTCCTGGTCATGACACGATCGACTTTTTTCTGGCTGCTCTTGGTTTGTTCGCCCCTCGCATTGGCGTCAGACTGCAAGCAGCCGCTGGATGCAGATACCCTCAACCGGCTGCAGTTGGGCGCGAGCGATGTGCAACTTCGTCCCGGCGAGAACCATCAGTTTACGCTTGCCATCTTGAGCACCTTTGGCCCGGCGCAGGAAGTGCCGGCGTGTGTTGCCTGGAAGATTGAACCCGCGGGAAAAGGCGCAACCATGAGCTCCGCGGGCTTGCTCAAGATCGATCCTGCAACCCCTCCCGGATCTAAATTTGTGGTTACTGCGGATATCGAGCATGGCCGCGCGCAGCGCCAGATCGCCGTGCTTGTCTACACCTACAAGACCCAGCCGCTGGTCGGTCTATGGAAGCAAAAAGCCAGGTCTGGCTGTGATGGAACACAGCAGACTCGGCTGGTACAACCCATCAACGAGCTTGAGTTCCGCGCGGACGGATGGTTTTCAGTGACCTGGGAACCGTTTGAAACCTACCGGGATTATTGGGGGAGTTACACCGCTGGCAACCCTGGCGGAGCGCTCTCTCTCCACCTGGAGCAGGGAAACTACCTGCCTGGAGACTTCCGTGGCGTAGGTAAGTACAGCCTCAGGAAAGGTGGAATTCTCGAGTTGACGGGGATCTACCTCGGAGACAAGCTGGCTGCTGGCCAGGCCGAGCCGCGCAAAAGCCCCACGGAATGCCGCTATCTCTTCACCCGGATTCCGTGACGTTAGCAGCGCCCCACCCATCAAGAAGCTCGCTTTGAATGGCCACCATCCAGGCATTTTAGCCCTTATCCCGGGCCGCCGGTTTTCATATCCGGCGGTTTTAGCTGGCAAGATTCATTTTCTTAGGCATGATATTATGACGGCCTTACTTTGCCTGATTTTGGGACTCCCAGACATTCAGGGTCGTCTGTTCCGCTGGCGTTCGCTTCTGCCTATAGCCCAGATAGGTATAACTACTCTCCAGACGTCTAAGTACCGAGCGAATAGCATGCCGAAAGTAGGTTACTCCAATGGAGTCTTCATCTTGCAGCACCCCGGTGATTATTAGGGTTCTTTAATTTTAGATTGATATTGGCGCTCCGCCCTGATAGCATGCTGCGCGAAGGAGCCACATGGATATCCACAACATAGTTTCTGCATTGCGAGATGAACGCGACCGTCTAGAGCAGGCTATTGCTGCTCTGGAGGGTGGAAACGGCAGAAAGCGCGGCCGTAAGGCCGGCTTTCCAGGAAACGGAAGGCGGGGGAGACGTGGCCGTCGTCGACTCAGTGCTGCAGCTAAGAAACGCATTTCCGAAATGATGAAAAAGAGGTGGGCGGAAAGAAAGAAAGCCGCGAAGGCCGCATAGCCCGCACACCAATCACCAGGTATAAGAATAAAAGCGCCGTACGGTTTTAGCACGGCGCTTTTGTTTTGTCGGCCCGCAATATTTTCGGCCAGGCATTCTTCTTCCGTCCGCAACCGGCAGATTTTCTCGTGCCTGCTGAACGCCATCCAGGTTATTTGCACCGCGGCTTTTTGGGAATGCCCCGGCGCATATCAGACGGACCAGCATAAATTTCTATATATTGGATAGCCGTCATGATTCGACATATCCTTTTCCTGTTCACCGCGCTGGCCGTTGCTTCACTTGCATCGGCCCAGGATAATTACGAGATTCAGGTTTATGGCGTTGATACCGTGGAACCCCGCACCACCATGGTCGAGTTCCACACCAACTTCACCGTAGATGGCAGCAAGACGGTTGTTGACGGCGTGCAGCCTACCAACCACGCTTTGCATGAGACCATCGAGATCACTCAGGGTTTTAATGACTGGTTTGAGACCGGCTTTTATATCTTTACCAGTGCGCGCTCCGGCGATAGCTGGGATTGGGTTGGCGACCATATCCGGCCACGGTTTCGCGTGCCTGAGAAATGGAAGTGGCCGGTCGGCGTAAGCATTTCCAATGAGATTGGCTACCAGCGCGCCCGCTTTTCTCCCGACACCTGGACTTGGGAAATTCGGCCTATTGTGGACAAGAAGGTGGGCCGCTGGTATCTCTCATTCAATCCCACAGTAGACAAGTCTTTGCACGGGCAAAGCGTAGTTAAGGGCTATGAGTTCTCTCCCAACGTCAAGATTTCCTATGACTTCACGAAAGTGATTACCGCAGGGCTGGAATACTACGGCAGCGTGGGCCCTATCGCCAGCTTTGATCCCCTCGCGGAGCAGCAGCAGCAGTTCTTCCCGGCCATTGATTTGAATGTCTCGCCGGACTGGGAGCTGAATTTTGGTGTTGGAGTGGGAGTCACCCGTTCTACCGACCATTTGATCGTCAAGGCCATCATCGGACGGCATTTTAATTGGGGTCACAAGCAGAAGAAGGCTGGCTGGTAGGAGAGTATCTGTGATTTTTTTGATTTATGAATTGTGATTTACAAAACTCCAGCCGGGGGCGCTCGCCTGGGGTTGATTTTCAGTCAAGAATCAGAAATCAAGAATCAAAAATTGATTTGGGGTGCGTGATGAGTTGGAATCGGTTACTGGTTATACTGCTTCTCGCAATGCCTACTATTGCCTCTGCGCAAGACCGCTCCTACGGCCGCTCCATGGTCATCACCGACCGCGGAATCGTAGCCACCAGCCACTATCTGGCATCGCAGGCGGGTGCTGAAGTCCTGGCGCGCGGCGGCTCCGCCATGGACGCAGCCATCGCCGCCAATGCAGTTCTGGGTGTAACCGAGCCCATGATGAATGGCATGGGTGGTGACTTGTTCCTGATCTATTGGGACGCCAAATCCGGCAAGCTCTATGGCCTGAATGCAAGCGGTTGGGCGCCTCGAAAGCTCTCAATCGATTTCCTCGCCCAACATGGCATTACATCCATGCCCCATGAGGGGATTCATACCGTAACCGTCCCTGGCGCTGTCGAAGGATGGGGCCAGTCCCACCAGCGTTTTGGCCGCTTGCCGTGGAAAGAGCTGTTCCGGAGTGCGATCTATTACGCTGAACACGGCTATGCTGTGCCGGAAATTGTTCACGATTACTGGGTTCCGGAAGAAGACAAAATGCAGAAGACCGAAGAGGCGCGCCGCGTCTTCCTGCCCGGTGGCAAGGCTCCAGAGCTGGGAGCGAAATTTGTAAACTCTGACTTGGCCAAAGCCCTGCGACTCGTGGCCGACCAGGGACGGGACGCATTCTATAAAGGCGCCATCGCCCAGGCCATCGTGCAGACCTCATCTGCATTTGGTGGGACCATGCAGTTGAACGATCTGGCTGAATTCTCCGCCGAATGGGTTGAGCCCATCTCGATTGATTATCGAGGATGGAAGATCTACGAGCTTCCGCCGAATGTTCAAGGCATGGCCGCGCTGGAGATGCTGAACATCATGAGCAATTTCCAGCCGGATAAAGACGGGGCGCAGGGAACCATCGAATTGCACAAGAAGATTGAGGCCATGAAGCTCGCCTATTCCGATCTTTATCAATACAATGCCGATCCCCGGTTCGCAAAAGTTCCCGTCAACGGCCTGCTGTCCAAAGAGTACGGGGCCAAACGGGCCGCACTCATCAATCCGGACAAAGCCAATTGCAATCCCGGGCCGGGCCATCCCGCAACCAGTGACACCACATATCTGGCGGCCGTGGATAGAGACGGAAACATTGCCTCACTGATCCAGAGCAACTACTCCGCGTTTGGCTCAGGCATTGTAGTCAACGGCATGGGGTTCGCGCTGCAGAACCGGGGGGCGCTATTTGAGCTTGATCCACAGCGTCCCAATGCGCTGCAACCTCGCAAGCGGCCCTTCCACACGATTATTCCGGCATTCATGGAACGTGGCGACGTGCATATTGGCTTCGGCATCATGGGCGGCGCCAACCAGCCATTGGCCCACGCCCAGTTCGTATCCAACTTTGTTGACTACGGCATGAACGTTCAGGGAGCGCTGGAAGCCCCACGATTCACAGTTGCCGGCAATCAAGTTAACTGCGAGATCGTCATCGAGTCCCGAGTCAAGCCCGAAGTTTTGCAAGCGTTGCGAGACAAGGGCCACAAACTGATCGTGCGCAAGGAGTACACCTCGCTCATGGGCCGGGGGCAGGCCATTCTGCACGACTCCAAAACTGGAATGAATTTTGCCGGATCCGATCCCCGCTCGGATGGTGTGGCTGAACCGGAACCACTGCCACAAAATCCTTAGAGAGCCAGGGCCGAGTCCGACAATGGGCCAACAGACCTTGGGTGTTAGACTACGGGAAGCACCCTTCAGAATGAGTGCGCTCATCATTGAGGGTGCTCATCCGGGAGAAGCAAGGAGGAGTTAGTAGTGGCAGTATCTTCCGTTGGCGCTCTGCTTGCCATTCTTCTTGCAACTGGCCCAGGCTCTTACCTTGTTTCCGCGCAGGGGCAGCGTCCGAACCCTTCCTCCCCTGGCGCATCCGCCGGGCCCGCGACTGTGCTCAAGGTCACCACGCGGCTGGTGATTGTGAATGTGGTGGCCACGGATCACAAAGGCTTGCCCGTGACCGACCTTAGGCAGGATGAGTTCAAGGTGATGGAGGAGGGCAAGCAGGAAAATGTTCGTGTCTTCAGCTTGCAGAATCCGCGTGTTAGTCAAGGCGGCCAGCCGCCGGCGGCTGGTCTTTCTGGCGCTTCGCTTCCACCAAATGTCGTAACCAACGTCCGCCATTTGCGTACATCCGGACCACTGAATGTTCTACTTCTCGATGGTCTCAATACCCGGATGAACAACCAGCAGTATGTAAAGGCGCAGCTTCTTGAGTTCCTGAAGAAATTGCCGGCAGACCAGACGCTGGCGGTCTATCTTCTCGGAACCAGGCTTCAACTGCTGCAGGATTTCACCAGTGATCCGGCGGTATTGAAGAATGTGATCGAACACCTCAAAGATCTCCATTCGCCTCTTCTGGAAAATGCTGTCGGGGGGCCAGTAAGATTCTGGCTTGAAGGCATGCCGTTGCCTCCGCAGCTCAAGCGCCAGGTGCTGGAGTTTCAGCAGGAGACCGAATCGGACGATACCGACAAACGTGTAGCCATTACCGTCTCGGCTTTGAGATCTCTTGCCCATGCTCTCGCGGGATACCCTGGCCGGAAAAACCTGATCTGGGTTTCGGAAAGTGTTCCAATCGATATTCTCCCCAACAAGGTTCGATTCGGTGAAAGTGCTGTGCGGGCCTCACGAAGTTACGCCCAGATTATCGCAACCACGGCAAACTTTCTTACGGATGCCCAGATTGCCGTGTATCCGGTGGACGCCCGTGCCCTGGTCAACAGTGATGTCTTCAATCCCGCTGTCCGATATGACACCCGCGGCGATCCCGTGGGGAGCGGAGCGGAAATGGGCCGGGCCATGGATGATATGTCAGACGAATTGATGGCGGCTCGCAGCGCCATGCAGGAGATTGCCGAGTATACGGGCGGCCGCGCTTTCTACAATCGGAATGATATCGGCAATGTTGTTCGCCAGAGCATTGACGATGGTTCCACCTACTACACGCTCGGTTACTATCCGGAGAACAAGTCCTGGGACGGCCGTTTCCGGAAGATCAGCGTGAAAGTTACCCGTCCCGGAGTGCAGTTGCGCTATCGGTTGGGTTATTACGCGCTGAATCAGGAAGACTCCGCCCAAGAGAGTCCGCAACGGCGCGAAGCCGAGTTTAGTCTGTCGCTCAGCCCCGAGGCTGCCATCTCGACTGCGTTGCGTTTTATGGCCGGCATTCTGCCACCTTCGCCGAAAACCGGCCTGAAAACGGTGGTCACCTTTGCCATCGACGCGCAAGCTTTGAGTTTTTCCGGTGCCAGTGACGGAAAAAAGCGCGCCAGGGTGGAGTGCGCCGTCCGTGTTTTCACTGCCAAAGAACCCGGCAAACCCCTTAAGACTGAAGCCGAGAATATTGATGCGGATTTACCGCCGGAGAGCTACGCCAAAATCCTCCAAACCGGCCTGCCCTGCCGGATTGCCTTTGATCTTCCCGCCGGCGAATACCTGTTGCGGTTGGGTGTGCTCGATGCGCATACCGGATTAATTGGCACTGCGAATGCCGAACTCGCGATTCCTGGTGAATCTGGCGGTAAGCAGAAGGCTGGCCAGCCCTAGCGTGCAAGAGTCCTGCCGGTGAGCTTTTCCATCTCTAGCAGGGCGATGTCCCGATTTGACTTCCTCTACGCTGCCGCACGATGCCTACCCGTTCGCGTGCCGGAGCCGTGATCTTCAATCCGCCTGAGTTCAAAGGGCCGGGTCATTACCTCGAATGTGGCGCCACAGTCAGCGCAGGAGACAATCTCTCCGTCAGAGATATCATCCTCCTGCAGGTCAAGATTGTTAGCGCATTCGGGACATACAATCTGGTCCCAGTGGGGAAGTGCGCGGGAGTTCCATCGTGCCATGTGTGGTCCCTCCTGACGGCAGGAAGGCTGCAAAGAGAGCTGCTCACTTACCGGACGAAAGCCATGTGCGGCTGGGTATCGATCACCGTTCGGACGCGGCATGTCGTTCCTGAGCGGTCTTGCCCTCGGATACGGATTGCCGGAGTTGACGCCATCTCTGTCGCTTACCGGCCTTCGCCTTACGCTGCCGGTGATAGCGAGCCTTGTCGCCAGTAGTTTTGGACATGATAAACAGATGCTACCACATCTACTCTGGTTGCATATCTCTGGAGGCGATAAGTGCTTTTGTATCATCTGGTTACCCAAGTGTCAACCCAGTTGAAGCCTCTCGCTTTGGAGGGTCGCTCCATTACAAAGCAGAACATGATGAAGCAGAGTTAGAGGGGCGGGAGACCCAAGGCGTGCAAACGGCGGTTTAGCAACCTTCGGTCAATGTAAACCTCGTGCACTAAGAGTTGCTGAAAAGCCGCGCGAAGGTCGGCTAGGTGACATCGACGGTACAGGTTTTCTAGAACTCCGACTGTGCCTCGAACTTGCAGTCCTTCATCCTTGGCTAATTTCCGGGCTTTGAAATCATCGAGAATGACGGCGTCAGCATGAATTTCTTTGCTAAGTACAATTGTGCTCAGTTCTCCAACACCAAGACTGGATTTTGTCTGAGCTGCCAACAGAGCAGCTCGATTCTGGATCGGTGTCACTTCAATCCAGGCGGATGCGGCAACTTGTTGAGCCCCCGGTAATCCTGTACCGGCAACCACAACCTCACTGTACACCTCGGCGGAAATGTGGAGGCGCGGATAAAGCCGGTTGAGGATGTCAAAACAATTAAGTTTCGCCAGAATGATTAGTGGTGAGGAATCGGCGACGACGATCACACGCCCAGACGCTCAGTGGACTTATGCTCTTCTTCCAACTCCTCAAAGCTGTACCGCAACGGGGGGACGCCGTGTTTTGCCACAAAGTCCATGAAGGTTGCCAGGGGAGTCTGGCAGAGTTCGGCGGCGCGGCCTAAGGAAACCTTGTCCTCACGGTAAAGCTCAAGCGCCAGCAATCGGGCTGCCTCCTGTGAGAGATTCGTATCCTCTACCTCGGCAGCTTTTAGGAGCGCGGAAGGTAGCTGCACATTTACGGTTTCCATATCATAAACTTACCTCATTCGAGACCGTTTGTCATGCAATTTCCAAGGCTCCCAGGTGAAAGAACACTCAATGCTGATTCGAAAAGCCTGAGTGAACAAATGGGCCAACTGGCCAGGAGCTTCGGACCTTTGGTAGCCCGTTCGCGCCGAGAAATCTCGCGTTTGATTTTTCAATTTACCAAATTAGCAACTTACCCGATTACGAAATTTTTCGCGTAGTCCGGCACGCGCCGATGTTGCGAGTGATGGGGTGGAAGTGAAACCCATCTCTCGTTATCGCGCGCACAACGGCCTAGCTGCCTGCCGCCCCCGACTTCGCTGCCAACTGCTGGCGCCTGGAATCCACAGCCGCCACGAACCCACCGGGATCCTTTTTCCATGCCGCATCGAGTTCCTTGGAGAATCCAAAGATGGCCCAGGGCACGCGTGTGGCCAGGTCGGCCAGCAGTTGATCAGTTTTTTTCTGTGACATCTGCACTTCGATCCGCTGGCGGTGACGGCCCACCAGGACGGCCGCATAGGTCTTGCCCGTAGGAATAAAGTTGGTGTAGTGCTTGGTAACTTTCTTATAAGCCCAGGCCAGATCGGCGAGAGGAGAAACCCAGGTAGTGAAGAGGCTCCTGCGGATGGCCCACGCCGGCGTGAGCACCAGCTTGCCATATTTTGTCTTGCCCGCCAGTTGGTCCTGCTCAATTTGCGCGGCGAGTTGTTCTACGTTTCCATAAACCGCTGCGTGCCGCCAGACTGGGGTGGTTTGTATCTCGCTGCTGCGGCGGATCGCTTTGAGGCAATTCCACCCGGTAATCAGCACAACCACAACCCCAAAGCCTATCCCCACATAGTCCGACCGGTAGTCGATATTCGGAACAAGAACAAATATCAGTACGGCGCCCGCCAGGAGCACCACATTGATAATCAGCAGATTTCGATTTGCACGCCTTCCTTCTCTTTCCACCCAATGGGCCATGCTGCCTCCTGGAATGTGGTGAGCGTATCACAAGCACCAGGAAAGACAATGAGCAAAAGCCTTTAGGTGCGCCGGGGTTTTGCGGAGGCGGGGCTGCAGCTCTGAGCGTGTACCCCTTTCATGCAAATTCTTCGCGATTCTAGCCTCAGACGCGGTGGAAGCTGTATCATTCCTCGGGGTATCGGGTCATCATGAGCAAGAGATTAGCGCTTTGGATCTTCGTGGCGGGAATTGCAGCGGGCGGGTTCGCTTCGGTGCAGGCCGGGAGTGCGGACGAGCAGGCAGCCACCAAAAAGCTCGGCGTCTTCGTGGGAAAGTGGCACAGTGAGGGCTCATTTTTTGACACGCCCTATAGCAAAGCGGGCAAGGTAACCTCAAATGTCGATTGTGGTTGGTCTCCGCAGAGTAACTTCCTGATCTGTGAGCAACATATCACCGACTCCAGCGGCCAGCATACGCAGCTCTCCATTTTCTCCTACAACAGCAAAGATGGTAACTACACCATCAGCAGTATGGCTGGACCGGGCAAGCAGCCTTGGAACGGTACCGTCATCATCCATGGCGATATCTGGACCTATCCCGGCGGCTACGAAGCCAACGGCAAGAAGGTAGAGATCAGGACCACCAATGACTTCTCTGTTCCCGGCACAGAAAGCTTCAAGACCGAGTTTTCTGACGATGGAGGCGCGCACTGGATCGTCACGCTGCAAGGTACCGCGCACAAAGTTTCCCATTAAAACTTCACTGCGATTATGTTCCCCCGAATTCGCTCAATGATTCTGAAGATTCCCCCGGGTAAGGTTTCCACTTATGGAGCAATTGCCCGGGCTGCGGGGTATCCTGGCGCAGCCCGTCAGGTGGTATGGGCGCTGCGCCAATCTCATGGGCTGCCCTGGCATCGCGTGGTGGCTGCCGGAGGAAGGATTGCCCTGCAAGGCGAGTCGGGGTTGGAACAGCGCTTTCGCCTGGAAGCCGAGGGCGTTCGCTTTAGCGGCCGTCGTGTCCGTCTGGCCGACCATGAATTCCAGTTTCCCGGAATTCGCATGCGCAAAAAAAAAAAAATAGGTACCCGGCTATTCGCCCAGTACCTAATTAAGAGCAATCCAGATTGTCCCGTCTACCGTGTCACGGTCACCGGGGCCTTGAACGTCGCGCCGGATGCGTCCCACCCCTGGACCACGATCAGGTGCGTGCCGGTGGCCAACCCGAGGGAGATGTTCACGCTGTTGCTGGAGTTCTTGTATTTGAGCACGCCATCCAGATACACCTGTGTAGCCAGGATCGGATAGCCGGAGTGCCCAGTCCCAGTCACCTGCACAGACGAAGTCCTGACTTTACCGCTTATTGGGCTGTTGATGCCAACATACTGCGGGTTTACGACCACCGGAGTGGAGGCCGTGGAGGAAGCACCCTGATTGTCCGTGACGGTAGCGGTCACCGTAAATGTCCCCGGAGATGTGTACTGGTGAGAGGCGATGGCGGCATTCACGACTGTGCCGTCTCCAAAATCGATCTTGGTGGCGACGATCGTGCCGTCAGGATCGTTCGAGCCGCTGGTGGAGGCGGTTACGTATCCCCCGGTAAGGATAGATCCTGAACTCACGCCCAGCACTACCGTAGGGGGCAGGTTACCTGCCGGTTGAGTGACCGTTAGAGTCACCGTTTGCATGAAGCTGCGGCCCGAATTGTCCCAGCCTTTGATCGCCAGCGCATGGCTGCCGGGAGTCATGACCAGGTTGGTGTCCAACGTAGCCGATGCCGTAGTGAAGCCCAGTTTCCCATCCACATAAATCTGCATGGAGACTACCGGAAATCCGGAAAAGCCGGCGGCGACAACATGGACCGGAGAAGCCGAGCTTGCGCCATTGGTGGGACTGCCGACAATTACCTGCGGCGCCTTCACCGTCACGGCTGCCGAAGCGCTTGCCGAAGAGCCTAAGTTGTCAGTAACCGTTGCGACTACTGTGTACGCGCCGGGCGCTGAGTAAGTGTGACTGGCATTCGGACCGGCGGCAGTGGTTCCGTCGCCAAAGTTAATGCTGGAGCTGGTAATGGTTCCAGACGGATCGTGTGACGCAGCAGTGCTACCAGTCACGATCAGCGGAGCGTATCCGCCTGCAGAAGACATCGAGAGCACGGCAACAGGGGGCTGGCGGGTCGTCGTGCCGAGATTCACCGCAGCGGACATCTTGTTGCTGAGCATCGCCTTGCCTACCGCCTGCACATACGCCGTATAGTTGCCCGCGTCCAATTGGAACTGTGCCAGGTCCAGGCTGCTGGTGGTGGTGGGAACATCCGCCAGCCACATCAGGTTCTCCCCATCCTGGGACACGAACATGGTGTAGTGGTCCACCGTGTTGGACTGCCCGGTAATGCTCCAGCTCACCACCATCCCCGTCGCCTGGGCGCTCACCGTCACGCAATTGTCGATCCCACTCTCCAGTTCCGTCGCTTCTTCGTAGTCGTTCCAGGTCACAAGCTGAATGCCCAGCATCGGTTTGGCCGCGGAATAGAATTTGCCCGGCTCTGCCATGCTCGCCAGCCACGTTTGCCCGCATTGCTGCTGGATCAGGCGCTTGGATCCCCACGCCGCCAGAGCGTCGTTGAATCCCTTGTATCCCGATTCGGTCGAGTACTTAGGTGATACAGAGAGCGCGGTCTTGTCGAAATTGTCCAGATAGACCAGGGCCATCGGATCGCTGCCGCTCGCCGTCTCCGGCGCAACCCAGGAGAAAGCCCCGTTGCTTTCTGCATAATTGAAGCCGCCGGTGTTGCGGAAGATGAACATCGGATTGCCTGGGACCGAGGCGCGTATCCGGGTCCAGTCCAGCGTATACGCCTCTTCGCCAAAGAAATAAACTACCGGCTGGTTGTTGTAATGCAGGTACGCGGGAGAGTTTTCATAATTGTTGTAGGCATAGGTGAGGTCGTTGATCACAGTCTGGGTCAGGTCGCATCCGGCCGTGCCCGCGCAAGTCTTGAGTGAAGTGGCATCGTCCATGACCGCGAACTTGAAGTTGGCCTGCTGTTCCGCGTTTTGCATGAAGTACTGCACCACCTGGCTATAGGCGGCGAACCCATGGTCCAGGTTGCCCTGGCCGAACCAGTCGATGATGGCCCCGTCCAGGCCCCGGCTCGCCATGTCATTGACCTGTTTCTGCACCTGGACCACATCGTCGGAGTTGTAGCCGACATTCATGTGGTTGGCAGGCCCGAACCACGGCATTACATGGACGTAGATCTTGGCCGTGGAGCCCTGGTAGAGCAGGGTGTGGGTGGAGACTTTGCTGATATTGGTCGCGCCCAGGTTGCCGTTGCTCTGACTGGCGAAGGTGTTGGCCGCGCTGGTGTTGTTGCCGGTCTCGACGGCCAATGTGGTTGTGGCCTTATAAGTTGTTCCTGCAAGACTCATGAGAGAAAAAAGTAGGACCAATGAACTAATCAGAATTTTATGGTAGCGTTGCACGTTGTACTCCTTGTGTGTCCCCTTGAGGACAGCAGTGATTCGGTTGTCTACTTGTGCGTTCTCAGGATTGAATGTGCGGCTGTCGCCTGATCCTGATGAGGCCGAAAGACTTTGTTTAGTAATCCGTTTTTAGCAATCCGTTTCCTTGATGCGTGCGCATGCTATCCCTCGGCTACTTAATCCCGGCTAGACGAAAGGCCTTATTACAAGCCAGTTTCCTCACCAATTACCGTCGTGTCCGAACCGTGTCCTTCGTGTCCGCCTTTAAGGGACAGTTCGTATGAGTTAGTCGATAGCTGCTGGGGGCCAAGCGCCGGGATCGGCTCAGTGGGTGATAGTCAGGATTAGAGTTGTGGTGGCGCTCTGGCCGCCGCTCGTGCCGGTTACTGTGAGAGTGGCGCTTGTCGGGGAAAGCGGCGCTGGAGCCTGTGTGGTGCTGCTTGCTCCCCCGGCACAGCCGATCACGCCGCAGATCAGAAATGCCGCCAGGACCGCAAACATAGCCCGTTTAGCTTTTTTCTTCACTCCTCCGAGAATTCCGGCAAAAACGGCTGCAAAAGTAAATGGCAAGCCCTTGAGGAGAAGGATAGGAGCTAACCGGGCCTGCGTTGTGGTGGCTACCGTCACGGTCACAGGAGTTGATACCGCGTTGGCGGTAAAGTTCACAGAGGCCGGACTTACACTGCAGGTTGTGCCCGCCGGAGCCCCGGCGCAGGCAACGGATACCGTTCCAGTAAATCCACTATTCCTGGTGCCGAGAGAGAGATTGTAGGTGGCTGCTTGCCCGGCCGCCACGGTAGCGGAGTTATCCGACCCGGAAAATGCGAACGCCTGCACTGCCATAACCGAAACGGTTGTGGTCTTAGTAGTGCTTGCGCCCAGGTTATCGGTAACCGTTGCGGTGACGGTGTATGTCCCGCCAGTCCTGTAACTATGGTTTGCGCTGGCGGCGCTCACGCTGGCGCTGCCGTCTCCAAAATTGATAACCGTGGAAGCAATGCTACCGTCCGGATCACTTGAGCCGGCGGTGGATGCGGTTACCGCAAGCGGCGCCGTTCCTGAACTGGGTGAAACACTCAGCACGGCCACAGGCGGCAGGTTGGGTATGGCCAGACTCACCCCAGACGACATCTTGTTGACCAGTGAAGGCTTGCCTACCGCCTTCACATACACCGTGTAGTTGCCGGCATTCAATTGGAATTGCGCCAGCTCCAGGCTATTGACGCTGGTGGAAACATCCGCCAGCCACATTAGGTTCTCCCCATCCTGGGACGCAAACACCGTATAGTGGTCCAGCGTGTTGGCCTGCCCGGTAATGCTCCAGCTCACCACTGTCCCCTTGGCCTGGGTGCTCAGCGTCACGCAATTGTCAATCCCGCTTTCCAACTCGGTGGCTTCTTCGTAATCGTTCCAGGTGACCAGTTGAATGCCCAGCATGGGCTTGGTCGCTGAATAGAACCTGCCCGCTTCCGCCATGCTGGCCAGCCAGGTCTGTCCGCACTGCTGCTGGATCAGGCGTCCCGTCCCCCACGCTGCCAGCGCATCGTTGAAACCCTTATACCCAGATTCGGTCGAGTACGCAGGCAACAGCGACAGAGCTGTCTTGTCGAAATTATCGAGATAGCCCAGGGCCATGGGATCGCTGCTGCTCACCGTTTCCGGCGCGACCCACGAGAAGGCCCCATTGCTCTGCGCAGAAGTGAAGCCTCCGGTGTTGCGAAAGATGAACAGCGGATTGCCCGGGACGGATGCCCGTATCCGTGTCCAATCCAGCGTATAGGCCTCTTCCCCAAAGAAATACACGACCGGCTGGTTGTTGTAATGGAGATAGGCCGGAGAATTCTCATAGTTGTTGTAGGCATAGGTGAGGTCATTGATCAAAGTCTGGGTAAGGTCACATCCGGCCGTGCCGGCGCAGGCTTGGAGCGACCCTGCGTCGTCCATAATGGCGAAGTTGAAGTTGGCCTGCAGTTCTGCGTCCTGCATGAAGTCCTGCACTACCTGGCTATAGGAAGCAAACTCATGGGTCAGAGTGCCCTGACCGAACCAGTCAATGATGGCCCCGTCCAGACCCCGGCTCACCATGTCGTTCACCTGCCTTTGCACCTGGACCGGATCATCGGAGCTGTAGCCCACATTCATATGATCGCCAAAGCCGAACCAGGGCATGAGGTGGACATAGATCTTGGCCGTGGAGCCCGGGAAGAGCAGGTTGCGGATGGGCATCTTGCTGATGTTGGCAGCTCCCAGGTTGCCGTTGCTCTGGCTAAGAAAGCTGTTGGCCGCGCTGGTATTATTCGCGGTCTCGGCGGTCAAGGTGGTTGTGGCCTTGAACGTTGTTCCGGCAAAACTGGTGAGAGAGAAACTGAGAACCAATGAACAAAGCAGAATTTGGCCGTAACGCCGCATGCGCTTCTCCCCCGGTTCGCATCCCGGGGGGAGGAGCGACGAAAGTATTTCTGTTTCAGGCTTGCATCGGGTGCGTCAGGATCGTCGGCAGACGCCACCGCTCATGTGTTGAGGCAAAGACCCTCGTTCCCGTAACTTTCGCTGCCACTTCCGTGTCCGCGAACTCGTGCCTTGCGTCCGCGTTTAAGGGGAAAACTTTATTTAGCTCGGTCTTTGCTTTAAAAGCTGGCGTGAGATTAAACACAAGCGGGCGAGTTGGGTAGATTTCTTAAGGCCAGCGACGGTTGGATTGTCCTTTTGGGTTGTCCGCAGGGACATGTCTCATAAACAACTTATTGGCGATTATTTGCGTCCAACCAAACGTCAATCTGGCTCTGGTGGCCTTAGTGTCTTTAATATGGAGTAGCCTATGAGTACGCAACCCAAGATGGAAACCACGGCAAGAATTCCCGCTGAAATCAATACCAGGCTTCGGGCTCTGGCCCACGATCTAAGCAATTCCATTGAAACCATCATGCAGGCCTCTTACCTGCTTGCCCAGGGCAAGCTGGATGAACCCAGCAAGAGATGGTCAGATATGATTGATCAGGCCACCCGCGAAGCTGCACGCATCAATCGCGAAATTCGCGACATACTGCGCACCAGCACATAGTTCTTCCCTCGGTTTCTGGTGCCGTGCGAATCATGCAGCCTGCAGTTTCTTCGCTTGTGCCCGCAGGTAATCCTGGGCGTTCCGGTACCCATCCAGCGTACCTACGTCCATATAGACTTCCCCACTATACTTGCCTTGGACTATGTTGCCTGCGGCGATGAATGCATTGAGCAGATCGCCCAGATATTCGTCAGCCCGGTGGCGCGCCTCCCAAAGCAGCTTAAGCCGGTGAAATGATTCTCCTTTGGCCGTGACCGCGCCCCAGATCCAGTGGGAGCGGGCGTCCTTCTCTTTGACCTGCACCTCGCGGACATACCCCAGTTCATCGCAAACTACTGCGTCAAAAAACGAAGGATTGGTAACTGGAAAAAGGGCCAGGTTGCAGTCGGATTGACCCAGGTCCAGGGCCGGCCGGTAAGCGTTTTCCGGGAACCAGATGGTATCGGGAAGGCCAATCAGGACTTGATCGTGGGTTTTGGCAAATGGTTCGGCACGGAACAGAGCATCGCAAAGTCCTTGCGGCCTTTGTTGCACCACATAGAAGATCTCAGCCGCATAGTTGCGCTCGGCGTAGTACTTTACAATGTCGGTTTTTTCGGCGGAGATGATCATGCAAATCTGCTCCGCGCCGGCAGCGATCATCCTTTCCACCAGGTACTCAGAGACGGCCTTGGGGCGCTCCACGCCGTCCAGGAAACGCGAGCCCACCGGCAATAGTTCCTTCGAGCAGCCTAGCGGCTGAATACGCTCCCCTGCGCCCGCTGCGGGAATGATGCCGATCATGATGCCACCTCTTCACCGGCCGCCTTCCAGTGCGTCATGGATTGTGCTTCTTCAAAGTATTGCAGCAACTGTCTCGCCCGCATCTCGCCGCTATGCTCCTCAAGTGTGCGTGCGCGGGCATGTTCAGCCGATGCGAGCAGTTCACCATACGGCAGGTTCAGTGCGGCCTCTACCTCGTCCGGTGTGGTTACAACGCGCAGGTCGCGCTCCAGATCAAAAAAACTCTCCAACCCTTCCCACCAGTCTGTGATCAGCGGCGTGCCGCAGGCAGCAGCTTCAAAAAAGCGCCCTGAAGGGCACCAGCCGTTGCGCGCCATCTCCTCCCGCGTGATGTTTAAGGTGATGCGGGAAGAAGAATAGAACCGTGGATGCGCTTCCGGAGCTACATGTTCAATTCTGCGAATGTTGTCCGGCCACTGCCAATGCGTCGGATAGAGTGGACCGGCGAGCAGGAACCGGCTGGCTGGATTCCTGCGCGCCGGTTCCAGAAAAAGCTGATCCAGCTTGCGCTGGCGATCGGGAGCAAATGTTCCCATGTAGCTCAAGTCGCAGGCAAACTCCGCGCTTGGTTTCACCCTGGTGTGAACCTCAGGATCAGCGCATCCATACAAGGGGCGGACCATGCGCGCGCCATACTCTTCCTCCAGTTCCTGAAGGACGTTGCCTCCCGTAAAAGAAAGCACCAGGTCGAAAGCGGGAATCTGGTCTGCACGGAGATATTCCACGCCGCCATTCTTCATATTCTTGAGCGTAATGGGAGTATCAAGGTCGTAAAAGACGCGTAGTGGCCGGTCCAGTTCCAATATCTCATCGCAAATGCGCTGGCCGTCAGGAAGATAGCTCGCCGTGATGACAACGTCCGACTCATCTGCTGTCTGCAGAGCAAGCTCTCTTACCTGGGTCCAACCAGGATAGAGCGTGAGCTTGCAGTAATCGCAGCTTTCAAAATCACGGCGCGAACTGTAATAAGGCACGTCTTTCTCAAAGAAATGTACCTGGTGGCCCGTGCGGTGCAAGGCCCGAAGAATGGCGCGGTACGGCGTGGCATGGCCGTTGCCCCAGGAGGAGGAGATCGTGAGCCCAAAGATAGTAATCTTCACAAAGGCATGAGTCTCAGCGCTGCAAGCGAAAGCGGCGACTGGAAGGTGAGATGAATCAAAAAGCCATGCTGGTTGCCGTGGAGAGTGAATCCCGAGGAAACCTTACTACGGATCAACAGGTGATAAAACTGATCCTGGGCAAAAATCAACTCCAACTGCAGTAAAGCCCAACTACAATGAACCGTAAACGAACCATGGCAGATGAATCTCTTCACAACGCACAAAAAAAGCCCAGAGCGGAAACGCCAGATGCTTCCAGTTTTTGCCCCACCTGCGGATCAAAAATGACCGAATCCCATTGCAAGATGGCCTGCCCCACCTGCGGATTCTTTCTAAGTTGTAGTGATTTTTACTGAAGAGCAATCAGCAATCCGCGGCTCAAAAAAGTTTGCCTTCCGATCACCCCATTACTAGATCATCCGATTCCACGAAGAGCTCTTCTGCTGATGTTCCCTTGGCTGAATGCTGAGAATGTGCGAAAAAATCCCCTTTCCAGGCGATCTCACTTTCTCCTTGGTCTTATCAGTCGAAATCAGTCTGATCACCGTCATCACTGGTAAGGTATTTGAACTTCTCGTTTCCATGCCCACGACGCTTTGACGGACTGCCAAGACCGTCCGCGGACTGAAGGCTGATTGCTGAGTGCTGTGTTCTCATTTACCCTAGCTGGTTTGCCCTCGACACAATGACTGAGCTGATCAACAAACTCGCTACCAGGATTGACGCGACTTCCGCGCGCTTTGAAAAGAACATGCGCAGCATGGCGGAGCTGGTCTCTGCCGTCCGCAGTGAAGAAGAGCAGATCCGCCAGGGAGGCGGCGCCAAAGGGATCGAATCGCAGCATGGCAAAGGACGTCTCACTGCGCGTGAGCGCATCAACCTGCTCATTGATCCCAAGAGCGAGTTCTTTGAGCTGGGGATCTACTCCGCCTTTGAAATGTATGAAGAATGGGGCGGCGCTCCTTCGGCTGGAGTGGTTACCGGCCTGGGCCGCGTCCACGGACGGCTGTTCATGCTCATCGTGAATGATGCCACCGTCAAAGCCGGAGCATTCTTTCCCATGACGGCCAAGAAGGTCATCCGCGCCCAGAATATCGCCATTGAGAACCACATTCCCACCATCTATCTGGTGGATTCCGCTGGCGTCTTTCTTCCCCTCCAGGAAGATGTGTTTCCTGATACCGACGACTTTGGCCGCGTCTTCCGCAACAATGCCGTCATGTCTGCCATGGGCATTCCCCAGATCACGGCGATTATGGGGATGTGCGTGGCCGGAGGCGCATATCTTCCTGTGATGTGCGACACCATTCTGATGACTGAAGGTAGCGGCCTGTTTCTGGCCGGACCGGCCCTGGTGCAGGCAGCCATCGGCGCCAAGTATTCAGCGGAGGAGCTGGGCGGGGCCGCCATGCACGCTCAGATTTCCGGCACCGTGGACTATCGCGAGCCCAACGATCATCTCTGCCTGGAACGCATTCGTTCTTTGGTTGCCCGGATGGGACATAAGCCCACAGCTCCCTTTGACCGCAGGAAGAGCGAAGATCCGGCTTACCCGGCGGAAGAGATTTACGGCATTTTCGAATCCGATCCAGGGCGTCCTTACGATGTGAAAGAGATTCTTGCCCGTATTGTGGATGGCAGCCGCCTGGATGAATACAAAGCCGAGTACGGCAAGACTGTGATTTGCGGCTATGCGCGCATCGGAGGATTTTCCGTGGGCATCGTGGCCAACCAGGCGCAGCATGTGCAGCAGACGGACCGGCATTCCGCCGAAAAGCGCGTGGAATTTGGCCGTGTCATCTATACCGAAAGCGCGGAAAAAGCCGCGCGCTTCATTATGGACTGCAACCAGAACCTGGTCCCCCTGATTTTTCTCCACGATGTAAACGGCTTCATGGTGGGCCGCGATGCCGAGTGGAGCGGAATCATCAAGGCCGGGGCCAAGATGGTGAATGCGGTATCGAACTCCGTGGTGCCCAAGATTACGGTGATTCTTGGCGGCTCCTTCGGCGCAGGGCACTATGCCATGTGCGGCAAGGCGTACGATCCGCGCTTCGTCTTTGCCTGGCCCACAGCGCGCTACGCGGTCATGAGCGGGGCCTCTGCCGCCGGAACCCTGGTGGAGATCAAGATCAAGCAACTCGAGCGCGGCGGCAAGAAGTTAAGCGAGGAAGAAAGAAGGGAACTCTTCAACTCCGTCAAAGCAACCTACGATCATCAGACTGACCCGCGCTACGGTGCTGCCCGCTTGTGGCTCGACAGGATCATCGACCCGCTGGAGACACGCCAGGCGTTGATCACCGCGCTGGAGGCGGCAAGCCTGAACCCGGACATCCCCGAATTCAAAGTTGGAGTGCTGCAAACCTGATAGGGAACAAGTCACCGGGGCAAGATTAGAGCGCCGTGTTCATTATTTGCGGGTGGGTTGCCGGAATAACAAACCCGCAGACGTTCGTTCTAGCCTTCCCGCAAAGCGTCCCAAGCCCCCAAACCCCAGTCAAAGTCCCAACGTCGCTCAGTGGGCGTGCTGACGCGTCAACAGGGTATCTGGTGGGACGATCTCAAGCCACTTGTCGCATGAAAACGTCCGCCAGGGCTACCACAATACTGTTCAGTTAAGAAGGCGGGATGGAATGCCATCGATATTGACCTCGTCGTTGTACTCGGTAACCTGAACGCTCTGTCATTCAAAACAAGCAGCGCACCAAGCGCACCGAAGATGCCGCCTATTGGCTTGGCAACTCTTGCAGGCAGAAGTCCGAACTCGCCCAAAACAACAAGCACTATTGCAACAAGGACGAAAACAATCGCGGCGATGACAGCCTGTCGCAGTTGACGCAGGCCGCTCTGCCAGGCGGTGGCCATCTCGGAGACAAGGTCGATTAACGGATCGAGGTCGATCATTTCTACTGCCCCTCAGCCGCCAATTATACTCAGCACCGCTCTGAGCGCAGACCGATCCAATTGGGAGCGGTTCTCCTGCGTTTCGAATCAGCCGAAAGCCCGTGGCGTTGATGGTGGAATCTCTCCCTCTCATTTATACTTGCAGGTTTCTCTCACAGTTCCCCGCATCTAAGGAAAGTTGCCGATGAAGATTCTTGTGTGCATGAAGCAGGTCCCGCAGAAGGATGCCCCGCTCAAGCTGAATGAAAGCGGCGCCTGGATCCGCGAAGATGTTTCTTACGAAGTCAACGAGCCCGATGCTTACGCGCTGGAAGAAGCGTTGCGGCAAAAAGAGAAGCATACAGGTGAAGTGGTGGTGATCACCGCCGGTCCGGCGCGCTCCCAGCAGGTGCTGCGGGAAGGGCTGGCCAAAGGGGCTGACCGCGCCATTCACCTTGAAGATAACGCCTTTGTCGGCATGGATGCCATGAATATTGCCAAGGCGTTTGTGGCCGCCGTGAAGGATGAAAAATTCGATCTCATCTTCACCGGCCTGCAATCTGACGACTATGGCTATGCCCAGACCGGCGTCATCATGTCGGAACTGCTCGGCTGGCCGCACGCCACCATCATCATGGAAATCCAGAAGAGCGATGGTGGCATCCGTGTGAAGCGCGAGCTGGAGGCTGGATTCTTTCAGCATGTCAATATTCCGCTGCCGGCAGTGCTGACCATACAATCGGGCATTAATAAATTGCGCTACGCCACGCTGCTGGGCATCAAGCAGGCCAAGAACAAGCCATTGCGCAAAGTAAGCCTGGAGGAAGTCAAGTCATCTCTGGGCGAGAACATGCAGAAGATTGAAAAACTTTACGTTCCGCAGAAGAGCAAGAAGACGGAAATGCTGGAAGGTCCACCAGGGGAAGTGGCCAAGAAGCTGGTGGAAAGGCTCCGCAATGAGGTCCGCGTGATTTGAGGAGGAAGCCATGGAACGAATGGAATACGATCCGGAAGGCGGAAATTATCTTCCTGTAACCCAGCGTGAAACCGGCTCGACCCTGATTGTGGTGGGCATCGTGATGTTGATTGCGGGGATGGGCTGGGGGGTGTTCGTGGGATGGGACATCCGTGCCGGCAACATCTTCATGCGAGTGATCTTTGGCCTGGACGTGGTGATTGCGCTCCTGCTGATGGCTGTAGGATTTAATAAAAAGAACCGGCTGAAAAAATAAATGGCAAATTCAATTCTGGTTATCGTCGAGCAGCATGAAGGCAAACTGAATCGCGTCTCTTGGGAGACTGTAACCGCGGCGCAGGCAATTGCAGCGGAAACCGGCTGGACTTTGGAAGCCGCTGTCTTCGGCAGCGGCATTGCCGGCGTAGCCGGCGAGGTGGCGGCCAAGAAGCTGGCAAAGGTTTATGCCATCGAATCCGCCAGGCTGGCCCGGTATACCCCGGATGGCGTGGTTGCCGCCCTCAAGCAATTCATCCAGCAGAAGCAGCCCGCGTTGGTCTTGATGCCCCACACCTATGAGGTGCGCGACTTCGCTCCGCAACTGGCCGCGGCCCTGGGCCGCACGCTCATCAGCGACGCCATCGGCTTCCGCAAAGAGGGTGACAAGCTCTTGTTCACGCGGCAGATGTTTCAGGGCAAATTTGCCGCCGATGTGACCTTTGCTTGCGACCCGCCGCACTTTGCCACCTTCCAGTCCGGCGCTTTCCGCGGCGATAAGGCCGAAGCCGGAGCCTCTGCCGCTCCGGTGGAAACAGTGAATGTTGAGATTGCTGAGAATGTGATCCGCACCCAGCCGGACGTGCCTTTCAAGGAGGCCAAACAGGCTGTAGACCTCACCCAGGCGGAGATCATTGTCTCCGTCGGCCGCGGGATCAAAGAACAGAAGAACATTGAATTGGCGAAGCAGTTGGCGGACGCACTGGGCGGAGAGATCGCCGCTTCGCGTCCCATCTGCGACTCCGGCTGGCTTCCCATGGATCGCCAGATCGGCAGCTCCGGGCAAACGGTTGCGCCCAAACTTTATCTGGCCATTGGCATCAGCGGCGCCATTCAACACATTGTCGGCATGAAAGGCGCGCGTAGCGTGATTGCCATCAACAAAGATGCGGAAGCCCCCATCTTTGAGATTGCTGACATAGGTGTGGTGGGCAATCTGTTCGACATAGTTCCCGCCCTGACCGAAGAAGTGAAAAAAGCAAAAGCGTGATGGGATCATCGGGACATTGAGTTGGCGCGTCATCAGGAGACAAGATTAGAACCGCTCACGGTGCTTTCGTAACAAGGATCGAGCTAAAGGCAAAGGGCGATACTGTTCACTTAAGGTGAACGATCAAAAATGGTTCGTCATCCCGAGGGTTTACCCACGCGTCAGCGGGGGTAAATCGGAGGGACCTTGCGTTTTTGCCATTGACTCAAAAGGTTCCAAACTCTTTAAGTGAACAGTATTGAGGCTAAGGGCCAACTGCTAACTGCCATTTGCTAATTGCTAAGACATGATCTATTTCCGCAAACCTCTTGAAGGAATCGAGCGGCCGCAGATGGAGGCCGATGTTGTCATCGTTGGCGGCGGGCCATCCGGCATGGCCTGCGCTCTCCATCTTTCCCAGCTCATTGACCAGCACAATCATCGCTACCCTGAGCAGCAGCTCAGCAAGGAAAATATCTACGTTCTGGAAAAAGCGCGTGAGATAGGTCAGCACTGCCTCTCTGGCGCTCTGCTCGATCCGCGTTCCATGGACGAGCTCCTGCCGGGCTGGCGCTCTGAGGCGCCGCTGGACGCCGAGGTTTCCCACGAGGGCGTTTACTTCCTGGGCGCAAAAAAGGAATACCGCTTCCCCATCACTCCGCCGCCCATGCGCGATCACGGTAACTATGTGATCTCCATTAATCGCTTCGTGAAGTGGCTGGGCGAGAAGGTTGAGCAGACGGGCATCACCATATTCACCGGCTTCGCCGGTTCGGAGCTGCTGTTTGACGGCGATCACGTGACTGGCGTTCGCACAGACGATAAAGGCGTAGACAAGCAGAACCAGAAGAAATCCAACTTTGAGCCGGGCTATGACCTCAAAGCCAAAGTCACGGTGCTGGCCGAAGGCACTCGCGGATCATTGACCAAACAGCTCGTCGGACGCCTCAATCTGGATAAGGGCCGCCGCAACCCGCAGGTTTATGGCGTGGGTGTGAAGGAGCTGTGGGAGGTTCCCAGCGGGCGGATCCGCAAAGGTGAGGTCATCTATACCGTAGGCTGGCCGCTCTCCATGAAGGACTATGGCGGCGCCTGGATCTATGGCTCGCGCGACAACCTGGTTTCGCTGGGTTACGTGACTGGACTGGATTACGCTGATCCGCGTCTTGATCCCCAGCGCGTCCTGCAGGAGTTCAAGAAACATCCCTTCATCGCGCACCTGTTTGAGGGCGGAAAGATGATCCGCTACGGCGCAAAGTCCATGCCCGTGGGCGGCTGGTACTCCATGCCTCCGCTGGGCGGCAATGGATGGATGATTGTCGGCGACTCAGCCGGATTCTTGAATTCTCAGCGCCAGAAGGGAATTCACCTGGCCATCAAGAGCGGCATGCTGGCGGCGGAGACCGCATTCGAGGCACTCACGGAAAACAACTTTGGCGAGTCCAAGCTCAAGCAGTTCAAAGACAAAGTTGACGCCAGTTGGGTGCGGGAAGAGCTGTATGAAGTGCGCAACTTTCACCAGGCCTTTGAGAATGGCCTTATTCCCGCGCTGTTCCACGCCGGCCTGCAACAGATCACCGGCGGCCGTGGATTGCATGAGTTTTATCCCTCAGAAGCAGGCCACCTCCGGTTGAAGCACCTGGACCAGCTCCCGGCAGATGGCGGCAAGCGCGCTCAGATTCTGGGCCGCGCCAAGGGCGATGGCAAGCTCACCTTCGATAAGCTCACTGACCTCTACCACTCCGGCACTAAGCACGAGGAAGACCAGCCTTCGCACCTGGTCATCCATGACACCAACATCTGCAACACTCGCTGCGTGGTGGAGTTTGGCAATCCCTGCCAGAATTTTTGCCCGGCGAATGTGTATGAGATGGAAGATGCCGCCGATGCGGCCCACGGCAAAGCCATCCACCTGAACCCCTCCAACTGCGTCCACTGCAAGACCTGCGACATCATGGACCCCTACGAGATCATCACCTGGGTGCCCCCGGAAGGCGGTGGTGGCCCCAATTACGATGGCATGTGAAGCGGGATCAGCACACAAGCAAAGCTAAGAAGCCGGCGGCGGTGTCATAGCCTACCCCTGTCATCTTGAGCGGAGCCCGCCGCGGCGGGCGCAGTCGAAAGATCCCGAGGCTATTTGCCTTGACCATGCTGCTGCAGGGAGTCCTCACGAAACCGCCTTCCTGAAACAAACGTGCGGCACAGCGCGGCAAGCCGCAAAAGACAAAAGTGAAGAGTGGACCGCAGCCGCCGGGGCCCCCGACACGCGCCGTTGTTGTGCGTGGTGGGGTAGAGGCGCCCCCGGGGGCATCTTTGCCGGGGTAAAATCCCTCTCAATATTGTGACGTTGGCTCTGACTCGATTGCCAAATGATCCGCTTACAATTTTTTTAATTTGCCCTCTAAGTTACTGAAAAATGAAGGGAAGATTTAGGTGCACTAAAGTTGCGCGGCAAATCCCAATTAGCTATCCTGCGCCTGCCGCTCGGGCAGGAACCACCATCTGCGCCATGAAACATGGACGCAGAAACCGGAGGAATCCTACCTTCCTCCGGCAACCTCCGGCAGAGGAATCCCCTGGATTGGCGCGGATTCCGGAGGACCGGAGGAATCAGGGCATTTTTAGAGATGCTGCGCCTCCGCGAATCGTGATTCGTTAGTTGACCCGGGCCGGCGACTCAACCGGCGGCCATGCGCCTCTCAGTCCGGGTTATGGATCGAGATTTGTGGGTTCAAATTTGTCGCTTTTGGGGTTACTTTTTCTCGTAATCCCTGGCGTAACGGCCCAAGTGACTTCTTCTTGTAAACTGGAACAGACGCGGGAGCGCATGGGGTCCGGTGACCCTTCCGGTCTTCAAAACCGGCGAGAGTTAGCTTTGCTGGCTCTGGTGAGTTCGACTCTCACACGCTTCCGCCATTCGTTGCAGTCTGAATGCCACCTGTTTCCGTGCTGATTGCTATTGAGAAAGCTCGCGGGCTTTAGCAAATTTTTTCTCAGCTTCGGCGTACTTCTTCTGCTCTCTGAGCACCATGCCCCAGCTGTTATACGCGGCCGCGTTCCTCGGATTGAGTTCGATCGCCTGTTGATACTTAGCGATGGCTTCGGCGTACTTTTTTTGCTCCGTGAGCGCGAGACCCCAGTTTAGGCACGTATCCGAGTTTCTGGGATCTAGCTGAACGGCAACTTTGTACTTGGCGATGGCTTCGTCGTATTTCCTTTGTTCCTCCAGCACAATGCCCCAGTTCATATATCCATATGGGTCGTTCGGATCAAGTTCAATAGCCTTCTGATATTTGGCGACGGCTTCGGGGTATTTTTTCTGTTCGCGCAGCACAATGCCCCATCCGATGTACGCGAGAGCTAGTGTAGGATCGAGTTCAATGGCCTTCTCGTACTCCGCGATCGCCTCGTCGTACTTTTTCTGTTCATCCAGCACGAGGCCCCAGTTGACATAAGCAAACACCAATTTCGGCTCGAGCTGAATGGCCTTCTGATACTTGGCCACAGCTTCGGCATATTTCTTCTGGTCATAAAGTGTGTTACCCCAGTTGTAGTAAGCAGCGGCGTACCTCGGATCTAGCTCGATGGCCTTCTGATACTTAGTGATCGCTTCGTCGTATTCTTGCTGATCATTGAGCAGACTGCCCCAGTTGTTGTAAGCAAGAGGCTCTTTCGGATCAAGATCAATGACCTTCCGATACTTGGCAATAGCCTCATCGTACCTTTTCTCGCCATAGAGCACCCCACCCCAGTTATAGTATGTGGGCGCATAGTTGGGGTCGACTTCGGCGGCCTTCTGATATTTGGCAATGGCGTCGTCGTATTTCTTTTGATGATAGAGCGTGTTGCCCCAGTTGTTGTAAGCAAGGGCTTCTTTCACACCAAGATCAATGATCTTCCTATATTGGATAATAGCTTCGTCATATTCTTTCTTTTCATAGAACCCGTCGGCCAAGTTGACATAGTTCGCGGCCAGTATGTACGGGTTTAATTGCCTTAAAATCGTTTCTGCGGTGTCCTGCGTGAGAACGCCAATGTCATCGGCACTCCTGACAAGAGTGCCCGCCTTACTTCTCTTTCTGCCCTCCGTAACATAAACGGTGATCTCGACCTGCGGTTTAGCACCTAGAGATTCGCCGGTCGTGACATTCACGATGTCGCCGCTGACGTGCTTTGGATGGATTCCGAAGACGGCCCGCGTTATCTCGACGAGCGTCTTCAACCCCAGTTTTGTTCCCGGTATCTCCACATCTGGTGTTGATCCCTCATCGTGCAGCGACATGAAATTGTCCATTTTCATCCCGGTTAATAAACCTGCCGCCGTTGCTCGTATCATTCCATCCGGCGTTGATCCCTCATTGTGCAACGACGTGAGACTGTCCTTCTTCATCTGGCGTTGCGTGCTTAGCTCGATCTGGCGTAGTGCATCACCGATCCGGTTGGCCACCACTTCAGGCGTAAGTCCATTCTCTTCAAAACGCTTAGGGACACTAATAGGATCTATGATGAGAGCGTCCCGATTGACCTCACGATAGATGTAGGACAGCAGCGGCAAAATGAAGATGGCAAGTACTGCGCGTCTAAATGTGAGTTGCTTCCCAAAACGTCTGAAGAAGTCCATTAGACGCGAGACCTTACTCGGCTGCCACACCGGCCGACGGCGAGGGCCGCCCTTCGTGATGGTTCCAATTCTAAACTTCATCTTACGTGAAAATATGCTACGAACTTTACATCAATTTGCCTTCCCTGGCCACAATAGAATGCATACCCTTGATGAAAGAATGGAGAGACCCGGCCGCCCGATAAAGTAATTTAACCCCTGTCATCTTGAGCGGAGCGCCTGTGTTCCGCCATCGCTGAGAGAAGCTCTCCAGCGCGAAGTCGAAAGATCCCGACGCTATTTGACCTGACCACGCCGCTGTCAGGAGTTCTCACGAAACCGCCGCCTGAACAAACGTGCGGCACAGCCCGGCAAGTCGCAAAAGATAAAAAAGTGAAGAGTGGACCGCAGTCGCATGGAGTCCGGTGGCCCTTCCGGTCTTCAACCGGCGAGAGTTAGCTTTGCTGGCTCTGGTGAGTTCGACTCTCACACGCTTCCGCCATGAATGATCCAAACCCCGAAGATCGCAAGTTGCTCGTGCTCCTACCGCCCAAAGTTTGTAGGAATTCGCGGCTGGAAAGACATGAGACCATTCTACGCGCCGGCACTCGTTGCGATTCCTTTCACTTCCGATGCAGCACGTGTATTCAATTCGATTTTCACCTGACAGAGAATCTGCTGGGCTTGTAGCTTGAATCGAAACGCCCTTCCCGTGCCGACATCGAAACCAATGAGTGAACCGACAAGTGCGATAACCGCCACTATCAGGGTTGAAGTTGAGGAATCTGCGAAGACCTGCTCTCTTCCAAGAATGATAGATACAGCAATTCCGATCAGAAAAGCTGCCGCGCCATAGCGTAGAGCCGTGCCCCATGCGATCCACTTGGCCCGCCTATACAACTCGGCAGCGTGGAATTGAAGAACAGAAGGGTCATATTGAACTGACTGCATATCACACTCCTTGTGGAAGCCTCGTTGGACCTATGACTTGTGGGGCCGCCAATTTCCTACCCAAACAGGGTTTGAAAGTTGTAATCAAGATAAGGCTCGAACATTAGTACTTTGTCGGGATTGGAATAAACAATAACCTCATATATCTCTTTCGTGACCTCAACCGCCCATTCGAAGAGTCTGTGAGATGAAATTTGAGAAAGCATGATGTAGTCTGCCTTTGGGTCTCCTGTTGTTGAGAGCAGTCCTCTTTGTTTTATCCGTCTCAGATAATCCGGCCAGTTGTCAGGCGTCCCTGGCGGCAACGGAACTGGATGAATGATTTCGTTGCGAATCTCAACCAATTCACGAATGTCCTCCAAAAGATCACCAGTTACACTGTAGCGAGATTCCAAGAGTACAGCCAAGCCACGCGGTGCGGATAGCTCGTCGGGAAGCGGTTGTAAGTTCAACATGCCCTCATACTCAATGATGAATGACTGCACCGCTGCCAGAAGTAGCGGCACACCAGCATAGGTAAAATCAGAGTGATTTTGATCCCGCGAAGAACGAGCCTCTTCTCTGGACATTCGGAACAGCCGTCCAGCCAAGCGGAGGAAATCCTGTGAACTGGTTTCCCAGGCACCCGCCCTCCGTTGGGTAAGGCGTTCAAACCGTTCTTTTCTTCCGTTCTTTAACATCATCTCTCAATTTTAGCCGAGCCTATGCACGCTGCTCCTTCGATTTGACCGCTATTGAATCTTTGGAAGTGTGCAATGGAGATTTCGCGGGAATGGTACCGCAATTCAACCCAGCGCACAAAAGGGAACAAAAGAAATAAAAAGTGCTTACAACGGACAAATCAAATACGCTACGCTGACACGTCGTCATGCTAACATTTTAATTTTCACGCTCCTTATGAACATCATAGATGTCGAATCCGTTCTTGTTAGCAATGGTTTTACGAAAACCAAGTCCTCAAGTCTTGGCAACAGGTACTCGCGTCAGTTGAACACAGGTTTCACTGCGACGGCCTATGCGTCCCTTGCCCGCGGCTTTTTTGATACTGAGAAATCCGATCAGCTTAGAAAGGTGGATTTCACTTTGGACTCAAAAGGCACGATTCACTGCTGCCTTTCAGTTGCGGCGCTCAAAAACAAGACTATCCAAATCTTGGCTCAACTGGAAAAAGTTTCTCAAACTCCAGAGCTGCTGAAATGTCCAAAATGCGGAAAACGAGACGTTCACACAAAGGAACCTCTGCCAGGCCGCAAACAGTTCAAGCCGTTCCTCTCATGTTCCGGTATGATGATCGAACGCAAGGGAGCGAAAAAGGATGTGATATGCGATGGAGTTTCGACTGCTCTGCCGGCTCTCTACGTGCATACCTTTAGGCCGAATCCCACCGCTCGCTATACTTCTTCTTTTCCTTAATGCTCCATTTTTTCCGATTGTATTGATAAACAGAAATCGGACCAGTCTGAGCGACAACAGCCTATGAACTAAAATCAGCTAAAGAATGCCGCCAACCAACGGAGCGTTGCACACACCTTCGACCACGGATACTCACGACGGCGCCATCCCTTCAGCGCCTGCCTCCGAATACTCGCGCCGGGTGGCGGAACGAGAGACAGAGAGCCGCCGATTCCACAAACAGCACATTTGGCTGGGCAATGCGCGCCTTATTTTCTTTGCCGGTATGGTGCTGCTCTGCTGGAAGATCGAGAAGATGGGAGGCCCGCTATCGTACCCGCTGGCTGGCGGCCTGCTGGTTTTCATCGGCCTTGGCACTTGGGACGGGCGTATCGTCCGGGCACGAACCAGGGCCAGGAGAGCGGCGGAGTTTTATCGTCGTGGCTTGGCGCGAATTGACGATCGGTGGACTGGTAGCGGTGAGAGCGGACAGGAATTCCATCTCCCCGACCACTTGTACGCCGACGATCTCGATATTCTGGGCGATGGCAGCCTGTTTCAACTCCTCTGTACGGCGCGCACCCGGATGGGAAAGGCGTCTCTGGCGGCATGGCTTCTTGCTCCGGCAGGGCCTGAGGAGGTCCAGGAGCGGCAGTTGGCCGTCAAGGAATTGGCTTCTAAGCTGGATTTCAGGGAAGACCTGGCCATCGTGGGTGAGAGTGAACTGGTCAGCACGGATGGAGAAAAGCTGGCCTACTGGGTCAAAGAGGACATGGCTCTGAATTATCGTCGCTGGTGGCCAGCGACTCTGGCATTAGCGGCGTTTGCCATCCCTGCTCTGGTGTATGGCTTCATGGCCCGCTGGACGCCCTTCCTGATGGTTGTCATCACCAATGGCGTCATCACTCTTGCCCTGCGGAAACAGCTTGCGCAGATGTTCGGCAGCCTGGACGAAGCCTGCAAGAATCTGGAGGCGCTCGCCCACATTCTGAGGCGTGTTGAAAGAGAAAAGTCTGATGCGCCGCGACTGCGCGCTCTGCAGGCAGCCTTGCTCACTGGAAATCTGCCTGCCTCGGAGTGCATCGCTAGGCTGGCAAGGCTTTCGCAGCTCGCTGATTCCCGGCACAACATGTTCGTGGCAGTTCTTGATGTGCCGCTTCTGTACTCGGTTCAGTTGGGCTTTGCCCTGCAACGATGGCGAGATAAATTCAGCCCCGGAGTCACCGCCTGGTTGGACAGCATCGGGCAGATGGAGGCCCTGGCCTCGCTGGGCGCATACAAGTTTGAACATCCAGCAGACCCATTCCCCGAATTCGCTGCCGCGCAAGAACCCTGTTTCGAGGGTGTGGAGCTGGGCCACCCTCTGTTGCCTGCTGCCAGCTCAGTTCGCAATGACCTTGCTCTGGGTGGACGGAACCAGGTGCTGCTGGTCAGCGGCTCCAACATGTCTGGGAAAAGCACGTTGTTGCGCGTTGCCGGCACAAACGCTGTCCTGGCGATGATGGGAGCGCCCGTCCGGGCGCAGAGTCTGCGGCTTTCACCTGTGGCTCTGGGGGCGGCCATGCGCCTCTCTGACTCCCTGCAGAAGGGCGTCTCTCACTTTTACGCCGAGATCAGTCGCATCCGGCAAGTGGTGGACCTCTCATCCCGGACCCACATCCTGTTTCTCTTTGATGAAATCTTGCAAGGGACGAATTCTCATGATCGCCGTGTCGGCGCGGAAGGTGTTCTTCGCGCCTTGATCCGTAGTGGCGCCATCGGCCTGGTAACCACCCACGACCTCGCGCTCACCTCGCTGGTAGAAGTTTTTCCCGATCGCGTGCGTAACGTTCACTTTCAGGAAAAACTGGATTCCGGCAAGCTCTACTTCGATTACCGCCTCCGGGAAGGGGTGGTTACCACCAGCAATGGCATCGAACTCATGAAATCCATTGGTTTGGATGTTTAGCTGCCACTGCTTTGAAAACCACCTGCCCGGCGCGTGCGGCGCTTGGGATTCATTAACGCGCCGCGGAAACGGGCGACGCCCCTGCTGGTAAGGCCTCAGATAGCTTGCGGAATCACAGATTGGCCTGGTGATTGGCGCTTGTGGTGGTCATGACTGTCCAGCTATTGTCCGGATTCAGAATGGCGGTCATTGAATAGATATTGGCTGGGTATTGGATTTCAACCGGGTTGTTAATGGTGCTTGGCTCCAACACCTCTCCCTGCTGGTATTCGCCGAACGTGAGGTAATAACGCGGGTGGGGAGTGAAGGTGAGGCCGATGTTTGGCTGGGCTTGCACGACAAAGGTTCCAAGCCCGGACATCCCAATCCCCACACAAGCCTGTCTCAGCGGGATGCTTTGATCTTGCAGAACATAAAGCTTCCCCGGCTGCGGCCCCTTCATCTGGTTGATGAAGGTATAAGCGCCATCTGTGAAGGTGAGCGTGATTTGATTGGCGTTCTGCAAGTCAGCCTCGAAAGTTTGACTGGCATCCACCACCGCGCCGGGAGCCAGCAATCCGCTCTCTGACCAGACGAAGTCGTAGAGAACGCACCAGCGGAAAACAATCGTGGTCTGGGGATGGCCTCGCTTGGCCATCCAGGCAAGGGGCATGGCGTTCGCAACCCCCAGATCGGGGTCCTGTTGATATACGCAAGTGTCGCCGGTATTGCTGGAATTGTTGAAGACTCTCAGTGAGTATTGATAATCTCCGTCGAGTTGTGATTCCTGCTCGCCTGCGTCCAACTGAAACATTCGCAACATCCCGCATGAGTTGGTGGAGAAAGTACTGCTGATGGCTCGTAAGGGTGGTGCGCAACCATGATGCCAATTGCGCACCACCTGTTCGGGGGACAAGCCTGAGTTGAGAGCGCCGCCTTGAGCGGCTCTGCATCTCCTGCTCCTACTGTTGAGTGAAAATGTACTTGCTGCCACCTTCCCTTCTCATGTACATCGCTGTCACCGGCCCGAATGTGCTGCTGCCGGATTTGCCCTTGATGTTATAGTTTTCCCCGGGTTCAAGCGCCTGGTCCGGTGGGGTGTTGGAGACCACCGTGATTTCGCTCCCCTTCTTGGATCCCGTTTTCTTGCTGAAATAAACGTCATTGCCGAGATATACCTTGAGATCCGTGAGGCCACCACCTGCGGTTAAGAGGTAGGGGACGATGTCCGGGCCAAACCTCGCGTCGGGATTGGCGCTGCGGGCAGTCACGAGTGCGGCATTTGCGGATGAGGTAGGGGTGATCGTCCAGCTATTGTCTGCGTTCAGGATGGCGGTCATGGAAAAAACGCCGGGAGGAAACGCCACCTCAGCCGGGTTGTTGATCTGACCGATATCCAGGACCTCACCCTGTTCGAAATCACCGAAGGCTATGAAATACTGCGGGTGGGGAGTGAACGTGAGGTTGAAATTCGGCTGGGCTTGCACCACGAAGGTGCCAAAACCGGACATGCCAATACCCACGGAAGCTTGCTTTAAAGGAATCGTACTGTCTTCCGTGATGTAGAGAATTCCCGGCTGAGGCCCTTTGGTTTGATTGATGAAGTCGTAGGCGCCTCCTGCATGGGTGAGCGTGATCTTGTTTGTGGTCTGCAGATTGGCGGCGAACGTCTGGCTGGCGTCGAATATCACGCCCGGGATGAGTTGGCCTGTCTCCGACCAGACAAAATTGTAATCAATGGTCCACCTGAAATTGACCGTGGTCTTTGGGTTAGTGAACTTGGAAAACCATGCCAGAGACAGGACGTTCGAGACACCCAGGTCCGGGTCTTGCTGGAACACGGCAAGGTTGCCGGCGTTGGTTGAGTTGTTGATTGCCTTGATTGTGTACTGTTGGCCCGCGCTCAACTGCTCTTCATCCGCTTGCAAATATTTCATGGATCGACTCTCCTTGTTGGTATTTTTGTGTGACTGATGTACGGCTTAAGTTGCCTATGAGGACGCTCGCGATCTGTCTGGCGTGACATTGTGAGGTCTTGTTGTCGAATGCCATTTCAGGCATGGATTATCCTGTTTTGGGATTTTGGCGCATCTTGCCATAGTGGGCCGTGAGACGGTCAGGGCTGCAGGGAAGGCGGAAGGGCTTATCAGATCGTGGGAGCCGTCGGCGATTCTACGGTGAAGCCGTGGTGTGCGCCGAAGCGGCCATGATCAACCGCACTCACGTGAATCACAATCGAGATGGAAGATCTCAGCCTGGGCGTGAAAGTGTTCATGCCGTTTAGTCCTGCGCCCCGGTCGCCCGGAACGGATGCGATGCGAGCGCAACACCAACTCGATTTTTGCCTTGGTGGGATAATACGGGCGGTGTCGAAGCGCTACCAGGAATGCCTGCAGGCCGGCGTCTCTATCGCCCCTGCAAATGCACGATAGCCCGCGCAAGTAATGGCATTCGGCGGATTCGACCTGGCTTCCATCTAACGTTACCTGCGCTTTTTGGGCCCAGAAGCAGGCGGCATCCTGATTACCCGCAGCTTGATAAGCCTCCGCCAGGGCCACGTAAATTCGAACCACCAGCAGCTTTTCCGTATCCGCAAACACCAGGTTGAGCGCGCGGTGGAAGGCCGTGATTGCCTGGCGCGGGTCGCTGGCGCTCCGCAGCACCTGGCCGTGACGCCACCACACTTCAGGCAATTGCGGTTGGAGGCTGGTGGCCTGGAGTGAAAGAGACATGGCGCGCCCTTCCTGGCCCGGGAGCAGCACCACGGCCTGGGCTGCTGCGCTCCACTTCGTCCAGCACTGAGCGGGTTGGGCGAGCATGGAATCTACCACGAAAGGTATGGCGTCGAGCCTGCCGGCATGAGCCAATATCTCCGTGGCGGCTGTATAGACCTTGGCGTCGCCTTCCGAATCGGCACAAGCGGTGAAGATTGCCTCTATGGCGCCATCGAGGTCGCCGGTTTTCGATAGCCAGATGGCCAGGTTCATCCACCCATGCGGATGGCGCGGATGTTCGGCAACAAAGTCGCTCAGTACTTGAATGCCCGCCTCCCAGTTTCCGCGCGCAATGTGGTAATGGGCAAGGGCTTCGTGGGTGTCCGCTGCTCTGGGGAATAGCTTGAGCATTTTGCGAATCCAGGCCCGCGTCTGTTTTCCCTGGTCGCCTTTGAGCCATTGCCTTTCACAGTGATACCTCACCGCTTGTCGCAGCAAGAGCGGATTACCAGCGTCCTTCTCCAGGGCCAGCCGCGTGTTCTGATAAGCCGCATGGTGCATTTGCAGCATTTCCAGACTCATGCTGCGATAAGCTGAGCCGATGCGATCGTCAGGGTGAATGGCCAGCCATGCATCACAGGTGGTCAGCAAGTCAAAGGGCCTTTGCGACTGATGCAAAAGATTCAACAGAGTATAGGCCGCTCGGGCATTTTTGGGCTGCAGTAGGACGGATTGCCGCAGCAGATCCTCAGCAGCCTGATATTTGTGCCCGGAGAGCGCTATCTGGGCCTGAATGTAGTGATCGTCGCTGGCTTGGCCGGGGCAGCGCAAAGCGCTTGAATAGGCTGCGCGCGCCTCCGGCAGCCGCTGGGACCGGCGCTGCAAATCGGCAAACTCCAACCAGACTTCCCGGCAGGGATGCCGCCGCAGAACACGCTCATACTCTTGTGCGGCGACCTGCCAATCGCCGAGAAGGTGAAAGCAGCGGGCTAGATCGAGTCGCTTTTTCCACCCGCTCGGGTGCCGTCTCACATAGCGCCTCAGGTTCCTGACCTCGGCAGGACGGACCAGACGCTCCGAATAAGTTTCAGCCAGAAAGTCTGCTTCCGTGCCATCGGGCAAATGGGCGGTGACCAGCAGCATCGTCACAGGTGCTTCAGAGGTCCGCCGTAAGAGTCTCCGCGTAGCCGGCCTGTCCGTGCGCGAACTCTCCTGGCCAAGCACAAATGCAGCTCCGGCAAATGCTGCGGCTCCGGCGTCTGGGGGCAGTTGCCGGCGGATGATCTCCAATGCCCGCTGGACGCGCTTCCGGGCACATGCGGCGGAGATGTTGAGCAACTCGGCGATTTCAGAATACGATTTTTCCTTTGCAAATCGGGCAATAAAGGCCTCGCTGAGCGCCGCCGTCAATCCATGAATCGCAAGCCTTTCGTCGGTCCGGTCCGGAGAAGTTTCCGGAAGGTGGAAGTCCGCAGCCGGCTCCTGTATCCCGGATTGGGAAAACTCGTCGGGGCCAATTTCCTGGGTCTCGCGGCGTGATCGGCTACGATGAATGTCAATGCAATGGTTTGTCGCCAGGCGGGCCAGCCAGCCCTTGAAATTGGTTACCTTTGGGGCATGTTCCGGCAATTTCCTCAGGGCCTTGAGCATGATCTCGCTCAGTGCGTCTTCCGCGTCCGCGGCGTTACCGCGCATCTGCCGCAGGCAGACACGATAGATGTAGTCACGATATTGTGGCCACAGCTCCCAAAAGGCTTGATCTTCCCCTTTCGCGATATTGCCCAGTAATTCTTTCTCAACGTCTATCCCGTGGTTTTTTTTAGACACGAATCCCCAGTAGCCGGAATGGCGTCTCCTGTCCGGTGAGCGCCATCGCGTAGTGGGCTAAGCTCAGAGGGATGCGGCTACATTGTCTGTGCGGAAATGGAGCGGTCTTGGGACCAAGCGATCTGAGTTCGCCGTCGCTTTCCAGCAATCCTTTGCTTGGAAAAGACGAGGCATTTCAAAGGGCTGTGACTTTTGCTGAAATCTTTTGTGACTTGAACCGCCGGGCCGCAATGCGCTTGGCTGGAGAATTCTTGGCGTGCGCGATGAAAAGAGAAAAAGACTCATGTGCGGCAGCGGTGCGGGGGCCTCGGGCGGGCTGTGCGTCAAAGCCAAAGTCTTTGTCAACGGGTGTTTTTGCTTCCTGATCTTCCCATAATGGGAATCGAATTCTTCCTCTTTTCCACTCTCAACCTCCGGGGCCGCAACCTTTTTCACATCATTGGCTGGTCCCCGATGGCAGTAAATGATTTTCAGCCCGCCAGGTGTCATTCAGTCCGTCCGAGCTGAAGCCGGCGGCATTTTGTCGTCATTGACCCGGGTCTGAACACTTCTCCCGGTTTACCGCCCGGGTTCCCACGTGCCGTGGGACAGAGTCGGGCAAAAATGGCCTGATTGACTTTGGAGCCGTCCTCCCGAGGGCAACTACCTCTATTTAGAAACGGAGATAGGGAATGCCGTCGGCGCCAAATCTGGCATCGGGATCGTTGCTGCGGGCCTCGGTGAGTGCGTCGTTTGCAGACGCGGTAGGAGTGATCGTCCAGCTATTGTTTGGATTCAGGATCGCGGTCATTGAAAAAACGTTCTTGGGAAACGGTACCATGGCCGAATTCTTGATCGTGGCGAGATCCAGGGCCTCGCCCTGTTGGAAATCGCCAAATGCGATGAAATACTGCGGGAAGGGCATGAATGCGAGGTTGATATTCGGCTCCGCTTGCACGATGAACGTGCCGAACCCGGACATGCCAATGCCGACGGAAGCCTGCTCGTCACAGGGAATCGTAATATCCTCCGTGACGTAGAGTGTGCCCGGCTGCGGCCCTTTGGTCTGGTTGATAAACTCATAGGTGCCGCCTGCGTGAGTGAACGTGACCTTGTTGGTATTCTGCAGATCGGCGTTGAGTATCTGACTGGCGTCAAATATCACGCCCGGCACAAGAGGGCCGGTTTCTCCACAGACAAAATTATAGTCAACGGTCCATTGGTATAAGACTGTCACCCCTTGAATGGTCCACTTGGATAACCACGCTAGTGGCGTGGCGCTCGCGACGCCAGGATCCGGATATGTCTGGAAGACGCACATGCTGCCGGGCTTCGTAGAATTATTGATTGCCCTGACCGTGTATTGCTGGCCTGCACTTATCTGAGGTTCGTCCGCTGACAAATATTTCATGATCAACTCTCCGTAAGAGGTAGTTCGTGGGACCGTAATGATCGTTAAGCCTCTTAAGGACGCTGAGGAGCCTTACGATGTGACATTTTGAAGTCTTGCTGATCGACCCAATATTCGGATGTTGTGACCGATAGCAATAAAATTTTGTTCCCGCGCATATCGATGTTTCATCCGACTCGATGCGCTTCGGAAAGTCCATGATGTTGGTTGAATCAGGTAGACTACTCTCATCCGTTGAGGACGGACCCATTATGCGAACCGCTTTGATCTGCCTTCTCGCTGCTGTGCTCACTTTCCCGGTGTTTGCTCAACAGGCCCCTGCCGCCAAAAGCGCGGGTCAGGCGGTAGACAAGACTAAGAATGCCGCCACGCCACCGTTGCCCGCCGACGCGCCCAGCAAGGACCAGTTGATACGTCTGTTCGATGTGATGGAAGTGCAAAAACAGGTGGCTAGCATGATGACCGCCATGGGCAGCTACATGGAGAAGATGATGCCGTCGAGCATGGGCACGCTCTCGGAGAAACAAAAAGCTGACATGGCGAAACTGCAGTCCGATCTCCTGACGAAAACCATGTCTCCGGAGTTCGTCGATGCCTATTTCAAGGAGCTGATTCCCGTCTATCAAAGGCATTTCACCAAATCTGAGGTGGACGAATTGATTTCATTTTATGCCTCGCCCGTTGGGCAAAAGTTCCTGCGCGAACAGCCGGCTCTTACTCAGGAGTCGCTTACAACCATCGTCCCGCTCACCCAAAAACGAATTCAGGAAGTCATGGACGAGCTCAAGTTCGAGCAGCGGATAAAGGAGATTTTTGCCGAAGACCCGCCCGCTAAACAGCCGTAGTCACACGCTATCGGAAATCAGCATTTAAGACGTTTGCCCCGCCCCGGCATCTCCATGGTAGCTGCCAGCTTCGGGCAGATGCACGTTGGGTTCTGCTTCCGGGGCGATAATTCCCTCCGGCAGTTTGCCGCCGTTATATTCGGCCAGGCGATTTTTCCATTTAAGAAAGTCAGTGATGGTCTGCGGCTCGATCCGGACCTCCACCCGCCGCAGGCTGGCCAGCAGCAAATTCATCTCCCACTGCAGACCGATTTCAGATCGCTGGCTCTGTCGTCTCGGCTTTACCGCGATGCTGATTTCTCTCCCTTTGCACTCCAGCAGTCCCCAGGCGCGGGGCAATTCCTGTTTGTCAACGAGTCCCTGTGGAACAAGGTAGAAACGTTCGCAGCCCATGCCGGTTTCCGGCAGTTTGCGGAAGGGCTTTTCCCGGTCGGCCAGGAAGTCCGTGCGTGAGACCTTGCACTCAATCACCACGGACCGGCATGCGCCTTTCCATCCGATTACGTCCGGGGTCTCGCCGCTGGCGCACGATTGCTCGGAGAGTACTACGCCACAGCGGTAGCGTTGCCGCAGCCACTGCTCGGCCAGCCGGACAAGCTGTTGGTGGGTCATAGGATTCCTTTTAACGCGGAAAACGAAGTGACGGTAGTATCTTCTGAGTTTCCAGCTTGCCCAACCCACGATCAGGAGCCATCGCGGTCAGAAAGCAGTTTGCCCAGCGTGGGTTTGTGCTTCTGCTTTTTGCTGAGTTTCTTATTTTCTGCCCGCCGGACAGGCGGAGGTGTGCCGAGGACCTCCCGCGCAGCCGACTTGACCGCGGTGGTAGCGCGAAACGGACGAATTTTCTTCTTCTTCGCCAAAGATCAGTTTAATCGCAGGGGCGCAGACGTTCCCAGACAGAATAACAAGGTACCAGATTGCTGTTTGCGCTCGCGCTCCGGGCATAAAATTCTCTGTGTTCCTCGGTGTCCTCTGTGGTTATCATGGTTCATATGGATGAGCGCGATTTTTTTGACGAGAAGGAATCCCGGAAGCCGCACACGCTGCACTGCCCGCACTGCCAGCAGGCCAATGAATATGAGATCGCATGGCTGGTGCGCACCAAGAAGAAGCAGCTCCCGCCTCGGGCGGACGAGCGCGACCGTGCCAAATTTGCCAAGGCGCGTTCTTACATGGTGCGGCGCGACGATCTGATGATGTGTAAGAACATGCGCTGCCGCAAACGTTTTGAAGTCGCAGGCGTGCAATCCGTGGCCTTTATGGATTGAACACTTGGCAAACTGCACGCCCGAGCCGTATTTCACCCGTCAGCCGCGAAATCGTTCGCCGCATTCCCTTGCTGCTTGAGATCGCGAATTAACTGATCTTTACCCTTCTTGACTGCCTCTCTCGTTGTGAGAAGCAATTTCCTGGCTGTGAGAATTTCTTCTACAGTGCTTGAGTGTCCTGATCCTGCAGAAACTCTCGTTGTTTCAGCTACTTACCTGTGCCCATTCACTTTGGCATTGTCTTTGCAGATATGCAGCAGTGGGACCGATAAAAAGTTAAGGAGAATAGAGAATGAAACGCATCAACGTGATCGTTGGCGGTTTTGTCTTATTGTTTTGCATGACCGTGGCCGCTAATGCGCAGTTGCTGGGAGGGACACTCAAGAACTCAACCAGTGCCGCCGGAAGCGTTGGCGGACAGCGTGGCGGATTGCTGGGTGGATTGAACTCGACCAGTCAGGTGGGTGGAAACGTGCAAAGCGGTGTCCAGGGTAGCGCGGACTCCAGCACCCAAGCCGTGGCCAAGGCCGATCGAAAGAAGGCCGACAAAGCGTCTCCGGCGAAGCATCAAAAAGAATCCAACCCCAGTTCTTCCAACAACAGTGTTGGCGTGAACTCGGCCGGCAATGCCAATTTAGGTGTTGGCGGCGCTTCTGCTCAGGTGGATTCCCGCAGCAACACCAACGCACATTCTGAACGGAAGTCAGGCCAAACGCAGACCCAGGTAAACTCCACCGCCAGTGTCGACGCACAGATGAATCGCCAACACCATTCCAAAGACAACGACAAGAAGTAGTTACTGCAGAGCGCAACATTCCGATGGGGCTGCAATTGTCCTTGCAGCCCTCTTTTTTCTGGTGCACGCTGGTCCGCACACGGTTCTGGCTTGGCCGTGGCAAGCGGCAGCTTCCTGTGTCGGGAAGAAGAAAGCCTAATTCGACGTTGCGATCCAGGCGGGCACAGTTCCCACGGCGATCGGCGAGCCCGTCAATTGGGTCAATGCTCCGGTAGTCAAATTGATGGATGACGCGCCGACATTGTTCCCGCCGGAATTTGTATCGTAGACAAACTTGTTTGTGGCATCGACCGTGACGTAAGTGGTTTGTGCGCCGCCGCTGGGAAATGGCGATCCGGAGACTATAGAGAGTGAACCCGAACTGGCTATCCCGAGGCCAGAAATCGAATTGGAACCCTGGTTTGCGACATAGAGGAAGGCGCCAGTCGCATCTATGCTGAGACCCGTGGGCTGAATTCCTCCGCAGGGGAAGGGTGAGCCGCTCACAGCGGACAGCACCCCGCCTGACTGAATGGCAAACCCGACAATCGCATTATTGGCGAAGTCAGCGGCGTAAACAAAGCGGCCTTTGGGATCAACTGCCACCCATGAAGCGTTGGTCCCGGCGCCCGTGTCAAAAGGAGAACCGGCGACTGCGGACAGGGTGCCGTCCGCACCGATGGCGAAGCCGGAAACGTTGTGTTGAGTCCCATTGGCCACATAGAGGAAACCCGAGCTTTGCGAGACGGCGAACGCAACAGGGTTCGGCTGCGTGGCAAAAGGCGATCCGGCAAGTTCGGTCAGCAATCCACGGTTGGCATCAATGCTGAAGGCGGAAATAGATGCTGGGACAGATACTGATCCCTGATTCAAAACATACAGGAATTGACCCTTTGAATCGGTGGCCAGCGCGATGGGTCCCGTCCCAACGGGCGTTGGCGGAACTGATCCAAGCGGCGTGAGTTGGCCCGTGGTCAGGTTCCGGCTGTACTTGGTTACGTTGTTGCTGCCAAAGTTGGCGACATACGCAAAGTTCTTTGAGGGATGTACCAGCACCGCTTTTGGCTGCAGTGTGGTTCCAGTGGTTGGAATGGTAAGAGTAGTGATTGCGTTCGTGGAGTCCTGCTTAAAACCAAATATACTCTGGGAATTCTGGCCGACAACGTATATGAACAGAACCGGAGCCGATGAAGAGGAGTTTGTAGCTCCCCCTCCATAGCTGCCGCACCCTGCAGTTGCAAGCAGAGGGAGGAGTAAAACCGCAAATCGAATTGCCTTCATGGTTCCTGTGTTCTTTCTCCAAATAGAATGATTGCAAATTCCGGCAATCCCCCGGTAATCCAAAGATAAGAGACGTTCTGGCCCGAGAGTGAAAAGTTTTGTAAAGGGCATCACTGCCGTTCTAGCCCATGACCGCCCTGATTGCTTATTTGGCTGCAGCCTTAGCGGCGGCGATTTGCGCTGCCCGGCCCTTGATTCTGCCTTCCAGGCGCTTCACGCGGTCCCTGGCTTCCGGCGTCTTATTGGCCAGTTCTTCAATGTGGCCCATGAACTCCGGGCTGTTCAAGTCTTTTCTCGTCTGTTCGAGGAAGGACTTAAATTTGGCGTAGTAGAAATAAGGCTCACCGTTGCATGTGAAAAACAGGCCCTCATCAATAGCGCCATGCAGGACCATGGCTGCTGCCATGTCCCAATAGGTCCAGACCTGGCGAAACCAGCCGTTCTGTTCGGTGCCGAAAGCAAAGGTCACCGCTTTGAATTCCTCATAATTCTGCGGCCAAAACTGCGCCGCCATGAAATCGCGGGCCTTGCGCATAGTGGGTTCACGACGAAGATCGTAGAGTTTCAAGATCAGGTCAGCATCTTTGGGAGTGGCTTTGGATCGCTTTGTTTTCTTAGGCAACGAGTTTCTCCTGTTTACGCCACTGCCACGGGAGTGGGCAGCGGGCGTGAATAGTCACATTTTACCTTTGGGGCTTCCGGTTCTTCTGCCTTGGTTTTCTTGCCACGCGTCTTCTTCTTCACCGGCTCTTCCTCTTCGGTAGACTTGCGCGCGTTGTTGGGGCAGACGAGCACCGCACCCGACTTCAGGTTCTTCTCCAGCAGGTAGGGGCTGCCGCATTCCGGACATTTTTCCGCTACCGGCTTGTATGCAGACGTGAACGTGCAGTTGGGATAGTTGGCACAGCCATAGAACAGGTTGCCCCTGCGGCGGGCCTTCTTTTCCACCAACTCGCCATCTTTGCATAACGGGCAATGCACGCCGATATAGTTCTGCTTGATGTATTTGCATTCCGGATAGCCGCTGCAGGAGACGAACTCGCCATAACGTCCATGACGGAGCACCAGATTGCGGCTGCACTTCGGGCACGTTTCTTCTAACGCCACGTCCGGGACCTTCCTGCCCTGGTCGAGCCGCCGGGTAGTCTTGCAGTCCGGATAGCCCGTGCAGGCCATGAACTGCCCGAAACGGCCACGCTTCAGCACCATCACACGGCCACAGTTTTCGCAGTATTCCTCCTGCGCAGTTTCCGGCATCTCCGCCGTATCCAGGTCGGGAAGATTGACAGGGTTTTCCTTGGTGAAGGTGCAGCTGCTCGGATCATCCTTCTTATAGGAGCTGCACGCAAAGAACGATCCATGCTTGCCCCACTTGAGCACCAGCGGCGAACCGCAGCGCTCGCACTTTTCTTCCGTGGGCTTCTCCATCCGCTTGATGTTTTCCATGTGCTTCTGGGCGTAGCGGAGGTCCTTCTCAAACTTCTTGTAGAAGTCGCCCAGGGCGTCAGTCCATTTTTCTTTGCCTTCCCCAATTTCGTCGAGTTCTTCTTCCAGCCGCGCGGTGTACTGGAAATCGAAAATATCGGCAAAATTTTCTACTAGTAAGTCGGTTACCACCAGGCCAATCTCCGTGGGTATAAATTTGCCGCCCACCTTCTGCACGTACTGGCGTTCCTGAATGGTGGAGATGATGGTAGCGTATGTGGAAGGCCGTCCAATGCCGCGCTCCTCCAGTTCCTTCACCAGGGAGGCCTCGTTGTAGCGCGGAGGAGGCTCAGTAAAATGCTGTTCCGGCTTGAGTTCTCTCAGCGTGAGCTTTTCGCCGATCTCCAGCGGCGGCAGTTTTAGTTTGAGTGCCTCGTCTTCTTCGTCCTTGGCGTCTTTGGCCTCTTCGTAGACTTTCAGGAAGCCTTCGAACTTCATGACGGAGCCGGTCACCCGGAAGGTGAACGACTCGGAGGGCGCTTTGGCTTCCACGTCAATACTGGTCTGGTCAAAAACGGCCGGATTCATCTGCGACGCAACAAAGCGCTGCCAGATGAGCTTATAAACTTTGTATTCGTCTTCCTGCAGGTATTTCTTGATCTCATCCGGGTGGCGGGCCACCGAGGTTGGACGAATCGCCTCGTGCGCTTCCTGCGCCTCTTTTTTCGATTTGTATGTGTTGGGCGTCTCCGGCAAAAACTCCTTACCGAAGGAAGAAGTAATCATGTCGCGCACTTCAGTCAGAGCGTCATTGGATACTCGCACCGAATCCGTGCGCATGTAAGTGATCAGGCCGACCGAGCCTTCATCTCCAAGTTCCACGCCTTCATAGAGGCGCTGCGCGATCATCATGGCGCGCTTGACGCTGAAGCGCAATTTGCGCGAGGCGTCCTGCTGGAACCGGCTGGTTGTAAACGGCGGCGCAGGACTGCGGCGGCGCTCCCTCTTTTCTATGTTACGGACGGACCATTGCGCCTTTTCCAGCGCTGCCCGAATCTTCCCGGCTTCCTCTTCGTTCGGGATTTCGGTCTTTTCTTCGCCGCGCCCGATGAAACGCGCGTCAAAGGCAGGCGGTTTGGCGGCCGCCAGATGCGCATCAATCGTCCAGTATTCCTTCTTTTCGAAAGCTTTGATCTCGCGATCGCGGTCCACAATCAGCCGCAGGGCGACGGTCTGCACGCGTCCGGCCGAGAGGCCGCGCCGTACCTTGTCCCAGAGCAGCGGCGAGACCTGGTACCCCACGATGCGGTCGAGCACGCGCCGGGTCTGTTGCGCGTCCACCAGGTGCTGGTCGATGGCGCGTGGATGTCGAAATGCCTCCTGCACCGCTTTTTTCGTGATCTCATTGAAGGTGACGCGGTGGATGGGGATACCGCCCTTTTTTTTCTTCTTGCCTTCGGTGAATTCCTGGGCAAGATGCGCGGCAATGGCTTCACCTTCGCGGTCGGGATCGGGCGCCAGGTAAATGGCGGACGCGGTCTTGGCCATCTTCTTGAGCTTGGCCACGACCTTCTCTTTCCCCGGGATTATGTCGTACTCAGCGCTGAAATCGCCTTCGATGTCCACACCCAGCCTGCTCTTAGGCAGGTCCTTGATGTGGCCCAGCGACGCCTCAACCGCATAGTCCTTCCCCAGGTACTTGTTGATGGTCTTCGCCTTGGCCGGCGATTCGACGATGACTAGTGACTTAGACAATTTTGATCCTGTTTAGATATTCGTAACACGAAGCGAGTTAGAGGCACAAATATCCTCTATCGGCCTTTAGCCCTTGGCCCTTAGCCTTTGACTCAAGATGTTCAGCCTTTTCCTGCAGCCTTGGCTTTCTGCAACAGCTCATCTTCAATCGCAGTAAGAAAGGTAGTCAGCATCTTGCGCAGCAAGGTCAATTCTTTCGCGCATCGCTCATAATCCTCAGATCTCAGAAAACCCAAGTCGCGACTGAGCAGCAGATGATGATCGAGTTCACTGGCTGATCCCAAGGCGATCTTTACAAAGCGTGCCATCTCAGCGTTGCCACGTCGACCGGAGCCCTCTGCGAGATTAGCACCGATTGAAGTGGCTGAACGTCGCAACTGCGCAGTCAAACCGTACAGTTCATCCTTGGGGAATGCTCTTGAGAGTTTATACAACTCCAAGGTCAATGCGTATGCCTTCGACCAAACCTGCAAATCTCTGTAGTTTCTCAGAGTAGCCTCCAGATCGATGAGTGCAACCTCGGGTAAGCGAAAGCCAAGGGCCAAGGGCTAAAGGCCAAAGGCCAAAGGCTCAACTTGCTAGAAGCTTTTAACGTAATTCTTCCCCGGCATCTGCCTCACTTTCCCGTTCAGCTCCAGCTCGAAGAGGGCGGTGAAAATCTCCGAGGACGAAAGCTGCGACTCCAATTTTTCAATGATCTCGTCAATATGCGTTGACTCGTGTTCCTTCAAAAACGAAAGGACCTTCTTTTCGCCCGGAGAGAGCTTTTCCTGCGCAAAGAGGTTGCCGGTTTGCGGTGTACTGTCTGATGCTGCTGTCTGCCGTTCGGATTCAAGCTCCAGTTTCACGTCCGCCGGCAACTCCTCCCAAACGTCTTCCCAGGTTGCGGTGAGCTTGGCGCCCTGCTTGATCAGAGTGTTCGGCCCCCAGGAGTTGCGCGAAATTACGTTGCCCGGCACGGCAAAGAGTTCCCGGCTCTGCTCCAGGGCGCACCGCGCGGTGATGCGGGTCCCGCTGTATTCTCCCGCCTCCACCACCAGCACTCCAAGCGCCAGCCCGCTGATGATGCGATTGCGAATAGGAAAATTCTGTGGCGCGGGAAAACTGCCCAGAGCGAACTCACTCACCAGCGCCCCGCCTGAAGCCAAAATACTCTCCGCGATTTTCTTGTTTTCTTTGGGGTAAATTTCGTCGACGCCCGTGCCGAAAACCGCCACGGTCTTACCGCCCTTGAGAGCGCCGCGATGCGCGGCCGCGTCCACGCCGCGCGCCAGCCCGCTCACGATGATCAGCCCGCGCGCGGCCAAGTCACAGGCCAGCCGCTCCGCCATGCCGATTCCATAGGGTGTGGGATGTCGCGTGCCCACAACCGCAATTCCAGGACGCGAAATTGGTTCCACACTGCCGCGAACGTAAAGCACCAGCGGCGGGTCATAAATCTCATTCAGGCGGTTGGGCCAGACTGCATCTTCCCTGGTAAGAATGGAGATTCCCCCGGCAGTGGCCTTGGAGAATTCTTCCGTTGCCAACTCCAGCGATTTGCCCAGCACAATGGACTGTGCCGAATGGGCCTGCAAACCAAGGGCTTCCAATTCGGTCAGCGAGGCGTGAAACACATCCTGGGGATTGCGAAAATGCTCCACCAGCTTGCGTCCTCGGGTGGGACCGAGTCCCGGCGTGAGAGACAGAGCGAGCCAATAGATTGTGTTTGAAGTTCCCGGACCGGCAGTTGCCATGGAGTATTTGTCCAACTGAAACGGACTTCGCGGACTCTACACGCATTTTGAAAGCCATGTCAAGAAACAAGCTTCCAGCCTCTGGCTCTTAGTTGCGACCGAAATCACATCGAAGTCACCGCAAAGACAGGCTGAACGTGAGAACTTCGGAATGAGGGGCGCTGCGACAGGCCTGTTGAAATCAGGACGCAAGGCAAAATGCGACAATTGTCTTTCCGCGAGCACCCGTAGATTTTTCTAATTCACGCAACACCTTTGCTTCCAGGTTATCGGGATCAACCTGCATTTCGCAGGCAGCGATTTCTTCGGGGCTTGCGCCGTGGAAGCAGAGCTCGCAAACCCCCAGACCGTTTTCAGGCCCGGAGCGCACCGGCGGACCAAAAACGCGGCAAGTCAGCGGGCGTGAGGCATAGAGGTCGCACCCGCCGGTTTCCGGATCAAGCACCGGACACGGCTCGTCATTGGCGAAGTCGAGGAATCGGTCTTCAGAGTGCTGGTCCTCTGCCAGTGCGCCGGTAACTCGATCACCGGGAAAATCGGCAGCAATTCGAGCTACTGACTGTCGGGCGCGTTCGCGAATGCGGGCTGCGCGCTGGGGGTCCTGAGCCTCGAGCTGCGCCAATCCCCGCCTCAGCCGCGCCGCGTCAAGTTGGTTGATGGCAAAGGCCCCAATGCAGCACTGCGTGCACCCTTTGCGGCACACGAGCCAATGGCCGCTTCGCCGTGTGGCGTCAGCCAGGGCCGCATCAATAATCTGGACGAGTTCGCGGTCTCCCGAAGGAAGCATAAGTCCAAAATCTACCACGGAGAGACACGGAAGCAAGTGGTTAGTGGTTCTTGCGGATGTTTTCCCCAAGGGCCAAAGGCTAAAGGCCAAGGGCTACTTTTGAGCTGCTTTCGCGCTTTTGCCAGCCGCACGCTAGTGGCTGGAAGCTGGCAGCTAATATAATCATTTGTTTTGCCTTTTGCGAAAATGGCAGCTTAGTAACCGCTGCGCCGCCGAGGAGGCGTTCTTGGATTTTCAACTCTCTGACGAACAGTTGCAGCTCAAGAAATCCGTGCGCGAATTCGCCGAACGCGAGATTGCCCCGCACGTGATGGAGTGGGACGAGGCTGGCCAGTTTCCCATGGGGATCGTAAAGGACCTGGGAAAAATGGGCGTGATGGGCTCCATTTTTCCGGTGGAATATGGGGGAGCAGGCTTCGGGTATGTGGAGTATGTGATTGCCGTCGAGGAGCTCTCGCGCGTAGATGGCTCCATCGGAATTACCGTGGCCGCCCATAACTCGCTCTGCGCCAATCACATCTTTGTCGCGGGTAATGAGCAGCAGAAACGCAAATTCATTCCCCGGCTTGCCACCGGAGAGTTTCTCGGCGCATGGGGGTTGACTGAGCCTGGTTCCGGGTCGGATGCTGGGGGAGCGCGCATGAGCGCGGTGCGCAAGAGCGATGGCTGGCTGCTCAACGGCACCAAGACCTTCATCACCAACGGCCACTATGCGGACGTGATTGTGGTCATCGCCGTCACGGACAAGACAGCGCACACGCACGGTCTTTCCGCTTTTGTGCTGGAAAAGGGGGCCAAGGGATTTCGTCCTGGTAAAAAGGAGAACAAGCTGGGGCTGCGCGCCAGTGACACTTCCGAACTGATTTTTGAGGACTGCTGGCTGCCCAATGACGCGCTCCTGGGAAAAGAAGGAGACGGCTTCATTGATGCCATGCGCATCCTCGATGGCGGGCGGATTTCCATCGCCGCCCTCGGCCTGGGAATGGCGCAAGGAGCTTATGAAGCAGCCCTTAAGTACTCCAAGCAGCGCAAGCAATTTGGCAAGAGCATCAGCGAATTTCAAGCCATACAATGGAAGCTGGCCGACATGGCGACGGAAATTGACGCTGCGCGCTTGCTCACGATGCGCGCCGCCAGCATGAAAGATGCAGGGCTCAAGACCACGCTGGAATCGTCCATGGCCAAGCTTCATGCCGGCGAGGTAGCGGTCCGGTGTGCCAATGAGTGCGTGCAGATTCACGGCGGATATGGATTCATCAAGGACTATCCGGCAGAAAAGTACTATCGCGACGTGAAGCTGTGCACCATCGGCGAAGGTACCAGCGAGATCCAGCGGCTGGTCATAGCCCGGCAGATTCTGAAAGACTGAGAAAGCAATCGGAAGATCGGTTGATCGCGATCGGGAGACGAGGCGTTCCGATTACCCAGATTACTCAATTGCCCAATCTACTCTGCTAATGCAAACAGTTACGTCAAGCGAGACATCGATTCAGGAGTGGGTGGAGAGAATCCGTGCGGGCGATGTGCGCGCTCTGGCTCGCGCAATCAGTGCCGTTGAGAACAGCTCGCCTCACTCGAACAGATTGCTGCAAGCACTGTTTCCGTACAGCGGAAAGGCGCGGGTGATCGGGATAACCGGCGCGCCCGGAGCAGGGAAAAGCACTCTTGTGGACTACTTGGCACGCGAATATCGCAAGCAGGAGCGCGCGGTAGGGATTGTGGCGGTTGATCCCACCAGCCCGTTCAGCGGCGGCGCTATCCTGGGTGACCGCATTCGCATGATGGCCCATCATGCTGATCCAGGCATTTTCATCCGCAGCATGGCAACACGGGGATTTCTTGGAGGACTGGCGCGGGCCACCACGGACGTAACCACAGTGCTGGATGCCAGCGGGAAGGATATCATCCTCATTGAAACCGTCGGTGTGGGCCAGGATGAAGTCGACATTGTGCGCTTGGCGGATGTCACAGTGCTGATCCTGGTGCCGGGAATGGGAGACGACGTCCAGACCATTAAAGCCGGTATCATGGAGATCGCGGACATCTTTGTGATTAACAAGAGTGACCGCGAAGGGGCTGACCGCGTGGAGCGGGAAATACGGGCCATGCAGAGTCTGGCCATGCGTCAAGACCGCTGGACGCCGCCCATTGTGAAGACCGTGGCCCTTGAGGGAAAGGGCATTAGTGATCTGGTTGCAGCAATTGCCAGCTACGAGAAGTTTTTGCAGCAGCAAAACCTCATCCTGAAGAAGAAAATCAGCAACTGGCGGGAGCGGCTCATTGAGATGCTGCGCGATACCCTTCTCGACCGGCTGCTCCAGGAACGAGAGAAAGAAGAGTTGACGCGGATGGCGGCGGATGTGGCCGAGCATCGCCGCGATCCCTACTCCCTGGTGGAAGAGATTGTGGAGAACTTCATGAGATCGGATCATCGGGAACCCAGGTCGCAGTGATATTCAGACCTGTAGCCAAAGGCAAAGGTCCTAACTAGGAGCTAGAAGCTGTTGTTCAACATTGACCATCTCGGAATCGCTGTAAAGTCGCTGGCGGAAGCGCGCAAATTCTATGAACAGCTGGGGCTGGCTGTGGGTTCAGAAGAAGTGGTGGAGCACGAAAAGGTCAAAGTGGCGATGATTCCCCTGGGCGAAAGCCGCATTGAACTGCTGGAGGCCACCCGCGCGGATTCAGTCATTGCTAAATTTGTAGAGAAGCGTGGAGAAGGGCTGCACCATGTGGCCATCCACGTCCCGGATTTAGCGCATACAGTGGAAACCCTCAAGGCTGCGGGAACGCGCTTCACCTCAGAAGAAATCAAGACCGGCGCGGGCGGCCATCTCTACGTGTTTGTGCATCCCTCGAGCGCGGGCGGCGTACTCGTGGAATTGGTGCAGGAACAGCCGGCGGTCTAGGGCAGGAATCAGCATGCAGAGATCCGAGGAACCGGGTAATTGGTTAATTTGGCTAGGAGCTAATTTGCGGATGGGCTACAGTTCTTAAATTACCCAATTACCAACTTACCCAATTACCAAATCTACACAATGCTAATCCTCTCCATCGATACTTCCGGTAAATCCGGCGGCATCACGCTGGCCGAAGGCGATCGCGATTTCTTTCGAGTGATTGGCTCTGCGTCCATTGCCGGAGGTACTTTTTCTGCTCAGCTTGTTCCCACGCTGGCCTCCGTGCTCCAGAAACACCGGTTTGCGCCGAGTGATCTTGGAGGCTTTGTAGTCGTTTCCGGTCCGGGGTCATTTACGGGATTGCGCGTAGGCTTAAGCGCCGTGAAAGGATTGGCTGAGGTGTTGAAGAAGCCGATAGCCACGGTTTCGCTGCTGGAAGCATTGGCCGTCTCGGCCGGGCAGCCTTTATCCGGACATCAGGGAAGAGTTGCGGCGGTGCTGGATGCCGGCCGGGCCGAGGTGTACTACGGCGTATATGAAGCCGTGGAAGCGTGCGGTTCGCGGATTGCAGAAAAATTGCTTTCTCATCAGGAACTTTTCCAGGCAATCAGGAGCGAAGGTCTCAAGCAGGTTATTTCCAGCGATCCAGATATTGTGCTGCTTGGAGCGTCTGCCGGGATCCACATGCAGAGAGCGGAAAGGCCGGGAAGCGAAGCGGTTGCGCCAATCGGCCTGCAAAAACTCCTGGTGGGAAAGACAGTCGGGATAGAAGAGTTGGATGCGAATTATATCCGCCGCTCGGATGCAGAAATCTTTCATCCGGTCATTGGGTCGTCCGGGCGTGGCGTTACGCGAAAACCCAGCAATTAATCGCATATAACTCTGAATAAACGCTCGAGAAGCGTGTCTTAACTCATGATTCGTGTGCGCCAAGCTGTTGCTGATGATCTGCCACCCATGATGGAAATCGCCAAGCATGCTGTGACGGCGGCGCAATGGAACCAAAGCCAATATCAGCAGCTGTTTTCCTCGGACCGAATTGTTCTGGTGATTGAAGAAGAGGGCCAGATAGTTGGATTCGTGGCCGGGAGTGGCGCAGCTGGCGAATGGGAAATCGAAAATATCGCGGTGATTGCGTCGGCGCGCCGTAGAGGACTTGGCTCGCGGCTACTGGACGAGTTTTTGCACCATGTTCGTAGCAGTGGGGGAAGTGCGGTGTTTCTGGAAGTGCGTGAATCCAATCGTGCGGCGCGGGCACTTTACGAAAAATGGGCCTTTATTGAGGCCGGCAGGAGAAAGCAGTACTATCACGACCCGCCGGAGGATGCCCTGATCCTCAAGTTTTATTTTCCGCAGTCACAGGCGAAATTGGTTGAACCGGAATAGCCCGTGTGCTAGCTTTTTGTAAGAACAAAGCAGGAGGTTTTTCCGGATGGCGGATTCCGTTCGTGAACAGCTTCTTGCCAGCCACGATGAATTTCGTCGGCTGGCTCGGGAACACGCCCAGCATTCACAACGCTTGGACTCTCTGATCGAAAAACGATATCTAACCGAAGACGAAAAAGTGGAAGAGGTGCGCCTGAAGAAGCTCAAGTTACGCCTCAAGGACCAGATGGAATCCATCGCGCAGCAGCAGCGGCACGATAAGATCCACGTGGCCTAAGTCTTCGAAACAATCAAGGTTCTCCACCTGAGCTGATCTGAACTCGGGACGGGGAGTCCTATAACTTCGCCGGGTGCTGCAATTCTTGCGGGCACCCCTTTAGATTTGCTCATTCTCCCCGGTAAGTCCCTTCGCCCACCCCTGCAACCAACAATCGGCTCCGTTTTCCTCAAAAATTAGAAACTTTTAATTTTTCCGCTTTTGTCGTATAAACGACTCACCCAAACGCCCTGCTTGTCGGTCCTTGCGTCCAACGCTGCTGCGATAGGGACGAGGTTCCGTGGGCGATCTGAAACTTTGTCCAGGTGCTTTAATGACTGAAATGCGTGCCAATATCAGTCGTGTGACTGAGGATTTGAACGGTCTGCTGAAAAAGCTTTCCAACGCCAAGGGACCGGAGGCGGCCAAGCTCATTGAGGGGGTCCTTACCTTCGAAATGATGGGGGATTTCAAGCTGGCAGTGGATGCCATGCGGCATCTGCTTTGGATTTACATTGAAGCTGCTTCCCGCGCCACCTCCGGAGACATCAACGACTCGATCCACGGTCTGCGGCTGCAGCGGGCAACCGAAATACTGCGCGGCCTGCGTGAAGGTGGTATTCCCATTTCCCGGCAGCTTCCTGAAGGGCGTTCCTTCATCGAACAAGTGGAGGCCCTGGTGACCTATTACTCAGAGCAGGAAAGCCCTGCGCAAGGCGAATCGTAGGCGGGGGTAGCCAGAGAGCCGTTTGCTTGGCTTGAACGGGTTTTATGACTCCGGCAGGCCGATCTTGCGGCCCGTTATTGGGACTTGGAAATGACGACCTCACCCGTGCCTTTACAGTGCTTGCATCGAACGCCGCTTTTGCTCCGTCCTGAACCAAGACACTTCGGGCACTTCTTGGCCTTGATGACCGTCATATTCAGATGTCCTTTTGAGTTGAGGGACAGGAGTATAGCATTCCTCGGCGCACGCGCAAAATGTTCTTTTTAAATCCGGACTCTGACAGCGCCGGGGAAATTATGAATATGACTACAGGGACTACAGGTAAGAGTGAGAGTTCATCAAATGGATGTGGCGTTGGTCAGGCATGCATCGTCCACGGTGAAAGGTGATCCGGCTAGTGGCTGTCTGAATGTTTGTGAAACAATTTGTTGTGAATGTCCACCCAGAACTCGTCGATCAAACCTCCTGCCGACCCATAGAGCAGGGCAACGGCGGAGCGGCTGACGGTGAGTCCGGCGCCGCGATCGGTACTGGGATAGTAAGCATTTGATATTGCGCCGCTGGTAAACGCTCCCAGCACATTGGACCAGTTGAACGCCCGGCCGCCTTTATCCGTGTGGCAAACAAACTCCTGCGCCAGCGAATAAAGGATGCGGTGCTTGATGGTTCCTTCGCCCAGGCGGAAGTATCGCGGATCCTCTTTCAGCAGCGTCGGGTAGAAGAAGTTGGAGAAAAAATTGCTTGAAACCTGGTCGGCAATAGTTGCGCCATAGCGCTTGCCATAGCCTGCGGCTCCCTGGCCATAGCCAGAAAACTCGTTGGTCGCCTGGCCGAGCCCGGCCTGCAGCCCTGCTGCGGCATATTGGAAGGGATCAAACGAACTCTTGAGAAACAGATGGAACTTCTCCCCGGTGGTAAGAGGCGGAGCATTCAGGCGGCTGGTCATTCCGAACTGCGGGACCACGCCCAGAATCCGCTGCGACTGTTCCTGCTTCAGGATCTCCTTCTCATTTTGCGGAGGATTCTGCTGATTTTGCGAAGAGCCCGGTTTTGCTGAAGGAGCGGCAGGGGGTTGCTGTCCGCCGGTGCTGGTAGTTGGAGCAGGCTGCTGGTTTTGAGTAACAGTCGCGGTAGTTTGACTCGCCGCTCCGGCAGACAAAACAGCCGAAAGGATGGTTGCTAGAAGAGCCTTATGAATGAATCGCATTTTTATAATTATTCCATGTTCCTGCCAAATCCGCTCGTGCACCAGCGTTACTTGAATGCTTGGAGAGGTTTGGAAACGCACACTTTTACAAGTACTTTACAATTTTCTCAATCTCCAATCACCGGTCGCTGCCACTGTGTTAAAGCATAAGCTTGCCGCGAGTGCGGGCGAACCTATCCATTGCGTCACAACGAAGAGTAGAGATGATTCAGGCATGTTGCATCCCGCCATCGAACGTGAATTCCTGGATGAGCGGAGGCTTCTGATCAAAGTCGCTGTAACGGATCCACTTGGGTCCACGAAATACACGATGCCTTGCCAAGTGAGCCGACTCGGGCCGTCAAGCCATACTCGGAAGTCCACGTCTTGTTGTCTTCTATCCAGGGGATCATCCCCCCGGCCACCCGGAATCCCTCTTGACAAGCCTTCATCGGTTGCTTTAGAGTTTACTAGTCTAATTAAGACTAGACTGGAAAGGATGGGATTTGAATCATGCGCAATGCCGCTATGCTGTTCCTGGGGCTTGTACTTGTTTCCGGCCTGTCGACCGGCCAGCTCAATTCCAAGGAGATAAAAACCATGAATGTGAAACGCATTACCCCTGTGCTCTACGTGAAGGAAGTGGAACCCTGCGTCAAGTTCTGGGTCGAGCGCCTGGGATTTGAAAAGACAGTGGAGGTGCCGGACGGCGATCGATTGGGCTTCGCCATGCTGCAAAAGAACAATCTGGAAATCATGTACCAGAGCATTGCCAGCGCGGAGAAAGACATTCCGGCGGCGGCCAAGGACATCAGCGGTGGCCGGACCTTTCTCTATGTGGAGGTGGAGAAGCTCGATGACATCATTGCCGCTCTGAAGGGCGTCGATCTGGCGCTGCCGCTGCGCACGACCTTCTATGGCGCCAAGGAGATTGGCGTGAAAGATCCGGCTGGCCACATGATCGTCTTCGCGGAAATGGGTGCGCCACCGCAAAAATAAGCTGGGCCAAAGTCCACTACGGGACTCAGGAGCACGGTACACAGTGGGGAAAGCCTCTAGCAGCCGGGCGCCGCTTCACTCGCCTCGAATTTGCTGGCGAGATGTTTCGGCGCTCGGTTGCACCAGGCAGCCAACAGCGCCCGGCGCACGGAAGGAGTTTTCGCTTTTCCGAGAATCACGTTGGTGCACCCCTGCTTTCCCCAGCCGCCTTTGACAGGAACAAATACCTTGGGCTCATCGTGTACAAATTCCTGTTGCTGTTCCGGGGTAAGCTTCACCATGGCCCAGCCTTCTTGCGGGTAGCAGAGGGTGGCAAATATCTTGCCGGCAACGCGAAAATCCGGATGGCCCATGTGGGACCTCTCTTCCGTTTGAGGAAAGCTAAGGGCCGTGCGGCGGAACTGGTCAGTCGTCATAGGCAGGCCCTCATCGTGCTTCTCGAGTCCTTCTTTGGTCAAATCCTCGATGCCGGTGCTCCAGAGGTGAACGCGGCTATGCCCGAGATTCCTTGATCCTCATGTACGCGACTACGATCAGAAGAGCCAGCAGCACCAGCGGAGTCACGCCGTGAGCCAGTTCATGATGGGTCGCATGAGTGAAGAAGGCGCCGACCATAATGATGCCGAGTCCTGCCGCCGCCAGCGCGGCCAGGGGTGGCAGCAGCAACCCGATGCCGCCCAACACCTCGCTGGCCCCAATTACGGTTGCGAACCACGGCGCGTAACCGTACTGCACAAACACCGGCTTGACCTCCCCGGGCTTCAACAACTTGAGCGACCCGGCGAACAGGAAAGCTGCCGCCAACAGGACGCTAACGATCCACAGAACGACTTTTTTGTTCTTCGACATTCTTCCCCCCAGAGCGGTTCCCCTTCCGGTCCAATACACCCCTTGGTGGATGACCCGTCCTAGGATAAACGACGATGCCGGAACCGCGCACCTCCATGCAGACTGCGCCGGCGCAGCGCCCTCCGCCACGGTCTACGCCGCTTCCGCTCAAAGAATGAGTTTACGAGCCTGATGCAGGTTTTGGTTAGGATAGAGCATGAGACCCTGGGTTAGCACGATCAGCGGCTCAAGCCAATGAAGAAACCTCCGCGCAAGGGCAGTCAGCATTCTGGAAAGCCGCATCAGCGACGGCGCCATCTCTCACGGGAACTCGCCATCCTCTATGAAGACGATGCCGTCGTGGCCGTCAATAAACCTCCAGGATTGCTAGCCGTGCCCGTCAAAGGCTCCGATGCGCCATCCGCCTTGTCTCTTCTCTCCGCGGAGCTGCGGTCGAAGCGGCAAAGAGCTTTTGTTGTGCATCGCATCGATCGTTTTACCTCCGGGATTCTGCTCTTCGCAAAAACCGAGCGTGGCCGAGACGCACTGGTTCGACAGTTTCTCGCCCATACTCCGGTGAGGCAGTATCTCGCGGTCGTTCGCGGACATCTCCGGCTCAAAGAAGGCACGCTGACTCACCACTTTCGACGCGAAGGAATGTTTCAAAAGTTAAGCACAGTGAGTGACCGCGAAGCGGCCCGCGCTGAACTGCGGTATTCCGTCCAGCGGCCTCTGCGGGGCGCTTCGCTGGTCCGGGTTACGCTCGTGACCGGATTGCAGAATCAGATCCGGGTGCAATTTTCCGTGATCGGTCACCCGGTCATCGGCGACAGAAAGTACTGCCAGGAGGAAGCTACAGAGCGCCGAATCGCCCGCGTCGCTCTTCATGCGGCGCATCTTGAGTTCATTCATCCCCACTCAGGAGGCAGCGTCTCCATTGACTGCGAAGTTCCACCGGATTTTCAGTCTCTCGTTAAGGCATTGTCGCTGCCAACACGCGCAAATTAAGTCGCATTCTGGATTCTCAATTTGCCAAATTGTGCAATTCTGGGTTGACACCCAACTTCACTCCCGCCGATGCTGTACAGGAGTGCAACAGGACTTTGACGTCATCATCCTCGGCGCCGGAGCGGCAGGGCTCATGTGTGCCATCCAGGCCGGTAAGCGCGGAAGGCGCGTGGCGGTGCTTGAGCGCGCCGGGCGCATCGGCAAGAAAATCCTGATCTCCGGCGGCGGACGCTGCAACTTTACCAACCTGCACTGCCAGCCTGAGAATTTCATCTCCGCCAACCCGCACTTCGCCAAATCGGCTCTGGCTGCCTACACGCCGGCGGACTTCATCGCGCTGGTGGAGAAACATGGCATTCCGTATCACGAAAAGACTCTGGGCCAGCTTTTCTGTGACGGCTCTGCGCAGGAGATCGTGAACATGCTCGAAGCCGGGTGCAGCCAGGCCGGCGTTCGCATTCTCACCAACATTGCGGTCGAGAGAGTAGAGCACAGGAGCGGTTTCACCGTCTGCGCGGGTCAGGATGAAGTCCGCGCGCCGGCATTGGTGGTCTCAACCGGCGGGCTATCCATCCCTAAGATGGGCGCAACTTCATTCGGTTACGATCTGGCGCGGCAATTCGGCCTCAAGATCATAGAGACCCGGCCCGCACTGGTTCCGCTGGTGTTGAACGCCAATGATCGCGAGCACTATTGCGACCTGACGGGAGTCTCTGCGGACGTGGTGGCGGCAACGGGACGGCAGCGCTTCCGTGAGAAAATGTTGTTCACCCACCGCGGGCTCAGCGGCCCGGCCATTCTGCAGATCTCCTCTTACTGGAAGCCTGCCGCTTCCGTCACCATTGACCTCGCCCCTGAACACGACTTGACAGCGCCGGTGCGCAACGGCTTGCGCCGCGATCTCCCCGCGCTGAAAAACGCATTCCGCGCTGTCCTGCCTCACCGCTTCGCCGAGCGCTGGCTGGATCTGCATCCGCCGCAGGGCTGGACCAACCACGCACTTGCTGAACTGGAGCATCTGGCCCACAACTGGGTTGTCACTCCGGAAACCACGGAGGGCTATGCCAAGGCCGAGGTCACAGTCGGTGGTGTCGACACGAGCGAACTCTCCGCCAAAACCATGGAGAGCCGGAAAACGCCTGGCCTGTACTTCATCGGCGAAGTCGTGGACGTAACCGGCCACCTGGGCGGCTTCAACTTCCAGTGGGCGTGGGCTTCAGGGTTTTGTGCCGGACAGGCCGTGTAAGACACAAAAATCTTTTTGATCCCTTTTGAGTGCCATATGGATCGCCCTTGCCAGATCGCTGTGCGTTTCGCGGACAGTGACTAAGCGAAAAGTGACTAAAGTGACATAGCGGACCCCTCCCTTTTGGCGATAGATAGAAATAGAGGCAAGATGTCAACATGTTCGCCAACAATCTCGAGGTGAGCAGCGAATGAAGACAGTGAGCCGACTGCTTAGCATGGCGCTGACGCCAACGGTTTTGGTTCTGGGTATTGGCCTTTATGCATCCGCGTTGGAGCCGGGCAAAGACATTCGCCAGTATGTGCATGTGGTTTACCGGCCACAGGACGGCTTGCCGGAAAAGAGCGTCCAGGCGATTGTGCAGACCCGTGACGGGTACCTCTGGTTTGGAACCTAGGAAGGTCTGGCGCGTTTCGACGGCCGCACCTTCCGCACCTATAACAATTCGAATACGCCCGGACTTGCCTCGAACTTCATCACGTCACTCCTGGAAAGCCGTGACGGCGCCTTATGGATCGGCACCTATGGCGGCGGATTAGTCCGCTATAGCAACGGAAAATTTCAGCCTTTTACGGACCGGGATGGGTTGCCGCGCAACTTCGTTATCGCGCTGTGTGAGGACAGTGAAGGACGCCTTTGGATACTCACGAGCGGTGGAATTGGAACGTATTGGCAGGGCAAGTTGACCGCGGTGAACGACCCGCTGTTTCACGATGCGCGCGCCGGCGCCGTGGCAGCGGATGACGCCAGGGATGTGTGGCTGGGCGGGCAACAAGGCCTGATTCACTACCACGGAGGCCAGTTCTCTCCGGTGCTTCTTCCCGATCTGGGACACGCGGGAGTTACATCTCTTGCCTATGATGGCCACGGGACGTTGTGGATTGGCACTTCAAACGGGCGTTTGGGGCGGTACCGCGGCGGAGAGACGCAATGGTTGGGCGTCGAGGCAGGCATACCCACAGCATCCTTGAGTGGGATTAAGGTCGATCGTCACGGTAACGTCTGGGCTGGCACGCAGGGTGCCGGCCTTTGCCGGCTCACTGCCGGCCACGTCACTTGTTACTCCCACAAAGATGGGCTCAGCGACGATGTGATCCGGCCCATATATGAAGATCGCGAGGGCAATCTCTGGGTTGGAACCGTCAATGGCGGCGTAGACAGATTCACGGATGGCAGGCTGGTCACGATCGGCGCATGGGCCGGGCTGGCCGGCGTCTACATTCAGGGCATCATTGAAGCGCATGATGGCTCCATCTGGGTAGGGAGCCCCACAGGATTGAGCCGCATCGTTCAGGGACGAGTCGAGAAAGTGGTCATTCCTGGCGGTGTGGCGGCGAACAACGTCTGGTCTCTATGGCAGAGCCGGGACGGCGCAATTTGGATTGGCACCCTGCAGGCGGGAGTCTTCCGGCTCCTCGACGGCAAGTTCGATCACTACACCACCGCCGATGGCCTGCCCACAAATCAGGTGCGCAGCATGATGGAAGACCGCGAGGGCGCAATGTGGTTCGGCGCCATGCACGGGCTCAGCCGCTTCAAGGACGGCAAATTGTATTCGTTCACCAAAGAAGACGGAGTGGTTCCGGATGGAATCATGGACATTGTGGAAGACCGAAAGGGCAATCTTTGGTTTGCCACTCTCAAGGGCCTTTTGCGCTTTGATGGTCAGAAGTTCTCTTCGATCGCCCTTCCCCGCCTGGGACAAAAGGAAATCGGGGCGATAGTTGCTTATGCCGATGCCATGAATGTGATCTGGGTGGGCACATTGGAGGGCGGCCTGTTGCGGGTAAAAAACGGCAAGATCGCGAGTATCACCAGCCACAACGGCCTGTTTAGCGATTCGATCTGGGCGCTGGTGGAGGATGACCAGGGCTACATGTGGATGACCTCAAATCGAGGCATCGCTCGCGTGCGCAAGCGGGAACTGGATGAGTTCGCGGATGGCAAGAGGGACCAGATCCAAAGTGAGGTCTTTGGTGTAAGCGACGGGATGGCGGACACGGAGTGCAACGGCGGCTATCCGCCGGGAGCATGGCGCACACACGATGGACGCCTGCTCTTTGCCAATGCTCAGGGATTAGTGGTGGCTGATCCAGCCAAAATCAAAGAGGAGAGAGCGGTCTTTCCGGTCATCGTGGAGAATGCTGTTGTCAACGGCGACGGTCAACTCCAGAACGGCGCTAGAGTCGCCGTCGGCGATGGAGCTTTGGAATTCGATTTCGCCGCCCTTACCTACATTGCGCCGGAAAAAGTACGGTTCAAGTACAAGCTGGAAGGGTTTGATCGTGGGTGGGTGGAGGCAATCGGTCGGCACACGGCGTATTACACGAACATTCCGCCTGGCGCCTACACATTCAGGGTTATTGCTGCCAATGGCTCCAGCGCTTGGAGTGACTCTGGCGGATCATTTGCACTCTACTTAAGGCCCCGCTTTTACCAGACCGTGTGGTTCGCCACGTTGATGGCCGTTTTCTTCTGCGGAATCCTGGTGGCGGCTCACCGGCTGCGTTTGCGCCAGCTCAAGAATCGTGAAGTCGAACTGAATGCGCTGGTGCAGCAACGCACCGCTGAACTGGCTGCAGCCAAAGAGGCCGCCGAAGCCGCCACACGCTCCAAAAGTGAATTCCTGGCGAACATGAGCCACGAAATTCGCACTCCTTTAAATGGCGTGATGGGCATGCTGGAGCTCGCGAACCACCCCGAGCTGGAGATCGAGGAAAAGGAGATCCTTGGCATGGCGCAAGACTCGGCGAGCGCCCTTCTGGTGGTGATCAACGATATCCTTGATTTCTCCAAGATTGAGGCGGGCAAACTCAGCTTTGAGGCGGCCGAGCTGGATCTGGCGGAAACCATTGGAGAGGCAACCCGCACCATGGCTATTCGGGCACAGCAGAAGCGGCTGGAAGTGGCGTACGATATTGGCCCGGACGTGCCGAAGTACATCGTGGGTGACGCCGCGCGCCTGCAGCAGGTGCTGATGAACCTGCTGGGAAATGCCATTAAGTTTACAGAGCATGGCGAAGTCGTCTTAAGGGCCACTCTGGAAGCGTTGCATGGTGACGAAGCCGAGCTCAAGTTTTCTGTTTCCGATACTGGATTGGGTATACCTGCCGATAAGCAGGCCACCATTTTTGAAGCATTCTCACAGGCTGATTCTTCCGTCACGCGCAAATTTGGCGGTACTGGGCTTGGATTGACGATCTGTGCTCGAATTGTCAAGCTGATGGGCGGTCGTATCTGGGTGGAAAGCGAGAGCGGCAAAGGCTCAACCTTCTGCTTCACCGCCAAATTCAAAGTTGGCGCGCGCGATAACACCTCCTCTGCGTCTGAAGGTCGGCCCATCCTGAATGGAACCAGCGTGCTGATCGTGGATGACAATCGCACCAACCGGCTTATCCTCCAACGCGTTCTGGAGTCCTGGGGAATGCGCGCCGTAGCCGTAGAGTCTGCGCCGGAGGCGATTCTCCTCTTGCAGCGAGCATCCGCGGAGGGCCAGTCCTTCGGCATCCTGCTCACCGACTACCGCATGCCGGATATGGATGGCCTGCGGCTCATTCGCGAGGTCAAGCGTGCTCCCGGGCTCGTTGGCACAGCCATCCTGATGGTGACTTCAGAGGATTACAACGAGACGTATGCCCGTTGCAGCGAGCTGGGCGTGAGAGCCCCTCTGATCAAGCCGGTGAAGCATTCTGAGTTGCTGGCCGCAGTGAGCAATCTCTTGCTTCCCAGCGGCGCATCGCACGCCCCTGTTGCTCCCAGTGCGGACGACCAGCCATCCAGCCGGGTAAAGCTGCGCATCCTGCTGGCAGAGGATGATCTGGTCAATCAAAAACTTGGCGAGAGAATGCTTCACAAGCTTCACCATGAGGTGGTTATTGTTCAGGATGGGAAGCAGGCTGTGGAGCGTATCCAGCGCGAGTCTTTTGATCTGGTTTTTATGGATGTGCACATGCCAAAGATGGATGGGTTTGCGGCCACGCGCGCCATACGCGACTGGGAGAGAGCCCGGGGTGCGCACACTCCCATTATTGCTATGACGGCCAACGCCATGAAAGGGGATGACCAGGAGTGCTTTGCTGCTGGAATGGATGGATATATTGCGAAGCCCTTCAGCTTGAACGGACTGCAAAAGACAATTGCTCAGCAGATGGATGCTGTAAGTAACTAAGTCCAGGGCAATACGACTCACGCTTGTCTGGGTTGCTGATTGTGTCGGGCAACCCGGAGAAAAAACAAATCAATTGCACGCGTAAGGGTCGGTGTCACCGTCAATCCCGAAACAAATCGAGCACTGGTCGCCGCCGCAAAGACCGGGAGTGCCGCTGGAGGTTAAGCAGAATGGGCAGAACTCTGCTCGCTTTGGAGCGGCGACGGACTGAAGGGCGCCAAAGGCAACGGTGAGTACAAGCAAGCTTCAACAGCGCCGTAGAAAATCTGTAACCTCGTCCTTTGGTTCCGCGGCTTTTCCTCGTGTTTGGGCTCTTCCTCTTCGCGTGTCCGGTAACCTGTTCCTATCTTCTCCATCTTCCTCCTTCCGTTCCTCTGAGTCCTCCTTTCCTCAGCGTTTCAGGGCTTTGGCTTTTTTCGCCGTGCATTCTCAGTGCCTCCGCGTCTCCGTGGTAGGTGTTGATCTTCCCTGTCCCCTGCTGAAAGCCCGCCGTGGCGGATGACCTGTAACCTGTTTCGTTGCTTTTCATTTCAAATTTTCACCAAAAATTATCTTGCTTTCAGAGCCTCTCCTCATATAAATTGCCCCCATTCAGTTTTCCCGTTTGTGGCCTTCTTTAGACTGTGACCCCCGTCACAGACGTTTACATTTTTCAAGTTATATAAACATCCGGATCTTTCCGCATAGTCTTGCCACTCATTCAAGGAGGGCGCATGCCGCTGGCTTCAATTCCGAAACAGATCCTCTCCACTGTCCTGATTGCGAACATGCTGATGCTGCCTTTTATGGACGCAGCCTCCGCTGCCCCTGTGCGCTCCGTTTCGGGACAATGGATGGTATTGCCCTCCGGCTATGCGCCGCCAGCACCACCCCTCCCAGCGCGACCATCCGCAACATCGTCGGCAAACAGGGCTACAGTCGCGGCTCATCCTGCAGCAAAACATCCTCTTTCCCGCATGCGCGTTGCGGCCATGATGCTGCAGGCCTCCACCATCAGCGTCTCCGTCGGCTACGCGGATAGTTCTTCTTCAAGCTTGAACTTCCCCACTCCCTGGCAAGGCTCGCCGAGTGTGGTTTTCGTCGGTAACGGGACGCCCGTGAGTGCTGGAGCAATTCGCATCGATAACCCCGGCGCTACGCCACTTGCGGTGGATAGCGTATCCGTTGATCTGCAGCGGCCCACCGCGCAGTTCAACCTGTGGGGCAGCTTCACCATTCCTGCTGGCGGCTCGGCCATCCTCACGCAGACGCAGCCGGGCAATTTCGATACCAGCGCCTTTCCCATTGTTGCTTGTGGTGGCATGTTGGCTGCCGGTGAGACGCGAATTCCCACCATTACCGTCACCATTGCCGGAACGCCGCAGTCTTTCTCCGATACAGCCCACGTGCTGGATACCGGTGGATTCGATCTTTCCTGTCGCGGCAATGAGTCTTTGCAGTGGCGCCAGATTGGGACAACCGGGGTCGCCAATCTCGCCGGCCATTTGACCCTTGGCCCGGCCAGTACCTCGGCGAACGGCGGCTCGCCCGTGACCATTACGGCACAGTTGACGGATGCCTCGGGAGCGGCACTGTCGAACGTCGCCGTGAACTTCGATGTCCTGAGCGGTCCCAATATTGGCCAGACGGGCCAGAACATAACGGACACTAACGGGAATGCAACCTTCACTTACTCCAGCACCGTCCAGGGTGCGGATATTCTCCAGGCTTCCGTTACCAATGCCAGCCAGGGCACTGTCTTATCCAATCAGGCCACGGTCAATTGGCAGACCGCTTCGTGCGGCTCCTCGTCATCCACCCAATCCGGCACTCCCACACTGACCTACATTGGGACAACAGCGGGCGAGTTTAACGATAGCGGTGAACTGGCTGCCCTGCTGGCGGATGGTACCGGCACGCCTGCTGCCGGCCGTTCTCTTACCTTCTCCTTCGCCGGCCAGAATTTCAGCGCCACCACGGATGCAACCGGTGTGGCCCGCGTGCCCACAACCCTCAATTCAACCCCTGGTCAGGTTCCGGTCAGCGTCGCCTTTGCCGGTGACGTGGTACTGCCATCCCTGCAGGCATCTGGGTCCATTACGGTTGGCCGCGACGAGACGCTCATTCGCTATACCGGCAACACGCTCCTGGGAAATTCCGCTCCGCAGCCGGTCACAGCTCTGCTGGTCGATCCGCAAAGCCTCGCGCCTGTTGCCAATGAGACAGTCACATTCAAAGTAGGCGCCGCCACGGCCATTGCAGTCACGGATGCCAATGGACTCGCAGCCACTACCATCACCCTTGGAACCACGCAGGCAACAGGTCCATCCTCCATGACCATCTCGTTTGCCGGTGACGAGTTTTACCAGCCTTCAGTTCGTACCATCCCCGTGACTCTATTCTTCCCCGCCGGATTCGTCGTGTGGGGCGGCAATGCAGGCGGGCTCACGATAGGACAGCAGGTGAACTTCTGGGGCGCGCAGTGGGCGAGCCAGGTCACTGGCGGTCAATTCGACGCCAATCCTTCGTTCAAAGGCTGGTCCGGCTCGCTTGCGCCCATCCAGCAGTGCCAGGTCAACGCCTCGCCGCGAACCCTCACCAATTCCTGCTGGGAAGTCAAACCGGGTCAGAGCTTCCCGCCCAACGAAACCCTGCCCACCTTTATTGAAGTGATTGTCTCAACCGTAATCGTCAAAAGTGGCCCGCAGATATTCGGCAACATCGCATGCGGAGCAGTGGTGCAGGTGAGTCACACGCCTCCGTATGGCGCCGTCCCAGGGCAGCCGGGCTTTGGCACAATTGCCGCCGTGGATGGCAACTGCGCCGGAGTGTTTCCACCTCCCGCGGCTCTCGTGGCAACGCAGACTCAGCCGGCCACCGTATTGCCGAACCAGCAGATCACCATTAGCGCCACCGTCAACAACACCTCCACGGCAACTGCCGCCACCAACATTACTCTGAACGAGACTTTGGACGGCCTCACGCCCGCCACCGCCTCAGCCAATCTGGGAACAGCGCAACCCGGCGGAAGCCAATCCACAACCTTCCAGGCCACCGTGCCTGGGATTCCCGGCCGCCAGAGTTCAGAATCATCAACCGATTACATACAGCGTCTATCCGGGCTCGATGGCCGCATCTTTACCGCCAGCGGCCAGGTCACGTTTACTGACGTGCATCAGCAGAATTACCTGCCGGTTGACGTCTCTTCCCAGAGCGTCCTCAAGATTCCCATCCTGGACCTGGCGTTAACCGGCCCGGCGGTGGTCACGCCCGGTTCGCCGGCCACCTACTTCGTTACCGCCGCCAATATCGGGTCAGCCCCGGCATCGTCCGTGCAGATCAATCTGACCCTGCCCGATGGTTCCACCGCGACCTTCCCTGTCTCCACCATTGTGCCCGGCTCAAGTTTCAGCCAGCCTGTGCACTTTACCCCCGCGGCGCTCGCGCCCAAGGGAGCCAACGAAACCACTGACCAGTATCTGGCTCGCCTCGCGGCGGCTGATGGCCAGCTCTTGACCACCAGCGCAGCGGTGAACTGGAGTGATGCCAACGGGAATCCTTACGGCGATGTCGGCCAGCAGGTGTTTTCCACCAGGGTCCGCGTGCCCATTTTGAGCTTCACCGGATCTGCCCCTGCGTCTCTCCTTCCCAGCCAGAATGCCACGTTGAACTTTACCGTGAACAACACTGGCGGATGCACGGCCGTATTGAGCAATCTCCAGGTCACAAATCCGGATAACTCTGTGGCCACTGCGCCCCAGTTCCCACTCGCCGCCGGGCAGTCCACCACCGCGCAAACTATTTGGCGCGTGACTACCGTGCCCGCGCGCTCGGCCAGCGAAACCGATGCTGCCTATCTGGCCCGGCTCGCCGGAACCAACAACAGCACGTTGAATTTCCTGGCCAGCCTCAATTGGTCTGATCCCGAAGGCGGAAACTATGGCCCAACCACGGAACCGGTCCAGTCTAAGGAAGTCCTGCCCATCGTGACGGTGGCCATCACCGCGCCCGCCACCGCGCAAGCCGGTGCCAGCATTGCCTATGGCGTGAGCGTGACCAACATCGGCGGCGCCATCTCCCCTGGAGTAATTCTCACCGTAACCTTGCCCGATGGCAGTCTGCAGACGCCCGCGGTAGGCCCGCTGGCGCCCGGAGCCACCTTCCAGACCACCATCAACTTTGCTATTCCCTCCACTCAGGCCGCCGGAGTTATCTCCGCTCAGGCCGTCGTGCGCTGGAATGATGCCCAGCAGAACGCCTACGGGCCGCTCTCCAGTGCCGTCCAGACCACTGTCACCAATCCAACTCAGTTCAATTCGCTCGTCCTCGCGCCTGCCATAGCCGGGCCGGATGTAACCGGAACTACCCAGACCCTTGCTGCCACGCTGAAAGATTCCTCAAGCAACCCCATCGCCAACGCGACCGTGCAGTTCACCGTAACCGGGGCGAATCCCACCACCGGAAGCGCCATCACCAACGCCGCTGGGATAGCAACGTTTAGCTACAGCGGCACAAAGAGCGGCAATGATCTGGTTCAGGCCACCTCTGGGACAGCCGTTTCCAATACGGCAACGGTCGGCTGGGTCACTCCCGTCCAGAACGTCTCTACCAGCACCATCTTTGCTCGCTTCTTCACCTCGGATGGCTCCGGTGCCTTCGATACTCCACCCACGGCGACCCCGGCCTTTACCCAGACCTTCCCCACCATCAACTTCAATCCGCCGGCAGGCACCGTTCCCGGTAACACCTCCGGCATCGGCGTGAATACGCGTCCGTTTTTTGACGTCACCACCGATTTGAACGGCAACTTCACCGGCACGATTGAAGCCCGCGGCAATGGACAGGAAGCCGGAATCAATAACCTGTTCGCCTTCCAGGCGGTCTTCACCAGCACCTTCACCATCGCCAGCGCCGGTGACGTGGTGTTCAGCTTCTTCTCTGACGATGGCTTCATGTTAGGCATTGGCGGCGGGGCTGCGCGCGTCAGCGGTCCGCTGGTCAACGTTCCCGCTTCCGGTCTCACGCCCTTTGAAAGTTTGCCGGTTGTCGGCGCATTCAACGTTCCCACCGCGCCCACGGCCAACACCATTGTTGTGCACTTCCCGGCTGCGGGCAGCTATCCCTACGAAGTGGATTACACCGAATGCTGCGGTGGCCAGGAATCACTCACCATGGCGGTCGGCCAGGCCAATAGTAAAGGCGTGCCGCCCACAGGTTCGCTGGTCATCAGTCCCAACAATCCAGCCACGCTGGCGGCCGGACAAACCCAGACGTTCGCGGTCCAGGCCTTTGATGCTTCCGGAGCAGCCGTACAAAACCTGGGCGTCGCCTTGATCATTGATGGCGCCAACCAGCAGTTCTTGAATGCCACTACGGATGCCACCGGAAAGGCCGTGTTCAGCTATCGTGCAGTCAACGCCGGGGCAGATACCCTTCAGGCCGTCGGCAACATCAGCGGCCTCGGCGCTATCTCCAATCTCGTCACAGTGAATTGGACTGTTCCCACCGGAGGCGGCGGGACAGGCGGAACAACCACATTCGCCCAACAGGGTTGGATTGGAGGACCGCTGATTGGGGCTGTTGTTCAGGGTCAGCTTCCCATTACCGTCGCGCCGGGAATCTCATTGACCTCAGGCACGCTGGAGTTCTGGCCCACCGCGAATCCCAATGACGTCCACATTATTAACGGCAACACCACCGGAAGCGGCGCCATCGGCACATTTGACGCGACCACCCTGGCCAGCGGCGGCTACACCATCCAGTTGCAGGCCACCGCTTCCAATGGAACAACTCAAACCAGCGTGATCGTGGTCAGCGTGACTGGCGACAATAAACCCGGCAGGATCACTTTCAGTACCACTGATCTCAAGGTGCCGTTGGCCGGCATTCCCATTTCCATAACACGCACCTATGACAGCCTGAAGCGGGACACGGTGCAAGATTTTGGCTTCGGCTGGAGTCTCGCCACTGGCGTAGATTTACAGGTCGACGCCGCCAACAACGTGACCTTCACCATCAACGGGCAGCGGAGAACATTCTTCTTCTCACCGCAGCCTTCATCCTTCCTGTTTCCGTGGTTGTTGATACCGCAGTACGTGGCGCAGCCAGGACTCCACGGGACCCTCACCTCCGATGGATGCGGAGCATTGATCCAGATTCAGGGCAATCAGGTCTGCTTCCCCAATGGGCCGTTTCAGCCAACCACCTATGTTTATACTGACCCGATTGGCCAGGTGTACACGATTGCCGCCAGTGGGCAGATCCAATCGATCAAGGATAAGAATGGCAATCTGTTGACCTTCGGTCCCAATGGCATCACCAGCAGCGCGGGCGGAGTCAATGTGCCCTTTGTGCGCGATAACCAGGGCAGGGTCACCCGGATCACTGATCTCAATGGCAACAACTACATTTATAGCTACGATACATCAGGCAATCTCAGCACGGTGACTTTGCCCGCGACCAGCAGTCCCGCCACGTATAGCTACAGCCCGGATCATCTTCTCACCAACCAGACCGATCCTCGTGGCAACAGTACACAGGCTACCTACTTTGCCGATGGCCGCCTCCAGAGCATTACTGATGGCCTCGGAAATGTCACTCAGTTCTCCTACAACGTCGCCACGAACACCACCACCACGACTCACCCGGACGGTGGGCTTTCAGTTCAAACCAATAACAGTTTCGGTAATCCCATTAGCATCACTGACCCGCTGAACCGGACGACGACATTTACCTACGATACCAACCAGAATGTCCTCACGCAGACAGATCCGCTGGGCAAAATTACCAGCTACACTTACGATGCCAACGGTTTCAAGACCTCGGTCAAGGATCCACTGGGCAACATCTCCAGGAAGATCTACAACCAGTTTGGACAGGTCACCTCGGCGACTGACGCTGCAGGCAACACGGCCACCATCGCTTACGATCCGGATTTTAATCCCATTCAGGCGAGTGACTCTCTGGGGCAGGTCGGGGCTGCTACGTATGACGCTAACGGCAACCCGTTAACACTCACGAACGCCAATGGTCAGGCTTCGCAATTTGTTTATGATGCGCGTGGAAATCTCACTAAGGTGACGGATTCGCTGAATCAGGTCACAACCTACACGTATGATCCCATGGATCTCCTGGCCAGCCAGACTGATCCTAGAGGAAACACAACACAATATGGCTATGACGCCCTGGGCAACCGCACAAGCCAGACAGATGCTCTGAATCATGTCACCCAGTTCAACTATGACAACAACGGCAACAAGATCGCTGACATTGACGCGCTGGGCAGAACCACCAGCTATGCCTACGACGCGCTCAACCGGCTGGCAAAGATCACCTACCCGGACAGCACCACGCGGCTGTATACCTATGATTTCCGTGGTAACAAGCTCACGGATACGGATCCCTTAGGCCATGTAACTCGGTATACATACGATAAAGCGGGCCAACTGCTGAGCGTGATCTCCGCGGCGGGTACCGGCGATGCCGGGACCGTGCAATACACTTATGATGCTGCCGGCCGCAAAAAGACCTCTAACGATGAACGCAACAACGTAACCACCTACAGCTACGATGATGCCGGTCGCCTGACCAGCGTCAAGGACGCTCTTGGCAAGATCACTGCATACGCTTATGACGCCGATGGCAGGAAGACCAGCACTACCAATGCCAACGGCAATACCACTCGCTTCACCTTCGATGCGCGAAGCCGGCTGACTGCTGTTACCTATCCGGACAACAGCACCAGCAAATACACCTATGATGGCGTGGGCAGCCAACTCACGGCCACAGATCAGGCAGGCCAGGTGACGACCAGTGGTTATGATGGTCTCAGCCGTCTGATTGCGGTAACCAATGCCCTGGGGAAGGTAACGCAGTACTCTTATGACCCGGCCAGCAATCTGTCCACAATCACAGATGCCGCGGCCCATGTCACCTCATTCCAATATGACGGTGTTAACCGGAGAACCTCGCGCACGCTTCCACTGGGCATGTCGGAAACCAGCACGTATGACGCTGTCGGGAATCTCACGGCCCGCACTGATTTCAATGGCAAAACAACCACGTATAGCTACGATTCCTTGAACCGGTTGCTCAAGAAGCTGCCGGATGCCTCGTTGATTCAACCGCCCGTTTCCATGAGTTATACCTCCACCGGCAAGCTGGCGACCATGTCCGATGTCAGCGGGACCACCACGTATTCCTACGATAATCGTGACCGTTTGATCAGCAGGATTACGCCCGAAGGTGCGCTCACTTACACCTACGATGCTGCCGGGAACATGCTGACCCTTCTTTCCTCCAATACCAACGGCGCTTCGATGAGCTATGGCTATGATGGATTGAACCGGCTCTCCACGGTCACGGACAATCGTCTGCTGGCTCAGGGTGCCGCTTCGGGGGTCACCAGTTACAGCTATGATGCAGTCGGAAATTTATCTGACTTCCCCTATCCCAACTCGGTCACAACCAGCTATGCCTACAATGCTTTAAACCGCCTCACTCAGATGGGATCATCTTCATCTCGAACCGGCGTGCTGTCCAGCTTCGCGTACACGCTCGGTGTAGCCGGCAATCGCCTCTCCGTTCTCGAACACAGCGGGCGTAATGTGAATTATGGCTACGATGCGATCTATCGCCTGACCTCGGAAGCCATTGCCGCCGATCCAGGGGCCAGGAACGGCACTCTGGGCTATACCTTGGACGCCGTTGGGAATCGGTCTGCGATAAGCTCCACCTTGAACGCAATCCCCGGCGGTGGCCCCTTCTCCTACGACGCTAACGACCGGTCGGCGCTGGATACCTATGACGCTAACGGAAACACCATTTCATCCGCGGGCATCTCAAACGCCTACGATTTCGAAAATCACCTGGTTCAGCATGGGGCCGTAAGCATGGTCTACGATGGGGACGGCATCCGTGTGGCTGAGACTGCTGGTGGAGTCACAACCAGCTATCTGGTAGACACCTTGAATCCCACCGGCTATGCCCAGGTGCTGGACGAGATCCAGAATGGCTCTGTGGTCCGCACCTACAGCTACGGCCTGGCGCGAATCAGCCAGAACCAGCGGATTAACAATGTCTGGACGCCGAGTTTCTATGGTTATGACGGGCATGGCTCGGTCCGCTTCTTGACCGACTCCTCAGGCAATGTCACAGACCGTTATGACTATGACGCTTTTGGCAACCTCATCAACTCGTCAGGTTCCACGCCAAACACCTTCCTCTTTGCCGGGGAGCAGTTCGATGCCGCCACCAACCTTTACTATCTGCGTGCCCGCTACTATAACCCCTTGAGTGGGCGATTCGTTACGCCGGACCCGCGCGAGGGCAGCATTCAGGCTCCGCAGACCCTGCATAAGTACCTGTATGCGTATGCCAACCCGGTGATGGTCCTCGACCCCAGCGGTTATGGAGACGCGGAAGAAGAAGCCGAGATCACCATTACCTTCGAGCAGGGGCTGGGACACGGGTTCCGCCATCTGGTGGGCACAGGTCTCACCCAGGCCGAGGTCGAAGCTGCGATTGAAGCGGCCGTTAGGGATATCCTCGCCACCGGCAACGTTGGCGGTGAATTCTGGGGATTTGTTAACGTGAACGGCATCGGAATAATCTACAGAGCGTTCCTCGTCACAGCCGCTTGGCTCAACGTTGGTACGTATTATCTGCGCTAAGGAGAAATGAAGTGGAGTCGAACTTTCGGCCTCTTGAGGCCTCTGAACGGGAATTGTTGCAGGGGCTGCTTGCCCCGGAGTTCCCGGGACGCGAGGAATTACGCCGTCAGTTGGACTCCCTCCTGGTTAAGAGAATTGATGAGGATGGCAGCCTTGCTCTGCAGACTGGCCCCGCTGCTCCCGCGCCGGTTAGGTGCCGGGTGCCAACAGAAGGCCAGTGTCCTGACGCTGATGGGACCGTGATTCACGTTTTGCTTCACGTTGCCAATGGCTTGATGAACGAGCTTGAGATATTTAAGGAAGATTCGTCCCGCGTCCTGAATCCGCCGGTCGCGCGCAATCTGGCTCTGTTTACCCCCTACAGTGGCGCCGGCACTTAGATGAATCAATTCGGGACGGCTGCCGGGCCGCTCTGCATTACCTCCTGGTTAATATTTTGTTAATAGATGATTAAATAGTTACTTTCATCGTTGAAATTGCCCTGGAATTGAGGCTATTGTGGTTGCAGCAAGAGTGGTGCAACTCACGACCGGTTACTTTTGCTCCGGAGGGCCGATGAAGCTGGGTGCCAGCAATTCCGATAACTCCATGGTGAAGCCGATTCGTCGTAGGATCCAATCCTGGGCAACGGTCCAGGTTGCCGCCGTCTGTTATCGTCGCACCGCCCTTTCCCTCGAGTTCCTGCTGGTTAATACCAGCTCCGGAAAGTGGACCTTCCCCAAGGGACGCCTCTGCCCCTGGCTATCAGCCAGCGAGTCAGCCGCCCGCGAAGCCCTGGAAGAGGCAGGCGTCCGCGGACGAATTCAGGAAAGCGCCTTCGCCCACTACCTGGATGTAAAGCGCGCCCTCGGCCACGATAACCGCAGCCGTGAGATTCTCATCGCTGCCTACTTGCTGGAGGTACACAGCCTCTCCACGCCCCACGAATTCGACCGCAATCCCACCTGGTTTCCCGCGCATGAGGCCAAGCAACGCCTGGCCGAGCAGCGGGCCGGCAAATATTCCCGTGAACTAGGAAGCATCGTCGATGCCGCCCTGCGCGCCCTGCGCCAGGGAGAAAAGAAACGCCTGGCCGGCCCACGCAGCCGCTCCCGCCAGATGACCGCCCACCGCTAACCGCGACTGCCCCTCAGCTGCCGGATTAAAAGATGTTGGTTTTGGTTTTGGCCTTGGTTTTTCTAAATACCAAATACTAAGTACTAAATGCTCACTGTTCGTTGTTGAAGCTGATTTTCTCTATGCTCTTTGGTTGATCTCTTCAGGAATGACCGCGCGAAGTGGAATGACGGATTTGCAAACGCACGTGTTGCACAGCCGCCGGGGTCCCCGACGCACGCCGGTTTTGCGCGCGGCGGAGGTGCCCCCGCTGTGTCTTGGGTTTGTCAAGATTGCAACTCGAAGGATACCTTGGCCGGAACCAAACTGCCTGTGCCGAAGAGTGTGCAGAAGCCGAGCAGAATCGTGTGGCACAGCCGCCCTCGGCTGTGTCTTGGGTTTGTTCCTCGGTTTTGTCGGCAATCGGATTAACGGGTTCCAACGCGCAGCGCCGTAGGCGCGTCAAGAAGTTAGCCCAGCCCGCAAGGGCTGGGAAGACGTAAGCAAAACCACGCCAGAGCGCCGGAGGCGCGACAGTTCCCTCAAGGCGTGCCCCAAGACACCAACGACGAGCCTGCATCCGCGCCGAGCGCACCAGCGCACAGGCGACAAACAACAATCACAATGGGAAAATAGAGGCCAGACTCTCCAACGCGCAGCGCCGTAGGCGCGGTGAGAGGTTAGCCCAGCCCGCAAGGGCTGGGAAGAGGTAACCAAAACCACGCCAGAGCGCCGGAGGCGCGACAGTTCCCTCAAGGCGTGCCCCAAGACACCAACGACGAGCCTGCATCCGCGCCGAGCGCGCCAGCGCGCAGACGACAAACAACAACAATCACAATGGGAAAACGGAAGCCGGACTCTCCAACGCGCAGCGCCGTAGGCGCGGTGAGAGGTTAGCCCAGCCCGCAAGGGCTGGGAAGAGGTAATTAAAACCACGCCAGAGCGCCATAGGCGCGACAGTTCCCTCAAGGCGTGCCCCAAGACACCAACGACGAGCCTGCATCCGCGCCGAGCGCACCAGCGCGCAAGCGACAAACAACAATCACGAGGAGAAAACAGAGGCCCGAACCGCCAACGAGCAGCGCCGTAGGCGCGGTGAGAGGTTAGCCCAGCCCGCAAGGGCTGGGAAGACGTAAGCAAAACCACGCCAGAGCGCCGGAGGCGCGACAGTTCTCAATACACATGGGAATTGAAACGACACCCCTCCATTTCCATGCTCACTGCCTCGAATCGCGTCGACAAATGTGTGCACAATATTCCCCAAATGCTTTGGGCTAAGGCTTTGTGCATAAATAAATGATTCAAGCGGTTTGCCCCGATATGGTGTAGTTCCAATCCCCGTGGAAGGAATGACGCACGAGGTTAATGGCGGACAGTTCTACATCGGAGATCTTCCTGCCCTTGGGATATTTGTTTTCATCCAGTTCAGCCCGT
>Ga0209168_10000064_pt1 | contig 121818 bp, 123 predicted proteins | sample Coa_R1_FD_187156 | JGI IMG/M metagenome (GOLD analysis project Ga0209168, IMG submission 187156) | Surface soil microbial communities from Centralia Pennsylvania, which are recovering from an underground coalmine fire - Coalmine... | ecosystem: Environmental > Terrestrial > Soil >...
CATGCGGCGCCTCGTCGCCGAGACGGTGCTCACGCCCGACGACTTCGTCGCGCCGCTCTTCGTCCGCGAGGGCATCAGCGAGCCGAACCCGATCTCCTCGCTGGCGGGCGTCGTGCAGCACACCGTCGAGTCGGCGACCCTCGAGGCGAAACGGCTCGTCTCCCTCGGCGTCCCCGGCGTCATCCTCTTCGGGGTCCCGGCGCGAAAGGACGCGGTCGGCTCGGGGGCGTCCGACCCGGACGGGATCGTGCAGGTGGCGCTCCGATCGGTCCGCGACGCCCTCGGCGACGAGGTCGTCCTCATGGCGGACCTCTGCCTCGACGAGTACACCGACCACGGGCACTGCGGCATCCTCCGGCCCGACCAGACGGTCGACAACGACGCCACCCTCGAGCGCTACGCCGAGGTGGCCGTCGTGCAGGCCTCGGCCGGCGCCGCCGTCGTGGCGCCGAGCGGGATGATGGACGGCCAGGTCGGCGCCATCCGGCGGGCTCTCGACGGCGCCGGCCACGCCGACGTCGCCATCCTCGCCTACGCCGCCAAGTACGCCTCGGCGCTGTACGGGCCGTTTCGGGAGGCGGTCGACGTCACGATCGCCGGCGGGGGCGACCGACGGGCCTACCAGCAGGACCCGCGCAACGGCGTCGAGGCGCTCGCCGAGGTGCGCCTCGACCTCGAGGAGGGCGCCGACATCGTCATGGTGAAGCCGGCCCTCGCCTACCTCGACGTCATCTCGGCCGTGGCCCGCGAGGTCGACGTGCCGGTCGCCGCCTACCACGTGAGCGGCGAGTACGCCATGGTGAAGGCCGCCGCGGAGCGGGGCTGGATCGACGGGCCTGCCGTCGCCCTCGAGCACCTCGGGGCCATCAAGCGCGCGGGGGCGGCCTTCGTGCTCACCTACTTCGCCGCAGAGGTGGCGGAGGCGCTGGGTGGCTGACGTCGCCCTCTCGGGCGGCGCCGAGGCGTCGCCCGGCGCAGACGAGCCCGCGCCCGGCGCGTCCGGTCCGGCCGCCGCATGGTCGCCCGGTCCGGCGAGCAGGGAGCTCTTCCGGCGGGCCTGCGAGGTCATCCCCGGCGGCGTCAGCTCCCCCGTCCGGGCCTTCGGGGCGGTCGGGAGCACCCCCTACTTCGTCCGGTCGGCCCACGGCGCCGAGGTGGAGGACGCCGACGGCAACGTCTACCTCGACTACGTCCAGTCGTGGGGCGCCTCGATCCTCGGGCACGCCGACCCGGAGGTGCTGGCGGCGATCGAGCGGGCGGCCGGGCGGGGGACCACCTTCGGCGCCCCGACCGAGGCCGAGGTGCTCCTCGCCGAGGCGATCACCGGGGCGGTCGACGGGGTCGACGAGGTGCGGTTCGTGTCGTCGGGCACGGAGGCGACCATGACGGCGGTCCGCCTCGCCCGCGGCGCCACGGGCCGCGACAAGGTCGTCAAGTTCGCCGGCTGCTACCACGGCCACTCCGACGGCCTGCTGGCGGCGGGCGGGAGCGGCGTCGCCACGCTCGGCCTGCCCGGCTCGGCCGGCGTCCCCGAGGCGGCGGTCGCCGACACGCTCGTCGTCCCCTACAACGTCGTGCCCGAGCTCGACGAAACGACCGCGGCCGTCATCGTCGAGCCGGTGGCGGCGAACATGGGGCTGGTGCCGCCGGCGGAGGGTTTCCTCGAGGGGCTGCGGGACGCCTGCGACGCCGTCGGCGCGCTCCTCATCTTCGACGAGGTGATCACCGGCTTCCGGGTCTGCCGGGGCGCCGTGTCGGGCCTCGTCGGGGTGCGGCCCGACCTCTGGACCTTCGGCAAGGTCGTCGGCGGCGGCCTGCCGCTCGCCGCCCTCGGCGGCCGCCGGGACGTGATGGAGCTCCTCGCACCGGCCGGCCCCGTGTACCAGGCGGGCACGCTGTCGGGAAACCCGCTCGCCACGGCGGCCGGCCTGGCGGTGCTCGGGCGGCTCACCGCCTCGGGGTACGACGAGCTCTCGTCGCGCGTGGCTCGCCTCGGACGCGGCCTCGGAGAGGCGATCGGGTCGGCCGGCCTGCCCGTGCAGGTGCCGGTCTACCGGACGCTCTTCTCGGTCTTCTTCTCCGACGAGCCCGTCGTCGACTACGACGGCGCCCGGGCCGCCGCCGCGAGCGGGCTGTACCGGGACTTCTTCCTCGCCATGGCGGCCCGGGGGGTGGCGCTGGCGCCGAGCGCGTACGAGGTGGGTTTCGTGTCGATGGCACACAGCGAGGCGGACATCGATCGCACGGTCGAGCTCGCCGCCGAGGCGGCCGCGGAGGTGGCAGCACGGTGAAGCTCGAGCGCATCGTGAACGTCGCCGACGCCCGCGAGGCGGCCCGCCGGGAGCTCCCCGGGGTCGTCTTCGACTACATCGACGGGGCGGCCGACGACGAGGTGACCATGCGGCAGAACACGGCCGCCTTCGAGCAGGTGGCGCTGCGCCCCCGCATGGCCGTCTCGGTGCCGTCCCCCGAGCTCGCCACCACGGTCCTCGGGACGGAGGTGTCGATGCCGGTGCTCCTGGCGCCCTGCGGCCTGGTTCGGGCGATGCACCCCGACGCCGGCCCGGGGGTGGCCCGCGCCGCCGCCTCCCGGGAGACCGTCTCGGTGCTCTCGACCGTCGCCGGCTCCCCGGTGGCGACGGTGGCACCCGCCGCGCCCGGGCGCGTCTGGTACCAGCTCTACTCGGCGGGCGGGCGGCCGGTCGCCGAGCTGCTCTGCTCCCAGGCGGCCGAGGCGGGGGTGCGGGTGCTCGTCGTGACGCTCGACACGCCGGCGCTCGGGAACCGGGAGCGGGACCTGCACCACGGGGTGGCGACGCCGCTTCGCATCGACGCCCGCAACGCCCTGCACCTCGGGCCGCAAGTGCTTTCCCGCCCGCGCTGGGTGTGGCGGATGGCGCGGGACGGGGTCTCCCTGCTCGGCTCCGGCGCCGGCTCCGGCGGGCGCCGCCGCCCTGGCTCGGGCGGCTCGGGCGGCTCCCGCTCCTCCGGCGCCCGCTCCGAGGCCCTCTCCCGCCCGGACTCGGTGCAGGCCGGCGCCGACGTGAGCGCCGGGCTCGGTCCGAGCTCGCCCGAGGGCGCCGTCCCGCCGGCGGCGTCGGCCGTCGAGGCCGGCGGGCTCCCGCTCACGTCGACCTCGTCGTCGGGCTCGCCTGCCCGGAAGATGCTCACGATGGCGGCCTCGCCCTTCTCCTGGGATGACGTGGCCTGGCTGCGGCGCCAGTGGGAGGGGCCGCTCGTCGTGAAGGGGCTCATGTCCGGCGACGACGCCCGGCGGGCCGTCTCGTGCGGGGCGGACGCCGTGATCGTCTCCAACCACGGGGGGCGCCAGCTCGACGGGGCCCCGGCCACCTTCTCGGTGCTCCCCGAGGTGGTCGCCGCCATGTCCGACGAGGGCGCCGGCACGGAGGTCTTCCTCGACAGCGGGGTGCGGCGGGGGACCCACGTCGTGAAGGCGCTCGCCCTCGGCGCGAAGGCTGTCTTCATCGGCCGCCCCTACCTGTACGGGCTCGCCGCCGGCGGCCAGGCCGGCGTCGAGCGGGTGCTCGACATCTTCCAGGCGGAGCTGCACCGCACGATGGTGCTGCTCGGCTGCGGGTCGGTGGCCGACCTCGGGCCGGACTGGCTGCAGCGCTGAGGCGCCGGCCTGGGCCGGCGTGGGCCGGCGCAGGCCGGCTCAGGCCGAGGCCCGCTCCAGCTCCGCCTCGTCGTCGGCGACCCCCTCTCGAAACGCCGGCCCCGGCGGCGAACCGTCGTCGAACCGCTCCGACAGCTCTGCGAGCCCCTTGTAGAGGACCTCGGCCGGACCGGTCACGTCCGGCCGGCAGAGGTTGGCCATGAGGCGCATGACGGTGCGCATGACCGGAGGGAGCACGAGGCCACCTCCGACGGCGATCCGCATCAGCCTCGGGTTGGCGATGGCCTTCACGAAGGCACGGGCGACGGCGTAGTAGCGGCCGTAGGCCTCCTCGAGCCGGCGCTCGTACTCCTCGAGGCCGCCGTTCCCGCCCTTGAGGAGCCCGGCGACGACGTCGGCCGCCAGCCGGCCGGTCTCCCAGGCGTAGGCGATGCCCTCCCCGTTGAACGGGTTGATGGCGCCGGCCGAGTCGCCGACGAGGAGGTAGTCGGCCCCGACCCGCGGGCCGACGGCGAGGCCCATCGGGAGGCGCCCGCCGGTCGGGACGGAGAGCGCCGTCTCGGGGGAGATGCACCACGACTTCGGGGCGAAGTGGACGAACTCCTCCATGAGCTTGGTGGTGTTCATGCCCTTCCAGCGGGCCTCGGTCGAGAGGATCCCGACGCCGACGTTCACCCGGCCGTCACCGAGGGGGAAGATCCAGCCGTAGCCGGGGACGACGTCGCCGTTTCGGTCCCGGATGTCGAGGTGGGACTCGATGTACCGGTCGGCGTGGCGCGGCGAGGCGAAGTAGCCCCTGATCGCCATCCCCTGCGGGTAGGCCCGGTTCCGGCTCGAGCCGAGGGTGCGGCCGAATCGGGAGAGCGAGCCGTCCGCCACGATCGTGTAGCGGGCCTTGACCTCGGTGCGCGCCCCGGTGTCGGTGTCGACGACGACGGCGCCGCCGGCCCGGCCGCCGGGTGGGCTGCTCCCGTTGCCGGCGCCGTTCGCCGTCGGCCCGACGGCCTCGGCGCCCTGCCACAGCACGGCGCCGGCCTTCTCGGCGTGGCCCGAGACGAGGGCGTCGAGGTCGTGGCGGGTGATCGTGTAGCCGTAGGAGGGGTAGAGCGGGTGCTCCGGCCAGCCCATCTCCAGCTCCCGCCCGAAGGCCATCGCCCGCAGCCCGTCATAGCGGTGCGCCCCGACGAGGGTGTGCTCGAGGCCCATGTCGCGCAGCTGGCGGACGCCTCGGGGCGTGAGCCCGTCGCCGCAGGTCTTCTCGCGGGGGAAGTGCTTCTTCTCGACGACGAGGACGTCGACGCCGGCCGAGGCGAGCCAGTAGGCCGCCGCCGAGCCCGACGGCCCCGCACCGACGACGAGGACGTCGCAGCGGTGCTCGGAGGGGAGGGCCGCCGTGCGGGAGGCGGCCTCGTCGGTCGTGTCGGCCGGGGCGTCGGCCGGGGCGGTGTCGCTGGCGGCGGCGCGGGCGCTGCGGCGGGGCACGGCGGCATGTTACGGCCGGGGTCGGACCGGCGGCCTCCCGGAGGGGTCTCGCCGGCGCCCGCCGGGCCGCCCGACGGACCCTCCGGCGGCCGCCAGGTGCGTAGAAGTACCAGAACGCGCTGCACACGCGCGGGCGTACGACGCGTTCTGGCACAACTATGAGGATCGGCGGCCGGACCGGCCGGCACGAGGCCGTGCTCGAGCACACGGACACTCCAGCCACACGACCCTCGATGTGACCGCCCGCGAACGACCGTGGTAGAACGCCTGAGGCCCATGGGAAGTCTGGACAGCTACCTCCCCATCTTCCTTCTGATCGTGCTCGGGATCGCCTTCGCGGGCCTCTCGTTCCTCGCCTCGCGCCTGCTCGCCCCGCAGCGGCCGACCGCCGCCAAGGAGGCGCCCTACGAGTGCGGCATCGTGCCGAGCCACGAGCCGGCCGCCCGCTTCCCGGTCCGCTTCTACCTGGTGGCGATGATCTTCATCATCTTCGACATCGAGATCGTCTTCCTCTTCCCGTGGGCGGTCGTCTTCCGCCACCTCCACACCTTCGGCCTCGTCGAAGTGCTGGTCTTCGCCGCCGCCGTCTTCGTCTCGTTCGTGTACCTCATCTCCAACGGAGCCCTCGACTGGGGGCCGATCAAGAGGGTCCGGCCCGTCGCGCCGGCCGAGCCGGCCCGGACGTCCGCATCGACCGTTCGCCGACACGGGCCGCCGGGACCGGGCAGCCTGGGCGGCGCGAGCGGCGAGGCGGCCTGAGGGGGAGAGCGCAGCGTGGGGCTCGAATCCCTCCAGCACAACTTCCTCACCGGCCGCCTCGAGGACCTCGTCAAGTGGGCGCGCCGCTCGAGCATGTGGCCGGCGACCTTCGGCCTCGCCTGCTGTGCCATCGAGATGATGGCGGCAGGGGCGGCCGACTTCGACCTCGCCCGGTTCGGCATGGAGGTCTTCAGGGCCTCGCCCCGCCAGGCCGACCTGATGATCGTCGCCGGCCGGGTCTCCCAGAAGATGGCCCCCGTGCTGCGCCAGGTCTACGACCAGATGATGGAGCCGAAGTGGGTGCTCTCGATGGGCGTCTGCGCCTCCACCGGCGGCATGTTCAACAACTACGCCATCGTCCAGGGCGTCGACCAGATCGTGCCCGTCGACGTGTACGCCCCCGGCTGCCCGCCGAGCCCCGAGACCCTCATGCACGCCATCCTCACGCTGCATGAGAAGGTCCGCACCGGCGAGATCACCCGCCGGAGCGGCGAGGGCAGGGGAGCCGGCCTCCACGTCGCCGAGCAGCCCACCGTCCCCGGCTGGGTGCAGCCACCGGCGTCTCCCGTGCACATCGGGACGCCGCGTTGAGCGAGGAGAGCCCCGAGGTGCCCCCGACCGCCGAGGGAGAGGTCGCGCCCGGGACCGCCCGCCCCGAGGAGGGCTCGCCCGACGCCCCGGCACTCGACAGCCTGCCCGAGGTGGCCGCCGCGGGCGCCGCCAACGTCCGCGGCCAGTGGGTCATCTTCCCGAGCCGGGACACCTACGTGCAGCTCGCCGAGGCGCTCCGCCGCATCGGCTTCGAGCTGTGCTCGGACCTCTGCGCGGTCGACTACCTCACCCACGCCTCGAGGCGCCTCCCCGACGGCGTCGCCCCGGAGCGCTTCGAGGTCGTCGTCAACCTGACCTCCTTCGAGCGCCGCGAGCGGGTCCGCATCCGCGTGCAGGTGCCCGAGTCCGACCCGGTGCTGCCGACGCTCTTCGGGGTCTTCCCCGGCTCGGAGAACATGGAGCGGGAAGCCTTCGACATGTTCGGGATCCGTTTCGACGGGCATCCCGACATGACCCGCATCCTCATGCCCGAGGACTGGGAGGGCCACCCTCTCCGCAAGGACTACTCGCCCGGCCGGGTGCCCGTGCAGTTCAAGGAAGCGCCGGGCCCGCGATGACCGACCGCCACGACGACATGACGGACGAAACCGCCCTTCCCGGTGACGACGACCTCACCGCGCCGGCCGGCCCGGGCGCCGAGGACGACTCCGAGGACGAGGAGATGAGAGCGCTCCTCGTCCACGAGACGAGCGAAGGCCCCCAGGAGCTGCAGGACTTCGACGCCACCGAGCCCGAGGAGCTCTCGATCGAGGAGGGGGCCGTCCTTCGCATGCCAGAAGGGCTCGTCCTCGACCCGGGCGACGTCGACGTCGAGTTCGGCGACGACGAGACCATGATCATCAACATGGGGCCCCAGCACCCCTCCACCCACGGGGTGCTGCGCATCATGATGGAGCTCGAGGGCGAGACGGTCCTTCGCTCGAAGCCCGTCATCGGCTACCTCCACACCGGGATGGAGAAGACGGGCGAGGAGCTCACCTACGTCCAGGGCGCCACGAACGTCACCCGGATGGACTACCTGAGCCCGCTCAACAACGAGCTCGTCTACTCGCTCGCGGTCGAGGCGCTCCTCGGCATCGAGGTGCCGCCGCGGGCGACCTGGATCCGCATGCTCATGTCGGAGCTCAACCGGATGTCGTCGCACATCATGTGGACGGCCACGAACGGCATGGACCTCGCCTCGACGTCGATGATGATCTACGGCTTTCGCGAGCGGGAGATGATCCTCTCCTTCTTCGAGAAGACGACGGGGTTGCGGATGAACCACGACTACATCCGACCCGGCGGCGTGGCGGCCGACCTCCCCGACGGCTGGGAGGACGACGTCGGCGCCATCCTCGACACCATCCCCGGCAGGCTCGACGAGTACGACGAGCTCCTCACCGGCCAGCCGATCTTCCGGGAGCGCACCGAGGGCGTCGGCATCATCTCGCCCGAGCTGGCCGTCGCCCTGTCGGCGACCGGACCGATCCTGCGCGCCTGCGGCGTGCCGTGGGACCTGCGCCGCACGATGCCGTACCTCTACTACGACGAGGTCGACTTCGACGTGATCGTCGGGACGGTGGGCGACACCTTCGACCGCTACGCCGTGCGCCTGAACGAGATCCGCGAGTCGTGCCGCATCGTCGGCCAGATCCTCGAGGCGATGCCGAAGGGGGACTACCGCTCGCAGGACAAGAAGGTGACCCCGCCGCCGCGCGCCCGCATCGACGAGTCGATGGAGGCGCTCATCCACCACTTCAAGATCTTCACGAGGGGTTTCGAGGTGCCGCCGGGCGAGGTCTACACCGCCGTCGAGTCGCCCCGCGGCGAGCTCGGCTGCTACCTCGTCTCCGACGGCACCAACAAGCCGTACCGCCTGCACATCCGCGGGCCGAGCTTCGTGAACCTGCAGACCCTCGCGCCGCTGCTGCGCGGCGGGCTCATCGCGGATGCCATCGCCATCATCTCGTCCATCGACCCGGTCATGGGGGAGGTGGACCGCTGATGGCCGACGCGAAGGGGCTGAGCCCCGAGAACCTCGCCAAGGCCGAGGCGGTGGTCGCCCTCTACCCGCACAGGCGCTCGGGGCTCATCCCGCTCTGCCACATCGCCCAGGCGCAGGACGGCTATCTCACGCCCGCCGCCATCGAGGACATCGCCCGGCTCTGCGGCGTCTCGGCGGCCGAGGTGCGCGGGACGGCCAGCTTCTACGACATGCTCCACACCGAGCCGGTCGGCCGCTACGTCGTCGCCGTGTGCACCAACATCGCCTGCATGCTGGCGGGCGCCTACTCGGTGCTGTCCCACGCCGAGGACCGCCTCGGCGTCCGCCTCGGCCAGACGACCGAGGACGGGCTGTTCACCCTGGAGGAGGCCGAGTGCCTGGCCGGCTGCGACCAGGCGGTCTGCGTGCAGGTCAACCACCGGTTCTTCGGTCCGGTCGACGAGGAGGGCTTCGACCGGCTCGTCGCCGAGCTGGCGGCGGGCGAGTTCGACGAGGTCGTGCCGCCCCACGGCGTCCTCTGCCGTGTCGAGCGCTCCGTCGGGCTGAAGGCCCACAGGGACGACGAGCGGGCGACCGCGCCGGCCGCCCCGGCCGGGTCGGGCGACGGGGGGGCGGCGTGATCACGCATCCCGATCCGATCGTGACGTCCCGCCTCGGCCACGACGACTCGCACACCCTCGAGCGCTACCTGGCGACGGGCGGCTACGAGGGCCTGCGCAAGGCGCTCGGCATGACGCCGGAGGCGGTGCACGAGGAGGTCAACCAGGCGAGCCTGCTCGGCAGGGGCGGTGCCGGTTTCCCGGCGGGGCGGAAGTGGTCGATGCTGCGCGAGGCGCCGACCACCTACCTCGTCGTGAACGGGGACGAGAGCGAGCCGGCCACCTTCAAGGACCACCTCCTCATCGAGCGCGACCCCCACCAGATCGTCGAGGGGACCATCATCTGCGCCTACGCCATCGGCGCCCGCCAGGCCTTCATCTTCTGCCGGGGGGAGTTCGCCCTCGGCCTCGAGCGGCTCACCCAGGCGGTGAACGAGGCCTACGAGCACGGGGCGCTCGGGACGGACATCTTCGGGTCGGGCTTCGAGCTCGACCTCGTCGTGCACCCCGGAGCCGGCGCCTACATCTGCGGCGAGGAGACGGCCCTCCTCGAGTCCCTCGAGGGCAAGCGCGGGTTCCCGCGCATCAAGCCGCCCTACTTCCCGGCCGCCGTCGGGCTCTACGGCGAGCCGACGGTCGTGAACAACGTCGAGACCATGTCGAACCTGCCCTGGATCGTGCTGAACGGCGGGGCCGCCTTCGCCGCCCTCGGCGAGGGCACCTCGACCGGCACCCGGCTCTTCGCCCTCTCGGGCCACGTCAAGCGGCCCGGCTGGTACGAGCTCGAGATGTCGAAGACGACCTTCCGCGACCTCATCTACGACCCCTCCCTCGGAGGCGGCATCCGCCACGGCCGCGAGCTCAAGGCTTTCATCCCGGGCGGCGTCTCGGCGCCGTGGTTCTTCCCCGAGCACCTCGACATGGGCCTCGACCAGGACGCCGTCGGGAAGGCCGGCTCGATGCTCGGCTCCGGCTCGATCGTCGTCATGGACGAGTCGGCCTGCGCCGTGCGGGCGGCCTACCGGATCACCCGCTTTTTCTGGAGGGAGTCCTGCGGCCAGTGCACGCCGTGTCGGGAGGGGAGCGGCTGGGTCGAGAAGGTGCTGAGGCGGATCGAGGACGGCTACGGCCGCGAGGAGGACCTCGACCTCCTCCTCGATGCCTGCGACAACATCGCCCCCGGCCTCGGCTGGCCGCCGAAGCAGACGACCATCTGCGTGCTCGGCCCCTCCATCCCCTCCTCGATCGTCTCGGCCATCCACCGCTTCCGCGACGAGTTCCTCGTCCACGTGAAGGACGGGGGCTGCCCCTTCGAGCCCGACGAGGTGCGCCGTGCCGAGTGACGCCGCAGCCCCTCCGGCGGCCGCCCAGCGTTCCGGGCCTGAAACCCCGCCGCCTCTTCCGCCCGACCGCGTCTCGCTCACGATCGACGGCATCGCCGTCGAGGCCGAGAAGGGCACGCTCATCATCGAGGCGGCCGAGCGGGCCGGCGTCTACATCCCCCGCTTCTGCTACCACCCGCGGATGAAGCCGGTCGGCATGTGCCGTATGTGCCTCGTCGAGGTCTCGAGCCCGCGGGGGCCGAGCCTGCAGCCGGCCTGCTTCGTGCAGGTCGCCGACGGCCAGGAGGTCCTCACCGAGTCGCCGGGCGCCCGCAAGGCGCAGGAGGGCGTCCTCGAGTTCCTCCTCGCCAACCACCCGCTCGACTGCCCCGTGTGCGACAAGGGCGGCGAGTGCCCGCTGCAGGATCAGTCGATGTCGCACGGCCCGGGCGAGTCCCGCTTCGTCGAGGAGAAGCGCCACTGGGCCAAGCCCATCGCCCTCGGGCCTCTCACGCTGCTCGACAGGGAGCGGTGCATCCAGTGCGCCCGCTGCACCCGTTTCGCCGAGGAGATCGCCGGCGAGCCGCTCATCGACTTCTTCTCGCGCGGCGACCGGATCGAGGTGGCGGTCTTCCCCGAGCAGCCCTTCACGTCGTACTTCGCCGGCAACACCATCCAGATCTGCCCGGTCGGGGCGCTCACGTCGGTGCCCTACCGCTTCAGGGCCCGGCCGTGGGACCTCGAGCAGGTGGAGACCACCTGCACCTCCTGCGCCGTCGGCTGCCGAGTCGCCATGCAGTCCTCCGCCGGGAAGCTCGTCCGCTTCCTCGGCGTCGACTCCGACCCGGTCAACCAGAGCTGGCTGTGCGACCGGGGCCGCTACGGCTTCGAGGCGGTCCAGTCGGCCGGCCGGCTCAGCGAGCCGCTCGTGCGGGAGGAGGGCGCCCTCCGCCAGGCGACATGGAACGAGGCGCTCGAGGCGGCGGCCGCCGGGCTGCGTGCGGCCCTCGACGGCGCCGGAGCGGCCTCGGTCGGGGTCCTCGGTGGCGCCAGGCTCGCCAACGAGGACGCCTACGCCTGGTCGAAGCTGGCGCGGGCCGTCCTTCGCACCGACAACCTCGACGCCCAGCTCGGCGACGGGCTCCCTGCCGAGCTCGTCCTCGGGCTGCCGCGCGCCACGATCGACGAGGCGTGCTCGGCCAAAGCGCTCGTCGTCATGGCGGGCGACCTCCGCGAGGACCTGCCGGTCCTCCACCTCCGGCTCCGCAACGCCGCCAAGGCGGGCGTACCGGTCGTCGAGCTCTCGCCCGTGCCGACCGCCCTGTCGTCGCTCTCCTATCTGGTTCCCTATCGGCCCGGTCACCTGGCCGGCGTCGTGCGGGCGCTCCTCGGCGAAACTGCCTCGGAGCTCCCTGGCACGACCGCGGCGGACGTCGATCTCGGCCGGCGAGGCCTGGCGGACGCCCTCGGCTCGTCGCCCGAGGGTGACGGCGTGGTCGTGGTGGTCGGCCGCGGCTCGCTCGCCGAGGATGACGGGCAGGTGGCGGCCGCGGCGGCCCTTTTCGCCGAGCGGCTGCCGGGGGCGAAGTTCCTCCCGGCGCTGCGGCGCGCCAACGTCATGGGGGCACTGGACGCCGGGCTCGCCCCGGGGCTGCTGCCGGGCCGGGTCTCGCTCGAGGACGGGCGCTCGTTCTTCGAGCGCCAGTGGGCGACGACGCTCCCCGCCGAGCAGGGGCTCGACGCCCGCCAGATGCTCGAGGCGGCCGCCGCCGGCGAGCTGCGGGCGCTCGTGCTCCTCGGCGCCGACCCGCTCGCAGACTTCCCGGACCCCGCCCTCGCCGCGAGGGCGCTCGAGAAGCTGCCGTTCCTCGTGGCGGTCGACGTCCTCCCGAACGCCACCGTGCAGCTCGCCGACGTGGTGCTGCCCGCCGCCGCCCACGGGGAGCGGGGCGGCACCACGACCAACATCGAGGGGCGGGTGACCCGGCTCGCCCAGAAGGTCCTCCCGCCCGGCACGGCCCGCCCCGACTGGGTCGTGGCCTGCGAGCTGGCCGAGCGCCTCGGCGTCGACCTCGGCTTCGACAGCCTGGAGGGGATCTGGGAGGAGATCGAGCAGCTCTCGGCCGTGCACCGCGGCTGCACGCTCGGCGCCCTGGCGCGGCCCGGCGCCGACGACGGCGTGGTCGTCCCCATGCCGGCGGCGCCGGTCGTGCTCGCCACGTCGCTGCGCGGGCGCCCCGACGGCGCCGTCCGGTCGATCGACCCGATGGCGACGCCCGGCATCGCCTCGGTCGAGGAGCAGGGAGCCCCCCTCTTCGCCGGGGCGAGCGTGCCGCCTGACACCGACCTCGTCGAGGCGCTCGGCGTCCTCGAGCCCGAGGCGTCCGCCTCGCGAGACGAGCGGCCGCAGATGCTGAGCCTGCGCTGGGGGCAGTTCCCGCCGCCCGAGGCGGCTCGCCTCGACGGCTACGCCGTCCGCCTCGTGACGCGGCGGAGCCTGCTCGACCAGGGGACGCTCGTGCAGGCCTGCACGTCGCTGGCGCCGCTCGTGCCGAGCCAGGCGCTCCGGGTGCGGCCGAAGGTCGTCGAGCAGCTCGGCGTGCGCGACGGCGACGTGGTGCGGGCCCGCTCGGCCCACGGCGAGCTCGTCGTGCCGCTCGTCGGCGACGAGAGCATGCCTGCCGGCCTCGGGGTGCTCGCCGTCGGGGTGGTCCCGGCCGGCGAGCCGGGCGCGGCCGCCCTCCTCGGGCCAGGACAGGTGGTCGACGTGAGGCTGGAGACGGTGGGCTGATGGGCGATCCCCTCTTCTTCCACGGCGTCGGGCTCGCCGTCTGGCTCATCGTGGTCATCCGGGTGCTCGTCGCCTTCGGCTTCCTCATGGTCTCGGTCATGCTCATGATCTGGTTCGAGCGCAAGGTCATCTCGGACATGCAGAACCGGATCGGGCCGAACAGGGCGGGGCCCTTCGGGATCCTCCAGACGCTGGCCGACGGCATCAAGCTCTTCTTCAAGGAGGACCTCACCCCGGACCGGGCGGACCGCTTCGTCTTCAAGCTGGCGCCCTACCTGACGGTGCTGCCCGCCTTCCTCATCTTCACCATCGTCCCGGTCGGCGGCGTCGTCTCCATCGCCCACCACGTCGTCGAGCTGCAGGTGGCCGACCCCCCGATGGGGATCCTCCTGCTCCTCGCCCTCTCGAGCGTCGCCGTCTACGGGACGATGCTGGCGGGCTGGTCGTCCGGCTCGAAGTACCCGCTCCTCGGCTCGGTGCGCGCCAGCGCCCAGATGATCTCCTACGAGGCGGCCATGGGCCTCAGCGTCGCCGCCGTCATCCTCGAGTCGCACTCGCTCTCGACGCGCGCCATCGTCGCCGCCCAGGCACCGCACGTCTGGGACTGGGGGGTCTTCCGCACCGGGGTCATCCCCTTCGTCATCTTCTTCGTCGCCGTCACCGCCGAGCTCAACCGGCCGCCCTTCGACCTCACCGAGGGCGAGCAGGAGCTCGTCGGCGGCTTCCACACCGAGTACTCCTCGATCCGCTTCGCCCTGTTCTTCCTCGCCGAGTTCATGAACACCATCACCATGTCGGCGATCATGGTGACGTTGTTCTTCGGCGGGCCGGACGGGCCGGGCTTCCACTTCTGGCGCTTCCTCTGGCCGATCCTGTGGTTCCTCGGCAAGACGGTGGTGTTCCTCTACGTCTACGTCTGGATCCGGGCCGCCCTCCCGCGGCTCCGCTACGACCAGCTGATGGACCTCGGCTGGAAGCGCCTCATCCCGCTCGCGCTCGGCTGGCTCCTCGTCGTGGCGGCCACCTCGATCAACGCCGCCTGGGGCTTCTCGGTGCTCGGCGGCGAGCTCGTCTTCGGCTGGCTGCTCTGGCGCTCGCTCGTCGTGAGCCGGCGCCGGCGCGAGGAGCTCGCCATGGAGGGCGCCCTCGGGCGGGCCGCCCGGATCGCCACCCAGCACGCCCAGCTCCGCGAGCTCTCGGGCGAGGCGGAGACCGGCCCGAAGGCCACGGGCGCCGCGCCGACCCCGGCGGTCACGACGACGGCGACCCCGAAGGGAAGCGGCTCGTGACGGTCCCCGGGTTCTTCGGCGGCTTCAGGCTGACGCTGAAACAGGTCTTCGAGCCGCGGGTCACCAACCAGTACCCGAAGCAGAAGCAGCCGAAGCCGCCGAGGGCGCACGGCCGCCACGTCCTCAACCGCTACGAGGACGGCATGGAGAAGTGCATCGGCTGCGAATTGTGCGCGGCGGTCTGCCCGGCCGACTGCATCTACGTCCGCGGCCTCGACAACCCGCCCGACGCCCCGGTCTCGCCCGGCGAGCGCTACGGCTTCGTCTACGAGATCAACTACCTGCGCTGCATCCACTGCGACCTCTGCGTCGAGGCCTGCCCGACCGAGGCCATCACCGAGTCGAAGATGTTCGAGTTCTCCTTCACCAACCGGGCCGACGCCATCTACACCAAGCGCGAGCTCGTCGTCGGTGACGACGGCCGCCCGCAGCGCCTGCCGTGGGAGGACTGGCGGGAGGGCGACGACCGGCACACCTCGGCCTGGATGCGGGCGACCTCGCCGTCCGGCAACGCCTCCTACGAGGGCGAGGTGCAGTGGTCGGGCGAGCTCGGCTACGGGGTGCGGCCGCCCGAGGGCGGCCAGAGCGGGCGCCGCGACGACAAGGCGACCGGCAACGTCTCGATCCGCACGATCGAGCGCTCGAAGATCCCTCGCAAGGCGGGCGGGAAGGTCCGCTGAGCATGCACGCCCCCCTCCTCGCCGCCACGGTGCCCGACGCCCTCACCTTCGCGGTGGCGGCGGTCATCTCGGTCGCCGGGGCGCTCGGGGTCGTGCTCTCGCGCAACCCCGTGCACTCCGCCCTCATGCTCGTCATGACGCTGTTCGGGGTGGCCGTGCTCTTCGTCGAGGAGAACGCCCAGTTCCTCGCCGCCGTGCAGGTGATCGTCTACGCCGGCGCCATCGTCGTGCTCTTCCTCTTCGTCATCATGCTGCTCGGGGTCGACCGCAGCGAGGTGACGGCCCGCGACCCCCTGCCGGGCCAGCGATGGATGGCCCTCGCCCTCGGCGTCCTCGGGCTCGTCGAGGTCATCCTGCTCGCCCGGGGCAAGTGGCCGACCGGGGCGCACTCGGCCTCCGGAGCCCTCAACCACACGGGCCAGAGCAACGTCGCCGTGCTCGGCAACGCCGTCTTCACGACCTACCTGCTCCCCTTCGAGATCACCTCCGCCCTCCTCGTCATCGCCGTGATCGGCGCGGTCGTGCTCGCCCGCAAGCCCCGGCGGCCCGGCAGCGAGCATCCCGAGATCGTCGGCGGCGACATCCGGGCAGCAGACGTGCACGGGCCGAACCGGCTCACCGAGTCCGAGATCGCCGCCGCCACCGCCGACGACGCGGGCGACGAGCTCGACCCCGAGACCTTCGAGAGGAGCGAGCCGTGACCGTCCACGCCGCCTGGTACCTGACGCTCGGAGCCGTCCTGTTCACGATCGGCGCCGTCGGCCTCCTCGTGCGGCGCAACGTCCTCGTGATGTTCATGTGCGTCGAGCTCATGCTGAACGCCGCCAACCTGACCTTCGTCACCTTCGCCCGCGAGCTGAACGACCGGGGCGGTCAGGTCGCCGTCTTCTTCGTCCTCGTCGTGGCGGCGGCCGAGGTCGTCGTCGGCCTCGGCATCATCGTCGCCATCTTCCGCCGACGCGTGGGCGCCACCGCCGACGACGTCCACGTGCTGAAGGGCTGACCCGCCGGCATGCACGCGGCCTTCCTCATCCCGCTCTTCCCCTTCGTGGGCTTCCTCGTGCTCGCCGCCTTCGGGCGGCGGCTCGGCAACCCGCGGGCGGGCTTTCTCGCCACCGGGATGGTGTTCGCCTCCTTCGTGACGACGGTGGTCGTCTTCGCCCTGCTCTTCGAGCGCCAGCCGGCGCAACGGTCCTTCGTCGAGACCTGGTTCACGTGGCTGCCGGTCGACCGCCTCCACGTCACGGCGGGGCTCCTCGTCGACCCGCTCTCGATGACGATGGCCGCCTTCGTGACGGGCGTGAGCACCCTCATCCACCTCTACTCGATCGGCTACATGGAGCACGACGAGCAGTTCCCGAAGTTCTTCTGCTACCTGAACCTGTTCGTCTCGTCGATGCTCGTGCTCGTCCTCGCCAGCAACTTCCTCGAGACCTTCCTCGGCTGGGAGGGCGTCGGCGTCTGCTCGTACTTCCTCATCTCGTTCTGGTTCGAGCGGGCGAGCGCGGCGAGCGCCGGCAAGAAGGCGATGATCTACAACCGGATCGGCGACGCCGGCTTCCTCGTCGCCATGTTCCTCATCTTCGAGCGGACGGGGAGCCTCGACTACCACACCGTCTTCGCCCGCCTCGGCCACGTCGGCTCCGACTCGCTCGTCGCCATCGCCCTCCTGCTCTTCCTCGGCGCCTGCGGCAAGTCCGCCCAGATCCCGCTCTACCCGTGGCTGGCGGACGCCATGGAAGGACCGACGCCGGTCTCGGCCCTCATCCACGCCGCCACGATGGTGACGGCCGGCGTCTACCTCATGTGCAGGATCAGCCCGCTCCTCCACGTCGCACCCGACGCCGCCCACGTCGTCGCCATCATCGGCGGGATCACGGCGTTCGTCGGCGCCACCATCGCCTGTGCCCAGAACGACGTGAAGAAGATCCTCGCCTACTCGACCATCTCGCAGCTCGGCTACATGTTCCTCGCGGCCGGCTCGGGCGCCTACGTGGCGGCGATCTTCCTCATGCTCACGCACGCTTTCTACAAGGCGCTCCTCTTCCTCGGGGCCGGCTCGGTCATCCACGCCATGAACGACGAGCAGGACACGAAGACGATGGGCGCCCTCGCGAGGTACATGCCGCTCACGTCCATCACCTTCCTCGTGGCCTGGCTCGCCATCGGCGGCGTGCCGCCCCTGTCGGGCTTCTGGTCGAAGAGCCAGGTGCTCGAGGGAGCCTGGGCGTACAGCCCGGCGCTGTGGGCGGTCGGCGCCGTGACCGCCATCCTCACCGCCTACTACATCGGCCGCTGCTACATGCTCGTGTTCCGCGGCGAGGCGCGCTGGACCGAGGCCGGCTTCCCCGGCGACGGCAGGGCGCGCGGCGCCAGCGCAGCCCAGAACGTCGACACCTCGAACCCGAACGCACCGTCGGAGACCGGGCAGGGCGGGCGCCACGGCGGCGAGCTGCACCCGCACGACCCAGGCTGGGTGATGTCCGTCCCCCTCGTCGTGCTGGCGGTGGCCTCGCTGCTGGCGGGCTTCATCAACCTGCCGTTCCACCCGAACTGGGCGCTGCTCGAGCGCTGGCTCAGCCCCGTCGTCGGGGCGGCGACGCTCGTCCACCACTTCAGCAGCGGGGAGGAGTGGGCCTTCGCCATCGCCGACGCCGTCTTCGCCCTCGTCGGCGTCGCCATGTCGGTCGCCCTTTGGCGAAGCGCCGTCGAGCGGCCGGCGGCCGAGCCGGTCTTCCTCCAGCGCGCCTGGTACATCGACTGGGCCTACGACCGCTTCCTCGCCCGGCCGTCCACCCGCGGTGCCGAGCTGACGGCGGTCTACGTGGAGGCCGACGCCATCGACGGGGCGGTGAACGGCTTCGCCCGCCTCGTCCGCCAGTTCGGCGGGCGGCTGCGCAGGCTGCAGAGCGGCTACGTGCGCAACTACGCCCTCGGCATCTCGGCCGGCCTCGTCGTCATCCTCGCCTACCTCCTCTCGAGGACCTTCTCGTGAGCCCGCACTTCCCCTTCCTCACCGTGCTCGTGCTCGTCCCGGCCGGGGCCGCCCTCGTCGCCGCCCTCGTGCCGGCGGCCGACCGGCGCCTCGTGCAGATCGTCGGGGGGGCCGGGACGCTCGCCTCGCTCGGTTTCGCGGCCGCCCTGCTGGCGGAGTTCCAGGCGGGGCACGGCGGCTTCCAGATGGTCACCGTCCACCCGTGGATCAGCTCGATCGGCGTGTCGTGGTCGCTCGGGGTGGACGGGATCTCGCTCTTCCTCGTGCTCATGACGGCGGTCCTCTTCCCGATCGCCCTCGCCGGGGCCGGACCGAGGAACGGCGACAAGTCGTTCGTGGCGTGGCTGCTCCTGCTCGAGGCGGGCTGCCTCGGGAGCTTCCTCTCACTCGACCTGCTCCTGTTCTTCCTCTTCTTCGAGCTCACCCTCGTGCCGGTGTACTTCATCATCGCCGGGTGGGGGCACGAGCGGCGGGGCTATGCCGCCACGAAGTTCTTCCTCTACACCCTCGGCGCCTCCGCCTTCCTGCTCGTCGGGATCCTGTCCGTCGTCGCCATCCACGCCGGCCAGAGCCACGTCACGACCTTCGACGTGCGGGCGCTCGCCACGACCCACCTGTCGGGCACCGCGAGCATCCTGCTCTTCCTCGCCTTCACGGCCGCCTTCGCCGTGAAGGCGCCGATCTTCCCGTTCCACACGTGGTCGCCCGACGCCTACCGCGAGTCGCCGGCCGCCGGCGCCGTCGTCCTCGCCGGCATCATGGCGAAACTCGGCACCTACGGCATCATCCGCTTCGACCTCGAGCTCTTCCCGCACGCCGTCGTCGTGCTGGCGCCGCTGCTCTTGACCCTCGGGGTCATCGGCATCCTCTACGGCGGGATCGTGGCGGCGGTGCAGCGCGACCTGAAGCGGCTCATCGCCTACTCGTCGCTCGCCCACATCGGCTTCATCGTGGTCGGGCTGTTCGCCCTGACGGGCCAGGCCCTCTCGGGCGCCGTCCTGCAGATGGTGAACCACGGCATCTACACCGCGGCGCTCTTCCTCCTCGTGGCGATGATCTACCGCCGCTCGGGGAGCTTCTCGACCCGCGACCTCGTCGGGCTGCAGGCGCGGGCGCCCGTGCTCGCCGGGCTCTTCACCGTGACGATGCTCGCCTCGATCGGCGTGCCGGGGTTGAACGGCTTCGTCGGGGAGTTCCTCATCCTCTCGGGGACGTTCCTCACCCACCGCTGGTGGGCGGTCGTGGCGACCGCCGGCGTCGTCGTCGCGGCGGTGTACCTGCTCTGGGCCTACCAGCAGGTGTTCCACGGCAAGCCGACCGAGGAGCTGCGGGAGTTCAAGGAGATCACCTGGCGCGAAGGCGCCTTCATGGCCCCGCTCGTCGCCGCCATCGTCTTCCTCGGCGTCTACCCCGCCCCCGTCCTGAACCGCATCACGCCGTCGGTCGACGCCCTCGTCGTCCACATCGAGCGGGCGGCGCACCCGACGATCCCGCTTCGTGGGCAGCCCCCCGGCGTCCACGTCACGGCGAGGGTCGTGACCCACCGCGGAGGCTCGCGATGACCGGCGGCCTGCTCGCCCTCGCCGTGCCGAACATCGACTACACGGCGATCCTCCCCGAGCTGATCGTGCTCGGCGGGGCGCTCGTGCTCATCAGCATCGGGGCGCTGCGCGTCCGGGTGATCCCGACGCCCGTCTACACCGCCCTCACGGTGCTCATCTCGGGGGCGGCCCTCGTCGCCTCGCTCGTGCTGTGGAAGGACGTGCAGGACCACGGCCCCACCACGGCGATCGCCAAGTCGCTCGCCATCGACGGGTTCTCGGTCGCCTTCGTCGTGCTGTCGTGCTGCATCCTCGTCGTGGCGGCGCTCGTGGCCGACGGCTACCTGCAACGCGAGGGCATCGTCGGGCCGGAGTACCACGCCCTGGCGCTCCTCGGAGCCTCCGGCGCCATGTTCATGGCGGCCGCGAACGACCTCATCGTCATCTTCCTCGGGCTCGAGATCATGTCGATCCCGCTCTACGTGCTCGCCGGGCTCGACCAGCGCCGCCAGGAGTCGGGCGAGGCCGCCATGAAGTACTTCGTGCTCGGCGCCTTCTCCTCGGCCGTGTTCGTCTACGGCATCGCCCTCACCTACGGCGCCACCGGATCCACCAACCTCGCCCAGATCGCCGCCTACCTCGCCTCCAACGTGACGACCAACGAGGGCCTCCTCCTGGCGGGGGCCGGGCTCCTCCTCGTCGGCTTCGGCTTCAAGGTGGCGGCCGTGCCCTTCCACATGTGGACGCCCGACGTCTACCAGGGGGCGCCAACGCCTGCGACGGGTTTCATGGCGGCGATCGCCAAGGTGGGCGGCTTCGCGGCGCTGCTGCGGGTCTTCTTCTCGACCTTCCACGTCCTCACGCCGTCGTGGCAGCCGATCCTCTGGGTGGTCGCCATCCTCACCACCCTCACCGGCGCCGTGCTCGGCCTCGTGCAGCGGGACGTGAAACGGATGTTGGCGTACTCGTCGATCAACCACGCCGGTTTCGTGCTGCTCGGCCTCCAGGCCGCCAGCTCCTCGGGCATCTCGGCGAGCCTCTACTACGTCTTCACCTACTCGTTCATGGTGCTCGGCTCGTTCAGCGTGATCGCCGTCGTCGGAAAGCGCGGCGACACCGACCACAGCATCGAGGCCTACCGCGGGCTCGGCCGCCGCCAGCCGGTGCTGGCGCTCGCCTTCGCCGTCCTGCTCCTCGCACAGGCGGGGGCGCCGTTCACGACCGGCTTCCTCGCCAAGCTGTACGTCGTCGAGGCGTCGGTCGGAGCGCACTCCTACGCGCTCGCCGTCGTGGCGATGGTGTCGGGCGCCATCGCGGCCGCGTTCTACCTGCGCGTCGTCTTCCTCATGTACGGCGTCGGCGGTCAGGCCGCCGGCGCGAGCGCACCGGCGGGCGTGACGGGCGAGCCCGCCTTCGCCGCGGCAGGGGCGGGAGCCGGGGGCGCCATGGCGATGGAGGGCGCCTCCGCCGGGATGGCGACGAGCCGGGGGGGTTTCGTGCCGGGCGGAGAGGAGGACGAGGACGACGACCTCGAGTTCGAGGAGGACGAGGAGGACGAGGACGAGGACGAGACCCTCCCCGACGGCCAGGACCGCTTCGGACGGTTCTCGCTCGCACCGGGGACCGAGCTCGGCCTCGCCATCACGATCGGCGTGACGGTCGTCTTCGGCGTCTGGCCGGCACCCCTCTTCTCCTTCGCCCACGCGGCCTCGCTGCTCTTCTGAGGCCGGTGCCCGTGGCCACGCCCTATGAGGACCGCTCCATCGGCGTCAGCGACGACGCCCTCACCATCAAGGGCTACTACTTCCCGGGCACGCTGAAGCGCATCCCGCTTTCCACGATCCGTTCGGTCCGCCGAGCCGACATGGGCACCTTGCGGGGGAGAGGCCGCATCTGGGGGACCGCCAACCCCGGCTACTGGGCCAACTTCGACCCGCAGCGGCCGCGCAAGAGCGTCGCCTTCCTCGTCGACGTCGGCAAGGCGGTGAAGCCGTTCGTCACCCCCGACGACCCGGCGGCCTTCGAGGCGGCCCTGCGCGATCGCGGCATCGAGGTGACCCCCGCCGGCACCGGCCCGCTCGTCTAACCCGCCGGCCCGCCCCTCGGGCTTTCAGCCGGCGGCGCTCCCCGGCTCGGCCGGCGCCTGGGCGGCCGGCACGAGGAAGCGGCCGATGAGCGGCAGCTCCCAGATGCTCTCCGCCCGGGCGATGGCGAGGGCGGCGGCGAGCGACTGCTCGGCCGAGTCCCAGGCGACGTAGCGGGGGACCCACTCCGGGTCGAACTTGGCGTTGAAGCGCCACAGCGACTCGATCTGCATCGAGTCCGACATGCGTTTCAGGACCCAGCGCTCGAGCTTGGTCGAGATGCCCTCGCCCGCCTCGCCGGCGAGGACCGCCCGCATCATCGCGAAGTTGAGGCCGAGGCAGCGGTGGCCGGTCTCCCGCAGGTGCTCCATCGTGCGCACGAGGATGAAGTCGAGGAGGCCGTTCGGGTGCTCGTCGAGGTCGCGCCGCATGAGGTCGAGCGAGTAGCCGCCGATGCCCGGTGCCGGCACGAACTGGCAGAACGCCACGGCGTGGCCGTCGGGGGCGTGGGCGACCGCCAGCAGGAGCCCGGTGTCGGCCGGGTCGAAGATGCGCCCGAGCGTCATCGAGAAGCCGCGCTCGACCCCGCCGCGGCGGCTCTTCTCCATGACCATGCGCAGCTCGCAGGCGAGCTCCGGCTCGACGGAGGCCGGGTCGTGAAAGGTGATCGTGTAGCCGTACTTGGCGATGCGGTTGACCGCCTGGCGCAGTCCCTTCTTCGAGCCGCCCTCGAGCGAGAGCGTCCGGACGTCGACCACGCCCTCGTCGCCGATGTAGAGGCTGCGCATCCCGCAGTGGTGGTAGACGGGCAGCCACTCCTGGCCCGCCGCCAGCACGGCGACCGTCCAGCCGTGCTCGTCGGCGAAGGCCCGAAACGCCGCCCACATGGCGTGGCGCTCCTCGGGCGGCCCGATGGGGTCCGGGGAGACGAGGCAGACGCCCGAGTGGACGGCGTAGGCGACGACGCCGTCGCGGTGGAAGAAGTGCTGCTTGTCGCTGCGCAGCGCGAAGTAGTCGAGGGTGCCGGAGCCGCGCCGGGCGACGACGTCGCGGGCGCGCTCGAAGGGCGTGGCAGGCGCCGGCGCCACCCTGTGCCGGTCGACCACCGGTCTAAAGGCGAGCAGCAGGGCCACGGCGGCGAGGCCGAGGCCGACCGCCACGAGGGCCGGGTCGAGGAAGACCTCGACCACGTGGGGGAGCGCCACCGAGTCGATGCCGACGAGGCGCTCGGCCGCCGCCAGGAAGGCGGTCGTCCACGGCAGCGGGTGGCGGTCGGCGTCGAAGCTGACGCCGATCTCGAGCACGAGCGTCACGAAGACGGTGACGACGAGGGCGCCGCCGAGGAGCGTGAGGAGGCCGTTTCGGAGCGAGGGCGGGTCGTAGCGGGCGCGGAACGCGTCCCGCTTCCAGACGAGGCCGGCGAGGACGGCGAGGGCGGCGACGGCCTCGAGGACCTGCCCCTCGCGAAGGAGGTGGAGGAGCGAGGTGGCGGCGAGGACGCCGACGGCGACCGCCCAGGCGAGGCGGTGCCCGCGCCGCAGCCCCCGGGCGACGAGCAGGAGCGCCATGCCGGCGAGGGCGTCGAGGGCGCCGGCGAAGGCCGAGGCGCCGAGCGGGACGTAGCCGAGGTAGGGGTGGAGGCGCCCGCGCACCTGGACGGGAACGAGGGCCGAGGCGATGTCGACGGCGCCGACGAGGCCGACGACGGCCGCCGCCAGGCGGCGCACGACCCGCCGGGTCCGCATCGGGTCCTCGACGTGGGGCCAGGCGGCCCCGCCCGGATGGGAGGCGACCACCGACAGCTCGAGCGCAGGCCTGCCCCGGGCGGCGAGGCGCTCGAGCAGCGAGCCCGCCGGCAGGTCGCGCCGCGAGAGGCAGAGCCGGACGTGCACGTCGGCCCCCGCCTCGAGCTCGAGGAAGGAGATCTGCTGGTCGCGAAGGAAGACCGGCGGCATGCCGGCGAGCGCCCGCCGCTCCTCGACGACCTCGCCGCAGGCGCCGGTGTTGGCGAAGAAGCCGCGCCCGACCGAGGCAAGCTCGGCGCGCAGGGTGTGGCCGGTGACGAGCCCGGCGTAGCCCTTTGCCACGAGGGCCCGGGCCGCCTCGCGGGCGGCGTCGTTCGCCCGGTCGCCGGGCGGCCCGAGGAGGGCGGCGCCGGGGCCGGACCAGAGGCGGTGGTTGGCGACGGCGAGGACGGCGAGCACGGCGACGAGCTCGGCGGCGAGCGTGAACAGGACGTCGGCGAGCGGGCCGGCGACACCCTGCAGGTGCGCCGGCACCCCGAAGAGCCACAGCTCGGGGAGGCGGGCGACGACGGCCACGACGACGGGCACGAGGAGGAGCCAGGCCCACCGGCCGATGCGGCGGTAGGCGAAGCGCGAGGCGACGAAACGGGCGAGCCCGGCCGGGTCCTGCAGGCGCTCGACACCCTCCAGCCAGCCGGACGGGGCGTGCGTCAGCGTCGGGAAGAGCTCGTAGGCGGCATGGTGGCCGAGGGGGGTGTCGTTCGGGTCGCACGGGTCGGCGAAGGCGTTGCGGGCGTCGAAACGCCAGCCGGGCTCGATCCGCACCTTCCTCGGCCCGCCCGCCGTGTGGACGTCGACCTCGGCGGCGAGCGCCACCTCGAAGCCGAGGGAGCGGGCGGCCGCCGCCATCCGGTCGTCGTAGCAGACGGCCCGGTCGCGGGTGCCGGGAAGGAGGATGGCGCGGCGCCCGGGCTCTTCGAGGAAGCGCTCGAGCGCCCGGCGCAGCTCCCCGTGGGCGCCGAGGGCCTCGACCGGTCCGGCGGCCGTCGGTGCGGCACCCGTCGGTGCGGCGCCCGTCGGTGCGGCGGCCGGCGGAGGGACGAGCCGGAAGAGGTTGCCGGCGACGACGAAGGCGCCCGGCCCCTCGACGGCGTCGAGGGCCTCGGCCAGCTCGCAGCAGGCGGCGGTCGACGACTCGGTCGGGACCGCCTCGAGGAACAGGTCGCTCGCCACGACGACCCGCCCCGGCGGAGGCAATTCGAGGGTCGCGAGGGGGGCGACGCAGGATGACGCCATTCGGGGACCCATCTTGACAGGGCGGGCTCGCGGGCACGAACGCCGACCCGGCAAAGCCGCTGCGTCACCAAGGCCACGCCAGGGCAGGGCGGGATGGGTAGCCTCTCGGAGCCGGCGGCGGGACCAGCTCGACGAGGACGAGGAGGAGGAGCGATGGCGTCAGGCGACGGCACCGGGCAGGCCGAGCAGGAGGCGGTCTCGCGGGCGGCCATCGAGGACTTCCTCGCCGAGGACCGGACCTTCCCCCCGACAGAGCGGATCACCGCCGAGGCGTACGTCACCGACCCGACCCTCCACGAGCAGGCCGAGGCCGACTTCGAGGCGTTCTGGGCCGCCCAGGCAAAGGAGCTGGCCTGGTTCGAGCCCTTCGAGACCGTGCTGCAGTGGGACCTTCCCTTCGCCCGCTGGTTCGACGGCGGCCGGCTCAACGTCTCCTACAACTGCCTTGACCGCCACGTCGAGGCGGGGCTCGGCGACCGGGTCGCCTACCACTTCGAGGGTGAGCCGGGCGACCGGCGGACGATCACCTACGCCGAGCTGCTCGAGGAGGTCGGCCGCTGCGCCAACGCGCTGCGCCGCCTCGGCGTGGAGCGGGGCGACCGCGTCGCCATCTACATGCCGATGATCCCCGAGCTGCCCGTCGCCATGCTGGCCTGCGCCCGCATCGGGGCGGCCCACTCGGTCGTCTTCGGCGGCTTCTCGGCCGACGCGCTGCGCGGCCGCATCGACGACGCCAAGGCACGGGTGCTCATCACCGCCGACGGCGGGTGGCGCCGCGGCCAGCCCGTCACGCTCAAGGCGCAGGCCGACGCCGCCGTCTCGGGCGAGACCTCGATCGAGCACGTCCTCGTCGCCCGCCGCCTCGGCGACGCCGCAAAGACCCCGATGACCGAGGGTCGCGACCTGTGGTGGCACGACGTGGTCGACAAGGAGGACCCCCACTCGCCGCCCGAGGCGATGGAGTCCGAGGACCTGCTCTACCTCCTCTACACCTCGGGGACCACGGCGAAACCGAAGGGCATCATGCACACCACCGCCGGCTACCTCACCCAGGTCGCCTTCACCAACAAGTACGTCTTCGACCTCCACCCCGAGTCCGACGTCTACTGGTGCGCGGCCGACATCGGCTGGGTGACCGGCCACAGCTACATCGTCTACGGGCCGCTCGCCAACGGGGCGACGAGCATCCTCTACGAAGGGACGCCCGACACGCCTTCGCGCGACCGCTGGTGGTCGATCGTCGAGCGCTACGGCGTGACGATCCTCTACTGCGCCCCGACGGCCATCCGGACCTTCATGAAGTGGGGCACCGAGCACCCGGCGGCCCACGACCTCTCGAGCCTGCGCGTCCTCGGCTCGGTCGGCGAGCCCATCAACCCGGAGGCCTGGGTCTGGTACTGGCAGCACATCGGCGGCGGCCGCTGCCCGGTCGTCGACACCTGGTGGCAGACCGAGACGGGCGCCATCATGATCTCGCCGCTGCCGGGCGTGACGGTCCTCAAGCCCGGCTCGGCCACCTTCCCGCTGCCGGGCATCGGCGCCGAGGTCGTGGACGACCAGGGCCGCACCGTGAGCCGGGGCGGCGGTTACCTCACCTTGTCGAGGCCGTGGCCCTCGATGCTGCGCGGGATCTACGGCGACCCCGAGCGGTACAAGGAGACGTACTGGAGCCGCTTCCCGGGCCGCTACTTCGCCGGCGACGGCGCCAAGCTCGACGCCGAGGGCTATATCTGGCTGCTCGGCCGGGTGGACGACGTCATGAACGTCTCGGGCCACCGAGTCTCGACGACCGAGGTCGAGTCGGCCCTCGTCGACCACCCGAGCGTCGCCGAGGCGGCGGTGGTCGGCGCCACGGACGCCACCACGGGACAGGCGGTCATCGCCTTCGTCACCCTGAAGGGGGGCGAGGAGCCGAGCGAGGACCGCGGGGAGGAGCTCCGCCGCCACGTCGCCCAGAAGATCGGCCCGATCGCCCGCCCGAAGACGGTCATCTTCACCGACGACCTGCCGAAGACCCGCTCGGGCAAGATCATGCGCCGCCTGCTCCGTGACGTCGCCGAGGGGCGCGACCTCGGCGACACGACGACCCTCGCCGACCCGGGCGTCGTCGAGGAGCTGCGGACCCGGGCCGCCACACAGCCCACAGAGGAGTGACGCCGGGCACGAAGCCGGCTCCCGGCCCCGCCCCGCGCCGGACCTGGTACTGGTCGGCGAGCCCCGTCCCGCCCGGTCCGGCGGTGGTCTTCGACATCGACGGCGTCCTCTCGGACGCCACCGGGCGCCAGCACCTGCTGCGGGGGCTGCGGAGCGACTGGGACGCCTTCTTCGAGGCCTGCGGCGGCGACCCGCTCAACTTGGAGGTGGCCCGCCTGCTCGAGCTCCTCGACCCGTCGCTCGCCATCGTCCTGCTCACCGCCAGGCCGGCCCGCGTGCGGGCGACGACGGTCGAGTGGCTGTCGCGAAACGGGCTGCGTTTCGACCTCCTCGTCATGCGGGCCGCCGGCTCCTACGCCCGGGCGGTCGACTTCAAGCTCGAGGAGACGCGGGCGCTCAAGGCCTACGGCTTCGAGCTGCGCCTCGCCCTCGAGGACGACCCCCGCAACCTCGAGATGTTCGAGCGCGAGGGCGTGCCTTGCCTCTACGTCCACTCGGGCTACTACGGCTAGGGGCGGTCCGCCTCAGTCGCGGAAGTTGCCGAACTGCAGGGGGATGTCGAGGTCGGCCGACTTGAGCGCCGCGATGACGGCCTGCAGGTCGTCGCGCTTCTTGCCCGAGACGCGCACCTGGTCGCCCTGGGTCTGGGAGGCGACGCCCTTCAAGTTGAGGTCCTTCACGAGCTTGTTGATCCGCCTCGCATGGTCCGACGAGATGCCGGCGTTGAGCTCGGCGACCTGGCGGACGCTGCCCTTGGCGGCCTCCTCGACCTTGCCGTACTTGACGGCCTTCAGCGACACCTGGCGGCGGACCAGCTTCTCCTCGAGCACCTGTACGAGGGCGCGAAGCCGGTCCTCGGTCGGCGCGGCGAGATGGATCTCGTGACCCTTCAGCTCGACCGAGGCGCCGGTGTCCTTGAAGTCGAAGCGGGTGGCGACCTCCCGCGAGGCCTGGTCGACGGCGTTCCGGACTTCCTGCAGGTCGACCTCGGAGGTGACGTCGAAAGTGGGCATAACTTGAAGCTAACCGGGGTCGGTTATCCTCGTCGGCCGCGGGTCGGTACCCAAGTGGACAAAGGGAGCAGACTGTAAATCTGTCGCGGAAGCTTCGTAGGTTCGAATCCTACCCGGCCCACTTTTCCGCCTTCGAGGGACGGTACCCGGCGTCCCTTCCCGCCGGCCCTCGCTGCTCCCTCACCCCCGAACCGCCCCGGCTGCGACCGCCGTCGCCGCCCTTGTAGGGGCCGGGCCGCTCAGCAGTCCGCGGCCACGTCGGCGCGCTCGGTCGACCAGTAGGAGGGGAGCTGCTCGTAGAGGTCGCCTGCGCCCGTGGCGACCTCGGTGGCGTAGAAGCCGCCGATGCCCCGGCTCCTCGCGAGCTCGAGCGTCGCGGCGAGATGGGTCCGCGACACTCCCGAGAGGATGGTGACGAACTCGCTCGGGGAGAACCTCGTCAGCCAGCTCGGCGGGGCCGTCGAGAGGAACTCGCCGTAGCCGTACTCGGCGACCACGAGCTCGTCGCCGAGGCGGGCGTATCCCTCGGCCGGGAAGTCGCCCGGGTTGAGCATGACGACGGCGCCCGGCGTCCTGCCCCTCACGTCACGGCTGAGCGCCCGGTAGTAGGGGAGCTTGCGGCCGGTGCCCGAGACGTCGTCGAAGAAGATGTCGGTGACGCCGTACCAGGCGGCGTACTCGCGGACCTGACGCTCCGCCGAGTGGAGGGGGACGGAGGTGTACTTCGTGTCCACGTAGCCGAGGAGCTCGGCGCCGGCGTCCCTCGCGAGCCGGACCGACTTCGCGTAGACGGGGTCGCGGGCGCCGCCGGGACCGCTCGCCGGGTTCACGATCACCTGCATCCCGCTCGCTCCTCCGGCGACCATGGCGCTCCAGTCGGAGCCGGGGTTGAAGTAGGCCGGGACGACCAGCCGCTGGCGGCAGGCGGCCGGTCGCCGAGCGCTCGCCGCCAAAAGGCGGGCGCTGGCAGACCCGGGAAAGGCCGTCCGGCCCGACGCCGCCGAGGCGGCGGGGCGAGGCTCGGCGCGGGGCAGGAGGCGTGCTCCGAGCACGGAACCGACGACGACGAGCAGGGTTGCAAGGCCTGCGCCAAGCTGTCGACGGTCGTCCACGGGCGCCTCCACGAGTTGCCAGGTCCCGCCCGGGCGCCTCGTCTCGCCGCCGCGCGGCGCCCCTGCCGCGCCTTCTCCGACGGACCTCCGCCCGGGCTGGCACGAGCTAAGCACTTCCTGGGGGACACGTGTTCGGGCGGCCCGGCGGACGCTCCGGCCGTCGTGCGGGTCTCCCGAGGACGGTCGGTCGTCGTCTTGGAGGGGCTCTGGGCGAGGCGACCTTTCGGGGGCGGCGCCGATAACATCGCCCTGGCTCCCGCCGAACACGCGCCCGCGCATGACCGGCGGTTGTCGGTGGTCACACGGACACGGGACTCCTGACCGGCGACTGGGACTGGGAATGACGGCATCGGCTGTGCTCGGGGCGACGACCAAGCGGGCGGAACAGGTCGCAGGCCTCGCGCGCTCGGCCTTCCACAAGGTCGAGGGCCTAGCGGAGAGGCTGCGCACCCCCCTCCCGGAGGCGAAGCCCTACGTGCGGGGCCAGACCCGTCTCGCCCGCGCCCTCGTCCCGCCGTCGTTGCTCGGCTTCGTCGGGAGCGCCCTCGTCCTCGTCGGGGCGTCGAGGCCGACCTCGCCCTTCACGCTCAACGCCTTCAACCTCCAGCACTCGCACCAGTTCGTCCCGAGCGGCATGACCACCTGGTACTTCGGCGTCGGGCAGCCGGGAAGCGACAACATCTTCTTCGGGGTGCTCTGCGTCTACGCCGGCATGGTGCTCATGGTCCGGGCCTGGCTCCGCCTCCACCGGGTGACGAGGCTCCACCCGGGCATCCCGGTGTCCCGTTTCGTGCCGGTGCTGTGCGCCTGGATGGCGCCCCTCCTCGTCGTCGCCCCGCTCTTCAGCCACGACCTCTACAGCTACGTCGGGCAAGGCGAGGAGATGACCCGCCACATCAACCCGTACCAGTACGGCCCGGGGGTCCTCGGGATCGGCGGCAACCCCTTCGCATCGGGGGTCGACAGCATCTGGAACAACGTGACGTCGCCCTACGGCCCGGTCTTCCTCTGGCTGGCGGGCGCCGTCCTCACGGTCGTCAACCACGACTACCTGGCGGCGCTCGTCGGCTTCCGCTTCCTCGCCGTGGTGGGGGTCGTCCTCATGGCGGTGTTCATCCCGCGCCTCGCCCGCAGCTACGGGCGCGACGGTGCGAAGGCCTTCGTGCTGGTGGCCCTCAACCCCCTCGTGCTGCTCCACCTCGTCGCCGGCGGCCACAACGACGCCCTCATGATGGGTCTGCTCGTGGCGGGCCTCGCCCTCGCGCGGGAACGCCATCCGGTGCTCGGGATCGTCCTCTGCTCGCTCGGCGCCCTCGTCAAGGTGCCGGCCCTCGTCGGCGTCGTCTACATCGGCTGGGACTGGCTCGGGGACGTCCCGGTGCGGCGCCGCCTCCGGCCGGTCGTCACGGCCGGGGTCATCTCGCTCGCCGTCATGACGGCCGTCTCCCTCACCGTCGGTCTCGGCTGGGGCTGGCTGCGCGGCCTCACGAACCCCAACACCGTCCGGTCCTGGATGGACCCGGCCACGGCGGTCGGGCTCGCCGCCGGCAAGCTCATCTCGGGGGTCGGCCTCGGCGACCACAGCCACCTGCTGCTCACGATCGCCCGTGGCGGCGCCCTCCTGCTCGCCGCCGCCATCGGCGTGAAGCTGCTGCTCGGGGCGAAGGGCGGCGTCTCGAGCCTGCGCGCCATCGCCCTCACGATGCTGGCGGTCGTGCTGCTCGGCCCGGTCGTGCAGCCCTGGTACCTCCTCTGGGGGCTCGTGCTGCTGGCCCCGATCGCCGAGCGGCGCCTGCAGGGCATCGTCGTCGTCTTCTCGATCGTCTCGTCGTTCCTCGGCCTGCCGGGCGGCCGCGTCCTCCTGCACGAGATCCTCATCTCGAACCCGTTCCTCATCGCTCTGTTCGCGGCGGTCCTCGTCGGCGTCGCCGCCGTCCCGCTCCTGCCGAGGCTGCGCAGGCTGCGGCTCGAGCGCGAGCAGCGGGTGCTCGCCTCGCGCACGTGAGCGCGGGCTCGGTCCGCCTCGAGCGGGACGGGCCGGTGCTCGTCGTCACGATCGACCGGCCAGAGGTGCGCAACGCGGTCGACCGCCCGACGGCCGAGGCGCTCGCGGCGGCCTTCCGAGACTTCGACGCCGACGAGGCGCTCTTGGTCGCCGTCCTCACCGGCGCAGGGGGCACCTTCTGTGCGGGCGCCGACCTGAAGGCGATCGCCTCGGGCGGGGGCAACCGCCTCGCCCCCGACGGCGACGGGCCGATGGGTCCGACCCGCATGAGGCTGTCGAAGCCCGTGATCGCGGCCGTGGCCGGCCATGCCGTCGCCGGCGGGCTCGAGCTCGCCCTTTGGTGCGACCTCCGGGTGGCCGACGAGACGGCCGTGTTCGGCGTGTTCTGCCGGCGCTGGGGCGTGCCCCTCGTCGACGGGGGGACGGTGCGGCTGCCGAGGCTGATCGGGACGTCCCGGGCGATGGACCTCGTCCTCACCGGGCGGGCGGTCGCTGCCGAGGAGGCGCTGCGGATCGGGCTCGCCAACCGGGTGGTGCCGGCCGGCTCGGCGCTCGGCGAGGCCGTCGCCCTCGCCCACGAGCTGGCGGCCCTCCCGCAGGCGTGCATGCGGGCGGACCGGGCGAGCCTCCTCGAGCAGGAGGGCGTCGCCGAGAGCGAGGCGCTCGGGCACGAGTTCGAGCTCGGCTCGGCCGTGGTCGGCCCCGAGATGCTCGAAGGGGCGACCCGGTTCGCCGCCGGGGCCGGCCGCCACGGCACCCCGGCCGAGGGCTGAGACCGCCGCCGGCGCCGGCCGTCGGCACCGGCCCTCAGCACCGGCCTTCAGCGAGGTGTCACAGGAGGCGCTGCAGGAGGGCGACGTCGAGCCAGCGGCCGAACTTGCGCCCGATCTGTCGCTCGACGCCGACGATGTCGAAGCCGCAGGCCTGGTGGAGACGGATCGACGGCTCCTGCTCGGTGACGACCCGGCCGATCACCGAGTGGAAGCCGTGGCTCCGGGCGGCGTCCACCGTCGCCTCGAGCAGTGCCCGGCCGATCCCCTCGCGCCGCCTCCCCTCCTCGACGTAGACCGAGTCCTCGACGGCCGTCGCGTAGCCGGGACGCGGCCGGTAGGCCGAGAGGGAGGCGAAGCCCACCACCGAGCCGGCGTCCTCGTCCTCTGCCACGAGGGCCGGATAGACGCCGGAGTGGGCCTCCATCCACGCCTGCTGCTCCGCCGGCGTGCGCGGCACGAGGTCGAGGGTGGCCGTCGTCGTCGCGACGGCCGCGTTGTAGATGCGGCGGATCCCTTCTGCATCCGAGCTGACGGCCCTGCGCACGAGCACGGCGGCGAATGGTAGGCGGTCGTCTGAAGCCGCCGGGCGTGGCCGATACAATCCCCCCGACGAGCGGGCAGCACCGCCGGCTCGCCCCCTTAGCTCAGTCGGCAGAGCACAGCCATGGTAAGGCTGGTGTCGTCGGTTCGATTCCGACAGGGGGCTCCAGGGCGGCGTAGCTCAGTCGGTCAGAGCACACGGCTCATAATCGTGGGGTCGCGGGTTCGAGTCCCGCCGCCGCTACCCGGATCGGACAGCAGAAGAGGTCGGAGATGGCGAAGAACGAGAAGCGGGTGCAGGTGACGCTGGCCTGTGAGGTCTGCAAGCGGCGCAACTACATCACGACGAAGAACAAGCAGAACGACCGCGAGCGGATCGAGATGAAGAAGTACTGCCGCTGGGATCGCCAGCACACGGTCCACAAGGAGACCCGCTGAGTTGACGCTCAGGTGAGCGCGCTCAGGGTCACCGAGCTCTCGCAGCAGTCGCCCGTCCTCCAGGCGAGCGCCGAGGAGACGGCCCTCCTCGTCGAGCGGGCCAAGGGGGGCGACCGCGACGCCTTCGAGCGGCTGGTCCTGCTCACGACACCTGCCTGCTACGCCCTCGCCTACCGGCTCGTCGGCAACGAGCACGACGCACGCGACGTCGTGCAGGACGCCTACCTGAGGGCCTTCAAGGGGCTTCGCAAGTTCCGGGGCGAGGCCAGCTTCCAGACCTGGCTGCACCGCATCACGGTCAACTGCGCCGCCTCCCATCTCGAGCGCCGGGCGCGCTCGGCCCACGACCTCCTCGACGAGCTGACCGACCCCGGCCGCCTCGTCGACGCCACCCGCGAGCGCGACCCCGAGGCGGTCGCCTCCAACGCCGACGACCGCGACCGCCTCGTCGAGGCCCTCGCGGAGCTTCCCGACCAGCTCCGCCTCGTGGTCGTGCTGCGCGACGTGTACGACCTGCCGCACAAGGAGATCGCCCGCCAGCTCGGGATCAGCCAGACCGCCGCCAAGGTGCGCCTGCACCGGGCGCGCCGCAAGCTGCAGGAGCGGCTCTTCGCCGAGCGTTCGCCGTCGGCCGGCGAGGGATCGTCCGTCGGGGCGGGTCGGCCGTGAGGACCGTGCCGGAGCGGGCGGCGGTGGAGGAGGCGAGGGGGTGGGTTTCGTTGCTGGTGAAGCCCATCGCCAAAGCTGCGTCGCTCCGCCGTCCGGTGCCGGAACCGACCTGTGCCGAGGTGGCGAGCGCCCTCCCGCTCATCCTCGACGGCGGGTCGGCGGCTCCCTCGGCCATGGTGGAGCACGTCCAGTCCTGCCTCGTGTGCCGGGCGGAGCTCGCCAGGTACCGCAAGGTGGTGCGCCTGCTCCACCAGCTGCGCACGACCGACGTGGCGCCGCCGCCCGGCTTCGCCGCCGAGGTGCTCGCCGGCCTCGAGGCGGCCGCCAGCCGGGAGATGGTCCGCTCGCTCCTGACGGGGCGCCGGGTCGCCTACGCAGGGGCGGTGGTGGCGGCCGGGGGCGCCACGGCCGGCCTCGTCATGCTCGCCCGGGCCCGCTCACGCTCCGCCAAGGGCGCCGCCCTGCAGGCCTGAGCGCCCGCCGGCAGGCCCCGGAGGGCCTTGTCCTCGACGGATGAGCCTCGCGGACCCGGTGCTATCGTGGTCAAGCCCGGGAACTCGGTGCTCAGCCCATCACGGGCCCGACGGCCCGTGCGGAGGGCAGTAGCTCAATTTGGCAGAGCACCGGTCTCCAAAACCGGCGGTTGGGGGTTCGAGTCCCTCCTGCCCTGCTCAACACAGCGGGTTGAACGTATCGAGCCGAGGTCGCTCAGTTGAACCGACAGACCAAGCGAATTCTGCAGCGCCAGGGCCAGCTCGGCCCCGACGGGTCACCGGCGGCCGCCTCGCGCCCGCAGCCGCCCGGGCGCCGGCCGCCCGCGCCGCAGAGCGAGCGGCAGAGCTTCCCGCAGCGCACGGGGGAGTACCTGCGGGAGGTGCGGAGCGAGCTCGTGAAGGTGGCGTGGCCGGGCCGCCCCGAGGTCGTCAACTACACCATCGTCGTGTTCGTGACCCTCGTGCTGCTCACGGCGTTCGTCTTCGGGCTCAACTACCTCGTCGGCCACGGGGTGTTCCTGCTGTTCCCGACGAGAAAGTGACTGAGAACCCGAGCGTGACGAGCGTGGACTTCATCGGCGAGCCAGAGGACGACGAGCGCGGCGAGGCGCCGTCGAGCGAGCTCGCGCCCGGCGCCGAGGACGTCGCGGACGTGACCGACGAGGCGGTCGCCGCCGAGGCGGACGCCGTCCCGGGCGACGACGCGGCCGTCGACGCCGAGGTCGAGGCGGCCGAGGGCTCTGCCGTCGAGGCCGAAGTCTCGGCCGAGCCTGCCGTAAAGGAGGCACCGACCCCCTCCGCCGACGAGGTCGACGAGCTCTTCTCCGAGGACGAGGAGGAGGAAGAGGAGTACGTCCGGCCGCCGAGCCCGTACGACCGGCCCGGCCGCTGGTACGTGGTCCACACCTACGCCGGCTACGAGAACAAGGTGAAGTCGAACCTCGAGAGCCGCATCTCGTCCATGAACATGGAGGACCGCATCTACGAGGTCGTGATCCCGATGGAAGAGGTCATCGAGGTCAAGAACGGCAAGCGGGTGCCGGTCCAGCGCAAGGTCTTCCCCGGCTACCTGCTCACCCGCGCCGAGCTCGACGACGACTCGTGGTCGGTGATCCGCCAGACGCCGGGCGTGACGAGCTTCGTCGGGCCGGGCACCAAGCCGACGCCGCTCCCCCGTTCGGAGGTCGAGGCCATCCTGCAGGTGCGGCCCGAGGGGACCGAGGGCGCCAAGGCACGCCCCCGCCCCCGCCTCGAGTACGAGCTCGGCGAGACCGTCCGCGTACGGGAAGGGCCGTTCGCGGACTTCTCGGGGCAGATCGCCGAGATCAACGAGGACCAGCTCAAGCTCAAGGTGCTGGTCAACATCTTCGGCCGGGAAACGCCGGTCGAGCTGGAATTCAGCCAGGTCGCCAAGCTCTAGGCGCCAGGCCCGAGAAGGAGAACACCGAGACATGGCACGTCGCCGCGTCGCTGCAATCGTGAAGATCCAGCTGCCCGCCGGGGCGGCGACGCCCGCGCCCCCCGTCGGGACGGCGCTCGGTCCCCACGGCGTGCAGACGATGGAGTTCGTCAAGCAGTACAACGCCGCCACCGAGAACCAGCGGGGCACGGTCGTGCCCGTCGAGATCACGATCTACGAGGACCGCTCGTTCACCTTCGTGCTGAAGACGCCCCCGACGACCGTCCTCATCAGGGAGGCCGCCGGCGTCGAGAAGGGGAGCCAGCTGGCGGGACGGGAGGGCGCCGGTTCGATCACCGACGCCCAGCTGACCGAGATCGCCGAGAAGAAGATGCCCGACCTCAACGCCAACGACATCGAGGCCGCCAAGCGGCAGGTCGCCGGCACCGCCAGGTCGATGGGCATCACGGTCGGCTGAGGCCGCCGGGCAGGGATGCGAAGGGAGCCGAGATGAAGAGGGGAAAGCGCTACACCGACGCGCTGGCGCGTTTCGACCGCCAGCGGCTCTACACGCCCGTCGAGGCCATCGACCTCGTGAAGAGCCTGGCTGCCGCCCACTTCGACGAGACCATCGAGCTCGCCGTCCGCCTCGGGGTGGACCCCCGCCGGGCGGACCAGATCGTGCGCGGGTCACTGTCGCTCCCTGCGGGGACCGGCCGCACCCAGCGTGTCGCCGTCTTCGCCTCGGGGGAGGCCGCCGCCGATGCCCGCGCCGCCGGCGCCGACGTCGTCGGGGCGGATGATCTCGTCGCCCGCATCGAGAAGGAGGGCTTCCTCGACTTCGACGTGGCGATCGCCACGCCGGACCTGATGGCCCAGGTGGGCCGCCTCGGTCGGATCCTCGGCCCCCGCGGTCTCATGCCGAACCCGAAGACGGGCACGGTGACGAACGACGTGGGTCGGGCGGTGACGGAGTTCCGCGGAGGGCGCGTCGAGTACCGGACCGACCGCGTCGGCAACGTGCACGTGCCGATCGGCAAGGCCTCCTTCGAGCGCGCCCAGCTGCTCGAGAACTTCCGTGCCGTCATCGACGAGCTGATGAGGGCGAAGCCGGCGGCCGCCAAGGGCCGCTACATCCGCTCGATCACCGTCGCCTCGACGATGGGCCCGGGCGTGAAGGTGGACCCGGCCAACGCCCGGGTCGCCGACGAGGAGCTGGCCGCCACGGCCTGAGCCCGGACGGGGGCCATGGTGGCCTCGGCTACCATGGCGGCCACAACAGATCGCCGAAGACCTCCGGTGCACCGCGGTGCTGAATGGGCCTTGTGCCCGCCCGACGAGGCGAAGTCCCAGGGCTTCCTTCGCTCCGCGCGCGTCCCTCGTGGTCGACGCCATTCGCAGAACGATGGAAGGGAGCCCAGGTGGCAGGTCCAAGGGCCGACAAGGTCGCCGCCGTCGCGGAGGTGCGCGAGCACCTCGAGCGGACGGACGCCGCCATCCTCACCGAGTACCGCGGCCTCAAGGTCGGTGACCTGGCCACGCTGCGCCGGGCGCTGAGGGCCGCCGGCGCCGAGTACAAGATCTACAAGAACACCCTCGTCCGCCGGGCGACCGCCGAGGCGAACCGGTCGGCCATCGACCCCCTGCTCGAGGGGCCGACCGCCATCGCCTTCGTCGAGGGCGACGTCGCGGCGGTCGCCAAGGTGCTGCGGGACTTCGCACGGACGAACCCGGCGCTCGTGGTGAAGGGGAGCTTCGTCGGGCGTGACCTGCTCGACGCCCGCACGACGGCGGCCCTGGCGGACCTCCCGTCCCGGGACGTCCTGCTCGCCCAGATCGCGGGCGCCCTCGCGGCCCCGCTCCGTCAGTTCGCCGGCCTGCTCAAGGCGCTGCCCCAGAACCTCGCCTACGGGCTGTCGGCGCTCGCCGACCAGAAGCGGGCGGCCGGCGACACGTCCGAGGCCGAAGCGGCTCCCGTCGTCGAGGCCGAGCCTGCCGCCGTCGCCGAGCGCGCCGCCGACACCGAGCACGCCGCCGACACTGAGTCCGCCCCGGCGGCATCTGACGAAACGGCCGCCGACGCGGGTGCCGTGGCCGACGCCGAGCCCACCGCCGACGCCGAGCCTGCCGCCGAGGCCGAGCCTGCCGCCGAGCCTGAGCCCGTCGCCGAGCCTGAGCCTGCCGCCGAGCCTGAGCCTGTCGCCGAGGCCGACGCCGCCCCGACGGCATCGGACGAAACGGCCGCCGGTGCGGACGCGGAGGCTCCGACTGAGGAGGTCGAGGCCACGGCCGACGGCTCCGACGAGACGGCGGCCGAGGCCGAGTAGCCCACCACCAGAGATCGAAACCACCGACCGAGAGAGATAGGAACAGACACGATGGCAACCAAGGAAGAGATCCTCGACGACATCGCGGGCATGACGGTGCTCGAGCTGAGCGAGCTGCTGAAGGCCTTCGAGGAGAAGTTCGGCGTGACGGCGGCCGCCCCGGTGGCGGTCGCGGCCGCTCCCGCAGCGGGCGGCGGCGGCGAGGCCGCCCCGGCCGAGGAGGAGAAGGACGAGTTCGACGTCGTCCTCACCGCCGCGGGCGACAAGAAGATCCAGGTCATCAAAGAGGTCCGTGCCCTCACGAACCTTGGCCTCAAGGAGGCGAAGGACCTGGTCGACGGCGCCCCGAAGCCCGTCCTCGAGAAGGTGTCCAAGGAGGACGCCGAGAAGGCGAAGGCTCAGCTCGAGGGCGCCGGCGCCACCGTCGAGCTCAAGTAGCAGCCGACCGCATATCGGGGGCCCGACGGGGTCGGGCCCCTGGTCGGCGGCCCGGGCCGAGGCCGGCGAGGGGTGTGACGCGGGGACGAGGGGGTTTCGTACGGGGTGGGGGAGCGGGTACGAGAGTCAGAACCCTTGACGAGCGCCGCCGGTTCCTTTACCCTTCCCCGAGGCACTCGCCAGGGTGTTGTTCGCGCGCTCCGGCGGGCGTATACTCTCCTGTTGCCGTGCCCTCACCGCGTGTCGTCGCACCTTTTCCGGGTCATTGACGCGCGCCCGGTCGCGGACCGCCCCGCATCTCTTCTTCCGCTCGTCCTGTTTTCGCGAGGAGTAGGCCCTTGCCCTCTCGTTCCCGTACGCCGGAGCGTTTCTCTTTTGCCAACCTCGAAGAGGTCCTCCCGCTCCCTGACCTGATCTCCGTCCAGCGCGACTCGTTCCTGTGGTTCCTCGAGCGCGGACTGGCGGAGACCTTCTCCGACATCAGCCCGATCTCGGACTTCACCGACACGCTCCGCCTCGAGCTCGAGTTCGACCCGACGGACCCGGACCTTCGGCCGCCGCCCAAGTTCTCGATCGACGAGTGCAAGGCCAAGGACATCACCTACGCGGCCCCGATCTTCGTGCGGGCCCGCTTCATGAACGCGTCCACCGGCGAGATCAAGGAGCAGACCGTCTTCATGGGCGACTTCCCCATGATGACGAGCCGGGGCACCTTCATCATCAACGGCACCGAGCGGGTCGTCGTCTCACAGCTCGTCCGCTCGCCGGGCGTCATCTTCCAGCCCGGCCGCGACCAGAAGACGATCGTGACGGGGACCATCCACCCCTACCGGGGCGAGTGGATCGAGTTCGACGTCGAGGCGAAGCCCAACCGGGACGTCACCGCCGGGGCCCGCGTCGCCCGCAAGCGCCGCCTCTCGCTCTTCGTCGTGCTGCGCGCCCTCGGCTACGAGGACGAGCAGTTCCTCAGCCGCTTCGTGCGCCACTTCGACTTCCTCGAGGGCCAGTGGGAGCGTGAGCGCGAGCTCGTGCCGACCCGCGACGAGGCCCTCCTCGAGATCTACAAGCGGGCCCGGCCGGGCGAGCCGCTCTCGCTCGAGGCGGCCCGTGTCTACTTCGAGAACGCCTTCTTCAACCCGCGCCGCTACGACCTCACCCGGGTCGGCCGCTACAAGCTGAACCGCAAGCTCGGGCCCGAGATCGAGCGCATCGCCGAGGTGCTCGACTGGGACCTCGAGCGCCCGGCGCAGGACCAGGGCGTCCTCAGCCCGAGCGAGGTGCTGGCGGCGGCCACCTACATGCTGCACCTCGCCAACGGCGAGCCGGGCTACCGGCTCGACGACCAGGACCACTTCGCCAACCGGCGCATCCGCTCGGTGGGCGAGCTCATTCAGAACCAGGTCCGCATCGGCCTCTCGCGCATGGAGCGGGTCGTCCGCGAGCGGATGACCACCCAGGACGTCGAGGCGATCACGCCGCAGACGCTCATCAACATCCGGCCGGTCGTCGCCGCCATCAAGGAGTTCTTCGGCACGAGCCAGCTCTCCCAGTTCATGGACCAGCACAACCCGCTCTCGGGCCTCGCCCACAAGCGGCGCCTCTCGGCCCTCGGACCGGGCGGGCTGTCGCGGGAGCGGGCGGGTTTCGAGGTGCGCGACGTGCACACCTCGCACTACGGCCGCATGTGCCCGATCGAGACGCCCGAGGGCCCGAACATCGGCCTCATCGGCCACCTCGCCACCTACGCCCGCGTCAACGAGCACGGCTTCATCGAGACGCCCTACCGCAAGGTGACCGAGGGCCGGGTGACCGACGACATCGTCTACCTGGCGGCCGACGAGGAAGAGGAGTACGTCATCGCCCAGGCGTCGGCCGCGCTCGACGCGAAGGGCCGCTTCGTCGAGGACCGCGTCCTCGTGCGCCGTGGCCCGCAGGGCGCAGGCGTCCGGGTGGGGGCGACCTCCACCTCCTACGGCACGACGAGCGAAGTCGACTACGTGCCGCCGGCCGAGGTCGACCTGATGGACGTCTCGCCGAAGCAGATCCTCTCGGTCTCGACGGCGCTCATCCCCTTCGTCGAGCACGACGACGCCAACCGTGCCCTCATGGGCGCCAACATGCAGAAGCAGGCGGTGCCGCTCCTCGTGCCCGAGGCGCCCTACATCGGCACGGGCATCGAGGCGAGGGCGGCGAACGACGCCGGCGAGGTCATCACCGCCGAGGGCGACGGCAAGGTGACCGAGGTCGGCGGCGGCCACCTCACCGTCGAGTACAAGGCCGGCCAGAAGGACCGCCTCGGCCAGGAGCTCGGGCGCAAGGTGTACCCGATCGCCAAGTTCCGCCGCTCGAACCAGAACACCTGCATCAACCAGAAGGCGCTCGTCTCGGAGGGACAGGACGTCTCCGAGGGCGACCTCCTCGCCGACGGCCCGTCCACCCACAACGGTGAGCTGGCGCTCGGCAAGAACCTCCTCGTGGCGTTCATGCCCTGGGAGGGCTTCAACTACGAGGACGCCATCATCGTGTCCGAGCGCCTCGTGCGCGACGACGTGCTCACCTCGATCCACATCGAGGAGCACGAGGTCGACGCCCGGGACACCAAGCTCGGCGCCGAGGAGATCACCCGGGACATCCCGAACCTCTCCGACGACATCCTGGCGGACCTCGACGAGCGCGGCATCATCCGCATCGGCGCCGAGGTCGGCCCGGGCGACATCCTCGTCGGCAAGGTCACCCCGAAGGGCGAGACCGAGCTCACCCCCGAGGAGCGCCTGCTGAGGGCCATCTTCGGCGAGAAGGCGAGAGACGTCCGCGACACGAGCCTCAAGGTGCCGCACGGCGAGTACGGCAAGGTGATCGACGTCCGGGTCTTCTCCCGGGACGACAGCCACGAGCTGCCGCCCGGCGTGAACCAGCTCGTGCGGGTCTACGTGGCCCAGAAGCGCAAGATCTCCGAGGGCGACAAGCTCGCCGGGCGCCACGGCAACAAGGGCGTCATCTCGAAGATCCTGCCGATCGAGGACATGCCCCACCTGGCCGACGGCACCCCGGTCGACATCATCTTGAACCCGCTCGGCGTGCCGAGCCGGATGAACGTCGGACAGGTGCTCGAGGGCCACCTCGGCTACGCCGCCCGCTGGGGCTGGCAGGGCGTCGGGGCCGACGGGACGGTGCGCGGCACCGAGACGAAGACCCGGCCGAAGACGGACCCGGCGGTCTGGATCTCGACGCCGGTCTTCGACGGCGCCCACTGGGACGAGTCCGAGGAGGCGGGCCGCAAGCCCACCATCAAGAGCCTCTTCGAGAAGCTCGAGTCGGACGCGGTCGACGGCGGCCGGCGCCTCATCGGCCCCGACGGCAAGGCCCAGCTCTACAACGGCCGCACCGGGGAGCCGTACGACAACCCGGTCATGGTCGGCTTCGTCTACATGCTGAAGCTGGCCCACCTGGTCGACGACAAGATCCACGCCCGCTCGACCGGCCCGTACTCGATGATCACCCAGCAGCCCCTTGGTGGGAAGGCCCAGTTCGGCGGACAGCGCTTCGGGGAGATGGAGGTGTGGGCCCTCGAGGCCTACGGCGCCGCCTACGCCCTGCAGGAGCTGCTCACGATCAAGTCGGACGACGTGCTCGGCCGGGTGAAGGTCTACGAGGCCATCGTGAAGGGCGAGAACATCCCAGAGCCGGGGATCCCCGAGAGCTTCAAGGTGCTCATCAAGGAGATGCAGTCACTGTGCCTGGACGTCGAGGTCCTCTCGACGACGGGCGAGGAGATCGAGATGCGCGAGCTCGACGAGGACGTGTACCGCACGGCCGAGGAGCTCGGCATCGACATCAGCCGTCCAGAGCGCGGGTCTGACGAGGAGGACGCTCGTCGGGCGGCGGAGAGGAGTTTCTAGAGGTGCTCGACGTCAACGACTTCGACCAGCTGCGCATCGGCCTCGCCACGGCGGACGACATCCGCACGTGGTCGCACGGCGAGGTGCGAAAGCCCGAGACCATCAACTACCGGACGCTTCGGCCTGAGAAGGACGGACTCTTCTGCGAGAAGATCTTCGGCCCGACGAAGGACTGGGAGTGCTACTGCGGCAAGTACAAGCGCGTCCGGTTCCGCGGCATCATCTGCGAGCGCTGCGGCGTCGAGGTCACCCGCTCGAAGGTGCGCCGCGAGCGGATGGGCCACATCGAGCTCGCCGCCCCGGTCGTGCACATCTGGTATCTGCGGGGCACCCGCTCCTGGCTCGCCTACCTCCTCATGGGGACCGAGGCGCGTGAGGAGCTGAAGGCCAAGCAGCTCGAGAAGGTCATCTACTTCGCCGCCTACCTCGTCACCAAGGTGGACGAGGACAAGCGGCACACGGACCTCCCGAACCTCGAGGCCGAGCTCCAGACCGAGATCACCGAGATCGAGCGGGCCCGCGACCTCGAGGCCGAGCGCCGTCTCGCCGAGCTCGAGAAGGAGCTCGCCGAGCTCGAGAAGGAAGGCGCCAAGGAGTCCGAGATCCGCGCCCGCCAGCGCGCCGTCGAGCGCGAGGTGACCTCGGTCCGCGAGCGCGCCGCCCAGGACGTCGAGCTCGCCAAGAAGGCCTTCGACGAGCTGCAGAGCCTGCACGCCCGCAAGATCATCGAGGACGAGCTCGTCTGGCGCGAGCTGAAGGGACGCTACGGCGCCTACTTCGAGGGCGGCATGGGGGCCGAGGCCATCGCCAGCCTCATCGACCACCTCGACCTCGACGAGGAGGAGGTCAAGCTCCGCGAGGCGATCGACCCGACCGACGGGCGCCGCCCCCTCTCGGCCCAGCGCAAGCAGAAGGCCATCAAGCGCCTGAAGATCGTCTCGGCCTTCAACCGCCGCGACGAGAACGGCCGCCGGGCGAACGACCCGAGGGCGATGATCCTCGAGGCCGTCCCGGTCATCCCGCCGGACCTGCGGCCGATGGTGCAGCTCGACGGTGGTCGTTTCGCCACGAGCGACCTGAACGACCTCTACCGCCGGGTGATCAACCGCAACAACCGGCTGAAGAGGCTGCTCGACCTCGGCGCCCCCGAGATCATCATCAACAACGAGAAGCGGATGCTGCAGGAGGCGGTCGACGCCCTGTTCGACAACGGCCGCCGCGGCCGGCCCGTCACAGGCCCCGGCAACCGCCCGCTGAAGAGCCTCTCGGACATGCTGAAGGGCAAGCAGGGCCGGTTCCGCCAGAACCTGCTCGGCAAGCGGGTCGACTATTCGGGCCGTTCGGTCATCGTGGTCGGCCCGACCCTGAAGCTCCACCAGTGCGGGCTGCCGAAGCTGATGGCCCTCGAGCTCTTCAAGCCCTTCGTCATGAAGCGGCTCGTCGACTCCGAGATCGCCCAGAACATCAAGTCGGCCAAGCGCATGGTCGAGCGGCGCCGCTCGCAGGTCTGGGACGTGCTCGACGAGGTGATCAAGGAGCACCCCGTCCTGCTGAACCGGGCGCCGACCCTCCACCGCCTCGGCATCCAGGCCTTCGAGCCGGTGCTCGTCGAGGGCAAGGCCATCCAGATCCACCCGCTCGTCTGCACGGCGTTCAACGCCGACTTCGACGGCGACCAGATGGCCGTCCACCTGCCGCTCTCGGCCGAGGCGCAGGCCGAGGCCCGCGTCCTCATGCTGTCGGCGAACAACATCCTCTCGCCGGCGACCGGTCGCCCGGTGACCGTGCCGACCCAGGACATGGTCTTCGGGGCCTACTACCTCACCCTCACGGCCGACGGCCTGGCGGGCGAGGGGCGGGTCTTCCGGGCCCTGCACGAGGTCGAGCAGGCCTACGAGGCAGGCGACGTGCACCTGCACGCCAAGATCAAGCTCCGCCCGAGCGGTGCCGGCTACTGCTTCCCGCTTCGCGGGGTGCGCAACGCCGGAGCGCCCGAGGAGGAGGAGCCGGCTGAGATCGAGACCACGCCCGGCCGCCTCTTCTTCAACAGCGCCCTTCCCGCGGACTTCGGTTTCGTCAACACCGTCGTCGGCAAGCGGGCGATGAGCATCGGCACGATCGTCGAGCACCTCGCCGCCAACTACCCGAAGGCGCAGGTGGCCGAGAGCCTCGACCGGATCAAGGACCTCGGGTTCCGTTTCGCCACGAAGTCCGGGCTGACGATCTCGATCGACGACGTGAAGACGCCTCCGGAGAAGGCCGAGATCCTCGACCGCTACGAGCGCGAGGCCGAGAAGGCCGAGACGCAGTTCAAGCGGGGCATCATCACCGACGACGAGCGGCGCCAGAAGGAGATCGAGATCTGGACCTCCGCCAACTCGGAGGTGGGCCGCGCCATGGAGCGGACGCTCGCCACGATCAAGTTCAACCCGCTCGACATGATGGTGGACTCGGGAGCCCGAGGGAACCCGCAGCAGGTCCGCCAGATCGCCGGCATGAAGGGCCTCGTGTCGAACCCCCGGGGCGAGATGATCCCGAGGCCGATCAAGTCCTCGTTCCGTGAGGGCCTCTCGGTGCTCGAGTACTTCATCTCCACCCACGGCGCCCGCAAGGGCCTCGCCGACACCGCCCTTCGCACGGCCGACTCGGGCTACCTGACGCGCCGTCTCGTCGACGTCGCCCAGGAGCTCATCATCCGGATCGAGGACTGCGGGACGACCCGCGGCATCTGGATCGAGGACGTGGCCGAGGACCAGGCCGGACGGCGGTCGTACCTCGAGACGAGGGCCTTCGGACGGGTGCTCGCCGAGAAGGTGAAGCTCGCCGACGGGCACACCCTCGACGCCGGGCTCACGCTCGGCGACGCCGAGGTGCACCAGCTGGCGGCCGACCCCGGGATCGACCGGATCCGCGTGCGCTCGGTGCTCACCTGCGAGAGCGAGCACGGCGTCTGCGCCAAGTGCTACGGCCAGTCGCTCGCCACCGGGCGTGAGATCGAGCTCGGCGAGGCCGTCGGGGTCATCGCCGCCCAGTCCATCGGCGAGCCGGGCACCCAGCTCACGATGCGGACCTTCCACACCGGTGGTGTGGTCGGCGAGGACATCACCCACGGCCTGCCGCGCGTGGTGGAGCTCTTCGAGGCTCGCACCCCGAAGGGTGCCGCCGTCCTTGCCCGCGAGCCGGGCGTGGTCCGAGTCGAGGAGGACGAGACGGGACGCCGCGTCACCGTCGTCGCCGACGACGGCTCGGAGCAGACCGTGACGCTCTCGCCCCGCGCCCACCTCGAGGTGTCCGACGGCCAGGAGGTCCACCCGGGCGACGCCCTCGTCGAGGGCCCGAAGGACCCGAAGGAGCTCCTCGAGATCAAGGGCATCCGGGAGACCCAGCAGTACCTCGTGGAAGAGGTGCAGAAGGTGTACCGGGACCAGGGCGTGTCGATCCACGACAAGCACATCGAGCTCATCGTCCGCCAGATGCTGCGCAGGGTGCTCGTCGCCGAGCCGGGCGACGCCCAGTTCCTGCCCGGTGAGCGGGTGGACTCCCAGCGCTACGCGGCGGTCAACCGGGAGCTCGTCCAGGCGGGCAAGCGGCCGGCCGAGGGACGCCCGGAGCTCATGGGCATCACGAAGGCGTCGCTCGCCACCGACTCGTGGCTCTCGGCGGCCTCCTTCCAGGAGACCACCCGGGTCCTCACCGAGGCGGCCATCGACGGGCGCTCGGACCAGCTGTTCGGCCTGAAGGAGAACATCATCATCGGCAAGCTCATCCCGGCCGGGACCGGCATGATGCGCTACCGGTCGGTGGAGGTGGTGACGCCGGAGGCGGAGCACCTCTCCTTCTGGTCGTCCGACCTCGACGGGGGCCTCGACGACGGCAGCCCGGCGGACCTGGCGGCGTGGCTCCGCGACGTCGGCCGGTCGTCGCTCGGCGAGGGCGAGCCGTACGCCGCCTACGAGGGCGGAGACGGGGGGTTTGCCAGCTTCGGGCCGGCGGACGACCTCGGCGCCATCGGCGACCCGTACGACACGAACGGCCTCGACGGGTTCCAGACCCCCGAGGAGGGGTCGGCCTAGCTGTTCCTTGGAGTGCCGGTACCGGCCCGGCGGTGGGTTCGCCCGCTGCCGGGCCGTGCCGCGTTCGGGGGCCGTGCGGGCGGGGTCGCTATGGGCTCGGCTGGATGCCGCGGTCGCCCGCCGGCTGGCGCCTCGCGCCGGGCGCCCGCCGCCGCCGGCCGCCTCAGGCGTCGCGGCGCAGGTCGTGCCTCTGCGGGAGCGGCTCGAAACCCGCCGAGCGGTACGTGGCGACGCCGCCGACGTTCGAGCTCGGGGTCGAGACGAGCGCGCTCGACGAGCCCATCTCCTGCAGGGCGCCCGCCGCGGCGAGGGTGATCGCCGTGCCGAAACCGTGCCCGCGCTGCTCCCGGTGCACGCCGAGCGGCTCGATGAGCCCGGGCCTCCCCGGGCCGGCCGACCACACCGTCGTCGCCGCCACCGCGTTGCCGGCGTCGTCGTAACCGACGAGACAACGCGCCTCGCCGTAGAGCGGCCCGGCCGCCATCGTGAGCCAACGCTCGTCGGTGAAGCTCGAGCTGTCGAACGACGCCCGCTGTACCTCGGTCCGCACGTGCGCCCGCTCCGGGCCGATCAGCTCGATCCGGAGGTCGGGAGCGCGCACCGGCGCCCCGAGGTCGCGACGCAGCGGCGACCACGGCACGTCGCGGGCCCAGCCGGCCTCGGCCAGGAGGCTGTGAAGGAGCGCCCCCGTCGGGGCTTCGAGGAAGACCGTGCCCGCCGGGAGGACTCCTCGCTGCGGCTCGCTCAGGTCGCCGACCAGCTCTCGGGCGAGCTCCTCGTCCTGGTGCGCATCGGGCGCGAGGGCGAGGCGCAACAGCGTGGGAGAGTCGAGCAGGCCGGCGGCGACGACCTGCCCGTGCCGAGTCCAGGTCCGCACCGCCGCGGCCGCCGCCTCGGCGCCGAAGCGCCAGAACCAACCGAGGTCCCCCGGGTGCAGCTGCACCGGCCCGCCCTCGTGCTGCCAGTCCCGCAGGGCGTCCAGGGCGGCGCCCAGCCCGTCGACCCCGGGGCTCTCCAGCACGCTCGTCACCCGCCGATCTAAGCACCGTCCGACGACGCGGCTCCCCAGGGGCCCAGCGGGCGACTGGGCCGTACCAGATGCGAAGCCTCGACCAGACCGACGACTCGCCTTGGCTTGGACCCTGCGGCCAAGCGCACTGGTACGAGCACGCGGCGAGGCTTACGCAGGCTCCATGCCGAAGCGGGACATCAGCTGTCGCTCCTCCTCGGGGGAGGGGGCGGCGTCCCGGTTCCACAGCTCGTGGAGCTCGGCGAAGTAGGCGTCCATCGCCGGTGCGTGGATGACGAGGAGCCGTGCGGTCACGTCGCCGGCGTTGCCGAAGGTGTGCGCCGTGCCTCGCGGGACCAGCACGAACTCGCCTGGCCCGAGGACGAGCTCCTCAGCCTCGACGACGACGCCGATGCGGCCGTCGAGCCCGAAGTACGCCTCGCTGCAGTTGGTGTGGCGGTGAGGCGGCGGGCGCCGGCCTGCCGGCGGCAGGGTGCGCTCCATGACCGAGAGGTCGCCGTCGTCCAGTTCTGCGACCGCTTTGAACCACATGACGCTGCCGCGGGCCTGGAACTCCGACACCGCCTCGCCCGGGCCGAGGACCCGGCAATTTGCGGCGGCACCGTCTCGGCTCGGCCGGAGTCGGTCGGGGCGGGGGTCGTGCACCGCCCCCGAGGCTAGGCGGCGGCTCCGAAGCCCGGGGGGCGTTCGTTCGCTGACGGACCCCTGCCCTTTGTTCAGACGAGGGTCGCGTCGACGTCGTCACGGGCGATGTCCCCGTCGTTCGTCACGATCCTCAGACCGAGGTGGCGCGCCTGTGCGACGAGGAGCCTGTCGAAGGGATCCCGATGAAGGTGAGGGAGGCTCGCCACCTCGAGGGCGTGGGCGTTGCTCGACGGCGAGCGGCCGGGCTCCGATGGCCCGCACCCGGTCAGGGACGTACCGCGTCGGGTCGTCGGGGAGCTCGAGCCCGCCGAGCTGGACCTTGATGGCGATCTCCCACGAGCTGGCGGCCGACACGAGGAGCTCGTTGCGCGGGTCCTCGAGGATGCCGAGCTGCCCACCGAGACGCTCGGGCTCGGTGAGCAGCCACAAGAAGACCTCCATCGTCCGAGGAAGGCGCCGGCGGGGCCGGCTACTAGGTGATCGAGATGACGTCGAGCCGCCCTGGCGTCGAGCCGGCGAGGGAGACCGATCCGGACAACAGGTGCGCCACCACGTCGAGCGAGGTCGTGCCTGCGACCCAGGTCTCGATCGTCTCGGTGTGCTTCGCCCCGGCCCTCGTGCACGAGAACGTCTCGACCAACGGCTGCCCCGAGCCCTCGTCGCTGAGCGTGCCGGACACGAAGGAGCCCTTCGGCATCGTGACCAAGAGGGAGTGGTCCGTCACCGCCTCTCCAGGTCGGCGGGACGCTGTCCCGGAGTCGATCCGCACGGCGCCCTTCGGCGTCCCGAGCTTCGTGATGCGGTTGAGCGTGAGCGAATCGGACAGCCGTGACTGGACGGCCACGGCGTAGCCGGCCGTCATGAACACCGCCGAGTCCGCCGCTTTGGCCGGAGCGCAGGTGCTCGGGGTGGGCGGGAGGCAGTCGTGTCCCAGTTCGAGCATGTTCGGAGCCGAGAAGCTGAGAGCGGAGGGCCCGAGCCGGCCGAACACCTTGAGGCCGGTCGTGAGCGTGACCTGGCCTTTCAGCGTCCCCGTGTAGTCCGTGGCCGTGCCGGTCACACAGGCGGCGGCCTCGTGGGAGGTGGCGGCGAACGTGAGGCTGACCTTGGCGAGCGGGGCCGTCGACGAGCTTGGCGGTGCGAGGCGCCAGGACCCCGAGGAGACAGAGGCCAGGCTCGAGGCGGGCACCTTCATGGTCCAGGTGTGGAGCTCCACCGCCGTCCCGGCGGTGTGCTCGAGCGAGAGACCGAGCTCGCCGTCCTGGTAGGTGACCCGAAAGACCATGGCGAGGCGTCCGAGGTTGACGTCGGCGGTCCCGCTCGTGAGCCCGACACTCACCGCCCCCATCGCCGGCAGGCGGGCGCCGCCGCCCTGCGGTTCGGCCGCAGACGCGGCCACCACCGCCAACGGGATCGTCGCGACGACGAGAGAGGCTGACGCAAGGGCGGCGACGAAGCGTGCTCGCCGCAGTCTGGATGGGAACATCTGTGCCCCTTCCTCCACGACCCGAGGCTCACAGCTGTCCCACATCGAGTCTCGCACCGCCGAAGCGGTCCCGCCCCTCGTGGCGAGCGACCGCCCGCCCCGGCCCGGGGCCAGGAGGAGGCCATCTGTCCTGCTGGTATAGTGATCAGGCCCTCCGGCGCCCCGTTCCGGCGCGCCGTGAGGCAAGAAAGAGCGCTCTCGGAGAGGTTTTCGCGTGCCCACCATCGCCCAGCTCGTCCGCAAGGGACGGGAGTCGAAACGGACGAAGACGAAGACGCCGGCGCTGCGCGGCGCGCCCCAGCGGCGCGGCGTGTGCACGCGGGTCTACACGACGACCCCGAAGAAGCCGAACTCCGCCCTGCGCAAGGTGGCGCGTGTCAGGCTCACGAGCGGGGTCGAGGTGACCGCCTACATCCCCGGCGTCGGCCACAACCTGCAGGAGCACTCGATCGTGCTCGTGCGCGGCGGCCGTGTGAAGGACCTGCCGGGCGTGCGCTACAAGATCGTCCGCGGGACGCTCGACACCTCGGGCGTCCGTGACCGCGCCCAGGCGCGCAGCCGCTACGGCGCCAAGAAGGAGAGCTGAGGTGCCCCGCAACGGTCCCCCGGCCCGCCGGGACCTCGTCCCGGACCCGGTCTTTCGCTCGGTGCTCGTCACCCAGCTCGTGAACAAGATCCTCTCTCGGGGCAAGCGGTCGCTCGCCGAGCGCATCGTCTACGACGCCCTCGAGGTGGTGCGCGAGAAGACCGGCTCGGACCCCATCGCAGCCCTGAAGCGGGCGCTCGACAACACACGGCCGGAGCTCGAGGTGAAGAGCCGGAGAGTCGGCGGCGCCACGTACCAGGTGCCGGTCGAGGTGAGGCCCCGCCGGGCGACGACCCTCTCGATCCGCTGGCTCGTGCAGTTCGCCCGCCAGCGCCGCGAGCGGACGATGGTCCTCAAGCTCGCCAACGAGATCCTCGACGCCTCGAACGGCCTCGGTGCCGCCGTGAAGCGCCGGGAGGACATGCACAAGATGGCCGAGTCGAACAGGGCCTTCGCGCACTACCGCTGGTAAGGCCGGGTAGGCAGGCCCGGGCCGCCCAGAGTCGGCGACGGGCGCGCGGGCCGGGAAGGGGCGCTCCAGCCGGAGCACGATCCGCCAAGGGGCTCAGCTGGGAAGATCCAGGTGGCGCCCGGTGTTGACCACACGGGAGCCGCCCGATCCGCACCCCCGGCGGGGCGTCGGGGTATGGCTGCTCAGGCACCCGCCCTCTCGAGTGCTCGGTCGCGGGGCGCGCCAGCGCCCGGCGGGCGAGACGGGCGGCAGGCCGAGCCCCCCGCCGAGCGCCGACCAGCAGCCGAGCGAGCCGAAGAACGAACTGACCAGGACCGACAGATCACCTAGAGAAGAAGAAACGACCCCATGACTTCAATCCGCGAATTCCCCCTGGCGAGGACCCGCAACATCGGGATCATGGCCCACATCGACGCGGGCAAGACGACCACGACCGAGCGGATCCTCTACTACACGGGTCGTAACTACAAGATGGGTGAGGTCCACGAGGGCGCCGCCACCATGGACTGGATGGTCCAGGAGCAGGAGCGGGGGATCACGATCACCTCGGCCGCCACCACCTGCCGCTGGCGGGACACCTGGATCAACATCATCGACACGCCGGGCCACGTCGACTTCACCGTCGAGGTGGAGCGCTCGCTGCGCGTCCTCGACGGGGCCGTCGCCGTCTTCGACGCCGTCGCCGGCGTCGAGCCGCAGACCGAGACCGTCTGGCGGCAGGCGAACAAGTACCACGTCCCGCGGATCTGTTTCGTCAACAAGATGGACCGGGTCGGCGCCGACTTCGACCGCACGATCCTCATGATCAAGGACCGCCTCGAGGCCCAGCCGGCCGTCGTGCAGCTGCCCATCGGCGCCGAGGCGGGCTTCAAGGGCGTCATCGACCTCATCGGGATGAAGGCGCTCGTCTGGGAGGAGGGCATGGGCGAGAAGTGGACGATCGAGGAGATCCCCGCCGGGCTCGTCGACGCCGCCGAGAACGCCCGCCACCAGCTGGTCGACGTCCTCTCCAACTTCGACGACACGGTCATGGAGAAGTACGTCGGCGACGAGGAGATCACCGCCGACGACCTCCGCAGAGCGCTCCGCCAGGCGACCATCCACAACCAGATCGTGCCGGTGCTGTGCGGGTCGGCCTTCAAGAACAAGGGCGTCCAGCCCATGCTCGACGCGGTGGTCGACTTCCTGCCGAGCCCCGTCGAGGTGGAGCCGCCGCTCGGGACCGAGCCGCGCAGCGGCGAGCCCGTCACGCGTGAGGCCCGCGACGACGAGCCGTTCGCCGCCCTCGCCTTCAAGATCATGAGCGACCCCTTCGTCGGCAAGCTCACCTACCTGCGCGTCTACTCGGGCACCCTCGACAAGGGGACGACGCTGCTCAACACCACGAAGGACCGCAAGGAGCGCATCGGGCGCATCCTCCAGATGCACGCCAACCACCGGGAGGACAAGGAGGCCATCTTCACGGGCGACATCGTCGCCGTCGTCGGCCTCAAGTCCACCACCACCGGCGACACGCTCTGCGACCCGTCGCACCCGGTCGTGCTCGAGCGGCTCGAGTTCCCCGAGCCGGTCATCCACGTCGCCGTCGAGCCGAAGACGAAGGCCGACCAGGACAAGCTCGGTAAGGCCCTCTACGCCCTGTCCGAGGAGGACCCGACCTTCCGCGTGCGGACCGACGAGGACACCGGCCAGACCGTCATCTCGGGCATGGGCGAGCTCCACCTCGAGGTGCTCGTCGACCGGATGCTGCGCGAGTTCAAGGTCGACGCCCACGTCGGAAAGCCCCAGGTCGCCTACCGCGAGACGATCCGGGACGCCGTCAACAAGATCGAGGAGCGCTACGTGCGCCAGACCGGCGGCCGCGGCCAGTACGGCCACGTCGTCATCGACCTCGAGCCGACGGGCCCCGGCGGCGGCTACGAGTTCGTGGACAAGATCACGGGCGGCGTCATCCCGAAGGAGTACATCCCGGCGGTCGACGCCGGCATCCAGGAGGCGATGAACTCCGGTGTGCTGGCCGGCTTCCCCGTGGTCGACCTCCGCGTGACCCTCACCTACGGGTCCTACCACGACGTCGACTCCTCGGAGATGGCCTTCAAGATCGCCGGCTCGATGGCCTTCAAGAAGGCCTGCCGGGCGGCCCGTCCCGTGCTCCTCGAGCCCATCATGGCGGTCGAGGTCGTCACGCCCGAGGACTACCTCGGCGACGTGATCGGCGACCTCTCGTCCCGACGCGGGCGGGTCGAGGGCATGGACCAGCGCGGGGCGAGCCAGGTGGTGCGGGCTCAGGTCCCGTTGTCCGATATGTTCGGCTACGCTACCGACCTGCGTTCGCGCACCCAGGGTCGGGCGACGTACACGATGCAGTTCGACTCCTACCAGGAAGTTCCCGAGTCGGTGTCGCGGGAGATCATCGCCCGCGTGACCGGCGAGTGACCCGGAAGGGTCACCGGGCCCGGGAGGGATCCCGGGAACGCATCAACGCACCACTGACGAGAACAAGAATTCATGAGGCGCGGCGCCAAGGGGGCGTCGCCGAGATCTAACGGAGCGGTCGGCACCAATGGCCAAGCAGAAGTTCGAGCGGACCAAGCCGCACATCAACATCGGCACGATGGGTCACATCGACCACGGCAAGACGACGCTGACCGCGGCGATCACCAAGGTCCTTCACGACCACAACCCGAACGTCGCCTTCACGGCCTTCGACCAGATCGACAAGGCCCCCGAGGAGAAGGCCCGCGGCATCACCATCTCGATCGCCCACGTGGAGTACGAGACGGACAAGCGCCACTACGCCCACGTCGACATGCCGGGCCACGCCGACTACATCAAGAACATGATCACGGGCGCCGCCCAGGTCGACGGCGCCATCCTCGTGGTGTCGGCCGCCGACGGCCCGATGCCCCAGACCCGTGAGCACGTGCTGCTCGCCCGCCAGGTGGGCGTGCCCTCCATCGTGGTCGCCCTCAACAAGGTCGACATGGTCGACGACGAGGAGCTCCTCGACCTCGTCGAGCTCGAGGTGCGTGAGCTGCTCAACGAGTACGAGTTCCCGGGCGACGACGCCCCCGTCGTACGCGTGAGCGCCCTCAAGGCGCTCGAGGGCGACGCCGAGGCCGCCGAAGGGGTCCTGGCGCTCATGAACGCCGTCGACGACTACATCCCCGAGCCGCAGCGCGACATCGACAAGCCGTTCCTCATGTCGGTCGAGGACGTCATGACCATCACCGGCCGCGGCACCGTCGTGACCGGCCGCGTCGAGCAGGGCATCCTCAAGGTCGGCGACGAGGTCGAGATCGTCGGCCTCCGCCCGACCCAGAAGACGGTCTGCACCGGCGTCGAGATGTTCCGCAAGCTGCTCGACCAGGCCCAGGCGGGTGACAACATCGGCGCCCTGCTGCGCGGCACGAAGAAGGAGGACGTCGAGCGCGGTCAGGTGCTCTGCAAGCCCGGCTCGATCACGCCCCACACCAACTTCGAGGCCAACGTCTACGTGTTGACCAAGGAGGAAGGCGGCCGGCACAAGCCGTTCTTCACGAACTACCGGCCGCAGTTCTACTTCCGCACGACCGACGTCACCGGCACGATCTCGCTCGCCGAGGGCACCGAGATGGTCATGCCGGGCGACAACACGACCATGACGGTCGAGCTGCAGAAGCCGATCGCCATGGACGAGGGCCTCCGTTTCGCCATCCGCGAGGGTGGGCGGACCGTCGGCGCCGGCCGGGTCACGAAGATCCTCAAGTAGGCGGGGGAACTCGGCGATGGCCGCGGCACAGCGGATCCGCATCAGGCTCAAGGCCTACGACCACGAGATCATCGACCAGTCGACGAAGAAGATCGTCGAGACGGTGCTCCGTACCCAGGCCAAGGTCCGCGGCCCGGTGCCGCTTCCGACCGAGAAGCACCGCTACACGGTGATCCGCTCCCCGCACAAGTACAAGGACAGCCGGGAGCACTTCGAGATGCGCATCCACAAGCGCCTCGTCGACATCGTCGAGCACACCCCGAAGACGGTCGACTCGCTCCAGCGCCTCGACCTGCCGGCGGGCGTGGACATCGAGATCAAGATCACCTGAGCTCGAAGCTTCGTCGCGGCGCCCGTTTCCCACGAGAGAGGGAGGCGGGCGCCGTGTCGCGTCCGGCCGCGGGCGCCGTGTCGCGTGGGGCCACCGGGGCCGTTCGGCCCTACCCATGAGCCCGGGGGCGGCGGACGATGGCCGCCGAGACCTCACTGCAGGAGGACCAATGCCTGACCTCGATCTCGTCGCGACCGCCCTCGGAGACCGCCCCGCCGACCTCGTCATCAGCGGCGGCCGGCTCGTCAACGTGTTCACCGGCGAGGTCTACCCCGCCGGGGTGGCGGTCCGGGGCCACCGCATCGCCCGGGTCGGCGACGTGTCCGACCTCGTGGGCGAGGAAACGACGGTCCTCGATGCGGAGGGCGCCTTCCTCGTTCCCGGGCTCATCGACGGCCACATCCATGTCGAGTGCAGCAAGCTCTCGCTCACGATGTTCGCCAACGCTGTCGTTCCGCACGGCACGACCGCTGTCGTGTCGGGGCTCGACCAGATCTTCGTCGTCGCCGGCTTGCCGGGCGTGCGCGAGTTCCTGGACGAGGCGGCGAGCGGGCCGCTCCGGGTGCTGTGGGGTGCCCCCTCGAAGCTGCCGTACACCTTCCCGGAGTCGGTCGTCGGCCACTCCTTCGGCCCGGCCGAGCACCACGAGGCCCAGGGGTGGCCCGAGTGCGTCGGCCTGTGGGAGACCGTGCAGGAGTTCGTCTACGAGCGCGACCAAAAGGTCCTCGAGGCGATGGACCTCGCCACCGAGCACCGCCTCCCGATCCTGTCCTGCGCCCCGCTCGCCGCGGGCGGCAAGATCGCCGCCCTCGCCTGTGCCGGGTTTCGTGCCGACCACGAGTGCTACTCCGCCGAGGAGACGCTCGAGAAGCTCCGCAACGGGATGTACGCCATGATCCGGGAGTCGTCCGTCGCCCACTTCCTCGACGAGAACATCCAGGTCGTGACGAAGCACCTCGCCAAGGCGGACCGGATCGGGTTCTGCACCGACGACGTCACGGCCCGTGACCTGCTCGCCCATGGTCATCTCGACCACCTCGTGCGCATGGCGATCGAGCGAGGCGTCGAGCCGATGACCGCCATCCAGATGGCGACCATCAACTGCGCCCAGATCTACCGGATGGACCACCTCGTCGGCTCCATCTCGCCGGGGCGGCTCGCCGACGTGCTCCTCGTCGACGACCTGGAGCGCTTCGAGGTGGGCAGGGTCGTCGCCAAGGGCAGCCTCGTCGCCGAGGGCGGTCAGATGCTGGAGCCTCTCCGGCCGCCCGCCCGCAGCCCTGCCCTCCTGCAGAGCATGCAGGTCAGGACGGTGGCGGCCGCCGACTTCGAGGTGCCTGCGGGATTCGCCTCGGGTCGGGCGACGGTGCTCTCGATGGCGATGTCAAAGGAGGTGCCCTTCGTCCGCACGCGTCGGGAGGTGGAGCTCGAGGTCCGCGAGGGTGTCGTCGTGCCCGACCCGGCAAAGGACGTTCTCGCCGTCGCGGTCGTGGAGCGCTACGGCAAGTCGGGACGCCGCCCCGTCGGGTTCATCTCCGGCTTCGGGCTGGAGCGGGGGGCGATGGCGTCGTCGGCGTCGCCCGATGACAACAACATCCTCTGCATCGGTGCGAGGGCCTCGGACATGGCAGCAGCGGTGCGGCACCTGGTGGCCGAAGGGGGCGGGCAGGTGGTCGTCGCCGACGACGAGGTGCTCGCCTTCCTCCCGCTGCCGATCGGCGGCATCGTGGCCGACCTCGCTCCCGAGGAGATGGCCGCCCGGGAGGAGGAGCTCGACGCAGCAGCCCGGCAGCTCGGGTGCCGGCTCCCGTCGCCTTTCATGTACCTCATCTTCCTCTCGGTCACCGCCATCCCGGACTATGCCATGACCGAGCGCGGGGTCATCGACTGCGTGAAGCTGGAGGTGGTCGACCCGGTCCTCCACGCCGAGGCCGTCTGAGCCCACGCCGAGGACGGCCTGCCAGCCGAGCCCGGCGCGGCGGGCCGCGGCGTGTGGGACAGTGGCCAGGTGCTCCTGCGATCGGTCTGCGTGTTCTGCGGCTCGAGCGCCGGCCACGACCCCGCCTTCGCCGAGATGGCCGGGGCGCTCGGCCGGGAGCTCGCCCGGCGCGACCTCCGCCTCGTCACCGGCGGCGGCCGGGTCGGGCTGATGGGAGCGGTCGCCGACGCCGCCCTCGGGGCGGGCGGCGAGGTGCACGGGGTGATCACCAAGGCCCTCGAGGGAAAGGAGATCGCCCACACCGGGCTCACCTCCCTCACGGTGGTCGACACGATGCACGAGCGCAAGGCCGCCATGTCGGACATGGCCGACGCCTTCGTCATGCTGCCGGGCGGCTTCGGCACCTGGGACGAGTTCTTCGAGGCGGCCACCTGGACCCAGCTCGGCGTGCACCGCAAGCCCTGCGGGGTGCTCGACGTCTCCGGTTACTACGAAACCCTCCGGGCGCTGCTCACCGGAGCCGTCGCGACCGGTTTCATCCGTGCCGACCACGGCGAGCTCGTGCACTTCGACACCGAGCCGGGCCGCCTCCTCGACCGCCTGGCCGCCTGGGAGCCGGTCCTCGTCGACAAGTGGCTCGATCGGGCGGAGCGCTGACGAAGGGCTGCCGGGCAGCCGGTCACGAGGGCGAGCGGGCCGGCGGCGGGGCCGCGAGCAGCTGATATAGTTGTTCGGTCGCCGGGTGATGGCCCGGCGGTGCGACGTCCGGAAGCGCCCCAGGCACCGCTCGGGGGACCTTCCGGCAGGAACGAGACAGCGCTCCGCTCCGGTTCGCCCGGGCGGAGCGCACGCACGAAACAGGGCTGCCCCGCCCGGCCGTGTACGCCACCCGGACCCCCATCCGGTCACGCGTGCGCCGACGCGCCGGGCCTGGCGGCTCCTCCGGACAACACGACGCGGCAGACAACGAGGACGGCACACGACATGGCCACGAAGGCGATCGTCGGCGAGAAGGTCGGCATGACCCAGGTCTGGGACGAGGCGCAGCGCGTCGTGCCCGTGACCGTGGTCAAAGTCGCGCCCCTACGGGTGGTCGCCGTGAAGACCCCGGAGGGAGCCGGCTACTCGGCCCTCCAGGTGACCTACGGCGTGCGACGCAACGGCTCGCTCAACAAGCCCGAGGCCGGGCACTTCGAGGCGGCCGGGGTCGACCCCGGGCGGCGCCTCGTCGAGCTGCGCCTCGAGGACACGAGCGGCTACGAGGTCGGCCAGGAGATCGACGCAGGCATCCTCGCGGCGGGCGAGAAGGTCGACGTGACGGCCATCTCGAAGGGCAAAGGCTTCGCCGGCGGCATGAAGCGCCACAACTTCCGCGGCCAGGGGGCCGCCCACGGCAACCACAAGAAGCACCGTGCCCCGGGATCGGTCGGCGCCTGCGCCACGCCGGCCCGGGTGTTCAAGGGGACCCGCATGGCGGGCCGCACCGGCGCCGGCCGGGTGACGACCCTCAACCTCGAGGTCGTCGAGGCGGATCCCGAGCGCGAGCTCGTCCTCGTGAAAGGCGCCGTGCCCGGGCCCCGCGGCGGCCTCGTCCTCATCCGCAACGCAGTGAAGGCGACGAAGTGATGTCCGACACCCTCGTCTCGTCCCCCTCCGAGCCCGTGAAGGTCGAGCGCCTGTCGCCCTCGGGCGAGGTCGTCGACACCGTCGAGCTCGACGGCTCCATCTTCGGGCGGGCCCCGAACGTGCCGCTCATGCACCAGGTCGTGACCGCACAGCTCGCCGCACGCCGATCCGGCACCCACTCGACGAAGACCCGTGCCGAGGTGGCCGGCGGCGGCGCGAAGCCGTACCGGCAGAAGGGGACCGGGCGCGCCCGCCAGGGGACGATCCGGGCGCCCCACTACGCCGGCGGTGGCATCGCCCTCGGCCCGAAGCCACGCAGCTACGCCCAGCACACGCCGCGCAAGATGACCCGCCTCGCCCTCTACGGAGCCCTCTCGGACCGCGCCCAGGAGGGCCGTGTCTGCGTCGTCAACGAGTGGGAGTTCGAGACGCCCCGCACGAAGGACGCCATCGCCGCCCTCTCCGCCCTCGGCGTCGAGGGGAGCGTCCTCGTCGTGCTCGGGCCCGACGACGCCACCGCCGAGCGCTCCTTCGCCAACCTGCCGGAGGTCGACCTCGTGACGGCCGAGCAGCTGACGGCGTACGACGTCCTCGCCAACGACTGGATCGTCTTCACGTCGGGCACCGTCCCAGGTGGCGTGACACCGGTCGCCGGCTCGGCTCCGGCCAAGAAGGCGCCTGCCAAGAAGGCCGCAGCCTCGAAGAAGGCCGCACCGGCCGCGACGGCCACCGACGAGACGGCCACCGACGAGGCCGCCACCGAGGAGGCCGCCGCCCACGAGACGTCGCAGGCCCGGGAGTCGGGCGATTCGGCCGGGAGCGAGATCGACGAAGAGGAGGGCGACAAGTGAGCGAGCGGCAGATCCTCATGCGGCCGATCGTGTCCGAGAAGTCCTACGCCCTCATGGACGAGGGGACCTACGTCTTCGTCGTCGAGAAGGCCGCCAACAAGATCGAGATCCGCGAGGCCGTCGAGAGCGCCTTCGGGGTGAGGGTGGCGAGCGTCAACACGATGAACCGCAAGGGCAAGCGCAAGCGGCAGCGCCGCATGGCGACCTACGGCAAGCGCCCAGACACCAAGCGAGCGGTCGTCCGCCTCGTCGGCGACGACCGCATCGAGCTGTTCGAAGGCTGAGGATCAGATGGCACTCCGCAAGCGCAAGCCGACGAGCCCGGGACGTCGCTTCCAGACGTCCTCGGACTTCAGCGAGATCACCAAGAGCGAGCCCGAGCGCACGCTCATCGTCCCGAAGGCAGGCACGGGCGGCCGCAACAGCTACGGGCGCAAGACTGCGCGCCACCGCGGCGGTGGCCACAAGCAGCAGTACCGCCTCGTCGACTTCCGCCGCGACAAGGACGGCGTGCCGGCCAAGGTCGCCTCGATCGAGTACGACCCGAACCGCAACGCCCGCATCGCCCTCCTTCACTACAAGGACGGCGAGAAGCGCTACATCCTCGCCCCGGCCCGCCTCGCCGTCGGCGACGTCGTGCAGTCCGGCCAGGGCGCCGACATCAGGGTGGGCAACGCCCTGCCGCTTCGCTACATCCCGGTCGGGTCGGTGGTGCACAACGTCGAGCTGCGCCCGGGCGGTGGCGGCAAGCTCGCCCGCGGCGCCGGCATGAGCGTGCAGCTCGTGGCGAAGGAAGGGGCGTTCGCCACGCTCCGGCTCCCCTCGACGGAGATGAGGCGGGTTTCGATCGACTGCAGAGCCACCCTCGGCGAGGTCGGCAACTCCGAGGCGGAGCTCGTCTCGGTCGGCAAGGCCGGGCGCAACCGCTGGAAGGGAGTGCGGCCGCAGACCCGTGGCGTGGCCATGAACCCGGTCGACCACCCGCTCGGCGGCGGCGAGGGCAAGAGCTCCGGTGGCCGCCACCCGGTGTCGCCCTGGGGCAAGAAGGAAGGCCGCACCCGCCGCCGGCACCGCCCGTCGGACCAGCTCATCATCCGTCGCCGCCGCACCCGCGGCGCCCGTCGCTAAGCGAAGCCTGGAGAGCAGATGCCTCGCAGCTTGAAGAAGGGACCGTTCGTCGACGACCACCTCTTGAAGAAGGTCGACGAGCTCAACACGCGCAACGAGAAGCGCGTGGTGAAGACGTGGTCCCGCCGTTCCACGATCATCCCCGACATGGTCGGCCACACGATCGCCGTGCACGACGGGCGCAAGCACGTGCCCGTCTACATCACCGAGTCGATGGTCGGGCACAAGCTCGGCGAGTTCGCCCCGACGCGGACGTTCCGGTACCACGCCGGCCAAGAGCGGGCGGGGAGGCGCTAGATGCCCGGTCTGAAGACCAACGAGCGCCCCGGCACCCGCGCCGTCCTGCGGCACTCCCGCATGTCGGCCTACAAGGCGCGCGAGGTGCTCGACCTCATCCGCGGCGAGGACTACGAGCGGGCGATGGAGATCCTCGAGTACTCCGAGCGCGGCGCCGCCGAGGTGATCGGCAAGCTCCTGCGGTCGTGCGCCGCCAACGCCGAGCACAACGACGGCCTCGTCGCCGAGGAGCTGTTCGTCTCGGCCTGCTTCGCCGACGAGGGCACCACCTTGAAGCGTTGGCGCCCGCGCGCCCGCGGCCGCGCCACCCGCATCCGCAAGCGGACGTGCCACATCACCGTCGTGCTCACCCGCATGCCCGAGGACGAGATCGCCCGACGCCGGGCCCGCATCGCCGCCGAGCAGGCCGAGCGCCGCGCCCGCCGCGTCGCCGGAGCGCGCCGCGTCCGCCGCCGGCCTGAGGTCGAGTCAGAGGCGGCCGAGCTCGAGCTCGAGGCGGGCGAGAGCACCGCGACGGCCGATCTCGAGGGCGAGGCCGGCGAGGCCGGGACGGGGGCGAAGGAGGCGGCCGACGCCGAGGCGCTCGCCGCCCTCGAGGAGGCCCGCGAGATCGAGAGCGAGGCCCACCACGCCGCCCTCGAGTCGGAGGCGGAGTCGTCCCTCGACTGGGCCCCGTCGGGGGAGACCGAGGCCGAGGCCGAGGCAGAGGCGGGCACCGCCGAGGACGAGGGCGCCGCCGCCGAGACCGAGGCAGCCGCCGAGCCGGCGGACGCCGAGGATGCCGCCGAGCCAGCGGACGCCGAGCAGGAAGACGAGGAGAGCTGATGGGCCAGAAGGTCAACCCGTACGGGTTCCGGCTCGGCGTCACCACCGACTGGAAGTCGCGGTGGTTCGACGACCGGAACTACCAGGACGCCGTCATCGAGGACTGGAAGGTCCGCGACTACCTCATGTCGCAGCTCGAGGCCGCCGCCGTGAGCCGCATCGAGGTCGAGCGCACGCGTGACCGCCTCCGGGTCGACGTCCACACGGCACGGCCCGGCATCGTCATCGGCCGTCGCGGCGCCGAGGCCGACCGGCTCCGCCGCCAGCTGGCGCGCATCACGCACAACGCCAACATCCAGCTCAACATCCAGGAGATCAAGCAGCCCGAGCTCGACGCCGCCCTGATCGCCCAGGGAATCGCCGACCAGCTGACGCGCCGCATCAGCTTCCGGCGGGCCATGAAGCGGGCGATCCAGACGGTCCAGAAGGCCGGAGCCCAGGGTGTCCGGGTCCAGTGCTCGGGCCGGCTCGGCGGGTCCGAGATGGCACGGCGGGAGTCGTACCGGGAGGGCCGCGTGCCGCTCCACACGCTGCGGGCCGACATCGACTACGGCTTTCGCGAGGCGCGCACGACGACCGGCCGGGTCGGCGTGAAGGTCTGGATCTACAAAGGCGACGTGCTGCCCTACAAGACGTCCGCCGAGGAGAAGATCTCCCGCGAGGCCGCCATGGCCGTCGGCGAGACGTCCGGTCAGGGTCGCCCGCGCCGGATCGTGAGCGCAGGCGGCGGCCGCCGCCGTCCGGACCAGGGCGAGCCCGGTTCGGTCGTCGAGACGCCGGAGGTGCCCGAGCCGACGGAGGCCGCCGAGGCAGCCGAGACGACGGAGGCTCCCCCCGAGGTCGAGCCGGGCGCCGAGGGCGCCCCGGCGTCGCCGCTTCCCGGCAGCGCCGGTGACGAGGCCCTCGAGCGCCTGCTCGCCGAGGAGGAGGAGATCGAGCGTCGCACCCGCGACCAGCACCACGACCTCCCCCACTTCCGCAGGGAGTCCGACTGATGTTGATGCCCCGCAAGGTCAAGCACCGCAAGCAGCAGCGCGGGCGCAGGTCCGGCATGGCAAAGGGTGGCGAGTCGATCAACTTCGGCGACTACGGCATCCAGGCCCTCGAGCCCGGCTGGCTCACCGCCCGGCAGATCGAGGCGGCCCGTATCGCCATGACCCGGCACGTCCGTCGTGGCGGCAAGGTGTGGATCCGGGTCTTCCCCGACAAGCCGGTCACCCAGAAGCCGGCCGAGACCCGCATGGGCTCGGGCAAGGGCAACCCGGAGCACTGGGTGGCCGTCGTGAAGCCCGGCCGCGTGCTGTTCGAGCTCTCGGGCGTCGACGAGGCGCTCGCCCGCGGCGCCATGGAGCGCGCCATCCAGAAGCTGCCGATCAAGGCGCGGTTCATGTCGCGCCCGGGCGTCGGCTCCACCCCGGAGGTGCAGGTCTGATGCCGACCCCCGCCGAGATGCGCGAGTACGACGACGACGAGCTGCAGTCGCGCCTCGAGAACTCGCGCAAGGAGCTGTTCAACCTGCGCTTCCAGGCTGCCACCGGGCGGCTCGACAACAGCGCCCGGCTCAGCCAGGTGCGCAAGGACATCGCCAGGGTGCTCACGGTCCGGCGCGACCGGGAGATCGCTCGCGCCGAGGGCCGCGAGCCGGTCCAGCTGCCGAGCCGCCGCCGGCGCCGTGACGAGGACGAGGAGGAGTGATGGCAGACATCGAGCCGCAGGCGCAATCGGCTGCCGCCCCGCAGGACGAGACCGTCCCCGACGCCGGCGGGCGACCGAACCGGCGCAAGGTGCGCGAGGGCCTCGTCGTGAAGACGGCCATGGACAAGACGGCCGTCGTCGCCGTCACCGAGCGGGTGCGCCACCCCCGCTACGCGAAGACCGTCCAGCGCACGACCAAGCTCTACGTGCACGACGAGGAGAACACCGCCCACCCGGGCGACCGCGTGCGCGTCGCCGAGACGCGCCCGCTCTCGAAGACCAAGCGGTGGCGCCTCGTCGAGGTCCTGGAGCGTGCGCGGTGATCCAGCAGGAGTCTCGCCTCCGGGTCGCCGACAACTCCGGCGCGAAGGAGGTCCTTTGCATCAAGGTGCTCGGCGGCTCGCGCCGCCGCTACGCCAGGATCGGCGACATCTTCATCGCCACGGTGAAGGACGCCGTCCCCGGCGCGGCGGTGAAGAAGGGCGAAGTCGTGCGCTGCGTGGTCGTGCGCACCCGCAAGGAGAACAGGAGGCCGGACGGCAGCTACATCCGTTTCGACGAGAACGCCGCCGTCCTCATCAACGAGCAGTTGCAGCCGCGGGGCACCCGCATCTTCGGGCCCGTCGGCAGGGAGCTTCGCGACAAGCGGTTCATGAGGATCGTGTCGCTCGCCCCGGAGGTGATCTGAGATGCGAATCAGGAAGGGCGACCGTGTCCAGGTGCTCCAGGGCAAGGACAAGGGCAAGGTCGGCGAGGTGATGCGGGCCTACCCGGCCAAGCACAAGGTGATCGTCGAGGGCGTCAACATCGCCAAGCGTCACCAAAAGCCGCGGCGCGGGACCATGCAGGGCGGCATCATCGACAAGGACATGCCGCTCGACGTCTCGTCGGTGGCGATCATCTGCTCGCACTGCGGGCCGACCCGGGTGACGTACCGCTACGACGACCAGGGCCGCAAGGTCCGCGTCTGCACCAAGTGCGGAGGTGACCTGTGAGCCCGGCGACGGCGTCCCGCGAGAAGCCGCGCCTGCACCAGCGCTACGAGAGCGAGATCCGCGACCAGCTCAAGTCCGAGCTCGGCCTCGCCAACGTCATGCAGGTCCCCCGCCTCGAGAAGATCGTCGTCAACATGGGCGTCGGGCGGGCGACCCAGCAGCAGTCGCTCCTCGAGGGGGCCGTGCGCGACCTCGAGACCATCGCCGGGCAGCACCCGGTCGTGACGAAGGCGCGGCGCTCGATCGCAGGCTTCAAGCTGCGCCAGGGCATGTCGATCGGCTGCATGGTGACGCTTCGCGGCGAGCGGATGTGGGAGTTCTTCGATCGCCTCATCAGCCTCGCCATCCCCCGCATCAGGGACTTCCGCGGGCTGTCGCCCCGGAGCTTCGACGGGCACGGCAACTACACCTTCGGGGTGACCGAGCAGCTCATCTTCCCCGAGATCGACTACGACAAGATCGACTCCACGCGAGGCATGGACATCACGATCGTGACCACCGCCCGCACCGACGACGAAGGCCGCGCTCTTCTTGCGGCCTTCGGGTTCCCTTTCCGACGCGAAGGACAGTAAGCGCGAATGGCCAAGAAGGCTTTGATCCAGAAGCAACAGCGGACCCCGAAGTTCAAGGTGCGGGGGTACTCGCGCTGCCGCCGGTGCGGCCGCCCGAAGGCCGTCTTCCGCAAGTTCGGGCTCTGCCGCATCTGTCTGCGCGAGCTCGTGCACGCCGGCGAGGTGCCCGGCGTCACGAAGGCGAGCTGGTGAGGGGAGGGGAGCGACCATGACCATGACCGACCCCATCGCCGACATGCTCACCCGCATGCGGAATGCCAACGTCGCCATGCACGACACCGTGAAGATGCCGAGCTCGAAGCTGAAGGAGTCGCTCGCGGCCATCCTCGAGCGCGAGGGCTACATCTCCGGTTTCGTCACGAGCGACGACCCGAAGCGTCCGGGCAAGGTGCTCGAGATCACCCTCAAGTACACGGCCGAGCGCGACCGGGTGATCGGGGGGCTGCGCCGGGTCTCGAAGCCGGGGCTGCGCATCTACGCCCGGGCCGACCGGCTCCCGCGGGTGCTCGGCGGCCTCGGCGTCGCCGTGCTCTCGACGAGCCAGGGACTGATGACCGACCGCGAGGCGCGTCAGCGCCACATGGGCGGGGAGGTGCTCTGTTATGTGTGGTGAGCAGCACATGACGCCGCGGGAGGCCGGGCGATGAGCCGCGTCGGGCGCGCCCCCATCACCATCCCGTCGGGCGTCGAGGTGAGCCTCGCTGCCCGGACCGTCGTCGTGAAGGGCCCGCAGGGCTCCCTCGAGCGGCAGATACCCGGTGAGATCACCGTGCGGACCGACGACGGCAGCGTCATCGTCGAGCGGCCGAACGACGAGCGTCACAACAGGGCGCTCCACGGCCTCACGCGCTCGCTCGTCGCCAACATGGTGACCGGCGTCACGGCAGGCTTCAGCAAGGAGCTCGAGATCGTCGGCGTCGGCTACCGCGCCCAGTCGCGGGGCCCGAACCAGATCGAGCTCGCCCTCGGCTTCAGCCACCCGGTGACCGTCGACGCCCCCGACGGGATCTCCTTCGAGGTGCCGACGCCGACGCGCGTGGTCGTCCGCGGCATCGACAAGGAGAAGGTCGGCCAGGTCGCCGCCGACATCCGCAAGATCCGAAAGCCCGAGCCCTACAAGGGCAAGGGCGTGCGCTACCTCGGCGAGGTCGTGCACCGCAAGGCCGGGAAGGCTGCCAAGTAGCCATGCCACAGAACCGAATCCACGAGCTGCGCCAGCGCAGGCACCGCCGGGTCCGCCAGAAGGTGGCGGGCACCGCCGAGCGGCCGCGCCTCGCGGTCTTCCGCTCGAACCGCCACATCGTCGCCCAGGTGATCGACGACACCGCCGGGCGCACCCTGGCAGCCGCCTCGACGGTCGAGGCCTCGCTCAGGGCCGACAAGACCGGCAACGTGGCGGCCGCGGCCGCCGTCGGCAAGCTCGTCGCCGAGCGTGCCAAGGCCGAGGGGATCACGAAGGTGGTCTTCGACCGCGGCGCCAGCCGCTACCACGGACGGGTGGCCGCCCTCGCCGAGGCCGCCCGAGAAGCCGGATTGGAGCTCTAATGCCCGAGTCGCAGTACGAAGAGCGGACCATCAAGGTCAACCGCGTCGCCAAGGTCGTGCAGGGCGGCCGGCGGTTCTCCTTCACGGCGCTCATGGTCATCGGCGACGGCAACGGCCGGGTCGGCCTCGGCTACGGCAAGGCCAAGGAGGCCGGCCTCGCGGTGCAAAAGGGCATCGACGACGCCAAGAAGAACATGATCGACGTCCCGCTCGCCGGTTCGACGATCACCCATCCCGTGATCGGTCATGCAGGCGCCGGCAGGATCCTCCTCAAGCCTGCGGCGCCCGGCACCGGCGTGATCGCCGGCGGGGCGGCCCGCGCCATCCTCGAGATGGCCGGCATCCACGACGTCGTGGCGAAGTCGCTCGGCACCTCGAACGCCATCAACGTGGCGCACGCCACCCTCGCCGGCCTCAAGTCGCTGCGCCGGCCGGACGAGGTCGCCCGGCTGCGGGGCAAGGCCCCCGACGAGGTGACGCCGAAGGGCGTGCTGCGCGCCTACGAGGAGCGCCGCCGCGCAGGCCGGGCGACGGCGGCCACGGCGGAGGCAGGTTGAGATGGCCGACCTGAGGATCGTCCAGGTCCGTTCCGGCATCGGCACGAAACCCAAGCACCGCGGCACGCTGCGGGCTCTCGGCCTCGGTCGCATCGGCAAGGCGAACGTGCTGCCCGACCGCCCCGAGATCCGCGGCATGATCGCCCGCGTCCCGCACCTGGTCGAGGTGTCGACGGTCGAGGAGGCCGGCGACGCCGAGGCCGCCGGGGCGAAGGGCTCCCGGCCGCGCCCGCGCCGGGCGGCCGCGGGTGGAGAAGGCAAGGAAGGAACCTCGAAGTGAAGATCCACGACCTCGCCCCGGCTGAGGGGTCCCACCGCCGCAAGCGTCGCGTCGCCCGCGGCACCGGCGGCAAGGGCGGCAAGACCGCCGGCCGCGGCACCAAGGGTGCGAAGGCCCGCGACACGATCAAGCCCGGTTTCGAGGGCGGCCAGCTGCCGCTCACCCAGCGGATCCCGAAGCTGAAGGGCTTCGCCAACCCCTTCCGGATCGAGTACAACGTCGTCAACCTGGACGTCCTCGACGGCCTCGAGGCGACCGACATCACGGTCGACAGCCTGAAGGAGGCCGGGATCGTCCACCACAAGGGCCTCGTCAAGGTCCTCGGCGGCGGCGAGATCTCCCGGGCCGTCTCGGTGTCGGCCCACGCCTTCTCGCGCTCCGCCAAGGAGGCCATCGAGGCCGCCGGCGGCTCGGTCACCGTGCTGCCGAAGCCCTTCGGGGACCGCAGGCCCCCTGCCAAAGGAAACGCCCTCGCCAACCGATAGGGTGTCGGCTGCCCCGGAGGGGCGCCCGACCCCGCCCCCCGTCCAGGCAACGGCGCCGAACGGGGTGATCGAGGAGAACCGATGCTGTCCAGCCTCCGCAACATGTTCCGGGTCGCGGACCTTCGCAACAAGGTCCTGTTCACCCTGCTCGTGGTCGCGATCTACCAGGTCGGGATCAACGTCCCGGTGCCCGGGATCGACTTCACGCGCATCCGGAACATCTCGCAGAAGTCCCAGCACAACGGCATCCTCGGCTACCTCAGCCTCTTCGCAGGCAGCGGCATCGGCCACGCGGCGGTCCTCGGGCTCGGGATCATGCCCTACATCACCTCCTCGATCATCATCCAGCTGCTCTCGGGGGTCATCCCCAAGTTCGAGCAGTGGCGGGACCAGGGGGCGGTCGGGCAGAAGAAGCTGACCCAGGCGACCCGCTACCTGACGGTCGGGCTGGCGATCATGCAGTCGGCCGGGCTCGTGTTCCTCTGGCACTCCGGCAACCTGTTCTCGACCCACGTCGACCTCATCCCGGACTTCACGGCCGTGCGGGTGCTGTTCATGATCCTCATCCTCACCGCCGGGACGGCCTTCGTCATGTGGCTCGGCGAGCTCATCACCCAGCGCGGCATCGGCAACGGGATGTCGATCCTCATCTTCTCGAACGTGATCAGCGCCATCCCCATCTACGGCCAGTTCATCAAGGCCGACAAGGGCTGGGTCGGCCTCGGCATCGTCACGGTCGTCTGCCTGCTCCTGCTCGTCGCCATCGTCTTCATGGAGCAGGGCCAGCGCCGCATCCCCGTCACCTTCGCAAAGCGGGTGCAGGGCCGCCGCATGTACGGCGGACAGAGCACCTACATCCCGCTCAAGGTGAACCAGGCGGGCGTCATCCCGATCATCTTCGCCAGCTCGCTCCTCTACATCCCCGTCCTCATCTCCAACGTCGTGCCGTGGCACGTCTACCGCGACTGGGTGCAGAACAACCTGCTGAACCCCACCGACGGCGTCTACCTCACCATCTACGGGCTGCTCATCGTGGTGTTCACCTTCTTCTACGTCCACGTCACCTTCGACCCCTACCAGCAGGCCGACCAGATCCGTAAACAGGGCGGCTACATCCCGGGCTTCCGCCCGGGCCAGCCGACGCAGCGCTACCTCGCCCGGATCCTCAACCGGCTGACGCTGCCCGGCAGCCTCTTCCTCGCGGCGGTGGCGCTCATCCCCTCGGTGCTGCTGGCGTCGTGGCACATCTCGAACATCCCCTACTTCGGCACGACGCTGCTGATCGCCGTCGGCGTCGCCCTCGAGACGATGAAGCAGATCGACAGCCAGCTCATGATGCGCAACTACGAGGGCTTCCTGCAGTAGGTGGTACCCGGGGGAAGGCTCGTCGTCCTCGGCAAGCAGGGAGCGGGGAAGGGGACGCAATGCATGAGACTGTCGCACCACTACGTCATCCCGCACATCTCGACGGGTGACATGCTGCGCGCCGCGGTAAAGGCGGGGACGTCCCTCGGGCAGGAGGCCGAGCGCTACCTCGACGACGGCGACCTCATCCCCGACGAGATCGTGCTCAAGATGGTGGCCGAGCGTTTCGAGCAGGACGACACGAAGACGAGGGGCTTCGTGCTGGACGGTTTCCCGCGCACCGTGGCCCAGGCGGTCGGGCTCGACGACCTCCTCGCCCCCGGCGAGCTCGACCTCGTCCTCGACCTCGAGGTCCCGACCGAGGTAGTCCTCGCCCGTCTCGCCTCGCGCCGGGTGTGCGTGGACTGCGGTGCCATCTACTCCACCTCGTCGCCCCCGGGCGTGCGCTGGATCTGCGACGTCTGCGGCGGCGAGGTCGTGCAACGGGAGGACGACACCGAGGGCGCCATCAAGCGCCGGCTCGACCTCTACGACCACGAGACCGCCCCGCTCATCGACTGGTACAAGTCGGCTGGCAAGCTCGTCACGGTGTCGGGGCTCGGCTCGCCCGACGAGGTGTCCGACCGGCTCGTCGACATCATCGACCAGCGCCGCGGCCCGGGCTGGTTCGAGCCGCCTCGCTCGGAGGCGGAGGCGGAGCGATGAGGCGCAACCGCGACGAGATCGCCAAGATGCGCCGCGCCGGCAAGGTGGTCGCCGAGATCCACGAGCGGACCCGCGAGATCATCAAGCCGGGCGTCACGACCCGCAAGCTCGACGAGGTCTCACGCGAGGTGCTCGAGCGGCGGGGGGCGAGGTCCAACTTCCTCAACTACCACGGCTTCCCGGCGACGGTCTGCACCTCCCCGAACGGGATGATCGTCCACGGCATCCCGGGCGAGTACGTCCTCGAGGAGGGCGACATCATCTCGGTCGACTGCGGTGCGATCGTCGAGGGCTACCACGGCGACGCCGCCTACACGGCCCCGGTCGGAGAGATCACCGCCGAGGCGGCGCGGCTCCTCGAGGTCACCGAGCGGTCCCTCTGGGCAGGCATCGAGCAGCTGCGGGACGGCAACCGGCTCCACGAGGTCGGGCGGGCCGTGCAGGAGGTGGCCGAGGCGGCCGGCTTCTCGGTGGTGCGCAACTACGTGGGCCATGCCATCGGGACCGCCATGCACGAGGAGCCGCAGGTGCCCAACTACTGGCCGGGCACCCCCGGGCCGAGAGTGAAGGTCGGCAACGTCTTCGCCATCGAGCCGATGGTGAACGCCGGAGGCCCCGAGACAGTGGAGCTGTCGGACGGCTGGAGCGTCGTCACCGCAGACGGGAGCCTCTCGGCCCACTTCGAGCACACGATCGCCGTCACCGACGACGGGCCCGAGGTGCTGACCCTTCCCTGACGCCTCTCGGGGAAGTGCCTCTGGCGGTCGGGCCGAGATGGTGGGAGGATCTTCTGGCCAGGCGGGTGCGTGGCAAGGGGGACGAGCCATGGCTCATCGTTTCGTCAGATGTGTGGGACCGCTCGCGTCAGTCCTGCTGGTGCTTTCCTTCTCCCAGCCGGCCGGCGCCTCCGTGGTGCGGCCGGCCCGTCAAGCGGGCGGCACCACGGCCGTCTCGATCGACAGCGGCGGGCTCACCGTGTCGGGTGCCCACACGACCTGGCGTCTCTCGGTCGCCGCGGAGGCGTCGTCGTCGGGGGCGACGATCTTCGCCAGCCTCGTCCACGGCACGGCCGCCACCTCAGCCGAGGAGCACGGCTGGAGCGTGGGCAGCCTGCCGGCCAGCAGCATCAAGAAGCTCGGCGCCGGCAAGTGGCAGGTCAAGCCGCCCGCGGCCTCGATCTCTCCGCTCTTCCCCGCCTTCAACCTCACCTTCACGGCGACGAGCCACTCGAGGGAGGCGTGCTCTTCGGGCAGCTCCACCTTCTACAAGGGCACGCTGAAGGGCGCCTTCAAGCTCGCCACAGGCTTCTCGAGCATGGGGACGGTGGGCGGGACGACGGTCGCTTTCAGCTCGCCGAACATCGCCGTGGTCGACCAGGGCTGCAAGCCGAAGCCGACGCAGGTGTCCTGCGTCAGCGCGCTCACCTGGACCGCCCTGCCGACCGGTCCGAACGCCGTCTTCGCGTCGGGAGCGACGACCAAGGGCATAGACGCCATCTCGCTCTTCCAGTCGACCAAGCTCTCGAGCCCGGCCAACGCCGGGCGAACCGACACGGTCTTCGCCGCCGAGCCTCCGGCGACCTACAGCGGTGGGCTCCTCACGGCCACCACCAAATCTGGCTCGATCATCACGGGGAGCGCCCAGGTGACGACCCAGTTCAGCGAACCGCCGCAGCAGAGCACGTGCTACATCAACCACGTGGCGAAGACGTTGTCCTCGACCACGTCCATCGGCAGCTTCTCGTCGAACCTGAGCGCGAACACGCTGCTCACGGGCGTGATGGCGGCACCGACCAGCGGTGACGGCGAGGTGACGGTCACGAGCTTCAGCTGAGGCGGGCCGGGCGGGGCGCCCGGGTCGGAGCCGGGCCGGCGTCAGGCGTAGTTGTGCCAGAAGCTGTTGTGAGCCGGCCGCTTCACGACCGGTTCGGTGACAACTACGCGCAAATGGGCGTCGGCGGGGTGGCGGTCCGGGGGGTCTCCCAGGCCCGGCGGGCCGGAGCGCTCAGGAGACCGAGGCGTGGGCGACGAACATCCGCCTCACGGCGCCGGCGCACGAGGCGGTGCAGCCCTTCTTCCAGGCGGCGTAGACGAGCCAGGTGGATCCCCCCTTGCCGGCGAAGAGCATCCCTCCTCCTGGCCCGGCCGCCGTCCCGTAGGACCGTAGGAACGGGGCGCCGGCGGGCTCGTGGCAGGGTCCCTTCGGTCCCGAGCAGGTGGCGAACGCCATGGCGTAGGTCGAGTCCTGCCAGTTGCCGACCGAGAAGGTGAGCACGAGGCCGTGCGGGCCCTCGTAGAAGCTCGGGTCGTCGAGGGTCGTCTCCCAGGGGAAACGGGCCGTGTCGTTCACGAGGATGCTGACGGGCGTGCCGTCGAAGCGGGTCCCGCTCGGGTCGAGGCGCACGCTGTAGACGTGCGAGGCGGCGTGTGACGAGCCGTCGTTCGACTTCCAGATGAGGTACGGGACGCCGGTCGCCGGGTCCACGAAGGGCGCAGGGTCGAGGACGCCGCCGCTCGGGCACCAGGCGGGTTTGGTGGAGTGGTCGGTGAAGACCGGGTGGGCGAGGGTGAGGCTCGTCGCCGTCGCCACCGAGAGGCAGCTGTAGCCGCTCGCCTCGGCGTGGCCGTGCTCGGCGACGTCGTACCACATGACCCAGTGCGAGCCGACCTCGGCGACCCCCGGAGAGGTCTGGGTGTTCGGCGTCTCCCAGCTCGGAGGGTGGGGGAGGGCGCTCGAGCCGTAGGGGTGGCCGGTGTACGAGCGCCAGCCCCTCTGCGGGTTGCCGGTCGTGTCGACGAGGACCTGGAGGTTGTTGCCGAGGGCGGTGCCGGTGGTGAAGCCGTAGTAGGCGCCCTTGAAGAAGACGACGTCGGGGTCGGGGCCGCCGCCCGGGACCGCAGGCGTGGAGGCCGGGGTGACCGAGACGGTGGTCGCCGCCGAGGCCGGGACGGCGGCGGCCGGGGTGACCGACCCGGCGGCCGCCAAGGCCGGCGCGCCGACGAGGGTGAGGCCAGGTACGACGAGGGCGAGGGCGGCGACGAGCCACCGAGGAGGAGAGCCGCCCGCCACGGAACGAGGCTACCCGGCCGGCCTGGGCGCCCTCAGAGGTCGTGAGCCGTCGGGTGGCTCGCCTGGTAGAGGATCAATTCGCCCGCCCCGGGCACGACCAGCATCGCCACCCGCCCGAAACCCTGCTCGGCCACCTCCCCGGCGAACTCGGCGCCCCTCGCCCGCAGCTCGGCGACCGTCTCGTCGATGTCGTCGCAGAGCAGGGCGACCTCGTGGTGGACGGGGGTCGACCAGCCGTCGGGGGCCGAGGCGGGATGGACGCCGAGCTCGGAGGGACCGGTCCTGAAGATGAGCCAGCCTCCGTGGGCGTCCACGTAGGGCCACCCGACGACGTCGCGAAAGAACGCCCTCGTCGCTTCGGGGTCCTCGGAATAGAGCAGGGCGTGGAGGGCGGTGATCACCTCACGCTCCCGACCTGGGCCTCAGGCGTGACCCACGACGTCGCCCACCTCGGCGCTCTCGACGACGACGCCTTCCATCGCGTTCGTCTTCGTCATCTCGGCGAGGCCGTGGGCCGCTTCCTCCGAGTCGAAGACGACCATGGCCGCCCCGGCGCTGTCGGAGAGGTGGACCCAGGTCCCGGTCACGAAGCCGGGGATGGAGGAGACCTGCGCGACGAGGCCGGGGAGCCCGGCGGTCGCCTGGCCGACGTCCGTGAAGCTAACTCGGATCACCACTGCGTGCATGGTCCCCCCTTGTCCGGGCCGTGTCGGCCGCTCGCCCCGGGACGATACCGTCTGGGGGCGGGCCCGTCACCTGGCCCGCCCGGCGAAACCGCCCGTCGCGGCCGCTCTGACCGGCGGCTATGCTGTTGCGTGCCCTGATTGGCTGCGTCTTCGCGGCCTGTCGGGGGGCGACGCGGCGGCCAACCCGGCCGATGCAGGCAGCCAAGCAGCGTGTTTCGTGCTCGTGCCGCCGTCGCGCCGGGACAAGAGACAGTTCTTTGAGGAGGTCCACTCTGCCGAAGCCCAAGGAGGATGCGATCGTGCTGGAGGGAACGGTCGTCGAGCCGCTCCCGAACGCCATGTTCCGTGTCGAGCTCGAGAACGGGCACAAGGTGCTCGCCCACTCCTCCGGCAAGATGCGGATGCACCGGATCCGGATCCTCCCGGGCGACCGGGTTCAGGTGGAGATCACCCCCTACGACTTGTCGCGGGGGCGCATCACGTACCGCTACAAGTAAGCGCGACAGGACAGGAAGACGTGAAGGTTCGACCGAGCGTGAAGACGATGTGCGAGAAGTGCAAGGTGATCAGGCGGCACGGCCGCGTCATGGTCATCTGCGACAACCCTCGCCACAAGCAGCGCCAGGGCTGATCGATGGCGCGCATCTCCGGCGTCGACATCCCCCGCGAGAAGCGGCTCGAGGTGTCGCTCACCTACATCTACGGCATCGGCCGCACGACCGCCCAGCAGGTGTGCGGGGCGACCGGCATCAACGAGAGCACCCGGGTGCGTGACCTCACCGACGAGGAGGTCGCCCGCCTTCGCACCTACATCGACGCCAACGTGAAGGTCGAGGGAGACCTCCGCCGCGACGTCGCCCAGGACATCAAGCGCAAGATGGAGATCGGCTGCTACCAGGGCATCCGTCACCGCCGCGGCCTCCCGGTCCACGGCCAGCGCACCCACACCAACGCCCGCACCCGCAAGGGCCCGAAGAAGACCGTCGCCGGCAAGAAGAAGGTCAGGAAGCACTGATGGCCAAGACCACCAAGCCGGGCGGCCGCAGGCCCCGGCGCAAGGAGCGCAAGAACGTCGCCTACGGCGTGGCGCACATCAAGAGCTCGTTCAACAACACGATCGTCTCGATCGCCGACCAGGAGGGCAACGTCATCGCCTGGGCGTCGGCCGGCAACGTCGGGTTCAAGGGGTCCCGCAAGTCGACCCCCTTCGCCGCCCAGATGGCCGCCGAGCAGTGCGCCCGAAAGGCGATGGAGCACGGCGTGCGCCGGGTCGACGTGCTCGTGCGCGGGCCGGGCTCGGGGCGCGAGACCGCCATCAGGTCGCTCTCCACCGTCGGCATCGAGGTCACCGGCATCAAGGACGTCACCCCCATCCCCCACAACGGTTGCCGCCCGAAGAAGCGGCGCCGGGTGTAGAGGCCAGGACCAAGGAGAGACCGAAGCAACCATGGCCCGATACACCGGCCCCGTCTGCCGCCTCTGCCGGCGCGAGAAGGTCAAGCTCTATCTGAAGGGCGCCAAGTGCGACACCATGCGCTGCCCGATCGAGCGCCGCCCCAACCCCCCGGGCGAGCACGGCCGCGACCGCCTTCGCCAGGGCTCCGAGTACCTGACCCAGCTCCGTGAGAAGCAGAAGGCCCGCCGCATCTACGGCGTGCTCGAGCGGCCCTTCGTCAACCTCTACGACGAGGCGAACCGCCAGAGCGGCATCACCGGCGAGAACCTGCTCCGCATGCTCGAGCTGCGCCTCGACAACATCGTCTTCCGGGCGGGCTGGGCCTCGAGCCGCAACCAGGCCCGCCAGTTCGTCCGTCACGGGCACGTCACCGTGAACGGCAAGCGGACGTCCATCCCGAGCTACCGGGTGCGCCAGAACGACACCGTGGCGCTCTCGGAGAAGGCGAAGGACTTCATCGTCATCCGGCACAACCGTGACATCCTCGACCGGCGACCCCCCGCCTGGCTCGAGGTCCAAGAGGGGGGAGACGCCGTCCGCGTGCTGGCGGTCCCGGTGCGGGACCAGATCGACACGATGGTCCGCGAGCAGCTCGTCGTCGAGCTCTACTCCAAGTAACCCCAGCCAAGGCAAGGAAGCGAGTCCACATGCTCATCATCCAGCGACCGACCGTCGAGGCGCTCGGGGAGCCCGACCAGTACCGGCAGCGTTTCGCCATCGGTCCGCTCGACCCCGGCTTCGGGCACACGCTCGGCGCCTCTCTGCGCCGGACCCTCCTCTCCTCGATCCCGGGCGCGGCCGTCACCCAGGTCCGCTTCGACGAGGCGCTCCACGAGTTCACCTACCTCCCCGGCGTGAAGGAGGACGTGAGCGACATCATCCTCAACCTGAAGGACCTCGTGCTGCGCAGCGAGTCCGACGAGCCCGTCACGATGCGGGTCGACGTAAAGGGCCCGGCCGACGTGACCGGCGCCGACCTGCGCACCACGGCTGACGTCGAGGTGCTCAACCCCGACCTGCGCCTCGCCACCGTGAACGCCAAGGGGCGCCTTGCCATGGACGTCACCGTCGAGCGCGGCAAGGGCTATGCCGCCGCCGAGCGCAAGCAGACGGCGTCCACGATCGGCGTCATCCCGGTCGACGCCATCTACTCACCGGTCCGCCGGGTCGCCTACGAGATCGAGCCGACCCGGGTCGAGGTCTCGACCGACTACGACCGCCTCGTGCTCGACATCGAGACCGACGGCTCGATCAGCCCGCGCGAGGCGCTCGCCTCGGCCGGCCAGACGCTGCGCGGCCTGCTCTCGCTCGTGGCCGAGCTGGCCGACGAGGGCCACGGCCTCGAGCTCGGCGAGGTCTCGACCACGACGACCGGCTCGCCCGACCTCGACCTGCCGATCGAGGACCTCGACCTCTCCGAGCGCCCCCGCAACTGCCTGAAGCGCGCCCAGATCAACACGATCGGCGAGCTCATCCAGCGCACGCCCGAGGAGCTCCTCTCGATCACCAACTTCGGCCAGAAGTCGCTCGACGAGGTGCTCGCCCGGCTCGACGAGCGGGGCCTTGCGCTGCGCCCGGGCGCCGGCGGCGTGACCGGCTTCGGGGGAGCGTTCTGAGATGCCGGGCGCACCGCGCAAGGCGCGCCGTTTCGGCGGCGATGCCGCCCACCAGAAGGCGATGATGGGCAACCTCGTCGCCTCGCTCATCGCCGCCGAGTCGATCGTCACGACCGAGGCGAAGGCGAAGGCGCTGCGCCCGGTGGCCGAGAAGCTGATCACGAAGGCCGCCAAGGGCGGCACGCACAACTACCGCCAGGTCATCGGCTACATCCGTGACGAGGACATGGCCTACAAGCTCTTCCACGACATCGGCCCCCGCTACGAGGACCGGCCCGGGGGCTACCTGCGCATCCTGAAGCTCGGGCCACGACCGGGGGACAAGGCCCCGATGGCCCGCATCGAATTCGTGTGAGGCTCTTCGAGCCCTCTGAGCCGTCCCCACCTGGGGGCGCATCCCCGAACCAGGCTTCCGAAGCGGCCCCGAGCGGGCCGCTTCGTCGCGTCATGCTCCTCGTCGCCTACGACGGCTCCGGCTTCCACGGCTTCGCCGTCCAGCCCGGCCACCGCACCGTGGGTGGTGTCCTCGGCGAAACCCTCTCCCTCATGGCCGGCCACCCCGTCGCCCTCACGTGCGCCGGGCGCACGGACACGGGGGTGCACGCCCTCGGCCAGGTCGTCCACGCCGACCTCGACGCGGTGTTCGTCGAGGGGGTCGTGCCGCACGGCGTCGACGAGGCGGCCGAGGCCGCCGAGGGCGACGTGGCCCGCCTCGCCAGGTCGCTCACCCGCCAGCTCGGCCCCCACGTCGCCGTGCTCGACGCCCGCCGCGCCCCTGAAAGCTTCGACGCCCGCTTCTCGGCGGTCGCCCGCCGCTACCGCTACGACGTGCTCACCGGCTCGTGGCCCGACCCTCTCCTTCGCGGGCGGGTCTGGCACGTGGCGGGCGAGCTCGACGTGGCGGCCATGCGGATCGCGGCCGACTCCCTCCTCGGCGAGCACGACTTCGCCGCCTTCTGCCGGCGCCCGCCCGGCGACGAGGGACCGCTCGTGCGCAGGGTGCGCGACGTGTCGCTCCGCTGTGGGCTCGGCGAGGGCGCAAGGCTGCTCCGCTTCGAGATCGAGGCGAACGCCTTCTGCCACCGCATGGTCCGCTCCATCGTCGGCATGCTCGTCTCGGTCGGCGAGAGCCGCTTCACGGCCGCCGACCTCCTCGCTGTCCTCCGATCAGGCGACCGCCAGCGCGGCGGGAGCAGGCTGGCGCCCCCCGACGGGCTCGCCCTCTCCCTCGTGCGGTACCCGCCCGAGCTCGTGCCGGGGCACCCGCCAGACGGTGTCTGGCGCCCGCCCCGTTGATCGTCACGCGCCTGCAACACAGCCACCGCCACTGACGCACTAGCGCAAGTGTCCCCCGGGTAAGCAGTTCTCGAGGTAACTCGACCCGAAGGGAGACGCGATGACCTCACATCCTTCTTGGGGGAGGCGGCGGCCTCACCGGCTGTTCGGCTTCGGGTGCATGGCGCTCGCGGCCGCGCTGGTGGGAGGCGCCGGTCTCGGCGTGACCGCCGCCTCCGCCGCAGGACGCCCGCACGCCACCGCCGGCCACGGGGTGGCCCGAACGGCCCCCCGCTACCACGGGGTGATCCAGGTGAAGGGCGTCCACGACAACGCCAGCCAGTCGAGCAACTGGTCGGGCTACAACGAGGGCGTCCTCTCGACGGGCACGCCGGTCTCGTCCATCAGCGGCACGTGGGTCGTGCCGACCGCCACCCAGCACACCGCAGGCCAGGCAGAGAACTCGGCCACGTGGATCGGCATCGGCGGCGGCTGCCTCGACACCGGCTGCACCGCCACCGACTCCACCCTCATCCAGGCCGGCACGGAGCAGGACGTCGCCGCCGACGGCACGGCGAGCTACTCGGCCTGGTGGGAGATCATCCCTGCGCCGAGCATCTCGACGAGCATCACGGTGCACCCGGGCGACACGATCAACTGCTCGATCAGCTACACCGTCCCCGAGGTCTGGACCATCTCGCTCACCGACGTGACCGACGGCCAGGGCTTCACCCAGACGGTGCCCTACCCGTCTGACGAGTCGACGGCTGAGTGGATCGAGGAGACGCCGACTGAGATCGGCACCTCCGGGACCGGGCTCGCCGCCCTCCCGAACCTCGGGTCGGTCCAGTTCACCAACGCCTCGGTGAACGGCAGCTCGGCCAACCTGCAGGCTGCCGACGAGGTCCAGCTCATCGACTCGAACGGCGACGTCATCGCCGATCCCTCCGCCCCCGTCGGCGGCTCGGCCTTCGACGACTGCACCTGGGCGACGAGCTGCGCCGCGCCGTAGCGGCGGGTTTCGTCAAAGAGGCACCGCGAGGGAGCCGGGGCGTTCGTCCCGGCTCTCTTCGCGCCCGGGGAGGAAAAGGCCGCCTCGCTGGGCCGCTATGCTGTCGGACGCGCCGAGGGCTGCGCCGCCAGGCGGTGCCCCGGAGCACAGGTGCGGCCCCGCCGGCCCCCTGACCTTGGACGAAGGACGTTTTGTGCGCACGTATTCACCAAAGCCGAGCGAGATCGAGCGCGTCTGGTACGTCGTCGACGCCGAGGACGTCGTGCTCGGGCGCCTCTCGACCGAGGTCGCCCGCGTGCTGCGGGGCAAGCACCGGCCGACCTTCGCACGCCACCTCGACACCGGCGACCACGTCATCGTGGTCAACGCCGCCAAGGTCGTGCTCACCTCCGACAAGGCCGAGAGGTCCTTCGCCTGGCGCCACTCCGGCTACCCGGGCGCCATCTCGAAGACGAGCTACGCCGTCCTCTTGCGCGAGCGGCCCGAGGAGCTCGTGCGCCGCTCGGTGCGCGGCATGCTCCCAAAGGGCCCGCTCGGGCGAAAGCAGCTGTCGAAGCTGAAGGTCTACGCCGGGCCGTCGCATCCCCACTCCGCCCAGCAGCCCCGCCCGCTCGCCCTGCCGGACACCGCCCGGCGCGCCTCGTGAGCCCGGCGACGCCGACCACGAAGGAGAGGTCCACCCGCTGATGCCGAAGCCGCTCGTCCAGTCGACCGGTCGCCGCAAGCGAGCCGTCGCCCGTGTCCGCTTCCGTCCCGGAGCAGGCGCCATCACGATCAACAAGCGCACCTTCGAGGACTACTTCCCCTCGGCGACCAACCGGATGCTCGCTTCCGAGCCGCTCCGGGTGGCGGGCAAGTCCGAGGAGTTCGACGTCGACGCCACCATCGACGGCGGCGGCACGTCAGGGCAGGCTGGGGCGCTCCGCCTCGGCATCGCCCGGGCGCTCGTCGAGCTCGACCCCGAGACCCGCTCCAGCCTGAAGAAGGCCGGGCTGCTCACCCGGGACGCCCGCGAGAAGGAGAGCAAGAAGTACGGCCTGAAGAAGGCCCGCAAGGCGCCGCAGTACTCCAAGCGCTGAGCCCGAAGCGCTGAGCGAGGGATGCCGCCCCGTTTCGGCACCGACGGCATCCGTGGCGAGGCGAATTCGGAGCTGACCCCCGAGATCGCCGTCGCCCTCGGGCGGGCGGCCGCCCGCCGCCTCGGCGAAGGCACCTACCTGGTCGGCCGCGACACCCGCCGGTCCGGCCCCATGCTGCAGGCGGCCCTCTCGGCCGGGCTGGCGTCGGAGGGTGCCGACGTGATCGACGCCGGCGTCATCCCGACGCCGGGGCTCGCCTTCGTGGCGGGCGCCCGCTCGGTGCCGGCCGCCATGATCTCTGCCTCGCACAACCCGTTCGCCGACAACGGCATCAAGCTGTTCGGGGCGGGCGGCACGAAACTGCCCCTCGAGGTCGAGGTGGCCGTCCAGGACGAGCTCGACTCGCTCTTCTCGCTCGCGGCCGGCTCGCGAGCCGGGGTGTCGGGCTCGGTGCCGCCTGGGCGGGTAGGGACCCTCCGCCGCGACCCCGACGTGGCGGCGTCCTACGTCGAGCGGCTCGTCTCGGTCGTGGCGGGCCGCACGCTCGTCGGCGGCGAGGTGGTCGTCGACTGCTCCAACGGTGCTGCGAGCGTCGTCGCCCCGGCGGTGCTCGAGCGGCTCGGGCTCCGCCACACCGTGCTCTTCGCCTCACCCGACGGGACGAACATCAACGCCGGTTGTGGCTCGACGCACCCCGAGGCGCTCGCAAAGGAGGTCGTGCGGCGCGGGGCGTCGCTCGGCGTCGCCTTCGACGGGGACGCCGACCGCATGCTGGCGGTCGACGAGCGGGGCGGCCTCGTCGACGGCGACCAGCTGATGGCCATGTTCGCCATCGACCGGCTCGAGCGCGACGAGCTCGCCGGCGGCAAGGTGGTGATCACGGTCATGAGCAACCTCGGGCTGCGCCGCTCGTTCGCCGCCCGGGGGATCGGCATCGTCGAGACCCCCGTCGGGGACCGCCACGTCGCCGACGCCATGGAGGCCGAAGGGCTCGTCCTCGGCGGCGAGCAGTCCGGCCACCTCATCTTCGCCGAGCACGCCTCGACCGGCGACGGCCTGCTCACGGCGCTCATGCTCTTCGAGCTGCTCGGCCGGCGGGGCGGGACGCTCGGCGAGCTGGCGTCGGCCTCGATGGACCGCTTCCCCCAGGTGCTCGAGAACGTCCCGGTGGCCGAGCCCTCCCGGCTGTCGGCCGCCGAGTCGGTGTGGTCGGAGGTGACCGCCGTCGAGTCGGAGCTCGGGGAGCATGGCAGGGTCGTGCTGCGCCCGAGCGGGACGGAGTCCTGCGTGCGCGTCATGGTGGAGGCGCCGACCTCCGAGCTCGCCTCGGCGTCGGCCGAACGCCTCGTGACGGCGGTGCGCAAGGCGCTCGCCTGAGGCTGCGGCTGGCTCGAGCCGTGCGGCAGCCGGCGCCGCCGGCGCGGCGCTCCCGTCTTGGCCGGGTCCGACGGCTCGCCCGGGCCGCCCGGGGATGGCGGCGGAGGTGGTGGCCGGCCGGCAGCCGGGCGGCCGGGCGCGTTGCCGGTCCCGCGACGAGCCGGTCAGTCCGCCGTCTGGTCGGAGGCGAAGACGGCGGTCGCCGTGAGCGTGCTGCCGCTCAGGGTGCCCACCGCGACGACGACGTCCTTCGGCTGCACTGCCCCGACGGTGCTCGCGGCGAAGTCGAGGAACACCGCCGCCGAGGTTGCATCGACCGTCGTGCCCGAGTCGTGCCCGCCGCCGAGGGCGATGAGGTCGCCCGTCACCGACTGCACCTCGCCGGCGACGACGTCGGGCGAGTTGTCGAAGGCGTCGATGGTCGAGGCGACGACCTCGTCACCCGAGCCCGCGGTGCCGACGACGAGGACGACGTCGCCCGTGGCGAGGCTCGCGACCGTGCTCGAGGCGCCGTCGAGCACGACCGTGGCGCTCGAGCCGTCGACCGTGACGGCGTGGCCGTGGCCACCGGCGTGCGTGTCGCCTGAGGAGCGGCCGAGGCCCGAGACCGTGATCGTCGTGCCCGAGACCGACTGGACGGTGCCGAGGAGGTCGGCGGGGCGGACGGGCTTGGTGAAGGCGAGGAGCGTGCTCGCCGCGAGCGGGCTCGAGCCGGCGGTCCCGAGGGCGACGACGAGGTCGCCCTGGGCGAGCTCGGAGACGGTGGCGCCCGAGACGTCGTCGAGGTAGACCGCCGCGGCGCTCGCGTCGATGACCTTCGGCGGCGACTTGGTCGCGCCCTCGTGGGCGTCGCCCTTCCCGTGGCTCGCGTAGAGCGTGATGGTCGTCCCGGCGATCGTGTCGATCGTCCCGTCGACGACGCCGGGTGCGGTGCTGAAGGCGAGCACGGTGGTGGCGAGCATGCTGTCGCCCGCCTCGGTGCCGAGGACGGTCACGGTGTCGCCGGCGAGGAGCGACGCCAGGGTGGACGAGGCGCCGTCGAGCGTGACGGTGGCGAGGGCGCCGTCGACCGTGACGTCGTGCCCCTTGCCGTGCCCGTGGCCGTGGCCGTGCCCGTGGCCGTGGTCGTGGCCGGCGGGGCGGGCGGCGTTGGGACGGCCACCCTGACCCCCGTCGCCGTGGCCGTGACCGGAGCCCGGGAGGTGGTCGGGAGCGACGACGAGGGTGCCCGTCGCCGCCGAGACCACCGTCCCGACGAGCGCCGTCGGCCGGAGCGTCGTCACCTTTCCGCCGGTGGCCGTGAACGTCTCGCTCGAGCCGGAGCCGCTCACCGTCCCGGAGAGGTGGACGAGGTCCCCCTCGTCGTAGGTGAGGGTGGCGGCGCCGCCCGAGAGCGTGACGCTCTCGAGCACGGCGCGGACCTGCGAGCCGTCGATCTCGCCGTGGTCGACGAACACCGAGGCCACGCTCGAGGCCTCGGACTGGACGAGCCCCTCGAAGGAGAACTGGTTCCCGCCGTCGTGGGGGGTGCCCGCCCGGGTGGCCCGGGCCGGGGAGGCGGCGAGCGCCGCGACCGGGGCGGCTGCGGCGAGGGCGAGGAGCCCCGCGAGGGTGGTCGTGCCGAGCGCCCCGAGTCCCGAGGCCCTTGCCGAGTGCCTGGTCATGCCCTGAACGCTACCACTATAAGTGGTGAGAACTCTACGGAGAGTGGTGATGGGCGGGGCGCCCCGGACGGGTCTTTGGACGTCCCGCTCGGTACCCTGTGCACCATGTGCGGCATCATCGGCGTCACCGGCGCCGACGACCCTTTCCGGGTGCTCATCGAGGGACTCGAGCTGCTCGAGTACCGGGGCTACGACTCGGCAGGGGTGGTGCTGGTGAAGGCCGACGTGGCGGACGGTGCCGAGCCGCTCTGGCGGAGACGCTCGGCGGTGCGGGCACAGTCCATCCCGGCGCTGCGCAAGGAGGGCGAGCGGGCCCCCTCTGGCGTCGCCGCGGGGCTCGGGCACACCCGCTGGGCGACCCACGGCGCCCCGACCGAGGCGAACGCCCACCCGCACCTCGACTGCACGGGTCGGGTCGCCGTCGTGCACAACGGGATCATCGAGAACTTCAGGGAGATCGCCGAGCGCCTCGACCGTGCCGGCCACCGGCGGACCTCCCAGACCGACACCGAGGTCCTCGCCCACCTCGTCGAGGAGCACCTCCGCGACGGGAGCGGCCTCGCCGACGCCGTGCGGGCCTGTGTCGGCGAGCTGAGAGGCGACTTCGCCGTGGCCTTCGTGTCGGCCGACGAGCCGGACGTGATCGTCGGCACCCGGCGGACCTCTCCGCTCATCGCCGGGCGGACCGACGGCGTCGGCCTGCTCGCCTCCGACATCTCGGCCGTCCTCGGGCTCACCCGCGACCTCGTGGCGATCGGCGAGGACGAGGTCGTCGTCGTGCGACCGGGCTCGATCACCGTGCTCGACCGCGACGGCCACGAGGTCGAGCAGCAGCAGTTGCACGTGAGCTGGGACGTGGAGGCGGCGCGGCGGGAGGGTTTCGAGGACTACATGTCCAAGGAGATCCACGAGCAACCCCGGGCCCTCGCCGACACCCTCCTCGGGCGCCTCCGGCCGGACGGGTCGACCGAGCTCGAGGAGCTGGCGCTCGGGCCGCACGAGCTGCGGGCGGTCGACCGGGTGACCATCGTCGCCTGCGGGTCGAGCTACCACGCCGCCCTCGTCGGCCGCATGGCGGTCGAGAGCTGGGCGAAGCTGCCCACCGAGGCCGAGATCGCGAGCGAGTTCCGCTACCGCGAGCCGGTCATCGACGACCGCACCCTCGTCGTCGCCATCAGCCAGTCGGGCGAGACGGTCGACACGTTCCACGCCCTCCGGGAGGCGTCCCGGCGGGGCGCCCGCACCCTCGTCGTCACGAACGTGGTCGACTCGCTCATGGCGCGGGAGGCCGACGGCGTCCTCTACACCCACGCCGGCCCCGAGATCGGCGTCGCCTCGACGAAGTGCCACGTGGCCCAGCTCGCCCTCCTGCAGGTGTTCGCCCTGCACCTGGCGGGCCTGAGAGGGACCATGTCGCAGGCGGCCTGCGCCCGCCTCGCCGGCGAGCTTGGGCGCCTGCCCGACGCCGTCAAGTCAGCCGTCGGGCGCTTCGAGGAGTACCGGGCGGTCGCCGAGCGGCTGGCGGGGATCAACGACGTCTACTTCCTCGGCCGCGGGCTCGGCTACCCGATCGCCGCCGAGGGCGCCCTCAAGCTGAAGGAGCTCGCCTACGTCAGGGCCGAGGCCTACCCGGCGGGCGAGATGAAGCACGGCCCCATCTCCCTCATCGAGCCGGGCACCGTGGCCGTCGTCGTCGCCACAAAGGGCCGTCTCTACGACAAGGTCCTCGCCAACGTCGAGGAGGTGAGGGCGAGGGGAGCCGCCGTCGTGGCGGTCTGCGACGAGGACGACGAGACCACCCCCGGCCTCGTCGACGACGTCCTCCGGGTGCCCGCCGTGCCCGAGGCCCTCTCGCCGGTCGTCGCCGTCGTCCCGCTCCAGGTGCTCGCCTACGCCGCCGCGAAGGCGCGAGGCAACGACGTCGACCGGCCGCGCAACCTCGCCAAGGTCGTCACGGTCGAGTGATCCGGCTCGGCATCGACGCCGTCGACGTCGACCGGTTCCGCGCCCTCCTCGACCGCAGGCCGCTCGTGCGGTCGCGGCTGTTCACCCCCGGCGAGCTCGCCGCCCTGGCGGAGCGGGCGGACCCGGTGCCGGGGTTGGCGGCCCGTTTCGCTGCCAAGGAGGCGGCGATGAAAGCGCTCTCGACGGGGCTCGGCGGGATCGACTTCGCCGACGTCGAGGTGCTGCGTGGTCCCGGCGGCGAGCCGACGCTCTCGGTCTCGGGGCGGGCGGCCGCCCGGGCGAGCTCGATGGGTGTCGGGTCGTGGGGCGTCTCGCTCACGCACACGGCCTCGATGGCCGCCGCCGTGGTCGTGGCCGAAGCGGACTGAGACGGAGGCGGGGTGCAGCCGGTCCTGACCGTCGGCGAGATGCGGGCGGTCGACGAGGAGGCGCAGCGGTCCGTGCCCCTCGCCGTCCTCGTCGAGCGCGCCGGCACGGCGGTGGCGAACGAGGTCGGGCGGGCGCTGGCGGAGCGGTGGCCGGCGGGCGTCTACGGGCGCCGGGTGGCGGTCGTGGCCGGCCCCGGCAACAACGGCAACGACGGCAGGGTGGCGGCGCGCCTGCTCTCGCGTCGCGGGGCCCGGGTGGAGGTGTTCGACGCCCGCCGGCCCCCTGAGCGGATCGAGGGTGCCGACGCCGTCGTCGACGCGGCGTTCGGGACAGGGTTTCGCGGCGAGTACTCGGCACCTGTGGTCGAGGAGAGGGTGCCAGTCGTGGCGGTCGACGTCCCGACCGGGGTGGACGCCCTCACCGGCGAGGGACGGGGCCGCCCGGTGCGGGCCGACCGGACCGTCACCTTCGGGGCGCTCAAGCCCGGCCTCCTCCTCGGCGACGGCCGCGCCCTCGCCGGCCGGGTGCGGGTCGAGCCGATCGGGCTCCCGCTCGATGCGGTGGCGCCGACGATCTTCCTCGTCGAGGACGACGACGTCGTCCGGCTGCTGCCCGCCCGCCTCCCCGAGGACCACAAGTGGCGCTCGTCGCTCATGGTCGTGGCGGGGTCGCCCGGCATGTACGGGGCGGCGACCTTCGTCGCCCGCTCGGCGCTGCGGGCCGGTGCCGGGATGGTCCGCCTCGGGATCCCGGGCGCCGATCCGGGCGAGCTCCCGGTGACCGAGGCGGTGGCGAGGGTCCTGCCCGAGACCGGCTTCGAGTCGGTGGTGCTCGAGGAGCTCGGGAGGTTCAAGGCGCTCGTCGTCGGGCCGGGCGTCGGGCGGTCCGGGGCGGCCGAGGAATCGGTCCGCCGCCTCGTGGCGGGCGCAGGGGCCGTGCCGACGCTCGTCGACGCCGACGGGCTCGTCGCCCTCGGGCCGTGTGCGAAGGCCTCCGACGTGCTCGGGTCGCGCCGGGGTCCGGAGCGGGCCGCCGCCGCGCCGGTGGTGCTCACGCCGCACGAGGGCGAGTTCGCCGGCCTCGCCGAGGCGCCGCTCGGAACCGACAGGGTCGCTGACGTGAGGCGGCTCTCGGAGGCCCTCGGGGCGGTCGTCCTCCTCAAGGGGTCGACCACCGTGGTCGCCTCGCCGTCGGACGGGCGGGTGCTGCTCAGCACGGCGGGCTCGCCGGTCCTCGCCACGGCCGGGACGGGCGACGTGCTCTCCGGCGTGATCGGCGCCTTCCTCGCCCGGGGCGTCCCGGCTGCCGAGGCGGCCGCCCTCGGGGCGCACGTCCACGGCCGGGCGGCCTCGCACGGCTTCGCCGAAGGCCTCGTGGCGGGCGACCTGCCCGACCTCGTGGCCGAAGTGCTGTCGGACCGTGGCTGAGGGGGCCCGCCGTGGCTGAGGGGTCCCGGCGGCCGGCCTGGGCCGAGGTCGACCTCGGCGCCATCGCCGCCAACGCCGCCACGCTCGCCCGGCTGGCCGGCCCGGCCCGCCTGTGCGCCGTCGTGAAAGCGGACGCCTACGGACACGGGGCGGTGCCGGTGGCGGCGGCCGCCCTGAGAGGCGGGGCGGCCGAGCTGGCCGTGGCGCTCGTCGACGAGGGGGTCGAGCTGCGGGAGGCCGGCATCACGGCGCCGGTCCTCGTCCTCTCCGAGCCTGCCCACGAGGCCATGGAGGAGGCCTGCGCCCGGGACCTCACCCCGACCCTCTACACCGAGGGAGGCGTCGACCTCGCCGAAGCAGCCTCCCGGGCCGTCGGGAACGGGACCCCCTGGCCGGTCGAGCTCAAGGTGGACAGCGGGATGCACAGGGTGGGGGCCGACCCGGCCGACGTCCCCGGCCTCGTCGAGCGCATCGAGGAATCCTCCTGGCTCGCCCTGCAGGGCCTGTGGACGCACTTCGCCGTCGCCGACGAGCCCGAGAGCGGCTTCACCGAGCTCCAGCTCGAGCGCTTCCTCGCCGTCGCGAAGCACTGCCCGCCCGCCCGGCTGCACGCCGCCAACTCCGCCGGCCTCATCGCCTGGCCGGCGTCCCGCCTCGACCTCGTGCGCTGCGGGATCGCCCTCTACGGCTACGCCCCGAGCGCGGCGGTGGCGCCCTTCCTCGAGTCCGAAGGGGCGAGCCTGCGCCCTGCCCTGTCGTGGAAGGCCCGGGTGACCCTCGTCCGCCGCGTCCCCGCCGACGACGCCGTCAGCTACGGCCTGCGCCGCCCGCTCGGGCACGACGCCACGGTCGCCACCATCCCGCTCGGCTATGCCGACGGGATCCCCAGGGCCTACTTCGAGCAGGAGGGCGAGGTCCTCGTCGGCGGTCGGCCGCGGCGCCTCTGCGGCACCGTCACAATGGACCAGGTCATGGTCGACTGCGGCGACGACGGGGTGCAGCCGGGGGACGAGGTCGTGCTCATCGGCGAACAGGGGGGCGCCCGCCTCTCGGCCGACGACTGGGCGGCCCGCCTCGGCACCATCTCCTACGAGGTCGTGACGAGGATCGGCCCCCGGGTTCCGAGGTTGCACCTGTGAGCGCTGCCCGAGCCGCGGGCCGCCCGGCCGCGAGCCGGCGACGGCGGGTCGGGCTCCTCGCCGCCGGGGCGGCGGTCGCCGGTGCGGCCGGCTACGCCGCCAGCCGCGCTCTCGATCGGCGCCGGCTGCGCGGCCTTCCGCCCCCCTCCGAGTCCGAGCTCGAGATGCCGCCGGACGTCGATGTCACCACCGTCGCGACGAAGGACGGCGGCCGCATCCGCGTGGTCGAGCGGGGCGAGGGCCCGACCATCGTGCTCCTGCACGGGGCGGGGCTCGCCGCCGACACGTGGGCCTACCAGTTCCACGACCTCGCCGACCGGCGGCACCTCGTCGCCCTCGACATGCGGGGCCACGGCGACTCGGAGGCCGGCCGGGACGGCACGACGATCTCGGCGATGGCCGACGACCTGGCGGCCGTCCTCGAGGCGCTCGACGTGCGGGGCGCCCTCCTCGTCGGGCACTCGATGGGCGGGATGACGGTGCTGCGTTTCGCGAGGCTGCACCGCGACGTGCTCGAGGAGCGCGTCGCGGCGGTCCTGCTCGTTTCCACCACCGGCGGGCTCACGCCCGACATCTCGCCCTGGCACCGGCTCAGCAACGCCGTCGGGAGCGCCGCGGTCGCCCTCGACCGGACCTTCAACCCGGCCGGGCGCCACGTCTACCCGGCCGGAGAGCTCGGCTACTGGGCCTCCCGTTTCGGCTTCGGCGCCAGCCCGACCTTCGCCGAGGTCGAGGCGACCACGCGGATGCTGCGGAGGATGCAGCCGGCGCGCTTCGTCGGCCTCCTCCCCGAGCTGCTCGGCTTCGACGAGCGGGATCCCTACACCGACTTGCGGGTCCCGGCGACGGTGCTCATCGGCGGGCGCGACCTGCTGACGCCGCCCGCCCACTCGAGGATGCTCGCCGAGACCCTCCCCGGTGCCCGCCTCCTCGTCTGGCCGAGGGCCGGCCACATGCTCATGTACGAGCGCCGCCGCGAGTTCGACCGCCTCCTCGAGGAGATGTCGTCGGGTGGGGGACAGGCCGTCGGCGAGAGGGCGGGGGCGTGACGGCCACCGGAGGGGCCACGACCCTCGAGGAGGTCCGCCAGGCGGCCCTCTCCTGCACGGCCTGCCCGCTCGCGGCCGGGCGGACGACCGTCGTCTTCTCGCGGGGCGACCCGGCCGCCGAGCTCATGTTCGTCGGCGAGGCGCCCGGCCGGGACGAGGACCTGCAGGGCGAGCCCTTCGTCGGGCGGTCCGGCAAGCTGCTCGACAAGCTGATCGCCGAGGAGATGGGCCTCGGGCCGGACGGCTACTACATCTGCAACACGATCAAGTGCCGGCCGCCCGGCAACCGCGACCCGCTCCCCGAGGAGGTGGCGACCTGCCGCCACTTCCTCGACGCCCAGCTCGCCTTCGTGCGGCCGAAGGTGATCGTCACGCTCGGCAACTTCGCCTCGAGGGCGCTGCTTGCCACCACCGAGGGCGTCACGCGGCTTCGCGGCCGCAGCTATCCCTTCGGCGACGCCGTCCTCGTTCCGACCTTCCACCCCTCGGCGGCCCTGCGGGGCGGCGGCGAGGTGCTCGCCCAGATGCGGGCGGACCTCGTCCGGGCGAAGCTCCTCCTTCGGGGTGCCGACCGGTGATCGAGCTCACGAGCCGCTCGGCGGCGGAGACCGAGGAGCTCGGGGCCGCCCTGGCGAGGCTCCTCGCCCCCGGTGACGTCGTCCTTCTCGTCGGCGGCCTCGGCTCGGGAAAGACCACCCTCGTGAAGGGCGTCGCCCGGGCGCTCGGCTACAAGGGCGAGGTGACGAGCCCGACCTTCACCCTCACCCACGTGTACGACTCGGCGCCCCGGCTCGTCCACGCCGACCTGTGGCGCCTCGACCGTGTGGCCGAGGTCGAGCAGCTCGCCCTCGACGAGGAGGCCGACTCGGTCGTCGTCGTCGAGTGGGGCGAGGCGGCAGCGGACGTCTTCGGCGGGGCCGCCCTCACCGTCACGATCGAGACCCTCGACGACGAAACCCGCCGCATCCTCCTCGACACCGCCGCCGCCCCCTGGAGCGGGCGCGCCACCGAGCTGGAACGGGTCCTCTCGTGAAGGTCCTCGCCCTCGAGACCTCCGGGAGCGACGTCGGCGCGGCGGTGGCCGACGAGGGAGGGCTCCTCTCGTCGCTCACCGCCCGAGCGGGGCGGCGCCACGCCGAGCTGCTCCATCCCATGGTCGAGGAGGCTTGCCGGCTCGCCGACACGTCCCTCGACGAGCTCGACGCCGTGGCGGTCGACGTCGGGCCCGGGCTGTTCACCGGTATCCGGGTCGGCCTGGCGGCCGCCAAGGGCTTCGCCCTCGGCCTCGGCGTCCCGCTCGTCCCGCTCACGAGCCTCGAGATCCTGGCGGCGGCCCTGGAGCCGCTCCGCCAGTCGGGCTCGGTCGTCGTGCCGGTGGTCGACCTGCGCCGCGGCGAGGTCGCCTGGGCGATCGCCGAGGCGGGCGAGCCGCTGTTCCCGCCCCGGCTCTCGCCGCCCGAGGTGGCGGCTGCGGAGGTGGAGCGCCGGGTGGCGGACGGCGCCCGCGTCGTGCTTGCCGGCGACGGGGCGCGCCGCTACGCCGAGCTCTTCTCGATCGAGGCGGTCGTGGCGGGAGCCGAGCTCGCCGCCCCTCCTGTAGCGTCGCTCGCCGTGCGGGCGGTCTCGGCCCTGGCGGTCGGTGCGGTGGCCGACCCGGTCGTGGTCGAGCCGCTCTACCTGAGAGAGCCGGACGCCCGCATCAACTGGTCGCCCATCCACGAGGGGGCGGCGGGCCCGGTACGGGGGGAGGAGGCCGGGGCAGGCTGATGGGGTTTCGTTTCTCGACGGTGGGAAGGCGCTCGGAGCCGGACGAGCGGGCGGTGGAGATCGTGCCCATGCGGCGCCGCCACTTGAAACAGGTCGTCGCAATCGAGCAGCAGGTCTTCCCGACCCCCTGGTCGATCGGGCTCTACCTCTCCGAGCTCGCCGCCGGGCCGAGCCGTGCCTACGTCGTCGCCAAGGTGGGCGGCGAGGTGGTCGGTTATGCGGGGCTCATGCTGGTGGTCGGGGAGGCGCACGTGACGACGATCGGCGTCGACCCGCCGTGGCAGCGCCACGGGATCGGGCGCCGGCTGCTCCTCGAGCTGGCCCGCATCGCCCGCGAGCGGGGCGGTGAGGACCTCACCTTGGAGGTGCGGGTGACGAACACGGGCGCCCAGGCGCTCTACCACGAGTTCGGCTTCGCCCCCGCCGGCATCCGGAAGAACTACTACGCCGAGGTGAACGAGGACGCCCTCGTCATGTGGGCGCACGACATCCAGAGCGACGCCTTCGCGGCGCGCCTGGACGAGATCGCGGCGAGGGTCGAGGCGGCGGGGTAGGGGTTTCGTAGGGGGGCTGATCAGGATCGTTGGCACTCTGCCTGCCTGTTTGCCAGTACGCTGCGGAGCCGGTATCGTTGGCACTCAGGATCTGAGAGTGCCAATCGAAGTCAGTTCACAGGAGGCAAGACGCCAATGAAGCTGCAGCCGCTGGACGACCGCATCGTCGTGCGCCCGAGCGAGTCCGAGGAGACGACCGCCTCGGGCCTCGTCATCCCCGACACCGCCAAGGAGAAGCCCCAGCAGGGCGAGGTGCTCGCCGTCGGCCCCGGCCGCCGGGCCGAGAACACCGGCGAGATCATCCCGCTCGACGTCGCCGTCGGCGACAAGGTCGTCTACTCGAAGTACGGCGGCACGGAGATCACCATCGACGGTGAGGACCTGCTCATCCTCTCGGGCCGTGACGTGCTCGCCAAGGTAGGCAAGTAATGCCGAAGCAGCTCCTGTTCGAGGAGTCGGCCCGGCACCGGCTCGAGGCGGGCGTCAACAAGCTCGCCGACACGGTCAAGGTGACCCTCGGCCCGAAGGGCCGCAACGTCGTGCTCGACAAGAAGTTCGGTGCCCCGACCATCACCAACGACGGCGTCACGATCGCCCGTGACATCGAGCTCGAGGACCACTTCGAGAACATGGGCGCCCAGCTCGTGAAGGAGGTCGCCACCAAGACCAACGACGTGGCGGGCGACGGCACGACGACGGCGACGGTGCTCGCCCAGGCCCTCGTGCGCGAGGGCCTGCGCAACGTGGCCGCCGGGGCGAACCCGATGTCGCTCAAGCGGGGCATCGAGGCGGCCGTGGCGGCCGCCGTCGACTCGATCCGCGACCAGTCGAAGGAGATCGAGGGCCGCAAGGAGATCGCCCAGGTGGCCGCCATCTCAGCCGCCGACGAGTCGATCGGCGAGGTGCTCGCCGACGCCATCGACAAGGTCGGCAAGGACGGCACGGTCACCGTCGAGGAGTCGAACACCTTCGGGCTCGAGCTCGAGTTCACCGAGGGCATGCAGTTCGACAAGGGCTACCTGTCGCCCTACTTCGTCACGGACCCGGAGCGCCAGGAGTCGGTGCTGGAGGACGCCTACCTCCTCATCGTGAACTCGAAGATCTCCTCGGTCCACGACCTGCTCCCGGTGCTCGAGCGCGTCATGCAGTCGTCCCGCCCGCTCCTCATCGTGGCCGAGGACGTCGAGGGCGAGGCCCTCGCCACCCTCGTCGTGAACAAGATCCGCGGGCTGTTCTCGTCGGTGGCGGTGAAGGCGCCAGGTTTCGGTGAGCGGCGCAAGGCCATGCTCGGCGACATCGCCGTGTTGACCGGCGCCACCGTCGTGTCCGAGGAGGTCGGCCTCAAGCTCGAGAACACCACGCTCGACCTGCTCGGCCGTGCCCGTCGGATCGTCGTGACGAAGGACGACACGACCATCGTCGACGGCGACGGCGCCGAGGACGAGGTGAAGGGCCGCATCGCCCAGATCAAGCGTGAGATCGAGGAGACGGACTCCGACTGGGACCGCGAGAAGCTCCAGGAGCGGCTCGCCAAGCTGGCCGGCGGCGTGGCCGTCGTCCAGGTCGGTGCCGCCACCGAGATCGAGCTCAAGGAGAAGAAGCACCGCATCGAGGACGCCCTGTCCGCCACCCGTGCCGCCATCGAGGAGGGCATCGTGGCCGGAGGCGGGACCGCCCTCGTGCGGGCCCGCTCGGCCGTCGAGACGGTGAGCGAGAAGCTGGACGGCGACGAGGCGACCGGTGCACGCATCGTGCTGAAGGCGCTCGAGGAGCCGCTCAAGTGGATCGCCATCAACGCCGGTTTCGAGGGCGCCGTGACGGTCCGTGAGGTCGAGGGCGCCAAGGGCTCGATCGGGCTCAACGCCCTCACCGGCAAGCTCGAGGACCTCGTCAAGGCCGGGGTCATCGACCCGGCCAAGGTGACCCGCTCGGCGCTGCAGAACGCCGCCTCGGTCGCCGGGCTGCTCCTCACCACCGAGGCCCTCGTGGCCGACAAGCCTGAGCCGAAGTCGGACGTCCCGGCCGGTGCCGGCGGCCACGGCGGCCACGGCGGCATGGGGATGATGTAGGCCCTCCGTTCTCGCTTTGAGGCTGCGACCGTGACGGCCGGGCTTCGGTTCCTGTTGTTGGGGGCCGGCCCGGCCGTCGTCGCGTCCGCTGGTCGGGGCGGGCTGGGCCGGGTCGGGTCCGGGTCCGGGGCGTTTCCGTTCCCTGTCGCCGCGTCCCTGGGTGAGTTCGGGCCAACTGTGTGCTGTTGCTCATGAAGGGACGCCTGGTGCCCGGGTCGGGCGACGGATGGGCGATGCTGGGGGCGTGAGCGGCAGGGGTGATCGTTTCCGCCAGGACGTCCCGATGCCGGAGGGTGCGAGGCGGCTCGACGAGCCCTCGGCGCGCTTCCTCGAGGCAGCCGAGCAGCTCGGCGACGAGTTCGGGAAGCGCCTCGCCTCCGTCGAGCTCTTGGAGGAGGCGTTCGCCGACGCCGGCGCCGGTCCCGTCGAGGAGCGTCCCGGTGCAGCCGTGCTGCTCCCGGTCGTGGGAGGCCGCTCGGCAAAGGACCCGGCGCGCCTCGTGCTCATCCGGCGGGCCACCCATCTGCGGGCGAACCCCGGCGAGATCGCCTTCGCCGGCGGCCGCCTCGAGCCCGGGGAGTCGGCCGAGGAGGCGGCGCTGCGGGAGACGCGCGAGGAGATCATGCTCGAGCCGGGTTCCGTCCGGGTCCTCGGCCGCCTCCCCATCGTGTACCGGGTGACCCGCTCCGAGGGGATCGCCCCGTTCGTGGCGACGGTGGAGGGCTGGCCGTCGATGACGCCGAGCCCGGCCGAGGTCGACGACCTGGTCGTCGTCCCCTTGGCGGAGCTGGCCGACCCGGAGCGGTACTTCGAGGAGAGCTGGCCGATGGGAGGTGGGGAGTTCCGGCTCATGCACTTCTTCGAGCTCGACGACGACCTCGTGTGGGGGGCGAGCGCCCGCATCCTCGCCCTCCTGCTCGACCGGCTCGCCGAGGCTGTGCTCCAGGGCTGAGGCGGGCGGACGCCTAGGCTCCCGGGCCGTGGCAGACGTCGACATCGGCGCAGGGAAGTCGGCCCGGCGCGGCTACTCGCTCGGCGAGGTGTCCATCGTGCCGGCCCGGCGCACGAGGGCGCCCGAGGACGTCGACCTCTCCTGGACGCTCGAGGCCTACACGCGTGACCTGCCGCTCATGGCCTCGCCGTCGGACGCGGTCGTGAGCCCGTCGACGGCCCGGCTCGTCGGCTCGCTCGGCGGCGTCGCGGTGCTCAACCTCGAAGGGCTGTGGACCCGCTACGAGGACCCCGATCCCTTGCTGGAGGAGGTGGCGTCGCTTCCTGCCAAGGCGGCCTGCCCCCGGTTGCAGGAGCTCTACGCCGAGCCGGTGAAGGCAGAGCTCGTCGCCGAGCGCATCCGGGAGATGGCCGCCCCGGGCGTCGTCACGTGCGGGGCGATCTCACCGCAGCGGACCCTCGAGTACGCCAAGGCCGTCGTCGAGGCCACCCTCGACCTCCTCGTCATCCAGGGCACCGTCGTCTCGGCCGAGCACGTCGCCAAGGGCTCGGAGCCGCTCAACCTGAAGCGGTTCATCCGCGAGTACGACCTCCCCGTCGTCGTCGGGTCGTGCTCGTCGTACACGGCCGCGCTCCACCTGATGCGGACGGGGGCGGCCGGCGTGCTCGTCGGCGTCGGGACCGGCGCCGGCTCGACGACGGGCCAGGTGCTCGGGCTCGGGGCGCCGTTCGCCACCGCCATCGCCGATGCCGCCGGCGCCCGCTCGCGCCACCTCGAGGAGACGGGCGTCTACGTGCACGTGATCGCCGACGGCGACATGGCGACCGGAGGCGACGTCGCAAAGGCGCTCGCCTGCGGGGCGGACGCCGTCATGCTCGGGCTGCCGCTCGCCGCCGCCTCGGAGGCGCCGGGCCGGGGCCGCTACTGGGAGATGGCGGCCGGACATGCCTCCCTTCCCCGGGGGGAGTTCCTCGCCGTGGAGCAGCTCGGCGGGATGAGGGAGGTCCTCCTCGGGCCGTCCCACTCGCCCTCGGGGCGGGCGAACCTCTTCGGTGCCCTCAGGGCCGCCATGGCGATGACCGGCTACGAGACCCTGCGCGAGTTCCACAAGGCCGAGGTGACGGTCTCGAGCTAACCCGGCGCCCGGCGCCGCGGCGCCGGCGCCGGGCTCACTCGATGGGCTGGTGTGCCATCGCCGAGGGCTCGCGCCCGGCGAAGAGCCAGCCGACGATCGCCGCGAAGGCCGGCATGCCGAGGAGGATGAAGAGGAGGTCGGCGACGGGGATGTTGTTGAGCGCGCCGATCCCCCCGTTGAGCGAGTTGCCGTTCAGCCATCCGAGCATGGCGACGTAGCCGCCGAGCGTCCCGAGCACCGCACCGAGGAAGCCGAGGGCGCCTGCCGTCACCGCCGTCAGCGTGCGACGAGTGAAGCTCGAGGCCCCGGTGGCGGCGAGCGTCCGGAGATCGCTCGCGGTCTCGCTTCGCACGAGGCCGACCGACATGCCGAGGACGCCGAGGGCGATCACGATCCCGAAGATGGTCGCCCAGCTGATCACGGCGGACGAGGTCGGCTGGTCGTTCTTCGACTCGACGGAGAGCGGGGAGCTCGAGGCCGCCAGCTGGGCGCTGGCGATCTGGGCGGCGGTGAAGGTCTGGGTGCCCTGCACCAACCAGTCCGTGACGTACGACGCGATGTGGAACTCCTTCATGGCGTGCTCGGTGATGACGGTGTTGGGGGCCGACGTGCCGGTCGGGAGCGCCCCGATCTCCTCGACGACGGGGTGCTTGAGCTCGCCGCTCGACCCGGGCAGGCCGTTGCCGCCGAAGGACAACCCCAGTCCGCCGACGCCCGAGAGTCCGGGGCGTGACGTCAGGATGTCAGCGTTCGGGCTGATCTCGGAGGGAGTGATCCCGAACGTCCTCAGCAGCTGCGGCGTCGCCACGTAGACGGCGCCGTTCCAGTGGCGGCCCCCTTCATGCCCGTCGATGTTCGCGTTCGGCGTCTCGAGGGCGACCAGCTGTGCGCCGAGGTCCTTCGCGATGGCGGAGGCGCGCCTCGCTTCTTGTCCAACCGCCCCGGGCGCCGTCGGCGTGACCTTGACGCGCTTGCCGTTCGGCTTGACCTCGTAGGTGGGCGCACCCGGCGGAGGGAGGTTGGAGTGGATCGCCAGCTCGTTCGAGGTGAGGTTCGGGCCGGCGTAGTCGAGGACGTTGCCGTAGCGGGCGGCGGCCGCCAGCATGACGATCACCGCCGCCAGCACCCCGACGCTGATGGCCGCCAGCGCCGAACCCGAACGCGCCCGGTAGCGGGCGAGGTCCCTCAGGGCGAGCCGGGGGGCGATCGGGCTGTGACGTCCGAGACGGGCGGCAACCGAGAGGAAGAAGGGTGCGAGCAGGATCAGCCCGGGGATGAGGAGCACGATCCCGAGCACGAGCTCCGGGGCGCCGCCGCTTCCCTCACCGTGGTTCGTGCTTCCCGAGTAGGCGAGGAGGATGAAGCCGAGGACGAGGAAGACGATGCCCGGGACCGCCGAGCGGTGGACCTGGCGGGGCGGCGCCGGCCTCCCCGAGAGCGCCTGGACGATCGGCACCTTGGTGATCGCCCGCGCCGGGCGGGACGACGCGAAATAGGCGGCCAGGACGGCGAGGACCATCGCCGAGACGACCACCGTCCACGAGAGCGCCAGCGACCCGATGCTGTGGTGCACGCTCTGTTCGAGGCTCGGCCGGTAGGCGAACCAGACGACGAGGCCGAGGACGAAGCCGAGGACGGCTCCGACGGCACCGACCACGGTGCCGTTGGCGCGCACGACGAGGCGGACGTGGCGGTGGGTGGCGCCGGTCGACTCGAGCATGCCGATCGAGCGGAGCCTGCGTTGCGCGAGGACCGTGAAGCCGCCGACCGAGACGAGAGCGATGAGCAACATCCCGAGCACGAGGGCGGCGAGCGAGATCGTCTCGGGGTTGAGGGGGTTCGACTGGGCGACCGAGGCCGGTGTCTCGGCGTTGTGGCCGATGCTGCGGAGCGGCACGCCGGGCGCGTCGAAGAGCGCCGTGACGCTGGTGGCGTTTCGGACCTGGCCCGGCACGACGAGGGCGAACTCGTCGAGCAGGCTCTGAGGGTTGACGACGATGCCGACCACCTTCCGCTCGACCCCGCCGACGCGCCAGGTGTCCCCGATCCGCAGGTGGAAGGCCGAGGCGACGCCGCTCGTCACGGCCACCTGGTCGGCGCCCGAGGGGAAGTGCCCCGAGACGAGCGACAGCATCGGACCGCTGAAGGGCCCGTGCGAGCTCTCCGCACGAAGGGTGAAGGTGTTGATGGATCCGGGGATCGACTCCGTCTCGTTCTCGATCACCTCGACGCGGCCGAAGCGGTGCTGCAGGCTCGCGATGACGCTCGCCGTGCGTGCGTCATAGGTCGTGAAGGACACCGAGTCGCCGGCCGTGCCGAAGCCCGAGCTCTTCGACGGCGGCGTGTTCGTCGCGACCGCCGAGGCGACGATGGTCGCGGCCACCGCGAACGTGATGAGGGCGAGGATCAACAGCTGCTGGCGCCACTCCCGCCGGAACAGCCGCCAGGCCCAGCGAACGACGGCTCGCCGGGCGGGCGCACCGCCGTCGGCCGGGCGTGCGTCGGTGGAGGGCGCGTGGAGGGCGGTGCTCACAATGACTCCTGCAGGATCTCGCGACCAAGGCTCCCGTCGTCGGCGGGTGAGGCACTCGGCGAGTCGGGACCGTCCGGGGCGACGTGGTCGACGAGGTGGCCGTCGCGAAGCGAGACCACCCGATCGGCCCACGAGGCGAGATGGGCGTCGTGGGTGACGACGACGGCCGCCACGCCGCCCTCGCAGGCGCTGCGGATCATCGCCATGACGGCCTCGCCGTTCGTCGAGTCGAGCGCTCCCGAGGGCTCGTCGGCGAGGAGGAGGTGGCGCTCGCCGACGGAGGCCCGGGCGATCGCCACCCGCTGGCGTTCGCCACCCGAGAGCTGGTCGGGGTAGTGGTCGGCCCGGTCCGCCAGACCGAGCCGATCGAGAGCGGCGAGGCCGGCGGTCCGGGCCTTTCGTGCCGGGATGCCGTCGAGCTCGAGGGGAAGGGCGACGTTCTCGGCGGCGGTGAGGCCGGGCAGGAGGTTGAAGTCCTGGAAGACGTAGCCGACGGTCCGTCGCCGGAGGCGTGCCTTGTCGTTGCGGGACATCGCCGCGATCGAGGTGCCTGCGATGCGCACCTCGCCGCTCGTCGGCTCCTCCAGGCTGCCGGCGATCGTCAGCAGGGTCGACTTCCCCGAGCCTGACGGGCCCATCACGGCCACGAGGTGCCCTTCGTCGACGAAGAGATCGATGTGCTCGAGGGCGTGCACCTCCGCGGCGCCCTCACCGTAGGACTTCGAGATGTCGTGGAGCTCGAGGAGGCTCATCTGTGCCGGCCGTCCTTTGCCGGGAGCTGCCCGGCGTACGTGGTGGGCGGGTTGCCCGATTGCATACTCAGTATCATAGTGAGCGGGCTACTGCTGTCAAGTGGTCCTTGGAAGTGGTCGGCGGACGAGCCGCCGGAGGGGGCCGGCCGGGGGATGCGAGGCCTCCCGGGGGCCGGCGGCCCGGGCTACGGGCGGGGGATCGGGGCCGGGGCGTCGCGGATGAGCGACTCGGGGCTCGGCGGCGGAACCGTCTGGTCCACGATCCGGCCGTCTCGGATGAAGACGACCCGGTCGGCCCACGACGCAAGCTGGGCGTCGTGGGTGACGACCACCGCCGCGACGCCCCGGTGGCAGGCGGCGAGGATCATCCGCATCACCGCCTCGCCGTTCGACGAGTCGAGCGCCCCCGACGGCTCGTCCGCCAGCAGCAGCGACCGCTCGCCGACGATCGCCCGGGCGATCGCCACCCGTTGGCGCTCCCCACCCGAGAGCTCGTCGGGGTAGTGCGAGGCACGGTCCGCCAGCCCGAGCTGCTCGAGGGCCGTGAGGCCGGCCAGGTGGGCCTTCTTCGCGGAGAGGCCGTCGAGCTCGAGGGGCAGCGAGACGTTCTCCGCCGCCGTGAGGCCTGCGAGGAGGTTGAACTCCTGGAAGACGTAGCCGACGGTCCGTCGCCGGAGCCGTGCCTTGTCGTTGCGCGAGAGCGACGTCAGCGCCTGCCCGTCGATCACCACCTCGCCGCTCGTCGGCTCCTCGAGGCTGCCGGCGATCGTGAGCAGGGTCGACTTCCCCGAGCCCGACGGCCCCATCACCGCGACGAGCGAGCCGCGCTCGACCCCGAGGACGACGTCGGAGAGCGCCTGCACCTCGGTGGCGCCTGTCCCGTAGCTCTTCGAAACCCGCTTCAGCTCGAGGTAGCTCATCGCCGGGCGACCAGCCTCCGTCGGATGAGCGGGCCGGACTTCGCCGAGGGGGCTTCCAGGCTGGCGCGCTTCAGCCGACCGTCGGCCGTGTCGAGCCACCTGACGACGGAGTCGAGCCGGAAGAGCTCGGCGTCGACGACGAGGGCGAAGGAGAGGTCGAAGTCCGCCTCGTCCTCCTTCAGGTGCGTCCACTGCTGCATCAGCTCGACCAGGTAGCGCCGGTGGACCTGGATGACGTCGTGCACCGAGACGCCCGGGACGTGCAGGGCCGCCAGCACCTTGATCACGAGCTCGTCGCGGGGCGGCTCGGTCATGTCCGGCGGCGTGGTCAACCAGGTGTCGAGCTCCTTGCGCCCGGCCCCGGTGATGCGGAAGACCTTCTGCGGTCCCGCCTCCTCGCCGCGGTCGTCGGACTCGATCAGCTCGTCGCGCTCGAGGCGCTGCAGCGTCGTGTAGACCTGCCCGACGTTGAGGGGCCACACCTCACCGGTGTTCTCCTCGAACTCGTGGCGCAGCTGCAAGCCGTACTTCGGGCCCTCGCTCAAGAACGCCAGCAGGGCGTGGCGGACGCTCACGGGGCCTCGTTCGCAGCCTGAACTCGTACCATACGCAGTATCCTACGGTCAGCGAGGCCTCCGGTCAACGAACGTCTCGACCGGCGGCCCGTGCAGCGGAGCACGCCGGCGGCTGGGCGGCCGACCCGGGCCGGGCGGCTGGCGTCGCTCCCCGGGGAGGGTCACAGCCCGCCGGTAGGGTTGACCTTCGTGGGCGGCCCGAGCGACGAGTGGGACCTGTTCGGGGACTTCGCCTCGCTCGGCGGGCTCGCCTCCGAGAAGCCGGCCGCGCCGGAGCGGCCTCCCCTCGACGAGGACACCCTCGTCGAGGACCTGAACCCGAGCCAGCGGGAGGCCGTCCTCCACATCGACGGGCCGCTCGTCGTCGTGGCGGGCGCCGGCTCGGGAAAGACCCGGGTCCTCACCCGGCGGATCGCCCGGCTCATGGCGCTCGGAGTGCCCCCCTGGCGGATCCTCGCCATCACGTTCACGAACAAGGCGGCCGACGAGATGCGCGGCCGGGTCGTCGACCTCGTCGGCGAGGACGCCTCGAAGATGTGGGTCTCGACCTTCCACTCGGCGTGCGTGAGGATCCTGCGGAGGAACGCGGAGCGGATCGGGTTTCGTTCGAATTTCACGATCTACGACGACGGGGACTCCCGCAGGTTGATCGAGCACGTCCTCGAGGACCTCGGGATCGACCAGAAGCGGTACCCGTCGCGGGCGGTCGCCGGCGTGATCTCGACGGCGAAGTCCGAGCTCGTCGACGCAGACGCCTACGCGGCGAGGGCGGCGACGTTGTACGAGCGGCGGGTGGCCGACGTCTTCGCCGAGTACGAGCGGCGCCTCGTCGAGGCGAACGCCATGGACTTCGACGACCTCCTCGTGCGGGCGGTGAAGCTGTTCGCCGAGCACACCGACGTGCTGGAGGCGTACCAGGACCGCTTCGCCTATGTGCTCGTCGACGAGTACCAGGACACCAACGTCGCCCAGAACGAGCTCGTCATGCTGCTCGGGCGGGCGCATCGCAACGTGTGCGTGGTGGGCGACACCGACCAGAGCATCTACCGATTCCGCGGGGCGGAGATGCGCAACCTGCTCGACTTCGAGCACGCCTTCCCCGACGCCCGCATCATCCTGCTCGAGCAGAACTACCGCTCGACCCAGACGATCCTCGACGCCGCCAACGCCGTCATCGCCCACAACCTGCTCCGCCAGGCGAAGGACCTCTGGAGCGCCCTCGGAAAGGGCGAGAAGATCCGCCGCTACCGGGGGCGCGACGAGCGGGAGGAGGCGGGTTTCGTCGCCGACGAGGTCATCTCGCTCTCGCGCGACCAGCACGTCGCCTACGACGAGATCGCCGTCTTCTACCGGACGAACGCCCAGTCCCGGGCGCTCGAGGCGGCGCTCATGGAGCGGGGCGTTCCGTACCAGGTGATCGGCGGGACGCGCTTCTACGACCGCCGCGAGATCCGGGACGTGCTCGCCTACCTCCGCCTCGTCGTCAACCCCGGCGACGAGGTCTCGCTCCGGCGGGTGCTCAACGTGCCCCGGCGGGGGGTGGGAGACACGACGCTCGCGAGGCTCGTCTCGTTCGCGACGGCCCGGGGGGTCGGCTTCGCCGGCGCCCTGCGGCAGGCCGAGCAGGCCGGGGCGTCGGGGAAGGCCCTCTCGGGCATCCGCTCGTTCCTCGAGCTGCTCGACGACCTCGAGGCCTCGGCCGCCGCCGAGCGCCGCCCCGCCGAGGTGATCGAGGATCTCCTCGAGCGGACCGGCTACACCGAGATGCTCGAGGCGGAGGCTTCCGGTGGCGGGGCGCGGGCGATCGAGGCGGAGGGCCGGCTCGAGAACCTCGCTGAGCTCATCTCGGTGGCGACCGAGTTCGACGACGTGCCGAGCTTCCTCGAGACGACGACGCTGGCGGCGGCCCAGGACTCCATCGAGGAGGGCCCGATGGTGTCGCTCATGACGCTCCACACGGCGAAGGGCCTCGAGTTCCGGGTGGTCTTCCTCACGGGCATGGAGGAGGGGCTCTTCCCCCACAGCCAGACGCTGGCGGAGCCGGACGAGCTCGAGGAGGAGCGCCGCCTCTGCTACGTCGGGATCACGAGGGCCCGCGAGCAGCTCTACCTCACGCACACCTGGAACCGCACGCTGTTCGGCTCCTACCAGGCCTCGCTCCCGAGCCGATTCCTGAAGGAGATCCCCGACGAGCTCTGCACCGACGTCGGCGACGGGGTCGTGGTCGGCGCCGGAGTGCCGTGGGGAAGGTCCCGCTCCGGGTCCTACGCGGAGCGGTACGCGGCCGTCGGGCGATCCGCCGGGGCGGAGCGGGCGGGGCTCGTCGGCGGTGGCGGTGGCGGCGCGGGCGGCGGGGTCGGCGCCAGCACCGGCGCGGAGGACCTCGGTCTCGTCGAGGGTGACGTCGTCGAGCACCGCCGCTACGGGGCGGGCGTCATCGTCCACCTCGAAGGGGTCGGGGCCGATGCGCGGGCGGAGATCCGTTTCACCGACGGGGCCGTGAAGCGCTTCATCCTCTCGGCAGCCCCCTTGCGGAGGCTCCGGGCCGCGAATTGAGCAGGGCCGGAGCCGGCGCACCGCCGACCCCGGCCCCGGCCTCAAGCCTGGACTCGTCCCGTCCGGGTTGGTTCAGCTGGTCTGGCGCAGCTTGAACTGCGCACCGGCCGGATCGGCGACCGCCGCGAGGTGCCCGTAGGGGGTCTCCTGGCAGTCCATCACGACCGAGCCGCCGAGCTCCCTCACCTTCTCGACCGAGGCCCTGGCGTCGGTCACCTCCCAGTAGATCGACCACTGGGCGGGCGTGCCCTCGGGGAGGAAGCCGGCCGCGTCCATCACGCCGGCCACGTCGGAGCCCGAGGCGTCCTTCAGCATGAAGTAGCGGAACTCGTCGGTGTCGGAGGCCGCCACGGCCTCGAGGCGAAACGGCCCGGTGTAGAAGCCGATCGAGCCGTTGAAGTCGCGGGTGTGCAGCTCGAACCAGCTCGGGGTGCCGGGCTCGCCGATCGTCGAGAAGCCGTGGAAGCTGTCGGGCTGCCACAGCCCGGCGACGGCGCCCTGCGGGTCGACGAGGATGGTCTGCGAGCCGAGATCCGCCACGGCCATCGGTGGGAATTGCAACTGGGCGCCCGCCTCGCTCGACAGCTCCGCGGTCTTCGCGATGTCGTCGGTGGCGAAGTAGACCTTCCAGGTGTTGTCGGCCTTGGCGTCGCCCATGTCGCCCATGCCGCCCGCCACGGGCCGGCCGTCCTTGGTGAACATGAAGTAGCCGCCGAACTCCTCGGAGGGCTCGTTCGCCTCCCAGCCGAAGAGCTCGGCATAGAAGCGCCGGCTCCCCTCGACGTCCGAGGTCCAGAGATCGGCCCAACACGGCGCTCCGACGGGAGCGTGGTCACGGGTCGTCATGGTGGTGCTCCTTCCGTGTGGTGGGTTCGTGGTGGTTCCGGGCGCTCCCGGTTCCTCTCTCAGTCAGACGTCGCTCGCGTTGCGAACTCATCGGCCGCCGGCCTCCCGTCGAGGTGGCGGGGCAGCCCGAAGTAGGGGAAGAGCCGCTCGGGGTCGCAGAAGTCGAGGAAGAAGCTCATCTGGGCGATGCGGCCGCCCGTCACCTCGAGCACCTGGACCGCCCACGGCAGGTAGCCGCCCTCCGGGTCCGGCTTGTACTGGGCGAAGGCGGGGCTGCCGTTGGCCGAGAGCGGGACGAGGACCGAGTCCTTGCACGAGCTCGGTGCCGGCTCGAGCATGAAGGTCGTGATGTTGCGGGAGCCCTGGATCCACATGGCGAAGGGCGGCATCGACTGCACGGCGTCCTCGTGGAGGAGCTCGACGAGGCGCTCCACGTCGTAGGACTCGAACGCCTCCACGTAGGCCTCGAGGAGCTCGGCGTCGGCCGACTCGAGCGGCTCGGCGTGCGGCCCCTCCTTGAGGGTGGCGAGCGTGGCGCGGGCCCGCTGGAGGGCGCTGTTCACGGCGGCGGTGCTCGTCTCGAGCACCTCGGCGACCTCGGCGGCGGGGAAGCGGAGGACGTCGCAGAGGATGAGGGCGGCCCGCTGGCGGGCGGGGAGGTGCTGCAGCGCGGTGACGAACGCCAGTCTGATCGACTCGCGGTACTCGGCGATCTCGGCCGGGTCGTTCGAGTCGGGACCGAGCCCGGCGTCGTTGATCGGCATCACCCAGGGGTGGTCGACGAGAAGGGGGCCGAGGTTGGCCTCGAAGGGCGGCGACGACGGGCCGAGCTCCATCGGCCGGGCGCGGCGCTGCACCTGGCGGTGCATGTCGATGCAGACGTTCGAGGCGATGCGGTAGAGCCACGAGCGCAGGCTCGAGCGCCTCTCGAACCGCTCCCCGTGCCGCCAGGCGCGGACCATCGTCTCCTGCACGGCGTCGTCCGCCTCGAAGCCCGAGCCGAGCATCCGGTAGCAGAACCCCGTCAGCTCCCGCCGATAGGGCTCGAGATCGGTCTCCGCCAACGTGCCCGACAGTGTCACGACGCGGGATGGTAGACCCCGGGTGTGACGCCGGAAAGGGCGGAAAGGCGGGCTTGGAGCCGGTTCAGTCGGCCGTGGCGAGGGCGCTCGTGCCGCCCGGCGGAGCTCCCCGGAAGTACGCCGCCGGCGTGACGCCCGTCTCCCGCCTGAAGGCGGCCACGAAGGCGCTCGTCGACTCGTAGCCGACGGTCCGGGCGACGCTGCTCACGGGCGCGCCGGCGGCGAGGTCGACCATGGCGGCGCTCAGGCGGAGGAGCGAGCGCCACCTCCCAAAGGGCAGCCCCGTGTCGGCGAGGAAGGACCGGGCGAGCGTTCGCTCGCTCGCCCCGACGGTCCGTCCCCACTCGCCGAGGGTGCGGTTGTCGGCCGGCTCCTTGCGGAGGGCCTCGGCGACGTCGCGCGCCCGCTCCTCGCTCGGCATGCGGACGTCGACGGTCGCCATCTCGACGGGCTGGAGGAGGTCGACGACGACCGCCTCGGCCCTGGCGCGGGCCGCCTGGTCGAGGTTCGGGTCCTCGAGGTAGCCGATGAGCTCGCCGAGGAGCGGGCTCGCCGTGACGGGGGTGCAGTCGCTCCAGGTGATGCGGCAGAGGTTGGGGCGGACGTAGACGGCCTGCATCGTGGCGGCCGAGGTGGACATCGTCTCGTGACGAAGTCCGGCGGGGATCCAGAGTGCCCGGCTCGGCGGGAGCACCCAGGCGGTGGTCTCGGTGCGCACCATGAGCACCCCGCTCGGCGCCCAGGCGAGCTGGTGGTCGTCGTGGGTGTGCCAGTCGAAGACCGAGCCGCGGGGCATCGGAAAGGTGACGACGACGAGCGCTTGATCGGCGGGGACGTCGTCGACCGGGCAGGGCGCCTCGTCGAGCTCGCCGCCGGGAGCGGCGCCGGAGCCGGGCACTTCGTCGAGGAGGTGGCGCCCGTCGGCTGGATGTCCGTTCTGCGACATCGTTTGGCAGGCTACGACCTTTCACGAAGCGGCGGTGTTCCTTACCGTTCGAGGTGTGAACGAGAACCACTCCATCTGCTCCAGCCCCGAGTGGGCCGAGCACCTCCGTGACGACGTGCTCAGCTTCATGACGGCACATGCCGACCTCGGCGAGGAGATGCTCGAGATCGGCCCGGGCCCAGGCGCGGCGACCGAGTGGCTGCGCCACGAGGTGAAGCGGCTCGTCGCCCTCGAGCTCGAAGAGGAGGCGGCCGCCCACCTCGCCGAGCGCTACGACGGCACCAACGTGGAGGTGGTCGTCGGCGACGCCACCTCGACCGGGTTCCCCGAGGAGTCCTTCGACTCGGTGGGCTGTTTCACGATGCTGCACCACGTGCCGACCGCCGCGCTGCAAGACGCCATCCTCCGCGAGGCGCTCCGGGTGCTCCGGCCGGGCGGCGTGCTCGTCGCCTCGGACAGCCTGGCGAGTGACGGGCTCCACCACTTCCACGTCTGCGACACCTACAACCCGATCGAGCCGGGATCGCTCGTCGCCCGCCTGCAGGCCCTCGGGTTCGTCCGCCTCACGGTCGTCGTCGACGGGATCGTCAAGTTCATCGCCCACAAGCCCCTTTCCGAGACAGGAGACGAGGAATGCAGTTCATGACCCTTCCCTACGAGGAGCCGCTCACCGTCCGTCAGCCCGGTCCCCGCGTCATCCCCGAGCCACCCCGGCGGGGCGAGCCCGGCGGCGAGCCGTGCGGGATCTGCGGCGGGCATGCGACGAGCGCCGTCTGGTCGGACGACCTCTGGTCGCTCCACCCTCCGGTCCAGAGCAGCCTTCCCGGCACGGTCTGGCTGGCGAGCCGGGAGCACGCCGACTCGTTCGCCGACCTCTCGCCGGAGGCGGCCGAGGACTTCGGCCGCATCGCCGGTGCGATCGAGCGGGCGATCCTCTCGCTGGGCGACGTCGGCCGAGTCCACCTCTACCGCTGGGGAGACGGGGGAGCCCACTTCCACGTGTGGTTCCTGCCCCGTCCGCTCGGGATGCTCGAGGCCCGCAACATGATGCTGCCGCTCTGGGAGGACGTGCTGCCGAACGTCTCCGACGAGGAGTCGCGCGAGGCGGCCGAGCGCGTGGCGGCCGCGCTCGAGAAGGAGCTAGCGGCCCGGGGCTGAGCCGGCTGCGGGCTGGCGGCCCGGGGCTGAGCCGAGGAGGGCCGAGCCGAAGGGCCCTCAGGCGAGGGTCGCCGCCAGGATCGGCCGCTCCCGCGCGGCGAGCCGCGACGAGGCGGCGAACCACTCGAGGGCCTGCTCGATCATGGGCTGTCCGGCGGGAAGGACGTGGTCGTGGTGGAACTTCGTCGCCCTGGCCACGGAGTCGAGGTCGCCCACCTGGAAGATGAGGCCGATGCCGAGCATGAAATGGAGCATCATCGGGGTCCTCTCGACGGTCGCCTCCCAGTCGTCGGCCATGGCCGACCAGACGGCGAGGCCGCCGACGCGGTTCGCGACGAGACGGAAGATCACCATCGGTGCGTCCTGGAGGCGGAAGTTGTCGAAGACCTCCTCGTAGGCCCGCATGATGAGCGCCTCGTCGGTGAAGGCGGCGATGCCGTCCTGGTATCGCCGCTCCTCGAGCGGATCCCTCGCCTCCTTGAAGCGCCTGATCATCTCCTCGTAGTCGCCCGGGCGGTTGAGGCCGGCCACGATCGCCACGACGGCGGCGGCGAGGTCGCCGTCGAGCTCTCTTTCGTCGAAGCGGCGCACGGCCTCGGTCCTGATCTCCTCGTCCTCGCCGGTCGTCCCGAGGCGCCGGACGAGCGTCGCCCGCAGCACCTGGGCCCGTTCCTCGTCGCCTGGCCGTGGGTCCCACCCGAGCTCGGCGAAGAGCGGGCCTATGAGGGTGCGCACCTTGGCTGCGAGGAGCGGCCGCTCGGCGTCGGTCACCGTCCTGTCGAGGAAGTCGAGGATCCGGTCGACGAACTCCCATACCTGCGGCTCGACGTCGGTGCCGAGCTTGGAGGCGATGGCGAGGACGTCGGCCACGGTGCGGTCGCCCGCGTAGGCGAGCGCCGTCGTGTCGCCGACGAGCACGGCACGCTCGATCTCCGAGAGCGAGTCGAGGCGGCCGACGACGGCGGCCAGCTGCTCGGGTGCGTAGCTCGTGCGGTAGACGCCGGTGCCCCCGGAGTTCACGAGGACCGGAGCGGCGCATTCGAGCGGCTGGGGCGTCTCACCGAGCAGCTGGGCCGCTGCCTCGCCGCCCTCGAGCGACCGCTCGAGGACCGGCACGAGCCACCTCTCCCCGATGGCCGAGCGGCCCTCCGCCGGGGCGAGCACGAAGGGCCGCTGTGAGAGCGACGACCCGTCCACCGAGACGATCGGGTGGCCGCCCTGGTGGATCCAGGTCGTCATGATCTCGCCGACGGGACGCCCCGAGACCTCTTCGAGCGACGCCCACAGGTCGGCCGTCACCGTGTTGTCGTAGGAGTGCGCCCGCAGGTAGTGCCGGATGCCGTCGCGGAAGACGTCCGGCGAGAGGTACTGCTCGAGCATGCGAAGGACGCTGCTGCCCTTCTGATAGGTGAGCGGGTCGGCCATGGCGATCGCCTCGGCGGGGGAGTGCACCGGGAACTCGATCGGCCGGGTGGTGTGGACCGAGTCGAAGGCCATGCCGGTCTCCCGCTCACCGGCGAAACGGACCCACATCTTCCATTCCGGCTTGAACTTGTCGACGCACCACCACTGCATGAACGTGGCGAACGCCTCGTTCAGCCAGAGGCCCTCCCACCAGGTCATGGTCACGAGGTCGCCGAACCACATGTGCGCCAGCTCGTGGGCGATGACGCCCGCGATGCGGGCGAGCTCGTTCTGCGACGCCGTGGCCGGGTCGGCCAGCAGCTCGACCTCGCGGAAAGTGACGCAGCCGAGGTTCTCCATGGCGCCGGCGGCGAAGTCCGGGATGGCGACGAGGTCGACCTTGTCGCCCGGGTAGGGGATCCCGAAGTACTCCTCGAAGGTGCGAAGGGCGAACTCGCCGACGTCGAGGGGGAACGTCGTCAGGTTGGCCATCCCGCTTCGGTAGACGACGGTGAGGGGCACGCCGCCGACGTCGCGGGGAGGCGTCTGCTCGAAGGGCCCGACGACGAAGGCGACGAGGTACGTCGACATCCGCATCGTCGGGGCGAAGGTGACCTCGCGGCGGCCGTCCGGGAGCACCTCTTCGCGGACCGGTGCGGAGTTGGAGATGGCGGCCAGTCCGTCCGGGACGACGAGGGTGACCTCGAAGGTCGCCTTGAACGCCGGCTCGTCGAAGCAGGGGAACGCCCGCCGGGCGTCGGCCATCTCGAACTGCGTCGTGGCGATCGTGCGGGTGACGCCCTCCTCGTCCTCGAACGTGGAGCGGTAGAACCCCGCCAGCTCGTCGTTCAGCACGCCGGCGAAGCTGAGGGCGAGCGTGTGGCTGCCGGTGAGCGGGCTCGGGAAGCTGAGCGTCGCCCGTTGGAGCTCCTCGTCGAGCGTGACCCCGCCCTCGCTCGACGTGCCGTCGGCGGCGCGTGCGACCGACGGGGCGATCTCGAGCTGGTAGGCGTTCAGCACGACGGTCGCGGTGGGCTCGACCACGTCCACGTCGATCTCGACCGTCCCGGTGAACGAGGCCGCGTCGAGGTCCGGCTCGAGGCGGAGCCGGTAGGCCGAGGGGACGACGGTGGTGGGAAGCCGCACGGGGTCGGTCGTCGTGGTCATCGCCTCAAGGCGTAGCACTCCGTCGGCGGGCGCAGCGACGTCGCCGCGGACTTCGATGAGGGACCCCCCTGGCCGCATGGATAGCATCGGCTTCCGCAATGGAACGCCGTTACCGCGTCGTCGTCGCCAAACCGGGGCTGGACGGGCACGACCGTGGGGCGAAGGTCATCGCCCGGGCGCTTCGTGACGCCGGCTTCGAGGTGATCTACACGGGCCTGCACCAGACGCCCGAGCAGGTCGTGCAGGCGGCCGTGCAGGAGGACGCCGACGCCGTCGGCCTCTCGCTGCTCTCGGGCGCCCACCTGACGCTCGTCCCGAAGGTCGTCGAGGGGCTGCGGCGCGAGGGCCTCGACGACGTGCTCGTCCTCGCCGGCGGGATCATCCCCGACAAGGACATCGCCGTCCTCAAGCAGGGCGGGGTCGCCGAGGTCTTCACCCCGGGCGCACCGCTGCCCGAGATCGCCCGCTGGCTCGAGCAGGCGCTCGACGAGCGTGAGCGCCGCCAACAGGCCGCCACGGCGAGCAGCGACTGACCGTTCCGTCGACGTCGGGAACGAGCCGAGAGGAGAGAGAACCGCGCCGTGGACCTGTTCGAGTACCAGGGGAAGCAGTACTTCGCCCGTTACGGCATCCCCGTCAGCAAGGGCGAGGTGGCCGACACCGTGGAGGAGGCCGTGGCGGCCGCCGACCGGGTCGGCTATCCGGTCGTCGTGAAGGCACAGGTGCAGGTGGGCGGGCGCGGGAAGGCCGGCGGCGTGAAGCTCGCCGCCGACCGTGAGGAGGCCGAGTTGCACGCCCGCAACATCCTCGGCCTCGACATCAAGGGCCACGTCGTGCGGCGGCTCTGGATCGAGCACGCCACCGACATCGCCAAGGAGTACTACGCCGGCTTCACCCTCGACCGGGCGGCCAAGCTGCACCTCTCGATGGTCTCGGCCCGGGGCGGCATCGACATCGAGCAGGTGGCCGACGAGGAGCCCGAGGCGATCGCCCGCACGCACGTGAACCCGCTCGACGGCCTCGACCTGGAGGGCGCCCGCGACATCGTCGCCCGGGCCGAGCTCGACGAGGAGGCCCGCGAGGAGGCGGCCGAGCTCCTCGTCGAGCTCTACCGCTGCTACGTCGAAGGCGACGCCGACCTCGTCGAGGTCAACCCGCTCGTGCTCACCACCGAGGGCCACGTGCACGCCCTCGACGCCAAGGTGACCCTCGACGACGACGCCGCCTTCCGTCACCCCGAGTGGGAGGAGTTCGCCGGGACGGGCGAGATGGACGAGCGCGAGCGCCTCGCGAGGGAGAAGGGCCTCCAGTACATCGGGCTCGACGGCTCGGTCGGCATCATCGCCAACGGCGCCGGGCTCGCCATGAGCACCCTCGACGTCGTGAACCAGGTGGGCGGCTCGGCGGCCAACTTCCTCGACATCGGCGGCGGCGCCAACGCCGACGTGATGGCGAACGCCCTCGAGGTCATCAACACCGACCGCAACGTCCGCTCGATCCTCATCAACATCTTCGGCGGCATCGTCCGCTGCGACGAGGTGGCGCGGGGCATCATCACGGCCCTCGAGCGGGTGCACGGCAGCCGCCCGATCGTGCTCCGCCTCGACGGGACCAACGCCGCCGAGGCCCGCCAGATCATCGAGAGCTACGGCTCGGAGCTCATCACGAGGGAGGCGACCATGCTCTCGGCGGCGCGCCGGGCGGTCGAGATGGCGGAGGGGACCGACAAGTGAGCATCTTCGTCGACGAGAACACCCGGGTGGTGGTGCAGGGGCTGACGGGGAGCCAGGGCCGTTTTCACGGGCTGCGGAACAGGGCCTACGGCACCAAGGTGGTCGCCGGAGTGACGCCGGGCAAGGGCGGCCAGGACGTCGAGGGCATCCCGATCTACGACACCGTCGAGGAGGCCGTGAAGGCCGAGGGGGCCGACGCCAGCTTCATCGCCGTCCCGCCCCGGGCGGCGCCCGAGGCCATCTTGCAGGCGGCCGGGGCCGGCATCCGCCTCGTCGTGTGCATCACCGAGCACATCCCCGCCAAGGACGAGGCCTACGTCTCGGCCCGCCTCGCCCGCGACTTCCCCGAGACCCGTCTCATCGGCCCGAACTGCCCCGGTGTGATCTCTCCGGGCAAGTGCAACATCGGGATCACCTCCGGCGACATCGCCCTTCCGGGCGGGCCGGTCGGCATCGTCAGCCGGTCGGGCACGCTCACCTACCAGGCGCTGCACGAGCTCTCGCAGCAGGGCATCGGCCAGACGACCTGCGTCGGCATCGGCGGCGACCCCGTCCCCGGCACGAGCTTCCTCGACGTGCTCGAGGCCTTCGAGGCCGACCCCGAGACGAAGGCCGTGATGATGATCGGCGAGATCGGCGGCGACGCCGAGGAGCGGGCCGCCGACTACATCGGCAGCACCATGACCAAGCCCGTCGTCGCCTACATCGCCGGCGTCACCGCCCCGCCCGGGCGCAAGATGGGGCACGCCGGCGCCATCGTCTCGGGCTCGAAGGGGACGGCGCAGGGCAAGATGGAGGCGCTCACGGCGGCCGGAGCCGTCGTCGCCGTCAACCCGACCGAAGCGGGGGAGAAGATGGTCGAGATCGTCCGATCGCTCCCCTGAGCGCTGGTCGATCGGCCGTGGTCGAGCTCGCCGACATCGAGCAGGCGCGTGCCGCCGTGGCGGCGGTCGGTGTGCACACCCCCGTGTTCAACTCACGGGCCCTCTCCGAGCACCTCGGCGCCCCGGTCGTCTACAAGGCCGAGAACCTGCAGCGGACCGGCTCGTTCAAGATCAGGGGAGCCGCCTCCAAGCTCGCCTCGCTCGGCGAGCGGGCCCGGCCGGGCATCGTCGTGGCGAGCGCCGGCAACCACGCCCAGGCGTGCGCCTTCGCCGCCCACGAGGCGGGCGTCTCCTGCGACGTCTTCATGCCCGAGGGCGCCTCGGTCCTCAAGTACGCCGCCACCGTCTCCTACGGCGCCACCGTCCGCCTCGGCGGCGAGTCGCTCCACGACTGCCTCGAGATGGCGACCGCCTACGCGAAGGAGTCGGGCAAGGTGCTCGTCCACCCCTTCGACGACGAGGCGATCATCGCGGGCCAGGGCACCCTCGGCCTCGAGCTCGTCGAGGACCTGCCCGACCTCGCCGCGGTCGTCATCCCGCTCGGAGGCGGCGGGTTGGCGGGGGGTACGGCCCTTGCGGTGAAGTCGCTCCGGCCCGACGTGCGCGTCGTCGCCGTGCAGGCGGCCGAGTACGCCCCGTGGCCCGCCTCGATCGCTCGGGGGCACCCCATCACCGTCGAGTCCTCCCCGACGCTCGCCGACGGCATCGCCGTCCGGCGGCCGGGGGAGCTCACCTTCCCGATCGTCTCGCGCTACGTCGACGAGATCGTCTCGGTCTCCGAGGACGCCATCGCGGATGCCATGGTCGTGCTCCTCGAGCGGGCGAAGCTCGTCGTCGAAGGGGCCGGGGCGGTCGGCTTCGCGGCGATCTGGTCCGGTGTGCTCGACCGTGCCTCCCTCTCGTCGTCGGGGAGTGGCACGACGATCTGCGTCGTGCTGTCGGGCGGCAACGTCGACACCGGCGTGCTGGCGCCGGCCATCAACCGGTACGAAACCCACGCCGGCCGCCGCCTCGCCCTCTTCGCCCGCGTGCCCGACACCCCCGGCTCGCTCGCCAAGCTGCTCTCGAACCTCGGCCACTCGGGGGCGAACCTCGTGACGGTGGACCACGTGCGGGAGGGTTTCGCCCTGCATGCCCGCGAGACCGGGTTGCTCATCGTCCTCGAGACCCGCGACCCCGAGCACGCGGGCGCGGTGGTGGAGGCCGCGAGGGCGGCGGGTTTTGCGGTGGAAGTCACGGGCCATGCCGCCGACTGGGAGGAGGCTGCAGGTGGATGACGTCCTGAGCGAGCCGCTCGCCTCCCTCGACCCCGAGCTCGCCTCGCTCGTCGGCGGTGAGCTCGAGCGCCAGCGGGCGACCCTCGACCTCGTCGCCTCGGAGAGCGTGCCGCCCCGGGCCGTGCTCGAGGCGCAGGGCTCGATCCTCACGGCGAAGTACGCCGACGGGTATCCGGGGCACCGGGAGTACGACACCTGCGAGTGGGTCGACCGCATCGAGAGCCTCGCCATCGAGCGGGCGAAGGCGCTCTTCGGGGCCGAGCACGCCAACGTCCAGCCGTACTCCGGCTCGAGCGCCAACGCGGCGGTGCTGCACGCCTTGTGCCAGCCCGGTGACGTGCTGCTCGGGTGGGACTTCGAGCAGGGCGGCCATCCGTCCCACTACGACCCGTCCACCTTCGCCGGCCGTTTCTACCGGGGCACCTGCTACGGGCTGCGCCGCTCGGACCGGCTCGTCGACATGGAGCAGGTGGCGGCGCTCGCAGAGGAGCACCGCCCGCGCCTTTTGACCGTGGGGTGGTCGTGCTACCAGCGCCCGCTCGACTTCGCTGCCTTCCGCGCCATCGCCGACTCGGTCGGCGCCTTCCTGCACGTCGACATGGCGCACTTCGCCGGCCTCGTGGCGGCCGGGCTCTACCCCGACCCGGTGCCGTACGCCGACGTCTGCACGATGACGGTGCACAAGACGCTCGGGGGCGCCAGGGCCGGGCTCATCCTCTGCCGCTCGTCGGTCGCCTCGCTCGTCGACGACGCCGTCTTCCCGGGTCAGCAGGGCTGCCCGCTGCCACACGTGACGGCCGGGGTGGCGGCGACGCTCCTCATCGCCTCGTCGGAGGCGTTCCGGGAGCGGCTCTCGCGGGTGGTCGAGGGCGCCCGCGAGATGGCCGCGGTGCTGGCGGGCCGGGAGGCCGAGACCGGTGCATCGGTCGTGACGGGCGGGACGGACGTGCACCAGTTCCTCCTCGATCTCGCCCCGTCGGGGCGGGACGCCTTCGAAGTGTTGAGCTTCTTGAACGAGGTGGGCGTGTCGGGCAACGCCATGCGGATCGCCTACGACGCCCGGCCGGCGCCCGAGGCGAGCGGGCTGCGGTTCGGGGCGAACGCCTTGGCGGGGCGGGGTTTCGCTGCCGCCGAGTTCCGTGAGGTGGGCTCGTTGCTGGCCGACGCTCTGTCGGATGGGGCCGACCGGCGGGTCGGGGAGCTGCGCGACCGGGCGCGGGCGCTCACCGACGCCTTCCCGCTCTATCCGTATCTCCGGTAGGTCTGGCGCTGCGCCTCCGGGGCGCGATTGTCCGGATGGCGACATCTGTTGGCAGCTCTCGGCCTCGTCGAAGAGTTCACTGCCGGCTGAAGCTGCGCGGTCGGTGACCGGGCGCCGATGCTGCTATGAGTGGCGGCATGGCTGACGTCGCTGACGTGAGAGGTGCTGCGAGGTCGTGTGTCGCCGTCCTCGGCGGCTACACCGACCTCGACTGGCAGACGGTGCCGGCCGCGGAGCTGGAGTGGAGCTGTTGGAAGACCGCGCTGCACATGTTTGACGCCCTCTACTTCTATGCGATGCAGGTCGTGTACGGGAACCCCGACGACTACTTGTGCACCGAGCTCGCCCTCGACGACTCCGCCTCGCCGGCTCGCCTGCTGGCGGCACTCGGCGCCCACGCCGACCTGCTCGCCCGCATCGCCGAGTCGGCCGACCCAGACGTGCGCGCCCATCACAACTACGGGCTCTCGGACCCGGCGGGTTTCGCCGCCATGGGTGTCGTCGAGACGCTGATCCACACCTTCGACGTGGTGCAAGGCCTGAACCCGGCAGATGGCTGGCGACCGCCCGGCGAGCTCGCCGCGCCGGCGATCGCCCGGCTGTTCCCCGACGCTCCGGGCGGCGACCCTTCCGCCGTGCTGCTCTACTGCTGCGGCCGAGCGCCCCTTGATGGCCTCGCCCGGCTGAGGGAGTGGCAGTGGGACGGGAGGGTCAGGACCTAGCCGGGTTGCCTGCTGCGGCGATGGCCGATGTGCGGTGCGGAAAGTCGGGGGACTTTCGCAAGAGTCCTCGAACTCCTGCACAGCTCGCCCGTCGCTGGGGGGCGGGCGAGGGATTCCACTGTGCAGTTGCCGTCACGGAGGGTCGAGCGCCTCGTTGACCGTGTCGGCGCCGTAGAAGGGCTGGTCGCTGAGCTCCGCCGCCAGCGCCTCGATGCGAGGATCCTCGAGCAGCTCGCCGACGAGGCTCGACGTTCCGCCGACATAGGTCCAGGCGAAGTCGACCTCCGTCGCGACGATCCAGGCACGGTCGTCCGGCCACCAGAGGTTGGGAGAGTACGTCCACGTGTCGTCGAGCGGAGTCGTCGCAAGCTCGATCGGACCGTTGTAGAGGAGGTAGTCACGATTGGGAAGCCGGACCCGCTCGCGAACGCCGGCGAAGTCGAGGAAGCCCACACCCTCCCAGACGCAAAACCAGCAGCGCTCGGGCGTCGCGGTGTGCCGACCGAGAACATCGACGAGCGCGCCGAGAACGGCGGGGGGACAGGTCCCCCAGTCGAGCTCGTTGTCGGTCGTGTGATCCCAGCCCTTCGGCCTCTTTGCACCGACCGGACGGAAGACCATGTGCGGCTGCATCTCTGCGTGCACGACGCGTCCGTTCTCCGCGGCAACCTCCGCCCAGGTCCTCGTCGGCCTGTCGTCACTCCTTCCACGGAAGGGGTGGAACACCCGGCAGTACGCCTCGAAGCCTTCGGGAACCACCGAGCCCGTGTCCAGGCCGAAGGGATGCAACCGGGGACCGATCCAGTCGGCGGCGCTTGTCTCGTGCCGCCAGACGATCCGGGGATCACGCGTCATCAGATGCCGAGTCTGGCCCCTTCGAGGAAGAGCGGTTGACCGTTGCCCATGAGCTCGCACGTCGGGTGGGAGATCATCGGCTCGGTTGCTCTCCAGCCCGCTCAGTCGAGTCGCTCGAGCGCCTGATCTGCCTTCCGCAGCGCCCGTTGCGCCGCGTCGAGTGACCTGCGGGCGTCTGCGACGAGGCCTTCCACCTTCCTCTTCTCGGCTCGAAGCTCGGAGAGCCTCCGCTCGAGATGCACGATCTCGTCGTTCAGGCGGCCGAGCGCCCTCTCCCTGTCCTGCAGTGCTCGTGCTGCGTGCTCGGCCGACCGCTTGGCGTCGGACCGCTCCTTCTCCGCGGTCCGGTGAGCAGAGGCCGAGTGTGAGGCGCTGCTCGGCCTGGTGTGCTTCGGTGACGGCGCTCCCTCAACGAGTCCGAGCCCCGAGTACTTGAGGCCGGTCGTGAGTGCTCCGGCCCGCAGCGCTGCGGCCATGTCCGGATCGGCGACGGCTGCCTCGAGCGTCTCCTGCAGCTCGGCGACGGCCGAGGGTCCGGGCCTCTCACCGACTCCGGCGGCGAGCGCGCGGGCAAGGGCGGCCAACTCGGCGATTGCGCCCTGTCGTTCGCGGGCGAGGCGCCGGAGCTCGTCGCCGGCCCGCTTCGCCTGGGCATCTCGCATCGCCGCACCGAGGCCGAGGAGCGACCCCACTTCTCGAGGGCGCTCCCGCGCGAGCAGGTTTGCGAGCCAAGCGCCCGCCGTCGGTTTGCGGAGCCTCTTGATCGACTCGCCAAGCGGGCGTTCACCGTCGCGAACCGCGTCTTTGGCGAGCGTGTCCCGGCGGGCCGTGAACTGTCCGGGCGGGATCCGGTAGAGCTCATCGGCGGCCTGCTCCAGGTTCATCGCCCACAGTCTTCACCTCGGCCGGCGACGGCCGCCCGGGCGATCGTCGGAGACCGTTGCTCGCTGGCATGATGCGCGCCATGGAGCCGGACGTCCCTCGCAACGTCGACCACGTGCTCGCCGGCGTCGGCGAGTACTGGTCGCCTCGGACCATCGCCGTCGTGAACGACTACGACGTGCGGGTCGTCAAGGTGTGTGGCGAGTTCACGCCGCACAGCCATCCGGAGACCGACGAGTTCTTCCTCGTGCTCTCCGGCGGCCTCACCATCAAGATGGACGAGGGCGACGTCGAACTGGGCCGAGGGGACAGCTTCGTCGTCCCCCGGGGTCGGGTTCATCAGCCCGTGGCCGCTGCCGAGACCACCTTGCTGCTCTTCGAGCCGAGCGAAACCGTGAACACGGGCGACGCCCCGGGCACGCTCACTGCCCCCCGGAGGGTCGTTTGACAGACCCCGAGCGCGGCACCCCCGGTACCTCACCTCACGTCCGCCAGGGCGACGGCCGCTCCGAGCGATTCCTGCAGTTCCGTCATCGCCGACGACACTTGACCCGCTACCCCTAACGGTTTAGGTTGACCTAAACGGTTAAGGGGGTCTCGTGCAGCAGGAAGTGGTGCTGGCGATGCTGGCGAAGGAGCCGTCCCACGGGTATGAGCTGCGCGCTCGTCTGGGTCGAGCGCTCGGCCCAGTGGCCCAGGGGATCAACGAGGCTCAGATGTACGTCACGCTCACTCGGCTAGAGAAGGGGGGCTTCGTCGCTCGGCTCGATGCGCCTTCGCAGCGCTCCGATCGCAAGGTCTACTGTCTCACGCCCCTCGGCCAGGAACGAGTGACCGAGTGGATGGCGGACGTGAGTTGGCCTCGGCCCGCCCTCGCCGAATTCCACATGAAGCTCATCGCCGCCGCGCAGGGCGCACTCGCGGATCCGGTCGCCATCATCGATGCGCAACGTCGCGACCTGCTTCGCCGTCTGCGCGAAGTCGGGCGCGCTGTGATGGAGGAGGAAGAGGGTTCCGACGCAGCGTTGCTCCTCGAAGGCATCGTGTTGCGCCTGCAAGCCGACCTGCGGTGGTTACAGGCCTGCGAGACCACCTGGACGAAACGGAGTGCCCCGAAATGAACGCATCGCCCACCGTGCTCGTGCACGCAAAGGGTTTGCGCAAGGAGTACGGCAGCGGCGACGGCTTGGTGCGAGCACTGGACGCGGTCGACCTCGACGTCGCTCGGGGCGAGACCTTGGCAATCATGGGCCCGAGCGGCTGCGGCAAATCGACGCTGCTCCACCTCATCGGCGGGCTCGATCGGCCGACCGCCGGTGAGCTGTCGGTCGCTGGGAAGCGGGTGGACCGTCTCTCCGAACGCGCCCTCGCCCACTTGCGCCGCGACGAGATCGGGTTCGTCTTCCAGGCCTTTCACCTGATGGACGAGCTCACCGCGCAGGAGAACGTCGAGCTCCCCGCCCTCCTCGCCGGTTGCTCACCGAGCGATGCTCGCGCACGCGCAACCGCTCTGCTCGAGGAGGTCGACCTCGCCGATCGGGTCAGGCACCTTCCCTCGATGTTGTCCGGAGGGCAACGTCAGCGGGTGGCGATCGCGCGAGCACTGGCGAACGATCCGAAGATCGTCCTTGCGGACGAGCCAACCGGCAACTTGGACAGCGCCGCGGCGTTCGAAGTACTCGGGCTGTTGGAGAGCCTGCACACCAAGGGCCTCACCCTGATGATCGTCACGCACGACGAGCGGATCGCCACGACCGCGGACCGCGTGATCTCGATGCGCGATGGCGCGTTCGTCGACGAGACGCGGCTGACGGGCGGTTCGCGGGGCGACCTCGGGACCTTCGCGGAGTGGGAGCGACTGTCGTGAGAACGAGGGAGCCACGACTCGGTGTCGACATGGTGAGCCAGCCGAGCGCACCTGTCGCGCTGGAGGACTGATCCGATGGGTAGGACGCTCCTCGTCCGGCGCCTCGTCACGAACGACCTACGTCACCACGCCGCCGAGGCGTTCCTCCTCCTGCTCGCGATTGCGGCTGCGGCTGCGACCTTGGCACTGGGACTCTCTCTGCACGGGGCGACGAATGATCCGTATGCGCAGACCCGAGCGGCGACGAATGGCCCCGATGTGGTTGCGGACGCGTTTCCGGAGGGACCAAGTGGCAGCGGCACGGCGAACCCAGCCGAGCTGACCCCCCTTGAGCACGCGGCCGGCGTTCTCGCCTCGAGTGGGCCATTCCCGGTGACCTGGGCGACACTTCGGGCGAATGGGACGTCCGCCGCCGCGGAGGTCGAGGGTCGGGGCATCGGAAGGTCGCTCGTCGATCAGCCGAAGCTGACCGCGGGGACCTGGGTGCGATCCGGAGATGTCGTGGTCGAGCGCGGCTTCGCCACCGGGCTCGGGGCTCGAGTTGGCGAGCGGATCACGCTGGCCGGCCATCCGTTCGAGATCGTGGGGATCGCCGTCACTGCTGCCGTCCCGAACTACACCCGGCTGTGTGTCTTCGGCTGCGACGGGCCGACCGGCAACCCAGGCTTCGTTTGGTTGACCAAGGCGGACGCGGTCCGGGTGAGTCGGTGGGCGGCTCAGCCGGTCATGTACTTCCTCAACCTGAAGCTCGAGAACCCGGCTACCGCCGACTCCTTCGCGAACGCTCATACCAGCACGTCCGCGAGCGGCGCCACGTTGTTCTCGTGGCAACAGATCCGTGACGCGGACTCGAAGATCGTGGTGAACGCGCAGCTCGTACTTCTGACCGGCAGCTGGCTACTTGGCCTACTCGCGATCGCCAGCGTGGCCGTGTTGGTCGGAGGTCGAATGGCAGAGGAATCGCGGCGCGTCGGGCTCCTCAAGGCGGTTGGTGGCACGCCAGGCTTCGTCGCCTTGGTGCTGCTCGTCGAGAACCTGCTCCTCGCGCTGTGCGCAGCTGCGATCGGATTGGTCGCTGGGTGGCTGGCGGCACCACTCGTCGATAGTCCCGGTGCTGGTCTCCTCGGCACGGCAGGTGTGCCGCCGGTGACTGCGACGACCGTCGGGCTCGTCGTCGCCGTCGCGCTCGCCGTCGCTTTGCTCGCGACCCTTCCTCCGGCGATCCGTGCGGCTCGGACCAGTACGGTCCGTCTCCTCGACGACGCGGCGCGAGTGCCTCGACGCAGAGCGTGGATGATCGCGCCATCTCGGCACTTGCCTGTCGCGTTGCTGATCGGAGCGCGCATTGCAGCCCGCCGACCGCGACGACTGCTGCTGAACATCTTCGGCGTCGCCGTCACGGCCAGTGGGCTCGTCGCCGTGCTGGTCGTCCATGCCCACGTGAACAGCAGCGAGCAAGGGTTCTTTGCCCCAGGCGATCCCGTCACCGCTCGGCTCAATCAGGTAACGATGGTGCTCTCGGTGATGCTGGTCGTCCTCGCGGCGGTGAACGCGGTGTTCATCGCCTGGGCGACCGTGCTCGATGCGAGGTACTCATCGGCGATCACGCGTGCGCTGGGTGCGACACGCCGCCAGGCGACGACAGGGTTGGTGGCTGTGCAGATGGTGCCGGCGTTCATTGGAGCGATGCTCGGCATCCCGGGAGGCATCGCGATCTATGCCGGCGCGAAGAGTGGAGGGAGTACGACTGTTCCCCCAGCGCTGTGGTTGGTCGTCATGGTGCTCGGGACGATGCTCGTACTCGGGGCACTCACCACAGTCCCCGCCCGGCTCGGTGCACGACGAGCCCTCGCCGAGACTCTTCAGTCTGAGGCTGCTTGAGATGGCACTCCGCCACCTCCAGCTTCGCTCCACCTGGGTGAGGGCTCTTCTCCTGATGATCCGGGCCGGCTGAGGCGGCGCGAGCGGTCCGTGTGAGGGACCCGGGGTGCGTGAGCTCAGGACGGGACTCGAAGGATGCGGTAGAGCCGTGTGGTGTCGGCCGGGTTCGTCGACTCGAGCGTGAAGCCGGTCTTCTCGAGCACGCGCTGCGAGGCCACGTTGTCCCCGTCCGTTCCCGCCACGACGGACTCGAGCGTGGGGTCGGCCTCCCAGGCGAAGCGGAGGAGGCCGTCGAGGGCTTCGGTGGCGTAGCCGCGACCCTGGCGCGAGGGGACGACGCCGTAGCCCATCTCGACGACACCGGCGTGTGGGACTCCGAGGAAGCCGATCCCCCCGACGACCAGTCCAGAGTCGCGTTCGACGAGGTGGTAGTGGCCGAAGGTGGCGACGCTGGCGGAGGGGCCTGCTCGCTCCAGCATCCGGGCGACGACGACGTCGCCCTCAGCGGGGAAGTCGTCCGCCCAGCCGGAAAGGCGCCTTTCCTGCGTGATGGCTTCGACCGCCTCCCAGGCGATGGGCCGGAGCTCGAGGCGCGTGGTGAAGAGCGAGTGAGCCGGGATGAGCGCAGTGTTACGGGTCGAAGCGGCGAACCCGTTCGGCGAGGCGGCTGAAGAGGACCTGCTCGAGATGCGGGCTGCTGCCGCCACCGGCGACCGAGCCCGAGAACACGAGCACCACGCCCCGGCTCCCCGTCGTCCCCTCGATCACGAAACGGAGCGGGTAGGTGGCCCCGCTGTTCGACACCGTGCCGGTCACGGTGAACTCGAAGCCCGACTGGCTGCTCGTGAGCCCGACCGGCCGGCTGGTCGAGGTCTGCACCGTGACGGCCGTGCCGGGGATGAGGTCGCGCTGCAGGAGGGCGCGCACCGCCTCGCCGACGCAACTCGCCTTCGAGTCAGAGAGCCGGGCGACGTCGTCCTTCGCGAGGCGGTCCGTCGGGAAGAAGATCACCTCGCTCTCGAGGGCGCCGTACGAGGGCTTGGAGCCGCCGAGCGGAGTCTGGTAGTCGGTCGTCGTCGAGGCGTCGGCGCCCGTCGTGGCGGCGCCGAACGAAGCTGCGACCCCGGCGCAGGAGGGGTCGAGCCGCTGAAGTGCAGCCCGCCCGCCCGCCGTGAAGGGGTTCGGCGAGGACGGTGCCCTCGAGGGGAGGGGCGCAGCCGGCAGCCAGCCGGACGGCATGTCGAGGAGGCGGAGCTCGATCTCGCCGGCGTGCTTGCGGTCCTGGCGGGCCAGTTGGGCGGCCGTCGGGTGGGGGCGGGAGGGCGAGCTCGTCCCGGCGACGACGCCGGCGATGGAGCCACCGACGACGAGGGCGAGCACGGCGCCGAGCGCCACGAGGTTGCGCCGGCGGCGCTCCCGCCGGCCGGTGACGCCAGCCGGCTTGACCGCCTCGATGGCGAGGCTCCAGCTGTCGCTGTCGTCCTCGTCGGGGGCGGCGTGGGGGGTGGCGGCGGCGAGGGGGATGGCGGCAGCGGCCG